>ERZ791802.15-NODE-15-length-231097-cov-25.548995_pt1 | contig 231097 bp, 182 predicted proteins | sample MGYA00510308_ERZ791802 | MGnify/ENA primary metagenome ERZ791802 (study PRJEB30046, sample SAMN00792028) | human gut metagenome | study: EMG produced TPA metagenomics assembly of the A metagenome-wide association study of gut microbiota in type 2...
AGATAGAAAATGGAAAGTGGCGTTGGGAACGTTAGTGGGAATTTGCTCTAAATACCGTACTCTCTGGCCGGGAAGGAAAAACATAAGGAATTTATTGGGGGTATAGGTGTGATCTATAGTAGTATGAATATAAAAAAGTGAATATTTTGTCCTAAATACTACATAATGAGGATAATTATTTGTATCTTTGTCGCCCGAATAAACAAAAGAAGCTTTGGGAAAGTTTGATAAATACAAAATAGACCTGAAAGGTATGCAAGCAGATTCATGCAAATATGAGTTTGTGCTAGACAACCTTTTCTTTGCCAATATTGATGGACCGGAAGTGCAGAAGGGTAAAGTCAATGTGGTGTTAGTTGTAAAGAAAACATCTCGTGCTTTCGAATTGAACTTCCAGACAGACGGAATGGTGTGGGTGCCATGTGACCGTTGTTTGGACGATATGGAACAGCTTGTCAGCTCGACAGATAAGCTGCTGGTTAAGTTCGGTCATGAATATGCCGAAGAAGGTGACAATCTCATTGTAATTCCCGAAGAGGAAGGTGAGATTAATGTAGCATGGTTTATGTACGAGTTTGTAGCTTTGGCCATCCCCATGAAGCATGTGCATGCTCCGGGTAAGTGTAACAAGGCAATGACCAGCAAATTGAGTAAGCATATGCGCACTACTCCGGATGATGATATGGCTGAGGACACATTTGCTCCGGAAGAAGAGGTGGAGCTGATGAATGAAGAAGAAACGCAGGTAGACCCGCGTTGGGACGAATTAAAGAAAATATTAGATAACAATTAAAGATTAAAGAAAATGGCACATCCTAAGAGAAGACAGTCAAAAACAAGAACTGCAAAGAGAAGAACTCATGACAAAGCAGTCGCTCCTACATTGGCTATTTGCCCGAATTGCGGTGAATGGCATGTATATCACACTGTATGTGGTGCATGTGGTTACTATCGTGGTAAGCTGGCAGTTGAGAAAGAAGCTGCTGTTTAATTAGCAGTTTGACTAAAATTTATACTTGAATATCGGGCGTCTGAAAAGATTTGTAGATTGAAAGAGCAAACCTTTTTAGACTGCCGTTGTTTAAGTGTTTTTATAAGCAAACAAGATTAATGGAAAAAATAAATGCAGTAATTACAGGAGTCGGTGGTTATGTACCAGATTATATCTTGACAAATGATGAGATATCAAAAATGGTGGATACTAACGATGAATGGATTATGACTCGTATTGGAGTTAAGGAAAGACATATCCTGAATGAAGAAGGGTTGGGTACTTCGTATATGGCGCGTAAAGCTGCAAAGCAGTTAATGCAGCGTACTGGTTCTAATCCGGACGACATTGATTTAGTGGTTGTCGCTACCTCTACTCCTGATTATCAATTCCCATCTATCGCATCTATCTTATGTGATAAACTCGGACTAAAAAATGCTTTTGCTTATGATTTGTCTGCTGCTTGTTGTGGATTTCTTTTCCTCATGGAGACAGCTGCGAATTTCATTCGTTCGGGAAGGTATAAGAAGGTTATTATTGTAGGTGCAGATAAAATGTCATCCATCGTGAATTATACAGACCGTGCTACTTGTCCTATTTTTGGTGATGGTGCAGCGGCTTTCATGATGGAACCGACAATAGAAGATGTAGGTGTTATGGATGCTATCTTGAGAACTGATGGTAAAGGTTTGCCTTTTCTGCATTTGAAAGCAGGTGGTTCGGTTTGCCCCCCTTCTTATTTTACGATAGACAATCATATGCACTATCTTTATCAAGAAGGTCGTACAGTATTTAAATATGCAGTATCCAATATGTCTGATGTAAGTGCAGCAATTGCTGAAAAAAATAGTCTGACAAAAGATACTATTGATTGGGTAATTCCCCATCAGGCAAATCTTCGTATTATTGATGCTGTGGCACATCGTTTGGAAGTTCCTCATGAAAAGGTGCTGATTAATATTGATCGCTACGGTAATACAAGTGCTGGTACTCTTCCACTTTGTATCTGGGATTTTGAAGAAAAATTGAGGAAAGGTGATAATCTTATCTTTACGGCATTTGGAGCTGGGTTTACGTGGGGAGCCGTTTACGTGAAGTGGGGATACGATGGAAAGAAACAGTAATGGTTTAATTATGAATTGTAAATTATGGGTTACTTTCTTGATTAGATCATAAAAATATAAAAAACGCATCCTATTTCGATTCGATGCGTTTTTTTGTCTCAATTCAAATATACAATGATTATGACGCATAAAGCAGGCTTTGTCAATATCGTGGGAAATCCTAATGTAGGTAAATCTACATTGATGAATGTGCTAGTAGGTGAACGCATCTCTATCGCTACTTTTAAGGCACAAACTACTCGTCATCGTATTATGGGAATTTATAATACGGATGATATACAAATTGTATTTTCGGATACTCCGGGTGTACTGAAGCCTAACTATAAGTTGCAGGAGTCTATGCTGAATTTTTCTACTTCAGCTTTGACGGATGCGGATGTGTTGCTTTATGTGACGGATGTAGTTGAGACCCCTGATAAACATAATGATTTTGTGGAGAAAGTAGGACAGATGGATGTTCCGGTGTTGTTACTTATCAATAAAATAGATTTGACTACTCAAGAGAAGTTGGTGGAGCTGGTAGAGGCGTGGAAAGCCTTGTTGCCGAAAGCGGAGATTATTCCTATTTCTGCAGCAACGAAATTCAATGTAGATTATGTAATGAAACGGGTGAAGGAGTTATTGCCCGATTCGCCGCCTTACTTTAACAAGGATCAGTGGACAGACAAGCCAGCACGTTTTTTTGTGAACGAAATCATTCGTGAAAAAATTCTGTTGTACTATGACAAGGAAATACCCTATTCAGTAGAAGTTGTGGTAGAACAATTTAAAGAGGAAGAAAAAAAAATATATATTAATGCTGTGATATATGTAGAGCGCGATTCGCAAAAAGGTATTATCATTGGTAAACAGGGTAAAGCTTTGAAGAAAGTGGCTACTGAGGCGCGTCGTGATTTGGAGAGGTTTTTCGGGAAGACAATTTTCTTGGAAACGTATGTGAAAGTTGATAAGGATTGGCGTAATTCAGATAAGGAGTTGCGGAGTTTTGGTTATCAACTGGACTAATATTAAAACGACTGTGACAGTCGCAAAAAAGAGTAGGAACTATGGGAAATTTAGTTGCAATCGTAGGACGCCCCAATGTGGGTAAGTCTACATTATTTAATCGTCTGACTAAGACAAGACAGGCAATTGTAAATGAAGAGGCGGGCACAACACGTGATCGTCAATATGGTAAATCCGAGTGGCTGGGACGTGAATTTTCACTGGTAGATACTGGCGGTTGGGTAGTAAACTCTGATGATATTTTTGAAGAGGAAATTCGTAAGCAGGTTTTGATGGCTGTGGACGAAGCAGATGTAATCCTGTTTGTTGTGGATGTGATAAACGGAGTAACAGATCTTGATTTGCAAGTGGCTTCTATCTTGCGCCGTACTAAGAAACCGGTTTTGCTGATTGCCAATAAGACTGATAATAATGAGTTGCAATATAATGCTCCTGAATTCTATAGTCTGGGTTTGGGGGATCCGTATTGTGTCTCTGCCATGACTGGTAGTGGTACAGGAGATATGATGGATCTTATTGTGAGTAAGTTTAAAAAGGAATCTGATGAGATACTGGATGAAGATATTCCTCGTTTTGCAGTAGTAGGACGTCCCAATGCTGGAAAGTCTTCAATTGTGAATGCTTTTATCGGTGAAGAACGTAATATCGTAACAGAGATTGCCGGAACAACTCGTGACTCTATTTATACGCGCTATAATAAGTTTGGGTTTGACTTTTATTTAGTGGATACGGCCGGTATCCGTAAGAAGAACAAGGTAAATGAGGACTTGGAATACTATTCTGTGATTCGTTCAATTCGCTCCATTGAAAATTCAGATGTTTGTATTCTGATGCTGGATGCTACACGTGGTATCGAAAGTCAGGATTTGAATATCTTTTCTCTTATTCAAAAGAATGCCAAGGGATTGGTGGTAGTGGTTAATAAGTGGGATCTTGTGGAAGATAAAACAACAAAAGTGATGAAGACTTTTGAGGATGCTATTCGTAACCGTTTTGCTCCTTTTGTGGATTTCCCGATTATTTTTGCTTCAGCTTTGACGAAACAACGTATCTTGAAAGTTTTGGAAGAAGCACGTACCGTATATGAAAATCGTATGACTCGTATATCTACAGCTCGTCTGAACGAAGAAATGTTACCGCTTATTGAAGCATATCCGCCTCCTGCAATCAAAGGCAAATATATTAAAATTAAGTATGTCACACAATTACCTAATACACAGGTGCCTTCTTTTGTATATTTTGCTAATCTTCCGCAATATATCAAAGAGCCTTATAAACGTTTTCTTGAAAACAAAATGCGTGAAAAATGGAATTTGACTGGTACGCCAATAAATATTTATATCCGTCAGAAGTAAGATTGTGACTTGATAAGATAAAAAGGACTGATTTTAAAATAAATCAGCCTTTTTTTATGTGATATTGGATAATATTTAAAAAAATATAGGTTAGTATTAATATTATCGGTATTTTTGTCTTGACACTAATACTTACAAAAGATGAGATTATTCGGTATCTTGTGTATACTACTTCTGTTATTTTTGCCAGTGAATAATCTGGGGGCGAATGAAGCCGAAGATTTGTTAACACTGTGTCGGAAAGCCACTTTACAAAAAAATATAGCAGGTTATTCTGCTGTTTGCCGTTATCTTTATCTGCGGGAGGAGAAGCCGGAGTTACTTGCCTTGTATGCAGATAGTATTCGACAAATAGGTGTTCGTACAAAAAATGTGGAGTGCTTTATAGAATATTATTCATGGAATAGTGAAGCGTGCTTTATGAAGGGAGATTTCGTAGGTGGCTACGCATTAAAAAATAAAGCATTATCCTTGGCTGAACGTATGAAGAATAATAGCTATATTACCGAATTATGCTCGGATATGGGATATTATTACAATGTTGATGCACGTTATGATTCTGCACGTTACTATTTAAAGAAAGGTATGGCAGTTTCTAAAGAAAGTCCGAAACTGGCAGAACATTACCGTACTATGTTGACAAATTATGCCAGTTCTTATCTGTATGAAGGTGAAACCGATTCAGCATTGATTTATACGGAAAAGGCTAAGGAACGTTCAGTTGCTGATAAAGATACAGCAATGTTGATTGAAAATCTGAATCAGCTAGGTACACTTTATCGTCGTAAAAAACATCTGGAACTATGTATTTCAAATTTTGAGGAAGCTATTAGATTATGTGAAGCACAAAAGAATTTCAGAACAGCCGCTTTTATTTATGGAAATATAGCCACAGCATACTCCGATTGGGATCGTCCGGCCGAGGCAATTCCTTTTTCCAAAAAAGCACTGGAGTATGCTTTAAAGATGAAAAATCCGCAAATGGAAGGAGTCTGCTATATCAATTTGGGGGCTATTCTGTGTAATATTGAGAGCTTACGGGAAGAAGGTATTGTTATGGTGAAAAAAGCTATTCCTCTTTTGATCGAGGTGAATAACAAACGTCGCCTTTGTGAAGCTTATGTGTACCTGACAGATGCATATCGTCGTGGTGGTAATTTGAATGCCGCAGTGGAATATTTGAACCTGTTGGAAAAATTATCATCCGAGCTTAAAACGGATGTAGAGCGTTATCGTTATTATCGGGTAAAGGCACCAATATTGCAAGATCAACAGCAATATGTCGAGGCTATAAAATACTACCTACGGATAACGGACATGTTGGAGAAAGGATATCGGGATGTGAAAGATAGTGAACATTACGTACGTCTTGCGGCATGTTACGCTGCCATTCATGAGGATCGGAAGGCATATACCTGTCTTCAAAAGGCTTATGCACTGTGTGATTTAAATTATCAGGAGAAATATGTAGATCGTTTATCTGATTTCTCAGTAAGGTACAAAACTAAGGAGAAAGAATTGGAAATCATACGCTTACGTCAGAAAGAATTGGAACAAGAAGCTGTGCAGTTACACCGTCGTGTAGTCTATGGAACAACGATTTCCACTCTCCTTATATTCCTTTTGGTACTTCTTTATACTCGGCAAAGGCAGAAAGCACATCTTTCAAAATTGGCACAGACTGCAGGAGAAAAAGAACGTCAATTTCTTGCTTTACAGCAAGAGACGGAGCAACGTTTATCACGAAAGTATATTGATGGCTTGGAAAGTGAGCGCGAACGAATGGCTACGGAATTACATGACGATATTTGTAATAATTTACTTGCGCTTGAAATAAATATCCGTTCGCTCACGGATGGTGATACAAAGATGAATAAGCAGATTGATTTGTTGGAAGAAACCCGTGAACGTCTGCGAAATATTTCACATGAATTGATGCCACCAGTATTCCAATATGCCACTATTGATGAAATGCTTGCCGATTATGTACAACATTTAACTCTTCCGGATTGTACACAGATCGTATATCGTTCTACTGAAAATGTAAACTGGAACTTGGTTCCACAGAAGATTGGATTTGAATTTTACCGTATAGTGCAAGAAGCTGTGAGTAATGCTGTAAAGTATGCTGATGCTTCGATCATCCAAGTGATACTGACTTTGGAGGAAAACAAACTTTCTGTGTTCATTGGTGATGATGGAAAAGGTTTTGATATGTATAAGAAAGTAAAAGGTATTGGATTGCGTACTATATTGCAACGTGCCGAAACAATAGAAGCAAAAGTGGAATTAAACTCTGTATCGTGTAAAGGTACGAATATAGAAGTAACTGTCAGGATTTAAAAGTGCTATGGAAAAGAATGCGAAAGCCAAAATGTTGGTGGTTGACGACCACAGCCTGATATTGGATGGTATTTGTAGGATTGTCAATAAAATACCTGAGGTTTTGATAGCCGATGCCGTTACTTCAGGCAAACAAGCGATCGAACTGATATCTCAACGTGATTATGATATCTATCTTTTAGATGTGAGTATACCGGATGTGTCGGGGTTCGACCTTATAACGCAAATTCGTGAAGTGAATGAGCAAGCACGCATTATTATAAATACCATGCATGAGGAAATATGGATTATCAATCGATTAATCCGTAGTGGAGTGAATGCGGTTATTTTGAAAACTTCTGCCTCTTCCGAATTATTGAATGCTATACATTGTGTGCTGAAAGGAGAAACTTATACATGCCCCCGTTTTGAATCTATTTGTCAAAAACTACGTTATTCTTTGATGCATTCACAACCTAAAGACGTCCCTACAAAACGTGAACTCGATGTGTTACAAGCGGTAGCTAAAGGATTTAGTACTCATGAAATTGCTGCATTACTTGCAATTTCAGAAAATACTGTAGAAACTTTTCGTAAAAGATTGATTAGTAAATTTGGGGCAAGAAATGCTATAGATATGGTAATCAAGGCTGTAGAACGGGGATGGCTTATACTGAGATAACTATTGGAAACCTTATATCACGGTTTTCCGTGATTTTTTATTGAACTGTTTTACTTAACTTTGCTCCGAGATTGAAGTTGTAGCTTATCCCCTTGATAATGAGTGTTTGAGTACAACGTAAAGTATATCGTGATGATATAAGTCAATTCTATTAACTGGTTTTATGAGAATGAGATATCCGGAACATTGTTCCGGATATCTTTTTTATCAATATAAATATCGAATGACTTTCTGGTTATCCTTCAATGTTTTGTATTTCAACCTCTTTGACTTTACGGAAAAGATCTGAAGCGAAAATAAAGCTATTTAAACGTTCGTTGCTAGAAGTGAAGATATCATCTTTACTCCCTTCCCATTCTTTATGCCCCTCGTAAATATAGATGATTTTCTCTCCGATACCCATTACGGAGTTCATATCGTGGGTATTAATAAGAGTTGTCATATTATATTCACGAGTAATATCTTGAATAAGCTCATCAATGACAAGCGAGGTTTTGGGATCCAGACCAGAGTTCGGTTCGTCACAAAACAAGTATTGGGGGTTTAATGCGATGGCTCGGGCGATAGCTACACGCTTCTGCATACCACCACTGATTTCGCCAGGGAATTTATCTTTGGCCTCAATCAGATTAACACGTTCCAGGCAAAACATGGCACGCTGGGTACGATCGCGCAACGTGTCATTACTGAACATATTCAAAGGGAACATAACATTATCGAGCACTGTCATGGAATCAAAGAGGGCTGCACTTTGGAAAATCATTCCCATTTCGCGGCGTAACGCTTTCTTTTCCTTTTTGTCCATCAGCAGAAAGTTACGGTTGTCATACAGTAACTCCCCCTTTTCAGGTATAAGCAGCCCTACGATACATTTCATCAAGACAGTTTTACCTGAACCGCTCTGACCAATAATAAGGTTGGTTTTACCATTTTCAAATATGGCATTGATATCCTTCAGTACCTCTTTCCTTTCAAATGACTTGCAAAGTCCCTTTAGTTCTATCATCTTGTTATTTACGATTTACTATTTAATTTACCCCATCAATAACTGAGTCAATATTAAGTCGGCAAATAAAATCAATACACTGCTACATACTACAGAATCTGTAGAAGCCTTACCTACCTCAATGGAACCTCCTTCAACAGTATAACCAAAGAAAGCTGATACACTGGCAATGATGAAGGCGAAGAATAAGGATTTGATGATACCACACCAAATGAACCATTCTACAAACATATATTGCAAGCCGTATTCCAGATCAACTGCTGACATGATTCCTCCAAACCAGCAGGTACAAAATGCACCGATAATTCCGGCAAATATACTGAATGTCACCATCAGCGGGATAGTGGTCACCATTGCTGTAATCTTAGGTAATATCAGATAATTGGCAGAATTGACCCCCATGATTTCAAGGGCATCGATCTGTTGGGTCACTCGCATGGTTCCTAACTCGGAAGCGATATTTGAACCGACCTTTCCTGCCAATATCAAACACATGATGGAAGAGGAGAACTCTAACAACATGATTTCCCGAGTGACATATCCCACCGTCCAACGTGGCATAAAAGGACTTTCAATGTTTAATTTTATTTGAATAGTGATAACGGCTCCAATGAAAAACGAGATCAGCAGTACAATGCCGATAGAGTTCACACCGAGTTGTTCCATTTCGTTGATATACTGACGAAAGAACATACGCATACGTTCGGGACGGGCAAATACTCGTCCCATCAGCATGATATATCTTCCTACTGTTCTAAGTGCTTTAATCATGACTCATAAGTATTTGTCTGCAAATGTACATTATTTCGGCTTATTTTTGCTACATTTGCGCCAGTTTCACCACAGATTACGCAGTTTAGCACAGATTTCTTTGTGAAGTTTCATATTATTTGTGCACGGTAATGTAATCTATAGTGGGAAACAATTAACTGCCGGATTGGTTTTAATCTGTATAAATCTGTGGTGATATAGCGATATGGAAGAAGAAAGTAAAATGGTGCTCCGCACGGAAGACTTGGTTAAGAAGTACGGAAAGCGTACGGTCGTGAGTCATGTCTCTATAAATGTAAAGCAAGGTGAAATTGTTGGTTTACTTGGACCAAACGGTGCCGGTAAGACTACTTCGTTTTATATGACCGTTGGATTGATTACTCCCAATGAAGGGCGGATCTTTCTGGATGATTTGGATATCACGAAATACCCCGTGTATAAACGTGCGCAGACAGGTATAGGCTATTTGGCACAGGAAGCATCTGTATTCCGTCAGATGAGTGTGGAAGATAATATTGCTTCTGTTCTTGAAATGACCGATAAACCCTTGGAATATCAGAAGGAAAAATTGGAAAGTTTAATCGCAGAATTTCGTTTGCAGAAGGTGCGTAAGAATAAAGGTAATCAATTGTCAGGCGGTGAACGTCGTCGTACCGAGATTGCACGTTGTCTTGCCATCGACCCAAAGTTTATTATGCTTGATGAACCGTTTGCAGGCGTAGACCCGATTGCAGTGGAAGATATCCAGCAGATCGTGTGGAAGTTGAAAGATCGTAATATTGGCATTCTCATTACCGACCACAATGTGCAGGAAACACTGAGTATCACCGATCGTGCCTATCTTTTGTTTGAAGGCAAAATCCTATTTCAGGGTACCCCTGAAGAGTTGGCTGAGAACAAAATAGTTCGTGAAAAATATTTGAGTAACAGTTTTGTGCTTCGTCGTAAAGATTTTATGACATAAAAAAGACCGCTATAAGCGGTCTTCCTTTTTCTCCTTTATCTATATGATTAATATTTCGGAGGTCTGGCTTCTTTTACTACCATCTGGCGACCGAAGAATTCAGCGCCATCTAGTTCTGCGATAGCTTTGGCAGCAGCAACGCTGTCTTCCATTTCTACGAATGCGATACCTCTGAAACGTCCGGTTGCGCGGTCATTGATAAATTTTACAGAAGTTACTGTACCGTAATCTTCCATGGCCTTTTGCAGGTCACTTTCCTTAACACGGTAGTTAAGGTTTCCAACATAAATGTTCATAATGAAAAATGTAAATAAATGAAATAAATAAAACTCTCTTTGGAAAGACGACTTAATAATAAAAAGATTACATCGACAGAGAGTTTACAAAAGCGTTTTTTAACTGAAGTAAAAACTATGTAATAGAAATCGAGAAACTAATGTGTCGTCATTCCGCGACAAAGGAACACATTAATTTCGGATATACAATATTTTTCCTCAATTATTTTCAATTTTCTTTCCATTTCAATGAGTATCGGTAGCTTACCAAATATATGAATTGTGGACTGTACTGATTTGCGATATATGTGATATTTGAGCCGTTATAAATACTGGATTTTCATTTGTTGCTAAGCGGTTGAGTGATAGATGTATATGTGTGCCTGAAAATCCCTCATTTGGTATCTATCGTACCTTAGTAGGGTACATAACATTTCTTGGTAAGGTATCGGATGTGCCAAACTTGGGTGTTTTGTTACCCTGTGCGGGAACAGATGATATCCTTTGTAGAAACAGAACGGAATAGGAAATGAAGAAAGAGGAGACAGGAAATAATTGTCTGTGTTTTTTTGATAATTGAAAGATTAACGCTAATTTTGCACGCTCATTTGAGATTGAAATAAAGTATAAATCAAATAAATAATTGTCAGAATGAACGTTTCATTGCAAAACATTGACAAAGTAAGTGCATTGCTTACTGTAAAGCTTGAGAAAGCAGATTATCAAGAAAAGGTAGATAAGTCGTTGAAGCATTTCCGTCAGAAAGCTCAGGTACCGGGTTTCCGCCCGGGTATGGTGCCGATGAGTTTAGTAAAGAAAATGTATGGTAAGTCAGTATTGGCTGAAGAGGTGAATAAAGTTCTTTCGGAAGCTGTGTATAAGTATATTCAAGATAATAAGGTGAATATCCTTGGTGAGCCTTTGCCTAACGAAGAAAAGCAAAAGGAAATCGACTTTGATACAATGGAAGAGTTCGAATTCTTGTTTGATATCGCTTTGTCTCCTGAATTCAAAGTTGAAGTGGATGCAAAGGATGAAGTAGATTACTATACGATTGATGTAACGGAAGAAATGGTGAACAACCAAGTAAAAGCTTATACTCAACGTAATGGAAAATATGAAAAAGTAGAAACTTTCGAAGGTAACGACATGATGAAAGGTTTGCTTGCCGAGCTGGATGAAGAAGGTAATACAAAAGAAGGCGGTATTCAGGTAGAAGCTGCCGTTATGATGCCGTCTTACATGAAGAACGATGAACAAAAGGCTATTTTTGCTAATGCAAAAGTAAATGATGTTCTTGTATTCAATCCTTATGCTGCGTGGGACGGTAATGCTGCTGAACTTGCTTCTCTGTTGAAGATTGAAAAGGAAGCTGCCACTGAAATGAAGTCTAACTTCAGCTATCAGGTAGAAGAAATCACTCGTTTCGTGGAAGGCGAACTGAATCAGGAAATCTTCGATCAGGTGTTTGGTAAAGAGGTAGTGAAGAGCGAAGAAGAATTCCGTACAAAAGTAAAAGAGGTGGTTGCCGCTCAGTTTGTAGCAGATTCAGACTATAAGTTCTTGATCGATGTTCGTAAGATGTTGATGGAAAAAATTGGTACTTTGGAATTTCCGGATGTGTTGTTGAAACGTATTATGCGTTTGAACAATCCAGATAAGGATGAGAAGTTTGTAGAAGATAACTATGCAAAGAGCATTGAGGAACTGACTTGGCACTTGATTAAAGAACAACTGGTGAAAGCTAATGATATCAAGGTTGAGCAAGAAGACATCGCAAATATGGCTAAGGAAGCTACCCGTGCACAGTTTGCGCAATATGGTATGTTGAGTGTGCCTGAAGAAATTCTTGAGAATTATTCAAAAGAAATGTTGAAGAAAAAAGAAAGCGTTGAAGGTCTGGTGAATCGTGTGGTTGAAACCAAATTGGCTGCTGCATTGAAGTCTCAGGTGAAGTTGAACAACAAAACAGTTTCAGCAGAAGAGTTTAATAAGATGTTTGAATAAGACATTACCAGAAAATGGCCGGTTTTTATAAAGAAACACAGAGTTTGACAAACTATAACTCTGTGTTTTTTTGTGTCTCTGTGTTCTTTTTTGTTTCTTTGTACCTTATTATATAACCCAAAAACAGAAAGAAAATGGATGATTTTAGAAAATACGCTACCAAGCATTTAGGTATGAACAGCTTGGTGTTGGATGATGTGATTAAATCACAGGCTGGGTATTTAAATCCCTATATCCTAGAAGAACGTCAGCTCAATGTAACTCAACTGGACGTCTTCTCCCGTCTGATGATGGATCGTATCATTTTTCTAGGTACTCAGATTGACGACTATACTGCCAATACATTGCAGGCGCAGTTGCTGTATCTGGATTCTGCCGATCCCGGTAAAGATATTTCTATTTATATTAACTCTCCAGGTGGCTCGGTATATGCCGGATTGGGTATTTATGATACTATGCAGTTTATCAGCAGTGATGTGGCAACTATCTGTACCGGTATGGCAGCCAGTATGGCAGCTGTACTTCTCGTAGCAGGCGCAGAAGGTAAGCGTTCTGCCTTGACGCACTCCCGTGTCATGATACATCAACCGATGGGAGGTGCTCAAGGGCAAGCTTCGGATATTGAAATTACTGCGCGTGAAATTCAAAAATTGAAGAAAGAACTTTATGCTATCATTGCTGACCATTCTCATACTTCGTTTGATAAAGTATGGGCCGATTCCGACCGCGATTATTGGATGACTGCACAGGAAGCCAAAGAGTATGGTATGGTAGACGAAGTGTTGATTAAAAAATAAATATGGCAGACTCTAAACGAAATAAAAACAGATGTAGTTTCTGCGGACGTTCGGAAGATGAAGTAGGTTTCCTGATAACGGGAATGAACGGTTACATCTGTGATAGTTGTGCTACACAGGCATACGAGATTACTCAGGAAGCTTTGGGTGACAAAAAAAGTGGTGCTGCAAAACTAAATCTGGAAGAACTTCCTAAGCCCGTAGAAATTAAGAACTTTCTCGACCAGTATGTTATCGGACAGGATGATGCTAAACGTTTTTTGGCTGTATCCGTATACAACCATTATAAGCGTCTGTTGCAAAAAGACGGTGGGGATGATGTGGAAATAGAAAAGTCCAATATTGTTATGGTAGGAAGTACCGGAACCGGGAAAACGTTGTTGGCGCGTACTATTGCTAAGTTGCTTCATGTGCCTTTCACTATTGTGGATGCAACGGTTTTGACGGAAGCCGGTTATGTGGGTGAGGATATTGAAAGTATTCTGACGCGTCTTCTGCAAGTGGCTGATTATAATGTACCTGAGGCAGAACAAGGTATCGTGTTCATTGATGAAATCGATAAGATTGCACGTAAAGGTGATAATCCTTCGATTACTCGTGATGTAAGCGGTGAAGGTGTACAACAAGGATTGCTTAAATTGTTGGAAGGCTCGGTTGTAAATGTTCCGCCTCAGGGGGGGCGTAAACATCCCGATCAGAAAATGATTCCGGTGAATACTAAGAATATATTGTTTATCTGTGGCGGAGCATTCGATGGTATCGAGAAGAAGATTGCGCAACGGTTAAATACTCATGTGGTGGGGTATAGCGCTGTCCGTAATACGGCTACTATTGATAAGAACAACCTGATGCAATATATTGCCCCACAGGATTTGAAGTCCTTTGGCTTGATACCCGAAATTATCGGTCGTCTGCCAGTGTTGACTTATCTAAATCCGTTAGATCGTACTGCATTGCGATCTATTCTTACAGAACCGAAGAATTCTATTGTCAAACAATATATCAAGTTGTTTGAAATGGACGGAGTAGAACTCGCTTTTGATGATGCTGTGTTTGAGTACATTGTAGATAAAGCTGTTGAATATAAGTTGGGAGCTCGCGGATTGCGCTCTATTGTGGAGACCATTATGATGGATGCGATGTTTGAAATCCCTTCTGAACAGAAAGATAGCTTTGTCGTAACGCTTGATTATGCCAAACGCCAGTTGGAAAAAGCAAACTTGGCAAGGCTTCAAAGCGCTTAAAATCAAAAGGTAATGCAAACTAAAGCCGACTTTTTTACTTTTTATTGAAAAATATTCGGTAGATTATGCTTGAAATTTAAGAAGTTGTTTATAACTTTGTTAGAGTTCTTGAAATACAAGTAGTATAATTGGTAACTCTATAAACAACCTAATGAATCATGGCAGGGAAGAAGATTAATTTGACAGACCAGCTGAAGAAATACTTCGGGTTCGACACTTTTAAAGGAAATCAGGAAGCAATCATACAGAATCTGTTGGAAGGTAATGATACGTTTGTGTTAATGCCTACCGGTGGTGGAAAGTCTCTGTGTTACCAGTTGCCTTCTTTATTAATGGAAGGTACGGGCATTGTGATCTCTCCGTTGATAGCTTTGATGAAAAATCAGGTCGACGCGATGCGTAACTTTAGTGAAGAAGATGGAATAGCTCATTTTATCAATTCTTCCCTTAATAAAGGTGCGATAGATCAGGTGAAGTCTGACATTCTTGCTGGTAAGACAAAGCTACTGTATGTAGCGCCCGAATCACTGACGAAAGACGAAAACGTGGAGTTTCTAAAAACGGTAAAGATCTCTTTTTATGCCGTAGACGAAGCTCACTGTATCTCAGAATGGGGACATGATTTTCGTCCTGAATATCGTCGTATCCGCCCTATTATCAATGAAATTGGAAAAGCCCCGTTGATTGCGTTGACTGCGACTGCCACTCCGAAAGTGCAGCATGATATCCAGAAAAATCTGGGTATGGTGGAGGCACAGGTGTTCAAGTCGTCGTTCAACCGTCCGAACCTCTATTATGAGGTACGTCCTAAGACTGCAAACGTAGATAAGGATATCATTAAGTTTATCAAGAACAATCCGGAAAAGTCGGGTATCGTTTATTGCCTGAGTCGGAAGAAAGTAGAAGAACTTGCTGAAATCTTACAGGCAAACGGTATTAATGCTCGTGCTTATCATGCAGGAATGGATTCGGCCACACGAACACAAAATCAAGACGATTTTCTGATGGAAAAAATTGATGTGATTGTGGCTACTATTGCTTTTGGTATGGGTATTGACAAGCCTGATGTGCGTTATGTAATTCATTATGATATTCCTAAGAGTTTGGAAGGATATTATCAGGAAACCGGACGTGCCGGAAGAGATGGGGGAGAAGGACAGTGTATTACTTTCTATACGAATAAAGACTTGCAGAAACTGGAAAAGTTTATGCAGGGTAAACCTGTTGCAGAACAGGAAATAGGCAAGCAGCTTCTGCTGGAAACCGCTGCGTATGCCGAATCGTCCGTTTGTCGTCGGAAGACGTTGTTGCACTATTTCGGTGAAGAATATACGGAGGATAATTGTGGTAATTGTGATAACTGTTTAAATCCGAAAAAACAAGTGGAGGCTCAGGAATTATTATGTACCGTGATAGAAGCGATTATTGCGGTGAAAGAGAATTTTAAAGCAGATTATATTATAGATATCATACAAGGAAAAGAAACTTCAGAGGTGCAGGCTCATCTGCACGAAGATCTTGAAGTGTTCGGTTCTGGTATGGGAGAAGAAGACAAAACTTGGAATGCTGTTATCCGTCAGGCACTGATTGCAGGCTATTTAAGTAAAGATGTGGAGAACTACGGTTTACTCAAGGTTACGGAAGAAGGTAAAAAGTTTCTTAGACATCCGAGATCTTTCAAGATAACGGAAGATAATGATTTTGAGGAGACAGAAGAAGAAGCTCCGGCACGTGGTAGTGGTGCTTGTGCGGTAGATCCGGCACTTTACTCTATGTTGAAAGATTTGCGTAAAAAACTATCTAAGAAGTTGGAAGTACCACCGTATGTGATTTTTCAGGATCCTTCTTTGGAAGCGATGGCTACTATTTATCCAGTGACTTTGGATGAGTTGCAGAATATTCCAGGGGTTGGAGCTGGTAAGGCAAAACGTTATGGTGAAGAGTTCTGTAAATTGATTAAGCGCCATTGTGAGGAAAATGAGATTGAACGTCCTGAGGATTTGCGTGTCCGTACGGTTGCCAATAAATCTAAATTGAAAGTTTCTATTATCCAGGCTATTGACCGTAAGGTCGCGTTGGACGATATTGCATTGTCTAAAGGTATTGAGTTCAGCGAATTGCTGGATGAAATTGAAGCCATCGTTTATTCTGGTACGAAGTTGAATATCGATTATTTTTTAGATGAAATCATGGACGAGGACCATATGTTGGATATATATGATTATTTTAAAGAATCTACTACGGATAAGATTGATGATGCATTGGATGAATTGGGTGATGATTTTGCGGAAGAAGAGGTACGTTTGGTACGTATTAAATTCATTTCTGAAATGGCGAATTGATTATAGTTCGGTGATTTAAAAAAAGAAAAAATATTGCGTGTAAATATACGGAATGGAATAAAAAACGTATATTTGCACGCAATAATTTTTAAACGCATAGCCCTATGTCATTTATTGCTGATAAGATTGTAATGGATGGATTGACTTACGATGATGTTTTGTTAATCCCTGCTTATTCTGAAGTACTTCCCAAAACTGTCGAGCTCACGACAAAGTTTTCACGAAACATTGAGTTAAAAGTCCCGTTTGTAACAGCCGCTATGGATACGGTTACCGAAGCAAAGATGGCTATTGCCATTGCTCGTGAAGGTGGTATCGGCGTTATTCATAAAAATATGTCTATTGAAGAGCAGGCGCGTCAGGTTGCTATTGTGAAACGTGCTGAAAATGGTATGATTTATGATCCGGTAACTATCAAGAGAGGGTCCACGGTAGCTGATGCTTTGGCTTTGATGGCTGAGTATAAGATTGGTGGTATCCCAGTGGTGGATGATGAAAAATATTTGGTGGGTATTGTTACCAATCGTGATCTGCGTTTTGAGAAAGATATGAATAAGCGTATTGATGAGGTAATGACTAAGGAGAATATAATTACTACCAATCCTACTACAGATATGGAGGCTGTTTCTCAAATTCTGCAAGAACACCGGATTGAAAAATTACCGGTAGTAGATAAGGATAATAAATTGGTAGGATTGATTACTTATAAGGATATTACTAAAGCAAAAGATAAACCGATGGCATGTAAAGACAGTAAAGGTCGTCTGCGTGTTGCTGCCGGTGTCGGTGTAACGGTTGATACGCTTGATCGTATGCAGGCTTTGGTCGATGCAGGTGCAGATGCAATTGTTATTGATACGGCTCACGGACATTCTGTTTATGTAATTGAAAAATTGAAGGAAGCCAAAAAACGTTTTCCAGGTATTGATATTGTCGTAGGTAATATTGCTACTGGAGAAGCTGCCAAAGCTTTGGTAGAGGCTGGAGCTGATGGTGTAAAAGTGGGTATCGGTCCAGGATCTATTTGTACGACTCGTGTGGTTGCCGGTGTTGGTGTACCCCAGTTGTCTGCCGTGTATGATGTAGCCAAAGCATTGAAAGGTACAGGCATTCCTCTGATTGCTGACGGTGGTTTGCGTTATTCCGGTGATGTGGTGAAAGCTTTGGCTGCTGGTGGTTACAGCGTAATGATTGGTTCGTTAGTTGCCGGAACAGAAGAGTCTCCGGGTGATACAATTATTTTTAACGGTCGTAAGTTTAAATCTTATCGTGGTATGGGGTCTTTGGAAGCAATGGAGAATGGATCAAAAGATCGTTACTTCCAAAGTGGAACAAGTGATGTAAAGAAGTTAGTTCCGGAAGGTATTGCTGCACGTGTACCTTATAAAGGTACTTTGTATGAAGTTATCTATCAGTTGGTAGGTGGTCTGCGTGCAGGTATGGGCTATTGTGGTGCTGCCAATATCGAGCAGTTGCATAACGCCAAGTTTACTCGTATTACCAATGCTGGTGTGCTGGAAAGTCATCCGCACGATGTAGCGATTACGAGTGAAGCCCCGAACTACAGCCGTCCGGAATAAACATATTTTGTAGACATGAGATAAATGCCCGGGGAGTGTATTATGCTTTTCGGGCATTCTTTTGTTTTCAGACAAAAAAATTATGGTAAGAACAAATTTGACAATCATACTTCTATTGCTGGTAAGTACTATAGTTGCGCAGCAAGATCCGGTAATGATACGTATCGACGGGAAAGATGTACTACGTTCAGAGTTTGAGTATTTTTATAATAAAAATAAGTCAGGTTCCGATTTAAAGAAGAAAACGCTAGATAAATATGTCAATTTGTTCGTGGACTTCAAGTTGAAAGTCCGGGCAGCTGAAGATGCTGGTTTGGATACTGTGGCGTTGTTTAAGAAAGAACTTGAAGAATATCGTCTACAATTGATTAAATCGTATCTCACCGATAGGGAGGTCACGGAGAAAGAAGCCCGTTACTTGTATGATAAAATGAAGGACAATCACCGTGCTGGTCAGGTACATGTGGCACATATTTTTAAGTATCTTCCTCAGAATGTAACTAGTATCACTCTTCGTGAAACTGAGATGCAGATAGATTCTGTTTATAAATTCCTGCAAAAAAATAATACGGATATGGCTTTTAAAAATTGTGTGGATAAGTTTTCCGATGAAAAGCAGACATTCTGGATGAGTTGGTTACAGATGCCGATAGAGTTTGAAGATACCGTATTCAGTTTAAAAGTCGGTGAGATATCACGTCCTTTTTATACTCCTCAGGGTATTCATATTGTAAAGGTACTTGAACGGAAAGAAATACCTTCGTTTGAAACTGTCAAAGATGAAATTATCCGGAGGAGGACACACCATTATAATATAGATAAAGGTACAAGGGCTTTTGTGGAAAAGTTGAAAAAGGAATACCGTTATACTCCTGATAAATTTAGTATCGATGAACTGATGACCCAAGGATCTACTGTCCGGACTTTGTTTACTCTCAATGGGAAAAAATATACAGGTAAGGAATTTTCTCATTTTGCCATGACCTATCCGGCAGGAGTACGTAAGCAACTGGAAGGTTTTATTATGAAATCTGTTTTAGATTATGAAAACTCGCGTTTGGAACAGAAATATCCGAATTTGTGTTATCAGGTATTGGAATATCGGGATAATCTTTTATTAGATAGAATTACTGAACAAGAAATTGAACGACGTGCTTTGACTGATGAGTACGGTTTACAGGCGTATTTTAATAAACATCGTTCTAACTATCAATGGAAAGAACCCCGTTACAAAGGTATTGTATTGCATTGTACCACTAAACGTATTGCTAAGCAAGCCCGTAAATTTCTGAAACATTTGCCAGAGAATGAGTGGAAAGATGCTATTCGGTTAACTTTTAATGCTGGCTCTCAACCTCAGATACAATTGGAACAAGGGGTATTTACTATGGGTGATAATATCTATGTTGACGATTTAGTGTTTAAAAAGGAGGATGCTACTCCTGTAATGTCATTCCCTTTTACTGCTGTGTTAGGTAAAAAAGTAAAAGGGCCGGAAGATTATCAGGAGGTACGTAAAGTTCTTATTGCCGATTATCATAACTATCTAGAGGGGCAGTGGATGAACCGATTACGTACTAATGCTAAGGTTGAAATTAACCAAGAGGTTTTAAAAACCGTTAATAATCACTGATGCAACCAATTAAAGCACTATCTTCGTACCTTAAAATATAGTAAATATCAGTAGATAATGCGAACAACCTGCATTGGGCTTTTAATTCTTCTTCTTTGTGTTGCATGCAAGGAACAACATGACCACGAGGGACGGACACCTTTGGTGGAGTTGGACGGTAATTTTCTTTATCGAGAAGACTTACAATCGGTACTTCCTGATGGATTGACGACGGACGACAGCCTGTTGTTTGCCGAACATTACATCCGTAATTGGGTGGAAGATGTTCTGCTCTACGAAAAAGCACGGAGTAATATCCCTAATAATGGTGAGATAGACAAGTTGGTGGAAAATTATCGTAAGGCTTTGATTATGCATACTTATCAACAGGCATTGATACATCAAACTCTTTCCGGGGAGATATCCGAACAGGAACTGATTGATTATTATACTAAGAATCATGTGCTTTTCAAGGTAGAACGTCCGTTAATGAAGGGATTATTCATCAAAGTTCCGTTGACGGCTCCTCAGTTGGGTAATGTACGGCGTTGGTATAAGACTGAAAATCGTGAGGCGGTGGAACATTTGGAGAAATATAGTTTGCAGAATGCTGTGAAGTATGAATATTTTTATGATAAATGGGTGCCGATGGCTGACGTGCTTGACTTGATGCCGTTGAAAGCTGCCGATACCGAAGAATATTTGGATAAAAACCGCCATGTAGAATTGAAAGATACAGCCTTCTATTATTTTCTGAATGTGAGTGATTTTCGTCGGATAGGAGAACAGGAACCGTTTGAATTTGCACGTGCGCAAGTGAAGGATATGCTGCTGAATATGAAACAAGTGGAATTTATGCAACAGGTAAAGAACGACTTGTATCAACGGGCGGAGAAGAAAAATGAAATTAAATATTATTAGTATAAGACACCAAGAATGAGAAAGTGTATGAACTTTAAGTTTGTAGTTTTATTTGCCTTGACACTGTTAGCCGGTACTACCGTTTATGGACAAGACAACGTGATTGACGAGGTAGTTTGGGTAGTAGGTGATGAGGCTATCTTGAAGTCTGAAGTAGAAGAGGCGCGTATGAGCGCTTTGTATGAAGGACGTAAATTTGATCGTGACCCCTATTGTGTGATACCGGAGGAAATAGCGGTACAGAAATTGTATCTGCATCAGGCTGCACTCGATAGTATTGAAGTTTCCGAAAGTGAGGTTATTCAGCGTGTGGACTACATGACAAATATGTATATTGCCAATATCGGTTCGCGCGAGAAGATGGAAGAATACTTTAACAAAACTTCCAGCCAGATACGTGAAACTTTGCGCGAGAATGCTCGTGAAGGGTTGAAAGTACAAAAGATGCAACAGAAACTTGTAGGGGAAATTAAAGTGACTCCGGCCGAGGTACGCCGTTACTTTAAAGATTTGCCACAGGATAGTATCCCTTACATTCCTACTCAGGTTGAAGTACAGATTATCACTCAGCAACCGAAAGTCCCTTTAGAGGAGATAGAAGATGTAAAGAGACGTCTGCGTGAATATACCGATCGTATCAACAAGGGAGAAACTAGTTTCTCTACATTAGCACGTCTTTATTCAGAAGACCGTGGGTCTGCCATGCATGGTGGTGAAATTGAGTTCTCCGGACGTGGTATGCTCGATCCGGCTTATGCAAATGTTGCTTTCAACTTGCAAGACCCTAATAAAGTGTCTAAGATTGTTGAGTCTGAATACGGTTTTCATATTATTCAGTTGATAGAGAAACGGGGAGACCGCATTAAGACCCGTCACATTTTGCTGAAACCGCATATACCGGAGGAAGCATTAGAGGCTGGTAAGGCTCGTTTGGATTCCATTGCTGATGATATCCGTAATGGCAAGTTTACTTTTGAAGAAGCTGCATCTGTGCTTTCACAGGATAAGGATACACGCAATAATCATGGCTTGTTGCCTAATCCTAATACCAATACTTCTAGATTTGAAATGCAGGAGCTTCCCCCTGAAATAGCTAAAATGGTAGATAAGATGAAAGTGGGTGAGATTTCTGAAGCTTTCGTGATGATACCGCAGAAGACGGGAAAGGAAGAGTGCGTTATTGTGAAACTTAAAAGTCGTACCAACGGTCATAAGGCTACCATTTCTGAAGATTATCAAAATCTGAAAAATATCGTATTGGAAAAACGCCGTGATGAAATGTTGGATAAATGGATACGTGAGAAACAGAAGCATACTTATGTCCGTATCAATGAGAATTGGAGAAACTGTACATTCAAATATCCAGGATGGATAAAAGACTGATATTTTCTGTTTTATACTTGTTCTGTGTGTGCTTGTTGAGCGCACAGGACAAGAAAAAAGAGCCTGAAAAGAAAAAAACGCGTGTTGATTTGCTCTATGCCGACGAAGCGCGGGCAGACAAACAGTTTCGTCCAGATGTACAAGTGCTTATCGGGGCGGTTAGGTTGAAGCATGACAGCATGTATATGTTTTGTGATAGTGCATTGATTTATGAGAAAATCAATTCTGTCGAGGCGTTTGGTAATGTACGTATGGAGCAGGGAGACACCTTGTTCATATATGGTGATTACCTGTATTATGATGGTATGTCTCAGTTGGCCATGTTGCGTGAGAATGTACGTATGATTAATCGTAATACTGAACTTACTACCGATAGTTTGAATTATGATCGTCTTTACAATTTGGGGTACTACTTTGATGGTGGTACGCTTACAGATGAAGAGAATGTATTGACTTCAGAATGGGGTGAATATAGTCCGGCAACTAAATTATCAGTATTCAACCATGACGTAAAGTTGGTAAATCCCAAGTTTGTTTTGACTTCGGATACATTGAAGTATAATACAGCTTCTAAAATAGCTACTATCCTTGGTCCTTCGGATATTGTTAGTGACAAGAATCATATTTACTCGGAACGTGGAATATACAATACCATTACAGAACAAGCTGAACTTTTAGACCGTTCCGTGTTGACCAATGAAGGTAAGAAACTCACAGGTGACAGCCTTTTCTATGACCGTAATCTGGGTTATGGTGAAGCTTTCAATAATGTGCAGATGAACGATACGGTGAACAAAAATATGCTTACTGGTAATTATTGTTTCTACAATGAACTTACTGGCAATGCTTTGGCAACTCAGCGTGCTGTTGCTATTGATTATTCTCAAGGTGACAGCCTTTTTATGCATGGAGATACATTGCGGTTGGTTACTTATCATTTGAATACGGATTCTATGTACCGTGAGATGCGGGTTTATCATAAAGTTCGCGCCTATCGTACAGATGTACAGGCTGTTTGTGATTCTTTGGTGTATAATTCCCAAGATTCCTGCATGACGATGTACACCGATCCGGTTATTTGGCATGGTGCGCAACAATTGCTTGGTGAAGAAATTAAAGTTTATATGAACGACAGTACCATTGATTGGGCTCATATTATTAATCAGGCTTTGGCAGTAGAGCAAAAAGACTCTATACACTATAATCAAGTTACTGGTAAGGAAATGAAGGCCTACTTTATAGCAGGTGAGATGCGTCGTGTGGATGTAAATGGTAATGTTCTTATCATATTCTATCCGGAAGAAAAAGATTCTACAATGATTGGTATGAACTATGCTGAAGGCAGCTTTTTGCGTATTTATCTCAAAGATCGTAAAATGGAGGAAGCTGCCCTCATCGGTAAGTCTAATGGTATTTTATATCCTATGGATCAGATACCGGCAGATAAAATGAAACTGCCTTCTTTTGTGTGGTTCGACTATATTCGTCCGCTCAATAAAGAGGATATCTTTGAGTGGCGGGGTAAAAAAGCAGGTGAAACTTTGCAGAAAAGTGATAGGAAACCTGTCTCTTCGCCAAGAGACATGCATATTAAACGAACTAAAAAGTAATGCTATGGGAATGTTTACAATGCGGAAGCCTCGTGGCTTTAATCATTCATACATTTATGTGGATGAGCGAAAAGAGAAGTTGGCAAAGATGGAAGAAGATGCTAAGCGTGAATTGGGTATGATACCAGAGAAAGAGTTTTCTCCGGAAGATATCCGAGGAAAGTTCGTTGAGGGTACCACTCATTTGAAACGTCGCAAGGAAAGTGGACGTAAGCCTGTACACTTGGGTGTTATTTTGGTTATCATAGCCTTATTAGGATATCTATGGTATGCTATCGCGAGCGGACTTCTCTAAGTTCCCATATCTTATATCTTATATTTTAACTTAATTATGAGCGATATCATTCATTTGCTGCCCGATTCGGTTGCTAATCAAATTGCTGCCGGAGAGGTTATTCAGCGTCCGGCATCTGTTATTAAAGAATTGGTAGAAAATGCGATTGATGCCGAAGCACAAGAAATACATGTATTAATAACTGATGCGGGAAAGACCTGTATTCAGGTGATAGATGATGGTAAAGGGATGTCTGAGACTGATGCTCGTCTCTCTTTTGAACGTCATGCCACATCCAAAATTCGTGAGGCCTCGGATTTGTTTGCCTTACGTACGATGGGATTTCGTGGGGAAGCATTGGCGTCTATCGCTGCTGTGGCGGAAGTAGAGTTGAAAACTCGTATAGCCGATGAGGAATTAGGGACACGATTAGTAATAGCCGGTTCAAAAGTGGAGAGCCAGGAAGCGGTTTCTTGTCCGAAAGGTAGTAATTTCTCTATCAGAAATTTGTTTTTTAATATCCCGGCACGTCGAAAATTCCTGAAAGCTAATTCAACGGAGTTGAGTAATATTCTTATGGAGTTTGAACGTATTGCTCTGGTACATCCTGATGTTGCTTTTTATTTGTATAGCAACGATACGGAATTATTCAATCTTCCCGTCATGCCTTTGCGTCAGCGTATTCTTGCTATCTTCGGAAAGAAACTGAACCAGCAACTGCTGTCTGTTGAGGTAGATACAACGATGGTTAAGGTTTCCGGTTTTGTCGCTAAACCGGAAACTGCTCGTAAGAAGGGAGCACATCAATATTTCTTTGTGAATGGTCGCTATATGCGTCATCCTTATTTTCATAAAGCTGTGATGGATGCATATGAACAGTTGATACCTGCCGGTGAGCAAATTTCCTACTTTATTTATTTTGATGTAGACCCTGCTAATATAGATGTAAACATTCATCCCACAAAGACTGAAATCAAGTTTGAGAATGAGCAAGCCATTTGGCAGATCGTTTCAGCGGCAGTTAAGGAATCATTAGGGAAGTTCAATGCTGTACCTTCCATTGATTTTGATACGGAAGGTATGCCGGATATTCCTGCATTTGAACAAAGTCGTCCGATAGAACCTCCTAAAGTACACTATAATACGGATTTTAATCCTTTTAAAACCTCTTCTGCGTCAGCATATGGAGGAGGTTACTCTCGACAGAATGTGGAATGGGAAGGATTATATTCTGGCCTGGAGAAAGCCAGTAAAATGAACGAGCCTATGGAGGCATCGTTTGATCTTGAAGAAACCCCTCTTGCAGAAAGACCGGTGGAGATAATTCCTCAACCCGTTTCTTCACTGTATGCCGGTGAAGCATCTACTGTAGAAAAAGGAGCACAGCATTTACAATTCAAAGGCCGTTTTATACTTACGTCTGTTAAATCCGGTTTAATGTTAATAGACCAACATCGTGCACATATTCGGGTGTTATTCGATCGTTATATGAACCAGATACGCCAAAAACAAGGGTTTTCCCAAGGGGTGTTATTCCCTGAAATAGTTCAATTGCCGGTTTCGGAAGCAGCTGTGCTCGAAAGCCTTTTCGATGATTTGGCGGCAGTAGGGTTCGATCTAAGCCCATTGGGTGGGGGAAGTTATGCCATTAATGGTATTCCTTCGGGAATTGAAGGTCTAAACCCGGTGGAGCTTGTTCGTAATATGGTACATACAGCTATGGAAAAAGGTAATGATGTGAAAGAAGAGATACAAACTATTCTTGCATTGACTTTGGCACGTGCGGCTGCTATTGTTTACGGACAAGTATTGAACAATGATGAAATGTCCAATTTGGTGGATAATCTTTTTGCTTGTGCCACTCCTAACTATACACCCGATGGACGTACGGTTCTCGCTACAATCAAAGAAGAAGAAATCGAAAAGCTATTCTCAAAATAAGAGAAATCATAAAAAAAAGCTCTTTTTCTAAAACCTTTTAGTTTCGATGGTGTTAATTAATCAGATTGAATGATAAAGAATTTAATTAACCACTTAACTATTTGAGGTATATGAAAAAGATTCTAATGTTGCTGGCTTTAGCCGGCGTATCTTCTGTTGCTATGGCGCAACAAAAGCCTGTTGTTGTAGAACAAATTGACGTTATCCAATTGCAGGATAAATATCAAGTAATCACCAATCCATTCTGGAGTAATTGGTTTTTCTCTATCGGGGGAGGTGCCTCGGTTATGTATGGAGATAATGACCAACAATTAGGCAGTTTTGGTAAGCGCATCAGTCCGACGATGAATGTTTCCGTTGGTAAATGGTTTACTCCTGGTTTAGGACTGCGTTTGCAATATAGTGGTCTTCAGGTAAAAGGTTTCACAATGGATCCTTCAGCTGATTATGTAAGAGGAACTCAGCGTAGTAATGGTTCTTACAAACAACGTTTTGATTACATGAATTTCCATGGTGATGTAATGTTTAACTTGAACGCACTTTTCGGTGGTTATAATCAGTATCGTGTATATGAGATTATTCCTTACTTAGGTGCTGGTATCACTCATAATTATACAAAGCCTCATCGCGAAGCCTTGGCGATAAACGCCGGTATTATCAATCGCTTCCGTATTTCGAATGCGATAGATATTAATCTCGAACTGAGTGCGATGGGAGTAGAGGATAAATTTGATGGAACAGTTGCCGGAAAGCGTGGTTATGACGGTGTATTTAGTGCAACTCTTGGGTTGACTTACCACTTCCCGAAACGTGGTTTTAACCGTCCGACACCACAATTGGTTTCTGCTGTGGAGTTGGCTGCAATGCAACAAGAAATTGCTAATATGGCTGCTGCAAACCAACAATTGAAGTCGGCTTTAACTGCTGCTGAAAACAGGCCGGTAGAGGTTTCTGAAACGGAAGTTGTTGTTACTGATCCGGATATTGCACCGCGTACTGTATTCTTCAATATAGGTTCTGCCGAAATAACTCCACGTGAAGTTATGAACATTTCTTATCTGGCAAAACAGATGAAGGAATTCCCGAATGCAACTTATACAGTAAACGGTTATGCTGACTCTGCAACAGGTACTCCGACATTCAATCAGGAATTGAGTTTGAAACGTGCACAAGCTGTAGTGAACGTATTGGTGAAGGATTATGGTATTTCTGCTGACCGTCTGAAAGTAGCTGCCGGTGGCGGTGTAGACAAGTTTGGACAACCTATTTTAAATCGTGTGGTATTAGTAAAATCCGCTAATTAAAATAATTAGTCTATATAAAAAAATCCCCCAAGAGTTTGAGAAATCTCACTCTTGGGGGATTTTGAGTTTAGACTTTTACCGATATAAACTAAGGAAACATGTATTTCTTATTTATCTCTAAAAGTACAATCAGTCATTTTTTAATAAAAAAATTATTCTAAAGCATAATTCATTCCTAAATTGAATTCTGCAATTTGTAAGGTACTACTTGCCGATTCCCAGGCAGAATATTCAATTTTGACATATCTATATGTACTTGTAGTGATAGGATAATTAATGTTCTGCGTCTTATTAAGAGTTATCTCATTATCTATTTGGGTGAACGTACTACCGTCATTACTACCATGAATTTTTACTTTAGAAACTCTTAAGCCGGAAGTTGTATTGTCGCTTCTGTGTCCGATATAGAAATAATTAAACTTTTGTTGCTCTTTCATATCCACTATGAAATACAAAGAACCACCGGGGGTTTGACTAAAAGTGACACCTTTGTATTTACCGGCATTTGGAGCAAAGCTCGATTTTTCGGCTTTTAGTATTGCGAAATATGTTTTACTGTTACCGTCGAACATAGCTTCCGGTTCTCCGGTTTGTCCGGGTAGATTGTTGTTATAATCACCTATATAATTTAATGTTCCTCCAGTGGATAATGTATAATTTGCTGATGTAGACACCTTCCAATCTTTACGATCGAATAGGATATTGTTTTCTATGGTAATTGTAGCGGTAGTGGTTACATTACTGCCATCCGTTGTCGTTATATTGATCGTAGCATTACCACCGGTCTTACAACTCAATATGCCATCTGCGCTGATGGATATTATTTTCTCACTACCTTCTGCTACTGTAAATCGTAATGTCTTATAACTTGCATTGGATGGCAGTACGGAAGTGTACTCATTCAAGTTGAGTGTTTCATTCATACGGATACTTACGGGGATATTGTCGGTAATGATTTCAGTTACCATTGTAGGAGGTGCAGGTGCTTGTATTACACTGATCTCTGTTTGATGCTTGTCATCGTAGCATAAAGTGAATTTTGCTTCTCTTTCTTCTATAAGTTCCGATTCTTCGACTTCAATTTTTAAAACATTTAGTTTTTTTTCTTGATCATAATCAATATATCCGGAAGCCCATAATTCATGGCTGACAACATATACGATTGAAGCATCCAATCCTGGAGCTAGTGTATAGTCACAAGATAGATCACCCCCCCTGTAGCCGATAGTCAAAGGATCAGAGGGTACAGTCACCCAGTTGTCGGGTACAGTAACATCTTTATCGTCATCGTTACATCCTGTAATGGAAAAACACATAAAAAGTAACAGTAACATAGTTGTAGTTACGTTCATTGCATATTTCTTATTCATAATTTTTAAACTTAATAGTTATAACTTTATTTTTCTAATTCTGTTATTTGTTCTTATAAGATTCCCAGTTATTATCTGTTATCAGATATAAATCGGCGGGAGCTTTCTTGGGATAGTTTTGGGCTTTGATTTCTGCAATCAGGGCATCAATCTGTGCTTGCGTGATTGTGAATTGTTTTTCTCCATAATCTTTCAGTTTCGTGCTTACCGCAGTGAGGAAGCCCATATCCTTGAAATAGCCGGTAAAGTCAATTCGGGCCATTCTACATACTTGTCGTACAAAATCCAGCTGATAGACACCATGAGTCATGCTTTCTGCATCAGTAGCAAGGGAATTTTCACCACGATAGTATTCATACAAGTCCCGATAGAAGTCTTTTTGTCCTAATGCATCAATCATATATAGTTTCAATTGCCAGAAGGGAACCAGTTTCTCATAACAATGGTTATAGGTATCATCCGAATAACCAACACAATGAGGGGTCTTGTTATCTTTGAATAGAGTAATTGCACTTTTATAAAAACCGTTACCATTATTCTCTTCGATAAGATAGGAGGTTCCTGTCAATTCCCAACGTACATATGTAGACATGATGTTGTTGGTCACTTCAGTCATACCAGCCCATTTCAAACCCGGACGTGTTTGATTACAATGCCCTACTTCATGTGCAGGTCCCCAACAACGTACTCCAAACCGTGCCGGATTACAGAATATTTCGGCATAGCTGTTGGAGTTTCCCACACTATATACGGTACGGTAATCACTGGCATTGGGGCTTGTTGCTTTATAGTCAATACAGAGGTGCATACGGTTGTTGAACTCCTTATGATATTTGAATAGTCCCATGAAATCCCATTCCAGCTCAACCAGCCGATCTGTGTTCGCCACCGTTTTGGTAATTTCTGTATTCGCAGCTCTGAAGTCTTCTACTTTCCACGTAATGTGTGAGTATTTGCCTAATATATCTATATCTTGATATTGAGCTTTATTGAGGATATTTTTCCAGTCGTTTTCCGTATTCTTCTGAATATCGAAGTAGCCGTTTACCTTCCCTGCCCCGAAATGTACTTGCACGGTCTTTGCCTTGATAATTTGCTTTTGGGCTTCTGAAGCTTGATCTGCCAATAATGGAATATCGTCTTCCACATGGTTCAGGATATAAATGAGACCACCAATTTCTACCGTTATTTCGTTATATCCTTCTTTAAGCTCATAAGTCTTACTGTTGGAATAACCACCGTTCAAGTCTTGGATCAACATCGATATTTTTCCGCCTTCATAAATCTCTCCCACAAATATAGGTAAGGTTTCGCCTGCCTTTGCATAGATGCCTGTAGGGTTATCACGCAAACTGTATTTGTTCGTCTTATTTTTAGTTGCCATGATATCCGGTTTCTGATAAGGACGGTAACTGGCTGAGCGATAAGACGTGTCGTACTCTCCTTTTAATAGGGCAAGCCCTAACTCTTTCAGATACTTGTTGGGCAGTTGTTTGATATTGTTTTCAGTTAGCCCTTCCTTAAGTTGCAGACCCATTTTATCTGCGAAGACAGAAGAACCGTCAAACTTATTGTTACTGGCTTCAAAAAACTCCATTTCAGCGCAACTAACCCGGTCCTGATAGGCTTTGGTGATAACAAATCGAACTTTCTTTACCTGTTTGATACCGTTTGCCAGTGTAATCGTGAATGGAGTAAACACTCCGTCGCCACGCTCATAACTGCCTATAGAGGTGAAATCATCCGGTTTGTCGACAGTAGATATTTCTACAGAGAACTTATCGAACGCTCCCCAGTAATTGTAGGTTTGCCGTGGCGTATAGACAATATAATCTAGAGTATGCCCGGTTTCCAATTCGTAGGTGATGTGGAACGGATAATTGACAGCTCCAAATTTAGAATTGAAGTAAGTGTTTTTATTACCATCATAAGACATTTTTAGAGTCAACGGGTTTTGGGTCGTTTCGTCTTTTTTGTCTGTTTCTTCAGAATCTGCTATTGCACCGATTATTTTGATAGTCTGATCTGCTGAACTGGGTGCAGCTTCTTGCGAAATGGGAAGATTACACTTATGATTATCGTCATACGTTAAAGTCAATATTGTATTTCTCGGTTTGTTATTCCATGAACGTTCACATAGAATTTTTAGTTTACCATTTTCAAGGTTAACTGTAATCCAGTCCTTCCCTTGCTGGGAAAGAGTAGAGGTTACCTTGGCGGCATCCAATCCTGTACCGAGTATAGCATCACGACTTTCCGTTCCTCCCTCAAAAGAGAAGCTCAGAGGCTCGGTAGATATATTTATCCAGTTCTCAGGAAACACCTCACCGTTGTCATCGCTACACGCCATAAGAGGAAATATATAAAGTAGTATCCATAAAAAGAACTTTGTATAGCTCCATTTACTTCTTATGGTATATTTATTCATATTATTCATGTTTCTGCTATTCTTTGTAGAATTGATCAATATCTGTTTAAGATATAGAGATTTAAGATTTAAAAGAATTGTGTTTCAAAAAGTAAAGGCAAGAGCAGACAAAGAAAAGAGTTTCTGTTCCTGCCTTTACATATTCGTACTATGATTAATTCCACAAAGGATTTTGTACCATTAACTTACTTTTCTGCATTTCATTATAAGGTACAGGATATAGTAACATTGCTTTCTTCCATGGGAAACGGTCTATAACGATACGGTTGTAATATGTACCGGGACCGTCTGCCTCCCGGAAAGTCTTGGCTTGTTTATTGGCACTTTCCTTGAATGCTGTAACTGTAATCTCATTTATATTCATACCGGTACGGATAATAGCTTTATCTTCATTGTCCTTGATCCATCGTCCGGTATTTTCGTCTTTAGACCACCCAGCTCTCATCCAACGGTGCATATCAAAATAATAGTTACCTTCGGCAAACATTTCGACAATGCGTTCTTGATAAATTGCTTCACGTTGCGCATTTTGGTTACCAATAATTCCTGTTTTAGTTCCGTTATCATTCATTTCACGATAACCTGGAATACCGGCACGTTCACGAACCATGTCCAAATATTTAATGATATTACTGTTACTCGGGTCTATTTCATTCAATACTTCCGCATAATAAAGGTAGAAATCTGCCAGACGGAAGTAAATCCACGGACGTCCCCAACTGGTTTTGTTACCATTGTTCTTCATAATATCACGATTATTGAATTTATAGAGTAAATAGCCTGTGCGTGCATTTGTATCATCTCCTTTATAAGAAGATTTTGAAGCGACGCTGAAGTAGGCTCCCCAGTCAGGATAGCTTGAAGGTTGGATGTGCCAACTCTTTCCTTCGTATGTAATGTTGGAGTAGAAACGTGGTTCACGATTGGCATACATATTGAAGATATGCTTGTCTACATGTTTTTTAGTCACCTTCGTATCAATCTCAATGTTGGTACAAGGATTTTGGATGTCACTGAAACCAGTTTCCTTATAACTTCCATTATTTAAACCGTCTTCAATAGTCAGACCGTCCTTGGTGAAGAACATATCTACCAATTCTTGATAAGGACCTACATTACCACCAATAGTACTGGCATAACCCAAAGACCAGGGAGCAGTACGTGGCTCCATTCTGCTTCCTATAGCACTATAATCATTGGTAGGATTAGCCCATAGAATTTCGTCATTGAGCTCCTGGAACAAATAATATACAGACATGTGAGGATCTTCTGTTCCGTCTGGATTTAAGTATTTATATAAACCCATTCCGTGAGAATCGGCAAAATTCAGTAATGCTTCCAGATGTGTTTTGGCTGTTTGCCATCTACTGCGGTCTTCGGGTTCGAATAGTTGTTTACCACTTTTGTCTGTCACCAATAGAGCTTCTGGATAACCGCCATTGAAGAGTGGAGAAGCTGCATATACCCACAAGCGTGCTCTCAATGCCAATGCGGCAGCTTTAGTAGGACGTAACATCTCGGTATAGTTATAACTGTTACCTTGCTTATAGTTGTCGGGGAGCACGTCGCTGTATTCACCTTCAATAATTTGTTCCAACAGACCGTCAATGTACTCTACTGTTTCTTTTACCGATGCACGCGGAAGATCAAGATCGGCGCTTTCGGGATCGGCAATTGTCTGTACGATGGGTACGGGACCATACATCTCAAACAACAGGAAATAGTTATACGCCATCAGGTAGATTACGTCTGCTTTCATACGGCGCATATCTTCTTCAGATCTGTATCCGTCACGGTCACTGGGATCACCCATTGTGGCTGGTGCATTTTCTAGATAAATCATGGCCTGGCGGATTTGTTTATAGCAGGATGCCCAACGATGATAACCTACTTGTGTGGTAAATGTATTTTGTCCATGTTGCAGTACATTGGGATGCGCGCAAATCAATTCACCCGAATATATGGCCCATATATTAGGAAATTCACCCGAATTATTGACAATATCCAGACCTGTTTCCGAATATCGGGGTACAGTAGAGTATAATTCGCCATACCATTGTTTCAAATAAGTATAGTTGGAGAATACCTCTTCCTTGTTTAAGTCTTTGGATAACTCTTTGGAGACATCCAGAAAATCGGAGCAAGAGGAGAAAACGCTTGCTATGGAGGCAACTGCTATTGTATAAATAGTTTTTCTGATATTCATATTCATTGTTTAATTTGAAGGTTAATTAAAAGGTTACATCCAGACCCACGGTCCATGTTGCGCTGATAGGATATCTTGAACCACTGTTTCCTACTTCAGGATCCCATAATTTGATGTCATCAAATAATAAGGCGAGATTACTGCCTTGAACGTAGACACGTAAATTCTGCATTTTCCATTTTTGGATGAGTCTTTTATCGAATTGGTAACCAAGTTCCACATTTTTCAGGCGTAGATAATTCCCGCTACGATACCACCAGGTACTGTTTCTTTCATTATTATCATTCTTGGCAGTATGTAATCTCGGATATAATACATTCATATTGTTCGGATCGTTGGCACTCCAGTGGTCGGCAGCTTCCGCACGTGCGGATGTCTGCAAAACTCCTTGATGGAACGGCATGAAATAACTGTCATTGGCTTTCAGGTTCACCGAACGTCTGCCTGCTCCCTGGAAAAATACGCCTGCATAAATACCTTTGTATTGTACATTGAGACCGAAACCGTAGACGATTTGCGGGTTATTGGGATGTATGCCACTGTAATAGGTCTCGTCCATCTCATCAATTTTTCCGTCATTATTCAAGTCTTTGTACTTGATGTCACCTGGTAGTACCTTATTGACATCGGTAGCTGGAATTCCATTTTTTAATTTGTAGCTATAACTTCCATCGGCTTTTTGGGTAATAATGAAGTCTTGGTTGGTATAGAGTCCGTCGGCTATTAGAATTTTATTGGTTCCGATTGAAGTTCCAGTCTGTGCCAACCATGGGTACTGCTGTGGAATCTCATCTTTTTCTACAATTTTATTTACAGCATAGGTCATATTACCTCTGGCGGACAGAGTCCAGTCACCGATATTATGTTTTATTACAATACTGGCATCAAAACCTTTGTTGGTGGTGATACCGAAGTTCTGCCACGGATTGTTACGGAAACCTGTTGAGGTAGGAACAGTGACACGTTGAATTAGAATGTCTTCACGGCGGTTGTTGAAGTAATCGGCCGTAATGTCTACACGTCCGCGGAACAATCCCAAGTCAATACCGAAATTGGCTTTTTTCTCTATCTCCCATGTCAATGAAGGAGATGCAAAAAGATTTTCGTATACTTTTCCATAATTGTTGGTGACACTACCGCCTGGCCCCGTCAAACCAAGATATGAGTTCCCGCTGTCTGTATAAGATTCTCTGTACATGAAGCGGCTGCTGCTACCAATATTGTCGTTACCGGTCAGACCGTAAGAAGCTCTGATACGTAACTTGTTAATGATATTGAGTATGTTATCTTTTTGCATGAATTTCTCTGCATGTACATTCCATGCAGCTCCCACTGCAGGGAAAATTCCCCAACGGTGACCGGATGCAAAGTTTTCGCTACCGGTAGCGCCAAAACTGGCCTCCAATACATAACGGCTATCAAAGGTATATGTACCGCGTACAACGTAGTTTTGTTTGCGGTAAGGAAGTAATTTTAAACCACCTACATCCTGAGTTCCGTCTGATTTTCTAGAACCTTGATACTGAGTCTCTTTCTGATTATATACGAAAGTACCTGTAACGGCATGTTTTTGGGCAAAGGTACGGGCATAGTTCAATTGTGCTTCAAGATAAATTTTCTTTGTACCACTACTGCCATTGACGGTAGCTTCGCCAAGTGGGCTTCCATCCGCCACTTTTTGTTTAATCAGCTTCCCTTCTTCATCCCTGCCATTGACAAACCATTTTTCCGGGGTCAGAGAACGTTTCATGGTGGAGGTGAAATCTGCATCGAAACTGATACTTCCTTGTGCAGACAAACCTTTAGTAATAAAATCGAGTTCCTGTTTCAGGGTGACTTTACTTTGTAAAGCGGCTGACCACTGTTTGGTGTAACCAGAGTAGTTCAATAGGTTATACGGATTATAACGTCCATCGGATTCACCGGTAACGGCAGATGCTGTACCGTCTGACCATGTCATCGGGATAAGGTGGGTAGGGAATACCACAATATGTTTGAATATGGACTCTGAAGAACTGCCCGGGTTGTTTTTTGTGCGGTACTGTCCACTCATATCAACAGACAATTTGGTAGTTCGTGTGATATCCATATCCACATTGGAACGCAGATTATAACGTTTCACACCAATGTTGGCATCATAATCGTCTATAGGGTTGGACTTAAAGATACCTTTCTCGTCATAGAAGGCTCCTGAAACAAAAAATCTCGTCTTTTCAGAACCTCCCCGGAAGTTGATTGTATATCGTTGGTTGTGTGTGTTGTCCGCTAATAAGTCGGTCCAGATGGAGTTGGGGTACAAATCACGGTCTGTTCCATTACGATACATATCCAATACTTCTGCCGAATAAGGAGCATTATTTTGCATATAGTTTGTCCAGTCGGGATTTCCGGCGTCATTCCAGGATGCTTCATTCCACAGCGAGAGATAATCCCAGGAGTTCATAAGTTCAGGCATGCGGGTAGGAGTAGCAATGCTATATTGTGCATTGAAAGAAACCACTGTCTTTTGAGCACGTCCGCGTTTGGTAGTAATCAACACAACACCATTGGCTCCTTCAGAACCATATACAGCGGTGGCGGCGGCATCTTTCAAAACGGTAAAAGTTTCAATTTCATCCGTATCCAGATCATTCATGGCACGGGGAACACCGTCTACCAATACTAACGGACTTGTGCCACCGGCATAAGAACTTTGTCCACGAATCCAGAAACTGGCATCGTCATTACCTGGTTCACCCGATACTTGGATGGAAATCACACCGGCAATCTGACCACCGATCATGTTGGACAAACTGCGGGTCGGAATTGCTATTTCGGCAGGTTTTATTGTGTTTACTGAGGATGTTACACTCTCCTTTTTCTGAGAACCGTATCCTACGATTACCACATCATCCAAGTTGACATTGGATTCGGACATTGCCACGTTAATTGTGTTTTTATCTTTTACTTTTTGTTCTATACTGTTATAGCCGATATAGCGGAATTCCAGTATTTCTCCTTCATGGGTCTGGATACTATATTTACCGTCAATATCAGTTAGTACACCATTTATGGTACCTTTTACAGTTACTGTAGCACCGATGACCGGTTCTCCTTGCTCGTCGGTGACAAGACCGGTAATGGTTTTGGCTGCTCCTTTTTGGTTACTATTGATTTCTTTGACAGTTAGTACGATCTGCTTTTTCGAGAACTTGAATGTGAGATCGGTAGGTTCAAACATTCTGCGTAATGCCAGACGAATTTCTTCATTCTTGGCTGTCAGACTAACGGGTTGTTCTGTATTTGTTTCTGTTGCATCATAAAAGAACGTATATCCGGAAGCCTGTTCTATCTTTCCCATGGCTTCTTTTAAAGGTATGTTTTTGAAAGATAAGGTGATCTTTTCCGAACCGCTTTGGGCGATTACACCTAGGGAAAAGAAACATGTAATAATTAATAAATAAAGTTTTTTGTATTTCATAAGTTAATTAGATATTTTTGGTTTTTTATCCATATAAATTCTCTACATTTTTAATTGTTTACATTAATTTTCAAGTTTCTACATAGGCGTTTGTATTAAAGGTTAATGATTTTATTGAATAATATCGATTGTGCCATCATTGTTAAATGTGTATTTTATCGGATGGATACTTGCAATAAGTTCCAGTATCTCAAAAATATTCTCATCGTGTAGGGTGAAAGTGTATAAGTACTTGTCTGCTAGTTCTGGTGCTATACGTATGGTGACGTCAAATCTGTCGGATAAAACGGTACATATTTTCCCCAGTGAACGATTGGAGAATTGTACGGTGGGAGTGGCCCATGCCGCATTCATGTCTACATCTTCCCGGGTGATTGATACTTGGTGGCTTTCTTTATTATACACAGCTACTTCACCGGGATTTAAGAAACTTTCTTGCGGATTGTTTGCAGTAGTAAAGGCTACGGAACCTTCTAAAAGACTAACAGAAGTCTCTGCGTTTTTCGGGTGGGAGGAGATATTGAACTTGGTTCCGTATACGGCAACGTCAATTCCATCTGTGTGTACAATGAAACGTTTATGCTTATCTTTGGCTACTTCAAAGTAGGCCTCACCTTTCAGGTTGACTATGCGGTTGTTTTTCTGGAAATCAGTATTATATGCCAAAGTGGTGTTGGAGTGTAGCCAGACAATACTGCCGTCAGGTAAAGTGACTTGTGACTTCCCGTTGACATTGGTATAGCATTGTTGCGATGTCTTACTTGTAAAATCCCAGGTTGTTCCGAAATAGAATGAAAGTGAGGAAACCAACAGTACGGCAATACATGCTGCAACTTTATAGATGTTTCGAATAGAGTGAAGTCTTTTCCGTTCTTTTCTTACTGAAGGTAGATTAAGTTGCTTGGCGATCTGATTCCAATAGTGAGCCGGCTGTGGAGTATAACCGTCTGCTCGCTCTTGTACCTTGTTCCATAAGATGGCTATTTCTTCATAGGCTTGAAGATTTTTACTGTCGGACAACCATTCTGCCAGTAATTGGTCATCATCGGAGTTGATAGTGCGTTCAAGTTTGGCGATGATTAAATTCCAAGGTATTTCTTTTCTCATTTTAACTGTTTTTTTAAGGTCTTTTACTAGTGTAACCCTAAAAACAGTTTTAACCCTACGGTAAAAATGGATTTTTTACAAGAAAATAAAAAAAATGTATTGGTCACCTATGATTTCTCTTACTATCTTCAGCGAACGGGAAATGTGTTTTTCTACTGTTTTCAAAGAAATATTCATTTTTTCAGCTATTTCCTGATTGGTGAGATTGTCGTTCCTGCTTTTTAGGAAAATTTCACGGGAGTTGGCTGGAATAGCGAGGATTGCTTTTTGAATAAGTTCATTGAGCTCTTGCATTTCAAGCGATGTCGGTTCGTCCGTGTTTATGTTTTCTTCGAGTCCGTCAAGTGAAAGTATTTCTTTTTTGTCGCGTATAAGCTTGAGGCATTTATTACGTGCGGATTGGAACAAATAAGCTTTGATGGATAAATCTGGTTTGATTTTTTCGGGATGCTGCCATAGATGGACATATATGTCCATAACTTCTTCTTCGATCTCCTGTTTGTTATCCCAATAGGTATACATGAATTGGCACAATCGGGTAAAGTAAGTATCGAATAGGTATTTCAATACTTCCTCATTGTGTTCCTCTATAGATTGGTTACTGTGGGATACTTTCATTCGGATCTGTTCCTTTTTTTTATTTATATATAATTATTCACTTTTTCCTTTTATAGGAGTAGTAAATTTAATAATTTACACGGATGTATATTTTTTATAACATCCGTGTATTATTGGGATACAGCTTTTTTAAAATATTGTCGGATGAGAATTCCAGGAGTATTTATGCTCCTTCTCCATTAAATCTCTTCACCTGTTCTGAAATTAACTCTTCATCGTCAAAGTAGTTTATTTTCATAGCACGGCGCACTTCATCCAATGTTCTGGCAGCAGCCTCACGTGCTGTTTCGCAACCTTTTTTCAACATGTCATAAATGGCCGGAATATCCTTCTCGAATTCTTTGCGGCGATTACGGATAGGTTCTAGAGTTTCCTGCATGATAGAATTGAGGAACCCTTTTACTTTCATATCACCTAAACCGCCACGTTGATAGTGCGCTTTCAGTTCTTCCAGCGAAGGGTAATCGGGCAAGTAACGTTCAAAGTGCTCGGGACGGCAAAAAGCATCCAGATAAGTAAATACGGTATTACCTTCAATTTTGCCCGGGTCTTGCACGCGCAAGTGGTCGGGGTCGGTATACATACTCTTCACTTTCTTCTGCACCTCGTCGGCTGAGTCGGAAAGATAGATACAGTTTCCCAACGATTTACTCATTTTGGCTTTTCCGTCAGTACCCGGCAGACGCAGGCAGGCGGCATTATCCGGTAAAAGAATTTCCGGTTCTACTAAGGTGTCTCCATAAATAAAGTTGAAACGGCGTACTATCTCGCGGGCTTGCTCAATCATTGGTTCCTGATCTTCACCTACAGGAACGGTTGTAGCCTTGAATGCGGTGATATCTGCGGCCTGACTAATAGGATAGGTGAAAAATCCTACCGGAATGCTTGTCTCAAAGTTACGCATCTGGATTTCTGTTTTCACAGTGGGGTTACGTTGCAAACGGCTGACGGTAACCAAATCCATATAGTAGAATGTGAGTTCACAAAGTTCCGGTATCTGGGATTGGATGAAAATGGTGCTCTTTGTCGGATCCAGGCCACAAGCCAGATAATCCAAGGCTACCTCGATAACATTCTGGCGCACCTTTTCCGGATTTTCCATGTTGTCCGTCAGTGCTTGCGCATCAGCGATGAATACAAACGTCTTATCAAACAGTCCGGAATTCTGCAACTCCACCCTGCGTCTTAGCGAGCCTACATAATGTCCGATGTGCAGGCGTCCTGTGGGGCGGTCGCCCGTAAGGATGATTTTTTCTTTTGCCATATTTGTTATTCTTTTATTATATACTTTGTTCTAAACCATTATAGATACAGAATGGTAGTTTGGCTGCAAATATAGTGTTTATTAATTAGAAATATTTAGAAAAGGTTCGGTTTTAGCCTAAAATCTCACTTTTCACATATGCCTTATGGTTCCTTTTCTGCTACTTGTGATGTTACTTTCGGGCATTTTTTTTCACTGATGCAGCTCTGTGGTAACAGCAGTTTACAGTACTCCCGTCAGTTGGCGATAGTTGTAGACGGTGAGGCAAGGATGTTCTTCCAGATATGCTTGTACCCGTTTTTTGACACTTTGTACTTTCCGAAACCCGAGGATCGCGTATTTCCACCCGTTGGCAGACGCAAGCGGAAATTTGCGAACGAAAATCCGTATCTTCCTCATGAATAGCGAAATACAGAAATATGTATAATCCAAATAGACGGAAAACAGTGGGTTACCCATCCAGAAACGCTCTTTTCACGGGAGAAAAGGAGCATTTGCAGGAGAAATGTCCATTTTTTCCATGAGGGAAGTTAACATCCCTCACGTCGGAAGTTGATATCTCTCTCGCGGGAAGTTAATATCTCTCGTGTGGGAAGTTAATATCCCTCGTGCGGGAAGTGTGCAACCGGTATATATTCGGTAAAAACGTCGCATATTTATGCGCTAAATCACACGCTTTTGGACTTCTTGGAAAGCGGGCGTGTCAGTAAAATGGGCAGTTTGGAGACAGAAAACGCCTGATGAGCGTCTTTTTGAAATCAATTTGACAACTGATTTCTCTGTGATGAATACAGTATCAAAAGAACTTATCAAGTATATCTCCCATTAAATATCTACTGTCCCTATAAAAAATATTATTGAAGAAAATTTAAACAGGCTCATAGTGTGCAGATACATTTATTATAAAGTCGCGGCTGTTGTGACGTAAACTTAAAATGAAGTCTTCCTTTTAAGGAATGAAGCTTTCGTTCTAACTTTATGTACCGGCAAAGGTAACTTTCTGGAGAATGATTATGTTCTTGGGTAGTATGTTCAAGAAACGGAGAGCGAGTAAGAAGAGGAAAAAGGTTTATGATTTGTACTTCGCCCTTGACAACGTTTTTTTTCGGAATATTTGCATCTTATTGAAATAAGTCGTTACTTTGCACAAATTTTAAAGATAACTATGCAATCGCAGGAAATGAGAAGTGAATACAACCTCCGCTCGAATGAGTTTCATTCGTTAGCCGTCGGTTTTTCTTTTTCCGAAAATGATATTTTTAGTTCTTTGGTAATGCGTTAGACCTCTTTCGGGTAACGCATTTTTTTTTGCCGGAACGTATGGGATGAACTTATATAGATAACAAAAGAGAATATGGAAAAGAATTTAAAGAAAGTACTTGTTTTGGGCTCAGGAGCGCTCAAAATCGGACAGGCTGGGGAATTTGACTATTCCGGGTCACAAGCGTTGAAGGCATTGCGTGAAGAAGGTATAAGTTCGGTATTGGTAAATCCGAATATTGCTACAATTCAGACATCAGAGGGCATTGCCGACAAGGTTTACTTCCTGCCGGTCACTCCTTATTTCGTAGAGGAAATTATCAAGAAAGAGCAACCGGACGGTATTTTGTTGGCTTTTGGCGGACAAACAGCATTGAACTGTGGTGCGGAACTTTATACGAACGGTATTCTTCAGAAATATGGAGTACGTGTGCTGGGCACCTCAGTGGAAGCTATCATGTATACGGAAGACCGTGATCTCTTTGTGAAGAAACTCGATGAGATACAGATGAAAACCCCTATCAGCCAGGCTGTGGAGAGTATGGAAGATGCTATCGCCGCCGCGCGTAAAATCGGTTATCCGGTGATGGTACGTTCGGCCTATGCATTGGGTGGCCTGGGTAGCGGTATTTGTGCCGATGAGACTGAATTCCTGAAGCTGGCTGAAAGTTCTTTTGCTTTCTCTAAACAAATTCTGGTAGAAGAATCTCTGAAGGGATGGAAAGAAATAGAGTTTGAAGTTATCCGTGATGCCAATGACCATTGCTTTACGGTGGCAAGTATGGAAAACTTCGATCCGCTGGGTATCCATACGGGTGAGTCTATCGTAGTGGCTCCTACTTGCTCTTTGACTGATGAGCAGGTGAAGATGCTTCAGGAACTTTCTACAAAGTGCATCCGTCACCTCGGCATCGTAGGTGAATGTAACATTCAGTATGCATTCAATGCTGAAACCAACGACTATCGTGTGATTGAGGTGAATGCCCGTTTGTCTCGTTCTTCTGCGTTGGCTTCCAAGGCTACCGGTTATCCGTTGGCATTCGTTGCCGCTAAGATCGCGTTGGGGTATACGCTTGACCAAATCGGTGAAATGGGTACTCCGAATTCTGCATACGTAGCTCCGCAATTGGATTATCTGATTTGTAAGATACCTCGTTGGGATTTGACGAAATTTGTGGGTGTGAGCCGTGAGATTGGGTCCAGTATGAAGTCTGTCGGTGAAATTATGTCTATCGGACGTACATTCGAGGAAATCATCCAGAAAGGTCTCCGTATGATCGGACAAGGTATGCATGGTTTTGTGGGTAATGATGATTTGGAATTCAGCGATCTTGATTATGAGTTGTCTCATCCTACCGATTTGCGTGTATTCGCTATCGCTGAGGCTATGGAAAAGGGGTATTCCATCGACCGTATCCATGAATTGACTAAGATTGACCCGTGGTTCCTTGGCAAGTTGAAAAACATTGTTGATTATAAGTTCAAACTTTCCCAATATAATAAGGTGGAAGATATTCCGGCTGACGTGTTACGTGAAGCAAAAGTGTTCGGTTTCTCTGATTTCCAAATTGCCCGTTTCGTATTGAACCCTCAAGGCAATATGGAAAAAGAAAACCTGATGGTGCGTGCACGCCGTAAAGAGTTGGGAATCCTTCCGGCGGTAAAACGCATTAATACCGTTGCTTCCGAGCATCCTGAATTGACGAACTACCTGTATATGACATATGCTGTTCAAGGGTATGACGTGAATTATTACAAGAATGAGAAATCGGTGGTTGTACTTGGTTCGGGTGCTTACCGCATCGGTTCTTCCGTAGAATTTGACTGGTGCTCGGTGAATGCTATCCAGACGGCACGCAAACTGGGGTACAAATCAATAATGATTAACTACAATCCCGAAACGGTTTCTACTGACTATGATATGTGTGACCGTCTGTACTTCGATGAACTTTCTTTTGAGCGTGTACTTGATGTTATTGATTTGGAACAGCCACGCGGTGTTATCGTATCCGTGGGCGGACAGATACCCAACAATTTGGCTATGAAGCTTCATCGCCAGTCGGTTCCTGTATTGGGTACTTCTCCAATTTCTATTGACCGTGCCGAGAACCGCAACAAATTCTCTGCTATGCTTGATCAACTGGGTATCGACCAGCCGGCTTGGCAGGAACTGACGAGCTTGGAAGACGTGAAAGGTTTCGTAGAGAAAGTAGGTTATCCTGTATTGGTCCGTCCGTCGTATGTACTCTCTGGAGCCGCAATGAACGTATGCTATGACGAAGAAGAACTGGAAAGCTTCCTGAAAATGGCTGCTGAGGTATCTAAGGAATATCCGGTAGTTGTATCTCAGTTCTTGCAGAATACGAAGGAAATAGAGTTTGATGCCGTGGCTCAGAATGGCGAAGTGGTGGAATATGCTATTTCGGAGCATGTAGAGTTTGCCGGTGTACACTCTGGTGACGCTACATTGGTGTTCCCGGCGCAGAAAATTTACTTTGCTACCGCTCGCCGTATCAAGAAGATCAGCCGCCAGATTGCAAAAGAACTCAATATTTCCGGTCCTTTCAATATTCAGTTCCTGGCCCGTAACAATGAGGTGAAAGTTATTGAGTGTAATCTCCGCGCTTCACGTAGTTTCCCGTTTGTTTCTAAAGTACTGAAGCGTAATTTTATCGAAACTGCTACCCGTATCATGCTGGATGCTCCATATGCGCGACCCGACAAGTCGGCGTTCGATATCGATTGGATTGGTGTAAAGGCTTCTCAGTTCTCATTCTCCCGTTTGCATAAAGCAGACCCTGTACTGGGTGTAGATATGTCCTCTACAGGTGAAGTAGGTTGTATCGGTGACGACTTCTCTGAAGCATTGATGAGCGCTATGATTGCTACCGGGTTTAAAATCCCTCAGAAGGGGGTTATGTTCTCTTCCGGTGCTATGAAATCTAAAGTGGATTTGTTGGATGCCAGCCGTATGCTTTTTGCTAAAGGGTATAAGATTTATGCAACGGCGGGTACGGCTGCATTCCTCAATGCGCATGGGGTGACTACGGAACCGGTTTACTGGCCGGATGAACGCCCGGATGCAGAGAATAATGTAATGAAAATGATTGCTGAACACAAGTTTGACTTGATTATAAATATACCGAAAAATCACTCTAAACGCGAGTTGACTAACGGTTACAAGATCCGTCGCGGTGCCATTGATCATAATATTCCATTGATTACAAATGCGCGTCTGGCAGGTGCTTTCATCGAAGCATTCTGTGAAATGAAGATGGAAGATATTCAGATTAAGAGTTGGCAAGAATATAAATAAGCCTTTACTTGCCGAAAACGGTTGTGAAAGCGGGAAGCCGATTACGGTTTCCCGTTTTTTGTTGTCTTTGGCTTTATCGCTATATTTGTCTCATCAATTAAAAAAGAGAACAAAATGAATGAAGTGGAGAAAATGCGGAGTTCGCAGTTGGCGGATATGTCAATGCCGGAAATACAGGTGAAATTTAAACATGCCAAGCGGTTGCTTGCCAAAATGCGTACAATGAGTACGTATGATGAGGATTATCGGAACTTGCTGGAGGAGTTGGTGCCGGGTATTCCCGCAACTTCTATTATTTGTCCGCCTTTCCATTGCGACCATGGTGATGGTATCCGTTTGGGTGAGTATGTTTTTGTTAATGCCAATTGTACCTTTCTGGATGGTGGTTATATAACGATTGGCGCTCATACCCTGATTGGTCCGTGTGTACAAATTTATACACCGCATCATCCGGTTGATTATGTAGAACGGCGTACAGAAAAAGAATATGCCTATCCGGTGACGGTGGGAGAAGATTGCTGGATTGGCGGAGGGGTTATCCTTTGTCCCGGAGTGACGATTGGGGATCGCTGTATTATTGGTGCGGGCAGTGTGGTGACGAAAGATATTCCATCCGATAGCGTGGCTGTTGGTAATCCAGCAAGAGTGATCCGGAAAAACGAAGTGAAAAAGTGAATGTGCTAAATGCTTGAAATTCAATAGTGCTGAATGTGACGTGATTTTTTTATTGCAAAATATAATGCAAAAGTTTTGGTAATGTCAAAATAAGCTGTACCTTTGCATCGCTTTTGAAACGGAAGTGTACGGGCGTTTAGCTCAGCTGGTTCAGAGCATCTGCCTTACAAGCAGAGGGTCGGCGGTTCGAATCCGTCAACGCCCACACGTAATCCACACTTTCGTAAATCAAAAGGGCGTTTAGCTCAGCTGGTTCAGAGCATCTGCCTTACAAGCAGAGGGTCGGCGGTTCGAATCCGTCAACGCCCACTAAATTTCAATGTTTTTAATGACGGATGGTCTTGCAAGTGATTGTGAGGCTATTTTTTTTATCCATTAATGTCCTTTTCTTAAATTCTTTTCTTCTTTATACCTTATTACTCAGAAAAAAGCCGTAATTTTGCACCTCGATAATTATCATAAATACGATGTATGGAACTTGATTTACTTACCGCAATCTCTCCGATTGACGGCCGATACAGAGGTAAGACAGATGCTTTGGCTGCCTATTTCTCTGAATTTGCACTGATAAAATACCGTGTACAGGTTGAAGTGGAATATTTCATAACCTTGTGTGAGTTGCCTTTGCCTCAGCTGAAAGGGGTGGATAAGAGTGTATTTGAGACTTTGAGAAATATTTACCGTAATTTCTCTGAAACTGACGCTGGGCGCATTAAAAAGATTGAAAGCGTGACCAATCACGATGTGAAGGCTGTGGAATATTTCCTGAAAGAAGAATTTGATAAGTTGGGCGGAATGGATGACTACAAAGAATTTATCCACTTCGGATTGACTTCACAAGATATTAATAATACCTCTATCCCTTTGTCTGTGAAAGACGCGTTGGAACAGGTTTACTATCCTCAGATAGAAGAGTTGATAGCTCAACTTCGTTCTTATGCGGAAGAATGGGCTGGTATCCCGATGCTTGCCAAAACGCACGGACAACCGGCTTCTCCTACTCGTTTGGGGAAAGAAATAATGGTGTTTGTTTATCGTCTGGAACGTCAGTTGGCTACTTTGAAAGCTTGTCCGTTGACAGCTAAATTTGGTGGAGCTACCGGCAACTATAATGCGCATCATGTAGCTTATCCGGAATATGATTGGAAAGCTTTTGGTAATAAGTTTGTTTCAGGGAAGCTTGGATTGGAACGTGAAGAATATACGACCCAGATATCCAATTATGATAATCTTTCGGCTGTTTTTGATGCAATGAAGCGTATCAATACAATAATGATAGATATGAACCGTGACTTCTGGCAATATATATCTATGGAATATTTCAAGCAGAAGATTAAGGCCGGTGAAGTGGGCTCCAGTGCAATGCCTCACAAGGTTAATCCGATTGATTTTGAAAATGCAGAAGGTAACTTAGGCATGGCAAATGCCATTTTGGAACATTTGGCTGTAAAGCTTCCCGTATCTCGTTTGCAACGTGACTTGACCGATTCTACCGTATTGCGTAATATCGGTACTCCCTTCGGTCATATTATAATCGCTATCCAAAGTTCGTTGAAGGGTTTGCGTAAACTGTTGTTGAATGAAACAGTGATTTATCGTGATTTGGATAATTGTTGGAGTGTTGTGGCTGAGGCTATTCAGACTATATTGCGCCGTGAGGCTTATCCGCATCCATACGAAGCTTTGAAAGCATTGACCCGTACTAATCAGGCTATTACGGAAGCGTCTATCAAGGAATTTATTGAGGGCTTGAATGTAAGTGAAGAAATAAAGCAAGAACTGAGAGTTATCACTCCCCATACATATACGGGAATTTAAGCAGATATGAATGCCGGGTTGAGGAAATATCAACTTTTTTATCCGGTGGTTGTTTATAATAAACATATTAAAAAGGTATAAGAGAAACAAAAAAATGGCCGTGAGGCCAGTAGGTTTAATTTTATTCGAATAAAACAATGAATACAGAAAATGAAACTTGGCGTGATGCTTCTTCCTTAGAGGAGAACTCAGGTGCCGGCCGTGATGGTAACCAGTTTAATAGAGAAGGTGGCTATAGCCGTCCGTCTTATAATCGTGAAAACGGCGATCGCTCTTATCGTCCGAGGTTTAATCCTAACGCGGAAAATGGCGACCGTCCTCAGCGTCCTTATAATAGTGAACGTTCTTATGGTAATAGTGACCGTCCTTACCGTCCGCGTTATAACAGCGAAGGTGGCGACCGTCCTCAACGTCCTTCTTATGGTAATAGTGACCGTCCTTACCGCCCGCGTTATAACAGCGAAAGTGGTGACCGTCCTCAGCGTCCTTATAATAGTGAACGTTCTTATGGTAATAGTGACCGTCCTTACCGTCCGCGTTATAACAGCGAAGGTGGCGACCGTCCTCAACGTCCTTCTTATGGTAATAGTGACCGTCCTTACCGTCCGCGTTATAACAGTGAAGGCAGTGACCGTCCTCAACGTCCTTCCTATGGTAATACCGGTGGTGACCGTCCTTATCGTCCGCGTTATAACAGCGAAGGTGGTGATCGTCCTTATCGCCCGCGTTTTAACTCGAATGGTGGCGGCAGGCCAAGTGGGTATGGTAACAAAGATAGTTATAGCCGGCCAATTCGCCGTACGGGTGATTACGACCCCAATGCCAAGTATAGTAAGAAAAAACAAATTGAATATAAAGAACAATTTACCGATCCGAACGAACCGATTCGTTTGAATAAATTCTTGGCAAATGCAGGCGTTTGTTCACGTCGCGAAGCTGATGAATTTATCACGGCTGGTGTGGTTTCTGTAAACGGTGAAGTTGTGACGGAGTTGGGAACTAAAATAAAACGTTCTGATGAGGTGAAGTTTCATGATCAGGTGGTCAGTATTGAACGTAAGATTTATGTTTTACTGAATAAACCAAAAGATACGGTAACTACTTCCGATGATCCTCAAGCTCGTCGTACGGTTATGGATTTGGTGAAAGGCGCTTGTGATGAACGCATTTATCCGGTGGGGCGTCTTGACCGCAATACAACAGGTGTACTGTTGCTTACAAATGATGGTGATTTGGCTTCCAAATTGACTCATCCTAAGTTCCTGAAAAAGAAAATCTATCACGTGCATCTGGATAAAAACCTTACAAAGGCTGATATGGAGCAGATTGCTGCCGGTATCCAGTTAGATGACGGTGAAATTCATGCGGATGCCATCAGTTATACTGATGATTTTAAGAAAGATGATGTAGGCATTGAAATTCATTCAGGAAAGAATCGTATCGTACGTCGTATTTTTGAATCGTTGGGATACAAGGTTGTAAAACTGGACCGGGTGTTCTTTGCCGGATTGACAAAGAAAGGATTACGTCGCGGTGAGTGGCGTTATTTGACGGAACAGGAGGTAAACTTCCTGCGTATGGGCTCTTTTGAGTAATATAAATAAGTTATTTAAAACTGTTTTTATGGAAAAGATTAGTAGAACAAAAATTGTTGACTTGTTGAAGCGCGAAGATTTTGGCGCCATGGTCAATGTGAAAGGTTGGGTTCGTACCCGCAGAGGTAGTAAACAAGTAAACTTTATCGCGCTGAATGACGGTTCTACAATAAATAATGTGCAGGTTGTGGTGGATTTGGCAAACTTCAATGAGGATATGCTGAAAGATATTACTACCGGTGCTTGTTTGAGCGTGAACGGTATGTTGACGGAATCTGTGGGCTCCGGTCAGAAAGCTGAAATACAGGCTTGTGATATTGAAGTTCTGGGAACCTGTGATAATACCTATCCATTGCAGAAGAAAGGCCATTCTATGGAATTCCTTCGTGAGATAGCTCATTTGCGTCCGCGTACAAATACGTTCGGTGCAGTGTTCCGTATTCGGCACAATATGGCCATTGCCATTCATAAGTTTTTTCACGAAAAAGGATTTTTCTACTTTCATACACCTATCATCACGGCTTCTGACTGTGAGGGTGCCGGACAAATGTTTCAGGTAACTACAATGAACTTGTATGACTTGAAGAAAGACGAAAATGGTTCTATCGTTTATGATGATGACTTCTTCGGTAAGCAGGCCAGTCTTACAGTTTCCGGTCAGTTGGAAGGTGAACTCGCTGCGACTTCATTGGGGGCTATCTATACATTTGGACCTACATTCCGTGCGGAAAACTCCAATACTCCCCGCCACTTGGCTGAGTTCTGGATGGTTGAGCCGGAAGTGGCCTTTAATGATATTGTCGATAACATGGACTTGGCGGAAGAGTTTATCAAGTATTGTGTGCAGTGGGCTCTTGATAACTGTGCCGATGACGTAAAGTTCCTTAACGATATGTTCGATAAGGGGTTGATAGAACGTCTGCAAGGTGTATTGAAGGAAAGTTTTGTTCGTCTGCCCTACACGGAAGGTATCAAAATTCTGGAGGAAGCTATAGCCAAAGGGCATAAGTTTGAGTTCCCGGTATATTGGGGAGTAGACTTGGCGTCTGAGCACGAACGTTATCTGGTAGAAGAACATTTTAAACGTCCGGTTATTCTGACTGATTATCCAAAGGAAATCAAGGCTTTCTATATGAAACAGAATGAAGACGGTAAGACAGTACGTGCTATGGATGTTCTTTTCCCGAAAATCGGTGAGATTATCGGCGGTTCCGAACGTGAAGCGGACTATAACAAGCTGATGACCCGTATTGATGAACTCCATATTCCAATGAAAGATATGTGGTGGTATCTCGATACGCGTAAGTTCGGTACTTGTCCTCATTCCGGATTTGGTTTGGGTTTTGAACGTTTGCTGTTGTTTGTTACCGGAATGACAAATATCCGTGATGTGATACCTTTCCCGCGTACGCCTCGCAATGCTGATTTCTAACAATTAGGATGAATTAACGGAGTATAGATTGAAGAGTCCGCATAAACTTTAAGTTATGCGGACTTTTTTATGCTTTGAATTGTTATTTTCTCGAAATAATTCTTTATATTTGTCTCAATAGGAATGACGTGACGTTAACCAATATCATACGAATATGAAAAGAATTTATTTCTTTACCATGCTGGCAGCGATGCTGTTTGCGGTAACAAATCTCAAGGCGCAGGGTAAGTCTGCTTTTAAACCTGCCCATTTGGAAGGTATCTGGCAGTTGTGTCATTATGTATCTGAGATCCCCGATGTCCCGGGAACATTGAAGCCGAGTAATACATTTAAAGTGTTGAGTGATGACGGACGAATTGTGAATTTTACGATACGTCCCGGATCGGATGCGATCGTTACCGGATACGGTACATATCAACAAATATCGGACAACTCCTATAAAGAAAGCATCGAAAAAAACATCCATCTGCCTATGCTTGATAATAAAGATAATGTACTTGAATTTGAAATGGGTGAAGGTGGGCTGATGTATTTGAAGTACTTTATTTCCAAAGATTTGAATGGCAATGAGCTGAATACTTGGTTCCATGAGACATGGAAACGGGTCAATATGCCTTCTAAGTTTCCGGAAGATATTGTCAGATGATTTGTTTGTGACAGATTTACCCTTGCCGGTTAAGTGGTAGGGGCAGGGCAAAGCGAAGAAATTGCTCTTCTGATATGTGCGAATATAAGTCATGTCGGGAGATACTTCTTCGCTTTGCCCTGAATAACAGTACTTATCGTCTGGCCGGCTATCTAAAAAAAAGAAGAAAACGTTTGCCAGTTATCAGAAAATCTGTACCTTTGCAAGCCGATTATTATCTCAAAAGGATAAGCATTTAATTCATAGCGAGTTAATCTTCCATTGTCCGGGATGACTGGCTTGCGGTGAAGAAAAAATTTTAGTAGTAACATTTTAAAAAACAATTAAGAGTGGATACTTTAAGTTACAAGACCATTTCTGCAAACAAAGCTACAGTGACTAAAGAATGGGTCATTGTTGACGCTACAGACCAGGTATTGGGTCGTCTGGGCGCAAAAGTTGCGAAACTGTTGAGAGGAAAGTATAAACCAAACTTTACTCCTCACGTAGATTGTGGCGATAATGTAATCATTATCAATGCCGACAAAGTAAAATTAACCGGTAACAAGTGGAATGACAAGGTATATCTGTCATATACAGGTTATCCCGGCGGTCAGAGAGAAATCACTCCTGCTCGTTTGCAGGCAAAACCGAACGGTGATGACAAGTTGCTGAGAAAAGTAGTAAAGGGTATGCTGCCTAAAAATAAGTTGGGCGCCAAATTGCTGGGCAATATGTATGTATATGCCGGCAGCGAGCACAAACATGATGCTCAGAACCCGAAAATGATTGATATTAACGCACTTAAATAAGAGATAATGGAAGTAGTAAATGCATTAGGCAGACGTAAAAGTGCAATTGCACGTATTTTCGTAAGCGAAGGTACTGGAAAGATTACTATTAACAAGAGAGACCTCGCAGAGTACTTTCCATCAAGCATTCTTCAGTATGTAGTTAAACAGCCGTTGAACAAGCTGGGTGTTGCTGAAAAGTACGACATCAAAGTTAATCTCTGCGGTGGCGGTTTCACCGGCCAGTCTCAGGCTTTGCGTTTGGCAATTGCCCGCGCACTGGTGAAAATCAATGCTGAGGACAAGGCTGCTCTCCGTTCTGAAGGTTTCATGACTCGTGATCCTCGTTCTGTTGAACGTAAGAAACCGGGACAACCGAAAGCACGTCGTAGATTCCAGTTCAGTAAACGTTAAGAGTTGGAGAACGGTTGGGGCGGACAAGTTGCTTAATTCTCGACTTTCACCTCTCAACTCTCAACTGAAAAAGCGTTTAGTATCTAAACTACCGGGACTCTTCATTCGGATAGGCTACCCGGCGGTTGGTTTAGAAAAAACAAAAAAGAAAGTAAACGATTTAAAGATTAAAACAAAATGTCAAGAACTAATTTTGATACATTATTGGAAGCCGGTTGTCACTTCGGTCACTTGAAAAGAAAGTGGAACCCTGCAATGGCTCCTTATATCTTCATGGAGCGCAATGGTATTCATATCATTGACCTCAACAAGACGGTTGCTAAAATTGACGAAGCTGCTGAAGCTTTGAAGCAAATCGCTAAATCAGGAAAGAAAGTCCTGTTTGTTGCTACTAAAAAACAAGCTAAGCAGGTGGTTGCCGATAAGGCTTCATCTGTAAATATGCCTTATGTAATCGAGCGCTGGCCAGGTGGTATGTTGACTAATTTTCCGACAATCCGTAAGGCTGTAAAGAAGATGGCTACTATCGATAAGTTGACTAATGATGGTACTTATTCAAACCTTTCTAAAAGAGAAATTCTTCAGATCTCTCGTCAACGTGCAAAGTTAGACAAGACTTTGGGTTCTATTGCTGACCTGACTCGTTTGCCGTCTGCTCTGTTCGTAGTTGACGTAATGAAGGAAAATATCGCTGTTCGCGAAGCTAATCGTTTGGGTATCCCTGTATTCGGTATAGTTGATACTAACTCTGATCCTTCAAATATTGATTTCGTAATTCCGGCAAATGATGATGCAACTAAGTCAGTAGAAGTTATCCTTGATGCTTGTTGCGCTGCTATGCAGGAAGGTTTGGAAGAGCGTAAAGCTGAAAAGGTAGATATGGAAGCTGCCGGTGAGGCTCCTGCTAACAAAGGCAAGAAGAAAGCTACAAAGGCAAGACTCGACAAATCCGATGAGGAAGCAATCAATGCTGCTAAGGCTGCTGCTTTCATGAAGGAAGACGAAGAGGCTTAATTATATAGTTGAGAGTTGAGAATTGAAAGTTGAGAGTTACTTTACAGCAATTCTCAATTCTCTATTCTCAGCTCTTTTTCGCTTTTTAGAACGATATTTATTAACTAAAATATAAAGGAAAGATAGTATGGCTGTAAGTATGGCTGATATAACCAAGCTCCGTAAAATGACCGGTGCTGGTATGATGGATTGCAAGAATGCATTGAACGATGCAGAAGGCGATTTTGACAAGGCAATGGAGATTATCCGTAAGAAGGGACAGGCTGTTGCTGCTAAGCGTTCAGACCGTGAAGCTTCTGAAGGTTGTGTTTTGGCTAAAACTACTGGTGACTTTGCCGTTATCATTGCTCTGAAGTGTGAAACTGACTTCGTAGCTCAGAATGCTGATTTCATAAAATTGACTCAAGATATTCTTGATTTGGCTGTAGCCAACAAGTGTAAAACATTGGATGAGGTGAAAGCGTTGCCGATGGGTAAAGGTACTGTACAAGATGCAGTGGTAGATCGTAGCGGTATTACTGGTGAAAAAATGGAACTTGACGGTTATATGACTGTAGAAGGTGCAAGTACTGTTGTTTACAATCACATGAACAGAAACGGTCTTTGTACTATTGTTGCTTTCAACAAAGAAGTTGATGAACAATTGGCTAAACAGATAGCTATGCAGATTGCCGCCATGAGCCCGATTGCAATTGATGAAGATGGAGTTTCTGAAGAAATAAAGCAGAAAGAAATCGAAGTGGCTATTGAAAAGACTAAAGCAGAGCAAGTACAGAAGGCTGTTGAGGCTGCTCTGAAGAAGGCAGGTATCAACCCAGCTCATGTAGATAGCGAAGATCATATGGAAAGCAACATGTCTAAAGGTTGGATTACTGCTGAAGATGTAGCTAAAGCAAAAGAAATCATTGCTACAGTTTCTGCTGAAAAGGCTGCGCATTTGCCTGAACAAATGATACAGAACATTGCTAACGGTCGTTTGGGCAAGTTCTTGAAGGAAGTTTGCTTGCTGAACCAAGAAGATATTATGGATGGTAAGAAGACTGTAAGGGAAGTGTTGAAGGAAGCTGATCCTGAATTGAAGGTAGTGGATTTCAAGCGTTTCACTTTGCGCGCTGAATAATTCTTTCCAATTAAATATGGAAAACGGTTGCACGGAATATCCGTAGCGACCGTTTTTTTATATATATCATTTCACCTTTACTTCTCTTTCGTTTATAGATTTCTATAGATATTTTCTTCCTACTGTTGATTGATAGTTTTTTTGGTAAATAATAAAAAACTTGCAGTATTATATATATTATTGTATGTTTTTATATCAGGATATAAAAGTGATACAAAAATTACAATAATATATATAATACTGCAAGTCCCTCATCCTTTTTCGTTCGTATCTTTACAATCGGTTTTATATGAGAGCGATAAATGAATGTTACCTCAGATAGAATATCGGATGATTGTTGGTGATATTTTGTCTTTATCTAATAAGTAATTCTATGAATAAAGTATTTTTATTATTGAGTTTAGTGCTGTTGTCTTTTTCTACTTTTGCGACAGGGCAAGTGAAGGCAGGACGCAGTGCGGCTTCTTCGGGCATTTCTTATGAAAAAAAGGTGCTGAATGACCGGATTTCCCGGTTGAGTGATCCAGCTTATTATCAGAGTCGTTTTTCTCAGATAGAGACTGAAGCGGACAGCGTAAAACTACTGAAAGTAGTGATGACATTGCGTGATGAAGTAGACAATGTATTGGATATACAATCGCAGCTGGTATGGTTGAATACGGATGCAGTAAAACTTGCTTTCGATGACATGAAGAAGAACCGTAATTATCTTGCGGAGAAGTATGAACCGATGTGGCAAGAACTGCAACGATTAGCCGGAAAAGGATTTAAGGGTATCTATCAGGGTGAAGCACAAGCTTTGGCAGATGCGGTTAAGGCATTGGAATTGAAACGTCAAATTTTGTTGGGTAATCCGTTGTTGGATGCAGATAAGATTGTGGCTGCTCGTTATATTTTAGGGAAGAGTGCACGTAATGCGATGGCTCCTAAGTTGGGTACCCAGAACAATAACTGGTCTAATCAGGGGTCGGCGGGGCGTAGTGGTTTCAATGCTTCGATTGTAGAACTGTCGAATTTGCGGGGAGAGGTGAATGTGCGTGAGGTTTATAAGCCAAAGCTCGATTCGCCTATTTCTGACCTGCGTCTGCATTGGGATGGTAACCGGATGATGTTTACGCAGCTCTGTAACGATCGACGTTGGAATATCTTTGAAGTTCAATTGGATGGAACAGGTTTTCATCCATTGATTGAGAATGAAGAGCCGGACTTGGAATTTTATGATGGGACTTATTTGCCTGATGGACGAATTATCGCTACCTCCAATATAGGTTATCAACGTGTACCTTGTCTGAGCGGAAGCAATCCGGTAGGAAACATGGTGATTTACGATCCTAAAGATCATAATTTACGTCGTCTGACCTTTGACCAGGATGGAAATTGGAATCCGGTGATCATGAACAATGGACGGGTAATGTATACACGGTGGGAATATACGGACTTGACACATTATTATTCTCGAATTGTGATGCACATGAATCCTGATGGAACAGAAAACAAGGCTCTTTACGGTAGTGGTTCTATGTTTCCTAATAGTACGTTCGATGTACAGCCTATACCGGGTACCGGTTCGGCTTTCGTCGGTATCATTTCGGGGCATCATGGGATAGCTCGTTCGGGTAGAATGATTGTTTTTGATCCGACTAAAGGGCGTAAGAACGTGGCGGGGATGGTGCAGGAGATACCTTATCGTAATCGTCCTATCAAGGAGGAAATCAAAGACCGTTTGGTAGATGGTGTATGGCCGCAGTTTATCAAGCCTACTGTGTTGAGTGATAAATATTTCTTGGTGGCTGCTAAATTGTCGCCGGAAGCGCTGTGGGGTATTTATTTGGTAGATATATTTGATAATGTGACTTGTGTTTTTGAAGCAGAAGGAGAAGGTTTCATTAGTCCGGCATTAGTACATAAAGTAACGGTGCCGCCTATTATTCCCGACCGAGTGAAGATGGATCAGAAAGAAGCAACCTTTTTCATTCAAGATATCTACGAAGGTGAGGGTTTGAAAGATATTCCTCGCGGTACAGTAAAGGAACTTCGTTTGCATGCTTATGAATATGCGTATGTATCGGCTAAGTCGGATCATAATTGGCATGGTATCCAGTCTGGATGGGATATCAAACGTTTATTGGGTACTGTCCCTGTTGAGAAGGATGGTTCGGCCATTTTTAAGGTACCGGCAAATACACCGTTGTCTATACAGCCTATAGATAAGGACGGTGTAGCTATTCAATGGATGCGTAGCTGGGTAACTGCTCAGCCGGGAGAGGTGGTTTCTTGTATTGGTTGTCATGAAGACCAGAACCAGATTGCTATTCCCAAGCGAGTGATTGCTTCTCAGAAAGACCCCGATGTTATTACTCCCCCTGAAGGAGGAGTTCGTTCGTTCACTTTCGATCTGGAAATTCAACCTATTCTTGATCGGGCTTGTATTGCTTGTCATAATGGTGAAAAAGCCTTTGACTTACGAGGGGGAAAGAAAGATAAATTCGGATATGGTACATCCTATTTGAATTTCCATCCTTATATTCACCGTCAGGGTGGAGAAGGAGATATGGTTGTATTGCAACCTTATGAATATCACCCGAATACCAGTGAATTGGTTCGTATGTTGAAACGAGGACACCATAATGTGGAATTGACAGACAAGGAATGGCGCACTTTGTATAATTGGATTGACTATAATGCTCCTGATAAAGGGTACTTTGACGTGAAGTCTTTGAATAAAACTCCTTACAAAGGTTTTGATGAGTATAAGCGCCGGATAGAACTTACAGATAAATATGCGAATGGAAGTAGTGTAGACTGGAAGAAAGAATTGGCGGATTATGCATCTTACTTGAAGAGTAAGGGAGAAGTTCAGCCTGTCGTGCCTATTGAAGAACAAGAAAGAAAAGTAAAAGAACTGAAAGTTAAAGGATGGCCTTTCGACGCGGTTACTGCACAAGGTAAGCAGATTGCTGAGGGAGAACAACGTAAGGTTGTGGAAATTGCTCCTGGAATCAGTATGACATTTGTACGCATTCCAGCCGGACAATTTGTAATGGGAAGTTATGACGGACCATCAGATACATATCCGACAGCAAAAGTGAATATTGAGAAGTCTTTCTGGATGGCTGAATTAGAAACAACCAATGAGCAATACAAGGTTTTTTATCCTGAACATGATAGCCGTTTCATTGATCAGCAATGGAAAGACCATGTAGTACAGGGATATCCGGCTAATAAACCGGAACAACCGGTTATTCGGGTCAGCTATCAGGATGCTATGAATTTTTGTAAGAAATTGAGTGAAAAGATAGGACTGCATGTGACACTTCCTACTGAAGCTCAATGGGAATGGGCATGTAGGGCTGGAAGTAATACGGATTTTTGGTATGGAGATATGCATACGGATTTTGGTAAGAAAGAGAATTTGGCAGATAAGACTACGTTATTGTTTGCTGTAGCGGGTGTGGATCCCAAGCCGATGTCGCCTACCCATGCGATGTACAAACATTATACTTTCCTTCCGAAGGAAGAAGGTGTAGATGATGGAAATCTGGTACAGGTTGGGGGTAAGCAGTATGAAGCTAATCCGTTTGGGTTGTATAATATGCATGGTAATGTAGGAGAATGGACGCGTTCTAATTATGTGCCCTATCCTTATAATGTGAAGAATGAGGAGAAAAATGCAGAATATAAAGTTGTGAGAGGAGGTTCGTTTATAGAAAGACCCAAATTCTCGACTTCTTATTCGCGTAAAGGTTTCTTGCCTTATCAGCGTATATTTAATGTAGGTTTCCGCGTGATTATTGAAGATTAGGACTACTTATTGAGAAGATAAATATGTGTTGGAACTATGACAGGAGATTATAGTTTCAACACATATTTGTTGTTATTTTAGCCGAAACAAGAAATGTATTTGTAGATATATCTATCCCACCGGTTTGGTTTGTGTAAAACCTTCTTTTTTCAGTAGTTCCAGTACTTTCTGTTTGAAGTCTCCCTGTACAATGATTTCTCCATTTTTGGCGCTTCCGCCTACACCGCATTTGTTTTTCAACAATTTGCCCAACTCTTTTAAATCATCTTCTGTCCCTACAAATCCTGTTACGAGAGTTACGACTTTACCTCCACGGTTCTTACGATCTAATTGTACTCGCAGACGTTGTTGTGAAGGTTGGAGGGTTGTCTGTTCCTCGTCATCGTCCATCTCATAATTATAGTTCGGGTTGGTAGAATAAACTACATTTAACCGTTCTTTCCAATCGTTATTTTTCATATTCATTTAATTTATCGAAATCAAAAGTAACATTTTAGACTAACACTTTTGTGGAAATTATGTTAACTTTCTTATGTCTCATCCTTTTTTATAAGAAAAAAACGTATTTTTGTCAATCCGTAACCTAAATAGATGAAGAAAATGACAGCGAACCAAGCAATTCAACATAAGGAAAGCATGAAAGTGCCGGAGCCTACTTTGCGCAGGTTGCCATGGTATTTGTCTAATGTTAAGTTGCTGAAACAAAAGGGTGAACGTTTCGTTTCCTCTACCCAGATTTCTAAAGAGATCAATATAGATGCTTCTCAGATAGCCAAAGATTTGTCGTATGTCAATATCTCAGGCCGTACACGTGTGGGGTATGAAGTGGATACATTGATTGCTGTATTGGAGGATTTTCTCGGGTTTACCAACATACACAAAGCTTTTCTCTTCGGAGTAGGAAGCTTGGGAGGGGCATTGTTGCGTGACTCCGGGTTGAGCCATTTCGGTTTGGAGATTGTGGCGGCGTTCGATGTAAATCCCGATTTAGTAGGTACTACATTGAACGGTATACCTATCTTCCATTCCAATGAATTTGAGAAGAAGATGCGTGAATACGACGTCAATATCGGTGTTTTGACAGTACCTATCGAGATTGCACAGAAAATTACGGACACAATGGTGGCCGGTGGTATTAAAGCTGTCTGGAACTTTACTCCATTCCGTATCCGTGTGCCGGAAAATATTGTAGTACAGAATACTTCTCTATACGCTCATTTGGCGGTAATGTTTAATCGTTTGAACTTTAACGAAATCAAGTAATGAAGATTATTGCTGTAGGGATGAATTATGCCCAACATAATAAAGAATTGGGGCATACTCAAGTAAATAAAGAGCCTGTTATTTTTATGAAGCCCGATTCGGCTATCCTAAAAGATGGTAAGCCTTTCTTTATTCCCGATTTTTCCAATGAGGTTCATTATGAGACAGAGGTAGTAGTACGCATCTGTCGTTTGGGTAAGAATATCGCTCCTCGTTTTGCGTATCGATATTATGATGCCGTTACGGTAGGTATTGATTTTACGGCAAGGGATTTACAGCGTCAGTTCCGAGAATCTGGGAACCCATGGGAACTTTGTAAAAGTTTTGATAATTCAGCGGCTCTTGGTAAGTTTATTCCATTGGAACAAGTTGGTGGAGACTTGCAGCGGTTGGATTTTCATTTGGATATTGATGGGAAAAAGGTTCAATATGGAAATACTGCAGACATGCTTTTCAAGGTGGATGATATCATCGCTTACGTCAGCCGTTTTATGACATTGAAAATAGGGGATTTATTATTTACCGGAACTCCAGTAGGAGTAGGGCCTGTCAGTGTAGGCCAACATTTGCAGGGATATATCGGAGAAGAAAAATTGCTCGATTTTTATATCCGCTGAGATTTTATGGGGTGATTAACTATTTACATCTATTTAGAAGATATGAAAATACGTGTAGGCTTTGGTTTTGATGTGCATCGGCTGGTGGAAGACCGGGAATTGTGGTTGGGTGGTATTCATCTGGAACATGATAAGGGATTGTTGGGACATTCAGATGCCGATGTATTGATACATGCTATTTGTGATGCTCTGCTTGGTGCGGCTAATATGCGTGATATAGGTTATCATTTTCCCGATACTGCAGGTGAGTTTAAGAATATCGACAGCAAAATTCTACTGAAAAAGACCGTGAAGTTAATTCAAACAAAAGGTTATTCTGTCGGTAATGTTGACGCTACCATCTGTGTCGAACGTCCTAAGTTAAAAGCCCATATTCCCGATATGCAGCATACATTGTCTGTTGTTATGGGAATTGATGCGGATGATATCTCTATTAAAGCGACTACTACAGAAAAGTTGGGCTTTACGGGAAGGGAAGAAGGTATTTCTGCGTATGTCACTGTACTGATTCAAAAAGAATAATAAATCGATCAATAATCAATCTTTAAAACCGAAATGAAAAAAATCTCTTTAACCCTTTGTCTGATATTCCTTTCTGTCTTGTTCTGTCGGGCACAAGTTCTCCCTTTAAAGTTTAATAAGAACGGGGAATTTAAAATCGTTCAGTTTACGGATGTACACTTCAAATATGGTAATCCGGCCTCGGATATTGCCTTGAAACGTATCAATGAAGTACTTGATGCCGAACATCCCGATTTGGTCGTTTTTACCGGCGATGTGATTTATGCCGCACCTGCCGATAAGGGAATGCGTTCGGTGCTTACCTGTGTTTCCGATCGTAAGATACCTTTTGTGGTAACTTTTGGTAATCATGATGACGAGCAGGGTATGACGCGTGCCGAACTTTATGATATCATTCGTTCCATACCGTTTAATATTCAGCCTGATCGTGGAACAACAATATCTCCTGACTATCTGTTTGCCGTGAGGTCATCCGACGGTACAAAAGACGCTGCTTTGCTTTATTGTCTGGACTCTCACTCTTATTCCAAACAACCTGATGTGAAGGGATATGATTGGCTGACCTTCGACCAGATAAACTGGTATCGTAATCATAGTGCTGCTTATACGGCAAAGAACGGTGGAAAACCTCTGCCTGCTTTGGCATTTTTCCATATCCCCTTACCCGAATATAATCGGGCCGCTTCCGACGAAAACGCTACCCTGATAGGTACACGTATGGAGAAAGCCTGTGCTCCGGCATTGAACACCGGTATGTTTACTGCCATGAAAGAATCCGGTGATGTTATGGCTACTTTTGTCGGGCATGATCATGATAATGATTATTCTGTCATGTGGCATGGTATACTTCTTGCATACGGACGTTATACAGGTGGTAATACAGTGTATAATCATCTGTCCAATGGTGCCCGTGTTATCCTGATGAAAGAAGGTGCCCGCACATTTCAGACATGGATTCGTTTGAAAGGTGGCGAGATTAAAGATAAAACTGTATATCCGGATACTTACATAAAAGACGATTGGCGTAAACGTCCTTTGGTTACCGAATAAAACTTTTTACTTCTGTCTCAAGAAAGAAGGCTACATCAATGTACAAATATGGTTTCTTGTCATAAAGCCTTATTTGTACATTGATACTGTTGGTCTCTTAATGTTACTGCGGTTGGAACTTAACATAATTCAAGCGAGTGTACTTGATGTTTCCTACTACATACGTGCGTGCAATTCGCGCAGAAGTTATATGTATCGTATCTCCCGCTTGATAGGCATGCTCGACGGCAGGTAGCTGGCACGACTTTTGACTGGCTGTATGTGCATTTATCCGTAAAGTGACGATATTCCCGGAAACATCTTTCAATTTCAATATTTGTCGTACGTAGAAATAGGGAATTGTTCCCTTGACTTGTGTTTTATATGGATCGTCCTCTAGCCGTACGCTAAGAACAGTCAGGGTCAAATTTTCCACTTTTTCTCCCTCCTTGCCCAGGAAACGACTGGAAACAGGTTTTTGGGTTTGCCGTTGTAGAATGTCGAGATACACTGAATAATATATTTTAGCGATTTCTGCAAAACGCTCCTGTTTGGGAATTCGTGGAGTAAACTTGAAGGCTATCCATGATAGGTAGGACGGGTCAATCTGCATAATCTCATGGAGGTAGTGTCCATGATATTTCCCAAAAGAGATTATATCATCTCCTTTGTTTTGCATTCGTTTGGCATTATACTCTACTAACAATAGTGGACGTGAAGAATAGTAACACAGACTGCTTGCCATTCGCAATGTTTCGTGTATATCTACACTGAGGTCGAAGATATAGAATATGGATTGCCGTCCGTGTAAAGGAAAATAAATCCAAAGTGAGTATTTGGGCCGTTCAGGTCGGGGTAATACCACAAGATAGGCACCCGCCTCTTTGAAAGAGGCCTTTTTAAGGTTGTATTCATTTAACTTTTGATACAACAACTCTTGCTCGACAATGGATATACCTGGAAGAATCGGATTTGCCATACCTCGGTTTATATATACCAAATATAGGAAATCTGTTCCAATTCACCAAGTTTACGTGGCACTTTCTGCTGCCTGTTTTTATTTGGGGGTATTTTCCCTGTATGTACAAATGCCAATATGATTTTGACAGATTGAATATATTTAAAAAATCAAAATCTCATCATCAACTCTACCACCACTTTGTCTCTTTCAGACTCCTTGGCAATGCTGTTTTTAGCATAAAAATATTTCTCATAATTCAATCGTAAGTCAGTACGGAATGCTTTACTGAGACTGAATGTAATTCCGCCTGTCAACCGTTGACGTTTATAATCTGTGACGATTAATGCGCCGGTTTCTTTATCGGTGGTTTTTGCATCACTTTGATCTGTCATCATATCATAACGAAGCAAGAAAGACATTTTATTGAACACCTTCTTCAACGGCAAATCGTAATTGATAAAAGTATTTACTGCCTGTACATCTCTGAATGCATTATCGGAATATTGTTTATAAAGATACTCGCTTTCAACGTGGAAATGACCGAACTTATAGTAAGCTCCGATGTCGTAGGATTGTACACGTACCTCTTGCGGTTGAATACTCTGTACACTCATGGTAAGGTTCAACCCTTTAACGGGAAAAAATTGCGCTTTGGCGGAATAGTTCACTTCCTTATGCCATTCCTTCTGATTGGTTAGTCCCGAACCGTTATAAAGTCCACCTTCTACGGTGATAGGTATATCGGTAGGAAAAGTATATCCTAAAGTAACTCCCACATCGCGTACATTACCCACTTGCTTGGCAATAAACGAACGGTTGGCAAAATATTGTTGATGCGGGGAGCGATGAGCATCGATAGTAAAAGGTACGCGCATCTGTCCAGCGGTAACTGTCATACCTTTGACAGGGAATAATCTTGTGTATGCATCCAGCATTTTGATATTCCCTTCGTCCGAAAGGTCAATCTCGGCTTTGTAGGCTACAATCGGCAGTACATTTCCTGTTACGCTGATACGGGCGTTGCGCACTTCGAAGCGTCCGGCCTTCATGGTAGTTTGGTATTCGTACTTGGAACGGATTGTTCCGTGTATTTCCGGCCAGTAATCTTTATTTTCCAATTTCCCTTTTTCGATTTTCTTTCCATCCTCGTTGTTGTAGGAACTTTGGGCTTCCGCAGCGAGTGGCAGCAGAGCGATGAGCAGTATCCATGTGCTTTTTCTCATAATTTGTTGTTGTCGGTAAATTTAGGACGCAAAGGTCGGAAGCAGGTATTAGAATTTTATGTCATATATGTTTCATTTTTGTTACACATGTTGTAGAATTCCTTTCAAGACTTATAATATACATTTCTTTTATATTAAAACGATATTCTTTTTTCGTATTTTTGCATCTGTATAAAAAAGAATGCTGATGAAACATAAAATACTCTTTTTATTTCTTCTCCTGTTCTCTATGTTTCTGGCAAATGCCGGAAATTTCCGTAATTTGAGTCTGCAACACGGGGTTATTGTAACTTTTCTTGAATATATATTAAGTAATAAAGTATCATGAGGAATATTTTTGGATTGTTTATATGTATAAGTTTACTGTGGAGTTGTACATCGGTACGAGATGACACGCCGATCTTAAAATTCGGCATATTTGCCGATACGCAATATGCGGATTGTCCTTCAGAGAATATGCGGTTTTATAGAGAGGCGTTACAGAAGCTTGATACTTGTATAAATTGTTTCAATAAAGAAAATGTACAGTTCACTATCAATTTGGGCGATATAATTGATAGAAAGAATAATGATTTGAATATAATAAAATCTTATCTTTGTCGCTTGAATAATGAGGTTTATCACATTACGGGGAATCACGACTATAAAGAAGTAACTGATAATTCCGTGCTTTATCGGCAATTGGACATGCCTTCTGAATATTATTGGTTTAAGAAAGGAAACTGGGTTTTCATTATGCTGAATACCAATGAAGTTGCTGCTTACGCTAATGTGAATGGAACAGAGAAAGAACAAGAGTTGACCGAAATGCTGGATAAGATAAAACAGACAGGAGGAAAACAAGGTTATAGGTGGAACGGAGGTGCCAGCCGTAAACAGATGGAATGGCTGGATCACCTGCTGGCAGAGTGTGAAGGGAATAAGAATAACGTGCTGCTGTTTTCATATCATCCTTTTTATCCGTTCAGTGAATTTACGGCTTTGAACAATGTGGAAATACTGGAAACCATATCCCGTTATTCATGCGTAAAGGCCGTTATCTCGGGACATCATCATGCCGGAGCATTTGGTTACTATAAGGGTATTCCTATGATTACGCAGGAAGGAATGGTTGAAACGGAGAATCAGAATGCCTATTCCATTGTAGAGATAACCCGGGATTCTATTCTGGTGAGAGGTTACGGAAGAGTTCCATCCCGTTCGTTTAAATATTCTAATAACCAATAGTATAGATTTTTATGAGAAACAGATTTTTGGACATTCCCGCAAGCTTAGTGAGTTGCCTGCTCTGTGTGGCAACTACGATGGGTATCTCTCAGAAGGTATCGGCGGAAAACAGTGAATTGCCCTACTGGAAGGACATTCAGACCACTTCAGTAAATACTGAATATCCTCGTACTTCTTTTATGACCTATGCAGACCGTTCTCAGGCAATGACTGGGCGGTTTGAGAACAGCCCGTACTACCAATTATTGAACGGAACCTGGAAATTCTATTTTGTAGATGGTTACAAAGACCTTCCTGCGAACATTACCGATCCTTCGGTAAGTACTTCTGGCTGGCACGACATTAAAGTACCGGGAAACTGGGAAGTACAAGGGTTTGGAACTGCCATTTATACCAACCATGGCTATGAGTTTATGCCTTATAAGCCACAACCTCCTTTATTGCCGGAACAAACTCCGGTAGGTGTTTACCGCAGAAACTTTACTGTGCCTGCTGATTGGGACGGACGTGATGTTTATTTGCATATTGCCGGAGCTAAATCCGGTTGCTACGTATATGTCAATGGGAAAGAGGTAGGCTATAACGAGGATTCCAAAAATCCGGCAGAGTACTTAATCAACCCATATCTGCAACCGGGTGAGAACGTGCTTACTCTGAAGATTTTCCGCTGGAGTACTGGTTCCTATCTGGAGTGCCAGGACTTCTGGCGCATGAGTGGTATTGAGCGTGATGTATTCCTTTATTCTCAACCCAAAGCATCTATAAACGACTTTCGGGTAACTTCTACTTTGGATGACAGCTACAAGAATGGTATTTTCCGTTTGGCTATTGACCTGAAGAACCACAAGAATAGTAATGCGGAGCTGACTGTTGGCTATGAGCTGATTGACCGTTCGGGTAAAGTTGTTGCTACGGCAGAAAAGAATGTTGCCGTTCAATCGGGTAAAAAGGAAACGGTGAACTTTGACCAGCAGTTGCCGGATGTACAGACCTGGACTTCAGAAGCTCCCAATCTCTACAAACTGGTGATGACTGTCAGAGAAGATGGAAAAGTCAATGAAGTAGTGCCTTATAATGTAGGTTTCCGTCGGATAGAGATTAAGGAAATAGACCAAAAATCGGCAAATGGAAAGAACTATGTTGTCCTTTTGATTAACGGGCAACCGTTGAAGCTGAAAGGGGTTAATATCCATGAGCACAATCCGGAAACGGGACATTATATGACCGAAGACTTGATGCGTAAAGACTTTGAATTGATGAAACGTGCCAATATCAATACGGTCCGTTTGTGTCACTATCCGCAAGACCGTCGTTTTTACGAGCTTTGCGATGAATACGGTTTGTATGTTTATGATGAGGCTAATATTGAAAGTCATGGTATGTACTATGATTTGCGTAAGGGTGGTTCGTTGGGCAACAATCCCGAATGGCTGAACCCCCATATATATCGCACCACTAATATGTTTGAACGTAATAAGAACTATCCTTCCGTTACTTTTTGGTCGTTGGGCAATGAAGCCGGAAACGGTTATAACTTCTACCAGACTTATTTATGGGTGAAAAATGCGGATAAGGACATTATGAACCGTCCGGTAAATTACGAGCGTGCGCAATGGGAGTGGAACTCCGATATGTATGTTCCGCAATATCCGTCGGCCGGCTGGTTGGAAAGCATTGGTAAGAAGGGTAGCGACCGTCCGGTGGTTCCGTCTGAATATGCACATGCTATGGGTAATTCCACCGGTAGCCTTTGGGATCAGTGGAAAGCAATTTACAAATATCCCAACCTGCAAGGCGGATATATCTGGGATTGGGTAGATCAGGGTATTGCAGTGAAAGATGAAAACGGTCGTCCTTATTGGGCTTATGGAGGGGACTTCGGAAAAAATATGCCGAGCGATGGTAACTTCCTTTGCAATGGGGTTGTTGGTCCCGACCGTACCCCGCATCCAGGTTACAACGAAGTGAAATATGCGCATCAGAACATTGCTTTTGAAGCTGACGATCTGATGAATGGTAAGTTTACCGTTAAGAACCGTTTCTATTTTACGAACCTGAAGAAATATCAGATACATTACGAGGTGAAAGAGAATGCCAAAACTATCCGTGGCGGTAAAATCTCTTTGGATATCGAGCCACAGGGAAGTAAAACACTGAATGTAAATGTCAGTGGATTGAAGCCCAAAGTTGGGACCGAGTATTTTGTTGAATTCAGGGTGACGACTACCGAGCCGGAAGCGCTTATACCTGTAGGCTATGAGATTGCGAAAGAGCAGTTCCGTCTGCCCATAGAACCTTTGGCACGTACCTACAAAGTTGAGGGTGCCGCTTTGAATTGCAGCGATAAAGATAATCTTTTGGAAGTTAACTCCTCCAAAGTACAATTTGTGTTTAATAAGGCTACCGGGATGGTTACTTCTTATAAAGTGAACGGCACGGAGTACTTCAAGGATGGTTTTGGTCTTCAGCCTAATTTTTGGCGTGCACCGACTGATAACGATTATGGTAATCAGGCACCCAAGCGCTTGCAAATCTGGAAAGAGTCGAGCAAAGACTTCAAGGTGGCGGAAGCTGATGTCAGAAAGGATGATAAAGATGCCGTGCTGACAGTTAAGTACGCTTTGCCTGCCGGCAATCACTACATCGTGACTTATCGTATCCATCCTTCCGGAGTAGTGAAAGCTGATTATACGTTTACTCCTACCGGTCTTGAAGCTGCTAAAACAGAAGCTTCGGAAGCAGCGGTAACCGCTACTTACACTCCGGGCAATGAAGACATGCATAAGACATCTTCTGACTTGGTTGTCCCCCGTATCGGTATCCGTTTCCGCCTGCCGGCAGAAATGAACCAGGTTACTTACTTCGGACGTGGTCCTGAGGAGAATTATATTGACCGCAATTCCGGTGTCACTGTAGATCTTTACAAGAATACGGCAGATCAGATGTATTTCCCGTATGTACGTCCGCAGGAAAACGGCCATCATACCGATACCCGCTGGTTGTCTGTAGGTAAGAAGAGCGGTAAGGGGCTTACTATTTATGCCGATAACACGGTAGGGTTCAATGCTTTGCGCAATTCTGTTGAAGACTTCGACAGTGAGAATGCCGTAAACAGAGATTACCAGTGGAACAACCGCAATGCGGAAGAACTGAAACATGATATCTCGACCGCTAAAAACATCAAGCCACGCCAAACGCATATCAATGATATCACTCCCAGGGATTTCGTCGAAGTCTGTGTTGATATGAAGCAGATGGGGCTCGGTGGATATGACAGTTGGGGGGCAAAACCCGATCCTCAATATTTGATTCCTGCCAACCGGGAATATAAATGGGGATTTACGATAGTGCCGATGTAATCAGCCGGCTGGTTTAGATACGCAGAAGGCGTGTCGAAATAGAATAATAAAAGTATTTCTATTTCGGCACGCTTTCTTTTTTATCCGATGTCTAATGGCGGTAGTCCCTTGCATTTCTTTTGTTGACCCTGTTGATTTCTTTGGTTAACTCTTTAGGTTCGTTGTGTTAATGTCCTATATTTATGATCGATCCACAATAGTGGACCGATCTGTTCACTATTGTGGATCGATCTGTCTACAGATGTGAACATATCGATTCACGGTCGTGGTCCCTTTATAAATATAGAACATTAACACAACAAACATAAGGGAATAAACAGAGAGAACTGCGAGGTTAATGTGAAGAAACAATGGTGTTGTATTTAAGAAATACGTATGTTCCGCCGCCGGATGTAGTATCGTCCATCCGATATCACAGTATTTTTATTCTTTAGGAACTTTATGTCGAAATAAATTGTTTACTTTGTACAACTTTTAATAGATGACAGTTTAACGTTCCAATGAGAAGAAAATGGTTAAAGGGAGCACTTTGGGTGTTGCTCACTCCTATTATCCTGTTTGTAATATTGATGATATTGCTTTACGTGCCTCCCGTACAGAATTTTATACGGAAACAGGCCACGGCAATAGCATCCGATGCTACGGGTATGAATATTTCCGTAGAGCGTATAGATCTTCGTTTCCCTTTGAACTTGCTTGTAAGAGGCGTACAGGTGGTACAGCGGGCAGACAGTGCGGTGGATGTGCAACATCCCGATACGTTACTGAGTCTGGAAAGACTGAATGTACGTGTACAAGCATGGCCTTTATTGAAAGGAAGGGTAGAGATCGATGACGTTACTCTGCAACAAGTTGCCGTTAATTCTTCCACCCTGTTGGAAGGTATGCATATTAAAGGTACACTTGGACGTTTCTTCCTTGAGAGCCATGGTGTCGATTTGAAAAACGAAGATGCTGTATTGAATAGTGTGGAACTGAGTGATACCCACATGCAAGTGATGCTTGCCGATACTACCGAAACTCCGAAGGATACCACTGAAACCGCCATGAACTGGCGGATAGCCCTGCATAACTTAAAGTTGAAGAATGTTTCAGTAGATTTACAGATGCCGCTTGACTCCATGGCTTTGGCGGCTCATATTGGAAATGCGAATATTGAAGATGCGAATGCCGACCTCAAACGTCAATTCTATGGGTGGAGAAAGTTTACGCTTTCAGGTTCTACTGTCAATTACGATTCGGGCACGGCTGTTCCTGCCGAAGGCTTTGATGCCTCGCACATTGCATTGCGGGATATCCGTATCGGTATAGACTCTGTGATGACTTACGGACGTAACATGAATGCTGTCATTCGGGAATTTTCCATGTACGACCGTTCCGGGTTGACCGTAACCTCATTGACCGGACGTCTATTTGCCGATTCAACCATTATACGTGTTCCTTATCTGCAACTCAAAACTCCTCACAGTAACATGGACTTGACTGCGCAGACCTATTGGAAATTGGTGGATATACCCACAACCGGACGTTTGACTGCACGTTTCAATGCCAATATTGGCAAACAGGACGTAATGCTCTTTGCCGGTGGACTACCCGAAACTTTTAAAGATGCCTATCCTTTCCGTCCGTTGGTAATTCGTGCCGGTACGGAAGGAAACCTGAAGCAGATGCAGATATCCCGTATTTCGGCCGATCTACCCGGCGCTTTCTCATTGAAAGGTGGTGGCGAGTTTTGGAACCTGACGGATAGTCTGACACGTAGTGGCTCACTGGACTTGGAAATGCAGACGCAAGATCTGAATTTCCTTACCGGACTGACGGGGCTGACTCCTGACGGTTCTATCGTGGTGCCGGACAGTATGAGTCTGGTGGCACGTTTGGGAGTGGAAGGCTCGCAATGCAAAGCTCTTTTGAAGATAAAAGAGGGTGAAGGCTCTCTGGATTTGGATGCCGCCTACCATTTGTCTACCGAAGCTTATCATGCCAATCTCAATATCAATTCCTTGCAACTTCATAATTTCCTGCCCAAAGATTCTATTTATACACTTTCGGCAAATATCGCTGCCAAAGGGCAGGGGGTAGATATAACTTCCCGCCGGACGTTTGCAGACCTGAAAGCCAAGCTTGATGAACTGCAATATGCCCGTTGGAACGTATCGGGCGTAGATTTGACTGCCGGATTAAAGGCTTCTGTGGCAACGATACATTTAACGAGTGATAATGTCCTGTTGAAAATGCAGACGGATGCAGATATGCGTCTTGACAGAAAGTACATGGATGGTAAGCTGGACATGAATGTAGAAAACCTGAATTTGCATAAACTGGGTATAGCACCGAAACCTTTGGAACATCCGTTCGGTTTTCGTCTGGGGGCGGAGGCACGTCATGATTCCATTAAGTTGAAGATGGATGCAGGCGATATGGATTTTCAATTCCGTGCTCGTAGTACTCTGAAGAAGTTACTGGAACAATCGGATGAGTTTGTAACCATGCTGATGAAACAGTGGGACGAGAAACGGCTTGATCATGCCGCCTTGCGTCGTGTGCTTCCATCGGCAGGTATGCAGTTGACGGCAAAGCAGCAAAATCCGGTGAGTTATTTTTTGAAGACTAAAGACATTTCATTCAATGATTTCACGCTCCGCTTTGGATCTACCCCGACGAGAGGTATCAATGGACGGACTGCTATTCACGGTTTGCGTATGGACTCGCTGCAACTTGATACTGTTTTCTTGGCTATCAAGCAAGACACCACTCGTATGGCTTTGCAAGGGGGGGTGATTAATGGACCGAAAAATCCGCAATTTGTATTTCGCAGTACGCTCACAGGAGAAATCCGCAGTGAAGATGCCGAGTTGACCGTGAATTATGTAGACGGACAGGGGGAGACCGGTGTACTTTTCGGAGTCAATGCCCGCCCATTGACCGAAGGGAATGGACAGGGCAACGGTGTGTTGCTCAGCTTGACGCCTGCCGAACCTATTATCGCTTTCCGTAAGTTCCATTTTGTAGACAACAGCAACTGGATATATCTACATAAGAATATGCGGGTTTATGCCAATGTGGATATGGATAGCGACAACGGATTGTGTTTCCGGATGCAGTCCGATAAGAACGATAGCATCTCTTTGCAGAATATGAATGTGGAGCTGAGCCGCTTGCAACTGGGAGAGTTGAGTGATGTATTGCCCTATATGCCTCGCTTGACAGGATTGTTTACGGTGGAAGCCCAATATATACAGACGGCTACTTCCTTGCAGGTATCTACCGAAGCCAATGTAGAGAAACTGACGTATGAGCGCCAGCCTATCGGGGACATCGGATTGGGTGCTACCTGGTTGCCCGGTGATAAGGGAGCGCATTATCTGAATACTTATTTTAGCTTTGATAACCAGGAAGTGATGACCGCCGATGGTATACTGACACAAACCAACGGTAAGGATACACTGGAAGTTACCACTAACTTTGAACACTTCCCGATGCGAATAGCCAATGCCTTTATTCCCGACCAGATGGTTTCGCTTTCGGGAGATATCGATGGCGGGATGTACATCTACGGACCGTTGGAAAAACCGGTGGTGAACGGTGATATAACATTCGATAGCGTATCTGTGTATGCCCGTCAGGCAGGAGCCCGCTATTTATTCGACAACCGTCCGGTTCGTGTCAAGGATAATCAACTGGTATTTGATAAGTTTGCTATTTATACTACCAGTAAAAATCCGTTCACGATTGACGGTAAGATCGATTTCCGTAATATGGAACGCCCCACGGCGAACTTGAAACTACTGGCGGAAAACTATACTTTGCTTGATGCACCGCGTACGCGTGAAAGTCTGATTTACGGTAAGGTCTTTGTAGACTTGAACGCTGCGATACGTGGTCCGCTGGATGCCCTGAATATGCGTGGAAACATGAACTTACTGGGTAATACGGATGTGACATATGTCTTGACGGACTCTCCGTTGACAGTGGAAGACCGTTTGAGCGGACTGGTAACTTTTACTTCTTTCACGGATACTACATCGGTACATGCTGATGATACTCCTGCCATGTCCTTGGGAGGTATGGATATGATTATGTCCGTACATATAGACAATGCCGTACGTTTGCGTGCCGACCTTAGTCCCGACCGGAGCAAGTTTGTGGAACTGGAGGGTGGCGGTGACCTGAATATGCAATATACTCCACAGGGAGACTTGAGCCTTACCGGGCGCTATACGCTTTCGGGAGGTGTCATGAAGTATTCATTGCCTATCATCCCTTTGAAGGAGTTCCAGATTAATAGTGGCAGTTATGTAGATTGGCGGGGTAATCCGATGAATCCTACGATTAACCTGAAAGCGACGGAACGCATGCGTTCTTCTGTGTCTGATGGAGACGGAGGATCGCGCATGGTGAACTTTGATGTGTCCATTGCCATCAAAAATCGTCTGGAAGCGCCTGAACTGGTATTCGATATCGCTGCTCCGGACGATGCTACCATTGAAAATGAGTTGCAGGCGATGGGAGCCGAAGAGCGTAGTAAGCAGGCTATTGCTATGCTGGCTACGGGAATTTATCTGAACAGTGGCGTGAAAGGTGGTGGCCTGAGTATGGGTAGTGCGCTGAATAGTGTACTGCAAAGCCAGATTAACTCTTTGGCAGGGTCTGCTCTGGAGAGTGTGAATGCCAACTTCACGATGGGGGTGGAAGACCGTACTTCTGCCGAAACGGGCGACAAACAGACCGATTATAGTTTCCGCTATTCGCAACGCCTGTTCAATGATCGTGTACAAATCGTTATCGGTGGTAAAGTGTCTACGGGTGCCAATGCCACGAACGATGCCGAATCGTTCATTGATAATATTTCATTGGAATACAGGCTGGATGCTTCGGGTACTCGCTATGTACGTGTGTTCCACAACAAGAATTACGAAAGTGTGCTCGACGGGGAAATTACCGAGACGGGTGTGGGTATTGTGCTACGCCGTAAGACGGATCGTTTGGGAGAACTTTTCATCTTCAGGAAAAAGAAGAGTAATAAGGTGACGGTGGCAGAAGATGAAAAGTGATAAGGTGACAGAGTGATAAAGCGAAAAAACGATATGAAACGACTGATACTATATATTATAGGATTGATATTTCTGGCAGGTTGTTCCACTACCAAGCATCTGCCGGAAGGAGAAATACTTTATATCGGGCAGAAACCGATGATAGTGGAAAACCGCAGTGAGACGCCGGTAGGTGAAACGGCTATGGAGGAAGTGGAAGCTGCGTTGGCTACGGCACCGAACAACGCTTTACTGGGTAGTTCGACCATACGTTATCCGTTCCCTCTCGGATTGTGGGTGTATAACGGTTTTGTGAAATACAAGAAAGGTTTCGGTAAATGGATATTCAACCGTTTTGCTGCCAAGCCGGTACTCATGTCGACAGTGAACCCCGATATCCGTGAGAAGGCGGCTACAAACTTGTTGCGTGATTACGGTTACTTTAATGGAACCGTGAGTTATAAGACCTTTATCGATCCAAAGGATTCATTGAAAGCGAAGCTGCAATATACGGTAGATATGCGAAACCCTTATTTTATTGATACTGTCTATTATCGCGGTTTTACAGAGCGTACCCTGCGTATCATGGAGATGAGCCGGCGCCGTTCGCTTATCAGTCCGGGGGAACAGTTTAACGTGACGGATTTGGATGGTGAACGTACTCGTATCAGTACATTGTTGCGTAACGTAGGTTGTTATTATTTCCGTCCCGATTACCTGACTTATCAGGCTGATACCACTATGGTGCCGGGCGGTCATGTCACTATGCGGATGGTACCCGTTGCCGGTATGCCTGCTGTGGCGGAAAAACCGTTTTATGTAGGTAACAGGGCTTTTTATCTTTATGGAAAGCAGGGACAAGAACCTAATGACAGTTTGGATTATAAGGGACTGCGCATTTACTATCATGATAAGTTGCGTGTCCGTCCCAATATGCTCTACCGTTGGCTGGATTATCAGGCTTATCGGTCGAAACGCCAGGTACAGGATAGTACAGGTATGTCTCGCCGCCGTTCCATGGAACATTTATATAGTCTGTATCGTCAGACCCGTGTACAGGAACGTTTAGCCAATGTAGGTATCTTCCGTTATCTTGAAATGCAATATACACCGCGCGACACGACTTTCGCTTCCGATACGCTCGATTTGAATATCCGTGCTGCACTGGATAAGCCATACGATGCCGAACTGGACTTCAACGTGACGATGAAAAGTAATAATCAGACTGGACCGGGAGCTTCGTTTACTGTAACCAAGAACAATGTCTTTGGAGGTGGTGAGTCGTGGAATGTAAAACTGGACGGTTCGTATGAGTGGCAGACGGGTAAAGACCGTTCTTCTTTGATGAACAGCTATGAGTTGGGACTTTCTACCTCATTGATGTTCCCTCGTGTCGTCTTTCCCCGTTTTGGAGATAAGGAGTATGACTTCCCGGCTACTACGACCTTCAAGTTGTATGTCGACCAGTTGAACCGTGCAAAGTATTATAAATTACTGGCGTTCGGTGGAAATGCTACATACGATTTTCAGCCGAAGCCTACGAGTAAACATAGCTTTACACCCTTTAAGCTGACTTTTAATGTACTACGTAATCCAACCGAGGCTTTTAAGGAGTTACAGGATGATAATCCTGCGCTCTATGTAAGTTTGCGTAATCAGTTTATTCCTGCCATGGAGTATACTTATACATATGACAATGCCTCTTTGCGTAAAGTGCGTAATCCTATCTGGTGGCAGACTACGCTTGCTTCGGCAGGTAATCTGACTTCATGTATTTATCGCATATTCGGTAAACCTTTCAGCGAGAGAGATAAAAAATTGATGGGGGTACCTTTTGCGCAATTCCTGAAGTTGAACAGTGAGTTCCGTTATCATTATAAGATTGACAAGAACCAAATGATAGCTTCCCGTATTGCGGGTGGGGTGATATGGTCGTATGGAAATGCGTTGGCTGCCCCTTATACCGAGCAGTTCTATATCGGAGGTGCCAATAGTATTCGCGCGTTCTCGGCGCGTAGTGTAGGTCCCGGTGGATATGTGCCGGATAAAGAGAGTAAGTATTCCTTTATTAACCATGTGGGTGATATCCGCATGGAGGCCAATATAGAATATCGTTTCCGTATTCTCGGTGACCTGCATGGAGCGGTATTCCTGGATGCGGGCAATGTCTGGCTGATGCGTAAGGATGAAGCGCGGCCCGGTGGTGAACTGACTCTAAAGAATTTCCCGAAACAGATAGCTTTGGGCACGGGTACGGGATTACGATATGATTTGGATTTCCTCGTTTTCCGTCTGGATTTAGGTATCGGTCTGCATGATCCGTATGATACCGGTAAGTCGGGATATTACAATATTCCAAAGTTCAAGGATAGCTTGGCGCTACACTTCGCTATCGGTTATCCGTTCTGATGGGTTAAAAGTGGAAGTGATAATATCTATTTTTGTACGATTGTAGCAAAGAATGAACTAAAATTCCCTTCTTCTGATTTTAATTTTTGTACATTTGCCAACGTAATCAACTATGATGAACTAACCTTTTTAAATAATAACTAATATGAAACCAACTTTATTCTTATTGGCTGCCGGTATGGGTAGCCGTTATGGTGGCTTGAAACAGTTGGACGGTCTGGGTCCTAACGGTGAAACTATTATGGATTATTCCATTTATGATGCGATCAATGCCGGATTCGGTAAGCTCGTTTTTGTGATCCGTAAAGATTTTGAACAAGATTTCCGTGATAAGATTATTTCTAAATACGAAGGTCATATTCCGTGTGAAATGGTGTTCCAAGGGTTGGATGCTCTCCCTGAAGGTTTTACTTGTCCGGCAGACCGTACCAAACCTTGGGGAACCAACCATGCTGTAATGATGGGGGCTGATGTAATTAAAGAACCGTTTGCCGTTATCAACTGCGATGATTTCTATGGCCGTGATTCTTTTCAGGTAATGGGTAAATTCCTTTCCGCACTTCCCGAAGGTTCAAAGAATGTATATTCTATGGTAGGTTTCCGTATTGGAAATACATTGAGTGAGAGCGGTACTGTATCTCGTGGTCTTTGTGGAACAGATGCCAATAATCTCTTGACCTCTGTTGTAGAACGTACCAAAATTCAACGTATGGATGGAGAGGTGAAGTATATTGATGATAACGGTGAGTGGACATCTACTCCTGACACTACTCCGGTCAGCATGAACTTCTGGGGCTTTACTCCCGACTATTTCGCTTACAGTCAGGAATTTTTTAAGACATTCCTCAGTGACCCGAAGAATATGGAAAATCTCAAGAGTGAATTCTTTATTCCATTGATGGTTGATAAGTTGATTAACGATGGTACTGCCACAGTGGAAGTTCTTGATACGAACAGTAAGTGGTTCGGTGTAACTTATCCTGAAGATCGTCAAAGTGTGGTCGATAAAATCCAGGCGTTGGTGGATGCCGGAGAATATCCTGCTAAACTTTTCTAAAGCTGTATAATCGTTTCACATGCTCCTGCTACGGTGGTGTGTGGTGAAGATAAATATTTTGCCTGCGCAGTTTCTGCGCAGGTTTTTTATTAACAGTCGTTCTGCATCAAGATTAAAGGGGGGGAAGTTGCGTCCAGTAGTAATATATGAACAGTTTATTATGCCAGATTATAATCAATAGCATGTAGTTCCGCTACTCCTTTCGGTGCTGGAACCGAATTCCCATTGCAACTGAAGTTAACTTACATGACGATGGTGAGTTACGGACTGTTTGTCATGTCATGGTTTATGCCGGTCCGGCGTTCCGGTAATCTATCGGTGACATTCCCGCCCGGCGTTTGAAGAACTTACCAAAAGAGGACTGGTCGGCAAAGTTCAGGGCACTGGCTATTTCCTGCACGGACAGTTTGGAGCAGGTAAGCAGGTTGCGCGCTTCGCTGAAGAGCATTTCAAAGATAAAGTCACTGGCACTCTGTCCTGTGACGCGTTTCACTATTAACGTAAGGTAGTGGGGTGAGAGGTTGAGGCGTGACGCGTAGAAATCTACTTTATGTTCCCTGTGATAGTGTTGTACCAATAGTTCGATAAAAGAGCGGATAATTCCCTCTTGGCGGGTCAGGTTGACGTCGTCGTTTTGGATAACCTGCCGATCAATGATGTCGCTCAAGTCGAGATAGAAGGCGAATAGCGTATTTAGTATCACCTCCTTGTAGTGTCGGTGGGTGGTGTTGCCGATTGCCCGGTTGATGGTGGATAATCGTGTAGACAGAAGAGAGAAATCCGGATTGCTCATCATGAGTATGGGGTCGTTGTATAGCTTTACGCCATATCTGATTCGTTTGTAAATCATATCGGTAGAGTCCATTTCCTCCATAAAATCCTTGCTGACCAAGAGGCAAAGACAGCTGAAATCGGGACTCCAGTTCTCGAAGTTGAACAGGTGCGAGGCTGAAAGGACAAGTATTGTATGGGTGGCAACCGGATGAGGCTTGTGGTTGATATTTGCACGGGATGTTCCAGATAAAACCAATATGCAGACGGATGCTTTGAAGAATACCGGAGAAGACAGATGTTGCCGGATACCGTTGGCGTCCAATTCAAAGCAGTTGATTTTCCTGCGCATGATTTCTGTATATCCCTGCACAAAGTCGTTAATACTTTTGATATGAACGGTACGCTTCATGATTCAATCCTTCCTTTTTATTCTTGTTTATTTCCGTGCAAAGGTACTCAAAAACTGCGAATTGGTACAAATAAAACCAATTTTGTGTAATTTGGAATTTCAAAGAATAAGGCCTTTTGTCGAACTTTGTCGCCGGTTTTCGTTACAATAAGAACATTATATATAGGTATTGGTATGACTAAAACATTCAAAGTCCTATTCCTTTTTTTAGGAATGGGCAGTGACATTTGTATTTCGGCTCAAACCCCTTCGAACTGTGTTTTGAGTATAGAGAGGATGTTCGAACTGGCTGATAGGAACAGCCGTAGTATCCGGACTTTTGATTTGGCAGAACAGGAAGCCGCCCAAGCGATAAAGGTGGCGAAGAATGCCCTGCTCCCTTCGATTGACGTGTCACTTTCCGCCAGTTATCTGGGCGATGCCTGCATCATCGACCGTGACTTTTCCGGCGGCGTAAATGCCCCTATGCCGCACTTCGGGAATAACTTCGCTATCGAAGCCTCGCAAGTGCTGTATGCCGGCGGAGCTATCACGAGCAACATCACATTGGCAAAACTCCGCCAACAAGTAGCGCAGTTGGATAAGGACAAGAACCGGCAGGACATCCGCTTCCTCCTGGTGGGTAACTATCTGGAGCTGTACAAGCTGCGCAACCAGGCGGAAGTCTATCAGCAGAATATCGAACAGACCAGGCGCCTGCTGGCCGATATCACGGCAAAGGAACGGGAAGGTCTTGCCTTGAAGAACGATATCACCCGCTATGAATTGCAACTGAAGTCCCTGGAACTGGCGCTGACGCAGATTGAGAACAGCCGGATTATCATCAACAACCAGCTTGTCACCATTGTGGGGCTGCCGCAGGAGACGGTCATCGGCATTGACACCTGCCTCCTTGATAAACTTCCTCCCGTCTTCCCCGAAACGGAATGGCAGAATATGGCTGCCGACTGGCTCCCTGCCTTGAAGCAAGCGGAACTGGGCATCCGACAATCCCGGCAGGGCGAGAAACTGGCGAAGTCCGAACGTCTGCCGTCCGTCGCCTTGTTTGCCGCAAACCTGCTTGATGGTCCGATTACCATTGAAGTACCGCCCATCAACAAGAACTTGAATTATTGGTACCTCGGGGTAGGGGTGAAGTTCAATATCGCCTCCATCTATCAGTCCGGCAAGAACATCCGTAAGGCGAAGATTGCCACACAGCGTGCCGTGGAGAGCAAAAATCTGCTGCAAGAGAACGTGCAGACCGATATCAAGGCTGCATATATCCGCTTCGGTGAAGCCTTCACCATTTACGACACACAGATAAAGAGCCTCGAACTGGCCAACCAGAATTATGATATCATCCGCAATCGCTATCTGCACGAACTGGCGCTGATTACGGATATGCTCGATGCCAGCAACTCCAAACTGAGCGCGGAGTTGCAGGTGGCGAATGCACGGATTAATATTCTGTTTAATTACTTCAAGTTGAAGAAGGCGGTGGGAAGTTTATGACCCCTCGGGTCCCCTGAAGGGGGATACTCCAATAACAAAATATATTAAGTAACACTATCCCCCTTCCCCTTTAGGGGGTCTGGGGGGATGAAAAATAAATAGCAATGAAGCACAAGACTAAAAAGTTAATCTACAACATCGTAGTAATCCTCCTTATCCTGGCAGGTATCTGTTGGGTAAGTTCCCGTTTCATCCACCTGGGCAATGTGGAGTTCACCGACAACGCACAAGTGAAACAACTCATCGTCCCCGTGAACTCCCGCGTACAGGGCTTTATCAAGGAAATCCGCTTTGCAGAGAACCAGACGGTGCGCAAGGGCGATACCCTGGCTCTGATAGAAGATACCGAATACCGCTTCCGTCTGGCGCAGGCAGAGGCGGACTATCAGAACGCCTTGTCCGGCAAGTCGGCGATGACGACCACGATAAACACTACGCAGAACAATATCTCCGTATCCGATGCCACCATCGAAGAAGCCCGCATCCGTATGGAGAATGCCGAACGCGAGTACAACCGCTACAAGAACCTTTTTGAGCAGGAAGCCGTCACCCGACAGCAATACGACGGGGTGAAGACGAACTATGATGCGCTGAAAGCACGCTATGAAGTGCTGTTGCGCCAGAAGCAATCCACCACGCTCGTGAAGCAGGAGCAGACGCAGCGCCTCGACCAGACCGTAGCCGGCATACAACTTGCCGAGGCAGCCCTTGCCTTGGCGAAGCTGAACCTGTCCTATACCGTCATCCTCGCCCCTTGCGACGGAACCACCGGACGCAAGAACATCCAGGAAGGGCAGTTGATACAGCCCGGACAAACCATTGTCGATGTGGTCGATGCCAACGACCGTTGGATTATCGCCAACTACAAGGAGACGCAGACCGCGAATATCAAGGAAGGGAATCCGGTCGAGATAGAAGTAGATGCCATTCCCGGCGTAACCTTCCGTGGAGTGGTGAAGTCACTGTCGCGTGCCACGGGTGCCAGTTTCTCCCTGCTTCCGCAGGACAACTCCGCCGGAAACTTCGTGAAGATAGAACAGCGCATCCCCGTCCGCATCGAGTTTGCGCCGGACAATCGCCCCGAAGACATGAGCCGCCTCTGCGCCGGTATGAACGTAGAATGTGAAGTAAACTATTAATCCCATGCACGAAACAGGACCTTTTTCCATCCCCGCTATCCGCAGCTTCGTCCCGGAGCGGTGGAAGCCGTGGATCATCATCTTCATGGTCATCATCTTCCAACTGTCCGGCGGCGTCTATATGGCGGCGGCGGGCGAGATGGTGGGCTCGCTGGCATTGATGCAGGAGGATATCATGATGGCGGGCTACGCCTCAATGGCTGGCATGGCGCTGACGTTTGCCGTCATGTTCCGGCTCAAGTTCCAGTTCACCTCGAAGGTAGCGTTTCTCACCTGCTGTACGGCGCTCATTGTCTGTAATCTGGTTTGCGTCCATACGGACTGCGTGCCCCTGCTCGTGGGAGTCAGCTTCATTTCGGGCTTCTTCCGCATGTGGGCCACCTTTGAGTGTAACTCCACGATACAGCTCTGGCTCACCCCGAAGCGCGACCTTTCCATCTTCTTCTGCTTCATCTACCTGCTGGTGAACAGTTGCATACAGCTTTCGGGGCTTGCCACGATTTACGTCTCCTACTTCTCGAAGTGGGAGTATATGCATTGGTTCATCATCGGGCTGCTGGGCTTCGTGATGCTGCTTGTCATGCTGCTTTTCCGTAATATCCGCGTGCTGCGCCGCTTGCCGCTCTACGGTATTGACTGGCTGGGCGCGTTGCTGTGGGGACTGACGTTGCTATGTATCGTCTTTGTCTGTCTTTACGGCAACCATTACGACTGGTTCGAGTCCGACTGCATCCGCATGGCCACGCTTGCGGGACTGGTGATGCTGCTGCTCAACATCTGGCGGGCATCCTTCATCCGCCATCCGTTCATTGCGCTCCGGACATTCGGCTACCGCATGGTGTGGCTGCCCTTTCTTCTTTATATACTGATAGATTTCCTGCTGTCCCCCTCGCACCTGTTGGAACACATCTATCTGGAGGGTGTCTTGGGGTACGATTCGCTGAACACGGTTTCACTGAATTGGGTGGTACTGCTCGGCATCGTGACGGGGGCGCTGTTCACCTGGCGGACGTTCGCCTTGCGCAAGTGGAGCTATAAAGTGATGACGGTCATTGCTTTTTCCGCTATCGTGGGCTATCTGGCGATATTCTATTTCACTATCGACTACAATCTGCCCAAGTCGGCACTGGTGCTGCCCATCTTCCTGCGCGGCTTCGGCTATGTCATTATTGCGATTTGTTTCCTTACCGCCCTGTCCCGTGTGCCGTTCGAGCACTTCTTCCAGGCAGTAGGCGTGCAGGCGTTTGTCAGCGCAACCTTCGGTGGGGTACTGGGTGCGGCTGTGCTGACCGAACTGCTGAAGTTCACGCTGAAACGCAATGCCATGCTCCTCGGTGCAAACCTCGACCACGTCAATCCCCTTGCCTCGCGTCTTCCCTTCGGTCAACTGTACGGTACCGTGCAGCAACAGGCTCTCATGGTGTCGATGAAAGAGATATTCGGGTGGCTCACGCTGTTAGGATTATTCTGCCTGCTCCTGTTCCTGGTGAACGAAAGCAAGGTGCGTCCGCAGAATGCCATCCACCCCACCTATAAGGCGATACGCCGGCTGATGAAGCGCGAGGCTATTTCGTAATCCAACCGACGATTTCCTCGGACATCGGGTCGGTGGTAGAGCCGTAGGAAGCCACCCATTTCCCGTTTTCGTCAATCAGGAACTTATGGAAGTTCCATCCCACTTTGGCGTCCTCTACTCCATTCTCACTTTTCTGCGTGAGCCATTGGTACAAGGGCGCCACGTCTTTTCCCTTTACTGAAATCTTTGCCATCATGGGGAAGGTGACGCCATAGTTCGTGGTGCAGAATGCCTTGATTTCTTCATTGCTGCCCGGTTCCTGGTGCAGGAAGTTGTTGGCGGGGAAGCCGATGACTACGAAATTGTTTTTCCCGTAGGTTTTGTAAAGTTCTTCAAGCTTGGCATACTGTGGGGTGAAACCGCATTTGGAGGCAACGTTCACCACCAGAACCTTCTTTCCCTTGAACGTGGAGAGCGGCAGGTCTTTGCCGTCGATGGTTTTCACTGTGAAGTCATAGAAACTCTTTTGCTGGGCTTGGGCTGTTGTTACCATAATTGTAAGGATTAGGGTTATAAAAAAAGTTTTCATACCGATATTTGTTAGGTTTAGGATAGTAACAACGGGAGAGGGGGGAAAGTTGATGCGGGATGCGTTTCTTCTTATTCCTTCCACTTTCGGAACATCTGCGGCGTCATCCCCACATGCTTCTTGAAGAACTTGTTGAAGAACGCCGCATTATTGAACCCCAGGCTTAGCGCGATGTCCTTTACCGGAGCGTCGCAGGTGTACAGTTGCGTCTTGGCATCCATGATGAGGGCATTGTTGATAATCTCCATCGCCGTCTGTTCTGACTCTTTCTTCACCAGCCGGCACAGGGCGGCGGACTTGATATTCATCTCCCCGGCATAGAACGCCACTTGGTGCTGCTGCGGATAGAAGGCGTGCACCAACCGGATGAAGCGCCGGTATTGCTGGAAATGCCTGCTGCCGGGAACCTCCTTGATGGCGGCTTGTTCCGGACAGAGCTCGCAGGTTCCCTGTACAATCAGAGTGAGCAATGTCTGCAAGATGGGTTGGCTCAACAGATGCCCGGCTTGCCGGTAGAGATGTGCCAGAAGTGCGAACATTTCCTCATAGAGCGGAAAGGTAATCTTGGACAGCGGGAGCACATGGTACTTGCCGAGGAGGTGGAACTTGTCAATCATCTCCTTGCCCATCCTGGTTTCCTGGATGAGCTTCTGGGAGAAAACCACAATCTGTAGTTGCAGGTCTTCCGAGGCGGATAGGTACTGGATGAATGTTTAGGGAGGATTCGCTTTGTGCCGTCCTGTCCGAGATAGCCAAGGCGCAGGAAATGAATATGCGGGAAGGAGTGAAGATGCTTCTGGAACTGCCGGAGCGGGACATCTCGATATATACGGACCCGGCACGCCTGGGGCAAGTGGTTAATAACTTGATAAACACTGCTGTGAAGTTCACCCAGAAAGGCTCTATCTCCTTGGGATGCAACCTGCTGGATGATGGAAAGGTGGAAATCTACGTGAGGGACACAGGAACGGGCATGTCCGGAGAAGTACTCTCCCATATTTTTGAACGCTTCTTTAAAGGAGATGCTTTTGTACAGGGCACAGGCTTGGGGCTTGCCATTTGCCGCACCATCGTCGAACGTTTCCACGGAAAGATAAACGCGGTTTCCAAGGAAGGCGAGGGGAGTTGCTTCACCATAACTTTGCCGTTACAGACTGTTTGAAATGAGAATAGGTTATATCCGGAAAGGGATTTTCCGGATATAACCTCATTCGTTTACCAGATAGAAACACGTTTTTCTACCGGTACAAACATCGGATCACTCTCTGTAATATTGAAAGCTTCGTACCATGCACAGATTTGTGGCAAAGCACCATCTACGCGCCACTTACCCAATGAATGCACATCACTCTTGGTACGGTTCAATACTTCTTCAGGGCGGATATTGTTGCCCCATACACCTGCATAAGCCAGGAAGAAGCGTTGCTCAGGAGTGAAACCGTCCATTACGGGAAGCGGATTGGCTGCTGTAGCTTTCTTGAATGCCTGGAAAGAAACCTGCAAGCCACCATGGTCGGCGATATTCTCACCCAAAGTCATGCGTCCATTACCATATACATCCGGAGCTACTTCAATGCTGTCGAATACATTCACCATGACCTGTGCACGTTCGTCGAAACGTTTGGAGTCTTCGGCAGTCCACCAATCTTTCAGGTTACCGTCCTTGTCGTATTGGCGACCTTGATCGTCGAAACCGTGAGTCATCTCATGGCCGATTACCACGCCGATAGCACCATAGTTGAAAGCATCATCCGCATTCATATCGAAGAACGGATATTGCAGGATGCCGGCAGGGAAACAGATTTCATTAGTGGTCGGGTTGTAATAAGCGTTTACGGTTTGCGGAGTCATCAACCATTCGTCTTTATCCACCGGTTTACCGGCTTTAGCTATCATTTCGGCATGATCCCACTCGTTGGCACGTTCCATGTTTGCCCAGTAAGAATCATCCTTGATTTCCAAAGTAGAATAATCTTTCCACTTGTCGGGATACCCGATTTTTACATGGAAAGTGGCCAGCTTTTCTAAAGCTTTTACCTTTGTAGAGTCACCCATCCATTCAAGGTTTTGGATACGTTCTCCCAAACTTTCCTGCAAGTTCTTTACTAAAGTCACCATACGCTCTTTGGCAGCAGCGGGGAAGTATTTTTCTACATACATCTGACCTACCGCTTCACCCAGGGCAGAGCTTACGGTGCTTACCGCTCTCTTCCAGCGAGGTTGCATTTCCTGTGTACCACTCATGGTACGGCTGTAAAAGTCAAAGTTTTGCTCAGCCATGGCGTCGTTCAATGTACTTGCGGCAGCATCAATCAACTTCCATTGCAGATAGAGACTTTGTTGCTCGATGGGCAGGGTATCCAGAATTTCGGCAGCGGCTTTCAGGGAGGCAGGCTGGCCTATGATGATTTCTTCCACATCCTTCAAGCCCAAAGCAGACAGATAAGCGTCCCAGTCGAAAGTCGGATAATTCTTCTTCAATTCTTCGAGGGTCATCTTATTGTAGTTGGCATGCGGGTTACGCAATTCCGTTCGAGAACGGAAAGCTTTGGCAAGACGGGTTTCCACATCCATCACTATCTCCATACCTTTCTTGGCGGTCGCTTCATCAAAGCCTGCCAGTTGGTACATCTTTTGTACATGGTTACGGAAAGCATCACGGATTTTAGCGGTCGTTTCATCGTTTTCCAGGTAATATTCACGCTCGCCCATGCTCAAGCCTGTCTGATAGGACTGTACAGCATTCATGCTACTATTCATCTCATCGGCACCTACATATATCACATTGTAGGCAACGATACCCTTTTTCTGCATTTCGCCCAGCAATGCATAAAGTTCTTTTTTGTCTTTCAAGGCAGCCAACTGCTCGAGTTCCGGTTGGATAGGAGTCACACCGTCCTTGTTCAGTTTCACGCTATCCATCACAATTTTGTACAGGTCACCTATTTTCTGTGCCACACTACCGCTTTCGTGCTGAGTGGCAGCTAATTCTTCGATAAGTCCCTGAATTTGCTTACGGTTATTTTCCGCAAGGATGGTGAATGAACCATACTGTGAGTACTCGGCAGGTATCGGATTATTCTTCATCCAACCGCCACAAGCGTACTGGTAGAAGTCTGTTCCCGGCAGAGCCGTTGTGTCAAGATTGGCAAGTTGGATACCGGCTGTAAGTTCGGCTTGCTTCTTGCCTGTGTTGCAAGCTCCTGCCATCAGGCAGAATGCTGCGATAGGTAAAAAATGAAATGCTCTCATACTTATAAAATTTACCCCTTCGTTCCTCTAAGGGCACGAAGAATAGTTAGTAATTCGTTTTATGGGAATACTCCTCTTGCTTCTCTAAGAGAGTCGAGGGGTATTCTCTAATTCACTGGAAGCTGCGTCCCATTCCTCCATTACACGGTCCAGTTGGTCTTTCAGCTTCTGGTGTTGTTCATAAAGCGTTCTATCCGAAGCACCTTCCGGTGTAGCCATTTTCGTTTCAAGGATGGCGATGGCCGCTTCGGTCTGTTCTATCTCCGCTTCACAGTCCGCCACACGGCGTTCCAGTTTCTTAAGTTTTTTGTTGAGTTCCTTTTGTTCCTCATAAGAGAGTTTTGCAGCAGATGGTTGCGTTGTTTCCGTTTCGGAACTATTGCCCGATGCCGCTTTCCCACCGGAAGGTGAAGTGGACAGTGAAGGAGATTTCTGTAACTCATTCAAGTTCTCTATCTGCTTCTTTTGCAGGAAATCATAGATACCACCGAGATGCTCTTTTACTAATCCTCCACCAAATTCATACACTTTAGTCGCAAGACCGTCCAGAAAATCACGGTCGTGGCTGACAATTATCACCGTACCGTCAAAATCACGGATGGCTTCCTTCAACACATCTTTGGAACGCATATCCAAATGATTGGTCGGTTCGTCGAGAATAAGGAAGTTCACCGGTTCCAGCAACAACTTTATCATGGCAAGACGGGTACGCTCTCCACCGGAGAGCACTTTTACCTTCTTGTCCGAAGCTTCACCGCCAAACATGAAAGCACCGAGGATATCACGGATTTTGAGGCGGATATCCCCTACCGCCACACGGTCAATCGTATCGAATACGGTCAGATTTTCATCCAGTAGTTGCGCCTGATTTTGGGCGAAATATCCGATCTGTACATTATGTCCCAATGTGAGTTTTCCGGTATAGTCCGTAACTTCGTCCATGATACACTTCACGAGTGTGGACTTTCCCTCACCGTTCTTTCCGACAAAGGCAATCTTTTCGCCCCGGTTAATTGTGAGGTTGACATCGTGGAAGATGACATGTTCCCCGTATGCCTTGCCCACATCCTCGCAGATAACGGGATAATTGCCACTGCGGCTACTGCAAACAAATTTCAATCGTAAAGAAGAGTTATCTTCCTCGTCCACTTCGATACGTTCTATTTTTTCGAGTTGTTTGATGCGGCTCTGTACCTGTACCGCCTTGGTGGCTTTGTAACGGAAACGTTCAATGAAATCTTCGGTATCCTGTATCTGTTTCTGCTGATTTTCGTAAGCGCGGAGCTGCTGTTCGCGGCGTTCTTTACGGAGCTTTACAAACTCGTCGTACTTTACCTTATAATCATAGATACGTCCACAGGTAATCTCAATGGTACGAGTGGTGACGTTGTTCAGGAAAGCACGGTCATGGCTGACGAGTACCACTGCGTTGGCACGGGTAGAAAGGAAATTCTCCAACCACTGGATGCTTTCTATGTCGAGGTGGTTTGTAGGCTCATCGAGTAATAATACATCCGGGCGACGGAGCAACAATTTGGCAAGCTCGATACGCATGCGCCATCCACCGGAAAATTCGCTTGTGGCACGGTTAAAGTCTTCCCGACTGAAACCCAGTCCTTGGAGAGTACGTTCTATCTCTGCATGATAGTTTGTACCGCCCATCATCAAGAAACGTTCATTCTCGTGGGTGAAGCGGTCGATCAGTTTCTGATAATCTTCGCTGTCATAGTCGGTACGTTCGGCGAGTTGTTGATTCATACGCTCTATGTCGGCTTGCATCTCAAAAATATGCTCAAAGGCAAGTTCTGCCTCCTGCATCACAGTACGCTCGTCGCTGAGTATCATCACCTGGGGTAAATATCCGATGGTACATTCGCGGGGAACGGCAACAACGCCGGAAGTGGGCTGTTGGATGCCTGCCAATATCTTGAGCATGGTAGACTTGCCGGCACCATTCTTGCCGACGAGAGCTATACGGTCTTTCTTATTTATAACGTATGAAACGTCTTCGAATAGAGGGGTGGCATTAAATTCTACTTTCAGTCCTTCTACAGATATCATGGTGTCAATGAATTTAGCGTTCAGGATTGCAAAGGTAGTGATTTTCGGCGTTATACAACACTTGATGTTTACATAATTACATCAAATATAAGATACAATCGCTTGTTACCTTGTTTCTCCAGTGAGTTATTTCCGTTCCCTTTAAAGGAAACCGTCGTTCCCATATAGAGAAACTGTCGTTCCCATATAGAGAAACGGCAATTTCTATTAAGGGAAACTACCGTTTCTATAGGAGGAAACGATCGTTCCCTACCTATGGAAACTTTACGACGTTGATAATTAAATGGTTGCCACTCTATATCGATACTTGTATTTACTGTTTTGAATAGTGTTGTGATACTACATTCAATCCCAGTATTTATGTTCTACGTTGCGAAGGCATATAAAAAAGGTAACCTTTTTTGTTTCTTCTCCTTGAAATCGTGTACTTTTGCAGTTGAGTAATGAACATTTAATGAATATCCGAGGAATGAACAGACCCGAAAAGCGAGTATTGGTTGGCATGAGTGGCGGTATAGACAGTACTGCTACTTGCTTGATGCTGAAAGAACAAGGCTATGAGATAGTAGGACTCACCATGTGGGTATGGGGAGACGAGCCGGTGGAGGCGCGTCAACTTGCCGGAAATATGGGGATTGAACACTACGTGGCTGATGAAAGGGAAGAATTCCGGAAAGTGATTGTTCAGAATTTTATTGATGAATATAGGCAGGGGAGAACACCGAACCCTTGTGTGATGTGCAATCCTTTGTTTAAATTCCGTATCCTGACGGAATGGGCGGATAAGCTGGACTGCAGATATATCGCTACCGGACATTATACCCGTCTGGAAATACGGAATGGCAAGATTTATATTCTTGCCGGAGACGATGATAAAAAGGATCAGTCTTATTTCCTGTGGAGATTGGAACAGGATGTATTGAAACGTTGTATATTTCCGCTGGGGGCTTACACAAAATTGCAGGTACGTGAGTATCTCCGCAAGAAGGGTTATGTACTGAAAGCGGAAGAAGGCGAGAGTATGGAAGTTTGCTTTATTAAAGGAGATTATCGTGATTTTCTGAAGATGTATTCTCCTGAAATGGATAAGGAAGTGGGTCCGGGATGGTTTGTTAATGCCGAAGGGGTGAAATTGGGCGAACATAAGGGCTTCCCTTATTATACTGTCGGACAACGGAAGGGGCTGGAGATTGCGCTTGGTAAACCGGCATACGTATTGAAGATTAATCCGCAGAAGAATACCGTTATGTTAGGGGATGCAGAGCAGTTGAAGACGGAGTATATGTTGGCGGAACAGGAAAAGCTGACAGATGAAGCGGAAGTATTTGAGAGCCGGGATTTGACGGTGAGAATACGTTATCGCAGCAAACCTATTCCGTGCACAGTGAAACGCCTGGAAGATGGACGGTTGTTGGTGCATTTTCTAGAGGAAGCGTCTGCTATTGCTCCGGGGCAGTCTGCTGTGTTTTATATAGGCAGAAGGGTAGTGGGAGGTTCGTTTATTGCTTCCCAAAGGGGTATTGGAATGTATCTTTAAAATATAATTTAAACATAAAGATAACGAAACAGATGATGAAGAATTTAATTGCTGTTGCGATCTTTGCTTTACTTGCGACAGGCGCATCGGCACAACAAGACTCTTTGAAATATCGTATCAGCTTGAAAGATAAAGCTGTCACTACCTATTCGCTGGAACATCCGGAGGCATTTCTTTCGGAAAAGGCGATAACCCGTCGTCAGAAACAACATTTGGCGATAGATTCTACCGATCTTCCGGTGTGTCGCCAATATATTGATGAAATACGTCGGCAGGGAGTGAATATTGTGGTTACGGGAAAATGGGAGAACTTTGTAACGGTATCCTGCAATGACTCTACATTGATAGACCGTATTGCCGCATTACCTTTTGTCCTCACTACTGAAAAGGTATGGACAGCTCCGAAAGCCGGTCTTCCGACCATGGCAACTATGCGTGACTCGGTAATAAATATACCGAAAATACATCCCGATAGTATATATGGTCCGGCTATCGAACAGATAAAATTGAGTAATGGTGACAAGTTACATGCAGCCGGATTTAAGGGGCAAGGCATGACGATTGCTGTTATTGATGCCGGTTTTCACAATACGGATAAGATAACGGCTATGCAGAATATCTGTATATTGGGTGTGAAAGACTTTGTTAATCCTCAAGCAGATATTTTTGCGGAAAGTAGTCACGGCATGATGGTGCTTTCCTGTATCGGAATGAACCAACCGGATGTGATGACAGGTACGGCTCCGGAAGCATCTTTCTGGTTGCTTCGTAGTGAAGACGAATATACGGAACATCTGGTGGAGCAGGATTATTGGGCGGCGGCTGTGGAATTTGCAGACAGTGTGGGAGCTGATGTACTGAATACTTCTTTGGGATATTATACTTTTGATGACAAGTCGAAAGATTATAAATACCGCGATTTGGATGGGCGCCATGCATTGATGTCTCGTCAGGCTTCCCGTATTGCAGATAAAGGGATGATACTGGTGTGCAGTGCGGGTAATTCGGGCATGGGGTCTTGGAAGAAGATTACCCCTCCGGGGGATGCCGATAATGTGTTGACGGTAGGTGCTGTTAATAAGAATGCGCTTCTTGCTCCCTTCTCATCTATCGGTAATACAGCGGATAACCGGATAAAACCCGATGTGGTGGCCGTTGGTGAAGGTTCCGACGTGATGCGTACGGATGGAACTCAAGGAAAGGCGAACGGGACTTCGTTTTCTTCACCTATTATGTGCGGAATGGTGACTTGTCTGTGGCAAGCACGTCCTGAACTTACGGCCAAAGAGGTGATTGAACTGGTACGCCGGTCGGGCGACCGGGCTGATTTTCCGGATAATATTTATGGATACGGGATACCGGATATGTGGAAGGCATATAATAGTAATAAATGACAGAAGCAATCTCTTTATATGATTTGAATGCCTTAGTGCGCCGCAGCATAGAGCAGTGCCTGCCCGACGAATTCTGGGTACAGGCAGAGTTAAGTGATGTGCGTACTAACAGTACGGGGCATTGTTATCTGGAATTCATTCAGAAAGATCCTCGTAGTAACAACCTGATAGCAAAAGCGCGCGGTACGATCTGGGCGAATGTGTATCGTCTGCTGAAGCCCTATTTTGAAGAGGCTACGGGACAAGCCTTTGTCTCGGGTATCAAAGTATTGGTACAAGTGACGGTTAGTTTCCATGAACTTTACGGATATAGTCTTACGGTACAGGATATTGACCCTACTTATACATTGGGTGATATGGCAAAGCGTCGCAGGGAGATATTGAAACAGTTGGAGGAAGAAGGGGTGCTGACGCTGAATAAGGAGTTGGATATGCCTCGTTTACCCCAACGTGTCGCTATCATCTCTTCACCTACTGCAGCTGGGTATGGCGACTTTTGTCATCAATTGCAAAACAATTCACGGAGATTTTATTTCTATACAGAGTTGTTTCCTGCTTTGATGCAGGGTGACCGGGTAGAAGACTCCGTATTGGCAGCTCTCGACAAAGTGAATGTCCGTTTGCCGGAATTTGATGTAGTGGTTATCATCCGGGGAGGGGGAGCCACATCCGACCTTTCGGGTTTTGATACTTATCTGCTTGCTGCTGCCTGTGCACAATTTCCTCTACCTATCATTACCGGTATAGGGCATGAACGGGATGACACAGTACTTGATTCTGTGGCGCATACTCGTGTTAAAACTCCTACCGCTGCCGCCGAGTATTTGATCGACTGCATGAACGCCGCTGCCGACGGGCTGGAGTTACTTGCAGGCCGTTTGCAGGAAAGTGTCCGGAACTTGCTGTCGCAGGAACATCGTAAACTTGTAAATTATAAGAACCGTATACCCTCTGTTGCCTATCGGCGGATATCCGGTGCGAAACTCACTTTGCTCACGACGAAGAAAGATATTTCACAAGCCGTGTTCTCCTCTTTATCCCGTCATCGTCATCGTTTGGAGTTGCTACATCAGCGGATTGCCGATGCTGCACCGGAGAAGCAGCTGGCTCGCGGTTACAGTATCACTTTGAAAGATGGGAAAATAGTGAAAGATGCTTCTTGGTTGAACGAAGGGGATGAGATAACCACTCGTCTTTATCAAGGTGAACTAACTTCAATAGTAAATTGTAAATTATAAATATTCCTATGCCGGTTACAAAGAAAAAAGAGACTTATTCCCAAGCCATGGAGCGTTTGGAGAAGATTGTCAATCAAATAGACAACAATGAGTTGGAGATTGACATACTTGCGGAAAAGATAAAAGAAGCGAATGAGATTATTGCGTTTTGCAGTGATAAATTGACTAAAGCCGATCGTGAAATTGAAAAATTACTGTCGGAGAAGCAGGAATGTGAAGAATAAAAGCTATTTTTGTTGCAAATTGTACGTAATGAAGTAACTAATACATTGAGATATGAAAGAACTTGATTGGGCTAATCTGCCGTTCGGATACATGAAGACAGATTACAATGTGAGAATTTATAATCGTAATGGACAGTGGGGAGAATTGGAAGTTTGCAGTGAGGAAACTATTCCGATGCACATGGCAGCCACTTGTTTGCATTATGGTCAAGAGGCATTTGAAGGTTTGAAGGCTTTCCGTGGAAAAGACGGTAAGGTGCGTATTTTCCGTCTGGAAGAGAATGCGGCACGTCTGCAGTCTACTTGTCGCGGTATCCTGATGGCTGAACTTCCTACAGAACGTTTCAGGGAAGCTATTTTAAAGGTGGTTAAGTTGAACGAGCGTTTCATTCCGCCATACGAATCTGGTGCATCCTTGTATATCCGTCCATTGCTGGTGGGTACCGGTGCACAGGTAGGCGTGCATCCTGCCAGTGAATATCTGTTTGTAGTATTCGTAACTCCGGTAGGCCCTTACTTTAAAGGTGGTTTCTCAACCAATCCGTATGTCATCATCCGCGAATATGATCGTGCGGCACCGTTGGGTACAGGCATTTATAAGGTAGGTGGCAACTATGCCGCCAGTTTGCGTGCCAACAAGAAAGCGCATGACTTGGGTTATGCTTGTGAGTTTTATTTGGATGCTAAAGAAAAAAAATACATTGATGAGTGTGGTGCTGCCAATTTCTTCGGTATCAAGGATAATACCTATATTACTCCAAAATCTACTTCTATCTTACCGTCTATCACCAATAAGAGTTTGATGCAGTTGGCAGAAGATATGGGTATGAAAGTTGAACGTCGTCCGGTTCCAGAAGAGGAGTTGTTGACATTTGAAGAAGCCGGTGCTTGTGGTACGGCAGCTGTAATCAGCCCGATTGAACGTATTGATGATGTGGAAAATGGTAAGTCTTACGTTATTGCTAAGGATGGTAAGCCGGGACCTGTCTGCACGAAACTATATAACAAATTGCGTGCTATTCAGTACGGTGATGAGCCTGATACACACGGTTGGGTGACTATCGTAGAATAATAATCAGCAGTTTATACTTTAGTTAGGCACGGATTGTGCGGAAAACACGGATTATATTCTGTGAAATCCGTGTAATCCGTGCCTAAATGTAGTTGCTTTATATTTCAACGTATATAGATGGGAAAAAATAAATTAGAGAAGTTTGCCGATATGGCAGGTTATCCGCACGTTTTTGAATATCCGTATTCTGTAGTGGATGATGTGCCGTTTGAGATGAAGGGAAACTGGAATAAGCAGTTCTTCAAAAATGACAATCCGATTGTATTGGAGCTTGGTTGCGGTCGTGGAGAATATACTGTAGGTTTGGGGCGTATGTTCCCGGATAAGAATTTTATCGGTGTAGATATTAAAGGTGCCCGTATGTGGACAGGAGCCACGGAGTCTTTGGAAGCGGGTATGAAGAATGTCGCTTTCTTGCGTACGAATATTGAAATCATTGATCGCTTTTTTGCATCCGGTGAGGTCAGCGAAATATGGCTTACTTTTTCTGATCCGCAAATGAAGAAGGCTACCAAGCGGCTCACTTCGACTTATTTTATGGAGCGATACCGTAGATTTCTGAAAGATAACGGTTTGGTTCATCTGAAAACAGATAGTAATTTTATGTTTACTTATACCAGGCACATGATTGAAAAAAATCAGTTACCGTTGGAGTTCATTACCGATGATCTTTATCATTCTGATTTGGTGGACGATATTCTTGGTATCCGCACTTATTACGAACAACAATGGTTGGATCGTGGTTTGAATATTAAGTATATCAAGTTCATGCTGCCACAATCAGGAAATTTGCAGGAACCTGATGTGGAAATAGAATTAGATGAGTATCGCAGTTATAACCGTAGTAAACGTAGCGGGTTGAAAACCAGCAAATAGAACTAATTTAAATCGTAAATTATTAAATTGTAAATAAATATCATGACATTATATCCGAAATTAATTCTTGATGCACTGGCAACGGTGCGTTATCCCGGTAACGGAAGAAATCTCGTTGAAGCGGAGATGGTTGCTGATAATATGCGTATTGATGGAATGAAAGTCAGTTTCTCACTGACATTCGAGAAGCCGACTGATCCGTTTATGAAGTCTATGATAAAGGCTGCTGAGACGGCTATACATACTTATGTCTCTCCAGAAGTAGAAGTAGAAATTACTACGGAAAGCCGTCAGGCTGCACGCCCTGAGGTGGGTAAGTTATTGCCGCAGGTGAAGAATGTAATTGCTGTGTCTTCTGGTAAAGGTGGAGTGGGAAAATCTACTGTGGCTGCCAACCTGGCTGTGTCGTTGGCAAAGTTGGGTTATAAAGTGGGATTGCTTGATGCCGATATTTTTGGCCCTTCCGTACCGAAAATGTTTCAGGTGGAAGATGCCAAACCATATGCTGAAAATGTTGGCGGTCGTGATCTTATTGTCCCAATTGAGAAATATGGTATTAAATTGCTGTCCATCGGCTTTTTTGTAAATCCGGAACAAGCTACCCTGTGGCGTGGCGGCATGGCGAGTAATGCTCTGAAGCAGTTGGTTGGTGATGCGGATTGGGGAGAACTGGATTACTTTATTTTGGATACGCCTCCGGGTACCAGTGATATTCATCTTACTTTATTGCAAACTCTTGCCATAACCGGGGCTGTCATTGTGAGTACTCCACAACAAGTTGCTTTGGCAGATGCACGTAAGGGTGTGGATATGTATACCAATGATAAAGTGAATGTTCCTATACTTGGTTTAGTAGAAAATATGGCTTGGTTTACACCGGCTGAATTGCCTGAAAATAAATATTATCTTTTTGGAAAGGAAGGATGTAAACAATTGGCGGAAAATTTGAATGTGCCTTTATTAGGACAGATACCTATTGTTCAAAGTATTTGTGAAGGAGGAGATAAAGGTACTCCTGTTGCACTTGATGAGAATACTGTGACAGGACGTGCTTTCTTGCAATTGGCTGCTGCAGTGGTTCGTCAAGTAGATCGCCGTAATATAGAAATGGCTCCTACACGGATTGTAGAAGTGCATAAATAATAGGATGATATGGATAAAGTGATAGGATGGTAGTATCCTCTTTGGTATGATTAAATAGATATCATACGGTTGGCTACCATCCTGTCACTTTATTTTTCTTCTATTGTAACTTGAACACCAATGGGATTGTATATTGTACATTCACTTTTTCCCCTTTGTCGGTTCCGGGTTTCCATTGAGGCATGTCACTGATTATTCTGATAGCTTCGGCATCCAATAACGGAGTTATTCCTTTTATAATCTTAGGATCAGTGATATTCCCTTCTTTGTCTACAATCATTGATACTATGACTTTCCCTTGTACTCCGGCTTTCTGAGCGGCTGCCGGATATTTCAAGTTACTGGAAATATATTGCATTAATCCTTGTACGCCACCTGGAAACTCTGGCATATTTTCTACCTTTTCATATACCTTTCCTTCTGTTCTGGAGATAGGGGTAGTAGCTTTAGCTACGGCAACTACTTCTTCCAGATTTCCGTCTTTAGCTGTTCCGACTACTGCTTGATATGGTTCTGCGTTCTTTGGTCCCTGCAGTCTGAACATAACGGGTACCGTATATTTTACTCGTACAGCCTTGCCACGTTGCATGCCCGGTTTCCATTTAGGCATGGAACTGATTACGCGAATAGCTTCTTTGTCCAGAAGAGGGTCTACACTGCGGGTCAAGCCGACATTACTAATACTTCCGTCTTTATTGACAATAAAGTGAACGACTACTCTACCTTCTATATTGTTGGCATGGGCCTCTATCGGATACTTGACGTTTTTACCCAAGTACTTCATAAATCCCGGCATGCCTCCGTTGGGAAATTCCGGCATCACCTCCACTACTTCAAAGACTACATCTTCGGGGGTTGGGATAATAGTATCTTTAGGATTGGTAATCGTGAGGGAAAGTTCCGCTGACTGAATGTCCAGTGTTTCTGTTGCTACAGTGGACTTTGCGATTGGGGTATCTACTGCTTCTATGACTTCCAGGGCGATTTCTTTAGTGGTACGTGCCACAGCTTCGATGTTACTGATAATCATAAGTAAAGCTGCTAAAGGAAGAAACATTAGATACTTGGTTCTTCCTATTTCTCTGGTTCTTTTCTTATTCATCATTTTAATGCGCTTTTTTAATGGTAAAACATTGAAATTATTATAGATAGTTGCTGCAGCCTTATGATGTGAGAGGCCTAACAGATGATACTGGTAGGCTTTGGAATCGTAACCGTTTGCCAATACACTGGCATCTGCCATATATTCCAGATTAGTACGGATTTCCCGTTTCATGAGCCAGGCAAACGGGTTGAACCAACATAAAATACAAGCTATTTCGCTGACAATGATATCCAAGGAATGCCATTGCGAAGCATGTGTAAATTCATGGGTTAATATCTCGTCCAATTCTTGTTCGTTATGTATACTGGGATTAATAAAAATCCATTGGAAGAAAGAGAATGGTCCTTGTGCGTTGGGTAACAAATGTACATTTATATTTCCTATTTTCAAAGTACGGCATTGACATGACAGACGGATAATACCTATCAACTGCGAGAGAAAATGTATAAACAGAATTCCTACCCCTCCCCAATAGAGAATACTGATACTGTTCAGCATTGTACTTGTCCAGTTGATACCTATTTCGGGAGCGATTGTAAATTCCGGTAAGACTGTATTGGCGTAAAGATCAGCTATGGCTACCATAGGCTCCTGAGCAACAATCCATGTTTGTATATTCAGTAAAGGTACAGCAGCTGAGAGTACAAAGAAACATAGTAATGCCATTCTACGCCATCCAAAGAATGTATCTTTATAGAAGAACAGCCGATAAAACGCATAGAATAACGCTATCGCTACATTGACTTTTAGAAAATAGGCTAACATAGTATATCAATCTTTATTCTTTTCCTTTTTCAATCATATCTATAATATCTTTCAGGTCGTTGGTTGAAACCTTTTGCTCTTTGGCGAAAAAAGAAACCATCTCTTTATAAGAGTTTTCAAAGTAGTTACGCACGAATCCACTCATGAAAGTTCGTTTATATTCACTTTCACGAATAGCAGGTGTATATTGATATGTATTTCCTACACGTGTGGAACTGACATATTGTTTTCGTTCCAAGTTTTTCACAATAGATGCTACGGTGGTGTAGGGCGGGGTCGGCTTGGGATATTTGGCAACAATGTCTTTAACGAAGCAACTGCCCAGTTCCCAAATGTAAATCATTGCCTCTTCTTCTTGTAATGTTAACTTTTCCATGGAATAAAGTATTTAATTAAATCCAATACAAAGTTACGAAATGTTCGTAATTAAACATTGTGCAGTGAGTTAATTAATATAAAATGGTTTAAATAAGAATATCCTTCTTTATATATTTCAAATCTTTAGTGATTTGTACCTCTACAGATTTGTATTTTATAGTTATTTTAAGTGTGAATTCTATGCAAATTTCTTGATTTTACTATTAGAAAATGATTTATGAGTAAAGTTCGGATGATTTGTGTAGGTAATAACGGATAAAAGTACCCACTAAATATTTTTATAGGTAACTATCTTTGCATCATCAAAAAAGTAGCTATGGATTAATTTTTATATTGAACATGAAAAACAAATTCTTGAGTATTTTCTTTTTTTTGACTCTTTGTGCAACAGGGGTTGTTGCTCAGAAACAGTCTCAGGTATTACCTGCTGATCTGGAAATTCCTTTGAGGTATGGAGCTGAACGTCTTGGGAAACGTCAGGATGCAGCTATGCGGAAATTCCGTGATAACCGTTTCGGAGCATTTATCCATTGGGGGCTCTATGCCATTCCCGGTGGAGAGTGGAATGGAAAGATATATTCCGGAGCTGCCGAATGGTTGAAGGCATGGGCGAAAGTTCCGGCAGATGAATGGTTGAAACTGATGGATCAGTGGAACCCGACAAAATTTAATGCCAAAGAGTGGGCTAAGATGGCAAAGAAAATGGGAGTGAAGTATGTGAAAATTACAACGAAACATCACGAAGGATTTTGCCTATGGCCAAGTAAATATAGTCAATACACAGTGGCACAGACTCCATATAAGAAAGATATATTAGGTGAACTGGTAAAGGCTTATAATGATGAAGGGATAGATGTACATTTCTATTTCTCGGTAATGGACTGGAGTAATCCTGATTATCGTTATGATATAAGGTCTGAGGAGGACAGTGTAGCTTTCAATCGTTTCCTCACATTTACCGATAACCAGTTGAAAGAACTTGCTATCCGTTATCCGACAGTAAAGGACTTTTGGTTCGATGGTACTTGGGATACCAGTATCAAGAAAAATGGTTGGTGGACGGCCCATGTGGAACGAATGTTGAAGGAAATGCTTCCTGGTGTTACTATTAATAGCCGTTTGCGTGCCGATGATTATGGTCAACGTCACTTTGATAGTAATGGACACCTGATGGGAGATTACGAGTCGGCCTACGAACGTCGTTTACCTGATCCGGTGAAAGATTTGAAAGTGACTCGCTGGGACTGGGAAGCTTGTATGACGATTCCCGAAAATCAGTGGGGATATCATAAAGATTGGTCCATAAGTTATGTCAAGACTCCTTTGGAAGTACTGGAACGTATTGTGCATGCAGTATCTATGGGAGGAAACATGGTTGTGAACTTCGGGCCACAAGCTGATGGTGATTTCCGCCCGGAAGAGAAAGAATTGGCAGAAACTGTCGGTAGCTGGATGAAGAAATATGGTGAAAGTATCTATGGTTGCGGTTATTCCGGTCTACCCAAACAAGATTGGGGGTACTATACCCGTAAAGGTGATGAAATCTATATGATTGTATTCAATGTTCCTTATTCAGGCAAACTGGTTGTGCGAACTACGAAGGGACTACAGCTTCTGAATGCTATCATGATGGATGGTGGCAGGGAGTTGGAAGTCGCAGAGACTACCAATAACGAGTACAATGTTTCCCTGCCCTCACAGAAACTCGGAGAGCCGTTTGTTGTCAAACTCAAAGTAACGGAAAAGGCAGATAAGGGGAATAAATACAAAGATGCCCTGACTTAATTCTAAAAAATATATAAAAAAGATTGATTAGATGAGGGTAATTCCTTAATTTGGGGTTCTTTGTTCAGAGATGAAACTATTACTAACCTTAAAGTAATTATAATAATAATGAAGAAAAATTTTTTACTGATTCTTTTCCTTTTGGTTACAGCTTGGACTCTTGCACAACAAAACTTTAGCAAACCTGAGGTAAAAGCAATAATGAAACGCGTTGCCGATTGGCAAATCGCAAATCCTAACAAAGGTGCAGAACACGACGATTTGGATTGGACACATGCCGCTCTGTATATGGGCATGGTAGATTGGGCTGAGCTCACCGAGAAGGAAGATAATGATAATTCGTATTACAAGTGGTTGCTCAAGATAGGGCAACGTAACCATTTTCAAGTAGGAAAGTGGATGTATCATGCTGATTTTATTGCCGTTGGACAGCCTTTTATAGACCTTTATATTAAATATGGCAATAAGAAGATGGTAGCCCCTGTGATGGCTCGCGCCAACTGGGTAGTAGAAAATCCCGCTGAAACAACTTTGGAACTGGACTATAGTAAATTGGAAACTTTGGATCGCTGGTCTTGGTGTGATGCATTGTTTATGGCTCCCCCTGTGTATGCTAAACTGTATGCGTTGACCAAAAATAAAAAGTATCTGGATTTCTTGAACAAAGAATATAAAGCTACTTACGAGTATCTATACGATAAAGAAGAACAATTGTTCTATCGCGACCGCCGCTATTTTGGTAAGAAGGAAGCAAATGGTAAGAAGGTATTCTGGGGACGTGGTAACGGCTGGGTACTTGGTGGATTGTCGGAGATTTTGCAAGTACTTCCTGAAAATGAACCTTCCCGTGAGTTTTATAAAAATCTGTTTGTCTCTTTGGCTACCCGTGTTGCAGGTTTGCAAAGTCCGGATGGATATTGGCATGCCAGTTTGCTTGATCCTGTATCTTATCCTTCTCCGGAAACCAGTGCGACAGGTTTTATTGTCTATGCACTTGCGTACGGAGTGAATGAGGGATTATTGGATAAAGCAACATTCCTTCCCGTCATTCAGAAAGGATGGAATGCATTGGTCGATGCGGTAGAACCGGATGGCAAACTGGGATATGTACAGCCTATTGGCGCAGATCCACGTAAAGTGACGCGTGATATGACGGAAGTTTATGGAGTGGGTGCATTCTTGCTGGCAGGCTGCCAGATTTATAAAATGGTAAACTGACAATACTATGAGAGTTATTTATTGGATTTGTCTGGTTGTTTGTTTGTTATCAGGTAGTACAAACATTTCTGCACGTGAAGTGACAACTTTTAATAACGGTTGGGAGTTCAAGAAAGGACCGTTTAGTAAAGAAACTATGCAAGCTGCCCGTCAATGGGAAAGTAAATGGGAGAAGGTACAAATTCCTCATACTTGGAATGCTAAAGATATGCAGATACGAACAAATGCCTTCTATGCAGGTGAAGCCTACTATCGTAAAAAGTATCTGTTTCCTGAGGACATGAAGGGGAAACGTGTTTTCTTGCGTTTTGAAGGTGTAGGCTCTTGTTCAGAAGTTTATGTCAATGGTTATCTGGTAGGTACACATAAGGGTGGCTATTCGGCTTTTGTATGCGAAATTGGGGGACAGGTGAAGTTTGGCCAAGAGAATGAAATCATTGTAAAAGCCGATAACACTGCACGTCCCGATGTGATCCCGGTCAATCATAGTCTGTTCGGTGTTTATGGTGGTATTTATCGTCCTGTGTGGCTGATAGTGACTGAACCTTGTAATATTGCGGTTACTGATTATGCTTCCAGCGGTGTATATATAACCCAGAAGAATGTTTCAAGGAAATCTGCTGAGGTGACGGTGAAGGTTAAGTTGGACAATGCTGCATTGGTTCCTGTTCCGTTAATATTGGAAAATACTATTTATGATGCCAAAGGAAAGCTGGTGAAAACACATAAACAAGCTTTTGAATTGACTCCGCAAGGTATGCAGGCCTATTTCTCTACATTTAAAATGAGTAATCCGCATTTGTGGCAGGGGCGTGAAGATCCTTATCTGTATAAGGTGGTATCGCGTTTGTTGCAGAATGACCGGGTGATCGATGAAGTGGTACAGCCGTTGGGGTTACGTAACTATGAGATAGTAGCTGGAAAAGGTTTCTTCCTAAATGGTAAAAAATATCCGATGTATGGCGTCACTCGCCATCAGGATTGGTGGGGGCTTGGTAGCGCTTTGAAGAATGAGAACCACGATTTTGATTTGGCAACTATTATGGATGTAGGTGCCACTACTGTACGTTTTGCTCATTATCAACAGTCAGAGTATCTTTACTCACGTTGTGATACGTTGGGCTTGATTATTTGGGCGGAAATTCCTTTTGTAAATCGTGTGTCGGGACAAGAATGGGAGAATGCCCATCAGCAAATGCGTGAATTGGTGAGACAAAGTTTTAACCATCCTTCTATTTATATTTGGGGTACTCATAACGAGGTATATCATCCTCATGGCTATACTGCCGCTTTGACGCAGTCTCTCCATGACCTTTGCAAAACGGAAGATCCTGACCGTTATACGGTATCGGTTAATGGATATGGACATGCTGACCATCCGGTTAATCAAAATACCGATGTACAGGGGATGAATCGATATTTTGGTTGGTATGAGAAGAAAATTCAGGACATCAAGCCTTGGGTGGAAAAAATGGAGAAAGACTATCCGTGGCAAAAACTGATGCTGACGGAATATGGTGCAGATGCAAACATTGAGCATCAAACAGAATATCTGGGTGATGCGCTGAACTGGGGAAAACCGTTCTATCCGGAAACTTTCCAGACTAAAACGCACGAATATCAATGGAGTATTATAGCCCAACATCCCTATATTATTGCCTCATATTTGTGGAATACGTTCGATTTTGCAGTTCCAATGTGGGAAAGAGGGGGAGTTCCTGCACGAAATTTAAAAGGATTAGTTACCTTTGACCGCAAAATAAAGAAAGACTCTTATTTTTGGTACAAAGCGAACTGGAGTAAAGACCCTGTACTTTATCTAACACAGCGTCGTAATGTAAATCGTGAGAAGAAGGAAACCTCTGTAACAGTGTATTCCAATATTGGTACACCTACGGTTTATCTCAATGGAAAAGAATTGACTGGCGTGCGTAAAGGTTATACGGATGTGCATTATATATTTGATAAAGTAATTTTGAATCAGGGGAAGAATATTCTGAAAACAACTGTTTCTTATCAAGGTAAGGAGTATACGGATGAAATAGAGTGGGTATACAATGAGGAACACAAACGGGAGACGGATTCCTTTGAAAACAAAAAGGAACACGCCGGTTGGTAATACTCTTTTGAATATGAATAGTTTTATTATTAATTTTATTTCTAACTTTAAATTTAAAAAAGCATGAAAAGTATTAAGTCATTGCTGTTAGGTATGTGCGTCATTACTCTGTGCGCATGTTCTGCTCAGACCTCTACTGTGCAAACAAACGACAAGGGTACTCAGTGGACTTGGGACAAAGGAACAATTGTAGTCCAGACTCCTGAACGTCCTGCTGATCAAAAAAGTGTAATCGGAATGGCTCTTCCGAAAATGGAAGTTGTCCGTGTGGGATTTGTTGGTCTTGGTATGCGTGGCCCTGGAGCAGTGGAACGTTTCACTCATATCCCCGGAACTCAGATTGTTGCTCTTTGTGACTATGAACAAGCTCGTGCTGAAAGATGCCAGAAATTTTTGGAAAAGGCATCTCTTCCTAAGGCTGCTGTTTATTCAGGCGAAAAAGGATATGAAGAGTTGTGTAAGCGTGACGATATAGATTTAGTTTATATTGCTACAGATTGGTTACATCACTTCCCGGTAGCTATGTGTGCTATGGAAAATGGTAAGAATGTGGCTATTGAAGTTCCTTCTGCCATGAACCTCAAAGAGTGTTGGGATTTGGTTAACATGAGCGAAAAGACCCGTAAACACTGTATGATCCTTGAAAACTGTTGTTATGACTGGTTCGAAATGAATACTTTGAACATGGCACAACAAGGTGTATTCGGTGAAGTTATCCGTGCGCAAGGAGCTTATATTCATAATCTGAGTCCGTTTTGGGATCATTATTGGAAGAATGGTGAGAATGATAAATTAGGCTGGCGTCTGGACTTCAATATGAGACATCGTGGAGATGTATATGCTACTCACGGTCTTGGTCCTGTGGCACAAGCTTTGGATATTCACCGTGGCGACCGTATGCAGACTTTGGTAGCAATGGATACTAAATCTGTAGTAGGTAAGGCTTTGGTAGAAGAAAGAGCAGATACTGCTTGTAATAATTTCCGTAATGGTGATCATACTACTACTTTGATCCGTACTGCTAATGGTAAGGTTATTGAAATTCAACATAATGTAATGACTCCTCAACCTTATAATCGTTTGTATCAGTTGACTGGTAGCAAGGGGTTTGCTAACAAGTATCCTATTCAAGGATATGCTTTGGACGCTGATCAGATGTCAGCTTCGGGAGTAGAACCTAAGGTGGATGATTTGAATTCACATAGCTTTATGTCTAAGGCTGATATGGAAGCTTTGGTAGCGAAATATCAACATCCTATTTTAAAGAAATATGGTGAAATGGCTAAAGAAGTAGGAGGTCATGGTGGTATGGACTTCATCATGGATAGCCGTTTGGTGTATTGTTTGCAAAACGGTTTGCCTTTGGATATGGATGTATACGATTTGGCTGAATGGTGTTGCTTGGCTGAACTTGGTGAACTTTCTATGGATAATAATTGTGCTGCTGTTGCATTCCCTGATTTTACTCGTGGTGAATGGAATGTAGTGAAAGGCTATAAGCATGCATATGCAAGTCCTGAAGATGAAGCAGCTTCCATGGAGAAGGCAAAAGCATTTACTGCTAAACTGAAGGAACAAGGTGCTAAGGAATGGGCACAGGAAGCAAAGAAGTAATAAACGGATGCTTGAGAAGTAACAAGCAGTCGAGACTTAAATAAATAGAAAAAGGCTGAACCCAAAAGACTTTTTGGAGCTCAGCCTTTTTTTTCTTGTTTTTTATTTTGTCTCAAGCAATGTAGCGATAGTGCTTATGATTTCTTTATTAGTCCGGTCTCCTCCATAGCCTTTGATTGTTTTCCGGATGATCCGTTGTTTATCCAGTATAAAAAATTGGGGAGCGCTACCACCGGTTTGATAATCTTGAATAATTTGATCAGTGGCAGTCAGTATGGTATAATTTAATTGCTTTCTTTCAGCATAAGCCTTGACGGCACTTTCTCGACGGCTCCAGCTCTCAATAGCCACAATATCTACTTTCTCATCATAATAATGAGTCTTTATTTCTTTCAAGAAAGGAACTGCCGCTTGACAAGGTCCACAACCTATGCCTGTAAAACAAATGATAAGAACTTCACTTTTAAAATCGTCCAGTGATACGGGTTGGCAGTCCGGATTGTTCAATGTCCATGTCGGTGCAGGTTTTCCCGTTAAATCACCTTGCTTTATTTTTTCCTTACTTTGATTCTTATTCTCTTCAACTGTTCTTATTTCGTAATCTTTGGGTATATACTTCATTACGTCAAAATCTTTCAAAGAAAATGTGTTGAATTCTGCTTCTATACATTCTTTGACTGAAATGTCATGCGACATGTATCGCCGGAGTTTATAGGGTAGGTTATTACTTTTACTTATCCAAAGTTCATAAATAGAAAGCGGGTCAACATAGAAAGGGGGGGTAGGAATATGATAAGCCTTTCCAAAAAACTCTACTTGTTCTTCTTCATCAATCGTCAACTTGAAATAGTAGTAATCTTTTTTTTCTTTCAGTTCATATCGGATATGATCTGTAGTATTAAATGTATATATTAGTATATTTTTACAGAAATTGAAAAAGGGAGGGTTCACAAGCCGGAAGGGTAGAGGTCTGAATGTAAAATCGTCTACGATTACCCCTTTATTCTCGTGGAAGAAATCAAACTTTTGATTACCGTCGTATGCAAACTCTATCTGTCCAGATTGTACCGGATTGCCATATGTATATACACAACCTACTGTTGTGTCTTCTGGGTTGTCGATCTCCTGACAAAGTATTTGATAGACAGAGAGTGGAAGTGTATCTCCCGGTTGCCAATTTTCGGATTGGCAGAGATAAATTGCCGATTTTATCTTATTTAAATTGGCAAGTACTTCTTTCAGATATTCTTTGGAACCTTCTTGTGCATTCCCCGTTAATGGAAGAATGCATAAGAAAGCGTAGAATATGAGTTGTTTATTAATTCCAATCATTTGACTATTTTCAGTAATTCTTTTTTCATTGTTTCAACTCCTGGAAAACCTGTTTGCTTGTATTTGATGTTTCCTTCACGGTCAACAATCAGGTAAGTGGGCACACCTCTTACCTCAAAACTCTTGCTCAGATAGTCCCATTGGGTTTGTGTCAGGCGGTAGTGTTCGCCGTGGATGTCAGTAATCATATTGTTCCATGTTCCTAATGGGGAAGTTTCGCCGGTGATATACAGGTAAACAATATCCTTGTCTTTCAATTCCTCTTTCATGGGAATCATCGCTTTATTTGCCATACGGCATGGACCGCACCAGGTGGCCCAGAAATCTACCAGAAGAACTTTACCTCTGAACTTGCTGATGATAGAAGCAAACAAATCTTCATTACTCACTTCACCTGCTTCGTTTATGGTAAATCCGGTCTTTTTCTTGTTGGCTTCGATTTTGGCGAGCAGTTTGTCATTGGCTACAGTCAACATTTCCTGATAAGTTTGTGGTAAAGCGGAAATACTTATTTTATCTTCTTCTGTGAGAGGGTTATACTCTTTGATTTTACGGTAGAGGGGAGTTACTTGGGCTACATCGAAGAAAATGCCTTTGTCTGTTCCGCATTCTTTGGCGATTTTTTCAATATCGCGAGAATAGATTATAACCAGATAGTAATACATATCCGCCAAAATAGATTGCGGTTCATTCAAATAGTTTATGTCGATGTTTGCAAGATAGTCTGCCGGATATTTCTTCATAAGTTCCTGAAAAAAAATTTCTGCTTCTTCGCGTTTAATGTTTCCGGAGGCTATGGCAGCAGAAGTCATTGTACTTGCAGCACCTCGTAGTGCAGCTACTATAGACATTTTATTGTTGATACTCAGTAACTCGTGAGTGGCTTTACTTACAGGTAAATTGTCTGTTTTCCGCTGAATGCTATCCACTTGTTGTAGAGTGTATGCTTTAAAATCGGTGAAACTCATACCGTTTATAGCCTTTAAATTACGGAAATTCAGTTCCCGTAGGTCAGGAGTATATACCTTTTCACTCATTTCTTGTGCTGTGGCAGCCAATGGACCGTTAATATAAAATAGCTTATCACGGCTTTTCTCCAGTTTGTGGAATTTGGACTGTTGGCGCGAAAGTTCACGTAGGTTGATGTATACTTCGGTTTCCTTGCCGGGTTCCATAAAGAATACGAGCTTATTATTACTACCGGGCAGATACATGTTACATTGAGTGGTTGCTGCTAAAATAATCTCCTGATTAAAGTTGCCTTCAGCATCTATAGTCAATGGTACTTGGGATACATCTCCTTTGACGCTTTCAAACAACATTATGTTTATAGGACGTGAGAACATTCCGGTATGATACTCCAGCAACTTACCTTTTAAAGTTCCTTTCCCATATTGGATGACAGGTTCGGGTAGTCCGAGATTTTTGTCGATTTTGTGTACTACCGCATTCTTGGGTAATACCAATGTTGGTAACTTCTTACCTTTAAGTTGTATACCCCAAATACTGTATCCGTTGTCTACCTTTTCGCCTTCCGTGAAATCAATGCTGGTAATTGTATCAGGTAAGGGAGGAAATACCAACTGAAATTCAGCTTCGCCCGATTCTGGCATCCAGAATTCTTTGTCCGGTGTGATACCTATCCCTGAACGCAAGAGATAAGTTTCTCCATTATTGTCTTTCAAATAACTGCTCGAAGCTATTTTTATCCAGTATTTAGGCCGATAATTGGCATAAATATGAAGAATAGTAGCGGTGTCGCTCAATACAATCTTACTAACTTCGATAGAAGTGTTGTTTCTTACGCAGAACGGGGGGTGCTCTATAACCCTGTTTTTGGCTTGGAGAGTACAGCATAACAACAAGCCGATGATAATTGAAAGTGTTTGTCTCATACTATTTTGATTTTTTTCTCAAAAGTACGAAAGTTTCGTATGAACATGCTTCTTTCAACGTTAATTGATGCAAAATCAAAAAGGAACTTACAGTGAAACGGCTTTTTCTTCGCTTTTGTATTTTTTATACTCCTCAATCACGTGTTTTCTGCTTCGGAGTATCTGCCATCGATAAACCAGACAGGTTGTAATGAAATAGAAACCTGTTTGTAGCCACAAGGCTTGATATTCGAAAGCTACTTCATTGAGTGTAGTCCCCATACTGTTAATGCGTACATATCCGTTGATTCCGAATGTCGAAGGGAAGATATATGAAAAATATCTCCAGAATGCGGGCATGGCTGTCTCTGGCCATGAAATACCGGAAAGGAAAAGCAAAGGTACGGATGTAAATACAAATAACAACATACACGTTTCCCGGTTACGGATGGCGATGGAGGCCGTCATTGCAAAGAAGATACAAGCACCCAAATAGGGTAAGGTAAATAAAGTCAGCACTCCGGGGATAGGTATTTGGTTGAGGCTGAATAGGCGAGGTACTACACATAAGATGTATACTGCCACAAGTGAATATACCATGAAGTAGCTCAGGCCTTTTCCCATTACAATTCGTAGAGTACCGTTGTAATGTCGGTTGATAGGTACTAAATCTTTGAAACGGTTATGTTCACGGGCGGTTCCTACAGACAATCCGATACCCAACAGTAAAGTTTGCTGGATAATCAATACCAGTACGGCAGGTATCAGGAAAGCGGCAAAGCCATTGGTAGGATTGAATAGCGTGACATCCTCATATTCTATCGGATAGGCAGTTATCTCATCCTGGCGGTCGGTAGTGTTTCCGGCACGTTCAATCTTGATATCCGCATTCATCTCTAAAGATACGTTTGTATTAGTGTTCAGTAAAGCTTTATAGTAAAGCAATCCGCTCATATCACAGAAAAGACTGACCTGAGTCTGCTTACCACGCGCTATATCGTCACTAAAATGAGTCGGAATATAGATGATGCCATACGCCTTCCGATCTTTCAGCATCAGTCTGGCTTCCTCCATGTCGGCGCAATAAGTCACGATATTCACTTCGGGACTGGCATCCACTTTTCGCAGGTATTCGCGGCTTAATGCACTACGTGAGTTGTCCACTACCACAGCAGGTACTTCACGGATGGTTTCGTTGGTATAGATAAATGCGTATATCAACGGATACACTATAGGGACAAGTACAAAGAAGATAAGCACACCCTGGTCACGAAAGGTCGTACGAAATTCCTGTTTCCAGATATAGAACATATCATAGATACCTTGAACAACTTTCTGTTTGAACGTCAGATGCTTCATTACGGTACGTATTTATAGTAAATTAATGCTTCTTTCAGCCGATGAGCTATAAGGAATGGAAGCATCATGAATATAAGTAAAGCTACATAGTTCACCCATGAGTAAATCATCGGGTAACCATTGAGTGCTTGGTCTACATAGATGAGGAAATAATGACGCAACGGGAACAGATTTGCCAATCCTTGCAGTACGGGGTGCATCGCCATGGCAGGGAATGACAGTCCGCACATCGAAAAAGAAAGTACTCCCCAGAGTGAGGCAAAACTAAGTCCCAATCTCAAGGTAGGCAAAGTACCAATCATCAATACGCCCATGCCTTGCGATGCCAATACCAGGCAAAGCGTAGCAAGTAACATCGGAAGGATGCCACTGTTGCAGGGGAAATGCAGATATCCATATAAATATACATTATATAATATACCCATTAAAAAGAATATCGCTGTATGCGGTAACAACTTTCCGGCAAGGGAAATCCAGATGGAATTGTTACCCATGCGCAGCCACTCGCGGGCGCTACGATGCTTAATCTCTACACCGATGGAGTAAACTGTAATCATAAAAATAAGTAACATTAACACACCGGGGGCAAAGGTGTTGCACAGATATACAGAATAATTCAACCACGGGTTGTTGAGTGGGTGTGTATCTATGACGATGGGTTGGAGAAATGCCATAGCTTGGTCTTCGGTGGCGCCTTTGGCGTACAAAGCGGTGCGTGCAGCTGCTCCTGATGCCAACTCGCTCATCATCTTCATATCCTTAAACAAGAGTGAACCGGCAATAAGCAAGGTGTTGTTGGTATAAAAAGAAACCTTAGGTTGGCGTTGTGCCTGTACTTGGGCGGTAGTACCTTGGGGGATATAGAAAAAACCGTAGATTTCTCCTCGTTGCATGGCGGTACGTGCATCGTTGACATTAGGATAATGAGCTATGACGGCTGTCTGCTCAAAAGCGTCCAGGTTGCGCACCAGTTGGCGGGTGGTAGATGTCATATCCTGATCTACCACACCTACAGGCATATCGGTAGGTAGACCGGAGTCCATAAGTGTAGTGAAGAATATATAACAGAACAATGGTGCAATAACCATACAGAACAGGTAGAGTGGGCGGGAGACGAGACGGCGGCATTCACGTTTCGCCACGTTCCATAAGGCTATATGTTTTTTATCTCTTTCCATTACCACTTTACCACTTTGCTACTTTATCACTTTTTCAAAATCACACTCATTCCCGGTCTTAATCCCTCTATTTTTTCCAGCGGGGAAGCTTTTACCTCAAATGTTTTTAGGTCGAACTGCCCGGTCGTTTTAGTTGCTTTCCAGGCAGCGTATGTGCCGAGGTCTTTCATATGGTATACCTTCAAGCGTATGCTCTTGTCGAGGGCGGGGATGAATGCTTCAAATTCAGTATCCATGCCTAGTCCTTGCAACAAATCTTCGCGTACATTGAAAGTTACCCATATATCATCCAATGTAGCAATATTCATGATGGGGGCGCCTGTCCCAACCAATTCACCTACTTTGGGGAATATCTCGGATACCTCTCCGGCGGTTTGTGCTATCAAGTAAGTTTCCTTGATATACGATGCTACTTCAGCAACAACTCCTTTAGCACGTTCCACCAATGCGGCAGCGGCGGCTTTGTCTTCACGTTCGGCACCGTTCTTGGCCATGTTATATTGTGCTTTAGCTGCTTTTTCGGTAGCTATGGCTGCATCACGTTGGGCAGTAACTTCATCCAGTTTTTGTGCAGACATCACTCCTTGATCGTGCAAATTTTTTATCCGTTTATAAGATTTTTCTGCAATGACAAGTCCTGCCTGTGCTTTCTGCCACATTTCGTAGGCAGCCTGTATCTGTTCCCGACGGACACCTTTCAGAGCTTTTTCATTCTGTGCCTGTGCGGCAGCTTCGGCGGCACGTGCCTGTTCAAGCTTGGCTTGCACATCGGGTGCCTCCAGAATGGCAAGGGTATCTCCAGCTTGCACATTCTGCCCTTCTTTCACTCGAAATTCCAGAATACGTCCCGGTACTTTGCTTGATACGCGATACTCCGTTACTTCTGCTTGTCCCTGTACAATCTCCGGCCCTTTGCGGAGCATGAAGAAGCCCACAAGAGCAACTATGGCAATCACTCCCGTCAGTGTGAGAAATGCCAGTAGCATGTTACTGTTTTGTGATTTTGTATCCAACATTTTATTTACGATTTTACAATTTACAATTTCGCTTCGTTCAAAAATCACTTCATTCTTTATGAATATATAGCTCCGATTGAAACTACGTTGATTTACTATTTACAATTTCCAACTCACGATTAACTGACGTTTATTAATCGCCTGATCGTAAATTGTCGAATTGTAAATTCCCTGTAGCCTTCTTCAGATAGATTTCCGTCAACTTCACATCAATCTGTGCATCTATCTTTTCCGATTGAGCAGAAAGCCAGGCAGTATGCGCTTCAAGCACATTGCTTGCCGGTATTATCCCCTCTTCAAATCCAAGGGTAGCATAGCGTAGGTTCTCATTGGCTTTCTCCAGATTTTTTTCGGCCATGATGAGCGTTTTGGCAGCTTCGTTCACTTTGAAAGCAGATTGGTTAACTTGTAATTCAATCTTTTCTTTGGCATTGTCCAATTGGTATTGCGTGATACGCGCTTCCGATTTAGCGGCTTTTACTTTATAAATACCTTCACCCCAATGCCAGATAGGAAGGGAAACCATGACGCCTACATTCCACATTCCTTTGAATTTCTTTTCAAAGCTGTTGAAGACGGAGGGATTGGTTACCATATAGTTGCCTATCAAAGCAACGGACGGAAGAAATTCCGCACGGGTAACGTTGACTTTCTGCTTGTAAATTTGAGTAGCAAGTTTCAGACTGCGTACTTCCGGGCGGGTAGCATAAACATTATTGATATCAATATTTTTTTCTACTACCGGAACAATGCCCAAGTCGTTTTTCTTTTCATCAGCCAGCGTAATGGAAGAACTAAGATCAAGTCCGCACAGTTGGCAAAGCAACATTTTGGCAAGGCTCAAACCATCGTTAACTTTAGTCAAAGTCATTTCAGCCTCATTCACCTTTACCTTGACAGATAAGCCGTCGGCTTTGGTGGCTACTCCCTCAACAATCATCTTGTCGATATCACTTTCCAACTTTTGTAATAATTCGAGGTAACCTTCCGCCAACTTTTTTTTGCTGGCGAGGGATACCACTTGCCAGTATGCCTGGTCTGTACTCAAAATGACTTCCTGTATACCGGTGTTATGCTGTTGCTGTGCCAGTTCCTCTGCATATTTGGTGATTTTGTTGTAAGCCCGTATTTTACCACCCATATACAAAGGTTGTGTCAGGGTCAATGCTCCAGTATATATATTGCGCGTGTCTGTACGAAAAGCATCAACGAGAGATTGCCCCAAACCATTGAGCGGCGTAGCGATATCTGTACTTCCTAATGACTGGAGGATTGCCATGAGTTGAGGATTTTGTATCAATTCAGGATGTTGGGTCAACATTTCTTGGATACCATTTTGTAAAGCACCACCGACCTGTGTCCCCACAGAACCGAGTGCACTTTTTTGTGCATCGCTCAGTAAAGAAAATTCTTTCTGATTACGCATATATCCGCCCGATGCAGAAATATTGGGCAGATAATTGGTGAATGCCGCTTTTTTCTGATAGTGTGCCGCATTGATTTTTTCCTGGCTAATCAACAATTCTTTGTTGTTGGCAATTGCCAATGCACGGCAACTATCCAAACTCAAAACCTCCTGTGCGACCATGGGAAGCGTCAGGCAAGTCAACCAGATGAAACAGAAGAACTTTTTCATTGGGTCTATACATTATAATAAGGTGATAAAATTGTTATTGGTATAGCAACAATAATTGCATAAACAACGATGCAAATGTATAGGCTTTCAATGATATTGCAAAATAATTTAGATTTTTTTGTATTAATTCAAGCTGAATGATTGCGAACCGATAAGGGTACCGTCAGCAAAAATGTCTACGCGGTAGGTGCCTGCATAGAGGTATTCTTCTACATCCCAATATACGGTGACGGCTTGCTCTTCTCCGTTGTATTCTATATACTTCTTGATGGAATATACCAGTTCCCGGTTCTCGTATGGGAAGGTGTTCGAGGAACTTTTGGTCAGCACGTCATTGTCCGGTTTGGTGATGCGGATGTAGAGGGTACGTTCGCCGGTCTCTGCAGTGATGTTTTTCACGATGGAGAAGTTTATTTTGAACTTCACGATGTCTTTCACCTTCTTGGCAGTCTTGCCGCGTTTGTTTGTGGGCTGCACAGAGATGTTGGTGGCGTCCAGTTGGGCGGCAAGTGTCACGGTCTTGGTCAGGTTCTTCTTCTCTTCGGACAAGTTGCTGATTTGCCGGGAAGCGGCGTTGTACTTCTTGGTGACATCGGCTATGATTTCCTTCTGTTGAGCAGTCAGGCGGTTTAGCGAGTCAATCTGGTTGATATAGCCTATCATGACTTTGCGGAGAGAGGCCAGTTCCTTCTTCAGACGGCGTATCTCGGTGGCATTGCTGCTCTTCACGGTGCGGAGTTCTTCCAATAAACGTTGGGTCTTCAATTGTTCCTGCTCCAAGAGTACGGAGAGGGAGTCGTTGGAGACTGTCAACTTCAGCTCGTCATATTGTCTGGCGAAGTCTGTGTATTGATTTTCAAGGTCTTCTTTATCCAGATTGAATTCCATCACCAGTTCCTTGTTGGTTTGCTTTTCGGAAATCAGCAGAATGGTAACTCCTATTAATAATAAGATAAGGAGGCTGCCTGCCACGATGAGAAGTGTATTCTTCTTAACTGCCATTTTTGATAATGATTAATGGTTAAGTGATTAATGGTTGGTGGCTGATTATTCGTCCTACATTCATTAATCGTCCGCAAAATTAATCATTAATCATTAATCATCGTCCACTAATCATTGGCTAAATGTGTATTTAACTAAAATTATTACGGAAATATTTCTCTAATTACGAAGTTCGCTGTACTTTTGCGTCATCTTTAAAGAACACTTATAAACAAAAAACTTTAGAAATTATGTCAAAAGTAACCGTAGTAGGTGCAGGTAACGTAGGTGCTACATGCGCTAATGTGTTGGCCTTTAATGAAGTGGCTGACGAAGTGGTAATGCTGGATGTGAAAGAAGGCGTTTCAGAAGGTAAAGCAATGGATATGATGCAGACTGCTCAACTGTTGGGCTTCGACACCACTATTGTAGGTTGTACCAACGATTATGAAAAGACTGCTAACTCCGATGTTGTTGTTATTACTTCAGGTATTCCCCGTAAGCCGGGTATGACTCGTGAAGAATTAATTGGTGTAAATGCAGGTATCGTTAAATCGGTTGCGCAGAACATTTTGAAATATTCTCCCAATGCTATTCTTGTAGTTATTTCTAACCCGATGGATACTATGACTTATTTGTCACTGAAATCTTTGGGTGTTCCTAAGAATCGCATCATCGGTATGGGTGGTGCTTTGGATAGCTCCCGTTTCAAATATTTCTTGTCTCAGGCTTTGGGCTGCAACGCCAACGAAGTGGAAGGTATAGTTATTGGTGGTCATGGTGATACTACTATGATTCCGTTGGCTCGTTTAGCTACTTACAAAGGTCAACCAGTAAGCACATTGTTAGGTGAAGAGAAACTGAACGAAGTAGTAGCTTCTACTATGGTGGGAGGGGCTACTCTGACTAAGTTGTTGGGTACATCTGCTTGGTATGCTCCGGGTGCTGCTGGTGCATATGTAGTAGAATCTATCATTCACAACCAAAGGAAGATGATTCCTTGCTCTGTATATTTGGAAGGGGAATACGGTGAATCAGATATCTGTATCGGTGTACCTGTAATTCTTGGTAAGAATGGTATCGAGAAAATTGTTGAATTGGAACTGACCGCTGATGAAAAAGCTAAATTTGCTGCCAGCGCCGCTGCCGTTCATAAGACAAATGCTGCATTGAAAGAAGTGGGTGCTCTCTAATTGAGGGTAACTTGGAAAAATAAGTAGACCTCACGAACCTTTCTTTATAGAAAGTCGTGAGGTTTTTTCATTATCTTGTTATAAAAGAAAACCGAAATCAAATTAATATGAGGAAAATACAATTATCTATTGCTGCTCTTTTTTTTACTGTTACTACTTATGCGCAAGAATCTCCACTTTGGCTGCGTAATTGTGCCATTGCTCCTGATGGAACTACTATTGCTTTCACTTATAAAGGTGATATTTATACCGTCCCTACCACAGGCGGACGAGCGCTGCAAATTACTACCAATCCGGCATACGATACAGCACCGGTATGGAGTCCTGATAGTAAGCAGATTGCTTTTGCATCCGATCGTATGGGAAGTCTGGATGTTTTTCTTGTTTCCAAGGACGGGGGAGAACCCTGTCGGTTGACGACCCATTCCGGAAGTGAAACACCTGTTGCTTTCAGCGATACCGGTCACGTTTTGTTTTCTGCAGACATCATGCCTGCTGCCGAGAGCATTACTTTCCCTTCCAACGGACAGTTCAAACAAATATATCAGGTCTCGACGAAAGGAGGGCGTCCTGTCCTGTTTTCGTCCATACCGATGGAGCACATTTCTGTCAACAAAGATGGTGTGATACTCTATCAGGATAAAAAAGGTTATGAAGATTATTGGCGTAAACACCAAAAATCACCTATTGCGCGTGACGTATGGATGTACACTCCGGGTAAGAAGCCGCTCTATCAGCGGCAAACCACTTTTGAGGGCGAAGACCGCGAGCCCGTATGGGCTGCCGACGGCAAGTCATTTTATTATTTGAGTGAAGAGAACGGAACGTTCAATGTTTATCAACGTGTTTCCGGTACTTCGTCAGCTATACAAGTCACTTATCACACCAAGCAACCGGTTCGTTTCCTCAGTATGGCAAACGACGGTAGGCTTTGCTATGGTTATGATGGAGAAATCTATATGATGACAGTTGGTAGAAAACCGCAGAAAGTGAATGTGAATATTGTTTCCGATAAAACCGATAAAGATCTTATCCGCCAGATTAGAAATTATGGAGCTACGGAAATGGCGGTTTCTCCAGGTGGAAAAGAAGTTGCTTTCATTTTGCGTGGTGATGTCTATGTAACTTCTGTAGATTATAAAACTACTAAGCAGATTACAAATACTCCTTGCCAAGAACGGGATATCGACTTTGCTCCCGATGGTCGTTCTCTGGTTTATGCTTCTGAACGAAACGGGCTTTGGCAACTCTATACCTCTACCATTGTGCGTAAAGAGGAGAAACTTTTTGCATATGCCACGGATTTGAAGGAAGAAAGATTGACTAATTCAAAACTGACTTCTTTCCAACCACAATATAGTCCGGATGGAAAGGAAGTCGCTTTTTTGGAAAACCGTACCGCTATCCGTATTATTAATCTGAAGAGTAAAGCGGTGCGTACCGTGATGGATGCCAAATATCAGTATTCCTATTCTGACGGTGACCAATGGTATCAATGGAGTCCGGACGGCAAATGGATTCTTGCGGACTTCATCGGTGTTGGGGGATGGAACAATAAGGATGTCGTTCTTCTGCATGCCGATGGAAAAGGCGAAATGGTAAACCTCACCGAGAGCGGATATACCGACGGTCGTGCCAAGTGGGTATTGGGTGGAAAGGCCATGATATGGAGAAGTGACCGTGCCGGATACCGTAGCCATGGTAGTTGGGGAGCGGAGTTCGATACTTACATCATGTTCTTCGATGCTGATGCCTACGACCGTTTCCTTATGAATAAGGAAGATTTGGCATTGTTGGAAGAAGCCGAGAAAGTTAAGAAGGAAGAAAAGGATAAAGAAGACAAAAAGGAAACCAAGAAAAAAGGAGATAAACAAGAGTCCGGAAAAAAAGATGATACCGAAAAGGACAAGAAAGCAGAACCGTTGAAACTCGATTTGGAGAACCGTTTTGACCGTATAGTACGTCTCACTGTCAATTCTTCACATATGGGTGATGCCCTGCTTACTCCAAAAGGTGACGCCCTTTACTATCTGGCTGCTTTCGAAGGAGGTTTTGACCTTTGGAAACATGACTTGAAAGAAAATACTACGAGTATATTCCTGAAGGGTGTAGGCGGTGGCGCCTTACAGCCTGACAAAGAAGGAAAAAACATCTATCTTTGTAGTGGTGGGGGAATGAAAAAAATAGAAATCGGTGGTGGAAAAACTACCCAGATAGGATTTGAGGCATTCTTTGAGTATCGTCCGTATGATGAACGTGAGTATATTTTTGATCATGTATGGCGGCAGGTGGATGACAAGTTCTATGTGGAAAGCCTGCATGGTACCGATTGGAACGGATTTAAAGAAAGCTATAAGCGTTTTTTGCCATATATCAATAATAACTATGACTTTGCTGAGATGTTGAGTGAAATGTTGGGTGAGCTGAACGCTTCCCATACGGGGGCACGCTATTCCGCTTGGGGAGACGCATTGCCCACAGCCGCTTTGGGAGTATTCTATGATGACGCTTATAGCGGTGAGGGATTGAAAATTAAAGAGATTATAGCCCAAAGTCCTTTGACGAGGAAAAAAACAGATGTTGTTCCAGGTTGTATCATTGAGAAAATAGATGGTGTTGCTATAAAAGCAGGTGCTGATTATTTCCCGTTATTGGAAGGAAAGGTCAATCGTAAAGTCATTCTTTCTGTTTATAATCCCGATACAAAGAAACGCTTTGAAGAAACTATCAAACCTATTTCCTATGGTGCACAGAATGAACTCCTTTATAAACGTTGGGTAGAAACTTGCCGTAAGAAGGTGGAAGAACTTTCCGGTGGACGCGTCGGTTATGTTCATATCAAAGGTATGGACAGTCCGAGCTTCAGGAAAATCTATTCCGAACTTTTGGGACGTTACCGCAATAAAGAAGCGGTTGTGGTAGACGTACGTCATAATGGTGGCGGATGGCTCCATGACGATGTCGTTACTTTACTTAGCGGAAAAGAGTATCAGCGTTTTGTACCGCGCGGGCAGTATATCGGCAGTGACCCGTTCAATAAATGGTTAAAACCTTCCTGTATGCTGGTTTGTGAAGATAATTATAGTAATGCACACGGCACTCCTTTTGTGTACAAGGCATTGGAAATCGGCAAGTTGGTAGGTACTCCTGTTGCCGGAACCATGACTGCCGTTTGGTGGGAGCGCCAGATTGACTCTAGCATCGTATTCGGTATTCCTCAAGTAGGTTGTATGGATATGCAAGGAAATTATCTGGAAAATCACACTTTGCAACCTGATATACTGGTATATAATACACCAGAAGATGCCATAACGGGAAATGATACCCAACTGAAAACAGCGGTAGATTGTTTATTGCAACAGTTGCCGAAGAAAAAATAAAAGGGATTTTCAGGTGATCCGTATATATAGATGACTGAAAAACTGTTTATGGGGCTGTCCGATAAAGGACAGCCCCATTGTTGTTATAGAATTAAGTGTTGCCAATAAGGTGGCACAACCGTGCCAATGTTGTGGCAAAGTTGTGCCACCTTATTGGCACGGTTGTGCCACTTTATCGGCAAAGTGTTCTTTCCCGTCAAATTATTCATTGAGTATCAGCCTGATTTTTCCGCTCTCCCCGGTTGGTAGTTCGATACCGAACCATTGGCTGCAGATATATTGCAATTCGTTGACTACAAATATCAGTTCGTCGGAATTGATAACAATCTGTTCGTTTGCCGATATGGAGAAAGTGCCTTCCCGTTGTTCGATGTGGTTGGGGTAAGGTAATAATGCAGACAAATTGTCTTATGCAAAAATATTCAGCGCAAGTGTCAAACTCCAAAAGTAGAGTATACTTCGGAGATTTCCAGTGAAGAAGTTCTTTTTCATAAAGTAGTATTTAAAGGTTAACGAATCTTGGAGCGATAGTCCGGGCTGGGGTTATCTCACATCTGCACCCCACATCATTTTATTACGAAGCGTATCGAAGAATATATGGTTGAAACGTTTAATAACCTTTATACTGTAATCTGCCCGTGAAATATTCAGACGGGTGGTTTCCTTACATGTTTCACTACGACCGTCGATGGCTACCAGGAAGTTATGGCTGCGGCTCTCCACGTCAAGAGTGATTTCCCAATCATCACAGATGACGATGGGACGCACATTCAGACTATGAGGCGCAACGGGAGTGATGGCAATGGTCTTACTGTGTGGTACAATAACAGGACCGCCTACGCTAAGCGAATAAGCGGTGGAACCAGTAGGAGTGGCAATTACCAGACCGTCGGCCTGGTAGGTTGTGAGATGTGCGCCGTTGATGGCGGTATGGATACTAATCATGGATGAACTGTCACGTTTCAAAACGGCAATTTCATTGAGTGCGTATGGCGACTTCATCAGGTTTTCATCATCGCATTTCAGTTGCAGCACGCTGCGTTCTTCTACCTTATAGTGGTTGTTATAAATTTCGTCAAAAGTCTCTTCCATTTCTTCGGGAGAGATATCAGCCAGAAACCCCAGACGACCTGTATTGATACCGAGAATGGGAATGTTTTTCTTACCTACACGACTGGCTGCTTTCAAAAAAGTACCGTCTCCGCCTATACTGATAACCATGTCGGCACAGAAGTCATCACCATCAAACAATTCGGCAGGGGGAATGTTGAGGTGTAAATCCGAAGTCAGGAATTGATAGAATTCACGGCACACGCAGAGCTGTGCCTTGTGTTGTTCCAACAAGCGGAACAAGTTTTCGGCATGGGATGATTTTTTGGCTTGATAAGTATTTCCAAATATGGCAAATTTCATAGTGAATTCTGTTATTGTGATGCGCAAAGATGCTATTTTTTTCTCAGAATGCTGCCAACATATCGCTATTATTTGTACTTTTGCCCCAAACTATAGACCGAATTATGACTAGATTAAGTGTAAATATTAATAAGGTAGCAACGTTGAGGAATGCACGTGGGGGCGATGTCCCGAATGTGGTTAAGGTAGCGTTGGATTGTGAAAGTTTTGGTGCTGATGGTATAACGGTACATCCGCGCCCTGATGAACGGCACATTCGTAAAAGCGATGTTTATGATTTGCGTCCGTTGCTACGTACGGAGTTTAACATAGAGGGGTATCCCGCACCGGAATTTATCGACTTGGTTCTGAAAGTAAAACCGCATCAAGTTACGTTGGTTCCGGATACTCCTGCACAATTGACTTCAAATGCCGGATGGGATACAAAAACCAATCAAAGTTTCTTGGCAGAGGTACTGGATGAATTTAATAATGCGGGTATCCGTACTTCTGTTTTCGTATCAACCGATGCGGAAATGATAGAGTATGCCGCGAAGGCTGGTGCCGATCGTGTGGAACTCTATACCGAACCATACGCTACTGCTTACCTCCAAGACAAAGAAGCTGCGGTAGCTCCTTTTGTGGAAGCTGCGAAGGTTGCCCGTAGTTTAGGCTTGGGTTTGAATGCAGGTCATGACCTGAGTTTGGTAAATTTGAACTATTTCTATCAGAACATTCCATGGTTGGATGAAGTTTCTATCGGTCATGCGTTGATCAGTGATGCTCTGTATTTGGGATTGGAACGTACTATTCAAGAATATAAAAATTGTCTTCGCTGATGATGAATATGGTGTTATTGTTTCAAGCGGCTTCGGCTTTGACCGATTCGATTGCCGGTGGCAATCCGGTGCTTACTCCTGTTGGGACTCCCGACGAAATGAATTTGTGGAGTATGGCCATTAAAGGTGGATGGATTATGATTGTTCTCGGGCTGTTGTCCGTTGTCTGTTTCTACATCCTGTTTGAACGAAATTATGTAATTCGTAAGGCAGGTAAGGAAGATCCGATGTTTATGGATAAAATTAAGGATTATATCTTGGGTGGAGAAATAAAGGCGGCTATTGCTTATTGCCGTAGTGTTAATACACCTTCGGCCCGTATGATTGAAAAAGGTATCAGTCGTTTGGGGCGTCCGGTAAATGATGTGCAGGCTGCCATTGAAAATGTAGGTAACATTGAGGTGGCAAAACTGGAGAAGGGGCTGACGATTATGGCTACCATTTCGGGAGGTGCTCCGATGATTGGATTTCTCGGAACTGTGACGGGTATGGTGCGCGCTTTCTACGAAATGGCGAATGCCGGTAATAATATTGATATCACTTTGCTTTCCGGTGGTATTTATGAAGCCATGATTACTACGGTAGGTGGTTTGATAGTGGGGATCATCGCTATGTTTGCCTACAATTACTTGGTAACTTTGGTGGATGGCGTAGTGAATAAAATGGAAGCTAAGACAATGGTATTCATGGATTTATTGAACGAACCATGTTAAAACGGAGAGCTAAAATATCGCCTAATTTCAGTATGGCATCCATGACGGATGTTATTTTCCTGCTATTGATTTTCTTTATGATTACGTCTACGGTTGTATCACCCAATGCTATAAAGGTATTGCTTCCGCAGGGTAAACAGCAAACCTCTGCCAAGCCGCTGACTAGAGTTATTATTGATAAAGATCTGAATTTCTATGCTGCATTCGGTAATGACAAGGAACAGTCGTTGACGCTGGATGAATTGACTCCTTTTTTGCAGTCGTGTGCGGAGAAAGAACCGGAAATGTATGTGGCGCTGTATGCTGATGAGGCGGTGCCTTATAGAGAAATCGTTAAAGTATTGAATATAGCCAATGAAAATCATTTCAAAATGGTGTTGGCTACCCGTCCGCCGGAGGGAAAATAATGGATCAGAAGAAGAAAGGAAAATATATAGGAATGGTGGGTGCGCTATTGGTGCATGTCGCTTTTATTGCCCTTTTGATTTTGGTTGGATTTACGTTGCCCGAACAATCTGAAGAGGGTGGCGTTCCTGTGATGTTGGGAGAGGTGCCTGATGCGTTGGGCAGTGCTGACCCTTCTTTAGTAAAAGTTGATGTGATGCCTGAAGAAGTTGCCCCTGAGGTGCAGGAGACGATGGAACAAAATATGATTACGCAGGAAGATGAAGAAACCGTTGCCATAAAACCGAAAGCTGAGGAGAAGAAAAAAGAGGTGAAGAAACCAGAAAAAACGGCTGCTGAGGAAGCCAAGGAGACTCGGAGACTTGCCGAAGAAAAGGCCGAACAAGAACGGAAAGCGGCTGAAGAGGCTACCCGTAAACGTGTTGCAGGCGCTTTTGGAAAAGGTGCGCAGATGGGTAGTAAAGGTAATACGGAAGGAACCGGTATACAGGGTAGCCCTACAGGTAATTCAGATAGTGGTTCTACTTCAGGAGTCGGAGGTTATGGAACATTTAATCTGGGTGGACGTTCTATAGGTGAAGGCGGTTTACCACGACCGGTGTATAATGTGCAGGATGAAGGCAGGGTTGTGGTTACTATCACCGTAAATCCCGCGGGACAGGTAATCGCAACAAGTATAAACCGGCAAACCAATACCGTAAATCCCGCTTTGAGGAAAGCTGCGGAAGATGCTGCAAAAAAAGCGCGTTTTAATGTAGTGAGTGGTTTGAACAATCAGACGGGAACGATAACATATTATTTTAATTTAAAATAAGAGGAGGAATAATTATGGGTACAGTCTATGTATTTTTTGCAGATGGATTTGAGGAAATTGAAGCTTTCACTTCTGTTGATGTCATGAGACGTGCAGGCTTGAATGTGGAAATGGTGACAGTAACCCCTGATGAAATAGTGACAGGAGCTCATGATGTACCGGTGCTTTGTGATAGGAATGTGGTGAATTGCGATTTCTTTGATGCGGAGCTGGTATTGCTTCCGGGTGGTATGCCGGGGGCTGCTACTTTAGAAAAATGTGATGAACTGCGTAGACTTGTTTTGCGTTTTGCCGAAGAAAAGAAACCGATTGCTGCGATTTGTGCCGCCCCCATGGTACTTGGCAAGTTGGGATTGTTGAAGGGTAAGAAGGCAACTTGTTATCCGGGATTTGAACAATATCTGGAAGGTGCGGAATGTACCGGAGCACTTGTGGAAAGAGATGGTAATATCATTACCGGTAAAGGGCCGGGGGCTGCTATGGAATTTGCTCTAGCCGTGGTGGAGTTGTTGCAAGGTAAAGAAAAAGTGCAGGAGTTGAAAGAAGCAATGTGTGTATAAAATGGAGTATGCTCTGATAGTTGCCGGTGGAAAAGGTTTGCGCATGGGAGGAGAGCTCCCCAAACAGTTCCTCCCGATAGGAGGAAAACCTGTATTAATGCGTACGATAGAAGCTTTTTATACCTGTAATCCGGAGATACAAATTATACTGGTGCTTCCGTGCAGTCAGCAGGCGTATTGGTCTGAATTGTGCCGGAAGCATCATTTTTTATTGCCCCATAGCATTGCAGATGGGGGGAGGACACGCTTCCATTCGGTAAAAAGCGGGTTGAAACTGGTAAAGACACCCGGTTTGGTTGGTGTGCATGATGGGGTACGACCGTTCGTTGCCCGGGAGGTGATTACCCGTTGTTATGCATTGGCAATAGAAAAGCAAGCGGTGATTCCTGTGACAGATATAGTAGAAACTGTACGTCATCTGGATGCCGATAAAAGTCGAACCGTCAGTCGTGATGAGTATAAATTAGTGCAGACACCCCAGGTTTTTGATGCAGAGCTGTTGAAGCGTGCATACGAACAACCCTATTCTCCTCGCTTCACGGATGATGCTTCGGTCGTGGAAGCTTTGGGAGTTCCTGTTTTCCTGACTGCCGGTAATCGTGAGAATATTAAAATAACCACTCCTTTCGATTTAAAAATAGCTGCTGCTCTCTTGGATTCATGTTTGATTTAGCTACGCGTGACATAAAATATTTGTCGGGTGTCGGACCGCAGCGTGCTTCGGTACTCAATAAGGAATTGAATATCTGTTCTTTCCATGATTTATTGTATTATTTTCCTTATAAATATGTAGACCGCAGCCGTATTTATTATATTCTGGAGATTGACGGTACAATGCCCTATATACAACTGAAAGGGGAAATTCTAGGTTTTGAAACGGCAGGCGAAGGACGCCAGCGGCGTTTGATTGCCCATTTCTCGGATGGAACTGGAGTGGTAGACTTGATATGGTTTCAGGGAATAAAATATCTGATAGGAAAATATAAGGTACATCAGGAGTATATAGTATTTGGCAAGCCTTCTGTCTTTAACGGGAGAATTAATATTGCGCATCCTGATATTGATCCCGCTTCGGAACTGAAACTGTCGTCTATGGGGTTGCAACCTTATTATAATACAACGGAGAAAATGAAACGGAGTTCTCTCAATTCCCATGCGATTGAGAAGATGATGAAGAATATTGTGCAGCAGTTGCAAGAACCGTTGCCTGAAACCCTTTCTCCTGCTATTCTGACAGAACATCATTTAATTTCACTCACAGATGCTCTGATAAATATTCATTTTCCTACTAATCCTGATATGTTGCGTAAAGCGCAATATAGATTGAAGTTTGAAGAACTTTTTTATGTTCAATTGAATATTCTCCGTTATGCTAAAGACCGGCAACGAAAATATAGTGGTTTTATCTTTGAAAAAGTGGGAGAGGTTTTCAATACATTTTATTCTCGCAATCTTCCTTTTGAGCTGACTAGTGCCCAAAAACGTGTTTTGAAAGAAATACGTTGGGATTTGGGGTCGGGTAAACAGATGAACCGTTTGTTGCAGGGAGACGTAGGTAGTGGAAAAACATTAGTTGCATTGATGAGTATGCTGATTGCTCTTGATAACGGATATCAGGCATGTATGATGGCTCCTACTGAGATATTGGCGAATCAACATTACGAAACCATTCGCGAACTACTTTATGGAATGGATATTCGAGTAGAGTTGTTGACTGGTTCTATTAAAGGAAAACATAGGGAGGCGATTCTTTCCGGATTGTTGACTGGAGACGTTCGAATTCTGATAGGTACACATGCCGTAATAGAAGATACCGTAAATTTTGCTTCATTGGGTTTAGTGGTGATTGATGAACAGCACCGTTTTGGTGTGGCTCAACGTGCTCGCCTGTGGACTAAGAATGTGCAACCGCCTCATGTATTGGTAATGACGGCTACTCCCATTCCTCGGACATTGGCTATGACGCTGTACGGTGATTTGGATGTATCAGTCATTGATGAATTGCCGCCGGGCAGAAAACCGATTGCTACGATACATCAGTTTGATAATCGGCGGGAGAGTCTGTATAACTCTGTGCGCAAACAAATAGCGGAGGGCAGACAGGTTTATATTGTTTATCCGTTGATAAAGGAAAGTGAGAAGATTGACTTGAAAAACTTGGAAGAAGGCTATCTGCATATTTGTGAAGAATTTCCGGATTGTAAGGTTTGCAAGGTTCATGGAAAGATGAAACCTGCTGAGAAAGATGCCCAAATGCAATTGTTTGTTTCAGGAGAAGCACAGATTATGGTGGCAACTACGGTCATCGAAGTAGGAGTAAATGTTCCCAATGCCTCGGTGATGATTATAGAGAATGCGGAGCGTTTCGGCCTATCTCAGCTCCATCAGCTTCGTGGCCGGGTAGGACGTGGTGCGGAGCAGTCTTATTGTATTTTGGTGACAGGGTATAAGCTGGCGGAAGATACCCGAAAACGTTTGGAAATAATGGTGCGTACCAATGATGGTTTCGAAATAGCCGAGGCTGATTTGAAATTACGTGGTCCAGGTGATTTGGAAGGAACACAGCAGAGTGGTATTGCGTTTGATTTGAAGATAGCCGATATTGCTCGTGACGGACAATTATTACAATATGTTCGCGGCATAGCGCAGGCAGTTGTCGATGAGGATCCTAATGGAACGCTCCCGGAAAATGAAATCTTGTGGCGACAGCTGAAAGCATTGCGAAAAACAAACGTTAATTGGGCGGCTATCAGCTAAAAAACGGTTAAACATACGCTTTATTTACATTTTATGTTGTAAAACATATTAGTGCGCATTCTCCCTATTTATAAGGGATTAAGGTAATATTTGTGCTCTAATTCTTTACTTGCTCGTTAAAAAATCGTTAATGATAGACACTGTTTTTGGGAGAGAAATGTTACCTTTGGGAGAATTTTTGAAAAATAAATTTGGATATCTCGATGAGGATATCAAAATGAATGGCGAAACAGATGAATTTTAATTGGATTAAAACAGTTTTATTAGCAACAATGGCAATGGTCAGCTTGAACTCTTTCTCGCAAGACTTGATTGCCCGTCAAGCTCCCATCGACAGAAAACTTAAAAGTGTAGACTCATTGGCTTTACAGAAACAGATACGTGTAGAGCAGTCTTTGTATCCGGGATTGGATTTGTATCCGAGCTGGAACAACGAACTTGTACAGGCTTACGGTAATGCTATTGTCCCCGAAAGTTATACGTTTGATTTGACCGGTTTCCACATGCCCACTGAACATAATCGTATTACTGATGTATTCGGCTATCGTCCTCGCAGAAGAAGAGCGCACTATGGTCTGGATGTAAAGGTTTATGTCGGAGATACAATTCGTGCGGCTTTTGACGGTAAGGTTCGTATCGTTAAAAATCAAGGTCGTCGTGGATACGGTAAATATGTTGTTATTCGCCATGATAATGGATTGGAAACTGTTTATGGTCACTTGTCGAAGCAATTGGTTGAAATCAATCAGTTGGTTAAGGCTGGGGAACCGATAGCATTAGGAGGTAATACCGGACGTTCTACCGGTTCGCATCTTCACTTTGAAACCCGTTTTCTGGGAATTCCTATCAATCCTGCATTAATGTTCGATTTTGAAAAGCAAGATATAGTTGCCGATAGTTATACTTTCCATAAAACCAAAGGTAGTTCTAGTACGGCGCGTAGCATGGCTTCGGGTGAAGGGTTGTTCTACAAGGTAAAGAAAGGTGATACTTTGGGGCGTATTGCTATCCGTCAGGGAACAAGTATTGACAAACTTTGCAAATTGAACCGTATAACGCGTAAAACAATTTTGCGTCCGGGACAAGTATTGCGTTGTTCATAAAACAGATTTCTTAAAACGTAAACAATCTCTATAAGTAGGGGGACTTTAATATAATTTAGAGTGCCCCCTTTTCTTTTTTCTTTAATTATTCATACCTTTGCAGTCTATTTGTAAGGATATGAAAGATACCAAGCAACAATTTGAACATGTCATCGCTGTATGTCGTGACTTGTTCTCTAAGAAACTTCATGATTACGGTCCTGCATGGCGCATTCTTCGCCCGGCATCCGTAACCGATCAGATATTCATTAAAGCCAACCGAATCAGAAGTATTGAAACCAAGGGTGTGACGTTGGTGGACGAAGGTATTCGTTCGGAGTTCATTGCTATTGTTAATTATGGGATTATTGGTTTGATACAATTAGAACTTGGTTATGCTGAATCTGCTGATATTACAAATGAAGAAGCCAAGTTATTATATGACAAATATGCCAAGACCTCTTTGGACTTGATGCTTGCAAAAAATCATGATTATGATGAGGCTTGGCGTAGTATGCGTGTCAGCTCTTATACAGATCTGATATTGATGAAAATCTATCGTACAAAGCAGATTGAAAGTTTGTCGGGACAGACTTTAGTCTCAGAAGGTGTAGATGCCAACTACATGGATATGATTAATTATTCCGTATTCGGTTTGATAAAGATTGAGTTTGGAGACTGATAAGAAACATATTATTTGGAAGGTCTGGGTGAATATATGCCGCTTTATCTTGGGAGTGTTGTTTATTTTCTCCGGATTTGTGAAAGCAGTTGACCCGTTAGGTTCTTTTTATAAGATACAAGATTATCTGACGGCTTTTGGTGTTATTTCTTGGTTTCCGAAATATTTGCCGTTACTTATTGCTATCATTCTATCGGCGATAGAATTTTGTGTCGGTATTTTTTTGTTCTTTGGTATACGCAGAAAGATAGCTTCTACTCTGGCTCTTCTCTTGATGTGTGTAATGACTCCATTGACGCTATATTTGGCGTTAGCAAATCCAGTATCCGATTGTGGATGTTTTGGTGATGTTTGGGTATTGACAAATTGGCAGACTTTCGGCAAAAATATTATATTGTTGATTGCTGCCATATCTATTTTCAGAGGACGAGAACAAATTGTTCGTTTTATAACAATGAAGATGGAGTGGATGGTTTCTATGTATACTTTTCTTTTTGTCTTTACACTCTCTTTTTATTGTTTGCAATATTTGCCGATATTGGATTTTCGTCCCTATAAGATAGGAACTGATATTCAATCATCCATGGAGATACCAAAAGGGGCTAAGCCTAGTGTTTTTGAAAGTTATTTTATCTTGGAGAAAGAGGGGAAGAAGCAGAAGTTTACATTGGAAAACTATCCGGACAGTACATGGACTTTTGTAGAAACGCGTACTATCTTGAAAGAGAAAGGTTATGAACCTCCTATCCACGATTTTTCCATGATGAGTCTGGAAACGGGAGAAGATATAACGGATAGTGTGTTGCTGGATAAAGGATACACTTTCTTGTTGGTTGCCCATCGTATTGAAGAAGCGGATGACAGTAATATCGATCTTATTAATGAAATCTATGATTATAGTGTAGAGCATGGATATGGTTTTTATGCTTTGACATCTTCACCTGAAGATGAAATTGATTCTTGGCGTGAGAAGACCGGTGCTGAATATCCTTTCTGCCAAATGGATGATATTACGTTAAAAACAATTATCCGTTCCAACCCTGGATTATTATTGATAAAAGATGGTGTCATATTAAATAAATGGAGTGATACCCGTTTGCCTGATGAGTATGTATTGACTGATAGCCTTGATAAGATAGAATTAGGACAACAGAAACTGGAAAATGATTGGCATACCATCGGATATGTATTGTTGTGGTTTATTGTTCCTTTAACGATGGTTATCTGTGTGGATATACTGGTAATAAAACGCCGTGAATGGAAAAGAAATATAAAAAGTGATAAGGTGATAAAGTAATATTAACCCTTTTAATAAATAAAAAACAAAATGAGAAAGAACATTGTTGCAGGAAACTGGAAAATGAACAAAACCCTCCAGGAGGGTATTGCTCTTGCAAAAGAACTAAATGAAACATTGGCGAATGAAAAACCGAACTGTGATGTTATCATCTGTACTCCGTTTATCCACCTGGCATCTGTAACTCCGTTAGTAGATGCAGCTAAGATTGGTGTAGGTGCAGAAAACTGTGCAGACAAGGAGGTTGGAGCTTATACGGGTGAAGTTTCTGCCGCGATGGTTGCTTCTACAGGTGCTAAGTATGTAATTCTCGGTCACTCGGAACGCCGTGCTTATTATCACGAGACAGTAGAAATCTTGGCAGAGAAAGTTAAATTGGCTTTGGCTAATGGTTTGACTCCGATCTTCTGTATCGGTGAGGTTTTGGAAGAACGTGAGGCTAACAAGCAAAACGAAGTCGTTGCTGCTCAGTTGGCATCTGTATTCTCTCTGTCTGTAGAAGATTTCTCTAAGATCATTTTGGCTTACGAACCTGTTTGGGCTATTGGTACAGGTAAAACTGCTTCAGCTGCTCAGGCGCAAGAAATTCATGCGTTCATTCGTTCACTTGTTGCTGAAAAGTATGGAAAAGAAGTTGCTGAAAATTGTTCTATCCTTTATGGTGGTAGTTGTAAGGCTTCCAATGCAAAAGAACTGTTTGCTAATCCGGATGTTGACGGTGGCTTGATTGGTGGTGCTGCTTTGAAAGTTGCTGATTTCAAGGGTATCATTGATGCATTCAATTAATGGATAATGAGGAGTTGATAATTGATAATTGAGTAATCAGTTGTCAATTATCGCTCTATTCATTTTTAAATTCGATTATCCACTATCAATTATCAATTTATGAAGAAGTTTGGTTTATTTTTAATTGCCTGCTTTGTTTTTGCAAGTTTTTCTGTTGCACAGAATAACATTGTGAAAAGTCTGGAGCGTAATGTATCGGGACAAGGTAAAGTGACTATTCATCAAGATGCCCGTATTGAGGCATTGATTGGTTCAGAGTATATTCCCGGCGGTTCTGAGGATCGTAAAGTGATTAAGAGTTCGGGTTATCGTGTGCAAGTATATGCCGGTAATAATACACGTCAAGCTAAAAATGAAGCCTATTCTGTTGCTGCTCGTATTAAGGAATACTTTCCTGATCTGACGGTCTATACATCTTTTGCTCCACCTCGTTGGCTGTGTCGTGCAGGTGATTTTCGCAGTATAGAAGAAGCTGATGCTATGATGCGTCAATTGCGTGCAACTGGCGTTTTCAAAGAAGTATCTATAGTGAAAGACCAAATTAATATTCCGCTTTAATATTCAAAGTCTAATTTGTAATAAGTAATCAACCTCCCTCATGTTAGGAAAAGAAGAAATTATATCTCCTTCATTGGATGAATTAAAAGAACATTATCATCGTATTCTTGCTTTATTAGGTGAAAATCCCGGGCGCGAGGGATTATTGAAAACGCCGGAACGGGTAGCAAAAGCCATGTTGTCACTGACCAGAGGATATACTATGGATCCACATGAGGTACTTCGCTCTGCTAAGTTCCAGGAAGAATATAGCCAGATGGTCATAGTGAAAGACATTGATTTCTTCTCACTTTGCGAACACCACATGCTTCCGTTTTATGGAAAAGCTCATGTCGCCTATATTCCTAATGGTTATATTACCGGTTTAAGTAAAATTGCTCGTGTAGTGGATATCTTTTCTCATCGTCTGCAGGTACAGGAACGTATGACGCTACAGATAAAAGAATGTATTCAGGAAACTCTAAATCCCTTGGGCGTAATGGTTGTTGTAGAGGCTAAACATATGTGTATGCAGATGCGTGGTGTTGAAAAACAAAATTCTATTACCACAACATCTGATTTTACTGGAGCATTTAATCAGGCAAAGACACGTGAGGAGTTTATGAACCTGATAAGGCATAATTCGTAATTATGGTGGAATTAAGGATATACCTGGATTTTACTTTACTTTTATTATTTCTATGTTTTGTTTCTTTGTTTTGTCCAGTGGTGCGGCTTGATAACTGATTCTTGAAAAATCAATTGTACGCAAGTCAATACTTCTGATCAAGTTATTATACATCGTACGGTAGTATATGATTTGATTTTTCATATCTGTGGCCGAAGTCCACTGCGTGGCACTTGGTATGTTTACAGGGATTTTTCCGGAGGTAAATTCTATACCAATTGGAATATCAAAGTTGTTCAATATCTGGAAACATTGAAATACGGTTTCTTGGGATGTCTCTTGTTGCGGAGCGGTAGATTGATAAAAAGCAGCACGTACAAAACGTGAAGGAGGAGTCACGTCACCAGGAATGCCTAAAAATCCACTTCCTGCACCGAATGAAGATAATTTGATATTATCCAGTTGTTGTACAGGTGCTGTCCCAGGATAGAGATTAACGTAGTTGTTTAGATTTGTAATCTGCCATTCGAACCCTGGTGAATTGGTAAGTACTCCTAATATGTTTTCATAAAAATGAGGTTTTCCATCAATAATTTCAAGTACAAGTTGTTTTCCGGAGGTATCTGTAAATCTCCAATGTACGGTTGAAGCCCGTGGATCGATATGGACTATATGTACTTTTAATACAGCTTCTTTTACTTCCTCTACTGTTTTGCATAGTCCCAATATCCATGCTACCAATTGTAGATCTGCTATACTTTTATCTTTTAAAGTCACATCATAATTTTCGTATTTGCCATAGTCTGGAAAATAGAATAAACCAGCTGAAAGCCCCACTTCATTCAATCCTTCTGCAACGAATTCTTTTTGTTCAACCGCCAGTCCGGCATATCCGTATCGAGCAGTGAAAAACATACCATCTGTTCCGTTAGGAACATAAGATTGTTCACTATATCCACGTGGGACAATGACATATTGACTGTTCAAGTTACTTCCTCCCCATTCTATGGTACGTGCTACGATGGTAGAACCGTCTTTACTTTTCAAAGTAATTCCTGTACAGGCATTTACCTGAGAAGAATAAACAAATAGAACAACTATCGATAATACAATGAATAATTTTTGTTTCATACAAACTTGTTTTTCATTAATAACAAGTTTTATAAAGAATAAGTTTGGTATATAAGACTGTTTTCTGACTTCTCAGAGAATGTTTCAAAAAGAAGTGAACCCCAAAAATGTTTTATTAAACTTTCGGAGTTCACTTCTTTTTGAAAGTATTACTTTTATTATATCAATAACATAAACGGATATAATGATTATCTGAGAAACTCATAATGCCCTGCTGTACCTTCAAAGTTGAGGATACCGTCGTCTGAACGAACTTCCATAGCAGATATATATACTTTTCCGTCTTTTTTTATTTGCCAGGTTCCCGAAACGAGGTCAGTAAGAACAAACTGCATGGTTTGATTGCCATTTATAGTTATATCGAATTTTCCGGAAACAGGTTCGCCATTTTTACTAAAGGTAACTACACGGTTGGCAATTTGTACACCTATAATACGTTTCGCATCAATTCGTTTCACTTCGTTCATTTGCTGGCAGTTGTTGTCAGCTACTTGCATTACGTTCAAGAAGTAGTTTTCTGTAGCAGGTATAACAGGTGATACTTCTATGCGCCATGCACCACGTTCGTTGGCATCGTCGGGTCGCCCGGGTTGCGCATCATTGGGGTAATTGGTACCGAATACCCAGAATTCTTTTCCTGGTCCGCCTACCTTTTCAATATGTGTATTGTTCGCTTCGGGTAGTAATACCTGATTTTGTAACATACCAGTATCACCATTCTTGGTACGTTTCACGATGAAACGATTACCTTCGATGTTTGGTTCTTCAATACTATGTAACAACCAGAATTTTTTGAATTTGGGATTGGAAGATACTACTTTGTCAAATACAATGAGGGCAGCAGGTACTTGGGACGATTTAAGGTTTAGGAAAACGAAAGAACGTTTCGCTTCTTTGACTTTGTTTGTATATGCCTGTGTGATGTCGCCTTTCAGATAAGAATAGTCCGGAGCTTGAGTGTTCTTACCCATTCCGTGTGCTAATACTTGTCCTGTGGTATAATCTTTACTTAACAAATCTTTGAATGAACGACAAGTTTCCCATCGGTCGCCCGGCATACGTTGGCCACCATCATTGGTCGCGAATTCCGTCTTGTCTGCTCCACCGTAGTTCCAGCAGGCAAACTTTTCATCAGGATTGTAGACTAACAACGAGTTGTGTGCAATGGTACGTTTAAAGAAATTCTTGTTGTGCGGACTGTTATATCCTCCCGAACTTCCCTGATAAGCACCGGCATCAATGGCCAAAGGCCCTTTATAGTATAACTGGAAAGTTCCCCCATCCAGATGTTGGTGATTACCCACGAAATGCTCGTTGATTTTCATTTCTGCTATTACACTGTTTGTTCCCCATCCTGTACGGGCTATCATCCATCCGAAAGGAGTGCCGGAATAACGTGTCAATGGTAGGTCTTCAGGTGATTTAGGCTCTACGGTGAGGTCTCTCCAAAGGATGTCAAAAATAAGGCAATGATTGTCTACTTTGGGCTTGCGCTCGTATTCGTAAGCCAGATAACCATCTTTATAGAAACTGTAGGCAAGCATAGCGGGCAGTCCATACGAAGGACTGTATCTTCGGTTTGGGTTGGTATCACCTGCAGGCATCACTTGTCCGTCTGGACGTCTTCTATACAAGAAGTCGTATAATACAAATTGTTGTGCGGGATTGAACACCTTATCTACTCCCATGCGTGACAATATCCATTGAGCTATAAGGTCATTACTGAAACGTACGTTTGCATAACTTGTTCCTTGATGATAATTATGTCCTGAATAAACATAATTGCGTACAGGAATATAATCTTTATAGAACATCTTGATGACATAGTTGTACATATCAGGATATTCGTCATAGATGGCAATCCCGGCAGAAAGCATGTCACGCATAATCATCCATTCAGAGGAATGACCTGCAATCGGTTCATTGTTGTGTGGAGGATAGCCACATTCCATGGTTTTGGCTATACGTATGAATGATTTTATATAGTCTTTCTTTTCTTTTTCTTTCATTTGGTCGTAACACCAGTCATATACCATAGCACCACACATCAACATAGAACCACTAGCTCGGGACAAATCTCCTTTCTTGCCATAGTTGGTATTCTGTAAAGTATCCAGCATTGCAGTAATGGCTTTTCGAGCCTGTTTCTTATCACCATATACTAGATAGTCGAGGGCCTGTAATTGTACACGTGTCGTTACTCCACGCATTTCTGCATAATAGCGGAAGCCATCTTTTGCCGGAGCCTTGGCTTCTTCTTCGGGTGTACGGTCTTTCCCCAGTTTTTTCATGGTTTCCAGGGTTTTCTTTATTTGCGAATTGTTCATCCTCTGTCTTAACTCCGGCAGGTCGGATGAGAGTAGATACAATCTAGGGTGTACCTTTGGAGGAACAGGGATGGTGACATCATCTATTTTCTCCCATATCACTTCATTCTTTTCCTGTGCCTGGATGGCAAAGGAAAGTATGAAGATAAAACTCGTCATAAACAGAATGCTTTTTTTCATGTTGCGTATTGTTTTTAATAAGTATGAGTGATTGTTTACACTTTTATTTCTTTTGTAATTGGATGTCATAATTCTCACCGCGAACGGTTGAAATGGTTATTTGAGTTTCATTGTTTTTAGTATCAGGTAACACCACTACATTTTTTCCGGGGCAGTAAGCCGTATAAACACCCTTCAGTATAAGAGTCGTATTGAAAGGTTTTTCTTGCTCTATCACATCTTTTTCGGTCAGTAGTCCCATGTGCTCGTGAGAAGTTCTACGCATATCAGGTTCGCAGATAGATAGAGTCAGGTTCTTTTCTGTGTTCTCTTCAAGAATATAGGCTAGTGGGATATTGACCTGTTTCACCAAGAGATTTTCGTACGTTTCTTGAGGATTGAACAAAGCTGCAAAAATTGTTCTTTTTTCCTGATGTATGACAATGTGTGCATCATTATTCTGTTTAATGATGCGGATGGGGCTTCTCTCAGAAAGAAGTTCTTGCGCCCGTCTTTTCTCTTTCAATGGCAGAATATAGTACAAGTAGCTGTCGGATACAGGATTTGTGGAATGATCCAGATAAGCGGTCGTAAACGGAGTGTTCTGCATAATCTTTATATTCCCTTTTTGTACAGCATACAGTAAGGTTGAGTCATTCAGTATTTTCTCTTGTTTTTTGAACTTCCGAACAGGCATGATTGCTTGGAACAAAGTGGTGGCTACCGGATGATTAAGGTCATTGCAAGCGATATCCGAACCGAGACATAATAATACATCATCGAATACAAAAACCGATTTATTTGCTCGTAGAGATTTATCATAAGTGATATCGTGCATACGGAATGAGAATAAAGCATTATTCCGACCTCCTTTTATGCCTGCCAGGAATGTTTCGTCCGAAAAGTTTCGGTGTCCACTACTTGCACCTCCTTTATCCGTCAAGAGGGAATCGGGGAGTACCTTGACGGTTGTTCCCGGAATATGGTTCCAGTTGAAAGCTTTTTCTCGGGGATTGAATGAACGGTGCCCGTTCTTAAAGTCGAAATATTCAATTTGTCCGTAGGAGAGATATCGCCCTTTTAAATTTTCCGAGCTTGAAGATTCAAAATCCCATACATATTTGCTGAAACCTTTCATATTGAAATGAAAATCAGAATTTTTAATCACCATTAAGCCGGAATAAGGCATAAATAAGGCTCCTGTAGGAGTTTCTTCTGAAGCGATATTCATTGTGGAAAGTTTGGCCATAAGCTCTGCTTCTCCGATACTGCTTGTATAAGTCAGATTAGAATTAACGGTATTGATATAAGTGTCGATAGCTTGTTTGTTGGTGGCATCTTCTGTTATTTTCTTAAATGCGGCTATTAAGTTCCGGTCGGGAGTAGGATAAGATAGAGCAACGTATGCGAAAGCTGGCAGAAGGGTTTCAAGGATTTGTTGGTTATTCGGAAAACGTCCTACTGTTCCTGCTGGACAATCTAAGTTTGCGCAGAAAAAACGGAAGGCTAGTAAAGCCTGCTTTAGATTGTTCATTGTCTTTTCAGAGAGTGCATATGGGGTATCATGCAATAGATATGTCACTAATGCCCCTGCATAGAGTGCATGCGGATAGTAGGCGCTGAAATACGGACCACGATGATGATAGCCGGAAAAATCCGCTTTGATGGTTCCAAAAAATCCGGGAGCTATACTCAAGGCGTTATTCATGTAATTGCGAAAAGCGGTCATAGCTATTTCTCTTTTTTTAGAATCGGTCAATGATAAAGCATAAATTAGCTTAGGTAGAGCCAACGCACGTAAGTTGTCAGCAACTTCTCCCGTGTGTTCCGGTTCCTGATAACAGATACCGAAAAGGGTGAACCACTGTAAAGTGTTTAATTCCCGTTCTAATTGCTTCTTATTTAATTTATCTTTCAGTAAGTAAAAGGAATGGAAATAGCCGGAACTTCTAAGTTTCTCGAAGCAGAGAGTTCCCAAACCACTACCATCTGCCCATCCTTGGTCGTAGAAATAATCGTAAATATAAAGTGCTTTCTTTAAGCTTTCTGTATCACCATTTATTTTGTAGTCTAAAGCCAATGGGAGCAGGATTTTCTCGTTGATATCTCTGAATTTTGTTATATCTTCTTTGTCTATATAAGTAGGAAAAGCCATCGGATACAGCGGTTTACCGATAGGTGTTTGTTGTGTGTCATAAGCGATACATATCTCTTTTCCGGCTGTTACACCTGTTTTTATAAATTCTTGTTCTTTCAGCCGTCGGTTTTCTATCCACGGATGTTGAAGTGTTTCGGAACTTCCCAAATACCAATCGGTCAGTCGCTGTTCGATGGTAGCAATATCTTCTTTGTTAGCTTTAATAGTTGTGGGTACGTATGGAGAAGTATTTCTATAATTTAGAAAATCCGGTATCAGGCTGAAATCGGTACGGTTCACACAGTATTGTGCGTCTGACATTTTCTGCCAAGGCACTTTTGGCGTGAATTCCAAATAATCCAAGTAAATGTTTCCGATTTGTTTATCTTCTGGGAATAGTATGTTGACTTTTGAAATAATCTCTCCTTTTTCTTTATCCATATCCTCTGTGAATTGTGCCCACAAACATCTCCAGCCTTTGAAATGAAGTGAGAAGGGCAGACGGCATATTTCCTTTCCTTCTTGGTCTGTGAAACTGAATATGAGATATTGTTTGATAGGATTGTCATTGTAGATCCAGGTTGTAATACCACCTTGATTACTTCGGGTAGCTTTTGGGAGTCCTCGTGCCTGTTCGATAGTAATTATTGCACCCGGTTGTCCTTTTATGTGCAATGACTTCTTGCCGAGTTTCTGTTTGACTGAAGTTATGGATAGAGTACCTTTATTGATGTTCCAGTTTTGTAAATCATCATCGTTTTCAAAATTATAGTAACTTTGTGCTTGCAAGTGAAATCCACTAATGATGAGGATTACTATAAATAGTTTTTTTCTGATGTATTCCATAGGTTATAAACTAAAGTTTATCTTGTCACATTTATCTGATAACAAAATTAGTGTGGAATATGCATCGTATCCTTTTATTTTGTGTTTTTCTTCCTAATTAAAATACAAGACAATGATACTTTTGTATAAAACAATATTAGTAATGTCTAAATATCGGTTTAGGGCAGTACTACACGGTCTCCCAAACGCTTTGCCATGATACTTTGTACTTCCCGCATTTCACTGTAACGTTTCATGATATCATTGCATTTTTCTTCGTCATTGGCAATGGATGGGTCTTGTAGGGCAAACATCATGTGTCTCAATTCCTCACTGACAATGGCGTACTTAAAGTTAATCATCAATATCGGAACTAACTCATACAAACGTTCTTCATCAGTTACAACTTTCTGGCTCTTGGAATGATACTTACTGAGTTGATAACGGTTACTGATAAGTTCCACGCTCAGTTTACTGATAGAGTTATCCGGATGTGCCAGAAAGTACCGTTCAGCAGTAAAACCTTCGTCATGTATGTGTGAAGCGGCTTCTGTCAATATTTGTCTGTGCAACGGATTGTGAAAGGCCAAATCGTCTTCCTTTAAATCATTAATGACATATTCTATCACACTGACGGGTATTTCTTGTCCTTTTTCATTGGTTACATTGCACATTATTTTTTCCCCGTAACGTACAATCATTTGGAGTATCAGTCGTTCATATTTATAAAATTCCTGTCCTTCCTTACCCTCTTGTGGGATAAAGGAAACGTATACGTCTTCCGGTGGGAGAGAAGAACCATCTTCATATCTGGTTAAATCCCCAGAGGGTAACTGAGTGTTGTCGGTGGTAACAGGTGGAACATTACCATCAGCGTCTGGCATTTGTATCGTTTTTGTATTAGGTCTTGTGGTATTGGTCGACCTACGTTCCCGTTCTGCCTGTTCTGCACGCCTTTCTGCCTGCGTCTCGCGGCGTTTGGCTACTTCCGAAACAAGAAGTCTGTCTTCAACATGTAGTAATTGGGCGCATTCCTTGATGTATACATCACGTACAATAGCTTCTGGAATAACTGAAATACTCTGTACCAGATTGCTGATTAATTCGGCACGCTTAATTGGATCTTTACCTGCATCTTCCAGTAACAAGTTAGTTTTGAAGCGGATAAAATCCGTTTCATGTTCCTGAATAAAATTTTGAAACTCCGTTGCGTTATGTTTACGTGCAAAAGAGTCTGGGTCGTCTCCGTCAGGTAGAAGGCAGACTTTAATATTCATCCCTTCCTCCAACAACATATCAATACCACGGATAGACGCTTTGATACCAGCAGCGTCACCGTCGTATAGTACAGTCATATTGTTGGTGAAACGATGAATTAGTCGGATTTGTCCCGGTGTCAGTGCTGTTCCCGAAGAAGCTACCACATTCTCTATGCCGGATTGCTGCATGGAGATAACGTCTGTATAGCCTTCCACCAGGAAACAGCGGTCTTGTTTTACAATGGCTTGTTTAGCAAAATAGATACCGTATAGTTCATTGCTTTTATGATAGATTTCCGACTCGGGCGAATTGACATATTTCACCTTTACACCCTTGGTGGCACTGACAAGAACACGACCGCCAAAAGCTACTACCTTACCTGACAATGTATGTACTGGAAAAATGACACGTCCCCAAAAGCGGTCCCGCAGGCGATGGTCGTCCGTTTCGTAACAAAGTCCGGTCTTGATGAGAAATTCTTTTTTATATCCTTTCTTTAAAGCCTCCTGTGCCATGGCATCATGGCTTTCGGTACAATATCCCAACTGAAATTTCTCGATAATATCATCCCGGAAACCACGGCTACGGAAATAGGCCATACCAATACTGCGACCATCCACATGATTACGCAAGATATTCTGGAAATAATCTCTGGCAAAATTGTTGACTATGAACAAACTTTCTCTTTCGCTCTGTACCAGTTTTTCTTCATTGGAAAGTTCTCTTTCTTTGATTTCGATACCATATTTCTTGGCGAGGTATTTTAAAGCTTCAGGGTAGGACATCTGTTCATGTTCCATGATGAAATGTACAGCATTTCCCCCCTTTCCACAAGCAAAGCATTTACAAAGTCCTTTGGCGGGAGATACATAGAATGACGGTGTTTTATCGTCATGAAAAGGACATAAACCAACATAATTTACTCCGCGTTTCCGCAGAGTAACAAAATCTGATACTACATCCACTATTTGTGCTGCATCAATTATTCGGTCTATGGTTGGTTGGTCTATCATAATCTGCGTACAAAGTTATAGATAAAATTAGGTCGTGCAAAAAAGGGTTACGATAAATGGGAATTTAATTCTTCATTAAATTATCATTTAATCTTTTCTCTGATTTTCGTCAGATACTTTTTCATTCCTTCCGCATCTTTGTTTTCAATAATTTCAAGAAGGTTCTTTAACTCGGTACGTATATTTGCTACTTGTGAGGGTGTACGTGGATTGAATAATATCTCTTGAAGCAGGTAATCATCTTCACTAAGTAATCCTTTGGCAATTGCCATGTGTTTTTTGAAGGTGGTACCTGGTGCTTCCTGATGTTTCATCACTGCCGCGAAAACGAAGGTGGAAACAAAAGGAATGGACAGAGAATAGGCTACAGTTTCGTCATGTTCATCAAAGGTGTATTCAAAAATATTGAGTTTCATCGTTTGGTAAAGATCTTTGAAAAAGATCTTACCCAAATGATCGCCTTCACTGATGATAATGGCATTTTCTGTATTCAGATTGCTGAGACTGGCAAAGGTTGGTCCGAACATAGGGTGTGTTGACACATAACGGAAGCCGCTTTTTTCGTAGAAACTCTTCAGCCCTGTCTTCACCGAAGCGATATCGCTGATGATACAATCTTTAGGTAATACAGGCAGGACTTGGCGAAATGCATCCAGCGTATACTTTACCGTCACGGCATTGATAACTAGTTCCGGTTCGAACTCTTTGATTTCATCCAAAGTAGTGAGGCGGTAAGTGTTATAAACAAATCGTAACTGATGTGGGTTTACGTCAAACACAGCCGTTTCGTGTTGAAAACTCAGAATGTCTGTAAAGAAAGAGCCCATTTTTCCGGCTCCAAGTATTAATATTCGCATATATTTGATTTTATGAAGTGATAGTGTGATTGTATGGTAATGTGATAGAGTAATATCACTCTATCATTTTATCACCTTATCACTTATTGATTATTTCCATTTGTTGCCTCACGCTTTCTTCGTGTATAGCTTCAAATACTTTTTTGATAAATTCCGCATCCATACCACAGAGTGAACCTTGTGAACCGCGTTTTTCGAGAATTTCATTGTAACGTCCTGTTTGCAGGATAGTCATGTCATGCTCTTTCTTGTAAGTGCCGATTTCACGGGCAATTCGCATACGTTTTGCCAATTCCTGGATGAGATTGTTATCGCATTCATCAATCTGCTTACGTAATTCACTGAGGTTTTCAGTACTCTGCGTCTCCTTACGGATAACGAGTAGGTTAAGAATGTAATCCAGTACATCCGGTGTCACTTGTTGTGCCGCATCACTCCATGCACAATCTGGATTACAGTGACTTTCGATGATTAAACCGTTGAAGCCCAAATCCATTGCCTGCTGGCAAAGTGGGGCGACTAATTCACGTTTTCCACCGATGTGGCTCGGATCACAGATAATAGGAAGGTTCGGAATTCGACGACGTAGTTCGATAGGAATATGCCATTGTGGCAAGTTACGGTATAGCTTCTTGTCGTAGCTACTGAAACCACGGTGTATAGCGCCAAGACGTTTCAGACCGGCATTATTGATACGTTCCAAGGCACCGATCCACAATTCAAGGTCAGGATTTACTGGGTTCTTTACCAAAACTGGGATATCTACTCCTTTCAATGCATCAGCTATTTCCTGTACGGCAAAAGGATTAGCAGTGGTACGGGCACCTACCCATAGAATATCTATTCCGGCTTTCAGGCACTCATACACGTGTTTTGCGGTAGCTACTTCCGTAGAAACATACATGCCAGTTTCTTTCTTTACTTCTTTCAACCAGGCAAGTCCTTCTACGCCAATACCTTCGAAGCCACCTGGTTTGGTACGTGGTTTCCAAATACCTGCACGAAATATTTTCATACCTTTCTCAGACAGCTGTTTAGCTGTACTCATAACTTGTTCTTCTGTCTCTGCACTACACGGACCTGCAATAACCATAGGACGCTTGTCCTCAATGCCCGGTAATAAAATTGATTCTAATTCGAGTTCCATATTCTTTATCTTTGTTTAATTTGTCTATTATTGTATATATACTTCTTATCCTTCTTAATACTCTCCGAAATACTCTTCTGAAGCCGGTTTTAGGATTTACTAGTCTTGCTGAATTTTGTACTAAATTTTTCTCTGGCTTTTAGTAACTTTTCGGTAATATTTTAGTAAAATAATTTCTGTTTCCTAGAAAAACTTTTATAAAAATATTACCTCATCTCTTTAATACGTTTCAATGCTTCTGTTAGTTTGTGGTCCTTACAGCAAAGTGAAATACGGATAAACCGTTTTCCGTTACTTCCGAAGATAAATCCCGGAGTAATGAACACACGCGCTTCATGTAAAACCTTTTCGGTGAGTTCTTCTACGTCTTTACAACTATCGGGTATTTTTCCCCAAAGGAACATGCCGACTTGATTTTCATCGTATGTACATCCCAGTTCGTGCATAATCTTTCCGGCAAGCCGACGACGGTTACGATAGTTCTTATTATTGTCATCGTACCAATCTTGTCCGGCTTCGAGGGCAATAGCGGCAGCCAGTTGCATGGCACGGAACATTCCGCTGTCGATATTACTTTTCACTTTTAATATCCATTGTACGAAATCTGCGTTCGAGGCAAGCATGCCGATACGCCATCCTGGCATATTGTGACTTTTACTCATGGAATTGAATTCGATGCAACAGTCTTTAGCTCCCGGTACATTGAGGATACTGATGGGATGTTCGTTCAGGATAAAACTGTACGGATTATCATTGACGATGACGATGTTTTTGCGGTGGGCAAAGTCTACCAGTTTTTCATAAAGCTCCGGTGTGGCATTTGCTCCTGTCGGCATATTAGGATAGTTGGTCCACATCAGTTTCACACGACTCATATCCATCTTTTCCAGTTCTTCAAAGTCGGGTATCCAGCCGTTTTCCTCTTTTAGATTATAGTTCACCACTTCTGCACCGAGTATCTTACTGAGGGAAGTGTAGGTTGGATAACCGGGATTGGGAACTAATACTTGCTCTCCCGGATTGACAAAGGCCAGTGTGACATGCAGGATACCTTCCTTGGAACCGATAAGTGGCTGGATTTCTGTGTTGGGGTTCAGGTCTACATCATACCACTTCTTGTACCATCTGGCAAAGCTGCGACGCAGTTCTGGGATACCTATATAAGGCATGTAACCATGACCATCGGGATTTCGGGCTTCTTTGCATAGTGTTTCTATGGTTTTTTCAGAAGGAGGCATATCGGGACTACCGATACCCAGGCTGATAATATCCTTTCCTTCGGCATTCATCTGCGCAACTTCTTTCAGTTTCTTTGAAAAATAGTATTCACTTACGTTTACCAGCCGGTCGGCAGGTTTTATTTTAGATATTTGATTTTCCATCTTCGTATTCTCCTAATATTTTAAGTTCTTTGGTGAGCGGAGTGATAGCCGCAATAGATTGTTTATATCTTAGTACATTGTCGAAAACTATATCTACATAAAACTGATATTCCCATTCTCGTCCAATGATGGGTAGTGATTGTATCTTCGTCAGGTTAATACGATAGAATGACAGGATGGACAATACTTGCGACAAACTACCTTCTGTATGTGGCAGAGTGAATACTATACTAGCCTTGTTGACATCCTTAGTGCGGTGACGATTCAGTTCGTCCACTTGCCAAGGATCCGCTACCACTAGAAAACGGGTGAAATTATGTTTATTGGTTTCAATACCTTCTTGCAGCACTTTCATTCCATAACGTTCGGCAGCAACTTTGGAACAGATAGCGGCATGTCCTTTCAAGTTCTCTTTCTTGATAATCTCGGCACTGAGGGCTGTGTCTTCTCCTTCAACCACTTTGATACGTGGATGTTGTCCCAGAAACTCGCGGCACTGCATTAAGGCTATGGGATGGGAGTTTACTTCTGTGATGTCGTCCCAGTCTTCTTCGGGCAAGCAAACGAAACTATGTGAAATGCGTAATTTATATTCACCTACAATCTGTGTGCCGCTTTGGCGTAGCAGCTCATTGTTGTGTAGCAAACTACCTGCGATCGTATTTTCTATCGCCAGCATACCAATGGTCTGACTGTCCTTTTTGACAGTGGTAAATACATCTTCAAAGTTAGCACAACAGATTAATTCTATTTCTTCTCCTTCGAAGTACTTGTGTGCGGCGATGTCGTGATACGAACCTAATATTCCTTGAATGGCTACTTTTTTCATCCTTTCACTATTTGTTTTCTTTGTTTATGCTATAAAAAAAATCCCGCTTCCATACAATGGAGCGGGACTTTATATATTACTTAGTTCTCTATTCTGTTCTTAAGCATCACTGTCACTTGATACATACAAACTCCCGCTCTACTTTCTGGCTAAAGTAAAAGTAAAAAAAGAAGTAATATGCATAAGTAAATGATTTCATTCTTATTATTCTTTTGTTTTTAAATTACGCGACAAAAGTAATACTTTTCTTTTATATGCAAATAAAAAATGAACTTTTTTTATGAATACATTTTTAAAACTGAATTTATGGCAATAGTTTAATCGTCTTGCATGATGCCTTTTATTTGTTCCCACTTATTTACGGCATCGTTTGTTTGATTGCTTCCTGGAGTACTTCTTCCTTCCCGAATATATTTCTGTAGCAATTGTTTCAGCTCTTTTACGATTTCGGGATGTTCACGATATACGTTCTTGCTTTCGATCGGATCGTCTTTCATATTGAAGAGTTGTATAGGGGGAAGGTTGGCTATTACGTCTTTGTCAACTCCCGGTTTGGGAAAACTCCACCCGCCGGAACTGGGAGAGCATAATAATTTCCAATCGCCCTTACGGATGGCAAATTGTCCACGGATGGAATGATGTACGGTGGCTTCACGAATTATTTGAGGGTAACAGGGATTTTGAATGAGTGGAAGGATATTGTAACTGTCTTCTGCTTCGTTATCTTTCAGCTTGTATCCGTTCAAGGCGGCAAAAGTGGCGTAAAAGTCATTCAAACATATGGTTTGAGTACATTTTCCTTTACTTGCCACATTATTCCACTCTACGATAGTAGGAACGCGATGCCCACCATCGAAAAGATCAGCTTTCATACCTCGCCAGATGTAGTTGGCATGATGGCCTTTGGCGGCCATCTCAGGAATACCTCCGGCTGGAGAACAACCGTTATCTGTAGTAAAAACTAACAAAGTATTCGAATCGATACCATTACGGCGAAGTGCCTCGCGAACCTGTCCGACTACATCATCCACCATCAATACAAAATCGCCATAATCTCCCAGTCCGGTTTTCCCTTTGAATTTTTTATCAGGAAGGATAGGAGTATGGGGTGCAGGGAGTGGTAAGTAGAGAAAGAAAGGCTGTTTACCGTATGCATGTTCGTCAATGTATTTTATGGCTCTGTTGGTGAGATTTGGTAAGCAATCCTGGTGTGTGAAATCATTACCGATTGCTCCGCCCCGCCAGAAACCGGGTTTCTTTCCTGCGGGAACTGTACCTATCTGGGTGGCGGTAGGTTGGTTGTTTTCAACGTAAACGTATGGCGCCATATCCAGTGAACCACAAAAACCATAGAAATAATCAAATCCCAAATCGACAGGTCCGTTGCTGATAGGTTTTGTATAATCTACATCCTCATCTGCCAGCGCATCTGCATCCGGTTTTTCATGTCCGGCTTTTGTTCCCCAGTTCCAACCCAGATGCCATTTACCTATGCATGCAGTGGTATATCCGTTGGATTTCAGCATTGTTGCAATGGTACTACGTGTGGTAGGGATAATGGGACGGGAGTAACCGTACAATACACCGCTTTTTAGTTTGGAACGCCAGTTATAACGTCCTGTTATGATACCATAGCGGGTAGGAGTACTGACTGAAGAACAAGAGTGTGCATCGGTAAAGATTACCCCATTGGCTGCCATTTGGTCAATGTTGTTTGTCTGGATATGGGAATTCTCATTGAAGGCGGAAACATCCCCATAACCCATATCGTCTGCAAGAATAAAGACAATATTAGGCCTTTGCTGGAGAGTAACTTTTATTTGTCCAGTAGTTTGTGCCTGTAAATACTGCCCTATGCACATAGGAATAGACAGTAAACTGAAATAAGATGACTTTTTCATTGTAAATAATAGTTTTGTGTTTCCGTGAAGAAGGTTTGTGTAACAGATAAATAAGTATTTTATTACGTTATAGGAATAATTCAGGGTATGTGGCTGCTATATTAAATGTATCTCCGCTCTCTTCCGATAATTTTAGATATTCGGCACATAACTTTTTAACTATCTTTTTGTATTGAGGTAAACCAAAAAGGTCTTGTGTTTCTTGCGGATCTTTCTCCAAATCAAAGAGATAAACCTTTTTGGCTGCCGGAATAAAGAATAGTTTATAATGTCCGTCTGTCACCATACGTTGAGCTTCTTGCAAATAGGCAGAATAAACGGCTTTACGCTGAGAAGAAGCTTTAGTGTTTTTTAATACACTGACCTGAGAAATAAAATCCAGATGATCAGGCTTTGGGATGCCTACCAAATCATAAACGGTAGGTACGAGGTCTTGCAGATAGACTAACTGATTGCGTACCTCTCCTTTAGGCAATCCCAAACCGCAAAACGCTAAAGGTACTTTTACGCTGTGATCATACATACTTTGTTTCCCAATTAAGCCATGATGTCCCACGGACAAACCGTTATCTGCTGCAAAAACAATCAGAGTATTTTTGTCCATGCCGTTCTTTTTCAGAGCCTCTAAAATTCTTCCTACCTGAGCGTCCATGTGTGTAATCAATGCATAATATTCCTGACGATGTTTTTGTACGGAGTAATGGGTACGGGGAAACGGAGCAAGACGTTCATCTCGTAAGGTTCTTCCGGATTTCATCGCTTCTCCGAAAGGATGTTCTGGCAGAAAATTTTGCGGGACAGAAACTTTGTCCACGTCATACATATTTACATATTCTTTGGGAGCTTGCCGAGGATCATGCGGAGCATTAAAAGCGCAAAACATGAATAAAGGTTCTTTGGAGTTTTTATTTTCATTCATATATGCTATTGTTTCATCGGCCAATATTTCACTCCAATGCTTTCCTTCACTCCAATATCCACCTTTTGATTTGTCCCAGGGAAGCCAGGCGTTATCTTCTTTGTTTGTCGGACGATTGTAGGCATCTTTCGTATCTTTAGGCATTCCCCCTCGTACTTTTACACTCTTATCAAACAACTGATGCGCAGTAATGAATTTCATGTGCCATTTTCCAGTTTGAAAAGTTTTATAACCTGCTTGTTTCATGACTTGAGGCCACATTTCCCCATTGGCAAATTCCGTTTCATATTTCTTACTTTCGGCCTTATAGGTGTTCCAAATGTAACGGCCGGTTATTAACTGTGAACGGCTGGCAATACTGATAGCACCATTCCATCCACCCATTATATATGCATTGGAGAAACGGACTCCATTTGATATCAACTTGTCCAGATTGGGAGAGATAATTTCATCGTTACCGAGAATATCCAATCCGTCGTAGGTCATGTCATCTACGAACAAAAAAAGTACATTTGGTTTATCTTGGGGGGTATGATGGTTTTGTCCGGTGTTCGCGGAAAATAAAATTTGAGGAATTGTTAATACAGAGGTAGCTATTAATTCAGATAAAAGTGTATGTGTCATGGCAAATCATTTAATTTTGAATACTCAAAATTATGCCTTTTACCTCAAGAATATTGTTAGTTTTGTATCAAATATTGTTTTCACAGTCTCAAACTTCCTTTTTGCAATCAATAGGGTGCTACAATAATCTGTACAGGACGATGATCAGATGCTACGGGCTCATTGATAACTTTTCGTTTGATTACTTTAAAACGGTTCTCGTTTTTGCGGTCAAGATAAATGTAATCAAGGGTTGAATCGGGTAAATTAGCCGGATATGTCTGAATATTGATATCATTCAGAGTAATAAAGTGTTTACCTAACTCTTGTTGAGGCTTGTCTGTAGGCAATGAATTCATGTCACCTGCAAGAAAAACAGGCTTACTGATGTCTTCCAGTACTTTTAGAATGATCGGAATAGAGATCAGTTGATCTTCTGGTGTTAACGATTGATGAGTGGCGCAGAATATATAATCTTTAAATTCGGCAACAATCATGGTACGTTCTTCTTCACGTCCGGGCATAGGAATAACTTTATGATTTAAAGGAACTTCTTTGGAAAGGATACCGATACCGTAACTTCCACCTTGAAAAGGAATAGCAGACGCATAAATACCGTGCATCTTAGTATATTCTTTGAGTTTTTCCAGTGCAAATACTCTGTTGTTTCGCTGGGTTACACTATCTAATTCCAGAAGTGCTACTACATCGGGAGATACTTTGAGAATAACATCAGCAATACGCTGATAGTCGCGTTTATTATCCATTCCGATGCAATTGTGCACATTATAAGAAAGAATATTTATTTTTTTCTGTTGTGCTTTACCTGCTGCAAATACCAGTAAGAGGACGAATAATAGTAGATAACGTTTCATGATAACAGATTATATGTTGATTATAAGCCAAGTATATTTGTTGTATTTTCACTCGGTTGATTACCGTATTGTCCGTTAAATTCCTGTATTTCTTTGGGATTTAGTTCCAATCCTTTTTTCATATCTTCAACGGAACCGTCTTTGTCACCGTTCAGTAGTTTGGCACGTCCACGTTCATGATAAGCTTGAGCGAAGTTAGGATTTAGTTCAATGGCTTCATCGAACAGTTCGATGGCTTCATTTAGTTTCTTTTGTACAATGTAGAGTTGTCCTAAATAGAGGAAAGCCTGTTCGTTGAAAGGATTCAGTTCAGTTACATATCGGTAATCAGTTTCGGCATCTTTTTCTGTACCGATAGCCTCTTTTATTTTTCCGCGAAGTAACAAGGCACTTTCGTCATCAGCATCCTGAGCTAGGATGGCTTCAATATCTTCCATAGCTTCTTTGTATTGATGCATTTTTATCAAAGCTTCTGCGCGTAACAAGCGGGCTTCGATGAAGTCATCTTTCAGCACAATGGCTTTTGTCAGATGGGCGATACACATGATATCGTCATTTTGACCATTATCTGCTTTTCCCAGCAGATAGTGTGCCATGGCATTACCTTCTTCAATGGCAATAGCTTTTTTAGCTGTTTCGGCCATTGCCGGATAGTCTTCTTGCATATAGTAAACATTGGCAAGGGTTAGAAAAGTTGAGGTATGTTCCGGTTCTATTTCGGTCATACGCTCCAGTAGTTTGTGTGCCTCGTCGAGTGCACCAGTTTGTATATAAACTTGTGCCAGGTAACCCATCGTTTCAAAATCTTCCTGCAAAGCAAGTGCTTCCGTAAAGCATTGGATCGCATAATCCGTACGTCCCATGCGTTGTGCACGCATACCATCGTATTTGAATATTTCAAAGTGCTTCTGAATGTTTTTCTGTTTTTCCTCTTCCGGAGTAATTGGTTTACTGGAGAAAAAAGATTTAAAAAATCCCATATTTCGTTATTTAAGAATTAAAGATTAAAAAGTGAAAAAAAGTAACTTCATATTTCAGCAACAAAAGTAATGAATTATTTTTTGATTTGCAGCATTCCATTGACTGCAATAATTTTTCCTTCATTCAGTAGTTGATGAATTGTTTTAGTCAAAAGTTCCTTATCTATTAGTAAATTTTCTAAAAGGGTAGCAGGCGTCATGGGTTGTTCACTCAGTATCAGGTAGATACTTTTGGAAATTTCTTTCTCAGAAAGTTTGTCTGAAATACTTTTTTTCTTGTTACGGAGTTTAATACAAGTATCGCACAGTCCGCATTGATGTTCATTTTTCTCGCCAAAGTAGCGTAATAGCATGCGGCTGCGACATACGGTATCGTTGGTCACATAGTCTAACATAGCTCCGATACGCATTTCGTAGCGTTCTTTACGTTTTTCATATACGGAGGGCGGAATATTAATATATTTTGTTTCCACTCGTTCGCGTGTATATATTATATAAGGTGTCTTTTTATGTGGAATGTAACTGACGATGTGTAACTTGGCAAGGCGTATCAACTGTTCGTATATTTGGCGGCGGGTAAGTCCCGTACGCACGGCAATCGAATCTTCATTGATAAAAGTATAATCGGTAAACACACCTGTATAAGAACGTAGTATGGTTTGGATAAGCATATCCATGTCGTCACCCAGTTCCCGTAGTTTGTAAAGTTCTTCCCTACGGATGGTGAAAAGGAGCCGTGAGGCATTATCTTGCTCGTCGGTATATTCCAGATAACCAGCCTGGGTTAGTATTTTCAGTGCACTATCCACTGGTACAGGGAAATATTTGAATTTCCGGCAGAAATCCTCGATGTTGAATTCGCGTATACACCCCTGTCCATCACCCATCGCCATCTGATAATAATATTGTAGATGTTCGTATACTTCTCTGATGTATTCTTTTTCAGGGAAGGTATCGGGAATTCGTTTGTGTAGGGTCGTTTTATCCGATTTAGTAAAAAGTACCACGGCGTAAGCTTTTTGTCCGTCACGTCCTGCGCGCCCCGCTTCCTGGAAGTATGCCTCTATGGAATCCGGTAAATCCATGTGGATGACGATACGTACATCCGGTTTGTCTATTCCCATACCAAAGGCATTAGTGGCTACCATGACACGACTTTCGCCCGATTGCCACCGATGTTGTCGGATGTCTTTCGTTGTATCATCCAGACCGGCATGATAAAAGTCGGCGGTGATACTCTCGTTGTTCAGTAATTCGGTGATTTCCTTGGTACGGCGGCGGTTACGTACATATACAATAGCACTACCGGGTATTTTGTGTAGGATATGTAATAATTCTCCAGTCTTGTTTTCCGTGTTGCGTACGATATAGGCAAGGTTTTGCCGCTCAAAACTCATACGGAATACATTCTCCTCTCGGAAATTGAGACGTGTTTGGATATCTTTAACCACTTCTGGTGTTGCGGTAGCAGTTAGCGCAAGTATGGGTACATTTGGCAAAAGTTCACGAATTTCGGCTATTTTCAGGTAAGCGGGACGGAAGTCGTATCCCCACTGTGAGATACAATGACTTTCGTCCACTGTAATCATATTGATATTCATCTTCTGCAATTTGGTGCGAAAGATTTCGGTATCCAGCCGTTCAGGAGAGATGTAAAGGAATTTGTAATTGCCGAAAATACAGTTTTCAAGGGTAACGATAATTTCTTGGCGGCTCATGCCCGAATAGATGGCAAGCGCCTTGATGCCCCGTTTTTTTAGGTTCTGCACCTGATCTTTCATTAGTGCAATCAGAGGGGTGATGACAAGACACAACCCTTTCTTGTCAAGTGCAGGAACTTGGAATGTAATAGACTTCCCACCTCCTGTAGGCATCAGCCCTAAAGTGTCTTTACCCTCACCAATACTATTTATGATGTCTTCCTGAATGCCGCGGAAGGTATTATAACCCCAATATTGCTTTAATATCTCCTGATACATAATATGAAGTGATAGGGGTAGAGTGATAAAATGATAGGCTGATAAAGTAATATCATCCTATCACTTTATCACTCCTACTACCTTTTTAGTTTGGCTTTATGTCCTCGATTTGTAACTGTACTTCGCCTCGCTTATGAGTATTTTCTTCAATTGTATAACAGATGTCGAATGAACGTTTCGTTTTGATGAAACGTACATGCGAACTTTGTCCGAAGGCGATACCGTTCATAACATTGTTCGATTTGTTGTCTACAAGTTCTAGTTTAATATGCTCCTGATCGCGTCCCACAACCTTACTTGTACCGTAATCATATACGTTATGCGTACAAAATACCGGCTTCGTATTGTCGGGACCGAACGGATTAAATTTCTTCAAGTCGTTACAGAACTTAGGAGTGATATCTCTAAAGTCGATTTCGGCATTAATATCAATAACTGCACTGGTTTGTTCGGGTAGGATATGTTGTGAGACGAATTCTTCAAAGCGCTCGGTAAAAGCGGTTACATTCTCCACTTTCATGGAAAGACCTGCTGCATAGGTATGTCCTCCGAAGTTTTCCAGAAGATCACGGCAATATTCGATAGCTTTGTATACATCGAAACCAGAAACCGAACGGGCAGACCCCGTCGCCATATTATCCGTCCGCGTCAATACAACGGCAGGGCGATAATATACCTCTGTCAGACGGGAAGCGACGATACCAATGACACCTTTATGCCAGTCTTCGTTATACAGAACAATGGAACGACGGTCTGCTAGTCCATCTAATTCCTCTACAATCCGATTAGCTTCTTCAGTCATGGTTTTGTCAAGGTCTTTACGGGTTTCATTGTATTGGTTTATTTGGCTGGCCTTTTCCAAAGCAAGGGAAAAATCTTTCTCAGTCAGCAGGTCTACAGCTTCTTTCCCATTCTGTATACGTCCGGAAGCATTGATACGCGGACCTATTTTGAATACGATATCACTGACGGTAATATCCTTTTCAGCCAATCCGCAAACGTCGATGATGGCTTTCAGACCTACACTGGGGTTACTGTTCAGTTGTTTCAAACCATGATAAGCCAAGATACGGTTTTCTCCCATGATAGGTACAATATCCGAAGCAATACTGACAGCACAAAGGTCTAACAGCGGAATTAAATGATGAAACTCAATACCATTGCTGATGGCAAATGCCTGCATGAATTTGAAACCGACACCACAACCTGAAAGATGTTCGTAGGGATAAGTATTATCCTCGCGTTTAGCATTCAGGATGGCTACGGCAGGCGGCAGTACTTCATCGGGTACATGATGGTCACAGATGATGAAATCTATACCTTTTTCTTTTGCATATGTAATCTCATCTATGGCTTTGATACCACAATCCAATACAATAATCAATCCTACACCTGTTTCAGAAGCATAATCTACACCTTTAACAGAAACTCCGTACCCTTCGTTGTAGCGATCGGGAATGTAATAATCTATGTTCGAATAGAACTGTTGAATAAACTTGTAGACTAGTGCTACGGCTGTGGTACCATCTACGTCATAATCTCCATAAATCAGAATGCGCTCTTTCTTTCCCATCGCCTTGTTCAGGCGTTCTACAGCTACGTCCATGTCCTTCATTAGGAATGGGTCGTATAAATCCGGCAATTGCGGGCGGAAGAACTTCTTGACAGCTGCTGCTGTTGTTATTCCCCGCTCTATCAGCAGTCTACTAAGTATCGGGCTAATCCCCAATTCTTGGGCTAGTTGTTGGCTAGCTTCTGCTTGTTCGGATGTAATGGGTAGATAATTCCATTTGTGAGTCATTTTATATATTATTTTTCTTTTTTCTATCTCAGAACGTTGGAGAAGGGGAGCTTTCTGCTATCTTAATGCGTACTTTTCTCCAACAAGCTGTAAAGGTATGAAAAACTCTTGAAACGGAGGTGAATTCTATAGAAAATATTCATAACGTCGTATATTCTATAATAAAATCATCTTATTTTTGTATTGTCTAAATAAGTAGGCAACTTTTGAAGTTATTAAAGCGAGGACTAATTATGTTGACTTTTATCTCTTGTGCTAAGACGATGGCATCACGTTACACCTTAACCGTGCCCAAAGTTACTGTTCCATTCTTTGAAACGGAAGCTGTGAGTAATGTATTGGAAATGTCACAATATTCGGTTGGAGAGCTGGAAAAACTATTGCGGGTGAATACCAAGATTGCTACTGAGAATTGGTTTCGGTTTCATGATTTCTGTTCTGAAACTAATCGCCCTATGCCTGCTATCTGTGCCTACACGGGGATTGTATATAAACACATTATGCTGGAAGATTTTACAGTAGATGATTTCCTATATGCTCAGGAACATCTTCGTATTACCTCTTTTCTGTACGGATTACTTTGTCCTCTGGATGGCATTAAACCTTATCGTCTTGAAGGGGATGTGCGTTTGTCGGAGAAAGGTGGTGACTCCATGTTTGATTATTGGAAACTGTTATTGACAGACCTTTTTATTACAACCATCAAAAAACAAGGTGGTATACTCATCAATTTGGCAAGTAGCGAGATGAAAGGCTTGTTCGATTGGAAGCATGTAGAGTCGGAAGTACGTGTCATTACACCTGAGTTCCAGATATGGAAAGGTGGTAAATTAAAAACGATTGTTGTATATACTAAAATGTGCCGTGGTGAAATGCTACGTTATATTATTAAGAATCGGATAGAGCGTCCCGAAGACCTGAAAGCTTTTTCGTGGGAGGGTTTTACCTTTGACGGAAATCATAGTATGGATAATCATTTGCAGTTTACATTGATTTCCTGAAACTTACTTTTGGCTTTCATATTTCTTTTTAGCAACTTTACAAAGTGAACCATGTATTTGTATCTAACAATCAATGACTTCGAAAATAATGAATATATTAAACGACCTTTGGCTATAACTTTAGTAAGACATGTGATGAAATACGTCCAACTTATCGTATGGATTCAAGTTGCCAAGGAAGCTATAATTGCATTCTTGGAAAGTACGGATTTCGAGGATGCCATTCGTTTGGCAATATCTTTGGGAGGGGATGCGGATACAATGGGAGCCATTACTGGTGGAATATCAGAAGCCTACTATAAGAATATTCTTATAGGGATAAAACAGGAGGTTATAAAAAGACTGCCGGATGAGTTTATAAATGTCATGTGGCATTTTTCCCGGAAATTTAATAAAGAATCTTATTTATGCCTTTTTGATTCTTCTCGTGTTTGATTTTCATAGTTCTTAGCTTTGCGTAAAATGAAGATTATATTGCGCGAAAAGAGCATGGAAAAAGTAAATGAACACTTATTTTTGTCTCCATAATAATTATTAACTTTAATGCAATAAGGAAGCAAGTGTAAGTGGAAGAAATCCCCCTTGATATTCTTCTACTGGACTTCTTCTGAAATTAATTAAGAAAATGGAGATAGGCATTGATTTAGGTGGAACTAATATAAGGGCCGGTTTGGTAAAAGATGGGGTTATCATCAAGAAAGAAATAGTTCCATGTCCCTCCCAGGCTATTGAACAAGACGTACTGCTTTGTCTGGAAAGTTTGGTTGATCGTATGATGTGTCCCGAAGTAAAGGGAATTGGTGTGGGGGTACCTTCGGTGGTAGATGTTAAAGAAGGTATTGTGTATAACGTGATGAATATTCCTTCGTGGAAGGAAGTACCTTTAAAAGGTTTACTTGAAAAACGCTTTTCGATACCAGTATACATCAATAATGATTCTAACTGTTTTTCTTTAGGAGTGAAACAATTTGGCGAGGGACAGCCCTATCATAATGTGGTAGGTGTAACTCTCGGAACAGGAGTAGGTACAGGTATCATCATTAATGACAAACTGTACGGAGGACAAAATACGGGAGCCGGAGAAATAGGCTCATTACCTTATTTAATCCATGACTTTGAACATTATTGTAGTAGTGCTTTTTTTGTACGCTATTATAATACTACCGGAAAGGAAGTGGCTGCGAAGGCTACGGCTGGTGATGTACATGCGTTGGAGATATGGAAAGAGTTTGGTTCTCATTTGGGAGAATTGATGAAGGCTATATTGTTTACTTACGATCCTGAAGCCATTATCATAGGAGGAAGTATAGCGTCGGCTTTTACTTTTTATGAAACTTCTATGTGGAAAACGATATCTACGTTTCCATATATGGAAACGGTGAAACGGATAAAGATTATTGTTTCGCAGATAAAAGACGTTGCATTGTTGGGAGCTTCTGCTTTGGTGAATAACGCGATGATATAAACATTAATACATAAAAAATAGAAACCATGAAAACTAACTTGATGAGATCGTTGATTTTGTGTGGCTGTATTGGAATGGCTCTGGTATCTTGCCAAAAACAAGGTTTATTGGCGGATGACCTGTTACTCTCTGATGATTGGAAAGTACAATCTTCTGCTAAAACTACTTTGTTGGGAGAGCAACTCTCTATGCCCGAAGCTGAGGTAAAGGGTTGGTATGATGCAGTAGTACCTTCTACTGTAATGGGAGTGTTGACCGATAATGGTGTGTATTCCGATGTTTTGGAGGGTGGAAATTATAAAAATATAGATAAATCTCTTTTTGATACTACTTGGTGGTATCGGAAAGATTTTGAAATTCCTCATCTTGAAGAAGGACAACATGTTGCGTTGATGTTCGATGGAATTAGTTATGCAGCAAATGTTTGGTTGAATGGCAGGCAGATAGTAAATCGCGGTTCTTTGTATGGCCCTTTTCGCCGTTTTAAACTGGATGTAACCGATGATGTTCAGAAAAAAAATGTTTTGGCAATTGAAGTGTATCGTGCCCGGCCTGGAGAACCGAATATAGGTTTTGTAGATTGGAATCCACGTCCTGCGGATGAAAATATGGGTATTTTCCGAGAAGTACGGTTGGTTACCAGTAATGAAGTTGCTATGGAACATTCTGTAGTACATTCAAAAGTGAATACAGAAACATTAGATGAGGCTTGGCTAACAGTGGAAACTGAATTAACAAATCAGTCTGACAAGGCAGTTAGTGGTGAGCTGAAAGGTGAATTAGAAGGAAAAACTTTCTGTATTCCAGTGTCATTGGCTGCTAATGAAACGTACGTTGTAAAAGTAACATCGGAACAAACGGATGTTTTATATCTGAAAAAACCTCGTCTTTGGTGGTGTCACAATATGGGAAATCCCGAAATGTATAAATTGGATTTGCAGTTTGTGGTAAACAACAAGGTTTCAGATCGGGAGACAGTTGATTTCGGGGTTCGCGAGATAAAAGATTATCTTACGGAAGAGAATGCTCGCGGCTTCCTCTTGAATGGTAAAAAAGTTCTTGTCCGGAGTGCCGGATGGACAGATGATATTTTTCTTCGCGACACTCCGGAAAGCAATGAAACCCAAGTGCAATACGTTTGTGATATGAACCTGAATTCCATCCGTTTTGAGAATATCTGGGGTACTTCGCAGAATGTTTATGACCTTTGCGACCGCTACGGACTGTTGGTACTCGTTGGCTGGAGCTGTCATTGGGAATGGGACAGTTACCTCGGTTCGCCTTGCGACGAATACGGCGGTATCAAGATCGAGCACGACATGGACCTGATAGCCCGTTCACTGAACGACCAGGTATTGTGGTTGCGCAATCATCCCAGTATCATCGCCTGGTTTGTGGGCAGTGACGTAATGCCGCGTCCCGAACTTGAAAGACGCTACAAGGCATGTCTTGACGAGATAGACGACCGCCCTTATATCACTGCCGCCAAAGAAATGACGAGTGAGATTAGCGGTCCGAGCGGTACGAAGATGGCAGGTCCTTATGAGTATGTAGCGCCTAATTATTGGTATGCCTCAGAAGCTCCCGGCGGTGCTTTCGGCTTTAATACCGAAACAGGTATCGGCGCGCAACTTCCTGTTATCGAGTCTATTCGCAAGATGATACCCGAAGATAAACTCTGGCCGCTGAATGATGTATGGAATTATCATTGTACGGCATCTACCACCGCTATGAATAATCTGGATGTGCTGACGGAGAATATCACCGCCCGTTATGGCAAAGCCAAAGACCTGAACGATTACCTTCGTAAAGCCGATTTATTGAATTATGAGGGCACACGTGCCATGTTTGAAGCTTTCCGTGTTAACGTGCCCCGTACAACGGGTATCGTGCAGTGGATGCTTAATTCTGCCTGGCCTTCTTTCTACTGGCAACTGTATGACCATTATCTGGTGCCTACTGCTGCCTACTATTCCGTGAAGAAAGCAAACCGGACGCAACAGTTGATGTATGATTATGGCAAGAAAGCCGTCTTTGCAGTCAATGAAGGTGTGGAACCTCAACATCTGAAAGGGAAAATGGCTGTTTATGATTTGAACGGTAAGTTGTTGGCAGAGGAAGAAAAAGACTTGGAAGTATTGCCTTACGAGCCGGTTGAGGTATTCAAAGTTCCTGTTCCCAGTGATAATGCTTTCCTTATGTTACAGTTGACGGACAATCAGGGCAAGCTGCTGACTGATAACTTCTATTGCCTTTCCGCTACCGATGATGTGTATGATTGGGCTAAATCCACTTGGTACCAGTCTCCGATTACGAAACCTGCCGATTTTACCAAGTTAGCTTCGATGCCGCAAGCCGAATGCAAGGCAGATGCTGCTTTGAAACAAGAGGGTGACAGTACGTGGGTAGAGGTGAAATTGGAAAATGCTCCTGCTGCTGTGGCCTTCTTTATCCGTCTTTCTTTGAAGGATGCGCAGGGAGAATTGATTACTCCGGTATTTTGGGAAGATAATTATCTTTCTTTGGCTCCGGGTGAAACAAGAACGGTAAAATGTTCCATTCCGCGGTCTGTAAGAGTCTCTGCTCCTGTCATTCTGAGTGTTTCCGGCTGGAATGTAGCAGAGAAAAATCTGGAACTAGGCTTGCAAAAGATGAAATAAGTGCCTACCTTGCACTCCGTATGGTTAGGCTGATATTATTGACTGATTTTACGGAAGCTTTTGCTCACAACTTATTGAGGGGCATCCTGGAGTACTCCAAAGGTCGCGAACCTTGGGTGGTATGCCGGATGCCCCCTTCTTATAAAGAAACCTACGGTCTGGAAAGTGTACTGAAATGGGCAAAAAAATGGGAGGCAAATGCTATCATAGCCCAGTTTAACGACGATGATGATGTGGAGGTTTTTCGTCAAAACGGTATAGTTGCTTTGGCGCAGGACTTCAAATCACGTTTCACTTCCATTCCTAATATTACCAGTGAATACAAACTGACCGGACGTATGGCTGCCGATTTCTTCCTCCAAAAAGGTTTCCGTAATTTTGCTTTCTATGGTTATCGGGATGTGGTTTGGTCGGAAGAACGTTGCACGGGTTTCCGTGAACGAATTATTGAGAAAGGTTTTGGCGGTAATTTCTACGATTATCGCAAGCAGCCTTTAGAAAATTTGTGGTACTACGAGTCGGAGCCTTTGGCTAATTGGATAAAATCTCTTCCGCATCCGGTTGCTTTAATGGCGTGCGATGATACGCAAGCCAATCGTATCATGGAGGTCTGCCGGATATTGGGCATTCATATTCCGGAGGAGATTGCCGTATTAGGGGTTGATAATGATGATATTGTCTGTAGCCTTTCAGAACCGCCTTTGTCCAGTGTCAGCCTGAATATACAAAAAGGTGGATATGAAGCTGCTCGGCTGATTGATGCCTTGATTCATGACAGTACTACAACTTATGAAGATGTAATCATCCATCCGGTCACTATCGTAAACCGCCTCTCCACAGATATTTATGCGACCGATAATCCGTCTATTCTTGCTGTGCTGCGGTTCGTTCATCAGAATTTGGCAAATAAAATCGGAGTGGAGGATGTGGTGAAGCAAGTTCCTCTTTCCCGCCGCTTGCTTGAAATGCGCTTCCGCGAAGCTACGGGAAAATCTATTTACCAATATGTCTTTGACCTCCGTATGGAGCGCTTTTCGCAATTACTACTGGCAAGCGATGCTCCTATTGCCGAAATTGCCGTGCAAGTCGGGCTTCCTGATTCTAAAAATCTGGCACGGCAATTCAAGCAATATAAAGGTTGTGTGCCGGCTGAGTATCGCAAACAAAATCGTATCAAGTAGGTGCTTGCTATTCAAATGCTATTATTGGTGTATTAATCATCACGACTGACAGTACCGTCATAATTATCTTTCCATTGTCGTCCATGGTCATCACGATAGCTACCAAATCCTTGGTCTTTTAATTTGCGTTCAAAACCATTTTCATCAGTAGTCGTTATTCGTTCGGTTTCTTCGTTCGATGAGGAAGAACTGCCGGAAGATGACGTACTGCTGAAAGCTGCTTTACCCAAAATCATCAAAATGAGATAAAGTATTAAAGGCATATAATGACAACGCTTGCTACAGCGCCTATAACCATTGCCAAAGCGCAGGAAACTATCATGAAGACAGATTTCCCGATAATACTGCCTGCACTATCCAGATAGATGAAAGTTTGGAAGATACTGGCGCAAATCAGCATAGATAGAAACATAATGATAGTGAAATTTATATTATCTAGATTTACTTGCGTGTCTATCATCTGTTTGTATAGAAACAAGCAACCAAATATATTGCAAGATTTTTTAATATTTCTTTTTTCTCAAATCTTTTCCTTCGTACTTGCAGATAGCTTCAATCCATTCTTCCGTTAGCGGTTTGGATATATGCTTGTTGAGGTCGTATGTCACCATAATAGAAGTACAGGTACATTTCACTTCACGTGTTTCTGTATCGATAACACGCTGGGCAAGGTGAAAACTTTTGGTTCCTATCTTTGTGACGGCAGTTTGTACAGCGATGTGGTCTGAACCATAAATCTGTGCAAGAAAATCTGCCTCAATGTGGACAACGACAATCCCGTCTTTTTGCCAATCGACGTGAGGACATACGGAAGCAAAATATTCTGTTTTACCTAAATCATAAAAAGAGAAATAGACCGTATTGTTGACATGCCCGAATTTATCAACATCGTTAAAGCGTAGTTGTATAGGCAAGGTGTGGTTAAATTGAATTTCTTCCATTGTTTTCTCTTAAACTTTTCTATTATCGGTGCAAAATTACTAATTTTGCGTGTTAATCACTGTTTTTATACATCAAGAAATGATAGAAGACATTAAAAAAGCCTGCCAAGTGATGAATGAGGGTGGAATAATTTTGTACCCTACGGATACCATCTGGGGTATAGGTTGTGACGCTACCAACGAAGATGCGGTGCGGCGTGTGTATGAGATAAAGCAACGTTCCGATAGCAAGGCGATGCTGGTGTTGGTAGATTCTGCAGTAAAGGTCGATTTCTATGTTCGGGATGTACCGGAAATAGCATGGGATTTGATTGAACTGGCAGATAAGCCGTTAACTATAATTTATTCAGGAGCACGTCATCTGGCCTCTAATTTGGTTGCTGAGGATGGCAGTGTAGGTATTCGGGTGACGGATGAAGAATTCTCGAAAAGACTTTGTCAACAGTTCCGTAAAGCGATAGTGTCTACTTCGGCTAATATCAGTGGTCAACCTTCACCCGCTAATTTCAGTGAGATAAGTGAAGACATAAAGTCTGCGGTAGATTATATTGTAGGAGTTCGTCAGGAGGAAATGGGACATCCGAAACCGTCCAGTATTATTAAATTAGATAAAGGTGGTGTCATTAAAATAATCCGAGAATAAAAAGAAAATGGCAGGAGAAAAAATTAGTTGGTTACAGCGCTTCATCATCTGGCGCGAAAAGAATGTGAAGGAAAAAAGGTTTATTTTGCTCCTCAGCTTCTTGGTTGGCATCTTTACAGCGTTGGCTGCACTGATTTTGAAGGTTCTGATACATTGGATACAGAATTTCCTGACGGATAATTTTAATGCTACAGAGGCAAATTACTTGTATTTGGTTTATCCGGTGGTAGGTATCTTTCTGGCGGGACTGTTTGTACGTTATGTGGTGAAGGACGATATCAGTCATGGAGTCACAAAAATTCTTTATGCCATATCACGCAGGCAGGGACGCATTAAAAGGCATAATACCTGGTCGTCTATCATAGCTAGTTCCATCACCATTGGTTTTGGTGGTTCGGTAGGAGCGGAAGCGCCGATTGTGCTGACGGGTTCGGCTATCGGTTCCAATTTGGGAAGCATGTTCAAGATGGAACACCGCACACTGATGCTGTTGGTGGGTTGTGGCGCCGCCGGTGCGGTGGCGGGCATCTTCAAAGCACCGATTGCGGGACTGGTGTTTACGTTGGAAGTGCTGATGATTGACCTTACTATGTCTTCTTTATTGCCTCTGTTGATTTCGGCGGTAACGGCGGCAACCGTTTCGTACATTATGACGGGAACGGAAGCGATGTTTAAATTCCACCTCGACCAGGCTTTTGAATTGGAACGTATCCCTTATGTTATTATGCTGGGTATATTCTGCGGGCTGGTTTCGCTCTATTTTACGCGCGCAATGAACTCGGTTGAGGGAGTATTCGGCAGGCTGAAAGTGCCTTACAAGAAGTTGCTGGTGGGTGGCGCTATGCTGAGTATCTTGATTTTCCTTTTTCCGCCACTCTACGGTGAAGGTTACGATACGATAGAATTGTTGCTGAACGGTACGAGCAATGCTCAGTGGGATACTGTGATGAACAACTCCTTCTTCTATGGGAACGGGCAGTTGTTGCTGCTTTACCTGATGCTGATTATCCTTTTTAAAGTATTCGCGTCGAGCGCTACAAATGGTGGTGGCGGTTGCGGCGGTATCTTTGCGCCTTCTCTGTATCTGGGATGTATCGCCGGATTTGTATTCTCGCATTTCAGCAATGAGTTTGAGATATCTCCTTTTTTGCCGGAGAAGAATTTTGCATTGATGGGCATGGCGGGAGTGATGAGCGGCGTGATGCACGCTCCGCTGACGGGTGTATTCCTCATAGCCGAGTTGACGGGTGGATATGATTTGTTCCTGCCGCTGATGATTGTTTCCGTCAGCGCTTATCTGACTATCATCGTGTTTGAGCCACATAGTATTTATTCCATGCGTTTGGCAAAGAAAGGAGAACTGTTGACTCATCATAAGGACAAAGCTGTGTTGACTTTGATGAAAGTAGAGAATGTGGTAGAAAAGGATTTTGTCGTAGTACATCCTGAAATGGATTTGAGTGAATTGGTAAAGGCGATTTCTGCATCACATCGTAATATATTCCCAGTAACAGACAATATAGGTAAGCTGATTGGTATCGTATTGCTGGATGATATACGTAATATTATGTTCCGGCAAGAATTGTATCATCGCTTTACGGTGGGCAAACTGATGACTTCGGCGCCTGCGCGTTTATTTGATACGGATAGTATGGAGCAAGTGATGCGTACTTTTGATGATACCAAGGCGTGGAATTTGCCTGTGGTAGATTGTGAAGGAAAGTATCTGGGCTTTGTCTCTAAATCAAAGATATTTAATTCGTACCGTCAGGTGCTGGTACATTTTTCGGAAGATTGAAAATGGTTATGAAAAAAGAAGATTTGCGAATAGTATATATGGGTACTCCTGATTTTGCGGTAGAACCCCTTCGTTGCCTGATACAAGGTGGATATAATGTAGTAGGTGTGATTACAATGCCGGATAAACCTGCGGGACGTGGACATAAAATCCAATATTCTCCCGTGAAACAATATGCACTCGAACATCGTCTGCCGTTGCTTCAACCGGAAAAGTTAAAAGATGAGACATTTGTGGAGGAATTGCGTGCGTGGAAAGCTGATTTGCAAATTGTAGTTGCTTTTCGTATGTTACCGGAGGTTGTTTGGAATATGCCTCGTTTGGGCACATTCAACCTGCACGCTTCTTTGTTGCCGCAATATCGGGGGGCTGCTCCCATCAATTGGGCAGTTATCAATGGCGATAAGGAAACCGGTATTACTACTTTCTTCTTAAAACATGAAATTGATACGGGTGAGGTTATCCAGCAAGTGCGAGTACCTATTGGGGATACGGACAATGTGGGTATTGTACATGATAAGTTGATGATGTTGGGAGGACGTTTGGTGACGGAAACCGTGGATGCCATTCTTGCCGGTACGGTTGAGAGTATTCCGCAGGAAAAAATGGTTCAGGTAGGTGAATTGCGCCTTGCACCGAAAATTTTTAAAGATACCTGTCGTATTGATTGGAACCAATCTGTTAAACGTATATATGATTTCATTCGTGGCTTGTCTCCATATCCTGCAGCTTGGACTGAATTGGTACAGCCGGATGGAGCAGTAGTGGTCTTGAAAATTTTTGAAACGGAAAAAATCTTTCAGTCCCATCAATTGGAACCCGGAACACTCTTGACGGATGGTAAGACTTATATTCGTGTAGCTACCATGGACGGAATGATAGAAATTCATTCTCTTCAACTTCCTGGTAAAAAGCGGTTGAAAACGGATGAACTGTTGCGCGGCTTTCATCTGACGGAAGAATATAAATTGCGATGAACATTGCTCATATGAAATCTTTTCTGGATATTTATATGTTATACTTTCATATAACCTTTACATTATAACTGTTATGAAAACTATTATATCACCTTCTATCCTTTCTGCCAATTTTGCATATCTGGCAAATGACATTGAAATGATTAACAGCAGTGAAGCTGATTGGGTACACATCGATATTATGGATGGTGTTTTTGTCCCGAATATCTCTTTCGGTTTTCCTGTATTGAAATATGTAGCAAAGCTTTCGGAAAAGCCTTTGGATGTACATCTGATGATTGTACAACCTGAAAAGTTTATACCGGAAGTGAAAGCATTGGGCGCCCATATCATGAATGTGCACTATGAAGCTTGTCCACATCTGCACCGGGTGATACAACAGATACGCGAAGCGGGAATGCAGCCGGCGGTAACGATAAATCCGGCCACACCTGTGGCAATGTTGAAAGATATTATTAATGATGTGTATATGGTATTGCTGATGGGAGTTAATCCTGGCTTTGGTGGTCAGAAATTCATAAAACATACCGTTGAGAAGGTACGTGAGTTGCGTGAATTGATAACACTAACCGGTTCGCAAGCTTTGATAGAAGTAGACGGAGGTGTTAATTTGGAAACAGGAGCTTGCTTAGTAGAAGCTGGTGCTGATGCGCTGGTAGCAGGTAATGCGATATTCTCCGCCCGTGATCCGGAAGAGGCTATCCGTGCTTTGAAAAATGTCTAAGAGACTTTATTGTCAATAAACGGTTTACAACGGTATCCTTACCTTCGACTTTTGATGCCGTTGGCTGGTGGAATTGTATATGGGGAAGCATTTCCTTATGTACTTTCTGTTGGTGTATGGATGTCAGGCTTATTGTTCTTGCTGGGAATTTTGTTCATTTCCTATCGTTATTCATTCCATAGACTGTACGGAGGAACGGTTTTTATTTTTCTGTTTGGTTTAGGAGCTACTTTGGCTGGTCAACAAGTGAAGAAAACAGAATATACCTTTTCAAACGAAGCTTCTGTTTATCGGGTTACTCTTGATGGAGAACCGGAAATTAAAGAAAGTAGTATTTTATTTCGTGGTGTCCTTAATGGGGAAGTGCAAAAAGATACATTTCTTCATGCGACTGCAAAGAATGTTTTCTTGTTATATTTCCCGAAAGATTCTGTTACTTATGCTTTGTGTAGAGGGAATGAATTACTGATATATACCCGTCTGAATCCTCCTGTTAATAATGGAAATCCTGATGAATTTGATTATGCTCGTTATCTGGTTCGTAAAGGAATTAGTGGAACTGCTTATGTGGCTACCGGACATTGGAAAATAATAGGTTATGATGAATCTCATTCTTTCAGACAGATAGCTTTAGATTACAGAAAGAGAGTGATTGCTCTTTATCGGAAATTAGGGTTGAAAGGAGACGAGTTAGCTATCCTTTCTGCACTTACGGTAGGAGATAAAGATGAACTGAGTGAAGATATTGTAGAGACATATTCAGTTACTGGTGCCAGTCATGTATTGGCTCTTTCAGGGTTACATGTCGGATTTTTGTATGTATTGTTTCTCTTTATACTGTCACCATTGTGGCAAAGGTGGAATTATTTAAAGCCTGTTATGCTTTTAGTGATAATTCTTCTTTTATGGAGTTTTGCTTTTTTTACAGGTTTGTCTTCTTCTGTGGTTCGTTCGGTGATAATGTGTTCGCTTTTAGTTATTTCTAAACTACAAACGGAGAATCCTTTGACGATGAATACATTGGCTGTAACAGCATTTTTAATGTTATTGGTAAATCCGGTTTGGCTGTTTGATATTGGTTTTCAACTTTCTTTTGCGGCTGTTGCGACGATTTTACTTTTTCAATCAAAAATGTATGGTTTATTCACAATAAAGAACTACTTCCTGAGAAAAGTATGGGGACTGGTGACAGTGTCTATTACTGCCCAGATAGGTACTGCTCCTTTAGTTATGCTGTATTTTTCTCGTTTTTCTATTTATTTTTTGTTGACAAATTTATGGGTAATTCCGATGGTTACGATTATTATGTATACTGCGTTACTTCTCTGGATTCTTATACCTTTTCCTTTTTTACAGCAAGGAGTGGCAGTGGCATTGGATACGTTAATACACATTCAGAATGTGGTGCTTCATAGGATAGAACAGCTTCCTTTTGCTTCTATTGATAATATATGGATAGATGTGTGGGAAGTATTTTTCTTCTATCTATGTTTCATACTGGGATATCGTGCCCTTACACGTCATACGGTCAAAAATACGTATATTGCTTTATTTGTCATAATGTTGGGGGGCTTCTATCATACTTTTACATTTCTGTCATACGTTCCCCGGCGAAGCCTTGAATTTTACAATGTTCACGGATGTCCGGTTATACATTGTTTGGTGGATAATGCTAATTCTTGGTTAGTATGTACAGATAGTTTGCCGAATATTACGCGTTTGCAACGCACTCTTTCTCCTCATTGGAATCATTTACGTTTGAAACAACCTGTGTTGGTGGCAGGAGATTTCTCTACGGCTGAGATTTCTGTTCATAATCAGATTGTTTCTTATGGTGGTAAACATATCTGTTTATTAGCAGATGGTCGTTGGCATAATAAACAGGCAGATGTACCGATATCTATTGATTATCTTTATGTTTTGAAAGGATATAAAGATGATATTAAGGAACTTACTTCCTTGTTTACAATAGGAACTGTGGTACTTGATTCTTCTTTGTCTGATTTTTATCAAGAAAAAATTATCAACGACTGCATTCGTTTAGGTATCTCCTATCTTTCTCTTTCAAAAAAAGGTTCTATCCGTATATTATTATAAATCATAAACTTTTTGTACTTTTGTCTGCTCAATTGTTATGGATGAACGGAGTTATACCAATCGTTTAGTCGTAAATCGTCAACGTACCTATGTGTTAAAGATAAAAGATATGTCATGACCGTAGGGAATAAATTGTAAATCAATTATATGTTAACTAAAGTAATAGAACAATCAAAGATAGATCATTTTGCCAAATGGATGGAACGTGCAGAGAAAATAGTCATTGTGTCACATGTCGCTCCCGACGGTGATGCGATAGGTTCCTCTTTGGGATTATGGCATTTCCTGAATACACAGGATAAGGATGTGAATATTATTGTTCCCAATGCATTTCCTGATTTTCTGAAGTGGATGCCCGGTAGTAAGGATATCCTTCTTTACGATCATTATAAAGAATTTGCGGATAAACTGATTGCGGAAGCCGATGTTATTTGTTGCCTCGACTTCAACGCAATTCATCGTATCGACGCTATGGCAGATGCCGTGCTTGCTTCTCCGGCAAGAAAGATATTGGTAGACCATCATTTGAATCCAGAAGATTTCAGTAGAATTATTATTTCTCATCCAGAGATATCTTCTACATCCGAACTTATATTCCGCTTGATATGTAGGATGGGGTATTTCAGCGATATCACAAAAGAAGGAGCTGAATGTATTTACACAGGTATGATGACCGATACTGGTGGTTTTACTTATAATTCCAATAATCGTGAAATTTATTTTATAATCAGTGAGCTGCTTTCCAAAGGGATAGATAAAGATGAAATTTACCGAAAAGTCTACAATACCTATTCAGAAAGCCGTTTACGATTGATGGGATATGTGTTGTCACAGATGACGGTATATCCGGATTATCGTGCTGCATTGATATCTTTGACGAAGAAAGAGCAAAGCCGGTTCGACTATATTCGTGGTGATAGTGAGGGGTTTGTAAATATACCTTTGAGTATCAAAAATGTTGTTTTTTCTTGTTTTCTGCGTGAAGATACAGAGAAGCCGATGATCAAGGTTTCTTTGCGTTCGGTAGGTAAGTTCCCTTGTAATAAGTTGGCTGCAGAGTTTTTTAATGGTGGTGGACACCTGAATGCGTCCGGTGGCGAATTTTTTGGAACCATGGAAGAAGCGAAGAAAGTTTTGGAACAAGCATTAGAAAAGTTTAAGCCATTGCTTAATGCGAAAGGATAAAAAAAGTTTAGTTGTAAAGGTTAAAAGATACGAACTTTCGAGCCGTAGCTTTTAACTTACAAGAAAATCAAATACTTTTGTACGAAATTACTAAATAACAGAAATGAAGAAACTTACTTTATTCCTTTTGTCTTTATTGGCATTTAGTTTTGGCTTTCAAGCCTGCGATGATACAAAGACCTATGCAGAGATGCTGGAAGATGAAAAAAAAGGCATCGAAGATTTTATCAGAAAAAATAATTTTACAGTTATTTCTCAATCTGATTTCTATGCGCAAGATTCTACTACCAAGGAAAATGAATTTGTTCAACTTGTTAGCGGTGTGTATATGAATATAGTGTCTAAGGGTTATCCTGATACTGATGACTATGTGAACAAGTATGATACGGTAAAGAGCAATGATGAAGTATTAGTGCGCTTTATGGAATATAGTATTCTTGATAAAGATACTACTTTATCCAATCTGAATGCTACAGAAACGGTGGACGCTTTCAGATATACTGTGACTACTTCTTCTATAGCGGGACTTTTCTTGCAAGGATACATGCTTGCGTATTATGGTTCGTCTGTTCCTGCCGGTTGGCTCGTGCCATTAACTTATGTACGTAATGGTGCACATGTCAGATTAATAGTTCCGTCAAAAATGGGACACCAGACTGCTATACAATATGTTTACCCTTATTATTATGATATTCAGAAATATCAAATCTGGAACTAACCAAACAATTTAAAATATTAACCTATGACTCTAATCAAATCTATCTCTGGAATCCGTGGAACAATCGGCGGTGGTGCGGGCGAAGGATTAAATCCTCTCGACATTGTGAAGTTTACATCTGCGTATGCTACCCTTATCCGTAAAACATGCACTGTAAAAAATAACAAAATTATAGTAGGTCGCGATGCGCGTATCTCAGGTGAAATGGTGAAGAATGTAGTAGTAGGTACCTTGATGGGTATGGGATGGGATGTGGTAGACATTGATCTGGCATCTACTCCGACTACAGAATTGGCCGTAACGATGGAGGGTGCCAGCGGTGGTATTATCCTGACTGCTTCTCACAACCCGAAACAATGGAATGCTTTGAAACTTCTGAACGAAAAGGGTGAATTCCTGAATGCGGCAGAAGGTAATGAAGTACTTCGTATTGCTGAAGCTGAAGAATTTGAATATGCCGAAGTCGACAAACTCGGCTCTTATCGTAAGGACTTGACATACAATCAAAAGCATATTGACAGTGTATTAGCTCTTGACTTGGTAGATGTAGAAGCTATCAAAAGGGCAAATTTCCGTGTTGCCATTGACTGTGTAAATTCTGTAGGTGGTATCATTCTCCCACAGTTGCTCGAACAATTGGGTGTTCAGTATGTAGAAAAGCTATATTGTGAACCAACCGGTAACTTCCAGCACAATCCCGAACCGTTGGAAAAGAACTTGGGTGACATTATGAACCTGATGAAAGGTGGAAAAGCGGATGTCGCTTTCGTGGTCGATCCGGATGTAGACCGTTTAGCTATGATTTGTGAGGACGGTAAGATGTATGGTGAAGAATATACATTGGTAACCGTTGCCGACTATGTGCTGAAACACACTCCGGGTAATACGGTCTCTAACTTGAGTTCTACACGTGCTTTGCGTGACGTAACCCGCAAGTACGGTCAGGAATATTCGGCTTCTGCTGTAGGTGAAGTAAATGTAACTACCAAAATGAAACAGGTAGGTGCTGTTATCGGTGGTGAGGGGAATGGTGGTGTTATCTATCCTGCCAGTCATTACGGTCGTGACGCTTTGGTTGGTATTGCTTTGTTCTTGAGCCACTTGGCACATGAAGGAAAGAAGGTAAGTGAACTACGTGCTTCTTATCCGTCTTATTTCATGGCAAAGAACCGTGTGGATTTGACTCCGGATACTGACGTAGATGCCATTTTGGCTAAAGTGAAGGAACTCTATAAGAAGGAAGAAATCAATGACATTGATGGTGTTAAGATTGACTTCCCTGATAAATGGGTTCATTTGCGTAAGAGTAATACAGAGCCGATTATTCGTGTTTATAGCGAAGCCGCTACACCGGAAGCTGCCGAAGAAATCGGTCAGCAGATTATGAAGGTGATTGAAGACTTGGCGAAATAAGAAGATCTCAATGATAACTGAAAATAGTAATGGCGATAATCGGAAGATTATCGCCATTACTATTTTCAGTTATCATTGAGATTAACTAATCGTGTTGATACATTGATTAGAATAGTTTCACTCGTTCTATTTCTCCTTCGAAATTCGGGGTAAATACTCCTTTCCCGATATTTTTCTTAATTTCTTCAATACTCCAGAAACGTCCGCCATCCAGTTCATCACTGGGATGTATTTCACCATCATACACAGTCTTGTGTACAAATACAAGTTCTTTTTCACGGACAGACTCAAAAACATAGTTCGTAATGGCTTCAGGAGTGAAATCCGTGATACCTAATTCTTCCTGTACTTCCCGTTTTAGCGCTATTTCCACACTCTCACCGAGATCTATATGTCCACCCACGGATGTGTCCCATTTTCCCGGTTGTATCTCTTTCCAAAGTGGACGCTTTTGTAGATAAAGTTCGCCTTTGGAATTGAAAACGTGAAGATGAATGACTGGATGCAGCAGTTTACTACCGTTGTGGCATTCACCGCGAGTTGCTGCACCTATGATATTACCTTGTTCGTCGACAAGGGGGAACATTTCTTGATTGTTGTCGTAGTTCATAAGGTTAAGGTATTAATAATGAAGAATCTCCATAACTTAGAAAACGAAAATCATGACTGAGTGCATAGTCATAAATTTTTCTCCAGTTACCTTCCACAAAAGCAGATACAAGTAGTAATAACGTACTTTGAGGTTGATGGAAGTTGGTGATCATTGCTTTTACTATTCTATAATCATATCCCGGAGCTATGATAATCTGGGTACTGGTATGCAAAGTTTCCATTCCATGACGGTCAAGATAATCTACGATGGCTTGTAAAGCTTCAACAACAGATGTTTTATCTTCTTCGGGAGTCATTTCATAGGGTTGCCATTGTTTTACGTGTAGTTCATTTTCTGTAGCATCAGGCTTTTTTAGCAGAGAAATGCCGATATGATAAAGACTTTCTAGTGTACGAACGGAAGTAGTTCCCACTGCAATTGCTTTACCCTCATGAGCAATCAATTTCTCTAGCGTGGCACGCGAAACGGAAATATATTCCGTATGCATTTCATGTCCTTCTATTTCTTCACTCTTGACAGGCTTAAATGTTCCTGCACCTACATGGAGAGTTAGTTCCTCCAAATCGACTCCTTTATTACGCAATGCATCCAGTACGCGTGGAGTAAAATGCAATCCGGCGGTAGGAGCAGCTACAGAACCTTTTATTTTGGAATAAACAGTCTGGTATGTCTCTTTATCACTTTCCTGCGTTTCTCTATTCAGATAGGGGGGGATAGGTAATTCTCCGAATACTTCAAGAATATCTGCAAAGGTAACTCCAGGATTATCCCAACGAAAATCTATCCAATGGCTGGTTCCATGGCATTTTCCACGTTCAGCGATCAATGTAAGCGACTTTCCTTTTACAATCATTTCCCGTTTTAGGATACCTTCTTTCCATTTCTTCAGATTACCTATCATGCAGAGCCATGCGGCATGTTCCGTTTGTTGGAAATTGAGGGCATAGTCGTTGGGCTGTATCGGTTCTAGGCAGAATACCTCAATCAATGCGCCAGTTTCTTTGCGGAAGTGCAAACGTGCCTGGATAACCTTTGTGTTATTAAATATCATCAAACTGTTGGATGGAAGATATTCAGGTAGCGAAGTGAATTTATCTTCTGAAACTTCACCATGCCGATATAACAATAATTTTGATTGGTCTCGCTCCGGTAAGGGAAATTTGGCTATGCGTTCATCCGGAAGTGGATAGTTGAATTCTCTGATTCGGATATGTTTCGGATCTTCTTTCATTTCTTTATTTCTTTTTACAGGCTGCAAAGGTACAGATATTTATCGTCTTTTTCTATCTTTTTTTATTGAGTTACCGTATCTTTGTGCAGCAGTTGTGACTTTAGTACTTTCAATAGTAAAATAGTAAATTATTAAATCGCGAATAAAAAGATGAAAATAGGAGATAAAGTGCGTTTCCTCAGTGAAGTAGGAGGAGGTGTGGTAACAGGATTTCAGGGGAAAAATATCGTATTGGTAGAAGATCAGGATGGTTTCGATATTCCGATGCCTATACACGAATGTGTGGTGATTGAAACTGATGACTATAATATTCCTACTCCTGCCGCCAAGGCTGCTGCCAATAAGAAAAAAGAAGAACAACAATTGCCACGGAAGGCTTCTGAAACAGCCAAGAAAGCCGCTGTGTTATCGGTATCTCATTCTTCAGAGTCGCAGATCGAATGTTTGCCGAAGCCTCAAATCTCTGTGTATCGTCAACCGGAAATGAAAGGTGGTGATGTGTTGAATGTTTTTCTTGCTTTCGTTCCCGAAGATATAAAGGCTGTAAGTACCACTCCTTTCGAAACCTATCTTGTAAATGACAGTAATTACTATATGTATTATACCTATCTCGGTGCTGAAGGTAAATCGTGGACAGCCCGTTCCTATGGTCTGATAGAACCGAACACTAAGCTTTTATTGGAAGAATTTGAGAAGTCGGAATTGAATGATCGTGAGCGTGTAGCCGTACAATTGGTGGCTTTCAAGGATAACCGTTCCTTTGCCATGAAGCCTGCCATTAACGTAGAAATACGTATTGATACCGTGAAGTTTTATAAATTGCATACTTTCCAAAGTTCGGACTTCTTTGAAACTCCGGCGTTGATATACGATATTGTCAGGAACGATCTTCCTGTTAAACAAGTCTATGTGTCTGCCGAAGAACTGCAAGATGTCCTAATACAGAAAAAAGTGGTAGACGTTCCGGCTAAACCGCAGACAATTATTAAGCGCGGAGGTAAAAATGAAATCATTGAGATTGATTTGCATATCGGGGAGCTGCTCGATGATACTCACGGAATGAGTAACAGTGAAATCCTGAATTATCAGTTGGATAAATTTCGTGAGGTGATGAAGCAATATAAGAATAAGCGTGAACAACGTCTTGTCTTTATACATGGTAAAGGGGATGGTGTACTCCGCAAAGCTCTTTTAGATGAATTGAAGCGTAAATATTCTACCTGTAGAACACAAGATGCATCTTTTCAGGAATATGGGTTTGGGGCAACAATGGTTACTATAAAGTAACGAAAGCTCTATAGAATATGTGTGTGAATCGAAAGAAGGCTGCCCTGCTTTATGTAAGTTTAGGTATATTCCTTTTTATTTGGAGTGCTTGTACATTCTCCCCAAAACGGGGTAATGTGTCGGAAATGCAGGCTTTTGAGACCTTTTTTCGTTTGAATGTTGATTCTATAGCCACTGCTCCCCGATGGATGAGGACTCAGGCATTTCAGCGGATGGAGGAAGTGAGGGATACTTTAGTACGCCATAATTATCTGGCTATAGTCTTGAAAACTTACCTGGCTACTTCTGAGCTTGATTCTGCACAAATTCTGATACGCCAATTGAAAGATTATGTGAAGACACAGCCTTTCTCTCCTCAATTAGCCGATTTGCAATCGGAATATATTAATATGGAGGGGAATATTTATGGTAGGAGAGGGTATATGGATTCGGCTGAGAACTGTTTCCGGAAAGCTTATGAATTACGATTACAAGGTAAGAAAACGGGATTTATACCGGATATTCTGATGAACTTGGCCGATGCCAATAATCGTCAGGGTAAGTTGGATGTCGGAGCATTTTGGTATCGGAAAGCTTTGCTGTTGTGTGACTCTCTGAATTTACCTCCTGAAAAGAAATATCCTATTTACTACGGGTTGGCGCAAGGTTATATGACACTGCGCGATTATGAGCAGTGCGATCGGTATTATAATCTTGCTGCTGCAAGTTATGATGATATGTTACCTGACGAAAAACACTTTTATTTGAACAATAGAGGAAATTCTTATTATTATAGAGGAGACTATATCACTGCCATAAAATATTTCAGGAAAGTGCTGGATCTTGTAGAAGATTATCCGGATATGCTTTGGGCGCTTAATTTGACTTACTTGAATTTAAGTGACTGTTTCTTGAAACTGGATGAAACAGATTCTGCTGCTATTTATCTTGATAGATGTGAACCTTTTTTCAAAGAGTTGGGAGTGACGACTGCACTTTATTACATCGATACACAAAATATAGAACTGGCGTTGAAGCGTCATGACTTTTCTAAAGCTCGCAGACTATTGATGAAGAGTGGCATTCCAACCGATGTTGATCCGGATATGCTGCATATCCGGAATAAAAATTTAGAACTCTTCTTTGAAGAGACTGGCAATTATAAGCAAGCATATAAATACCTGAAAGAGAATAATCGCCTTGATGATTCTATCCGTAATGAGCGTGTAAGGATGCATACGGCAGATCTGACTTTACGTTATCAACAGGATTCTACTTTGATGGCACACAAAGTCCTGTTTCAAAAGAAGGAAAATGAAGTCTTGGTATTGAGACAGACTCGTTTTGTGATACTTGCTGTAGCCATTGTTGCACTGCTGGTTGCTGTTTTCATTTACCTGTATAACAGAAAGAAACGTGCTTTGATACTTGCAAAAAACCGCCGTATTGTTTCTTCGCTTCGTTTGGAGAATATACGTAATCGGTTGTCTCCCCATTTCATCTTCAATGTACTCAATCAGGAAATAGTAAGCCAGAAAGAAAACGAACAGCGAGAATTGGTGGCCTTGGTGAAGTTGATGCGTCGTAATCTGGAACTGGCGGAACAATTATGTGTTACGTTGGCAGAAGAACTTGATTTTGTGAAAACGTATATTGACTTGGAACGTCGTTCTTTAGGAGCTGATTTTCATTTGATAATAGAGATTGGGGAAGATGTACATTCTGAACAAGTCCTGCTTCCTTCCATGTTGATACAAATTCCGGTAGAAAATGCAGTGAAACATGCTTTGCGTGATAAGGAAGGAGAGCGTAATCTTTGGATTTCCATTCATCGTCGGGAAAATGGTATCTGTATCAAAGTTACAGATAATGGTGGCGGCTACCGTCCCGGCAGTCGAAATAGAGGAACTGGTACAGGGATGAAAGTGATTATGCAGACTGTTCAGATATTGAATATGAAAAATAAAGAGTCAATTGATGTTTCCATACACAATATTTCTTTGCCTGGTGGTGAAATCGGCTGTGAGATTGTTTTTTTACTCCCTGATAAATATAATTATGAAATTTAAGAAAGGCTGTTTAGTTCTATTTTTCGGAAGAATAGCCTGGGTTTAGACGGTATAGTTCGTAAATGCTCATTTCCAGCTTTGCATATAAGCGATATAATCTTTATATTCGCCAAGGAAAATGGGTGATATGGATAAATACAAGGTTGCTATAGTGGATGATGATGAGGTGTCTCTCGAGAATTTAAGTTTCGAGTTGAGAAAAGATAACCGCTTTTCTGTGTCGGGAACTGCACGGAACGGCAAGCAGGGGAAGAAGCTCATAACTAAGGTGCAACCTGATTTGCTGTTCCTGGATGTGGAGATGCCTGATATGACAGGATTGGAACTCTTACAGGAAATGCGCGACAGTATTGCTTGGAATATGCGGGTTGTATTTTATACGGCTTATGATAAATATATGATTCAAGCTATTCGGGAAGCTGCATTCGATTATTTGTTGAAGCCTTTTGAGGAACTGGATTTAAGGGAAATTCTTGCACGTTTCGTGAAACAGGTTGAGACAGGACAGAAAAAGTCTTTATCTACCGGAATATCGGTTCAAGCCGGACAGACTTTTATCGTATTTACACCGACCAACGATATGCGTGCACTTCGACCGGCTGAGATTGGTTTCTTTCGTTATTGCTCCGACCGTAAACAATGGGAAGTGATTTTGAATAATCAGCCACCGTTGACATTGCGTCGGGGAATGACGGCAGAACAAATCGTTCAGTATTCATCCGGATTTGTACAGATACATCAATCCTACATTATTAATATTGATTATCTGATGCTTATTAAGGATAATAATTGTGTCCTGTATCCTCCTTTCGATAAAGTAACGGAATTAATTGTTTCTAAAAAATATAAGAAAAAATTGCAAGATCGTTTTTGCTTGTGAAAGTAGAAGCATAACTGGTTAGGGAGTTAACATCGTATGGTTACGGTGTTGACATAAAGGAAAGGCGTTGAACTCATTGTTCAACGCCTTTTATTTTGTAATTAAACGTATTTGCACGTTATCAGTGGCGGATGTTATTCCACCCGGATACCTTTATTCAGCAATGTAATGTTCAAAACTTTAGCATAATCAGCATATTGCTTTTCATTCAAAGTTTTTTTCATTAATTTCAAATTACCATATATCGCGTTGCGAAGCAACTTCTCCTGATTTTTTTTTGAATTTGTGGCACGAGACATCTGTTCGCTGAAATATTCACATATATTAGCCACTTCTTTGTGTTGGTCATCAGACAAATTCAAATATTTACTCAACTTTGATACGTTGATGTTACCTTCCCATTTTGCAGTTGTAGGCTGATTTCCTGCTGCGAATGTTGTAACAGTCAGGCAGACTGCTGCTACTAATGTTAATCCTAATCTTTTCATAATACCTACTTTTTTAATTGTTATACCTAAAAACTAATCTAAACTAATACCTATTGAAAACAGCTCTAAGCGCTTAGCTTTTTCTTTTTACCTATGCAAATATAGAAATGTGTTTTATAGCATAAAAATGAATGAAGAAGAAAATGCATATGATACCTTCATTTTTTGATGTATGTCAATTATATGATGTGAAAATGTTCGTTTTATAGTTGGTTTTGTGATAAAAAATCAGTGTTCTTGGGGTTAAGTGTTATTTAGTGATATTATGATATAGTGTATGTGTGTCAAAAAGTAAATGTGAAGTATGAGGGGGTGCATTACTCTGTGTAGCGATGGTATATTGCTGTTTCCGGAAACTGAATTGTCGTTGTACTCTCTGAGCAAATACCCACGAATCCTAATCCGCCTTTTACATTGGAGGGGATACTGATGGGTTCCATTAATATATCATCATAATCATCGGAATTCAGACAATTCAGAGCTTTCAGATAACGATATTCGGCTTCGGTAATACTAAGTATTTGTATGGAAATACTCCCTGTACGGTATATTTGATTAAAGATTTCATCCGGAAGGATATTTTCATAACGCTGGGTATAGACCTTTAGTGTAACATTAGAATTACTGAAACGGTTATCAGTGAAAATATTGTATTTGTTTTTGATATTCGGAAAGAGCTCATTGTTTTCATCATCGCTATTAGTGGGATGTCCGTCGGTTAAAATCACATCATCCCGGTTGATAAGATCCGTATATTGTTTGGTGATGATAACGTCCGGGAAAGTATCGTTGATAGGTTGACATCGGAAACTAAAGTCATTTACAATATTCAGCCGATAATAGTTCTTTTCATTGGAACGGTCTTTTAAAGTTACTTTGAATTGTCGATAAGGTTTCAGGCCATTATATTCTTTGACATAAGCAAGACAAGTGTCTACCTGTATTTTATCTACGGGCTGAGGTACAGTAACTTCTGCTGAAACATGATACTTCCCATTTTCAGCAGTACTTTCCAGGCGAACATTGTCACCGGGATGTAAAATAGTGGTCAGGCGGAATACTTTAAATTTAATACTTTGGAGTATTTGTTCTTTCATTTCCTCAGGATAGTTGTTTTCCAGTCCACCGATTGATTCTGACGGTGATAAAGCTTCCGGTGTTTCTTTCAGTTGTCCGTTTACGTAAAGAGAAAGAGTACCTTCACTCACGCGTCCCACGCCGGTACCTTCACTCAGGTGCAGATAGACCAAATTATCCGTTCGTCCGGCATTTATTAAAGCATTCATAATCAGTTGAGGCTCTTTCTGTGCCGTATCGTAGGGAATTTCATTTTCACAAGCGGATAATAGGAGAAGAAATGTTATATATATAATAAGGTGTAGGCTGGGTTTCATCATTCTTGTTTTCATGTTTTATATCTTTTAAAATCTGTAAGTATAGGTAAAGGACGGGATACAAGGCAGTAACGTCATTTTCTTTATGACGGTTTTTCTTTTATTTTCCTGACCGGTAATAAACATTCCGTTGTTATTATTGCCATAATAGAAATTGCCATTGTCGCGTTTGGTATAGACCAGGTTTGGATTCATAGCATTGTAAACATTATAAATGCTGATATTCCACGTTCGCATACCGTGTTTTGTTTTTTTGTTGAAGTTTACTCCGAAATTCAGTCGATGGCTTGCCGGCAGGCGATAGTTGTTTCGGGAAGAAATGTAAGAAGTTTCTTCCATACTACCGTCCGGTTTGATAATGACTGTTTCCCGTTCGGGTATGGTGATCGTTCCACCTGTATAAAATATCCAAGAGGCTCCTATGTCTATGCGGTTACTGAATTTATGGTTGACGCAAAGGCTGATATTATGGCGGCGGTCGTACTTATAAGGAAAACGTTTACCATTGTTGATCGTACCGTTTTCAAACTGGCGGTCGCTTTTGGCAAGCGTATAAGCCATCCATCCGGTAGTACGACCTGCCGTCTTTTGAATCATGAACTCCAAACCGAAAGAACGGCCTTTACCCACTTCTACTTTTTCTTCCCAGTGGGTGGAAGTTCCGAAAAAACTAGTACCGTCCTGATATTCCAGTACGTTACGCATCTGTTTATAATAACCCTCCAGTGAAAATTCCCATCCGGGGATACCTTCATAATATCCGCCGATGGAATATTGGTTAGAGTACATGGGACGGATATTTTTTGTGATAGGTACCCATAAGTCTGTTGGCATAGAGAGAGGAGTAGACGAAAGCAGGTGTACATATTGTGCCATACACGAGTAAGCGGCTTTGATGGAATATCCCTGTCCCATACGGTAACGGGCTGAAAAACGCGGTTGGGCTGATAAATAGTTCTTGCCCTGTGTATGAAACAACGACAAGCGTATTCCGGTATTCAGGCTGAGGTTACTGCCGATGTCAAAGTTATCTTCCGCATAGAAAGAAACTTCGTGCCCGCGAAGTCTGTTGTTGGGATTGCTGCTATATACTGTATCTTGCTCTATTTTATTCTGTCCGGTTTCTCTGATTTTTGATGTAGTAGTTTCGGGGCTAAAGGTATGGTAGAGATATTCGGCACCAAACTTAATATGATGCTGTGGGAGTGGGGTATAGTCAAAATCCATACGAAAACTCCAGTCGCGGATACCGGAACGGTAATCTGCTCCGTATTGATAAGAATAGTAATTTTGACTGTTTTGGAAACGCCATTCTTCTGCCTCGCTTCTTAAGTTCATTTGATAGCTGTTATAGGCCACAGATGTATTACTGAAAAGTTTATTGTTGAATACATAGTTCCAGCGTCCGGATACTACAGTATTGCCCCAGTTCAATTGGTTTTTGTCACTATAGCTACTTCCAGAATAATATTCAGGTTGTTGTGTGTTGTAACTGTAATTCTCTTTGAATTTAAAATGAAAGTGATCTTTGCCTTTGTAGAAGTTCAGGAATATACGACTTCGGTCATTGAACTTATGATTTACTTTGGCATTGATGTCATAAAAGTAATAGTTATAAAATTCGGTATCGTCACCATCTTTATTCTTAATAAGGTTATTCAAGAAAGCGGTGTGGGTAGCGCGTGCACTAATACTGAAAGAAGTGCGGTTTTTGATGATAGGCCCCTCAAAATGTAACTTATCAGTCAGTGTACCAATACTCAATGTACCGTGATACCGGTTCATATCTCCATCATTGGTACGTACATCCACAATGGATGAAAGTCGTCCGCCGTACCGTGCCGGAAAGGAACTTTTGAATAGCGTGACTTTTTTCACGGCTTCGGGTGTAAAGATAGAGAATACTCCTAAGAAATGGTCGGCATTGTATACCGGAATACCATCCAGTAATATAAGGTTCTGGTCAGATCCTCCGCCACGTACATACAATCCGGAAAATCCCTCCATGCCTGCCTGTACACCGGGCATCAGTTGTACTGTCTTTAGCAGATCTGCTTCACCCAAGATGGTGGGGGTGTGTTTGACTTGTGCCATCGGAATTTCGTGTGCTCCCATGGCAGTGCTTTGGATACCCACTTCTTGTTTGTCTGAAAGTACCACCACTTCTGCCAGCTGGTTATTACTGTTCAGGCTGACGTTGAGTAAAGTGTCTTTTTTCAGTTCAAAACGGCTGTTCCGAGTTTCATAACCCAGATAAGAAAACGTCAATTCAGTTTCACCCTCCGGTAAAGTAAGCGTATAGAAACCGAAAGGATTGGTGGCAGTTCCCGTGGAACGACGACTCTCAAGGATATTGGCACCAATCAGCGTCTCCGAAGACGCCCCGTCTGTTACGTATCCGCTGATAGTGAACTTACGGCTAACGGGTTTCTGCGGCAGAGGCCGTTTATAGAGCAGGATATGCTTTCCGGAAATTTCAAACTTGATAGGTTCGTTTTCAAAGGCACATTGCAATATTTCGCTGATGGTTTGTTTTTCCACCTTCATATTAATGCGGTGGGATAGTTTGACTTCCTCTCCATAGACAAAAGAGAAGCCTGTGGCGTTTTCCAGCTGTTTTATCAGACTTTCCAAAGTCGCGTTGCGTATGTTCAGGCTTAAACGGACTTCTTTATTTTGTCCGTGAACGGATGTGATGTTTAAGAGAACCACGCACATCAGTAGTAAGACTCTGATGTGGTGGCATGAATAGAAAAAAGATTGATTCATTGTGTTTAGTTAGGTTTAGTAATGATAATAGTATTGTTTGTCTCTGTATAGTCAAAGTTGCCTGCGGCTCCTTTCAGTAAATCGAGGATTTCGGTCAGTTCTTCGTCGGTGTCGAAAGTACCCGTCATGCGATAGTTACATAGGTCGTCGTCATTAATGATAATCTCTTTGTGGAAGATTTCAGATAATTGACGCACAATTTCCTGTAAAGGTTGCTGTTGAAAATAAATAATTCCTTTACGATGTTCGGGTTGTGCCGGACTGGCCTGTTGTTTTATCGGTTCGGGTTTTGCCGGTTCAGGGTTCAGGGCGTGGTAGGCTGCCCAACTTGCCAGACACAGCAATACTACTGCTGCGCTGCTCGTCATCCGCAACCAGAATATTCTTCTCTTTTTGCGGGCAAGTATTTTCGTCTCCAATAAATTCCAGCTGCTTTCTGCCGAAAAATGTCCACGGGGTGAGCGAGTAGAGGTAACCAACTTGTTTAATACCTTGTCAAAGTCCTTGTTACTTATCTTCATTTTATAGGTTTTTTGTTTTTCATAAGTAAAGACAGGCACTTTGGAAAAACTCCCTACTCAAAATTGCATTTTTTTTCATCTATATCACTCCGCATTCAGCAGCATCTCCTTCAGTCGTGTGATAGCTTTTTGCAGTTGTGCATCTACCGTTTTTGTACTGATACTCAGTTCTTCCGCAACTTGAGCATAACTTTGTTTTTCCTCCCGTATGCGGATAAATACCTCCCTGCAACGTTCCGGCAATCGGTCGAGGGCTTTGACATAACGTGCGAAAAGTTCTTCACTGATAAGGGTGTCTTCCGGTGAGTCTGCCTGTACGGCAGGTTCGGGCAATTGGTCGGCGGATACAGTGGCATGCCGGGTTTCCTTTTCCAGATAGTTCAGGGATGCATTCTTTACGAGGATAAAGCAATAATCTTCAATATTACGTACTTCCGTCAGCGTGTTACGCTGTTCCCAAAGTCGTATAAAGACATCCAGAACAATCTCCTGTGCCCATTCTTCATGTTTCACGTAGTAGAAAGCAATACGGAACAACCGGTCGTATGTCAGGTCATAGAACTCCCGGAAGGCTCGCTGCGAGTCTTCATCCTTCATTTGACGGAGGTATCGTCTGACTTCTTGTTCGGTCATGTCATGCTATATTATCTCGTTTCTTTATAAACAGTCTTATTCTTCGATGAACATCAGGTCGCTTATAATACCGTCCGAAATAAAAATCCCTTCACGCGTCAGGCAAAGATGATTATCTTGTATTTTCAGTTTCCCGCTTTCCAGATAAGGAGTTGCCATATCCATGCAGTATTTCCACATCTCTGTGCCGAACTCCATTTCTATATATTTCAAAGATATCCCCCATAGGGTACGGATGCAAGTCATGATACACTCATTGTAGCAAGTCGTCTTGTCCCGGTATTCCGTTTCAAACTTCCGCCGGTCTGTTTCTATACCCTGCATATATTCTTCCAAAGACGCCACATTCCACTCACGGGTATGAGTGTTGAATGAGTGTGCCGCCGGACCGCAACCCAGATAAGGAATACCTTTCCAATAAGAAGTGTTATGACGGGAATATTTGCCCGGTCGGCAGAAGTTGGATATCTCATAATGCTCATATCCGGCAGCGTCAAGAGTATCTATCAGGACAGAAAAAAAGCGTACACTGCTTTCTTCATCCACTTCCCGGATACGGTGGGCTTGCAGTAATTCATAGATACGTGTCCCTTCCTCATACGTCAGATGATAGGCGGAAATATGCTCCACATTGAGACTGACCGCTTGCTTCAAGTCACGTTCCCAACGTTCATCCGTTTCGCCCGGCAATCCGTAGATGAGGTCGATACTGATATTTTCAAATCCGGCACGGCGGCAACGGTCTACGGCTTCAATGGCTTGCATGGCGTTATGGCGGCGGTTCAGTAATTTCAAAGTTACATCATCGAAGGTTTGTATTCCCATACTGATACGGTTGAAGGGGAGACGGTGTAACCGGGTTACATATTCTTCTGTCAAGTCATCCGGGTTGGCCTCGAGAGTAATTTCCTTGCAATGTTCCATGCCGTAAACCTCTTCGATAGTAGCAAACACCTGCCGGAAGTCCTCTTCATCGAGTTGTGAAGGTGTACCGCCCCCGAAGTAAATGGTTTCGATAGTTGCTCCTTCCAGATAATCCTTGCGTATTCTCAACTCCCGGCACAAAGCACGGATATAGCGCTCTTTCAGGTCGCTACGGGTAGTGGAGTAGAAATCACAATAGATGCAACGTGTTTTGCAGAAAGGGATATGGATATAGATACCTGCCATAAGCTTAGATTGATTGGGGGGCAAATATACAATTATTTTTTCCCTTGAGTTGAATGTTGGCTTGTCTTTGCTCGTATTTTACATAAAAACGAGTTTATATGCAGGTAGTGAACAGATGTGCACCCATTTTTGAACTATAATTCACCTTAGTCTTTTTTATTCCTTCTATCTTTGTGGGCGGTGTAATGATTGTACACCTTGACTAATTTAAACTTATATTATAGATATCATGAAAAAACATCTCATTACCGGACTGTTTGCGGCAATGGCTCTGACTGTGAATGCCCAGTCCTTCAGCGAATGGATTGACCCGGAAGTCAATGCCGTAAACCGTGCTCCGATGCATACCAATTATTTTGCCTATGAATCTACAGATGCTGCTGATAAAGGAGTAAAAGAACAATCGTCCAACTTCATGACCTTGAACGGAACTTGGAAATTCAATTGGGTGAAAGATGCCGATGCACGTCCCGTCGACTTCTGGAAAGTTGGATTTAACGATAAAGGTTGGACTGATTTTCCTGTTCCCGGCGTTTGGGAACTGAACGGTTTCGGCGATCCTATCTATGTGAATGTGGGGTATGCCTGGCGGAGTCAATATAAAAATAACCCGCCTCAGGTACCTGTTGTAAACAATCATGTCGGCTCCTATCGCCGTGAAATCACAGTACCGGCCAACTGGAAAGGTAAAGATATCATTGCACACTTCGGTTCGGTTACCTCTAATATGTACCTGTGGGTAAACGGTAAGTACGTAGGTTATAGTGAAGACAGTAAGCTGGAAGCTGAATTTGACCTTACTCCTTACTTGAAGCCGGGGCAAAAGAATTTGGTCGCTTTTCAGGTATTCCGTTGGTGTGACGGTACTTATCTGGAGGACCAGGACTTCTTTCGCTATAGCGGGGTAGGACGTGACTGTTATCTGTATGCCCGTGATAAGAAACGTATTCAGGATATCCGTGTCACTCCCGATTTGGATACAGACTATAAAAATGGCTCGTTGAGTGTGAAGTTGGATTTGAAAGGCAGTGGTAATGTCAAGCTTGAATTATTGGATGCTACCGGTAAACAAGTAGCCACTGAAATCGCCAAAGGTAGCGGTACGCTCCTGATGAATGTGGAAAATCCACAAAAGTGGACAGCCGAGACTCCTTACCTCTATACTTTACGTGCCACATTGCAGGGGGGGAATGAAGTAATTCCCGTCAAGGTAGGTTTCCGCAAGATAGAACTGAAGAACTCTCAGATATTGGTAAACGGCCAACCGGTACTCTTTAAGGGGGCCGATCGCCATGAGATGGATCCTGACGGTGGTTACGTCGTTTCTCCCGAACGTATGATTCAGGATATCCAGATTATGAAGCAATTCAATCTGAACGCGGTGCGCACTTGCCACTATCCCGATGATAACCTCTGGTATGACCTCTGCGATCGTTATGGTATCTATGTCGTAGCCGAAGCAAATGTCGAGTCTCACGGAATGGGTTATGGTGAAGAAACCCTTGCCAAACGTGCGGATTATCGGAAAGCTCATCTGGAACGTAACCAACGTAATGTACAACGTGGTTTCAATCATCCCAGTATCATCTTCTGGTCATTAGGTAACGAAGCAGGATATGGTTCTAACTTTGAGGCTGCCTATGATTGGGTGAAATCGGAAGACCCGAGCCGTGCGGTGCAATACGAACGGGCTGGAAAGAATGGCAAGACCGATATCTTTTGCCCGATGTACTATACTTATGATGCTTGCCGGAAGTATTGTGAAGATGATTCCATGACTAAGCCCCTGATACAATGCGAATATGCCCATGCCATGGGTAACTCTCAAGGTGGTTTCAAAGAGTATTGGGACCTGATCCGCAAGTATCCTAAATATCAGGGAGGATTTATTTGGGACTTTGTAGACCAGTCCGTGCGCTGGACCGGTAAAAATGGCAAGATGATTTATGCCTATGGCGGCGACTTCAACCGTTTTGACGCCAGTGATATTAACTTCTGTAACAACGGACTTATCAGTCCCGACCGTGTACCCAATCCGCACATGTATGAGGTCGGCTACTACTATCAGAATATCTGGACTACTCCTGCTGATATCCGGAATGGAGAAATCAACGTTTTCAATGAGAACTTTTTCCGTGACCTTTCTGCCTATTATATGGAATGGGAAGTGTTGAAAGGTGGAAAGGCCGTCCGTAGCGGTCGCGTGGATAATTTGAATGTGGCTCCTCAACAAACTGTTAAGCTCAAACTGGACTTAGGTAAGACCTGCCAATGTACCGAGTGGTTGCTCAACGTTTCCTATAAACTGAAGAACCGCGAAGGTTTGCTTCCCGCCGGTCATGTTGTAGCTAAAGACCAGTTGACGTTGAACTCCTATAAGACACCTTCCATGGATTTGCCGAATTGCGAACTGAGCAATCTCGAGGTCATTGCGCCCGTTGTGCAAGAGAATGACGCGAACTATCTGATTGTTTCCGGTGACGTGTTCCGTGTGGAGTTCAACAAGCATAGCGGTTATCTGACTAAATACGAAGTAGCCGGGTTGGATATGATAAAAGACGGTTCTGCCTTGATCCCCAACTTCTGGCGTGCTCCTACCGATAATGATTTCGGTGCCAATCTGCAACGTAAGTATGTAGCCTGGAAGAACCCCGAAATCAAACTGGTCTCATTCGATCAACGTACCGAGAACAAGCAAGTCATCGTAGAAGCGGCATACGAAATGCCCGGAGTTTCTGCCAAGCTGAACTTGACTTATATTGTCAATAATGTCGGTGCCATCAAAGTTACCCAGAAGCTGACGGCTGATAAGAATGCCAAGGTATCCAATATGTTCCGTTTCGGTTTGCAGATGCCGATGCCCCGTAGCTTTGAGACAATCGAGTACTATGGCCGTGGTCCGGTAGAGAATTATATCGATCGTAACCATTGCACTGATCTTGGTATTTATCGTCAGAGTGTATCCGAGCAGTTCTATTCGTATATCCGTCCGCAAGAAAACGGGACAAAGACTGACATTCGTTGGTGGAAGATGTTGAACCAGGCCGGTAATGGTATCGAAATTATTGCCGCCGCTCCTTTCTCCGCTTCGGCTTTGCACTATACGATTGAGTCTTTGGACGAAGGTTGGAGCAAGCAGCAAGGTCATTCGCCCGAAGTGGAAGAAGCCGATTTGACAAATCTCTGCATAGACAAAGTACAAGCCGGTTTAGGTTGTGAGAATAGTTGGGGGCGTATTGCCCGCCCCGAATATCAACTTCCTTACGGAGATTATGAGTTTACATTTATCTTGAAACCGGTGCGGCACAGTATAGAGATAGAGTAAAGTCCACTCTGATAAACTGGAAGTGTCATTTTTCTTCCCCGTTCCCTTGAAGAGAGGGAACGGGTTTTTTGTTTATTCCTCCTTACTGATATATACTTTGTGTGTACCTCGTCCGGATCTGCCGATACCACTGTCCGGTAATTCGGCCCATTGCCGCAGTTCCAGTGAAGCCGCAGTCTTCCTCAGCCCGGTAATTTCGCTGTAGTCGCCGACCGTCATATACGGATGTTTCGCCAAATAATTTTTAGCCCGCTCCAGCCTTTGTCCGGGCGTATAGTGTTGGGATGAACGGTGGAATTTATGTTGCGAACGTTCCAGGTCACAATTCCGGTTTGTTTCTTCCAGTAGAGTTTTGTCGGGGCGAAATTTGATGTCTCCCACGACGATACTCCGTGCGTTTCGTCTGGTTCCTTTTTCCTCGCCTGTTTCCCGCTCTTTACCGTCACGCAGGCAAAGAGAAGCAACGAAGGTTCCTATCTGTTCCAGTTTTACTGATCTTCCTTCACCCATCTGGTATGCCATTTCATCAGCTACCTCGCCCAGCAATCCCAGTATTTCACCCTTGCTGAAGGTCGATTTCTGGGCTATTTTCTTTGCAATGTCTTCCGTTGTAATCTGTCCGCGTTGAACCAGGCGCGGATAAAGCACGCGTTTTCCTTCTTTGTTTGGCAGGTTCATCTCCTGCATTTCATATTCGGCCATATATAATATAGTGTATGTTCTGTATAAAGACAAAACTTTTTTCTTATACAAGACAAACTTCTGTCTTTACTGTTCTAAATTTCTGTTTGATTAATGAAAATCTTTATTCTTAACTTGCGAATATAAGTTCTCAGCCTAAGAATTTATATTTGCAAGTTAAGAATATAAATTCACAATCTAAAATTATAACTTATTATTTATAAAAACAAATTTTCTTGACTATAAAAAGTACTTTTCTTATATACATTGAACAATTTTTATATTAACGGGCAATTTGAAGGGTATATATACTGAATGAAAGCCATATCTATTTGCAAGTAGTACAAACAATTGTATGAATTTTGTATTTCCTTAAAATGGGAATTGTTACCGAAATGGGTCTTGCCAATTTGGGTAGGGCAGATATCAGGACGGTGTGCTTCGAGTGTAGTTTGAATGAGGTATTCTTTTTTACACCTTATTATATTATATAGGTAATATATGAATGGGAGTTTAGGGGGGGACACTCCTAAACTCCCATTTGATTATCATGTTTCCCTTATAGGGAAAAGAGGGAAACTGGTTGATTGTTTGTGTAGTGTCCGTTACTTTTGATTGATGTGTTGAATAACATTGTTTAGTAACACGGCTGATTAATTGCTTTTCTTTTGATTAATTTCTAATTTGCGGCTCACAAAAATAATGGCATACGGAAGCATGCTGAGTATTCACTTTAAATCTTATATATCATGAAAGTATATCAGACGAATGAAATTAAGAACATTGCCCTCCTTGGCAATGACGGCTCGGGTAAAACCACTCTCACGGAAGCGCTGCTCTTTGAGAGTGGTATTATAAAACGTCGCGGCAGGATTACTGCCAAGAACACGGTCAGCGATTACTTTCCGGTGGAGCAGGAATATGGTTATTCTGTGTTTTCCACCGTTTATCATGTGGAGTGGAACGGTAAGAAGCTGAATATCATTGACTGTCCGGGAAGTGATGACTTTGTGGGAGCTGCAATGACTGCGCTCAACGTAACCGATACGGCTATTCTATTGCTGAATGGGCAATATGGCCCGGAGGTAGGTACTCAAAATCATTTCCGCTATACAGAGAAGTTGGGTAAACCGGTTATTTTCCTGGTGAACCAGCTCGACAACGAGAAGTGCGACTATGATATGGTGTTGGAACAACTAACGTCTATCTATGGTTCAAAGGTGGTGCCGGTGCAATATCCGTTGGCTACCGGACCGAACTTCAATTCTCTGATTGATGTACTTCTGATGAAAAAATATTCGTGGGGACCCGAAGGCGGTGCACCCACCATTGAAGATATTCCCGCTGAAGAAATGGAGAAAGCCACCGAAATGCATAAGGCGTTGGTGGAAGCTGCCGCCGAACATGATGAGGGTTTGATGGAGAAATTCTTTGAACAAGATTCTCTGACTGAAGATGAAATGCGCGAGGGTATCCGTAAGGGGTTGGCAAGCCGTGGTATGTTTCCGGTATTCTGTGTTTGTGCAGGTAAGGACATGGGCGTGCGCCGTTTGATGGAATTCTTGGGTAATGTGGTTCCGTTTGTAGACGAAATGCCTCCTGTACATAATACACGTGGTGAAGTGGTGAAACCGGATCCGAATGGCCCGACTTCCCTGTATTTTTTCAAAACGGCTGTAGAACCGCATATTGGTGACGTGCAGTATTTCAAGGTGATGAGCGGCAAGGTGCACGAAGGTGACGACTTTACGAATGCCGACCGTGGTTCCAAAGAACGTATCGCCCAGATTTATGCTTGTGCCGGTGCCAACCGTATTAAGGTAGAAGAAATGTTGGCGGGTGATATCGGTTGTACCGTGAAGTTGAAAGATGTACATACCGGTAATACCTTGAATGGAAAGGGTACTGAGAACCGTTTCAACTTCATCAAATATCCGAATTCTAAATATTCACGTGCCATTAAACCGGTGAATGAAGCCGATACGGAAAAGATGATGGCCATCTTGAACCGTATGCGTGAAGAGGATCCGACTTGGGTTATCGACCAGTCCAAAGAGTTGCGGCAAACGATTGTTCACGGTCAGGGTGAGTTTCATTTACGTACGTTGAAATGGCGTTTGGAAAATAATGAAAAGCTACAAATTAAGTTTGAGGAACCGAGAATACCGTATCGTGAGACCATTACAAAGGCTGCACGTGCAGATTATCGTCATAAAAAGCAATCGGGTGGTGCCGGTCAGTTCGGTGAAGTCCATTTGATTGTAGAACCGTATTATGAAGGAATGCCGATGCCGGAAACGTATAAGTTCAACGGTCAGGAATTTAAGATGAACGTGAAAGGTACTGAAGAAGTTTCATTGGAGTGGGGTGGCAAGTTGGTATTTGTCAATAGTATCGTAGGTGGTTCTATCGACGCACGCTTCATGCCGGCTATTTTGAAAGGTATTATGTCTCGTATGGAGCAAGGTCCGTTGACCGGTTCGTATGCGCGTGATGTACGTGTTATCGTATACGACGGTAAGATGCACCCGGTAGATTCCAATGAAATTTCCTTCATGTTGGCAGGGCGTAATGCGTTTAGTGAAGCATTTAAGAATGCCGGACCGAAGATTTTGGAACCGATTTATGATGTAGAGGTATTTGTACCTTCTGATAAGATGGGTGACGTGATGGGTGATTTGCAGGGACGCCGCGCCATGATTATGGGTATGAGCAGTGAGGCCGGTTATGAAAAACTGGTTGCTAAAGTACCTTTGAAGGAAATGTCTTCTTACTCTACCGCTTTGAGTTCATTGACCGGTGGACGTGCTTCGTTTATAATGAAGTTTGCCAGCTATGAACTTGTGCCAAGTGACGTACAAGACAAGCTGATTAAGGAATTTGAGGCTAAACAGACAGAAGAATAAGTCTTTCTGTTAATAACTATTAGGAAGAAGCACAGCGGTTGAGTAGTTGAGAGACAACTACCCGGCTGCTTGCTTCTTTTTTTTATTAACACTGATTAGGAATATCAGGAAATGTGAATGTTAATGTTTAATTTTTTATTAAATTTGCAAACCAAAGGTGTCTTTTTTTGTTATAATGTTCATAATGCAACTTAAAAAAACACCTACGGTTAATTAACGAGAATAGCCGGTTAAATCAGGTTAATTTGTTAGGAGTGTTAATTAGGGAGTGTTAATTTTGTGACTATGAAAAAGTCGACAATATGGATTTTGGGTGTCGTGATGGGTCTTTCTTTCCTCAGTCTGTTGTATTTGCAAGTCAGTTATATAGAGGAAATGGTGAAGATGCGGAACGAACAGTTTGATGAGGCCGTGAAGCGTGCCTTAATGGCTGCTTCAAAGGATGTAGAGTCTGCGGAGGTTGACCGTTGGTTAAGGGAAGATATCTCCGAGGCAGAGAAAAAGGCGTGGGAACAGAGTTCGCAAGGACAAGGAGCTATACAGACGCAGCGGTTTACGGTAACTTCACCGGATGGTTCTTTATATTCGGCTATCGAGTTGAAGACATTTACCAATAAACCTTCGGAATTGCCCCGGGCGATGATTTCACGTAAGCATGGTACAAAGACTATACCTCAGACTTCACGCTCGATGATAGATGCTATTAAAAACCGCTATCTGTATCAACGGGCTTTATTGGATGAGGTAGCGTGGCAGATGGTTTATAATGCCAGTGACAGACCGATAGAGGAACGGGTTAATTTTAAAAACCTTGACCAGTATCTTGGATCGGGACTGATTGATAACGGTGTTGACTTGAAGTATCATTTCAAGGTGATAGACCGGAACGGAAGAGAAGTGTATCGCTGTTCTGATTATAGTGATGAAGGAAGCGAAAGTTCTTATTCTCAACCTCTATTCCTGAATGACCCTCCGGCACGCATGAGTATCGTCAAAATACATTTCCCGGGTAAAAGGGACTATATCTTCGATTCGGTCAGTTTTATGATACCTTCGATGATATTTACCTTTGTCCTGTTGATAACGTTCATTTTCACGATTTATATTGTGTTCCGTCAGAAGAAACTGACGGAGATGAAAAATGACTTCATCAACAATATGACGCATGAGTTCAAGACGCCGATATCAACCATTTCGTTAGCGGCGCAGATGTTGAAAGACCCGGCAGTGGGTAAGTCGCCGGCAATGTTCCAGCATATATCGGGTGTCATTAATGATGAAACGAAGCGGTTGAGGTTTCAGGTAGAAAAAGTACTTCAGATGTCAATGTTCGACCGGCAGAAGGCTACATTGAAGATGAAGGAGCTGGATGCCAATGAATTGATTACCGGGGTTATCAATACGTTTGCTCTGAAAGTGGAGCGTTATAACGGAAAGATAGAGTCGGACTTGAAAGCGACAGACCCGATTATCTTTGCAGACGAAATGCACATTACAAATGTGATTTTCAATCTCATGGATAATGCGGTGAAGTATAAAAGGCCGGATGTTGATTTGCAGTTGATGGTAAAGACTTGGAATGAATCGGGTAAGTTGATGATTTCCGTGCAAGACAACGGTATAGGTGTTAAGAAAGAAAATTTGAAAAAAATATTTGATAAGTTCTACCGCGTGCATACAGGTAATCTGCACGATGTTAAAGGTTTCGGGCTTGGGTTGGCTTATGTGAGAAAGATTATTCAGGATCATAAGGGAACCATCCGGGCGGAAAGCGAACTGAATGTGGGAACTAAATTTATAATTGCATTACCTTTATTAAAAAATTGATTGATATGGATGAGAAACTGCGTATTTTATTATGCGAAGATGACGAAAATCTTGGCATGCTTTTAAGAGAATATTTACAGGCAAAAGGTTATGCTGCTGAGTTGTTCCCTGATGGAGAAGCCGGCTACAAAGCTTTCCTGAAGAATAAATACGACTTGTGCGTGTTTGACGTAATGATGCCTAAGAAGGATGGTTTTACGTTGGCGCAGGAAGTTCGTGCAGCTAACGCTGAAATTCCTATTATCTTCTTGACTGCTAAAACTTTGAAGGAAGATATTCTGGAAGGTTTCAAAATCGGTGCGGATGATTATATCACCAAACCGTTCAGTATGGAAGAACTGACTTTCAGAATTGAAGCTATTTTGAGACGTGTTCGCGGCAAGAAGAACAAAGAAAGTAATATTTATAAGATTGGTAAGTTTACGTTTGATACTCAGAAGCAGATATTGTCTACTTCCGAAAAGCAGACAAAGTTGACTACCAAAGAATCTGAATTGCTGGGTTTGCTTTGTGCACATGCCAATGAAATTCTGCAACGTGACTTTGCACTGAAAACAATCTGGATTGATGATAACTATTTCAATGCCCGTAGTATGGACGTGTATATCACTAAATTACGTAAACATCTGAAGGAAGACGATTCTATCGAAATCATCAACATTCACGGTAAAGGGTATAAATTGATTACTCCGGAAGCTGAGGCTTGATAAAGCAGGTTTTCTGTGAGGAACTAAAATAAAAAAGACGGTTGCATTGCAACCGTCTTTTTTATTTTCTTCTTTTTGATATCAATCAGCAATTCTCTTGTTGATGGCAATGTAAGAAATCAATCCTACAACAACCAAAACAGCTGAAGTGCCCAAGATGGTATTGTTGTTAACATTACCTGTGAAAGAACATGCAACCAAAATTACAGCTCCTACCAAGATCAATATCAATCCCAGATTTTTTAATAAGCCTTTCATGTGTGTGTATTTTAATTAGATTATTATATTCTTTCGTATTCTTGTCACAAAGAAAAGCATAATTCTTTAACAAGCGAAATTATTTTTGCAAAAAAACTATATTTTAATGAAGAATGAAGAATAAGGAGTGAAAAATAGTATATTGGAGTTCATTTATACCATGGAAACTACTTGTACTGTTAATCATTTATCATTAATTGTTTATCACTGGATATTAGTCTTTGGTATTGAAAAATATCTTCCTCAATACTTCCTGACTCACGCTGAGTTCTTCGATGGTGATATCGTGTAAAGCTTCTTTTAAAGTTTGATTAGCAATGACGCGTGCACGTTCTTCCAATTCTTTTCCATCTTTGGTGAGGTGGATAAGATTGGTGCGGCGATCTTTCTTGTCAGAAATACGTACGACCAGATGCTGACGTTCCATATTGTCAATAAGGCGAGTCATGCTGGGCTTATCTTTGAAAGTTGCATTACACAACTCTTGTTGTGTCACTCCATCTTTTTCCCATAAGAAAATGAGGACAGTCCATTGTTCTGGTGTGATTTCTAGACCATTTTGCCGAAAGTTACGGGATAACTTACGGTTAATTGCAGCGGATACTTTACCATTTAGTATGGCAAAAATCAATCGAATATCAAAATTGAATTGCTCTATCATGAAATTATTGTTTAAACAACTTTGCAAAGGTAAGCTACTTCTGTGATAAATCCTACCTCTGGGCATAAAAAAACATTAAATGTTTGTAGTTCAAAATAAAATCCCTACCTTTGCACCGCATTTTTTAAACGAATAATTTATTTTTTAATTAAACGAGTATGAATCAATACGAAACCGTTTTCATTTTAACTCCCGTTTTATCTGATGTTCAGATGAAGGAAGCGGTAGAGAAATTCAAAGGCATCCTTACTGCTGAAGGTGCTGAGATTGTAAATGAAGAAAACTGGGGACTGAAGAAGCTGGCATATCCTATCCAGAAGAAGTCAACCGGTTTCTATCAGCTGATTGAGTTCAATGCAGAACCTACTGTCATTGAGAAATTGGAAATAAACTTCCGTCGTGATGAGCGCGTTATCCGTTTCTTGACTTTCAAGCAAGACAAGTACGCTGCTGAATATGCTGCGAAGAGAAGAAGTGTTAAATCAACTAAAAAGGAGGATTAATCATGGCACAACAAGTTCAATCAGAAATCAGATATTTAACTCCGCCCTCAGTAGACGTTAAGAAGAAAAAATACTGCCGTTTCAAAAAGAGTGGTATTAAGTATATCGACTACAAGGATCCTGAATTCTTGAAGAAATTCTTGAATGAGCAAGGTAAAATCCTTCCGCGTCGTATTACCGGTACTTCTTTGAAGTTCCAACGTCGTGTAGCTCAAGCTGTGAAGAGAGCACGTCACTTGGCGTTGCTGCCCTATGTAACTGACATGATGAAATAATAGGAGGAGGAAAGTATGGAAATTATATTGAAAGAAGACATTGTAAACTTGGGTTATAAGAACGACATCGTAACAGTAAAGTCTGGTTACGGTCGTAACTACCTCATCCCGACTGGTAAAGCTGTCATCGCTTCACCGGCTGCAAAGAAAATGTTGGCTGAAGAGCTGAAACAACGCGCTCACAAGCTGGAAAAAATTAGAAAAGATGCTGAAGAACTGGCTGCCAAGCTGGGAGGTGTATCATTGAAGATTGCTACTAAAGTTAGTTCCACTGGTACTATTTTCGGTTCTGTAAGTAATATCCAGATTGCTGAAGAGTTGGCTAAATTGGGTCATAACATCGATCGTAAGATTATTGTTGTTAAAGACGCAGTGAAAGAAGTAGGTAACTATAAGGCTATTGTTAAGTTGCACAAGGAGGTTTCTGTAGAAATTCCTTTTGAAGTAGTTGCTGAAGAAGTATAAAAAACTTTATAATATATAAGAAAGCCCGGTTTTATGGAACCGGGCTTTTTTTGTATGGGGGATTTTTTTTAGAAGCTCTCATGAAGAAGGTGTTAAAAATGTGTAGAGATATCAATAAAAAAAGGACATATCCGTTGGGATATGTCCTTTACCTTATTGTCGGTCAGTGAGTTCTTTTTAGCTTCTTGGTAATGCTTCTTTCACTACCATTTGACGACCTACATATTCTGCTCCGTTCAATTTGTTGATTGCTTGTTGAGCTTCAGATGCTTCAGGCATGTCTACGAAGGCAAAACCTTTTGATCTATTTGTATTGCGGTCCATAATCAGTTTTACTGATTCTACTGTTCCATACTCTTCCATTACTTGTCTCAAATCTGATTCCCTAACGTTGTAGCTAAGGTTTCCAATGTACATATTCATAAAATACAAAAATAAAAAATTAATAATTCAATAAAGGGGGATCTTAGGAAGTCGTAGTCAGAAATGAAAATTCTCAATGTGGTTAATCGAGTAGAAACATAATGAAAAGCAGATCGTAATAAACCTCTTATTGTTTTGTTGATACAAAGGAACGACTTTTATTTGGTATTACTACTATACTTCTCTATTTATCTACATATAATACTCTTTTTTGTGAAATAAGACCAAGACTTAACAATTGAGGAATGAAAAAGAGGAGAAAAAGCATAAAAAAAGTCTGTCCGTGCTTATACACGTCAGACTTTCAATTCTCTCTAGTGTTGTACTGAAATTATTCAGCTACAACGGCTGCGCTATCTACTGCTACAGTATCAGCTGCTGCTGCGGCTGCTGCTTCAGCTGCTGCTGCTTCTACAGCTGCGATTGAATCAGCGATACGGATAGAATCTGCAGCTGCTTGTTCTGCGTTAGCTGCTTTGTTGCCACAAGATGCGAAAGATACTGCTACGATAGCTACTGCCATCAAAACTAATTTTTTCATTTTCTTTACTTTTAAAACGTAATACAATCAATTGCTTTATTAAAACGTTGCAAAGGTATGTACTTTTTAAATACGTTGTTCTCTAAACCCCAACTTTTTTTATATTTTTTTTGGAGCTCAGGCTGTTTCTATAGCATTTGGCATGTTTAATAACATATTAATCTTCTGCTATACTATTATATAAGTATCTTTTAATGCTTTTCTTAGGTGTTTTCTCAAATTCAGTGGGGTAGAGTTGAATTTGGCTCACTTTTTCGTAAGCGGCAACACTATTATTCAGGTTCTTCAGGTTTTCGTCCATAATGGTTTTTAAATTTTCCGGCTGGTTCAATCCCAGCGAATCCAGAGATTCGTAATCAGCATAGACCAGAGCGACTAGTCTTTTGTTGCGTTCAATCACCAGACTTTCCAGAATGAAAGGCATATTATTGAGGCGCGCTTCGATTTCTTCGGGGAAGATGTTTTGACCGCTTGAACTGAGGATCATGGTCTTACTGCGTCCACGGATGAACAGATTATTATTTTCATCCAATGTACCCAAGTCACCGGTCCGTAGCCAGCCATCTTCGGTAAACACTTCTTTGGTAGCTTCCGGGTTTTTGTAATAACCGGCCATAACGTTTTCACCACGTACCTGGATTTCTCCGAGAAGAGCTTCCGGATTTTCTTTATAGATACGTGCTTCCATGATGTCGAGCACACGTCCTGAAGAAGTCGGTACAAACTCATTCCACGGTGCATAACTGATGAGTGGCGCACATTCTGTCATTCCGTAGCCGATGGTGAAAGGAAACTTAATACGATGAAAAAATTCTTCCACTTCTGGGTTCATGGCAGCACCGCCAATGATTACCTCCTTGAAACGCCCACCCAAAGCATCTACCAGTTTTTTGCGGATTTGTCCGTAAATCTGTCCGTCGAGTAACGGAATGCTGAGTGCCCATTTCATAGGTTTCTTATTAATGATAGGCTGAATAACATTTTTGTATATCTTTTCAATGACAAGAGGTACAGTAATAATCAGGTTAGGTTTTACTTCCTCAAAAGCTTTCATCAAGATTTTGGGAGAAGGGACTTTTCCTAAAAGAGTGACGTGCGTACCTACGGCAGTTGCGGTCAGGAAATCGAATGCGCAGCCGTATGCATGAGCCAACGGAAGGAATGACAGTACTTTGTCTCCTTTCTCCAGCAAGTGTGTACGTATTCCGAAGGTGACGTTACCCGCGAGGTTGTTTCCTGTAAGCATGACGCCTTTACTGAAACCTGTGGTACCGGAGGTATAATTCAGCAACATAATCTTGTCATTCGACAAGTCGGTATATACAACATCTTCCCGGTGAAATCCTTTGGGGTAAGTTTCTTGCATTTCATTATCCAGATGCTTAAGGAAACGCTGGATCGTTTCACCGTCACGCTGATATAAACAGCGGAAATCGGTCAGCGAGAAAACTCCCCGCAGTCCTGTCAGCCGTTCTTCTTCCAAATGTTCCCAGATGGCGTCGCTGGTGAAGAGGAAAGTCGACTCGGAGTGGTTCACGATGTGATGAACATCGTTCGGGTTAAAGTCTTGCAGGATAGGAACTACGATACCTCCGTATGTAATCGTTGCCATATAAGCAATGCACCAACGGGCATTGTTCTTGCCGATGATGGAAATCTTATCCCCCCGGCGAAGGCTGCAATGCTTGAACAACAAGTGCAATTTGGCAATTTCCTGTGCCACTTGCCCGTAGGTATAACTCTCATCTTCCCCATAATCAGTGTAGCAGGGAAGGTCCCAATTCTCACGGAAACTATGCTCATATAGTTTGATAAAGTTCTCTTGTATCATTGCACAAATATTAGTTGAGTGTGCAAAAGTAGGAAAAATAGATTAATAATGTATATATTTGCACCTGAAATGTGAAGATGCTCATGATAGATACCAATATATTTCAAGATAAGACAGCGGTTTATTATACGTTGGGTTGCAAATTGAACTTTTCCGAAACCTCTACTATCGGTAAGATTTTGCGGGAAGCCGGGGTACGTACAGCACGTAAGGGAGAAAAGGCTGATATTTGTGTGGTGAACACCTGTTCGGTGACGGAAGTGGCGGATAAGAAGTGCCGCCAAGCCATTCATCGGCTGGTGAAGCAGCATCCGGATGCTTTCGTGGTGGTGACAGGCTGCTATGCCCAGTTGAAGCCCGATACGGTAGCAAAGATAGAAGGAGTGGATGTAGTGCTTGGTGCCGAGCAGAAAAAAGATCTGCTTCAATATCTCGGTAATCTCCGGAAACATGAAAACGGGGAAGCCTACACTTCGGCCCTGAAAGATATCCGTTCGTTTGCTCCTTCCTGTTCGCGCGGCGATCGTACCCGTTTTTTCTTGAAGGTGCAAGACGGATGCGATTATTATTGTTCTTATTGTACAATCCCCTTTGCCCGTGGCCGAAGCCGTAACGGCAGCATTGCTTCTATGGTAGAGCAAGCCCGCCAGGCTGCAGCGGAAGGTGGAAAAGAGATCGTGCTGACCGGTGTCAATATCGGTGATTTCGGGAAAACGACCGGAGAGTCCTTTTTCGATTTGGTGAAAGCTTTGGACGAAGTAGAAGGTATCGAGCGCTATCGCATCTCCTCCATCGAACCGAATTTGCTGACGGATGAGATTATAGAATATGTAGCCCGCTCCAGGCGTTTTATGCCTCACTTCCATATTCCGTTGCAGTCCGGTAGCGACGAAGTGCTACAACTGATGCGCCGTCGATATGATACGAAATTATTCGCGTCGAAAGTGAAGAAGGTGAAGGAAGTGATGCCCGATGCATTTATAGGCGTGGACGTCATTGTAGGCACGCGCGGTGAAACGGACGAATATTTTGAGCAGGCTTACGAGTTTATCAAGGGGCTGGATGTGACGCAACTCCATGTATTCAGTTATTCCGAACGTCCCGGTACACAAGCTCTGAAAATAGATCATGTCGTTTCTCCCGAAGACAAGCACCGTCGCAGCCAGCGATTGTTGCAATTATCGGAAGAGAAGACGCATGCTTTCTATGCCCGTCACATCGGGCAGACCATGTCTGTCTTGCTTGAACGTTCCAAGCCCGGAACTCCGATGCATGGCTTCACTTCGAACTATATCCGGGTGGAAGTGCCCCATGATGATGCGTTGGATAATCAGGTAATATCCGTACGTCTGGGTGATTTTAATGAAGACGGTACCGCCCTCTCAGGAGTGATAGAATAATTTATAACTGGTAATTAGTAATTGATAAAGTGAAATCGAAAGTAATCTATTGGCTGACTTATGCAGGTATGTGGCTTTTGGCGCTACTGCCTTTCAGTATGCTTTATGCTCTTTCAGATGGATTTTACTTCCTGATGCGATATATAATCCGTTATCGCAAGCGGGTGATACGTACAAACTTGAGGAACTCTTTTCCTGAGAAAACGGATGCTGAGTTGCTTAATATAGAACGTCGCTTCTACCACTATATATGCGACTACATGTTGGAGGAAGTCAAAATGCTGCGTATGTCTTTCGATGAATTACACCGCAGGATGAACTACAAGAATACGGAAGCCTACCTTTCCATGATAGACAGGTATGGAGGCATTGTAGTGATGATTCCCCATTATGCCAACTTTGAATGGTTGATAGGAATGGGAGCCATCATGAAGCCGGAGGATATTGCCGGACAAGTATACAAACCCCTGCATAATAAGTATATGGATGAAATGTTCAAACTGATCCGCTCTCGTTTTGGCGGTTATAACATTCCGAAACATTCTACGGCTCGTGAAGTGATAAAGTTGCGGCGTGAAAATAAGCGAATGGCGTTGGGGTTGATAACAGACCAGTCTCCCATCCCCAATGAAGCCCATCATTGGACTATCTTCCTCAATCAAGACACCGTTTTCATGGATGGTGCCGAGCGTATTGCCAAGATGATGAACTTTCCCGTGTTTTATGCCGAATTGCGCAAGACGGGCAGGGGATATTGCGAGGTTTCTTTCGATTTATTGACCGAAACTCCCAAACAGACTGCTGACGGGGAGATTACCGAACTTTTTGCCCGTCGTCTGGAGCAAACTATTCACAGAGACCCTCCTTATTGGTTCTGGTCGCATAAGCGCTGGAAACTGAAACGTGAAGATGTGATGCAGCATGGATAAGATAGCTGTAGTCATATTAAACTGGAATGGTTGTGAAATGCTTCGTTCGTTTCTCCCTTCCGTTATTCGTTGTTCTGAAACGGATGGCGCAGTGGTATACGTGGCAGATAACGGCTCTACCGATACATCTGTTGAGACGCTCCGCAAAGAGTTCCCCACCGTACACCTTATTATATTAGAAGAAAACCGGGGATTTGCCGACGGATATAACCTTGCCTTGCAACAAGTGTCTGCCGAATACGTGGTTTTGCTGAATTCCGATGTGGAAGTAACCGAACATTGGCTTACTCCTCTTGCGGCCTATATGGATGTCCATCCCGAAGTTGCCGCCTGCCAACCCAAGATACGCAGCTGGCGGCGGAAGGAATTTCTTGAATATGCCGGTGCCGCCGGAGGATTTATCGACCGCTATGGCTACCCCTTTTGCCGTGGGCGGATTATGGGTGAAGTAGAGGTGGATAAAGGACAGTATGATACTGTTATTCCGGTGTTTTGGGCTACAGGTGCGGCATTGTTTATCCGGTTGAAAGACTATTGGGATGCCGGAGGACTGGATGGGCGCTTCTTTGCCCACATGGAGGAGATTGATTTATGCTGGCGCCTTCGTGCCCGAGGACGTTTATTGGTCTGCATTCCACAGAGTGTGGTGTACCATGTAGGTGGTGCCACCCTTAAAAAAGAAAATCCGCAGAAAACGTTCCTCAATTTCCGCAATAACCTTGTAATGCTTTATAAAAATCTGCCTCAAACGGAACTGGCTTCCGTGATGCGTGTACGTGCTGTACTCGATTATGTTGCCGCACTCAGTTTCGTCTTGAAAGGGCAGATATCCAATGCCTTGGCTGTATTTCGTGCCCGGCATGCCTATCACTCTCTCCGTTCTTCGTTTACAGCGGCTCGTGAGGAAAATCTCAAAAAAACTAGTCTGTCTGTTATTCCCGAACGGACAAAAAACAGTATCTTGGCGCAGTTTTATTTACATGGGAAGAAATTCTTTTCTCAATTATAAGAACTGTTATTCTTTCCGGATTGTTTACTCTTAAAAGCTGTGAATTATGGAAAAGTTAGTTAGAAAGATTGGTTTGGTGGCTCACGATGCCATGAAGAAAGACCTTATAGAATGGGTACTTTGGAATTCGGAACTCTTGATGGGACACAAATTCTATTGTACGGGTACTACGGGAACCCTCATTCTGGAAGCCTTGAAAGAGAAACATCCCGATGTGGAATGGGACTTTACCATACTGAAATCTGGACCGTTGGGCGGTGACCAGCAGATGGGGTCACGTATCGTAGACGGCGAGATAGATTACCTTTTCTTCTTTACCGACCCGATGACTTTGCAGCCTCATGATACGGATGTCAAAGCCCTGACCCGCCTTGCCGGTGTAGAAAACATTGTTTTCTGTTGCAACCGCAGTACGGCAGACCACATCATTTCAAGTCCGCTGTTCGTAGACCCCACTTATGAGCGTACCATTCCTGATTATACCAACTACACTCAGCGTTTTGCCAATAAACAGGTTGTAGCAGAAGCGGTTGAGTCGGCCAAGAAACGGAAGCGGAAGAAATAACTTACCTTAGATTAATGCCAATGTAGTGTCTCTCTAATGCCACTATATTGGCACAGCCTGTCCTTGTTATGCTTTTTCCACGTTGATTTCTACTCCTGCCGCTTCAATATCCGCTCCCATGGGCGGATTTCGTTTAGACAACCTCAATTCTATGTTTTCTATTTGCGGAAATTCCCGAAATAATCGGGACACAATGCGTCCGCATACATGCTCCAGTAATTTGGACGGAATTATCATTTCCGCTTTTACTGCCTCGTATACATCAGCATAGCTGACGGTATCTGCCACGTCATCAGTCTGCATGGCGCATTCAATGTTTACTCTCAACCGTAGGTCGACAATGAACTCATTGCCTACCGTAGTTTCTTGTTCGCCCACGCCATGGTGGGCGAAGAAATGTATCTGATTTAAGAATATATAGCTAATCATTATATTTTGATAACTGTAATGTGTACAAACATATAGATAAAATCTTTGTTCTACAAAGTTCAAGGCGCTATTTCTACATCTTGTGTAAAAAAATGCGTGAGAATTTTCTTTCTAATTATATTTTCATAACTTTGTGAGGTGTTTGGAATACATCCATTCATAAAGTTCGGTGGCGACTGGGACTTGATTTTTTTTTAATAAAATATAGTTAGAAGCGTTGTGCTTTGTCCTCTAAATGGAAACCTAGGAAATTTTCATTATTTAACGAAGGACAGCACAGTGGATTCTCACGTTTATAGCGTGGGACTGCTGTCTGTTTTCGTTAAAAGGCTATTCCTAGGGCCTCCATTTAGAAACAGCACGCAGCTCCACGTTTCTGTTTCTTAACCGGTCCTTTTCGGAGTTTGGAGGACGCATGCTTCCGGTCTGCCTGCGCAGGTGGAAGTTTATAAGACGTATATGCAAGTTAGAATGTTGATGATTCTATTGTGTGCGCTTTTCGTAACTCCGAATGATTCGTATGCGAAAGGGGGGAATGGGGAAGATACTCTGCACCATGTTAAATGGATATTCAGTCCTGATTCGCGCATCGGACGCAATAGCCATTCGCTGCTACTGAAGACGAATGCGGTGGCGTGGGGAATGGCGGTTATAAATGTAGCGGCGGAGTATGATATATCGCCTGCGTTCTCTGTCCTTTTACCTTTTTATTATTCTCCTGCCGATTATTTTACTTCTGCCCGCAAGTTCCGTATTTTCTGTGTGCAGCCCGAAGTGCGTTACTGGTTCAGGCAAGTGGACGGGCTCTTTACCGGTGTACACATCGGCGTAGCTTCTTATAACTATGCCCTCAAGAGTAGTACATATCGTTATCAGAATAGTGATACGGGTGCACCTTTGCTCAATGTGGGGCTCGCTGCCGGCTATCGTCTTCCACTCGACAAGAAACAACGTTGGTGTCTGGAGTTTTCGCTGGGAGTGGGGTATGCATCTCTCAATTATGACCGTTTCTTCAATATCCCCAACGGTGCCTATGTCGATACCCGTCACGGGAACTTCTTCGGTATCGACCATGCGGGCATATCAGTGGGTTACCGTATTGATTGGAAAGGAGGCGGGCGATGAAGAAACTATTTCTTACTATCTGTGGCTTGCTCTCCATAATCCTGTTGGGGGGATGCGGAGTACGCGAACTGCCGGAAGACGGTGGAGTAGACCCAACCACCGTACATACCAAAATCATCTTGTTACCCGGTGCGGACATGACACCGTTTGATATTCCCGATTTCTCTACCCGTACTGCGGATTCGCGCGGATACGAAGTACGCTACACCGTGGAAGTTTATGCCGATGATAAGTTCGACCAAAGTTTACAGTTCCGCCGCCAACTTATTTATCCCGAAGGCAATGCAGGCGAAGTGGCACTGGAATGTGAACTCCATGCGCGTAACTACCGGGTGGTGGTTTGGCGTGACTTTGTACCGACGGGTAACACGGACGACTGCTTCTATACCACTTCCGATTTCTCCGCCATCAAGTTGAAGGGCGATTATGTCGGCGGAACCGACTATAAGGATGTATTCTGCGGGCAAATGAGCCTCGACCTTACGCCTTATCATTGCCGGCTGGAAGCCGAACATCGCGAAGAGATGCAACTGGAACGTCCGTTGGCGAAGATAGAACTGATTACTACCGATGTCATCAAGTACATGGATAAGCTGGAACAGGCAAAAAACTCACGGAGTGAAACCATCGAAGATTTTACGTTGCAAGTGCTCTACACCGGCTATTTCCCTGCGGGCTTCAACGTCAGTTCCAACCGTCCAAACCTGGCGGTTACGGACGTAAAGTTCACGTCTACCCCTGTAACTGTCTCCGATAATGAAGCCTGTCTGGCATTCGACTATGTGCTGGTGAACGGTGAAGAATCCGCCGTCACGTTGGAGATGATTATTTACAACGAGGAGGGACAGGAGGTGAACCGTGTCACCGGGGTGGAAGTACCCGTTAAGCGGAACAAGATAACTACGGTGCGCGATGCGTTCCTTACCCGTGAGTTTGCTCCCGGCATCGGCATAGACCCCGGTTTTGACGGGGAGATTAACGTTGTGATTCCTTGATTTCTTATTCAAACAAAATAAATGTATGTCTCATTTCAAACAAAACTAACATGAAGAAGTATTTCTCATTGGTAGCAGGTTTTATCCTGCTGGCGTTCACGGCTTGTCAGAGTGACGAGCTGGCGAATGGTGGAAGAAACGGTGAAGTGGCCGCCTCTTTCAGTGTGCAATTACCGGATGACGGCAGTGCTGTTGTCACCCGTGCTACGGGTGACGGAACTACGGTGAACCGTTGTATTATGGAAATCTATCTGAATGATGAACTTTACAGTCGGGAGGTAGGCGCTATAAGCGGCTTGACTGCCCAATTTGATGTCCGTCTGGTTACCTCACAGACTTATAAGTTCGTATTTTGGGCAGACCATGTTGCGTCTACGGAAGGCGATGCTATCAAGACTGATTTGCATTACGCCACTGCTGATCTCCGTAATATATCCATGATAGGCGACTATAACGGAAGCAGTAAGGACGATACCCGTGATGCTTTCTTTGCCAATCTGGAGAAGTTGGTGACTAATGCTTTCTCTGAAAGCGTGACACTGACTCGTCCGTTCGGGCAGTTGAATATCAAGACGGAAGACTTGGGCTCGATTCCTGTAAATCAGCAGACGGCATTAACTCCAACTGCGGCTAAATTGTCATTTAAAAATCTTTATACCGGCATTAATGCCGCTACGGGTGACTTGCTTGGTGAACCATCGGCAGTAGACTATGAAAATGCGGCTGATGTGGTAGATGCTAACGGTAATCTGACCGTAGACTATCTTTTTGCACCGAAGACTGCCGGTGAACAGCATTTGGTGAATATGACGCTTGCCGTAAACAGTGCTGATGGAAAGCAGATTACCACCAAAGAATTGAATAATATTCCTGTTCAGCGTAACTACAAAACGAATGTAACAGGTAATTTATTGACGGCTGCAAGTAAATTAAAAGTAATGGTAACTCCTGCATTCTCGTCTCCTGCTTTGAACGAGACAGTGAAAGAGGTAGCGACCGTAGATGAGGTTGCCGAAGCTTTGAAAACCAATACCAACGTGGTTGTTACGACACCCCCGACTGCGGCGGCAACTATTTCATTGCCTAAATATGATCAGGAAGATGTAGCGGTATCCATTACGTTGCCTGCGACTGAACAGGATATTACTATTAGTTATTCATCAGAAACAGGTGGGAATAGCAATGTTCCTAAAGCATTGAATATTACAGCCCCTTCTGCCAGCAAGATAATTATTAACGCTGAACAATCTACTGTTACCTTGAACGGAGAAACTTACACAAACGTTGAAGCCACTACAGCAGATAATACGTTGATTGTGGGTGAAGGTGTTACAGTGGGTACTTTGACCGTTAAGAAGGGTAATGTAGAAATCTATGGAACAGTCGACAATATCACTTTTGAAGCCGGAGGCGGTTATGTCGCTGTTTACAGTGTCTCTACTGCTGCGCAACTCAAAGCGGCAGGCAACTTAGTTACCCAAAAGAAATGCCGAAAGATTGTACTGGCAGCCGATATAGACCTCAATGGCAGCTACAGTAATCTTTGGGTACCGATAGAGGCGGAACTCAAATCAATCAGTGCCGGAGAAACTAATTTTGAAGAGTTTGACGGCGGTAATCATACCATCAGCAACCTTTATATCGACAATGTTACGGCAACGAAAAAAGATTACGGAGGTCTGTTCTATACGCTCAACGGTACCGTGAAGAACCTCATTATTAATGGGGCAACGGTGAAGTGTTTACGTGGTGGAGTGCTGGTAGGACGTATGGATGCCGGATTGGTGGAAAACTGCCATATAAAGAATGCTACGGTATCCAGTGAACAGAAGATTGGCGGGCTGGTAGGTTTTGTAAACTATAGTAGTAAAGACTTGACTATACGTGGATGTTCCGTATCGACTGCTACGCTCGGTAAACTTGATAGCAAAGAAGAGGCCTATCAGATGGGAGGTTTCATCGGTTATTTGCAGTCTGCCAACCGGAATGTACTTATTGAGAATAATAGCGTAAGCGGTATTGTCATAAATAATGTATACAACTCTACAGAGCCTGATCGGATCCATATTATGGAGCAGGCTTATTGCCATGCATTTATCGGCAATGTGGTAAACGTTTCAGATACTGACATATATGATAGTTACAGCGTCACATTGCGGAATAATCAGGTGGATAAGCAGCTTAGTGGCATACCGACCTGTGACCGGACAAACGACTATATAGGTTGGTGGGCAGGAGACTACAATACGGGTAAATCTTACTCTGTCAAGTTGGTGGTCAACGGCGAGGTGATGGACCGATGGATAGAAGTGAAACGTGTGGCAGACCAGCTCAGAACTGGAGGGGATGTTATCATTTATCGCAAAGTAGATCTCACCAAGAATAGTGACTCGAGCCAAGAAATAGACATAACTACAGAAACTACACTGACACTGAACAAGGGTGCAGTGCTTACCGTAGGAAAACAACAAATCTATAATAAGAATAAACTTACTATAAAAGGTGAAGGCTCCATGACGGCAACCGATTATCTGTTTATGAATGAAACCAAAGCGACATTGATTATTGAAAACGGTAATTTCACTGCTACAAGCGCTACTGATGCTAACGGGGTGGCTATTTATAATCAGGGAAACTGTACTATTAACTCCGGAACTTTCGATGCTCCCGGATTTACATTGATGAATACCGGCAGTGCCGATATGACGATTAATGACGGCATCGTGAAATGCGGTGGCATTAAGTCGGGATATGCTTTAATAGCGGCAGGTTCCGGTGCCAAGCTCACTGTAAATGGCGGTAAGATTGAAGCGATACAGTCTGTCGGTGGCGCTCAGGTAAATATTACCGGTGGCTCGATTTATTGTGAAGGGCAGTATTACGCCTTGTATAATGAACACGGTAACACCTCGATTTCCGGCGGCTACTTTTATAGTCCGACTGGTAAAAATATTTATGTAGTGAGTGGAAGCGGAACGGTGAAAACTACCGGCGGTTACTTTAGTGACCAGTCTGCTCCTTTGGAAAGCGGTTATGAATTCCAAAGTATTGACCAAACCGTTGGAGAGTATAAGTATAACTATCAAGTAGTAAAAACGAACTAAGAAGCCTAAGAATATCCCCCTCTTACGAGGGAGATAATGTGGCCTGTGCTTTCCGGATAAGGGAAGCGTTCCGTTATGTCCGGAGCACATGGTTTTTGTTTGTTTGCTTTCCCTGCGTTGTGAAATGCGGGGAAACTTTTTTTATGAAAGTTATCTTGCGCACTAATATGTCAGTCCAAATAACCAAGGTGGAATTTCATTCCTAAATCCGGTTTCAATATTATCTAATACCAAGTAGCCGTTTTCCACTCCTGCCAACTACTGTGAGGTTTTGTTTTTATCTCTAATCTCAAAACTGTATTTCTTATTGACCATGAAATCTATTTTCGGAGAATAAGTGGCGTCATGATTTATTTGCATCTGGTTGAAAAATAGTGTTTTACGGATGTTTCCTGTATCTGTTCTGTTATTTCCAAGGGCATATGTGTAATTCGTGTTCCCCAGATATATTTTTGGGGGTTAGCAAGTTACTTGATGTGGGAAATCTCTTTATCGAAGAGGAGCAGGGCTTGCGCTTTTTTTAGATAGAAAACGTATGAAATTGGTGGGAAATATTGAGGTTTCCACCAATTTCATACGTTTATTTTCAGTCTTATATCGTTTATCTTCCTGTCTGTGCAATCAGTTCCTTGATTTTCTCATTCAGGCTTTCGGCTTTCATCAACTGCTCCAGCGTCAGATGCATGCGGTAGCGCCAGTAATGGCGTGGATTGGCGGGCACGTTAATACGCTCTTCCTGTACATGGGGATTACGCCATTTACCGTCCATTGACATCCAGTCTTGCAGAGAGAGGATGGCGAGAATGGAGTTACTGTAAAGGTGACTGCGTACTACCTCTTCACAAAGCTCGGGTGTTGCTACTGCCGGTGCAGCTCCATAATGTCCCAGCATGTTGTTGTAGTATCGTTGCGTTTGTTGGAAATCTTCTTCCCACCAACCGCGCAGGGTAGACATGTCGTGCGTGGATATGGTACATACAGAACGGTACGGATACCAATCCGGGTGCCCGAACTCCTGTGCGGAATCTTTCGGCATACGTTGGATTTCGAGGGAAAGGATACGAAGGTCGTTCATTACCCATGCCACACAGTCGGGTATCATACCCAAGTCTTCACCACATACCAACATGCGGGTAGATTGGGTGAGTTGCGGCAACTTATTCATGGCTTGTATCCGCCAAAACTCATTGTGACGGTGATAATAGTATTGGTCGTAGAGACGGTTGAATGCCGCCTTTTCCCAATCGTTCAGTGCACGGTAAATATAATCGTGCTGTACGCCGATACGCGGGTGATATTTATTAGGATCTTCCCGGTCGGGAACAAATAATACATCGCTGATTAATGCATACAGTCCGTCGCGGATCCAGATACTGTCTTCGTCCGTTTTTCCTGCAAAATAGGCTTCAACTTTACGTTGAGTGTCAAACTCAGGACGCATGCGGTAAATTTCCCAAGTATCGGTAGGCTCAATGAAAGTCTGTTTTACGTGGTCGGTGTGAGGACCGAATATCTGTCCGAGGAAGTATTCGTGAATATAAGGTTTCAGGAATTCTTCGCGGAATGAAAGCCCGTAGCTTTCTATTTCTTCGCGAGTCATGGGCAGGGCAGGTACGAATTGTCCCAAAAGTCCGTGTACGGCATTCATCGGAATTTCCCAAATGCGGAAGAAACCGAGGATATGATCGATACGATAGGCATCGAAATATTCAGACATCTTGCGGAAGCGCTTCATCCACCAGGAATAACCGTCTTTTTCCATTACGTCCCAGTTGTAAGTGGGGAAACCCCAGTTTTGTCCGCTCACGGAGAAGTCATCGGGTGGCGCACCCGCCTGTCCGTTCAGGTTGAAATAATAAGGTTCTGCCCAGGCTTCTACACTGTTGCGGCTGATACCGATGGGGATGTCTCCCTTTAATACCACACCGTTGGCGCGTGCATGTTCGGTGGCGGCAAGCAACTGCAAATGCAAGTTGAACTGGATGTAATAGTAAATGGCGATATGGGGATAATCGGCTGAATCGGGCTGACACAGCTTTTCAATCTCATTTACATTATAGGTGTTGAACTTAGGCCATTCGCGGAAGTTCGGCGTTTTGTAGGCGTCGCGCAGATAGCTGAACACCGCGTATGGCTGTAACCACTCTTTGTTGGATGCGAAGAAGTCGAGGAAGGCTTTGGATGCCAATACTTTTTCTCCTTCTTGCTTGAAGATGAGATGGAAATATTCCCATTTTGTTTTGTTGACAGCTTCGTAGTCTACGGTGGGCAAGGCATTCAGCTCTTTCTGCCGTTTATTGAATTCGGCCATCATCTTTTTGTCCTTTAGTGTACCCAATTGTTTCAAATCAGTATACATCGGATGGAATGCATAGATGGATATGCTGTTGTAAGGATAAGAATCTGTCCATGTGTGCGTCATGGTGGTGTCGTTGATGGGCAGAATTTGTACGGCTTTCTGCCGGGTACTCACGGCCCAGTCTATCATCCGTTTTAAATCACCGAAGTCGCCTACGCCGAAGCTTTTATCTGAACGAAGGGAAAAGACCGGCACAGCTACGCCGGCACCTTTCCAGGCTGGAAGGTTGAAATATACATAACGGTCGCCAATGGCGAGAGTCTCGTTAATGCCGATTTGCGGATCGGCCATGTAGCGGTTGGGATTGTTTTCCCAAGCAACGGCACGACGTTCTTTCTTATTATAAAGGATAAATTTGTATTCCAACGGGAAATTGATTTTACCGGCATCGACTTCTACCTGCCATTCGGGGAAGTTGATATCGCTCATCAGTACGGCTTTATTTGCATCCCAGTTCCCGAAAATAGGCTGATTACCACAAATGCCCAGGCAATGATCGCTGTCGATGCAAGGCGCATATGCTTTTATCAGTAAACCCTTTTTATGACCTTTGGGGGCAGTGCTGCGTTCTCGATGGGCCAATAGGGATTCTGTGAAAGCAGAAGAATAGAAATATTGCTGTTCCGGTAGATTTTTCCAGCAATCTTCTATTTTATAGAGTTTCTTTGATGTCCCAGATACATAGAGGGTACGTGGAAGGCTGTTCCATTCGGTTCTTAAAGTTTTGCCGTCGCGATAAATGTGATAACTGTACTGGACAATACCGTTTTCTGGTATCTTGATGTCCACTTCTGCAGTCCAATGGATGCCGTCTACCGTTTGTAAGGGTAGGGCTTGTTCGGGCTGCTCGTTACCAAGTTCGGGGATTGAGCCTAACACTCTTACTTCTTCTCCCCAATTGGTTCGGTACTCGATATTAAATAATAGTATCATATATATTAGATTTAGAAATGACAATAGCTGTAATGATTATGCAAGTATAGAAAATTATCCTCATAATCATACAGCTATCGTTATCTAAGTCATTTAAATTCCTATGCAAACGTTTGTGTTTGGCCTGAGCCTATCCGCAACGTGATGCTCCACACGTTTTGCAGATGAGGCATCCTTCTTGATAAACTAATGTTTCGTTGCCGCAATTCGGACATTTCTTTCCTTTGGCTTCCGTTCCGTCCTGAACATATTTTTTCAGTGCGCGTTCCACACCGTTTTTCCAGGTATTGATGTTCTCACTGTCTAACTGCAAAGAACCTACCAACTTGATAACCTGCTCAATAGGCATGCGGTAACGCAATACACCGGAAATTAGTTTGGCATAGTTCCAGTATTCTTTGTTGAACTTCTCGGAAAGACCTTCGATGGTAACCTTGTATCCTCGTTTGTTCTCGAACTGGAAGTCATAGCGTTTATTGCCGCTTTCATCGACTTTTTTGATGATATGTCCTGATGAAACGTTCTTCGGCAGGATGATACCTTCGTCGTCGTCCTGAAGACCGGTGAAGATTTCGTATGGATGTCCATCCAACAAACCGACGAATGCGACCCATTTCTCTTTGTTGTTCTGGAAGCGGACTACATCTGCGTCGAGTACTGCCGGGCGGGTTTCCACAACTGTAGGTGGTTTGCAGGGAGGAAGTCCTTCTTTCTTGTCGCTCTTGGTAGAGATGAGCACACCCGAACGGGAACCGTCACGGTATACCGTACAACCTTTACAACCGGACTTCCATGCTTCAACATATAAACGGTTCACTAAATCCTCGTCCACGTCGTTCGGCAGGTTGATGGTTACACTGATGGAGTGGTCTACCCATTTCTGGATACGTCCTTGCATCTTTACTTTCATCAGCCAGTCCACGTCGTTGGAGGTTGCCTTATAATATGGTGATTTTGCTACCAACTCGTCTATTTCCTCTTGGGTATAGCGTTTGGCGGGGTTGTATCCTTGAGCTTCCATCCAGGTAACAAACTTGGGATGGAAAACGATGTATTCTTCGAACGCATCTCCTGTTTCATCTACAAAGTCGATGTGTACGTTGGAATCATTCGGATTTACTTTACGGCGACGTTTGTACACAGGCAGGAATACAGGTTCGATACCGGAAGTAGTTTGTGTCATCAAGCTGGTTGTACCTGTGGGTGCAATGGTGAGACAAGCAATATTACGGCGTCCGTATTTCTTCATGTCTTCGTACAGTTGCGGATCGGCTTCACGCAGGCGGTTAATGAAGGGATTGTTCTTTTCACGTTCGGAATCGTATATTTCGAATGCTCCACGTTCTTTTGCCATTTCTACGGAGGAACGGTAAGCATTCAGGGCTACTGTCTTGTGTACTTTCTCTGAGAATTCGGTTGCTTCTTCAGTACCATAACGTAAACCTAATGCGGCAAGCATATCTCCTTCGGCAGTGATACCTACACCGGTACGACGGCCTTGACCGCTCTTCTTGTATATCTTTTGCCACAAAACGCTTTCTGTATGTTTCACGTCTTCGTTTTCCGGGTCTGCATTGATCTTGGCCATAATACGCTCGATCTTTTCCAGTTCCAGATCAATGATATCATCCATGATACGTTGAGCTAACGTCACATGCTTCTGGAACAGTTCAAAATCGAAATATGCGTCCGGTTTGAATGGATTGACTACATACGAATAAAGATTGATAGCCAACAGACGGCAGGAGTCGTAGGGACACAACGGGATTTCACCACAGGGGTTGGTAGATACGGTACGGTATCCCAAATCGGCATAGCAATCGGGCACGGATTCTTTCAGGATAGTATCCCAGAAAAGTACACCCGGTTCGGCGGATTTCCACGCATTGTGTACGATCTTCTTCCATAAATCGGTGGCGTTGATTTCTTTTTGGAAAGAAGGATTGCTTGATTCGATAGGATATTGCTGAGTATAAGGTTTGCCGTCAATGGCTGCCTGCATAAAAGCATCGTCCAATTTCACTGAAACATTAGCTCCGGTAACCTTTCCTTCTGTCATCTTGGCATCGATGAATGCTTCCGAATCCGGATGCTTGATGGATACGCTCAACATTAGTGCACCACGACGTCCGTCTTGAGCTACTTCACGTGTTGAGTTGGAATAACGCTCCATAAATGGAACCAGACCGGTTGAAGTTAATGCGGAGTTCTTTACCGGAGAACCTTTCGGGCGGATATGTGATAAATCATGACCGACGCCTCCACGACGTTTCATAAGTTGAACCTGTTCTTCATCAACTTTAAAGATTGCACCGTAGGAATCTGCTTCACCGTCTACACCAATCACGAAGCAATTGGAAAGAGAAGCTACTTGATAGTTGTTACCAATTCCTGTCATCGGGCTTCCTTGCGGGACGATGTATTTGAAGTGGTCGAACAATCCGAAAAGTTCTTCAGGACTTAATGCGTTAGGATATTTGGCCTCGATACGGGCTACTTCATTGGCTATTCTCCAATGCATATCTTCCGGAGACTTTTCGTAAATATTTCCGAAAGAATCTTTGACTGCATATTTGTTTACCCAAACCCTTGCAGCCAACTCGTCGCCTTGGAAGTATCGTAAAGATTCTTCGTAGGCTTCGTCATAAGAATAATTTTTCTTTTCCACGATGCTGTAAATCTTAGATTTAATTGAAAATAAGTAAAAGTGTAGAAGTCATACTTATTGTTAACAGATGTATTTGCAAATCTATGAATGTTTTTTGTTATAGCAAAATAAAAATAGATTTTTTTGTTGATAGAATGAAAGTTTTCTGTTTTGGTTTGTTATTCTTTTGATTTATAGGATTTTATTATATTTGAATAGATGAAAAGTTTTCCAAAAAGAAAATGAATGGTTTATTTGTAACAGTAACTTCTTGAACTTTTTAGGAAATCGCACTGAATATAAATAGGTATACGAAATAGCATATTGTGATTCTTTTTATATATTTGCAGAAAAAAGAAAGAATGGAAAGCTTAAAACAAAGAAGGACAATACGTAAATATCAACAGAAAGATATTTCTGCTGATTTGTTAAATGATTTGCTTGAAACCTCTTTCCGTGCTTCTACGGTCGGAAACATGCAGGTTTATAGTGTAATTGTAACTCGTGACTCAGAACGTAAGGCGAAGTTGGCACCGGCTCATTTTAACCAGCCTATGGTACAGGCCGCTCCGGTTGTTTTAACTTTTTGTATTGATTTGCGCCGTTTCAGTAAATGGTGTGAGCAGAGAAAAGCAGAACCGGGGTATAATAATTTTGAGTGGTTTGTAACCGGTTCGGTGGATGCGTTGCTGGTAGCTCAGACATTTTGTGTGGCAGCGGAAGAGAAGGGACTGGGGATTTGTTATTTAGGTACTACCACTTATAATCCTCAGATGATTATTGAAGCTTTGGAACTACCAGAGTTGGTTTTCCCGATTACTACGGTGACTGTGGGTTGGCCTGAGGAAATTCCCGCACAAGTAGATCGTCTGCCATTGGAGGCTATTGTACACGAAGAAACTTATCATGACTATACTTCAGCGGATATTGATCGTCTTTATGCATACAAAGAATCATTGCCGGAGAATAAACAGTTTGTAGCGGAAAATAATAAGGAGACTTTAGCTCAAGTGTTTACAGATGTACGCTATACAAAGAAAGATAGTGAGGCGATGTCTGAAAACCTTTGGCAGGTGATGAAAAAGCAGGGGTTTTAACCCTGTTTTTTCAGCGTTGCCTGAATTTCGTCAATCTCCGCACGGAAAGATTTATCGACTTCTTTCAGTTCCTTTATTGTTTTGCAGGCATGCAATACGGTGGCATGGTCTTTATTTCCAATTAATGTTCCGATTTTTGCTGTGGAGAAATCCGTATGATTTTTAGCGAGGAACATGGCGATTTGCCGGGCTTGTACTACCTCGCGCTTTCTGGATTTGGTATGTATGGCTGCCGTTTCCAGCCCGAAATGCTTACATACCGTATTGATGATATCGTCAATTGTCACGGATTTACTTTCACAGTTCACTACCTTACGAACGATACGTTGTGCTAGTTCCAGATCAATTTCTTTATTATAAATGGTAGAGTGTGCCATAATGGAAATTACGATACCTTCCAGATCGCGTACACTATTACCCACGTTCTCTGCGATATAATCGATAACTTCAGGAGGGAACTGTAAACCATCACGATGTATCTTGTTGCGGAGGATATTTTTACGCAATTCTACGGTCGGTTTTTCCAGTTCTGCCACCATTCCCCATTTAAAGCGGGTAATCAGTCGTTCTTCCATACCTTGCAACAAAACAGGAGCACGGTCAGAAGTCAGGATGAGTTGTTTCCCGTTCTGGTGTAAATGATTGAAGATATGGAAGAATGTATTTTGTGTCTTGGTGACCCCTGCAAATTCTTGAATATCATCAATAATTAAAACATCAATTGTTTGGTAGAAGTTAATGAAGTCATTAGTCGTGTTGTTACGTACAGAATCTGTATATTGTACCTGAAACAGGTGGGCAGATACATATAAAACCCGCTTATCGGGATATAATTCCTTGATTTTAGTACCAATAGCATTGGCAAGGTGAGTTTTACCTACACCGGATGCGCCATACAGGAATAGCGGATTAAAAATCGTTTTTGCCGGATTGAGTGCAACTGCTTCTGCAACACTACGAGATAACTTATTGCTATAGCCTTCAATAAATGTTTCAAAATTGTATTCAGGGTTCAAGTGTGGATCCAAATCCGGAACAGGAATTTGAGGGATTTGTTTATCCAATACTTGTTTTTGTGGAATAATAGTCCGCTGGGTAGATTCCAGATCAACGGTTTTCCGCGAACTTTTATCTACCATTACATTATACATCAACTTTGTTCCCTCACCGATTACCTTGTAAAGTGTCTTACGCAACAAGTCGACAAATTTGTCCTCTAGAAATTCATAAAAAAACTGGCTGGGCACTTGTACAACCAATGTTTTGTCCTCATATTTTAATGGAATAATGGGGAGAAACCAAGTTTTATATGTCTGCTCTGGAACATTGTCTCTAATAATTTCGAGACACCGATTCCACAACCCGACATGATCCTGTTCACTCATAACGGCTATAAATACATTTATTAATTAAGCAAAACTTCTACGCATGCAAAATTGGCAATCTTATTTGAAAAAAACAAATTACTTTTTTCTTGCGTAATTAGTAAAAGCAATAATTACTTTACTTTCAATGACTTATAAGTAGATATAAAAATAGCCCCTCACAGGGGGCTATTGCATTTGTGTAATGCCTTTTAAATCAGCTACGTAGGTGGTAAATTAGTTCGTGCCTCTCTTATAAACAGCCATCCCTGAAAGCCTTGTTTTTATTCTCTATATAGACTTGTTAGGGACTTTTCTTTCCAAACTTAAATTTCCTTTGTTATTTAGACAAAATCTATATAATCGGATTTGACTACTTATCTTTTTTACCAAACAAAGAGAAATGGACATATCGTTTCGGATGTGATTTCAAATCTTCCAATAGACTTGCTGCATTTGCAGTTGTGGCATTTAGGTTATTGTAAAGTGAGGGGTCATTGAATAATAATCCAATTGTATTATTCTTCTGGTTTAACTTATCTGTAATCATTTTTACATTAGCCAATGTAGAGTCTACTTTCTGCATGGCGGCTGCATAATCAATCTCTTTTAAGTTATTGGAAATGAGTATAAAGTTGTCCCCGATAGTATTGAGCTTTCCCGTGAGTTGCGGAATATCTTTGCCCATCAATGTTTGTAGTTGACGGCTGGTAGCGGTCATACTTGCTGTCAAATCTTGCACATTGTGAAGTGTTGCAGGGATAGCAGGATCGGACAATACTGCATTCAGTGATCCTAATATAGAATCCAATTTGGGTAGCATCTTTTCTATTTGTGGCATCATAGTAGCTACTTTTTCCATCATTCCATTATTAAGTACTCCGGGAATGGTATCTCCTATCTGATATTTCTCGCGTGGATTGTTGGCGAGGAGCAAATTCATCTTGACACCGCCGAGCATTTCAGCCATGAGCTCTGCCGTACTTCCTTTAGGAATACGTAAATCCGGATCAACATCTATCTCGGCAACTACTTTACCAGGTTGGGTATAGTCATAATATAAATCGCGTACGATACCTACACGAAAACCATCTGCAAATACCGGACTAGATTTGGTAAGTCCATTGACATTATGGAACTTTACGTAGAAATAGCTGGACGGTTTGAACATATTGATACCTTTCAGGTAATTGATACCATATACCAATATGCATAGGGCGGCTATACCCGCAATTCCTATTCTGACCTCTTTTGTGATATACTTCATGATGTATCTTTATTATTTATTTTTTTTCTTTTTGAATTCGTTGATGGCAGCATTGACGTTTGTTTTCTGACCATCTTTAAAGGCTATGATGAATGCATCCTTAAATTGAGCTGCAATGGTACGTTTAGTACGCACTACTTTATTATAATCGGGCGATGTACCATAAGTGTATTTATATAGTCCTCCTTCTTTATAATAATCCACATTCTTCAGTCCTTTCAGTCTTTTATCGTTTTTTGCTATAGGGCGTGAGGAAGTGAGTATTTGTATCTTAAACACGATACCTGTACGTTCTGTTTGATTGACAACGGCTTTTTCTACTTGTTGAGGAGATGGCGATACAGGGTTTACCTTTGATTGGGGAACCTTATTTTTTACTTTTGTATCGGCGGAAGCTACTGTTTCCTCTATTGCTTCCGGTATATCTTCCGGTAGAATGGTCTTACTGCTTCCATTTAGCCGTATTTCTTGTTCTCGCTTGTAGGTGAGGAAAGCACGAAAAATTCCGTTGGCAAGAGTTGTCGTACCGGTTTCACTGTTTAGATAGCGTTCCTCTTCAGGGGTTGAGATAAATCCCAATTCTACCAATATACTGGGCATGGCACTGGCCTTTAACACCAAAAATCCTGCTTGATGTACACCTCGGTCTATGCGGTTACAACTATGTCGGAATTGCTTTTGTACGAGTGATGCCAAATGTACACTTTGTGACATATATTTATCCTGCATGAATTCGAAAATGATGTAGGACTCGGCAGAGTTTGGATTGAAACCTGCATATCTTGTCTTGTAGTCACTTTCGTAAAGGATTACGGAATTCTCACGTTTTGCCACTTCAAGGTTAGCGTCAGACTTGGCAAGACCTAATGTCCAGGTAGATGCCCCTTTGGCAGTTCGGTTGTTTGCCAAAGCATTTGTGTGAATAGAGATGAATAAATCTGCTTTTGCGTTGTTGGCTATTTCGGCGCGGCGATCCAAAGGGATGAATACATCTCGTGTGCGGGTATAGATTACTTTCACATCCCCGCAATTCTTCTGAATTAGTTTACCGAATTTCAAGGCAACATTCAAATTGATATTTTTTTCTTTGGAGATTTTACCAATGGCTCCAGGGTCATGCCCCCCATGCCCCGCATCAATGACGACAACAAAATTTTTTGCTTCGGCACTGCCGGCACAGAAAAAAGAAGTGAGCAGCCCCAAGCAAATACTTGTATATAATATGTATCGTCTGTATAGTTTCATAAATAATATTGCTGCAAATGTAGTAGAAATTTATAGAAAACTCATACTTTGCCTTTAAGTTTTGTTCTCATTGTGTTCTTTTCGGTAGATTTAGTCTTGGCTTTATCTGATTTATTGAGAATATCAGTAACTTTGCTGCGGCTAATTTAAAAATAGATAAATATGATTCTTCGTTTTTTGAAGAACTGGACATTGCCGTTGGCAATGATGGCCGGCACTTTGGTATATTTCTTTTTTGCAAGAATTTCTTTTTTGGCACCGGTTAAGCCTTATGTAAATGTTTTGGTTGCCATCTTGACTCCGGCTTTGATTTTTGCCCAACTCTTACTTACGTTCTGCAAGGTGGAAGTGCATGAGTTGAAGCCAAAGTCGTGGCATGGTTGGTTATTGTTGTTTCAATCTGTTTCGTGTCTTGTGGTAGCAAGTATATTGATACTTTGTCCGATGGAAGAAGTCTACCGGGAGGTGTTTGAGGGAGCGATGGTTTGTCTTATCTGTCCAACAGCTACAGCGGCGGCCGTTATCACTGGTAAGTTAGGTGGCAGTGCAGCAAGTCTCACTACATATACATTGTTATCCAATCTATTGGCGGCTATATCAGTTCCATTAGTGTTTCCTTTGGTAGAACCGCATGCGGAAATCACTTTTTGGGTGGCATTTCTGAAAATTTTGAGCAAAGTGTTTCCACTTTTACTGTTTCCTTTTTTCTTGGCCTGGTTTTTACGTGTGTTTTTACCTAAAGTGCATCATTTCTTATTGGGTTTTCATGATGCTGCTTTTTATTTGTGGGGAGTGGCACTTGCCATTGTTTCAGGGCAAACGGTACGTTCATTGATGAATAGCGAAGCTCCGGTTTTTGTAGAAGTACTGATTGCTTTGGCAGGCTTGGTCGCTTGTTGTATTCAGTTTTATTTAGGGAAAAAAATAGGCGGACATTACAAAGAACGCATCAGTGGTGGGCAGGCGTTGGGGCAGAAAAATACGGTACTTGCCATCTGGATGGCCTATACCTATCTCAATCCGCTTTCTTCCGTAGGGCCTGGGTCGTATGTATTGTGGCAAAACATCATCAATAGTTATCAGTTGTGGAAGAAAAGGAGAAAAAGTGAAATGTATAGTGATGTAAGGAGATAAACTATGATAAAATTAAAATAACGTCTTTATGGGAGACTCCAACTCTAACAGCTTCTTTTTTGCGTCGAGCCCACCAGCATAACCTGTAAGTGAATGATTGCTGCCAATGACACGGTGGCAAGGTACAATAATAGAAATTCCATTTGCTCCATTGGCGTTAGCAACGGCACGAACAGCGCGAGGAATATTCAAACGCTTTGCTAATTCGCTATATGATATGGTGGTGGCGTATGGTATTTTCAACAACTCATACCAGACATTTTTTTGAAATTCCGTACCAGCAAAAAGCAATGGGAGATTAAACGTGGTTCGTTTTCCTTCGAAATATTCGTCCAATTGTCTACGGGTTTCTTCAATGACAGACGATGAACTTTCTTCATAACCAGTTTGTAGCATTTTCCTCAATCTTATATCTACTATATCTCTGTGCTTTTCTGTCGCCCAGTCGCATAAACAAAGTTTATCTTCAAAAGAACCAAGCATTAAATCTCCGCAGGGAGAGTGATAACGTTGTATACGTATTTTATTCATCGTATCCCAATTTTTTTTCGTTATAATCGGAGGCAATATAAGTAGGTCTTCTTTTCGTTTCTTTAAAGATACGTCCGATGTATTCGCCTATCACTCCAAGGGAGAATAATTGAATGCCACCTAAGAAGAGAATTACTACAATCAGAGTAGGGAAACCAGCTGCCTGGTCACCATAAACAATCGTTTTTATCAGAAAGTAGATAGCATAGATAAAACTGGAGATGGAGAATAATACTCCACAAATGGTAGCGATACGCAGTGGAGCGGTAGAGGAGGAAGTGATACCTTCAATTGCCAAGTTCAGCAGTTTAAAAAAGCTCCACGAAGAATGTCCGGCAAGGCGATCTCCACGATCGAATTCTATACTTTTCTTCTTGTAACCAATCCAACAGAACAACCCTTTGGTATAGCGTTCTTGTTCACGTAAACGGCGAAGTGTCAATACGCATCGACGGTCAAGTAAGCGGAAATCTCCTACATTGGGTAGTATATCTATACGGCTCATCTTCTGCAATATTTTATAGAATGCTAAAGATAATCGCCGGCGTAGCCAACTTTCTTCTCCGCGATTACGACGTTTGGCATAAATATCGTCGTATCCTTCTTCCCAATATGTCAACATTTGGTCTACGAGTTCGGGAGGATCTTGCAAGTCGGCGTCCATCACTACACAACAATCTCCCGTGGTATAGTCAAAACCAGCCAACATGGCAATTTCTTTACCAAAGTTACGTGAGAGGTTTACGTAATTCACCCTTTTATCAGTCTGTCGAAGTTGGCGGATACTTTCAAGAGTTCCGTCACTGCTACCGTCATTAATGAATAAAATCTCCCACTCGTACGTATTGTTCCGATTGATAAGTTCTATCAAACGTTTGTAGAGAGCAGGTAGCATTGCTTCTTCATTGTATACCGGAATTAATAGGGTTACTTTCTTCATTTCACACAAGAGTATGATTAAATACTTCGCAAATATATTACTTTTACGGAAGTATATGGCATTATTATTTGAAAAACATGAATTACCGATGAAAGATAAAGAAGGTAAGGATACGATGATGGAGCGGTATACGCAGTGGGTTATTATAACGCCTTTTGTTTGAAGACAAAGCGTACCAGTAAAAAGTTGACGGGAATGGCGATGGCGAATACCGGGATAGGGGCGAATGGCTTGGAAAGCCCCATCCATAAAAAGAAGTTCAATAATCCCATATGTAGGAGGTAATTTATCAGATGTGCTCCACCGAATCCGAGTACTTTTCCCCAGGAAGGCTTTTTATAGAATGTGAAGTAGGCGGTCAAATAGAAATTAACGGTGAAACTGAATGCATAACCGAGCGTATAAGCAATGTTGACATTGATGATCCGTTGTAATAGGAAATAAAGTCCGTAATGCAAAGCTGTTGCCAGAATCCCTACTAAGGCGAAACGTATAAACTCCGGTAATTGTTTCAGTTGCTTCATCTTCTGATTTATAGTTGTAATAGTTTTGTAATATGATTACGGCAACAAAGTTAGGTATTGTTGCAGAATAATTAGTACTTTTGTTCCTTGAAAACGTAAAAAAAGAAAAGTATGTCAGACAAAAAGAAGGCGTTCTGGTTCATAGCACTGCTCAGTGTGCTTGTAATAGTTCCCTTTCTGGGAGAAACCATTTTTTATTCTAAAGGAGAGCCGCGTGAAGCGATAGTAGCTTATACGATGTTGAAGAGTGGTAACTGGATACTTCCGGTAAATTATGGGGTCGAAATAGCTTATAAACCTCCTTTTCTTTACTGGGCGATTGCAGTTGTATCTTCCATCATGGGAGGAGTGACAGAATTCTCATCCCGTATGCCGTCGGCGCTGGCTTTTCTGGCTATGCAGTTGGTATTTTTTTCTTTTGTAGCTAAGCGAAAGAATATAAAAACGGCATTCTTGACTTCTATTCTTCTTTTGTCTTCCTTTGAAGTGCATCGGGCTGCAGTAGCTTGTCGACTTGATATGGTACAAGTCTCCTTTATTGTGATTGCTTTGTGTCTACTTTTCCGTTGGGATGAAAAAGGCTCTAAGGAGATACCTTGGTTGGCAGTGTTGCTAATGGCATGTGCCACTTTGACAAAAGGTCCGGTCGGTTCTATTTTTCCATGTGTGGGTATCGGCATCTATCAATTGTTGCGTGGGCGTTCGTTCGGTAAGACCTTTTTCTCTTTGTTGGGCATCGGATTACTTTCACTCGTTCCGTTGGGAATATGGTTCTGGGCTGCCTATCAGCAGGGTGGAGAGTCATTCATAAATCTGATGATGGAAGAGAATACTGGACGCTTCTTCCGTAAGATGTCATACGCTTCCCATGAAAATCCGTTGTGGTATAATTTTGTGACTATCATTTGGGGGTGGATACCGTGGACTTTAGTCTTGTTGATTTCTCTTTTTGGTTTGAAATGGAAAGAAATGCGTTTTTTACCGGAAGGTTCTTCGTGGAGTGAACGTTTTAATAAGGCTTGGACTAAATTTCGCTCCCAGTCTCCTCTTCATTTGTTTACATGGGTGGTTATCTTGTTCATTTTTATCTTTTATTGTATTCCGAAGAGTAAGCGTAGCGTATATCTGTTGCCTATCTATCCGTTTATGGCAATGCTGATTGCTGAATATTTTTTGGCATTGGTACAGCGCAAAGCAAAAGTTTTTAAGATTTCTGCCTATATTTTTGCTTCATTGGCTTTGTTACTTACGGTAACATTTATTATAGTGCGTTTCGGGCTAATTCCTGATAGTGTTTGGGGTACGGGTAAACATGCTGCCGAGAACATTGGATTTATGCATGCATTGGAAAATGTGGATTTACCCTTTTCTAAATGGTTGATTGTGGCATTACCGGCAATAGCGGGCATCTGCACATTGATAGCGTTGGTAAAGCGGGCGGATACACGTTCTTTACTGTACAGTATAGCCGGGTGCATTTTGTGTCTGTTTGTTTCTTTAGATGGCGTTTATCAGCCTACGGTGCTGGCTACGAAGTCGGACAAACGTCTGGCCGAACAAGTAAATACATATGTACAGGATGGATTTATGTATTCGTATACTCCCCCACTCATCCGTTTTTATTGTACTAATTACTATTTGAACGACCGGATGAGGGATTTCGTTCCTGGTCTTTCCGGTACAGGATATGTAATGCTTTCTAAGTGGACTAAGGAGGAATTTTTGAAGAAATATTCAGATGAGTATCGACTGGAGGAGGTTTACACTACTCCTTATCGCAGTTGTGATTTACGTGATAAAATATTGATTTATAAATTCAGTGAGAAATAAAATGAACCCGCTAGAATTGATTGATAAATATTATCCGGAGGCGAATGAACTGAAACATATATTGCTGACTCATAGCCGTTCGGTGGCAGACAAAGCTCTGTGGATTGCCGATCAGCATCCGGAATTGTTGTTAGACAAGGATTTCCTGTACGAAGCGGCCATATTGCATGACGTAGGGATTTTCCTGACGGATGCCGATGGTATTTATTGTTTCGGTGATAAACCTTATATCTGTCATGGCTATTTGGGAGCCGATTTAGTGCGTTCTGAAGGTTATCCTCGCCATGCTTTGGTTTGTGAAAGACATACAGGAGCTGGACTTTCATTAGATGAAATCCTTGCACAAGAACTTCCTGTGCCACACCGTGATATGCTTCCGGTAAGCTTGGAGGAACAAGTTATTTGTTTTGCAGATAAATTCTATTCTAAAACGCGTCTGGAGTATGAAAAGAGTGTAGAAAAGGCACGTAGGAGTCTCGAACGGTATGGTGAAGCAGGATTGCAACGTTTCGACCATTGGTGCGAACAGTTCTTGTAGCAATCTAAATTTCTTTAAAAAGGGAGATTATACCGTATAAAATACGTACTTTTGCCCCTTCAAGCGTAAACTATTAGTTAATGACGCCATTGAAAGCAAATACATTCATATCATTCATACTACTATTCGTCTTACTCTTTCTTTCCGGTGAGGCAGTTTCCCAGCGTCGCCGGGGTGGAATTGTACCTCCGGAGAATCTGCAGGCTGATACCTTACGAAGTGATTTAGTGGGGAAGAAGTCTATGCGTGCTCGTTCGAGGGTAAATGGGATTTCACAAACAGATTCTTTGGAAGTAGATTCTGTAGCGGTTCCCGAGAAGAAGAAACAACCACTGGATGCTCCTGTTACATACGAAGCCAATGATTCTATCGTCTTTGCTCAAGGTGGATATGCACATTTATACGGGCAGGGTAAGGTTAATTATCAGCAGATAGAATTGGCTGCTGATGTCATTACCATGAATATGGATAGTAGTACAGTGTATGCTCATGGTGTAGAAGATTCTTTGGGTGTAGCCCAAGGTACTCCGGTTTTTAAAGATGGAGAGACTCCTTATGAAACGAATACTATCCGGTATAATTTCAAGAGTAAGAAAGGCATTATCAGTAATGTTGTCAGCCAGCAAGGCGAAGGATATGTTACCGGTAATAATGCCAAAAAAGGTACTAATGATGAGCTTTACATGAAGAGTGGCCGATATACCACCTGTGATCACCACGAACATCCTCATTTTTATATGCAGATGACATATGCCAAAGTACGTCCGAAAAAGAATGTGGTGACGGGACCTGCCTATCTGGTGGTGGAAGATGTTCCTTTGCCACTTGCGGTACCATTTTTCTTTTTCCCGTTTTCAAGTAGCTATTCCTCCGGCTTTCTGATGCCTACTTATATGGATGACTCCAGCCGTGGTTTTGGTTTGACAGATGGTGGATATTACTTTGCCATCAGTGATAAGATGGACTTGAAGTTGCGTGCGGATATTTTTACCAAAGGTTCTTGGGCATTGAATATGGAGTCCAACTACGTGAAAAGATATAAGTACTCTGGTTTATTGCAGGCAAGCTACCAGGTGACGAAGACGGGAGATAAAGGTTTGCCGGATTATTCGGTTGCCAAGGATTTTAAAATTGTATGGTCTCATCGTCAAGATCCTAAGGCAAGTCCTAACTCAACTTTTTCTGCCAGTGTGAACTTTGCGACGAGTAGTTATGAGCGTACCAATATCGGTAATATGTACAATTCGAATGCTATGTCCCAGAATACGAAGACGTCAAGTATCAGTTATTCTCGCACTTTCCCTGACCAGCATTTGACTATTGCTGCAACAACCAATATAGCTCAGACTATGAAAGATTCTTCTGTAAACATGACATTGCCTGACTTGAATATCACATTGAGCACTATTTTCCCGTTTAAGAGGAAACGGGCTGTGGGAGATGAAAAATGGTATGAGAAGATATCTGTTCGATACAGCGGGCGTCTTTCAAACAGTATCAAAACCAAAGATAACCTGTTGTTCAAATCTAATTTGATAAAAGACTGGGAAAATGGGATGAAGCATGAAATTCCTATTAGCGCTACTTTTACTTTGTTCAAATACTTCAATGTCACACCCTCGGTCAGCTATACAGAACGTTGGTATACGCGTAAAGTTATGAAAGACTGGGAACCGAATGAAGCTGGTACCGGTGGACAAGAGGTGAATACTGATACGATTTACGGTTTCCATCGTGTATATAATTATAATGCCAGTTTGGGCATTAATACCAAGATATATGGTATGTATAAACCATTGTTTCTTCCTAAGAAAGAAATACAAATTCGCCATGTCATTACTCCTTCGATAAGTATCAGTGCAGCGCCGGACTTTGGTTCATCCCGTTATGGTTACTACGATTCTTATATCAAGACGTATGCCGACGGGAGGCGTGATACTGTGACTTATTCACCGTATGCCGGGCAGATGTTTGGTGTACCGGGGCGTGGAAAGCAGGGAAATATCAGTTTCAGTATTTCCAATAACTTGGAAATGAAGTATAAGGATAAGAATGACTCTATCAAGAAAGTCAGCTTGATTGATGAATTGGGTGCAAGCATAAGTTATAACATGGCTGCAGCAACGCGTCCGTGGAGTGACCTTAATCTGAATTTGCGTTTGAAACTTTCCAAAAGTTATACTTTCAGTATGAGTTCTTCATTTAAAACGTATGGTTATGCTTTCGATAAGAATGGTAATGTAGTACCTAACAATCGTACAGAGTGGTCTTACGGGCGTTTCGGTATTTTCCAAGGATATGGTTCTTCTTTCAGTTATACGTTTAACAACGATACCTGGAAAAAATGGATGGATAAGTTACATGGAGTAAAAGAGGATGACGCAGGCAAAAAAGGTGATGAAAATTCGGATCCCGAAGAAGGTGATGAAGAAAGTACTGAGAGTGGCATACCTAAGAAGAAGGTGGAAAAAGCTGCTGTGGATGCCGATGGATATCAAGTATTCAAAATGCCTTGGTCTTTGAACTTGAATTATAACTTCAATATTTCTGAAGATACCTCAAAACCTATCAATCGGAAAACGATGCGTTATCCTTATCGTTATACTCATAATCTGAGTGCTTCCGGTAATATTAAGATTTCCAATAAATGGGCCATCAGTTTCAATTCCGGTTATGATTTTGAGGCCAAGAAGATTGTACAAACCTCTTTTAATATTACTCGTGACTTACATTGTTTCAGTATGTCTGCCAGTCTTTCTCCTTTCGGACAGTGGAAATACTACAACTTTACTATTCGTGCTAATGCCAGCATTCTGCAAGACTTGAAGTGGGAGCAGAGAAGTCAGACACAAAGTAATATTCAGTGGTATTAGGTGATGGAAGTTGAGGTTTATGCTGAGAGATGTTCTTACCAAATAATTTCCGTTTCTCCGTGTGACTTTAAGTATTCATTTGTTTTGCTGAAATGCTTGTTCCCAAAGAACCCATTATAGGCCGAAAGGGGAGAAGGATGTGCAGAAGTCAGCACTAAATGCTTATTACGGTCGATAAACGCTCCCTTGCGTTGTGCATAAGCCCCCCAAAGAATAAAGACGAGATGCTCTTTTTGTTCTGCCAGTATGCGGATAGCGGCATCTGTGAATGTTTCCCAACCACGGTTTTGATGTGAACCGGCCTGATGGGCACGTACGGTAAGTGTAGCATTAAGTAGTAATACACCTTGTTCTGCCCAACGAGTCAGATTGCCGGTAACCGGTGCATCTGTACCTATATCCTCTTTAATTTCTTTGAAGATGTTGACTAAAGAAGGAGGGAAAGGAACACCGTCGTTTACTGAAAAACAAAGTCCATGCGCTTGTCCGGGACCATGATAAGGATCTTGACCGATAATCACAACTTTTACTTTATCGAAGGGACATAAGTTGAAAGCGTTGAATATTAATTTTCCCGGAGGATATATAGGACCATGTTGATATTCGGTACGTACAAACTCTGTTAGCATACGAAAATAATCTTTATCGAACTCGGGTTGTAAACGCACTTTCCAGCTTTCTTCTATCTGAACATTCATAATCGTAGTTGTTAGTAGTTTCGGATGCTAAGATACAAATTTCTTACTATAGAACACAAGAGTCCCACAGAGTTTTGCTTATTTTCTTTTAAACTCTGTGGAACTCTGTATACTCTATGGTGAAATGATTAAATCAAGTGTATATCATGCATCTTACATTCTTTACGCATATCTTCTGGCCATATGCTTGCCTGTATTTCTCCGATGTGCGCCTTGCGCAGATAGAACATACAGAGACGAGACTGTCCGATACCGCCACCGATAGAGAGTGGGAGTGTATCACTCATCAGGCGTCTGTGGAAATAGAGTTCCAGCCGTTTCTCTTCTCCTTCCTGTTTGAGCTGACGTTGCAAGGCTTCCTTGTCTACGCGGATACCCATCGAAGAAAGCTCTATACTACGTTGTAACACATGATCCCATAATAATAAGTCGCCGTTCAGTCCGGGCAAATCATTCAGTCCGGGGGTAGTGTAGTCATCATAGTCCGGAGCACGTCCATCATGTTTCTTGCCGTCACTTAGTTTACAACCGATACCAATAATGAAAACAGCGCCATATTTTTTGCAAATGGCATGCTCACGACATTTCGGTTCTAATTCGGGATAGAGTTGGCGTAACTCTTCTGCATGGATAAAGTGTAGCTTTGGAGGCAGGCAAGGTTTGATTTGTGGGTACATTTCATATACCATATATTCTGTACGTACCATAGCGGCATAAATGCGCGTAACGATTTCTTTAAGGAACTCCACATTACGGTCTTCGACAGTGATAACACGTTCCCAGTCCCATTGATCTACATAGAGAGAATGTAGATTTCCCAGCTCTTCATCTGCACGGATAGCATTCATATCCGTATAAATTCCATAACCCGGTTCGATGTGATATTCAGCAAGCGTTAAACGTTTCCATTTGGCAAGAGAGTGTACTACTTCCGCCTGCGCGTCGCCCAGATCTTTAATAGGAAAAGAAACGGCACGTTCCACTCCATTGAGATCGTCGTTGATACCCATGCCCTTCAATACAAAGAGGGGTGCGGTGACACGACGCAGGCGAAGTTCGGAAGAAAGGTTCAACTGGAAGAACTCTTTTATCTGTTTAATACCTAATTCTGTTTGTTTTAAGTCTAATAAAGGTTTATATCCTTCGGGTTTTATCAGATAGCTCATAGGTTTATTATATATATCTTCTATTAAATTGTTCGGCAAAGATAGGAATAATATTAATACTTGCTTTGGTTTTAATCAAAAAAAGAGCAAAATGTATCAATATTCTCTCTGGGTATTTGCAAAATAATAATGAGGATAGGAACGGGAAGTAAATAGAAAAAACGAAAGAACGTTAGGAATATGCAGAGATTTTTTATACTTTTGTCCCCGCATTTAGGCCTGGTAGCTTAGTGAATAGAGCGTCAGATTCCGGTTCTGAAGGTCGTGGGTTTGAGTCCCACCCGGGTCACAATCGAATAAGAAGTCCTTATGAGTGTTATCTTATAAGGACTTATAAACCGCAAAACGTTTTGTGATGCTTTTCCAAATCACTTTGTGAGTATTTTACACCTGTTAACACAAAACGAATTGCGATTTTTTATTTATTTTCCAGAGTCGTTTAAGCAGCTCTCAAAGGGAGTTTAAAAGTTCCTCAAATCATTCATAATATTTATTTTTGTATAAATCTTAGGGGAAATGTATGTAATATAATCATGATATCATACTCTGTCCTTCCTTTGGTGTTGTATACAGCATTATGTCTGTGTACTTAGAGTTATAATTCATGTGTGCATTAAACTCTATCTTTCGGCAATCCTTGAAAGGATTACCAATGAATGGATTACGGTCCATCCAATCACACAGTTCTAAGATGGAAGATTTGTTCGAAGTGAAGTACACGAAAGAATGCCTTTTCAACACGTTCAGTACGTCCAGATAGTCAGCCAGGCACCAGTACATCTTATAGGTTCCCACTTCAGTGGAAAGATACGGTGGATCCACAAGAAACACTACATTCGGAACATCCTTATAGCATTCAAATACTTCTTTGTAGTCTTTACAGGTGATAGTGAGTCCTTCCAAATAGTCTACCGCCTCTGGATAGTCAGTCTGCCGGATGACATTGTAAAGTGTCTCCTTTTTCATACCTTCCAGATTAAGCACGTATTTCATAGAAAACAGAAGGGATGAGGACAGAGTGATATAATCCACATAACCACGTTCTTTCTCTTCTTTTTCGATACGGGCGAACACTTTATCGCGGTTTTCTCCGATTATACGTTTGTTTCTGGGTACCCTTTCAGCTATCCGGCGTATATCAGATAACAGCACATTGGTGTTCGGGATATTCGCAAGCCGCTGACGGTAGTTGTCGAAATCATTATACACGACGGTGGCATCGGGCCTGACACATTTGGCAATGTGTGATAGCAAACCCGATCCGCCAAATAGGTCCACAAATACGGTGCTGTTTGGAAATTGTCCCAACACTTTAATAAATTCTTTCGCAAACATGCGTTTCTGACCCACAAAAGGAAGCGGGGCAGATAAATACATTTTTCTCATTTTCATTTTGCTTAAAAACGGTTGCGAAGTTCTCCAAAAGCAATGAGAAATAGCGGAAAACATAGGTGCTTTCCGCTGTAAGATACATGCAGTAAACTATACATTCAACTCGAAGCGAACCGTCTCATCGCCGGCAATCAGAGCACGAGTCCCAGAAATGTTATTCTCGTAGATGTGGACGTTGCCCAAATAAAGAGTGATAGACTTTAAGGGACATTCTATCTGCCGAGACATTAGATAAAGGTGATAAATGTCGGAGGGCAGACCAAGATTAGCATCGCTACTGCGTTGGTAAGCAGACAAAACCAGTTCCCCTTCGTCAATCTGAAACTGTACAAGGCTTAGACATGGCACCTGATTGCTTTCGACACCCGTAGCCCCCAGATACAACACATAGTTCTTACTGCTACGCTTTTCCCGGTTGATCTTGGCTATAAGCGGCGGGAGTTTTTCAAAGTACGAAGGATAGCTGTTCACCAAAATAGAGCCACAATAATCCCACCAGTTGATACCGACCTCCCGGTACCTTTCTATGTTACGTTCTCCCTGCATGAACAACTGAAGTTCACTACGAAGTTTCTTACGGGCGATATTATGTCCTTCAAATATGTCAAGCAAATCAACCGGTGTAAGTGACAATTGCTCGTTTAAAAGATATTGTATATTTCCTTTCTTGTTGGTCTGTGTCTTTCCTGTAGCAAGAATTTTATCCAAAATACGATAATACTTATTCATAGTCATTTCCTCCTTCTATTTTTGAAATATCCTAAAGATAGAAAAAACGACGCTCCCTATAATACAAAACAATCCATTCACACTGTAAAAGTCTTGCAGTCACTTTGGAATCGTTTTACAAGAGTGTAAACTTTGCGTTCGCTCACCGAATACTTTTCGGATAGCATAGCCACAACATATGAAACTTTTTCACCTTGATTTAGTAAACGAATATAATCAGTGTATAGGTCAATATATTGAGTATCTTCCAACCGGATACCGACCGCCTGAAGTCTTTTCAACAGTTCCCGATTAAAGTTTAATAGTTCAATCACTTTCATACAATAAAAAATTATATCTTTGCAATGCCAATCATTTATTAAAATGCGAAAAGCGAACCTGCGATAGAGGGCATTTGCCCCCGGTCGTGCGGGTTCGCTCGTATTGTTAATAAATGATTGGCGTCTATATTAACAGGCCGGGGGCTTTTTATTATTTCCCCCTTAGAAGAATCTATCAGCGGTTCTATAAGATTACAAATATAGAAGAAAATGCAGAAATTTAGTCTATCCTTTTCAAATGATCATCAAGAGTTTTAGGATTGCATTTCAGTTTGCGACAAATAGCTGCTTTGCTATATCCATATTCAAGCATTGTTTTTATTAAAGATTCTTTTCCTGTAAGTTTATAATGTGAGTTATGTCCTCCTTTGTGCCTGCCTAATTTCTGCCCTTCAGCTACACGCCGGGCAAGACCTTCTTTCGTCCTCTGTGAAATCAGATCACGTTCAATTTGTGCGGACAATCCGAAAGCAAATGCAAGAATTTGAGACTGTATATTGTTGCCTAATTCATACTTTTCCTTTACGGTAAGAACTGTTATGTTTTTCTGCATGAGAGTATTCAAAATACTCATTACTTCCATTAGTCGACGACCGAGGCGACTGATTTCCGATGCAATAAGGGTATCTCCCTTCTTTAATTTCTTAATGAGCGGACCGAGTTTTCGTTTTTTGGCAGATTGAGTTCCGGATACCGTCTCACTTATCCACTTATCAATGTGGATTTCTTGCCTTTGAGCAAACTTCTCAATTTCGAAGCGTTGGTTCTCAACTGTTTGTTTGTCAGTACTGACACGAATGTAAGCGTAAATCATTTTTGGTGTGAAGGTAAGAATTGAATTTTGTGCTACAAAACTTATATCAAACGCCCCTAAAATGTACGAAACATGGCGACAAGTGATATTCATAATATCACTTGTCA
>ERZ791802.23-NODE-23-length-205948-cov-23.403287_pt1 | contig 205948 bp, 166 predicted proteins | sample MGYA00510308_ERZ791802 | MGnify/ENA primary metagenome ERZ791802 (study PRJEB30046, sample SAMN00792028) | human gut metagenome | study: EMG produced TPA metagenomics assembly of the A metagenome-wide association study of gut microbiota in type 2...
CCTGAAACGTGCGCGTCTACCAATTCCGCCACCTGGGCATAGGTAATTGCAATCAAAACATTGAGCGGAAAACGAGACTCGAACTCGCGACCCTAACCTTGGCAAGGTTATGCTCTACCAACTGAGCTATTTCCGCGTTTGCGGTTGCAAAGGTAGATATTTTCCTTAAACCTGCAAATATTCCGCACACTTTTTTCATACATAAAATAGTACATTCATATTCAAAAGGTAAACAGACTTTTGATTATCAACTCATTCTATTACGATAGTCTTCGTAAGAAAACTGCTTAAATACTTCAGCAGCCCCCTCCTTTGTCCACATTGCAATGGCAGGATGATGAATTCCATTGAACATATTGGTCTTTACCATAGTATAGTGTATCATGTCTTCAAAAATAATTTTCTCTCCAATCTGTAATTCATGATCGAAACTCCACATTCCCATGTAGTCGCCGCTTAAACAAGAATTTCCTCCCAGACGATAAACATACAACCCCTCGTTTCCCATTTCAGCGCCACGGACTACAGGTTGGTAGGGCATTTCCAGGCAGTCGGGCATGTGACAGGTAAAACTTACATTAAGAATAGCCGTACGGATACCCCTGTTCTCTACAATATCCACTATCTCGGAAATCAGTACACCTGTCTGCCAAGTAAAAGCCGAACCGGGTTCCAGAATAACACGAAGATGTGGATAACGGACTTTTAATCCTTGGAGCAGGTGAACAAGATGCTCTACATCATAATCCTTACGTGTCATCAAATGACCTCCCCCCAGGTTTAACCATTTGATTTGAGGAAACCAACGGGAGAATTTCGCTTCCAGATGTTTCAATGTACGTTCCAGTTCGTATGAAGAAGATTCGCAGTGGCAATGGCAATGAAATCCCTCAAGACCTTGCGGTAAAGTATCGGGAAGTTGATCCGTCATCACTCCGAAACGAGTTCCGGGTGCACATGGGTTATACAGTTCAGTCTCTACCTCTGAATATTCAGGGTTAATGCGTATGCCAGAAGAAATTCCTTCTCCCGTCACCTGCACCATCGGATAAAAACGATGGAATTGCGCTAAAGAATTAAAAGTAATATGACTACTGCAACGCAGAATCTCAGGAAAATCCGCTTCTGTATAGGCAGGAGAATAAGTATGCGCCTTACTTCCAAACTCCTCCAACGCAAGGCGTGCTTCGTACACAGAACTTGCAGTGGAATGATCTATATATTCCCTGAAAATAGGAAAAGAGCGCCATAAGGCAAATGCCTTAAAAGCAAGAATAATCTCAACTCCCGTACGATCGGCTACACTTTTTATCAAAGTAAGATTCTTCCTCAGAAGTTCTTCTTCCATAATGTAACAGGGAGAAGGAAAAAGAGCAAAATCTATCATCATATATCTTCTATTTATTAAAATCCAATAAGAATACCCTATATACCAAAGGCTGGTACAGACCTTATCCTATTACTTTGAACCGAGCAAAGCGTAAAAGGAGCTGCTTGTCTCCCGCATTCTTAAAATGAATGGTTGCCTTGGCATTATCGCCCTCACCTTCCACTTTAATCACTTCACCCAGACCAAAACGTTCGTGCTCTATCAATTGCCCTTGGTACACACCACCGGCCATACAAGTTTCCGAAGCAGCGGATGCCGACGAAGACATGCCCATAGATGGAGTGACTCGCTTCAAATTGCGAGGTACACTCGGTGCAATGATCTGCTGTTTAAGATGCGAAGTTTCTTCTCTTTTCCGATAAAGCTTTTCTTCCCTATTTTTATAGAAAGATGAAGAAAAACCTCTTTCATTCTCTCTACGGAAATTTACTGCCATCTCATCGATTTCAGGACTCAATCTTACATCTTGCGGCATATGTAAGAAATGTACATCAATATCTTTCAAGAAACGGCTGGGACTACTGAATTCCATCTTGCCATAGCGAAAACGACTTTTGGCGTATGAAAGGAAACAATGATCCTCTGCACGGGTAATGGCAACATAAAACAATCGGCGCTCCTCTTCCAGCGCATGCGGAGAGTCTCCTACCATGGCACTGGGAAAAAGATTTTCTTCCATTCCCACTACAAATACGTTTCTAAATTCCAATCCTTTGGCAGAATGTACCGTCATCAAGGTTATCTTTTCACCATCTCCGTCTTTATCAGAGTCCTGATCGGTCAATAAAGAAACCTCCGAAAGAAAATCCCCCAAAGAAATATTTACATTTCCTTCTTCCTGGCGTTGAGCACAGAAGTCACTGATACCGTTTGTCAACTCCTCTATATTTTCTTTGCGGCTGAGGTTCTCAGGAGAATTATCCTGGCACACATCATTAATGATACCCGATTGACGAATAATCTCCGTACCTATTTCATATGCATTCTTTTCTAGACCGCTTTCAATAAATTCCTTTATCAAATCACGAAAACCTTGCAACTTACCTACTGTACCTTTGTTCATGTTCAGTCCATAAGCCAATGGCTCACAAAGCACTGCCCAAAGACTGGTATTATGTTCAGTAGCGGCAGTGATTATCTTCCCTACTGTTGTATCTCCTATTCCACGCGCCGGATAATTGACAATGCGTTTAAAAGCTTCTTCGTCATTAGGATTTACCACCAGGCGGAAATAAGCAATCACATCCTTTATCTCTTTACGCTGATAAAAGGACAAACCACCATAAATTCTATAAGGCATCCCACGTTTGCGCATAGCTTCTTCAAAGACACGGCTTTGCGCATTCGTACGGTATAATATCGCAAAATCAGAATAAGCGTAATCCTTCTGACGACGGAGTTCCGCAATCTTATTGATTACAATATCGCCTTCTTCCACGTCGCTATATGCCTGATAAACATCAATAGGCTCTCCCCTTTCTTTTTGGGAAAACACTTCTTTGGGTATCTGGCGCTGGTTCTTCTCTATCAAACTATTGGCAGCGGAAACAATGTTTTGCGTGGAACGATAGTTCTGTTCCAACTTAAAGACTTTAGTACCCGGATATACTTTAGCAAAATAAAGAATATTATCAATATCAGCTCCACGGAAAGAATAAATACTTTGGGCATCATCCCCCACCACACATATATGCAGATGCTCTTTAGCCAATTGAAGCACAATACTGTGTTGCGCATAATTGGTATCCTGATACTCATCCACCAAAATATAACGGAATTGCGATTGGTAATTGGCAAGTACGTCGGGATGGTCACGAAACAACAGGAAAGTATAGAACAACAAATCATCAAAATCCATTGCATCAGCCTGCCGGCAACGTTCCCAATATCGACGATAAATGTCACGGACAGCTGGCATCTTGACCGCACAATCCCCCTCATATGCCTCTTTGTTATTGGCATATGCCACCGGAGATACCAAATGATTTTTGGCGTTGGAGATTCTTGCCTGTACCGTGCCCGGTTTATAAACCTTTTCATCCAATCCCATTTCTTTAATGATAGAACGTAATAGGCTTTTGCTGTCCGCAGTATCATAAATAGTAAATTGCGAAGTAAAACCAAGATGCCTTGCCTCAACATGCAGGATACGCAGAAAGATGGAATGAAAAGTACCCATCCACAAATGACGGGCACGCTCCGGACCGACCTGCCGTGCGATACGTTCTTTCATTTCACGCGCCGCCTTGTTGGTAAACGTCAGGGCAAGGATATTCCATGGCTGGTAACCATTCTCCAACAGATAAGTAATTTTATAGGTCAACACGCGCGTCTTACCGGAACCGGCACCTGCTATCACCAGTGACGGACCGTCGTTATAGAGCACTGCCGCACGCTGTCCTTCGTTTAATTCTTTTATATAATCGGGCATATTCCGTACTATCTAATGAGTTATCTTCGTGCAAAGATAGCGCAAACCGAAAGTAGAATAAAATAAACCTGTTTATTTTTTATGTTTATGAACAATTCTTCGTGTTATCATGTTAATATAGTAAAGTTTCAAAACTTAATAATTGAACTTATGAATACGTTATTAATGTCTTTAATGATAATGATTATGACACATGAAATGCCTAAACTTCCTTACGCTCACAATGCGTTGGAACCTGTAATCAGTCAGCAAACAATAGATTACCATTATGGTAAGCACCTGCAAACGTACGTGAATAACCTCAACAACCTTGTTCCGGGTACGGAATTCGAAAACAAAGATTTAGTGACCATCGTAGCCACTGTACCCGACGGCGCTATTTTCAATAATGCCGGACAAGTACTGAATCATACCTTATACTTCCTGCAATTCTCTCCTAAACCAATTCAAAAAGAACCGACAGGTAAATTGGCAGAAGCCATTAATCGGGATTTTGGCAGCTTCGAGAACTTCAAGAAAGAGTTCAATGCAGCATCCGTAGGTCTGTTCGGTTCGGGCTGGGCTTGGCTTTCCGTAGATAAAAACGGAAAACTCCACATCACAAAAGAAGCTAACGGTAGCAATCCCGTACGTTCCGGATTAATTCCGTTGTTGGGTTTCGATGTTTGGGAACATGCATACTATTTGGATTATCAGAACAAACGTGCCGACCACATAAATGCCCTATGGAGTATCATTGATTGGGACGTAGTAGGTAAACGCATGAAATAATAAACCCACAATCCCATAAAACCAGTTGTAAGAGCGCATCTATAGGCTATAAAAAGCCTTGGATGCGTTTTTTTATTACTGAAAAAACAATGTAACATATTTTAAAGAAAAACATTGGCATCTGAAGCTACGATTGATTAACTTTGCTAAACTTAACAGTTAACAAACGAAATGAAACTCATTGTAGTCACAGCACCCACTTTTTTTGTGGAGGAAGACAAGATTATCACGGCACTCTTTGAAGAAGGCTTGGATATACTGCACCTGAGAAAACCAGAAACCCCTGCTATGTATGCAGAAAGACTTTTAACGCTTATACCCGAAAAATATCATAGACGTATCGTCACCCATGAACATTTTTATCTGAAAGAAGAATTCGACTTGATGGGAATTCATCTGAACTCCCGCAATCCCAAGGAACCGCATGATTACTCCGGACACGTGAGTTGTACTTGCCACTCTATAGAGGAGCTGAATAATAAAAAGCACTTCTACGATTATTTGTTTATGAGTCCCATTTATGATTGTATCACCAAAGAAGGAATACTTTCAGGTTATACTCCTGAAGAACTCCGCCAAGCGGGAAAAGATAAAATCATAGACAGTAAAGTGATGGCATTGGGAGGCATAACGCCCGAAAATATTTTGGAGGTGAAAGATTTCGGATTTGGAGGAGCCGTAATACTGGGGAACTTATGGAATAAGTTCAATGCTTGTACCGATCGTGATTATCTGGAAGTTATCCGCCACTTCAAGAAACTGAAAAAAATGGCTGATTAAAACTTACCGTATTCATTATATTCTATGGATGCAGGCAGAGTAAAATAAAAAGTAGAGCCTTCCCCTTTCTTAGACTCTACACCAATACCGCCACCATAGTGTTCTACAATAGATTTCGTTATGGAAAGTCCCAAACCTGTACCACGGATATTATAATTCATCTTTACAAAACGTTCAAAGATGGCACGACGTCCTTTTTCGTCAATGCCACATCCGGTATCGGTCACATAAAAGTAAAAATTTTTATTACTCAATCTTCTGTATCCCACTGTGACACTACCTCGTTCCGTAAACTTCAATGCATTCTTTATCAAATTACTGATTACCTGGGAAAAACGTACCCGGTCAATCATTAAACGACATTGTGGCATTTTTTCGACAAACTCAACTTGGATACCCGACTGGCGTGGATGTATATTTTCTGTCACACAGATTTCCATAATTACCGCATTGATATCAACTTCCGTATTATTATATTCCATAGTATTTGCTTCAATCTTGGAATAATCCAGCAAGTCATTCACCAACTGCAACAGTACATCTTTGTTCTCATTAATCTCTTTTTGAAAAGCCATACGTTCTTCTTTACCCAAATTATCCGTCTCAGCAAGAATAGTGGTAAAACCAACAATTGCATTGAGGGGAGTACGTATTTCATGAGTCATATTGGCAATAAAAGCATTCTTTAGCTGATTACTTTCTGCAGCTACTTCGTTCAATCGTTTCAACGTCTTTACTCGCCGCGACTTACTGATAGAAACAATAATCATAATAACCAGAAGTAAGAAAATAATCATTGCAGAAAAAATGAGCAATAACTCATTATTTTGATAAAAGGCAGAAATCCACCCAATATAAGTTGCAATCATTGATTCCATGGTTATTCGTTTGTTTCAATAAATGATAAGAAATATTATAAATGCAAATATAGGAAGAAAATATAGATATATTAGGAATATCATATTATAAAAAAGGGGAGGATCCATAATGAATCCTCCCCTACCATATATTGCGGTTATATTTTTAACCTTCAATAGCCGCCTGCGCCGCAGCCAAACGGGCGATAGGCACGCGGAATGGAGAACAACTAACATAGTTCAAACCAACTTTATGACAGAACTTCACGGAAGAAGGTTCACCACCATGTTCACCACAAATACCACACTTCAAATTCGGACGAACAGCACGTCCTTTTTCTGTTGCCATACGTATCAATTGTCCTACACCATTCTGGTCAAGCACTTGGAACGGGTCTACCTTCAATATCTTCTTTTCCAGATAAATCGGAAGGAAAGAAGCGATATCATCACGAGAATAACCGAAAGTCATCTGAGTCAAATCGTTCGTTCCGAATGAGAAGAATTCGGCAGAAGAAGCAATTCGATCGGCTGTCAAAGCCGCACGAGGTATCTCAATCATTGTACCTACCTTGAAGTCGATACTATCACCTACTTCTTCAAACAACTTGGCTGCTTCGGCACGAATAACTTCTTCCTGCTGTTTGAATTCATAAAGGATACCGGTCAACGGCACCATTATTTCCGGATGAGTTTCAATACCTTCCTTCTTCAATTCCAAAGCTGCACCTAAGATAGCACGTGTCTGCATCTGTGTAATCTCAGGATACGTATTTCCCAAACGGCAACCACGGTGACCCAACATCGGATTGTGTTCGCAAAGAGCTTCAACACGCTGCTGGATATATTGCAGACTTACACCCATTGTGTCTGCCATTTCTTGTTGTCCCTTCAAATCATGGGGAACAAACTCATGCAAAGGAGGATCGAGCAGACGAACGGTCACCGGACAATCTGCCATTGCCTTGAAGATACCTTTGAAGTCAGCCTGTTGATAAGGCAATATTTTAGCTAAAGCCTTGCGACGTCCTTCCGCATTTTCTGCCAAAATCATTTCACGCATAGCTTTAATCTTTTCACCTTCAAAGAACATGTGTTCCGTACGGCAAAGACCGATACCTACAGCACCGAAATTACGTGCAACCTGCGCATCATGTGGAGTATCCGCATTGGTACGTACCTGCAACTTGGTATATTTATCAGCCAAATTCATCAATTCGGCAAAATCTCCGGAAAGTTCGGCAGCCTTTGTTTCTACTTTACCTTTATAAACTTCACCGGTACTACCGTTTAAAGAAATATAATCACCCTCTTTCAATACTATACCGTCCACTTCTACTGTACGAGCCTTATAGTCGATATTCAAAGCACCTGCACCCGATACACAACACTTACCCATACCACGGGCAACCACAGCTGCATGTGAAGTCATACCACCACGAGCCGTAAGAATCCCTTCAGCAACTGCCATACCTGCCAAATCTTCGGGTGAAGTTTCGATACGTACCATAACCACACGCTTACCGGCAGCATGCCAATCGGCAGCATCATCAGCAAAGAAAACGATTTGCCCACATGCAGCACCCGGAGAAGCTGGAAGCCCACGGGTCAACACTTTAGCCTGTTTCAAAGCAGCTTTATCAAATACTGGGTGGAGTAGTTCATCCAGTTTATTAGGTTCACAACGCATCAAAGCTGTTTTTTCATCAATCATACCCTGATGGAGTAAATCTGTGGCAATCTTCACCATAGCCGCACCTGTACGTTTACCATTACGAGTCTGGAGAAACCAAAGCTTACCTTCTTGTACAGTGAACTCCATATCCTGCATATCTCTATAGTGGTTTTCAAGTTTAGTCTGCAATGCATCCAACTCTTTGTAGATTTCCGGCATCGCCTCTTCCATAGAAGGATACTTAGAAACACGGTCTTCTTCACTAACACCCGCCAATTCAGCCCAACGTTTGGAACCGATTATTGTAATTTGTTGTGGAGTACGGATACCGGCAACAACATCTTCACCTTGTGCATTAATTAAATACTCACCGTTGAAAAGATCTTCACCAGTTGCGGCATCACGGCTAAAGCAAACCCCTGTAGCAGAAGTATCACCCATATTACCGAATACCATTGCCTGAACGCTAACCGCTGTACCCCATTCATCCGGTATACCCTCCATCTTACGATAAAGGATGGCACGCTCATTCATCCATGAATTGAACACCGCGCAGATAGCACCCCACAACTGTTCGTATGCACTAGTCGGGAAATCCATTCCAGTTTGAGCTTTTACGGCAGCCTTGAACTTCTTTACCAACTCCTTAAGGTCTTCTACTCCTAACTCATTATCCAATTTCACGCCTTTAGCATGTTTCACCTCTTCTATTATAGCTTCAAACGGATCAATATCTTCCTTGTTGGTTGGTTTCATGCCTAATACAACATCACCATACATCTGTACAAAACGGCGGTATGAATCCCACGCAAAGCGGGCATTACCAGTTTTACGAGTCAAACCTTCCACCACTTCGTCATTCAAACCCAAATTCAAGATAGTATCCATCATACCCGGCATGGAAGCACGTGCACCAGAACGTACAGAAACCAATAGCGGATTTTCAACGTCACCGAATTTTGAACGCATCAATGTCTCTACATGTGCAATTGCATTTTCGACTTCGTTTTTCAATAGAGCAACTACTTTATCCTGCCCCATTTCATAATATTCTGTACAAACTTCTGTCGTAATTGTAAAACCCGGAGGAACCGGAACTCCGATAAGGTTCATCTCAGCCAAGTTAGCGCCTTTACCTCCCAAGAGGTTTCTCATATCGGCCTTACCCTCTGCCTGGCCATTACCAAAGGTATAAACTCTTTTTTTGTCCATAATATAAATTTAAAGTTTTTGATTGTGATTTTTCTCTTTTTCTGTTCGCAAATCTAAGTATATTTCACAGACTAGAAAATTTTTTTAGAGAAAACTTTAATGCAAAATGTAATTTCGACATTGCAAAATTTAATATTTCAATTCATAGAGAGAATTCGCAAAAAAATACCTACTTTTGCCACAGAATTTATTATACTGGTGTAAAAGTGGCAAGAAAAAGAAAAGAGCTTCCCCTGTTAGAAAAGGTGGAAATTACAGATGTGGCTGCCGAAGGGAAAGCCATCGCAAAAGTCAATGATTTGGTAATCTTCGTACCCTATGTTGTTCCCGGTGATATAGTAGATCTGCAAATCAAGAGAAAAAAACATCATTATGCCGAAGCTGAAGCAGTGAAGTTCCATGAATATTCTCCGGTAAGAACTGTCCCGTTCTGCCAGCACTATGGTGTATGTGGCGGTTGTAAATGGCAGATACTTCCCTACTCGGAACAAATCAAATATAAGCAAAAACAGGTAACTGACAATCTTATCCGAATCGGAAAAATAGAGTTACCGGAAATTTCCCCTATACTCGGTTCTGAGAAAACCCAATTTTATCGGAATAAACTAGAATATACTTTTTCCAATAAACGCTGGCTGACAACAGAAGAAGTACAACAGAATGTGGTATACGAACAAATGAACGCAGTGGGTTTTCATATTCCCAATGCGTTTGATAAAGTGTTGGCCATAGAAAAATGTTGGCTGCAGGATGACATATCCAACCGTATCCGTAATGCCGTACGTGACTACGCTTACGAACACAACTATTCTTTTATCAATCTACGCACTCAAGAAGGAATGTTACGTAATATGATCGTACGCACTTCCACTACAGGCGAACTCATGGTAATCCTTATCTGTAAAATTGAGAAAGAAGAGGAAATGGTTCTATTTAAACAACTGTTGCAGTACGTGGCCGATACATTTCCTGAAATCACTTCATTATTATACATTATTAATAATAAATGTAACGATACCATTACCGATCTTGATGTTCATACTTTCAAGGGAAAAGATCATATCTTTGAAGAGATGGAAGGCCTGCGCTTCAAAGTAGGACCAAAATCATTTTATCAGACTAATTCAGAACAAGCGTATAACCTTTATAAAATAGCACGTAACTTTGCAGGGTTAACGGGTGATGAACTTGTCTATGATCTCTATACAGGCACGGGAACGATTGCCAACTTCGTATCTAAAAAGGCTCGTCAGGTAATTGGTATCGAATATGTACCCGAGGCTATCGAAGATGCAAAAGTCAACGCTGAAATTAACGGTATAAAGAATACCTTATTTTTTGCCGGTGACATGAAAGACATGTTGACGCAAGATTTCATCAATGAATATGGTCGCCCGGATGTCATTATCACCGATCCACCTCGCGCCGGTATGCACCAAGATGTAATAAATGTCATCTTGTTTGCCCAACCGAAACGCATCGTTTATGTCAGTTGCAATCCTGCAACCCAAGCACGTGACCTTCAGTTGCTCGATGTGAAATACAAAGTAAAAGCTGTTCAACCAGTAGATATGTTTCCACACACACATCATGTAGAAAATGTGGTGTTGCTTGAATTAAAAGATAAAAATTAAGAATTGAAAAATTTAAAAGTCTGAGTAACTTCAATCGTAAATCAAAAATTACATGGTTAAACAGAAAATCGTAGCAAGAGCCCGTACACAATATACGGACTATATAGTAAAGGAACCCATGGAACTGATGGAGTTTCTAAATGCCAAAATGCCGGATGCCAGTCGTACCAAACTGAAATCATTATTAAGCAAACGGATAGTATATGTGGACAGTGTAATCACCACGCAATATAATTTTCCTTTGAAACCGGGTATGAAAGTACAAATCAGCCGAGAAAAAGGAAGGAAAGAATTTAATCACAAATTGATTAAGATTGTGTACGAGGATGCCTATATCATTGTTATCGAAAAGATGCAAGGTTTACTTTCCGTCAATACCGAAAGACAGAAAGAACGTACCGCTTATACTATATTGAATGAGTATGTTCAACGTTCAGGCAAGCAACACCGTGTATATATTGTACACCGACTCGATCGTGACACTTCGGGGTTGATGATGTTTGCCAAAGATGAAAAGACGCAAAATACATTACGTGATCATTGGCATAACATTGTAACCGACCGCCGTTATGTCGCTGTTGTAGCAGGAGAAATGGAAAGAAATGCCGGAACCGTAAGTTCCTGGTTAACTGACCGTACTATATATGTATATTCCAGTCCTACAGACGATGGCGGTAAGGAAGCTATTACACACTACCGCACTATCAAACGTGCTAATGGATACTCTTTAGTTGAATTGAATCTGGAAACCGGACGTAAGAATCAAATCCGTGTACACATGCAAGATTTGGGACACCCCATTATAGGTGACGGCCGTTATGGACTGGAAGATGTCAACCCCATAGGACGTTTAGCGCTACATGCTTTCAAACTTTGTTTCTATCATCCCGTCACGGGAGAATTGATGCAGTTTGAGACCCCCTATCCGGCAGATTTCAAGAAATTGTTTCTGAAGAAATAAAAAAGATATTGAATAAAAAACGGGGCATTTGCCCCGTTTTTTATTCAATATCTTTTTAGCACAATAGGTCCATCAATCCTTCCATCTACATATAAAATACCAGACATCTTATTCCCGGTAATGTACACATCATAAATTTCAAACAAAGGATAATCAGATCCATAATCTATACTCAAGATCCCATTATAAATATTCCAACGAAACGGTAAAGAGAAAACAACCTTTCCTGTCGGATCATCATAATACACCTGATCATCAATCCCCAAACCATTTCCTTTAAAATAAAGTCCACTTTCCAATTCATCATCATAACTATCAACGAAACCTAAATCTCCGATCCATGTTTCGCCTACCAAATAATCATAAATAAAATTATCATTATCATCATCTTCGCAAGAAGTTAAACTTATAACCAAAGAGCAAATAAACAGTACCTTGAGGTATTTCATCATATTCTTCATATCTTTATTATTTTATTGCTTCAGGCAAATCTGTTAATACAATTACTCTTCCATCTAATTTTCCTGAAAGATAATGTTCTCTAACCCATACATTCTCAAAATATTGAATATCACCTGCGCCATAACTCAATATCAAACCTTCCATTGTATTATCAATCCATTTCCAAGTAAAATCTTTAGAAGTGGTTTCAGTTGTACCCGTTTTCTGAACTATCGTAGTTTCTTTTCCGGAATACACTTCCTTATTGTCCTGTCTCACTTTCTTAAACTCCAATTGGTGTCTGCATAAATAACCATCTTCCGTTTCATATTGTTCCATCCAAACTTTATTGCACAATTTATCATCACTATTTTGCATAGTATAATAAATGTCGTCACCACATGATACCAAACTCAACGTAAACACTGTTAATAATAATATTTTCACAAAATCCAAAGTCTTCATAATTTATCAAGTTTAGTTAATACTTGCGGACAAACATACATAAAAATATCGAAACACTTAATATTTCACTTGAAAATTCTTATAAAAGATGACAAAGAGAGTTCTTTATTTTATAAAAAACTAACTAAATATTTGTATTATACAAACATAAGATATACTTTTGCGCCCCAATAAATGCAGGTATAACTCTGCAGACATAACTAACCACAATTTATTAATTAAAAAGGTAAAAGAAAAGATGAAAAAGATTGTAATGTTTTTATTTGTGGTAATGATTGCTCTATCAATCAAAGCACAGATTTACGTGGGAGGAACAGTTGGCTTATGGCATAACGAAGATGCTGATGTAACAAGCTTTGCTCTATCACCAGAGATTGGTTACAATTTAAATGAAAAATGGGCTGTTGGTGGTATTTTGAATTTTGTACATACAAAAGTAGACGGAATAAAAGCTAACGCATTTGCACTTGCTCCATACGCAAGGTATTCTTTTTACGAAAACAAAATTGTTCGCTTGTTTATTGATGGTGGCCTTGGTTTTTCTACTAAGAAGATAAAAGAGCACGATTCAGTAAACGGTTTTGAAATAGGTTTTAAGCCGGGTATTGCAATTAAGTTGAATGATAAATTCAGTCTTATCGGTAAATGTGGATTTTTAGGCTATCGTGATGACTATGTAGTTGGCGATAATGGTTATGGTTTTGCTTTCACCAGTGAAGATCTTTCATTCGGTTTCCATTATGAATTCTAGTTTCAAATAAAAATTCTATATAAGAAAGGGATGTTATGAATGGCATAACATCCCTTTCTTATATTTTCTGATTATCATAAAGATAGAAATATATCCAAAATTACACTTCCTTCCGAAGAAAGTAAAAGAAACAATAGAAAAATTGTACTTTTGCAATACCAAAAATAAGAGGAACAATGAAAAAATTTATGAGTGGAGCACGATTTACTCCTAAAAGCTACTCTGACGAAGTAGAAACCAAAATCCAACATTATAAAAAAGAAGGGTATAAACTGCCAATGCGGAATGTACTACGTACCGCAGAACAATTAGCTGGTATTCGTGAAAGTGCCAAAATCAATACCGCACTATTGGACTATATTTCCGCAAATATCCGTGAAGGTATGTCCACTGCCGAAATCGACCACATGGTATATTGCTTTACGACAGACCATGATGCCATCCCAGCTCCTTTTATGTATGAGGGATTTCCAAAAAGTGTATGTGTCAGTATCAATGACGTCGTGTGCCATGGTATCCCCAGTACTAAGGAGTTTCTTCGTAGCGGGGATATTGTAAACGTAGATGTATCTACCATATACAAAGGATATTTCTCTGATGCGTCGCGTATGTATATGATTGGTGACGTAAAACCCGAACTACAACGATTGGTACAAGTGACCAAGGAATGCCGTGACTTAGGTATTCAGGCAGCACAACCCTGGGCACGTCTCGGTGATGTGGGGGCAGTCATTCAGGAACATGCCGAAAAGAATGGTTATAGTGTTGTACGCGACCTTTGCGGACATGGTGTCGGCATCAAATTCCATGAGGAACCGGACGTAGAACATTTCGGTAAGCGAGGTACGGGTATGTTGATTGTACCGGGCATGACATTTACCATAGAACCTATGATTAACATGGGAACCTATGAAGTCTTTATTGATGAAGCCGATGGTTGGACCGTATGCACCGACGACGGACTGCCTTCTGCACAATGGGAAAGCATGATTTTGATTACTGAAAACGGAAACGAGATTTTGACGCAATAAAATGGATATATTGTTATTGGTAATAGGGATTGTTGTAGGCTTTATTGTGGGTTATCTGATCAACGGCAGAAAAGTCGCTGCACAGAAAGCGCAATTAGACGCAACTAAAGAAAGAGAAATATTACTCAATCAGATGCTCTCAGAACGTATCAACGAACAATCTCGTTCGTACGAAGAGCGTCTCAGCGAGCAGGCACATTCGTATGAGGAACGTTTTTCCCAACAGGAACGTTCTTTCAATGAACGCCTGGTTGAGCAGCAGAAACAATGGGAACAACGTCTTCTCCAACAAAAAGAGGAAGCCGAGACTCTGCACAAACGTATGAACACGGAGTTTGAAAATCTGTCTAACCGTATTTTTCAAAGCAAAACCGAAGACTTCACGAAACTGAATGCCGAACACATTAATAACCTGCTCCGTCCGTTCGGGGACAATCTCAAAGATTTCAAGGAAAAAGTAGAACAAGTGTACAGTACAGAAGCCAAAGAACGTTTTTCTCTTGGAGAGCGTATCAAAGAATTGGTAGAGTTGAACAACCGTCTCAGTGAAGATGCCAACAACCTGACGCGTGCCCTGAAAGGTGATTCCAAGATGCAGGGAAACTGGGGTGAAATGATACTGGAACGCCTGTTACAATCCTCCGGTTTGATAGAAGGTGAACACTATTTCCGCCAGGAGTTTCTGAAAGACGAACGGGGCGAAGTGCTAACCAACGAAGAAAGCGGGCAGAAAATGCAGCCGGATATTCTCATCAAATACCCTGATGAACGGGAAATGATAATCGACTCCAAAGTATCGCTTACAGCTTACAGCGCCTACACCTCCGCCGGCGATAAAGAAGAACAGTCGCGCTGGCTCAAGGCACACCTGCAATCCGTCCGTAACCACATTGATGAACTTAGCCGGAAAGATTATTCACGCTACGACACCAAAGCACCTGATTTCGTGATGATGTTTATTCCTACCGAAGGAGCTTACTTACTCGCCATACAGAGCGACGCCAATATCTGGGAATATGCCTACAATAAGAAAGTGGTATTAATGAGTCCAACTAATCTGATCAGTGCTCTCCGTTTATCACTCGACTTGTGGAAACGAGAGAATCAAGTAAAAAATGTGGAAGCAATCATCAAACGCGGTACATCCCTTTACGAAAAAATAGTAGGTTTCACCGATACTTTCCTATCCATTGGTGACCGATTGAACTATTTGCAAAAAGACTATGACAAGGCATGCAACCAGTTATCCGAAGGAAACGGCAGTGTGGTGCGCCAAGCCGAAATGCTGAAAGACATGAGTTTGACCCCCAAGAAAAGAATTTCGGCAAGACTATTACCAAAAGAAGAAATACAGGAAGAGGGAAAAATGAAAAAACCGGAATAAGAGTAAATATATTAATAGTTTTCATACTATATATGATCCAACGGCACGCTATTATCAGGCGTGCCGTTCTCAAATGGATATATAGAGGGTTTCTATTTGGGGGCTTTTGGTAATACCGCATTCAGTACAATATACCCCAGTATACCTGCAAACACAGTTCCCCAAAGTACTCCGAACTTAGCTTGGTTCAGCAGTTCAGGATAAGTCCCTGCAAAAGAAAGATTGGCAATGAACAGGGAAACAGTAAACCCGATACCACCCAGCAAAGACACACCGGCAATATTCTTCCAGTTCATACCGGAAGGCATCAATACCAATCCGCTTTTAATCGTGAGCCAAGTAAACAGATAGATACCCAAGAATTTGCCCAAAAGTAGACCTGCAGCAACAGCTATACTTACGTCTCCCACTACACTACTTTCTCCACTAAACACCACTCCTGCATTGGCAAAAGCAAACAGCGGCAAGATAATGAAATTTACAGTACCATGTAGATTATCTTCCAATGATTGTAACGGACTTATCACAAAATCAGAAGCTTGCTCCACTTGTTTCAATGTGGCTATTTGTTCATTTGTCAATACTATTTTATCCGAATCGGACACAGGAAATGTACTAATTACATCACGAATGCGCTTTATATATTTTCCGACATCCAAACGGGGACGGGCAGGAATAACAAATGCCAGTATCACCCCCGAAATAGTACTGTGAACACCTGATTGAAGAAATAAATACCAAATAATTATTCCAAAGAAGAGAAAGAAAATTTTTTGTGTCATACCGAACTTTCCCATATAATAAAGGAATACATACAATATAGCCGCCACAATTAAATAGCCATAGGCAACCTCAGAACTGTAAAAAATAGCAATCACCAGAATACCACCAATATCATCTACTACAGCAAACGCTGTCAAAAATATCTTCAAACTTAGTGGAACACGTTTTCCCAATAAACTGAGGACACCCAATGAAAAAGCTATATCCGTAGCCATCGGTATTGCCATACCTCGTGTCTCGGGAGTATCAGAAACTACTAAACATGAATAAATTAAAACCGGTACCAACATACCGCCACAAGCAGCAATAAATGGCAAGGAGGCTTTACGAAAAGAGGACAATTCTCCTACAAGCAATTCCCGTTTTATCTCCAGTCCTACTGCCAAGAAGAAAATGGTCATCAAACAGTCGTTGATAAACTCAATCATTATCAACGGATGACCGGCATGAGACAACAAGTTAAAATCACCGATACGCAAATGCAATTCTTGCGAAAGAAAATTCAAGTAAACGGGTGCCATCGATGAGTTTGCAATAATGGCAGCCATAATAGCTGTCAAGAATAGCAAAATACTCGCCACGATATTCAGCGACGAGATGTTTTTCACAGTACGTAGAATAATCATAAGTATTATTGATTTAAGATTTTGGTCTTTTCGTCAAGAAGGAAAGTCCATATAGGACTATTCCTTATAGCTTATCAGCGCCAACCTCTTCACCCACAGTACAAATAGACCTGTTAAAATCAAGTTAAGCACTATAGTGAGTACCGAAATTATCAATGCCGGTCCACCTAAATTGTATCCCAAGGCTATAAATATGACCCCTGCTCCTACTTCACCACGGGTAAACATACCAATGGAGAGTGCCAGTCGCTCACTGAACTTACGGTCACGGTAGAAAAAGACAGGAAACAGCTTACCGACATTAGATAGTAGCGAAACGATAATCACGTGTAATGTAATCATTCCCCAAGACATCATTTCCTGTGAACCAGTGACGGAATGTTGTCCGGCAGAAGCTTCTGTAAAGTCTACTCCCAAGAAACGAGGCATACTGACACCTACCAGAAACATGAAAATAAATGAAATTCCCGTAGATACTTTTTGCTCCATAGGAGTATCATGTTCTCTATGTTTCATGACCATTCCAAGTACAAAAGCAGGTAACAGAACTTCTATATGAATACTTCCGTCTTCTCCATACAGATGCTTACTGATGAGATAAAGTGATTGGGTACATATAAAAACAACTATGGAATACAACAGAATAGCTTTCCAATCTTGACGCCAGTTATACCTACCCAACTGTTTCCAACCCAAAGATAGTAACAGAAACACTATCAAAATAATTACCAGAAGCTGCCAACGAAGCCCAATCATCATGATCTGGAGAGGAATCATTAAAAGAATAGTGTCCAAGTCATCGAAGATTGCCAATACCTGAATTTTCTTATAAATCCAACTGGATTTTAAACCGATGGCGGCAAGCATTGTGAACAATATACCGGCAGAGGTTGGCGCCGCAAAACGGCTCAACAGCAAGTTTTCCTTCCAAGCCTCCCAACTATTCCAATATTCGGGAGGAAGTAAGACATAAATGTAATAAATTGCAATAAAGAACCAGGGCATAGCAGCCGTAGCCATTGCGATAAAGTAGTCTTTTGCATAGGTTTGCCAACGGGATTTATCCACCTCGAACTCACGTCCTACATTAATCATAATAAACCCAAGGCAAACATATAGAAGTACATTCGATACGGCCTTTACCGCATCATAGTTTCCACCTGCCCATACAGGGAGATATTGGGAAACAAACAAGCCCACCATCAGGAAGGCCGAAAACGATAGAACTTTTCTCATTTAGTTAAAATTAAAAGGGGATGCCAAGAGAGCCCTACGGAAAGAGAACAACCCCCAAGTTATATGAATTGTTTAAAAACTAATCCAATTTCAGTACTGCCAAGAACGCTTTCTGTGGCACTTCCACATTGCCAATCTGTTTCATACGTTTCTTTCCTCTCTTCTGCTTTTCCAGCAACTTACGTTTACGGCTCACGTCACCACCGTAACATTTTGCCGTAACGTCCTTACGCACTGCCTTGATAGTTTCACGGGAAATAATCTTAGCACCGATAGCTGCCTGAATAGCAATATCAAACTGTTGTCTCGGAATTAGGTCTTTCAACTTCTCACACATACGACGTCCTAATTCATAGGCATTATCGAAATGTGTCAAAGTAGAAAGTGCATCCACCGGTTCACCATTCAACAGAATATCCAATTTTACCAACTTGGACGGACGGAAACCGTGGGGGTGATAATCAAAGGAGGCATATCCCTTAGAGATGCTCTTTAATTTATCATAGAAGTCAATAACAATTTCACCTAACGGCATATCGTAATATATCTCTACACGATTACCGGAAATATATTCTTGTTTCACTAATTCACCACGTTTACCCAGACAGAGTGTCATGATGGGACCTATATAATCGGTAGTAGTAATTACAGAAGCACGGATATAGGGTTCTTCAATACGGTCTATCAAGGTAGGATCGGGCATACTACCAGGATTGTGTACCTCGGTCATATGCCCTTGCTTATCATATATATTATAAGATACGTTCGGTACGGTAGTAATCACGTTCATATCGAACTCACGGTCCAGACGTTCCTGCACGATCTCCATGTGAAGCAATCCCAGAAATCCGCAACGGAAGCCAAACCCCAATGCCAATGAAGACTCCGGCTGGAAAGTCAGCGAGGCATCGTTCAATTGCAGTTTCTCCAAAGAAGAACGCAAATCCTCAAAATCTTCCGCCTCAATAGGATATACCCCCGCAAAAACCATCGGTTTCACTTCCTCAAAACCGGCAATAGCTTCCTTGCACGGCCGGGCTATATGAGTAATCGTATCTCCCACTTTCACCTCCTTAGAAGTCTTGATACCCGAAATGATATAACCTACATCACCAGTACGCAATTCCTGACGAGGCACCATATCCATCTTTAAAACACCGATTTCATCCGCATCATATTCTTTACCCGTATTGAAGAATTTTACTTTATCTCCTTTACGAATTACACCGTTTACAATCTTGAAATAGGCAATGATACCCCGGAAAGAATTGAATACAGAGTCAAAAATCAAAGCTTGTAACGGTGCCTCTTCATCCCCCTCAGGATGAGGAATACGTTCGATGACCGCAGCCAGAATTTCTTCAACTCCCATACCCGTTTTACCGGAAGCACGGATAATTTCCTCACGCTTACAACCGAGCAATTCTACTATTTCATCCTCCACCTCTTCGGGCATCGCACTAGCCATATCACATTTATTGATAACCGGAATAATTTCCAGATCATGTTCAATAGCCATATAAAGATTGGAAATCGTCTGTGCCTGTACTCCCTGCGAAGCATCTACAATGAGTAGTGCTCCTTCACAAGCCGCGATAGAACGGGACACTTCATAAGAAAAATCCACATGCCCCGGAGTGTCAATCAAATTAAGAATATACTTCTCGCCCTTATACGTATACTCCATCTGGATAGCATGGCTCTTGATAGTGATACCTCTCTCCTTTTCCAAATCCATATCGTCCAACATCTGTCCTTCAGTCACTTGTATAGTATTAGTGAACTCCAACAGACGGTCAGCTAAAGTAGATTTACCATGATCGATATGAGCGATGATACAAAAATTACGTATATTCTTCATTTGTTTCTAAAATTTTGGTGCGCAAAGATACAAAAAGAAGAAGACAAAAAAAAATGCGTTGGTAGCATAATGTACCAACGCATTTTTTTATAACATACAAGTTACTTTCTTTTAGTTCAATTTTACGAACAGTTCGCCTTCAACTTCCATTGTCGAGATTTTATCTTCTCTCAACAACCATCCAAGACCTAAAAACAAATCTTTATCTACCAATTTTGTAGCTTTCTTGATTTGTTTAGCAGTTAAACCCTCAGTTTCATTCAGTGCATTCCAAATTTTTCCTGCAGTTTCACCAGCTTTTTCTCTTAACATTTTCTCTTTGTTTTTAATTAGACATGCTTTAAAACCCAATTCTAAAAAAAGAATTCAGATTTTATTTCCGCGACAAAGATAGTTATTTTTATGTTATATAACACGTTATCACTGTTTTTTTTCAATATTATGTCAGAAAAACAGCAAGAAACATTTCATTTCTGTTGCATCTTCAAGTATTCGACCCATATTCTGGCAGCTTCTTCCACCATTTTAATACACGGACGTTTAGAATAATATTGTTCTGTACGTGCTTCCGGTATAGAAGAACCCTCCGGTTTCTTGAGTCCCAATAGTTCTGCACAAATCATAGAACCATTACGTTTCTTGAATTCTTCCGCCAATTCCTGTACCAAAGCATAGTTGGCAGCTTTGCCTTCACGGTCTTTACCATCAATGGCACCTTTTTCCAATCCTGCTAGCAGAAACATACCACAGGCCGCTCCACACGTTTGTCGCATACGTCCAATACCTCCACCAAATGAAGCTGACATACGCAATGCCTGTTCCTCACTAAATCCATACATATCCGCAAAAGCGGCCACTACAGATTGTGAACAATTAAAACCGCTTTTAAAAAGTTCTACCGCCTTTTCTATTCTATCTTCCATCATCTTTTAATCCGTTATTTCCAGTAACATCGGACAGTGATCCGAATGAACGGCATCATTGAGAATTCTAGCTTCTTTCAATTGCGAACGTACCGGTTCACTCACCATACAGTAATCAATACGCCATCCTTTATTCTTGGCCCTCGAATTGAAACGATAACTCCACCACGTATATTCCTGTTTTCCTGGGTGGAGACAACGGAATGTATCAATAAAACCCGCATCCAGAAAACGCGTCATCCATTCCCGCTCTTCCGGTAAAAAACCAGAATTTGTTGCATTGCGGACAGGGTCATGGATATCTATTGCTTCATGACAAATATTATAATCTCCGCAAAGTATTAATTTCGGACGTGTACGTTGCAACTCCACCACATACTCCTGAAACTTTTCCAACCAAGCCATTTTAAAAGCCTGACGTTCGTCCCCACTCGTTCCTGACGGATGATATACACTCACCACAGAAATATCTCCATAATCTGCACGTAGAAAACGTCCCTCGTTATCATATTCCTCAATACCCATACCATATTCCACATGGTCAGGTTCTTGCTTCGTAAGAATGGCTACTCCGCTATATCCCTTTTTTTGTGCGGAATACAGATAATGTTTATATCCCAATGGTTCCAATACCTCTGCAGGATACTGTTCAGGCTGTAGTTTTGTTTCCTGCAAGCATAACACATCCGGCTGTTCTTTTGCCACCCATTCGGGAAATCCCTTCGTCACGGCGGCACGCAATCCATTTACGTTGTATGTAATAATCTTCATATCAATTCATTTCTAATAAATAATCATTTAGTACACCAATCGGCATTCAAGATAATTCTGAAACCAATAACATGATATTCAGAACCGTCACAATGGCAGCAATAGCATAAAGTACAAATGTACTCCATTTGCTGTTTACATATTGTCCCATTACTCTGCGGGAAGAAGTCAGGCTTACCTGTAAAAACACTGTAAAAGGTAATTGGATACTCAGTATCATTTGGGAAATCAGCAATCCTTTAAAAGCATCACCGATAAAGAATATCAGCAACAAAGCAATTCCCAACGACAACATCACACCCACTTGCGAGTGACTATCCTTTATATGATAAGATTCTCCAAAGATACCGGCAAATATGGAGCCTGCCGCCATACCACTCGTTATTGTAGAGGAAATACCCGCCATCAATAATGCCAAAGCAAAAACGACAGCCGCACTGCTTCCCAACAAAGGCTCCAGTAAAGATTTGGCCTGTTGCAACTCTTCCACTTGAATACCACTTTTAAAGAAAGTAGCGGCAGCCAACAATATCATGGCACTGTTGATAGCCCATCCCACAATCATGGAAAACAACGTATCAAACAATTCATATTTCAACACCTTACGAATAGAAGTATCATCTTGTTTATTATATTCATGGCTCTGGATTACCTCCGAATGCAAAAATAAATTATGCGGCATCACTACCGCCCCCAGTACACTCATAATAATCAACATGCTTCCATGAGGAAACGAAGGTGTCACCCACCCCTGTACAGCCATCGGCCAATCTATCTTTACAAGAAATAACTCATAAATGAAAGAGAGTCCGATAACCGACACAAAAGCGATGATGGAACGCTCAATCTTTTTATAAGAGTTTGTAAAAAGCATAATGGACACAAAGAGTGTAGTCAACACAGAACCCCATATTATCGGAATATCGAATAACATCTGTAAAGCTATGGCACCACCTAATATTTCAGCCAGTGAAGTAGAAATAGAAGCCAGCACAGCCGTCCCCAATATAGGGCGAGATACCCATTTGGGAGTATATTGCGTAGCAGCTTCCGACAAACATAAACCGGTCACAATTCCCAAATGCGCTACATTGTGCTGCAATATAATCAACATGATAGTAGACAAAGTCACTACCCAAAGTAATGAATAACCAAACTCGGAACCTGCCGCAAAGTTAGAAGCCCAGTTTCCCGGATCGATAAAACCAACCGTCACCAGTAATCCCGGACCGATATATTTAAAAACATCCAGACCACCCAGATAGCGTTTATGGTCTTTCCGCTTCAAATCTTTAAAAATATTCTTCATTGTGTTCGTCTATTTTGAGTGTAAAAATACTCAAATAATAACAAATATAAAGCATTTATAGTTTAAAATAAAGTCAGTACTATCCCCTCCCCTATATTAAGTAAAATAAAAAAGCCGTTTGATACAACAATCAAACGGCTTTGCCAGTATATTCAAATCCAAATAGATTTAATATCCCATTTCATGCAGCGCTTTACATAACTGATCGGGACATGAAGTCGGACGTCCACCACAACGAATACCTTCCAGACGGGAAATAACAGCCTCCACCGGCATTCCCTTTACTAATCGGGAAATACCTTGCAGATTACCATTACAGCCACCCCAAAACACAATGTCCTTAATGATTCCCTCCTCAACTTCAAGCTCAATATTACTACTGCATGTACCTTTAGTCTTGTAAGTGTAGGTCATTACGCTTCATCTTCGCCTTCTTCAGGCTTCATGTTAGTATAAACAGTTTGTACATCATCAAACTCTTCCAGACGCTCAATCATTTTATTAATCGTCTCACGATGTTCAGGCTCAACCTCTTTCAAGTCATTGGCAATATAAGTAAAATCACCACCCACATCTTCAAAACCACATTCTTCCAAATGTTTCTGAATGGCAGCATAACTTTTCGGATCACCATAAATTGTGATTGTACCTTCTTCGTCATCTACTTCAAAGTCCTCATCCACATCATAATCAATCAGGTCAAGAATGAGTTCTTCCATATCCAAACCTTCTTTTTGTTTGAAAGTAAACATACATTTATGATCAAACAAGAAAGCCAAAGATCCCATTGTGCCTAAATTTCCTCCAAATTTATTGAATACGGAACGTACATCGGCAACAGTACGCGTTGTATTGTCAGTCAATGTATCAACGAATACAGCTACGCCATGAGGGCCATATCCCTCATAAGTCATACTCTTATAATCACTTTGATCTTTACCTAATGCGTTCTTGATAGCACGTTCAATGTTATCCTTCGGCATATTTTCACGCTTACAAGTAGCGATTACCGAACGTAATGTCGGATTGTTCTCCGGTTCAGGTCCACCGGCTTTTACCGCAATAGCAATTTGTTTACCCAGTCTTGTAAAGGTCTTAGCCATGTGCCCCCATCTTTTCAGCTTGGTAGCCTTTCTATATTCAAACGCTCTTCCCATTGGAACAAAATATTTAATGTTAAATTATTAATTCTTCAATTATTAATTAACGCAACTTGGCACCTAATTTTTCTTCCAAATTCTTTACCAGTTTCGACATGATTTTATCAATCATCTTATCATTCAACGTCTGTGTCTCGTCTTGCAACAAGAAACTGACAGCATACGATTTCTTACCTGCCTCCAAATTTTTACCTTCATAAACGTCAAAGAGAGAAACCTCCTTCAGCAACTTCTTCTCAGTGTCGTATGCGATTTTTTCAATTTCAGCAAACTGCACTTTCTTGTCAATCAGCAGAGCCAAATCACGTTTCACAGCCGGAAATTTGGAAATCTCCGAATAGCTTATCTTCACATTCTTGATAGCTTTCATCAATTCTTTCCAATTCAAATCGGCATAATAAACTTCATTGTCTATATCAAATGCTTTCAGTAACTTTTTCGTCACTACACCGAAAGTTGCCAGTCTTTTACCACCTCTTGTCTGTACAGACAAAGCGGCCGCATAAATATCATCCGTCAAATTACCAATAACCAAATCGTGCATCCGCAATCCCAAACGGGCAAAGATATTCTCAACGTATGCTTTCAGCTCATAAACGGAAGAATTTTCATCCGGATGCGCCCAAGAATTGGAAACCTTCTTTCCGGTTACCCACAAACCAAGATGATAATTTTCAGAATAGGCTGCAAGTACTTTTTCCGGATTTTTCTTCTCTTCGTTATAGTGATAACAGTTACCGAATTCAAAGAACTTCAAATCAGCATTCTTACGATTGGCGTTATGAGAAATACTTTCCAGTCCCCCGAACAACAAAGTCTGACGCATCGCATTCAAATCCGCACTCAACGGATTCAACAACATTACAAGATTCTTTGACGGATAAGATTCCAAACCATCATAATATGCGGCACGAGTCAATGAATTATTCAGAATCTCATTGAAACCACATCCTACCAATTGCTCGGCAACCAAATTTTGTAATTTATTCGACTTGTCATGCTCACCCTTCGTAGTCAGACTCGACTTCAAAGTTGTAGGAATTTCTACATTATTATATCCATAAATACGAAGAATATCCTCTATCACGTCACAGTCGCGTTGTACGTCTACACGATAAGGAGGAACATCCAATGTCAATCCTTCAGCAGTTTCATCAACAATCTTCATTTCCAAGCTTGTCACGATACTCTTAATGGTCTCTACCGGAATAACCTTACCTATCATCGTATGTACCTTTTCATAAGAAAGTTCCACCCTGAAATCCTGAGCAGGAGCCACACATACATCTTTGATTTCAGAGGAAATCGTACCACCGGCAAGCTCTTTGACCATCAATGCAGCTAACTTCAGGCAGTAAAGCGTACCATTAGGATCTATACCTCTTTCAAAACGGAAAGACGCATCGGTATTCAACCCATGACGCCGGGCAGTTTTACGTACCCACGTCGGATGGAAGTATGCACTTTCAAGGAATACATCTTTGGTAGTCTCCGTAGAACCGGAATCCAAACCACCGAAAACCCCGGCGATACACATAGCCTCTTCCTTGTTACAAATCATCAGGTCACGTTCATTCAACTTACGTTCTACCCCATCCAATGTGATAAACGGAGTACCTTCCGGCATCGTTTTTACAATTACCTCACCGCCTTTTATCTTATCGGCATCAAAGCAATGGAGAGGCTGTCCGAAAGCATGAACAATATAATTAGTGATATCCACTACATTATTGATAGGACGTAAACCGATGATACGCAGTTTATTCTGTAACCATTCCGGGCTTTCCTTCACAGTTACCCCTTTCACCGTAACTCCGGCATAACGAGGACACGCCTCACTATTTTCCACCGTTACCATCATATCCAAATCATGGTTTTCTACAGCGAAAGCATCCACAGACGGTTTCTTCAGAGCAGTCTGTTTTCCGTTCTGTACCAGATAAGCGTACAAATCACGAGCCACACCATAGTGTGAACAAGCATCAGCACGGTTTGGAGTAATATCTACCTCCAGCACATAATCACTCTTAATATTATAGTAATCCTTGGCAAGTGTTCCCGGCACAGCCGTTTCCGGCAATACGATAATACCTGCATGATCTGTACCAATTCCTATTTCATCTTCCGCACAAATCATTCCATTGGATTCTACACCACGGAGTTTTGATTTCTTGATTGTAAAACATTCATCACCATCATACAGTTTAGCCCCCAGCGTAGCAACCACCACTTTCTGTCCGGCAGCCACATTCGGCGCACCGCATACAATCTGCACAGGTTCCCCCTGTCCTAAGTTGACAGTAGTAATGTGCATGTGGTCTGAATTCGGATGAGGTTCGCATGTCAACACTTCCCCAATGACCAACCCTTCCAGTCCGCCTTTAATGGTTTGCACCTCCTCTACACCTCCTGTTTCCAATCCTATGGAAGTCAAGGCAGCAGCGACTTCATCCGGCGTCAAATCAAAATCGACATACTCTTTCAACCAATTATAAGAGATATTCATATCATTATTTTTTTATTGTTTCCAAAAGTGACCCGCAAAGTTAATAAGTTTTTTTGGTTGGCAGGGAATTATCCAGTAAGAAAATAATAAAAAAGGCTCCCGAACGGTATATAAATCACCGTTCGGGAGCCTTCTAACAAATTAATATTTACTTTTATTTTCTCGGTATATAGATAAACTTATAAGATAGCTCTATTCCAGATTTCTAAGATACTCCTCATGCAAATAGTAATATTTCCTCTTAAACCATACATACACAACACACAATACCGGCAATACCATCATAAAATAAATCCAATGATTCATCGGCAATAAAAGCAACCCGAACGAAACCACCGACTGTAAACACATATATATGATAGAAACCACCACATGCGGTATCTTCAACTCATTTGCCATCAACTGGTAGACATGCTTACGATGAGCCTCACCGATATTTTCATGCAATAAAATGCGATGGATAATTGTCAGCACACTATCCACTCCATACACAGCCAACAGCAGGATATAAGTAAAGTCCCCCGTCAGCAAAATCAACTTGCCCAAAGCAAACAGGATAATGAATGCGATACCAACACTGCCCACATCACCGGCAAAGCACTTCGCTTTCTTACGGAAATTAAAGAAATTAAAAACCAGTACACCCAGCAGTACCACTATCAAAAAGCTGTTCTCCACAAAACACAACTTTGAGTTTAAGTAGATCAATGGAAAAAGTACCGCCAAACTATATCCTCCTGTGATACCATTGATGCCATCCATAAAGTTGTACGCATTGATGATACCCACACACAAAATCAACGCAACCACAATCATCCACCAACTCTCAGGGTTCAGAATGCCAAAATCCTGGAACATCAACAACATGGCGACAAACTGTACCACCAACCTGATCCGGTTCGACACACTATGGATATCATCTACGAAACTGATACCCGTAATGGCTGTCAAACCTGTCAAAAACCAAGGATAAACCACTCCAAAGAAAGCAGCCCAAATCCATACACTTGCCAAGAAGATGATACCCCCGCCACGGAGGGTGATACTCGTATGCGAACTCCTGAGATTGGGCTTGTCAATGATGTTACACTTATCGGCAATCTTAAAATAAAAAAGTTCCACCCCGAAGAGCAGAACTAAGATTATTAAATAGATAATACAAATGTTCATAATTAGTAAATTCTTATATCTTATAATTCTCCAATACATCCAATGGTTCCCAATTAAGTTCTTTGCGAACTTTCTCATTGCTGAACGTAAGGTTTTTAGTCATCTTCTGCAATTTGTAACTATTAATAGGCGCTTTACTTCCCAATAAATCACCTACCTTGGCCATACACCAAGCCATCCAATAAGGAATGGAAACAGGATTATTTTTACCCAATTGACGGGCAACCGAAGCTGAAATTTGACCGAACGAAGGCTGAGAAGAATCACACACATTATATATACCACCCTTTTCTACAATCAACGGCAGGACATTAGCTATATCTTCTGCCATCAGTATGCTCTTCACAACTTTACCACCGGCGACATTCATATAGAGCCTTTTTTTTATCCCACTTACCATGGCGCCTAAATTTCCCGGAGCATCTTTACCAGCCAACAACGACGGACGAAGAATGCCCAAAGTGACATTGTTTCCCCTACACCAGTCAATCAAATAATCCTCAGCCATAATCTTACTTTTGGCATAAGGAGTATTACCATCACGTGGATGCTCCTCTGTAATTAATTCACCGGTTTCACACCCATACACAGCCACTGTACTGATAAATATCAACGACTTAGGCACACCCACCCGTTCCAGAGCCGTGCAGAGATTTATCGTCCCTTGATAGTTCACATCAAAAAATGCCTGAGTTTCCAACTCCGTTTTGGGTACGACATGTGCCTTTCCACAAGCATGTAACACAATATCATAGCGGGAATTCAACACCGGAACTTCTTTCGCTAAATTAGCCCTTATTTCATCATCAGAAGTAATGCCACAAGTTGTTACTTCATACCATTTGTCAAGAATTGACATGATGTTCTTACCTAGGAATCCGCTTCCTCCGGTAAACAGCAACTTTTCCATTAGATAATATCCAGAAATTTACTTAATATAGTCTTTTTTGAGTAATGCTTTTCCGCCAATCTACGAGCCCTTTTACCCATAACAACCAGTTCCTCTTTATTCCATATTTGAGGCCATCCGCAATACCCAATTCCTTCTTCACGTACCAGCAAATCAATCTCACTATCCTTTGGTCCTAGAAACAAGATTGGTCTTCCCGAAGCTAAAATATTATACGTTTTACTTGGAACCCCCAGTCCATACATTCCTTTTTGAAGTGTTACCAGTGCTATATCACATGCAGACAATACTTCATTTTGTTGAGAACGGAAATAAGGTCCATGAAAAAAAACATTAGGATACTTCATATCCTTTAATTTATTCTCCAGAGCACCAGTACCATACAGATGAAACTCTATTCCCTCGGGTAACTGTTCAATCACTTTATCAAGTGCTTGAACACGACCAATATTTCCCGCATATTCCAATATGATTTTCTCGTTTTCCGGAAATGGTTCTTGTCGGATATCTTTAACTTCCGCCCAGTTCTCAATTACAGAAACTTTCATTTCTTTATTATAACGGGCCACCTTCTGTTGTAAAATAGCCTTCATATCCCTACCTAAAGCGATCAACTGGTCTGCCCTGCCATAAGCCTTATCAAAGGCATGTTTAAACAGGTTATAAACCGGTAATTTTAAACCGGCAGGTATCGTGTTTTCAGGGAAAACGTCATGTACCAATATATTCAGTTCAAAACCCCTTTTCTTCTTTAATCGGCTCATTAGTACCACCAATGGTGCCGGGTTAGTCACCATTAATACCTTGTCATCCTTCCCTATATGTTTTTTTGCAAGTGTTATCAGACGATGACTTATAACTAAAAAATTCAAAACTTTTCCGAAAATTGTATTTTTATCAAGTCCTACACTTGCCGTCCGAAAAACCTCAATGCTTGGATCCAACACGTACTTATTATTACAATCAAGCTTTTTCCGTTTATCATAAATCTTTGGACCGCAAATTATCTTTACCCGATATTTTTCCGAAAAAGCATTTGCTATCTCCCCAAGTATATAAGCTGTGGACGTTTCATCGGGTGGAAATAACTCTGTGACAATCCAAAGTATTTTTTTATCTTTCATATCAATTGGAATACCTAGACAATAATTATTTTCTCCAAACCATCTTGTCCACCACCCCTGTATAACTCTGTATCAGTTTGACAACCTTTGTCGATACATTCTCATCCATATAAACCGGGACAGGAATGCCATAATCTCCATTAACATTCATTTCCACGGCAGTATCCACAGCCTGCAACAATGATTTCCCATCAATACCCGCCAGAACAAAGACGCCCTTGTCCAAAGCCTCGGGACGTTCCGTGCTAGTACGGATACATACCGCGGGGAAAGGATGCCCCACAGAAGTAAAGAAGGAACTTTCCTCCGGTAGCGTACCGCTGTCACTCACTACAGCGTATGCGTTCATCTGAAGGCAATTGTAGTCGTGAAAACCAAGGGGATCATGCTGAATAACGCGCCTGTCAAGTTCAAAACGGCTCGTCTCCAGACGTTTCTTACTGCGGGGATGACAACTATAAAGAACAGGCATGTCATACTTCGCAGCCATTGCATTAATAGCGTTAAACAGCGAAAGGAAATTCTTTTCCGTATCAATATTCTCCTCACGGTGCGCAGACAGAAGAATATACCTGCCTTTTTGAAGACCTAATCTCCGATGGATATCCGAAGCCTCTATTTCAGCCAGATTTTCATGCAGCACCTCGGCCATCGGGGAGCCTGTGACATAAGTACGCTCTTTAGCCACACCCGAAGCGTTCAGGTATCTCCTCGCATGCTCGGAATAGCACATGTTCACATCACTGATAATATCCACAATCCGGCGGTTAGTCTCTTCAGGCAGACATTCGTCAAAACAACGGTTACCGGCTTCCATGTGAAAAATGGGGATATGGAGACGTTTGGCACCGATGACGCTAAGACAGGAATTGGTATCACCCAGTACCAGTACGGCATCAGGCTTCACCTGCACCATCAGCTTGTAACCCGCATTGATGATATTGCCCATCGTAGAACCCAAATCATCACCCACTGCATCCATATATACATCCGGCTCTTTCAACTTAAGGTCGTGAAAGAAAACACCGTTCAGGTTATAATCATAGTTTTGACCCGTGTGGGCCAAAAGGCAATCAAAGTACCTCCGGCACTTATTGATGACAGCGGCCAGACGAATTATCTCAGGACGGGTACCCACAATGATCAAAAGTTTCAGGCGTCCATTCTCCTGAAACCCGGTATTTGAATAATCTGTTTTAAGTTCCATTATTTATACTTTTTCAAAATACGTATCAGGTTTATCGGGGTCAAAGCATTCATTGCACCACATCAAAGTCACCAGATCCTCCGTTTCACTCAGGTTGATGATATTATGCGTGTAACCCGGAATCATCTCAACCACTTCAATCCTGTCACCGCTGACTTCAAACTCGATGACCTCCCCGCTGCCTATCTTACGGAGTTGGATCAAGCCGTGGCCCTTTACCACAACGAATTTCTCATTCTTCGTGTGGTGCCAGTGCTGCCCTTTAGTAACACCCGGTCTGGATATATTTACAGAGAACTGTCCCCTGTCGGGAGTACGGATGATTTCGGTAAAACTACCGCGTTCATCCACATTCATCCTCAGAGGATAAGCAAACGCATCCCGGGGAAGATACGACAGATAAGTCGAATAGAGTTTTTTCGTAAACGCATCCCCAAGGTCAGGTACACCCAAATTGGCATGCATATCCTTGAAACCCTTTAGCAACTCCACGATACCGCCAAGGGTAATGGTATGTACCACAGGTACCTCACAGTAATTCCCTTTACGATGTTCCTGCCCGCTCAACGCCGCAATCAGTTCATCCACCACATCGTCAATATACACCAAGTTCATTATTGTTTTAGGGTCATTTACCTGTATGGGAAGATTGTGAGCGATATTATGACAGAAAGTGGCCACAGCACTGTTATAATTAGGGCGGCACCACTTGCCGAACACATTCGGGAAACGGTATACCAATACCCTGGCACCGGTCTCCCGGCCATAATCAAATAGCAGCTGCTCTCCTGCACGCTTCGACTCTCCGTAAGGATTGTCCAAAACGGCCTGTATAGAAGAGGAGATCATGACAGGGCAGGTATTATTATATTTCTTCAATGTGTCGAGCAGTGTGGAAGCAAAACCGAAGTTCCCTTCCATGAATTCCGTCCGCTCTTTGGGACGGTTAACACCTGCCAGGTTAAAAACAAAATCAGCCTGCCGACAATAAATCTCAAGTTCGGCGGGATCACTGTCGACATCATACTCAAAAACAGCCAGGGTCTCTCCGGAAACTGCATAATTCTTTGCTTTTCCGTTCTGGATATTATGCAGTTGAGATACAAGATTTCGGCCGACGAACCCATGGGCACCGGTTACTAGAATATTCATAAGATTATAGGTTCTGTTTACTACAGAAAAGACAGGGAAAAATTACAATGAATGATAAAAATCATCCAAACCGATAAAATCTATCTTAGGGAAGTTATACTGCTTCAATACATGAAAATGATGATCCTCTGTAACAATAAACTACGCATTGGCCACAACGGCACAATCAACGAACTTATTGTCATCAGGATCGGACTTTATCAGGTTGAAATTATAGTAAGGGGTAAAAAACAAAGTATAAGGATTGTTTAGAATAACATCAATAACCAGCTTGGCAATTTCCGCATCAGCCAGACGTTCCAGAATTTCCTCATCTTCATTAAGAATCTCATTGGATACACATAACTGATATGTACCATCCAAAAAGCAGTCCCAAATTTTACGGTATCTACTTTTAGGAGAAATACACTGCACCAGGCTTGTTTGTATCCAATACTATCTTGTTCATCTCTTTGAAAGAGTACGGATGTCAATCTTTCTCAGTTCATCAAGTTTTTCCTGATTCAAAGTCCCAGAATCCCACAAATCGTTCTAATGATTATCCAATTTCTGAGAAAAGTAGTTGGTCAACACCTCTTTGAAAACTGTTGCTGCCATATTCTCAATTATTAGTTTTAATATGACAAAGATGGAGATTTTCTCAAAGAAACGACATTTTCCCTTCTTTCCTGTATTGTGATTTTATAAATTTTATTCACTTTTGATTTCCGTACCTTTCGTCTGTCCCTCAAGCCCAAGGTCTTCACGGATAAAACGGAGTTTCAGCAGCAATGTTTTCATGCCTTCAACATCCAGGCGGGCAGTGTTGTGGCTGTGATAATCCTCTATGCGGGACATTCCCTCATTACCTTCCGTGAAGAACTTGTCATAGTTCAAGTCACGGGTATCACAAGGGATACGGTAATAATCACCCATATCGATGGCTTTCGACATCTCTTCACGGGTAACCAGCGTCTCATAAAGTTTCTCACCGTGGCGGGTACCGATGGTCTTCACTTCCGTCAGGCCATACGCAGGGTTTATTCGGGCGTAGGTTTCTTTCAATGCCCGGGCCAGTACATCCAATGTGGCGGCAGGTGCTTTCTGTACAAATAAATCCCCGTTGTGCCCGTGTTCAAACGCATAGATCACCAGATCCACTGCATCGTCCAACGTCATCATAAAACGCGTCATGCCGGGATCCGTTATCGTGATGGGTTTTCCGTTCTTCATCTGTTCTACCCAAAGCGGAATTACAGAACCACGGCTTGCCATCACATTACCATAACGGGTACAGCAAATAGTTGTCCCGGCACCATCACCCAAAGCACGCCCTTTGGCAATGGCCACCTTCTCCATCATCGCCTTGCTGATGCCCATCGCGTTGATGGGATAAGCGGCTTTATCCGTGGAAAGGACCACTACATTTTTCACACCATGCGCAATGGCTGATTCCAATACGTTATCAGTACCTATCACATTGGTTTGCACAGCCTGCAAAGGAAAGAATTCACAACTGGGTACTTGTTTCAGGGCAGCGGCACTGAACACATAGTCCACTCCCATCATGGCACCATCCACGCTTTGACGGTCACGCACATTACCGATATAGAACTTCACTTTCGGATTTTGCAGGTGATGACGCATGTCATCCTGCTTTTTCTCGTCACGGGAGAAAATACGGATTTCCTTGATATCGGAATCAAGGAAACGACGCAAGACCGCGTTACCAAAGGAACCTGTACCACCGGTAATCAGAAGTATTTTATCTCTAAATATTGACATATATCACTTAATATTTTGATATTTATCTTTTATACTATAATTAATCTGTTTTAAATGAATAAATCTCTTTCTTTTCATTGGGCAATGGATATTGAATCAAAACAGCTTTATATTTTCCTTTAAAAACAAATATACTTCCAGCAGCTGCACCAATAACTTTAAAACGAGACACGAGTCTTTTTAAATCCATATATGAACCGGCACCACCAAGAAAAGTAAGAGGAACATCTGTCATTTTTCTGACATTATCACACATATCCATATCGTAACCAGTCATTACACCATCCAAATCAATATTATTGATGACCAATTCTCCGTATGAAATATTTTTTATTTCTTTTAGAAAATCATATAATTTCTTTCCAGTCTTCCTTTTGCCATTATGGGTGAATATCTCATAATATGCTCCTCCCCAAAGCCCCCTCTTTTTAGCTATGTCCAAAACAAGTACCACACTTTGAGCACCTACCGCCTCACTCATTTCATCCAGTAAATAAATGTTTTCTAAAGCTGCGGCACTGACAGCCACCTTTTCAGCTCCCAGTTTGATAATTTTACGGACTTGCTCTACAGTTTTTACACCTCCACCATAGCATAGTGGCATTCTGCATTCTGTAGCAACATTTTTTATCATTTCATAGTCAGGTTCATGTCCCTCTACTGTGGCATCAATGTCAATTACCATTATTTCATCTACATTCTTTTCATTGAATATTTTTACGGCATTAATAGGATCACCGACATATTTACCATCTTCTACGCTAAACCTAAGCGTTTTCACCAAACCTTTCTTATGTACCAGTAGGCAAGGTATTATTCTGGATCTCAACATATGATATTATAAGTTGGCAAAATTTCTAAGTAACTGAATGCCATTATCATGGCTTTTCTCCGGATGAAATTGTACGCCATAAATATTTTCATTATTTATAGCAGAGTGAAAAGACTTTCCATATTGAGTCTTGCAAACCACATTGGATTCATCAGCACACTCATAGTAATAAGAATGGACAAAATAAAAACCCACCTCCGAATCTATATCCTTAAACAACGGGCATTCCTGCATAATCTCAATCGAATTCCAGCCAAGATGCGGAATTTTCGGTTTACCAGGTATCAGATTCTTATCGAACTTCTTCACTTTTCCATGTATCCAACCAAGACCATTCAGTTTTCCTTCCTCACTACTATCCGCAAGCATCTGCATACCTACACAAATACCTAAAAGGGGGACTTTTTCATCAAGTACTTTTTTATTCAGCACTTCAAGATAGCCTTTGGTCATGAGTGTGGAAATTGTTTCATCAAAGGCTCCTACCCCTGGTAAAAGAATATGATCTGCATTTTGCAGTTGTTCTTTTGTTACGGCAAACTCAAACGGAATATTCAAACGCTCATAAATATTTTTTATAGCATTGATGTTCCCCGATCCATAATCCAATATTGTAATCATCGCGTTTGTGCTCTGTCAAGATGTAATTTAACAGCGAGTCTGGTAAGTTTATCAAGAATCTCCTTGTTGTTCTTATAGTCCCAATAATATTTTTGTGGCATTTCAAAGTAACCTTGTAGTTCATCCACAGAAATTCCAAGTTTAGTAGCCACATATTTAAAATCATCCTTAATGGTTTCCTCATCGTATGGTTTTTTTTTCAACTCCTCCAATGCCTTTTCACGTGTCATCTGCCCAGCAAGGATTAAACTTGAGAATTGAACCCTACGAGGATCATATCCAAAACGTTCAGGCAACCAATACCCTTCAAAGAAACGAGTGAAGCGAGATTCAAAATGTTTCTGCGGATACGGTATCCACCCATATTCTTTTTGTAACATTTCTTTGGCTTCATCTTTGATGTATGGGAAATAGGTAAGTAACTTCACAAACTTTATCCCCTTTATATATTTCATGTAAAATTTACGATAAAACACACTCGTCATCGGATAAGTCTTCATTGGATTAGTGCCAAATCGATTGTGAATATCATTCATCATTCTGCTGTCATAAAAATAGTACTTCGATGGATATGAACAGAACTCTGAGGAAAAATTATAACCGTTCAAAATGTATTTCACTTTATGCTTTTCTGCAAACTTATATACACCACCAACAAAGGCTAAGTCCTGAGCAGAATCTAAATAAGGTGTACCCGACTTAAACAAAGCCAATTGAAAATCTTTCATCTCTTCCCAATTAATAACCTCAGTATATAGATCCAGCCCAAGTTTGTCCACCATCATCTGTATATTGTTGACAGCCAATTCAGAATCCCATCCGCCATCCACATGAAAGACCAATGGGCGAAGTCCTAACTTCTTTACAGCAAGATGAAGCATATATGAACAATCAACACCACCACTCATTCCAAGAAGACAGTCAAAATCCCGCCCTTTACCGTCTTCCTTTATCTTACGTATCACTGCATCGAACTCAACCTTTTTCTTATCCCAGTCCAGAGTTGGTTCTACATTATTTCTATAATCATTACACTGATCACAAATACCATATTCATCAAACCTGATATTTGGGTCTTGTGCATCAAGTACACAGTGATTACATATCTGATAAATGTAATTCTCTTTATTCATACAATATTATAACTTTATTTATTTTTTATTATCTATACTAAAAATAGATAAACATTCAAATTCAACATAAATAATATAATTTCAAGTCATTCATCATCATTTGAGATACTTTCAAAAGTAATTATTTCAATATATACATTCTTTTACAAATATACTTTAGTTACTTTAACTTTTGATGTTTTGGAAAAATAGGATAATATCAAAATCAATAAAAAATTCTATTGAATATGAACAATATTTTTCAATATTATCATTTTACAATCTCATTAATAAATTTTTTCGGTTCTCTAATATATTGAGCGACTTTATGTAAACGTTCCTCTGGCATATTCCACCATTCACTTTCTAATAATCCTGTTACTATATCTTCCTCAAATCTCATTCTTATAATTTTTGCAGGATTTCCACCTACAACTGCATATGGTGGAACATCTTTAGTAACCACAGCGCCAGTTCCAATAACAGCACCTGTACCGATATTAACCCCTTGGACTATTTTAACACCTGTACCAATCCATACATCATTGCCAATAATCGTATATTTATCTGGAGTACGAGGAAATTCTGAGAATTTAATAGATATACTATCTTTACCTGCATAAAAAGCAGGCGATGATGAAGCCCATTCTATTGGATGCCTTGCACCACCTATTATTACATTGTCTGAAAGAGAACAGAAAGATCCAATGCTAGTGTTTATAATTTGACAATTATAGCCACAAAACGAATATTTATCCATAATACTATTTACAATATCAGAACCTGACTCGACTTTCGATGAGGGATGAATTTGTGATTTAATAATTGCAGCACCTCGCATTTTTTTAAGAAGTTTAGACCAGATATAAATAAATGATAGATGTTTATACATAATCAAAGAAGTAAAAAATAAAAAATATCAACTCTTTTATACAAATGAAATGTAATCAATATATTATTTAAAAAAATTATATATAATTCAAATTTTTCGTTTATATGCATCTATAAAAGAGCCCTTAGTATTATTTATTATTATAGCATTTTTATGCTGACTATAAACATTAATAATCCAATGAGTATCAAACATATTACCATAATTATGTAATAAGGTACCTATTGTATAATCAAGTTTTATTGCGGATAAGTCTGTATTATATACATGTCTATCACCATAATACACAATATTATCATCATCCACTTTTAAATCTTTGGTCCATGAATGATCTGCACCATACAAATATATGGTTTTATATCCCATAATAACAGCAGCCATAAGAGCAAAATTTGTAACAGTTTGACATTTAGGCATCCCCATATAAAAATCATACATAAGATTTCTAAAAGACATGAATCCTTCAACTGTAGTAGTATTCATTCGTAAAAGATGAATTTTGGAATTTACCAAATCAGAAAGTACCCCCCCATTAATAGCAGAAGATGATATTACAAGAAACATATCCCAATCAATTCTTTTGAATGCAGATTTCATTTCTATAACTTGTGCTTTTACCAATTCATTTGTTGGATTAAACAAGTCACCATCAATGATAAAATAGAATCGAGGTTTAATTTCCCAGAAAAATGGAGACTTAAAAAAGAAATTGACACAAAATACATCTGACTGTTTCAAAATTTCAATTCCGTTTTCTAATGCATTTTTTAATGAAGGACCATTCGCCAATACTACACAAGTATTATTCTGCCTTAATTTAGAATATCCCTTAGTCTTAAAGGCAATATTAATCCTTGATAATACTATCATGCGTACAATAGAGACAACACAAGAAGATACATTTATAAAGAAGTATCCTATTTTTTTAGAACAATTATTTAAACCTTGTCTTATTTTCTTATTCATGATCTATCGTTTTTTTTATTATACGGCAGTAATTTGTGACCATCGCTTCAACTGTAAATTCTTGCAAATATTTAGCTCTTGAGTTTTTTCCCATCTCAGCCCAATTATAATTATTTATCCCCTTTATAAAAGTCATAATTCCTTCTTTAGATGGTTCTATAAAAATACCAGAAACTTTGTCATCAATCAATTCTGGTATTCCGCCAACTTTAGTTGAAACAATGGGAAGCGACGCACGCATAGCCTCTATGATTGCCATAGGAAGTCCATCATTGGATGTTGGCAATATAAATATTGAACTATTTAACAAATAATCATCAACATTATTAATTTGCCCAACTAAATTTATGTATCGTTTCAAATGATTGTTAGAGATTTTTTCTTCTATATCAGATTTCATCTCACCAGAGCCAATGAAAGTAAAATGGATATTATCAGGAAGGTCTTTATTGTTGTTCAGTTCAATTAATGCATCAATAATACGCCATTGACCTTTATGAAAACAAATACTACCAACACAGATTATTTCAAGAAAGCCTTGAGTCCTGATATTATTGCTACTAATATCTGGCATACCATTATGTATATAAAACAACTTTTCTTGATTATAATTAGGTCTACTATCCTTAAAATTCTCAAGAGATGAGTTAGATACAAAACCATAAGCATCAACATTATCCATTACAAAATTCTCTAAATGTTCTAACTTCCTATAAAATTTAGTTCCTATTAAATGAGGATATTGTTGCTCAAGACCAAAAAGAGGAATACCTATGGAGTGTACCATACATATCACTTTCGTTTTTCTTTCTTTCCTTCGATGTAGATATTCAGCACATGTATATATATCATGAAAAAGGAGAACATCTGAATTATCATTTTTCTCCATAAAAAAAGAAACAGCTTTTTGCGACCATCCAAAAATTGATTTTTTATAAACATATTGTGCTAGAAATCTCCATTTTTTAGCTCCTTTATCTAAAAAATCCATCAAATATCTTCTCAATATTGAAATTAAAGAAGGATATACAGATATTCTACCTTGATAATAAGATATTTCTTTACCTACAATTGTATCCCGAGAAATAAGGCACAAATCAACTCCGTGCTTTTTAAATATACTACGACTTTCATTAAACATGCAAATAACTTTACTTAAACCTTGTGGTTCATTAAGTGCACGAGGATATACTAATGTAACTTTAATCATAGTTTTCGAAGAATAGACTTTATCTGTTTAAAATAATTTTATGTAAAAAGAACAGAAATACTAAAAATATTATAAAAACAACCTGAGTGTACATATGAAAATTGTTTGAAAAATAAAACAAAACAATTGCATAGTACATCCTACCTAAGACAACACCTTTTATTACATTCTGGCTAAAATCACCTCTCTTGAACGAATAATAAAAGTAACCACAAATATAACCAAGTAATATAGAATATGGAAGTAACGCAACTACCGTAAAGTCCTGTATAACTGCCTTAAACCCAGTATAAACATTTGAATAATAATTACCAAATTGAAAATTTTGTTGAACTATTATATTATCTGATTGAATATCAAATCCTACAAAACGTAAAATATCATATAAACCAGCAAAAGTATAACCACCAAATACCATATTTTCTTTATTTTCACCAGTCAAAAACACATCCAACCCTCGTATAGGAGAAGAAAGGTATATACACAAATCTCTATTTAATGAAGTCATATCTATTACCAAGCCTTCTCCATTGTCTAAAAAAGCTCCTCCTCGAATATCACCTGTTATCTTGAACACAATCACTGAGATAAATAATATAAAAAAAGTAATTTTAATGTATCTCATATTTAACCTTCTGACCGAAGTTTTTGAATAATTCATCATAATAGAAATAGCTCCCACAAATAAAACTGGTTCTATAAAGGCAGTTCTAGCAGTCGTAAAAAACAGCGTAGGCAAAGCTAAAACAAAAGGCAATATGTATATCTTACATTTTTTATAACTACATATAACAACATTATATACATAGTAATAAAGAAGAAGATAATTTTGTGCTACGATATACACATCCAATATTTTCAAATACCTCGGCTTGTCTAAATCAGCAATTGTACCTTCAACATCTATAGAATATCCCCTAACTATAGCATAAGACGCAAATATATTATCACTACCAAAGTATCTACCAATTGACATGAAGTTTTGAAAATCTAAAATAACCACAACGCTTGAAATAGCACAAGCTAAGTATATCATTTTTCTAGATACAATGAATGGTATACAGACCTTCTCATTTACTAATGAAGATTTCTGTAATCTTAATCCAATCAAAAATTCACCAACAATCCATCCAAACAAACCTAATGTAATCACAATCAATGTATAAATAGACACATCGACACCTACAAAATCTATATTAATAATATAAAAGAAAGAAGATAACGTAAATATCGAGGTAACCAAGAAGCTAGGTTGTATTAAACTTCTTCGACCCAATTTATAACTCAAAATAACTTCAAATAAACAAAATAAAAAAAGAAGATATATCATTTTATAGATAGACTTTCGAAGAAATATTGACATTCAGTATCTTATATACTACACAAGGCCATTTCCATGAATTATAAGGTAAAGATCCACAACAGAGAGCAAGTGGAAAAGAGATTATTCCTAAACCTGCTAAAGCAAAACTAATAGTTAATATTACAGAGATAATACCAGCAAATATTGATGCTTTAGTAAAAGGTATTCTATTGGATGTACTTATTAAAGTACAACAATTACCATGAGTAATTTCCATGAAATAAAACAACATATATAACAACAAGACGCTCAAAGAAGGCAACAGTACACTTGAATGTATAATGTAAGTAAGTATAAAATCACCCACAATTAATAACAAGAGACAACTCGGTATATAAATAAAATATCCAACTAGTTGTGATTTGATAAATAATTTCTTTATCCCTCTAATATCATAATTAATCCACATTGAACTAATCTTAGGAATATTTGTAGTGAGATATACTCTAGATAGTATTACAATAACCCCAAAAATTTGTAATGTTATACCCAATTGAGCCACTTCTGATAATGGAAGAAAGAAATTTGATAAAAAAACCCCAGCCTGAGACAATAAAAAAACTCCTATAGAAACTATTCCACTATTACGAGCATTCTTCCATATAATATTAAAATAGTTAACAGGTTTCTTATCAACAGTTTGCAAAATAGATTTCACATAATCGTCATAAAAATAATGATAACCCATCAAAATCATCACCAAAATATTGACAAGGTTTGCTACTACCAAAGACATCAAAGCAAAATCAAATATTATCAAGACAAATAATACTACAATATAACATGATTTACTGATAATTACTATATAATTAAATTCATGCATTTGCCCCCTACCGCGAACAAAAGAAAGAATCCAGCTATAATAAAAATAAAAAGTCGTTGTAGTCGCATACAATAACCAAGTTATCGCAAATTTAAAAGTTAACAGTTCTTTTGAAACTGCAAATCTGAAATAAAGACTTCCTATGACTATCATTATTATAAAAATAACAATTGAAAGTCGTTTATATATAGATTTACTGGTATATATTAAAGAGTACAATATATTACCATCAATTTCATTATTATTAGTCTTGGAGAAACCTTCCTTCAAAAGTTCATTTGCACCAGAAAAGACATAGGAGGCAAAACGCTGAAAAGATGGAGAAAATCCAAAATCCAACAAAGAAACTAAAGAAAAGATTGATAAAAATGTATACCATATACCTATCGTTTCTGCAGCCAATTTATTCAAGATAATCGGCAGTATCAACACCCCAGTACCATACTGAAAAAACTGTGTTAAATAGCTTAAGAATATGGTCGTTCTGCTTACAATAAATTGCGAAGTAACGGAATGCATCTTCTAAATATAAATTTAAATATGATAAATGGAATTTTACCAAAAGTCAACATCACAGCTCCATCAAACCAAGACAAATCTCTTTGTCGTATATGCTTTAACGATAATTTATCAATAAGTATCTTAGGGGTTAATTGAGACTCGGATGTATCAATACCAATCAAAGCCTTTAAATAATGTCTGTCAGGGGACTGTACGAAATTTACAAGGCTTTTTGTTGCATATTGAAACAAACTACCACTATTAATCAAAGCTATATTAGTAATAAATCTTTCTGCATATTTTTGACATATTCTTATATTAACATTACTAATAAAAGTAGATGCAGGCTCAACCTTATCATTATCATAATTTACAGCATATTTCTCCTCTGAAACTTTACAATATGAAGAAACCCTCGAAAACCCTGTCAATGAAAAGTAATGTTCCAATAGATACAATGTGTAAGAATAATACTTATAATTAGATTTATCCAAAAGATGATCTCCATAAATCAAAGCATCATAATCAATATTGCCTTTCGGTATTATTCTATTATATGTCACTTCCATATAATAAGCAAAGCAGCTAGGATAGCCCGATGTATTAAGAATGTTATTAATCATACATTGGCATTTTCTTGTACCTCTCAAATCTACAATAGCAGATTTTACCGTTTTGTCTGCAAGTCCTTCCTGAATAAAATAATTCAGACACAGCTCCTTCTGTTTAGCAATTTCTTCATTTATATAATGTAATGTGTATCCATACTGCTGAAGTAAAGGAACAACCTGTTCGGCTGTCTGTATTTTACATATTAATTCCTTATTATCAATATGAAGATTATCTAACTCCTCAAGAATTCCATTTTTACTTTTTCCTGCAAACAATAACATTAAGGATTCACTATTCAGTTGGTCTAAACCAGGATAATACAAAGATTTCCTAGAAACATGTAAATACTTAAGTTCTATATTCGGAAAATGACGATAAAATATCTTGGCAATTTGATACAATATATAACCATCTCTAGACAAAAAGTACAACTTTCTTATCCCCCTTTTACTAGCATCTTGTAACACATGATATACGAATGGGACATAAAGCGGCGCTATCAAATCTGCGGCAAATTGAACATAAATACTGTCTTTTTCTTCAACCTGAATTGCATGTGAGATTGCAGCATTACAACTTAATGTATCATCATTCAGCCCTATGTCATTTTTACGATAGAAGGACTGTATTTTCGTGTAACCAACTTTACGCCAATGACTTTTGATGCCCAATTTGATAGGCATTAAAACATCTGAAAAGAAATTATCACCAAAATGTTCCCAATGCTTAAATGAGATATTCTCTATATCTGCTATATATTTGAAAAGTGATGCTTTTGCCTTGCTTTTACCAATCTCTCCTGATACAAATAATGTATCTCCTTCTTTAAATATATTGTATTTATACAATACTCTCTTCAAAAATGAGGAAGGTAAATACATATCTGAGATGAAAAGAATCCTACTTCCTTCTTGTCTTGCTTGAGAAATAATATTTTGTGCCTTTTTTATTGGAAATAAAACAGATTCTTCTATCTCCATTTCCAATTGTATCAAATCATCTTTCAACAAATTAGGAAAAACAGAAAAATCACATTTTTCATATATTTCTTGAATAGTGATATCATCCTTTCTTGAACATTTACGTGCTTCAATCTCACCTTGTATTCTTATATATCTGAAGTCTGAAATTTCAGATATAGAAGAATTACTCCCCAATGCTTTATATGCGAGTAAGGTAAAAACATTCTGAGGAGATCCACAAGAACGGCATAAACAAGTATCAAAAATATCAAAAGACACAAAATCTCTCATAAATAATGATTGAATCAGTAAATATCTACTTCCCTTCAAAAAACATCTAAACAAATATATAAGAAAGTAAATACTCTTATCTTTATATAAGATATAAATTACGTTTATCCATATTTATCACATAAAAGAACTCCACCAGTACTAATAACAATTAGTGACTGAAATTTTCCTATTTCATATGTTTCACCAATTCCTTTACTCTCTCATATTCTTGTGGAGTACCAATATCTATCCAAGTACCATTAAGTGGATAACGAATGACTTTCTTACCCTGGGCGATGAGTTTCTCCACAAGGTGGGTAGCATGGAAAAAGGTATCTTCAGGAATTTCAGCAAGAGCACGTTTCTTGATAAGATAAATGCCTGCATTAGCATAATAGTTATACTTTGGTTTCTCGATGAGTCCTCTAATATTACGACCATCAAGATCAAGGATACCAAGTTCGATACTGATATTGTAAGGAACAGCAGCTACCGACATCTCTGCATCGTGCATCCGGAAGTGGAGGAAGAAGTCTTCATAGTCGATGTTAGTAAAAAGGTCAGAATTCATCACAAGGACAATATCGTTGTAAAAAGTATCCACAAATTTTATGCTTCCGATTGTACCAAGAAACTCCGGCTCACGGAAAGTGCGTACCTGTACTCCATCACGAGGAATAGTGAAATGCTCCTCTATCAGCTCTCCAAGGTAATTGACCGTCACATTGATATGCTTCACGCCATACGAAATCAAACGATCCACATTATGGTCAATGATACACTTGCCTCCCACTTCAAGCAATGGTTTTGGAGTTTTTTCAGTAAGCGGACGAAGACGCTCGCCTTTACCTCCTGCCATTAGTACAGCATCAATAGGAAGGCGAGTGATATACTTCTCAAGGTTAATTATCTCAACGATGTTGTTGTCTATATCAAGAATAGGTACAAGTTTCATCTTCTTTACCTTCTGTTCATGAAGATGCTGTACATCATCATCAATCCCCTTACGAAGGAAATTGAAATTACGATGCATCACCTTCACGATAGGATCATTTACAGATACTCCCGCAATCAAAGCACGACGAGAGTCTCCATCAGTCAACGTTCCAACCATACGGTTGTTTTCATCAACTACAAAGAGAACAAGCGGTTCTGGTGCAAGAGAGTTAATAGTCCGAAGAGCATCAATCAGAGAAAATCTCTGTTTAATTATGTGAATATTATCAGTTATCATATTATTTTGCTCTCATTATACTTTCTATTAACATAAAGTCATATATATCATCTATATCAACCGATGACTCTTTAGGCATCACATATTTGACTCTCTTGTCAAAACCTGAAAGACCCTTTTCCTTGAGTGATTTGATATTGATTACATAGATAGCTCCATTGAACTCGTAGAAAGTAGGAAGAGACTGACGCCCTTCTGCTTTTTTGTTAAAAACAAGCTCGATGAAACCATCCTTGTTGTCATTACACAGAACCGCAGGGGCATGTGACTTTGTGACTGATACTACCATATCAATGTCTTCTCGATATAGCCGAGTGGCCTCATTTACTTCTTCTATCTTTCTTAGTGGAGAGGTTGGTTGAAGGAGAAGCAACTTAGAAAAGTGTTTACCTTGTTTCTCGTAAAAATCCACAGCATGTAGCAAGACATCATTGGTTGTGGCTGTGTCAGTTGCATATTTAGCAGGTCGTACAAAAGGAACTTTCAGTCCGTAGTTCTCTACTACATCTATTATCCCTTGATCGTCTGTTGAAACACAAATATTCTCGTCAGATGTTATTGCACGAGCCATATCTATAGAATAAGCTATCAGTGGCTTACCACAAAGTTTCTTGATATTCTTTCCTGGGAGTCCTTTGCTTCCTCCACGAGCTGGTATGACAACTAATATATCCTCCATATTATAGGTTGTAAAACGATTTCCGAGTGAGCCCTTCAAGAGGATATGATTTGATAACAGCAAATATTTCCTGAAGAGTATTGTTTTTCTCGTATGGATTCTTTGCTGTCCTTGCACTATCGATAAACTTTTGAGATAATACTACACGCAAGCCATCACGAATTCCCTCATAAGTGGCAGGGACATCTATTACTGTTTCACCCCTTGTACGACCTTGCTGGCGATTTCCGATATTCAATGTAGGTATATTAAAAGAAGGAGCCTCCACAAGCGCACTTGAAGAATTACCTATGACAGCTGTTGAATATTTCAATGCAGAATAATAACGTCTCTTACCAAGTGAAGCTATTGCAAAAGCCTTTTCAGAATTACTGCTGACATAACCGTTAATCTTTTGAATTATCACGCGCCCATCAGTGTCTGAATTAGGGAGCGTGAACAGCATCTTGTATTCATTATTAATATCACTAAGAGCTTTCAACAAAGAGTCACACTGGTCTGCTGCTGTAGCATTTTCCATAGTCACAGGATGGAAAGTTATGAGCAAGAACTTCTTTTCCAATTCAAAACCAATACTTTTCTCTAATTCTGACAGAGGCATGATAAATTCATTGCGAATGTTATTAACACCTAATGCGCCTGTACAGAATACTCGTCCGGGTTGTTCTCCCAACTGAATAACCCGCTTGCGATACTCTTCTGTTTCTGTGAAATGAAGATGCGACATTTTAGTAATGCAATGACGGATAGCATCATCATAAGCCCCTTCGCTGATAGCACCACCTGCAATATGCGCTACAGGAATTCGGTAGATTAGACAAGACTCAGCCGCAGCAAGCATTTCATATCTGTCTCCAAGTATAATAGCCAAATCTGGTTTCAAATCCTCCAAAGCATCTGCGAAACCAATGGTAGCCAACCCCATTGATTTAACAGTTCCATTTGCCGTATCGGAAGAAAGAAGCATCTCCACTTTCTTGTTGATATGAAAACCTTCCGCCTCAATTTCCTTATAAGTTAAGCCAAACTCAGGGGACAGATGCATGTTGGTTGCAATTATCTGTAATTTCAAATCCTTATCTTCCTTTATCATCTGCATCAGACGACTCATGATTCCAAATTCAGCTCGAGTTCCTGTGAATACGCAAATCCTTCTCATAACTCTATTAACTCATCCTCAACAAAATCATGAATAGCATTTTTTCCAACCACTTCGTTCCAACGCATAGGATTAATTCCATTTCCTGGGCGCTTAACGGTAAGGTTTTCTTCCGTCAGAACTTCACCCTTCTTGATATCGCGAGCTGCAATGATACTTTTTCGAGCGACGGCAATATTCTTTCTTTCACTGTTTGAAACATGTTTTTTTCCATCACCCATTGCCTTTTCTATATTACGGATAGCATTTACCATGGCTTTCAACTCGCCAGGCTCAAGTGAAGCTTTATGATCAGGTCCTGGCATATTGTGATCAAGTGTGAAATGCTTCTCAATAATCTCTGCACCCATTGCAACAGCTGCAATGGGAACTTCGATACCAATAGTATGATCGGAATAGCCGACTTTAAGCCCAAACTCCCTTACAAGGTCATTCATTGCTTTCAGATTTACATCTTCGAAAGGTGTTGGGTATTCAGTGTTACAGTGAAGTAATGATACCTGATCACGAGTCAAACCATTATCAAGTAATACATTGACTGCATCACGAACTTCTTCAACTTCACACATTCCTGTTGACATGACTACCGGTCTGTGAGTATTTGCAATCTTCACTAGATACGGATAGTTTGTCACTTCTCCAGACGGAACTTTCCAAAAGTCCATATCCAAGCTCTCAAGCACATCAATTGACAATAAATCGAAAGGCGTTGAGATGAACTTAACTCCTACTTCTTCACAAAAAGTTTTCAAAGGTTTATAATCCTCAAGCTTAAGATGAATCTTCTTGCACATCTCAAGTTGGCTTTCTACCATACCAGTATTAGTCTTCTGATACTCTGCCATTTCAGCAAACCTAGAGATTACCAATTCCGGCTTAGCTGTCTGAAACTTTACATAATCAACACCAGCTTCCTTTGCATTCAACACAAGCTGTTTTGCAAGTTCATAATCACCGTTGTGATTAACGCCAGCTTCAGCTATTATGATGACATGATTGTTCATTTCTTCTTGTTTTTGAGTTGTTCACCAATTTCTTTCCAATTCTCCTTAACTGTAATGGCTCTATCATCAATCCATACATCTCCTATTGGTTTTCCCATGAAGAGTTGATGATACTTAACTCCATAACGCTTCAACCAATCAACTGTCATTTCATACTCAACCCATGTGCGAGCAGAATAGATTATGATTGTATTACCTGCATCATATAGTTCGTTAATAACTGTAACTGCATCGGCCTTAGGTTTTGCTAAACAACGAGAAAACTGTCTCATTTCGGTACAAATGGTGCCGTCCATGTCAATAACTATCTGCATTAGAATATCACTTCATTAAAATATCTGACCATAACAGTATTGTCTCTCCAGTCAGTTATTGGTTTAACTTCATTTCCAAGGTATTCATCAAGGATCATTTTTATGATACCAGAACCTGCCCCGATACTGGTAACCACAGCACCTCCTAAACGCGGATTAATTTCCATTACATATACATTTCCATTTGTATTGTCTTTTATAAATTGGATAGTAATTGGTCCACGGAAATTACCTGATGCCAGAATCTTCTTTGATTCCTGTATTATTGTAGTGTCCTTTATCGTTTTGCTTCTTACGGCTTCTCCGCCTGCTGTTTCCAAACGGATACGAGGCACAACAGATGTCACAACACCTTTCTGATTAACATAGCAATCAACAGAAAATTCGGTGTGGTCTGCAATAAATTGCGAAATAAGATACAGACCGTAATCAATTTCAGGAAGTTCTTCTTTTGATTTACATATTACAATACCCTTCGATGCCGAACCTGTTCTCGGTTTGAGAATTATCGGATATTTACATTCTGAAGGGTTTATGTAGTACTTAGGTTGGCTAATCCCATGCCCAGAGAACCATTTTGCAGATAGTACTTTGTCAAACATGATGTTACAAAGTTCAATATCCGACACAGGAATAAAGACGTGAGGGCATAACCTCTTCAGGCTGCTAACAACCGCAATAGCAGGATCAACAAATGCAAGCACAATATTAATATTGTACTTATCTATGTTTATTGTGAGATCTTCTATCAATTCCTCATCTTTCCAGTTTTTGCCAATTATTACTTTTCCAACACAAGCTATTGCAACTTTTTCGTCAAGTTCATACGAAAAGATATTGGCTGTATGCCCCATTTCAGTAGCTGTTTTCTTAAAATGATTAGCTACTGAAACACGTTTGGCACCACCAAGAAATAAAATGTTTATATTCATATCAAAGATCCCCAAGACGTACACTTGAAGGAATATTCACCACTCTATCCGCAAACCAAATCGTATTCTTCAATCCGTCATTCTCACACTGTTCGAACATGGGTAGGCGGTTCATAAGCTCCCAGATAGGACGGGTCATAACACCGTTGTCATTAGTCTGCCTAAGGAAATCCAGTTGTGATTCCTTATCCCTGAGTACAATAGCAGAGAGCCAGTAGTTAGAAAAAGTATTTTCTGGCTCAATAAAGAAGTCAATGCCATCTACGTTCTTAAAGTGCCCGATATATTCTACCGCCACCTTACGCTTGCTAGCAATGTATTTGTCAAGATTTTCCAACTGAGCACAACCAAGAGCAGCATTGATATTCGGCATGCGATAATTGAAGCCGATATGATCGTGACGGAACTCCCAACGATGTGGTATCTTTGCCTGAGTAGTAATATGTTTTGCGTATGCTCCGAGTTCTTCATCGTTGAAAAGCATCATACCGCCACCACCAGTTGTTATGGTCTTATTACCGTTGAATGAGATAGCACCGATCTTGCCGAAAGTACCAGTGTGCTTTCCCTTATAGGTAGAACCGATAGATTCGGCTGCATCCTCTACCAGTTCAATGTGCCACTCCTTGCAGAGGGATGATATCTCCTCTATGCGAACAGGATGTCCGAAAGTGTGCATAGGTACACATGCCTTGATGCGACGGCCGGTGTTTTTGTTGTAACAAGCCAGTTCATCCTCACGGAAAGCGAAATCCTGGCTATTCGGAAATTCTGCGATAAGAATATTCTTGCGCACTTCAGCATTATTCTGAAGCCATTCCTTCATGGCATCAGGAGAGAGACCCATGGTACTCTTATCTACATCAAGGAATACAGGATGTGCACCAATATACGAGAGAGCATTGCAAGTAGCAATGAAGGTGAGTGCCTGAGTGAGCACCTCATCATCTTTCTTCACGCCTGCGAGCAAGAGCGACATATGGAGAGCGTTTGTACCACTCACACACACAACTGCACGCTTCGAACCAGTATACTTTGCCATATCTTCCTCGAAGCGGTCAACGAATTTCCCTACGGATGAAACGAAAGTTGTGTCGATACACTCGTTGAGATATGCTTTTTCATTGCCTGCGAATACAGGAACGGAAAGAGGTGTAAAGTCCTCGTTACCGTAAACGGACTTGATAAAGTCTATTGTGTTTTTGTAATCAGCCATTGTAAAAATATTAACTTGCCATATGTCAATTTACATCTTCTGGTCGAGGTTCTTTCCTTTCTCCTCATGCTCGAAGTTCGGGATGAACTTCTTGATAGTTTCTACAACCTGTGCCTTTGTGAAGTCTTCTGCCTGGAAGATGCCTTCAAGTTCTGTGAAGAAATGACTTACTTCATCCATGTTTCGACGGGTAGTCTGTTCAACTACACCTAAAGCAATGAAGCGATCCATATTGACTTTCTCTCCGGGAACATAAAACTCTTCGTAGGCTTTCTCGCCAGTGGTGTCACTCCTGAAGTAAACTACAGGATAGGTATCTGACCCGTATGACATTTGAGCGGCATAACGTTTTGCTTCCTCATCATTCCGGCACTCCACTTTTGTAAAGCCTTCCGCCTTTACAAAATCATCGCAAATGGCTGAGAAAGTAAGCATCTGCTCTTCACCCAACTTCGGGAAAAAAACCTCTCCACCATTGCCAAGGATACATGCAAGCATACAAATCTGGCCTGACTCTTCAGGAGACACAAAATAACGCTTCACGTCAGAAGGTGCGGCAAGCGGCTGTTTCTTCTGCAAGCGGTGGATCCATCCGTCAGGAAGAGAACCGCTGGAGAAAGCAACATTGGCAAAGCGGGCTGTCGTCACCTTGAAATATTTATTATATGCCATTACAAGATCTTCCATGATGCGTTTGCTGGCTCCCATGATATTCACAGGATTGGCAGCCTTATCGGTAGATACACAGAAGAAATGCTTGGGCGGATAGACACAAAGGAGGTCCATCAGCTTCTTAGCCTTGATATCGTTGTTCTCGATGAGTGCCTGAACGGAGTACTTATCTTTCTCCGAGCGTACATGCTTATGGGCTGAGAAATTGGCTACTATATCGAAACCTCTCTCCTCTCGGAATATCCGTTCGAAAATGGGATCTGCAAAGTTGAGTGTGTAGCAGCGGAACTCATCCGGCACATAAAGGCCTTCTGTGCTTCGCACGTCACGCACTAGTTCTGCAAGCCCGTTCTCGCTAAGGTCAACGACAACGACAGACTGTGGCTCAAAGCGAAGCACTGCCTTGATGAAGTTGGAACCGATACTACCGGCACCGCCTATTACCAAAATACTTTTACCTGATATTTCTTTACTGAGTTGTTCTTTGTTAGCTTCAATATCGGGAATGAACATACTGGAGGGACGAGAAGTTATATTCTCGCTGATAAACCTGTTAATATTAATCATGGTTATAAAATATTACCTCAATAATAGTTGTGTAGTACTCTGAATGACACCTATGTCACCCTCTTTTATAACTTTTTATACGTATACGTAAAACGTACTATTAAGTATTGATCATTAATACATATATACTATAGAAAGTTGGAAAAACGTGTGCCAAAGGTGTCATCGGCATTATACTAAAAATGACGAATGGTAATCTAAATATGATAGTTAGCAGCCTAAACATGATGATGAACAGTCTAAACATCATCATAGCGCCCGCCAATCATCAGTAAGAGTATTTATGTTTGTTATGCTTCAATCGGTTCTATCAGTGAAGGATGAATAAAAGCTGTAGCTACTGCCATGATACCTTGGATAGCCACTACAACACGACGATCACCTTTAATACGGATGAATTCCCCTTCTACCCCTTCAAAAATGCCACCGGTGATACGGACACGGGTACCCTTTGCCATGTTGACGCAAGTAGGGTCAAGATAAACGAGTTGCTGGTCAAAGTTACCGGCAACAGCGATGAAATTACGCATTTGTACATCGGGGATGGTGATGGGTTGGCGAGTTTCACGATCCATGATATAACGGATGGGAAGAACACTCCCCCGCACTTCTTTTATTTCATCGAGTTGCTTGCGGGTAGTATGGACAAACACCAGATTGTGGACTACCGGAACAAGCTTACGCATTTTACGCTCACCCTTTACGATGTAAATATAGTGCATCGGGATAAAGTTCTCAATCCCCTCTGCATCCAGATACTCTTTCAGAACAAGTTCCCGGCTATAGGTGATGCGCAAAGCATACCAATGCAATTGAAAATCTTTGTTTAATTCTGTATTGGAAGTTAAAATTTGAGAGCTCATTGCATCATTCTCGTCAAGACATTCTTTGGGGACACTGAAAAGAAGAAACTCTTTTCAATCAAGTAGTAAAGAAGTGATGTCAAGTTTAGTACTTTCATTGTCAAAATCAAGTTCCCCTATCGCAGGCGGAGCGGCTTGAACAACGATAAAAATAAACGCATTTATAAAAAACGTTTAATTGATGTGTGCAAAGATAAGGGCGATTTTTATATTGGCAAAATGTTTGATAAGAAATATTTCCGAATTATTGATATGTTCTACTTCTTCAACAAATTTCTTATTTGTTTTCCAGAAGTAATGAAGTGTCAATCTACAATAAGTTAACTTCATATCATACAATAAGTTAACTCAGCATATCGCACTTAGTTAACTTCTTGAGAATACAAAGTTAACATCCTACCGGAAAGGAAGTTAACTTCGTAAAAAATCAGAAATATGAATGTTCAAGTAAATACTGCAATTCTTTAGATATCTTCTCCTTTACTTCTTCCATCGGCACTTTACATCCCAATTCTTTTTGAAGGGACGTAACCCCCTTATCCACAAAACCACAAGGATGGATATAACTGAAATAACGTAAATCTGTATTCACATTGAGAGCCAGTCCATGCATGGTTACATAATGGCTGCTACGCACCCCGATAGCACAAATCTTACGGGCACGGGAAGTATCGCCTTCCAACCAAACACCTGTGGCTTTGTCCACCCGACCGGCTGTTATTCCATAAGATGCACATACACGGATTACAGCTTCTTCCAGCAAATGGACATATTCTTTTAACCCTAAAGAAAATTCTTCAAGGTTCAGGATAGGATAGCAGACCAATTGTCCCGGACCATGATAGGTGATATCTCCCCCACGATCGATATGATACAACGTCGCACCTATCTTTTGAAGTTGTTGTTCACTCAGCAACATGTTTGTTTCCTTGCCACTACGTCCCAATGTATATACATGAGGATGTTCGCAGAGAATAATATGGTTTACATACTCCTCACCTGCCTGCTTGGCATGCACAAGCGCGTCAAACCATTCCGTTTGCCTATCCCATGCTTTAGCATAGGGAATTACTTTCCAATCTACAGTCTCTAATTTCATAGAAGCAAATGTAACACACTTTTCTAAATTAACAGGCAAAAATTAAATATCTTCCGCCAAATTTTCGCAAAAAAGTGTACCTTTGTACAAATTAAAGACGACAATAGCTATGGAATTTCCACAAGTAGACCTACCCGTAGATATCATTGCATGGACAGATGTAACGGAAGATATTCTGAATATATATAAGCAGTCATGCCGACTCAAAGCATGTATTTTCGCCCTTTGCACGGAAGGTTCCATCACGGTATCCATCAATCTGATGGACACTGAAATCAAACAGGGAGACTTCATCACACTGCTTCCCGGTACTATCATCCAGTTTTACGGGCAGAAAGAAAAAGTAAGGATTTGCTTTGCAGGTTTTTCCGAGCACTGCCTCAACGGGGTCAATCTAATTCAGTCTACCATGTCGTCCTACTCCAATATATTGGAAACCCCTGTAATACCTGTCAACGAATTAATCGCTTCTTATTTCAAGGATTATTTTTCCTTGTTGGCACGTATCTCCACCGGACCCTATATGCCCAATACGAGAATGGCGCAGAATATATTGAACATCATCCTGTATGGCATAGACGAACTATATAGCAGCCGTCCACAAACACAAAAAGGTGCCAAAAGCCGGAAAGAGGAAATATGCCGTGAACTGATACAGTTGGTCATCGAGAATTATACGCGTGAACGCCGAGCACAGTTCTACGCCCACAAGTTGGGAATTTCACTGCAACATCTCAGTACTACTGTAAAACAAGTTACAGGAAGAAATGTGCTGGATATCATCGCCCATGTGGTTATTATCGACATCAAGGCTAAACTGAAATCCAGTAATATGACAATTCAGGAGATAGCCTATTCGCTGAACTTCCCCAGTGCTTCATTCTTTGGAAAATATTTTAAGAGACATATGGGGATGAGTCCGCTGGAATACAGGAACAGTTAGTATTTCAATTTCAGACTATTCAACATTACGGATATGCCCGCCAATGCCATGGCGACAGTTGCCAAAGTAGGTGTAAGCAATATTCCATAAACAGGATAAAGTATACCTGCCGCAAGAGGGATACCTATCAAGTTGTAAATCAACGCCCAGAATAGATTCTGATTTATCAATCCCGTAATCTGGCGGGACAGACTGAATGCTTTGGGTAATAACAAAAGATCCGATGTTTTCAATGTTACCATGGAGACTTCCATGGCGATGTCTTTACCCTCACCCATCGCGATACTGACATCTGCTGCTTCCAATGCTTGCGTATCGTTGACGCCATCACCCACCATCGCCACTGTTTTACCCTGTAACTGGAGTTCATGGATAAATGTCTCCTTATCTTCGGGCAAGGCATCGGACAGATAACGGATGATACCCAAACTATCGGCAACAGAGGAAGCGGTACGTTCACCATCGCTCGTCAACATGCAGACTTCAATATCCTGTCCGCGAAGTACTTTGACGGCTTCGGCGGATGTGGGTTTTATCTGATCTTTAATGGCAACAAAGGAAATCAACTCATTCTCACGACCAAAATAGATGATACTATTCCCATCCGATTCATATTGGGCAAGCATATCACCTAAAATATCAGACAGATAAACCTGATAATCTTTCAACAGTTTATGATTGCCCACCCAGTATACCGTGTCTTTATAAACCACTTTCACTCCCTTTTCCGAAAGTTTTTCGAAACTCTCCAGAATGGCAGGTTCCACGCTCTCATCTTTCTCCAAAACGGAAACGATCGAATTGATCAGGATATGATCGGTTTTCATTCCGGCAGCCAGAAGAATGTTTTTAAAATATTTTTCTTGGGTTTGTACCCACAGCCACCCCGTTATCGAAGGATGCCCCTCTGTCAACGTACCGGTTTTATCAAAAACAACGACGTCCACATCGGGCATTTGTTCCAAAGCCCATGCTTCTTTTATCAGGATGTGATTTTCGGATGCTCTATTTATGCCTACCATCAAAGCAACGGGCGTCACCAATACCAAAGCACACGGGCAAGCCATCACCCATACGGAAATGGCTGAATATACACCGTGGGAAACAGCTTCTTTTCCACCGAAAAAAATCCAGGTAATGAAAGTCAGGGCAGACAAGGCAAAAATAACGGAAATAAACCCTCCCGTAATGCGGGTACTGATGGAAGGTGCAGCATGCAAAATGCGTCTCTCCATCATTTTACCGGTCAGAGTTATAGCTACGACGATAGCAATCGTTTCATAATATACATGTGGCTCCAAACCACGAATATACCAAAAGCCGGGGAAAAAAGTATTGAATGCACTGAACAGAAAAGTAATGGTAATACTGATTGCTGCCAGTGTATCCATATTATAATATCCTACATAGAATTGTCTCCATGCACCTCTATATAAAGGGATACTGAAAAACAACAGGACAAAGATAACCAATATCAACTGTAGCACATTGATATATGGAATATGTACAAAGTTTTCAAGTACCACCAAAAGGATCATAAAAATCCATGCGATTGTAACCCGCAACTTCGAGTAAAAATCAGGTTTATTTTCAGCGCATCCTGTATCGTACATATCCAATACAGGATATGCTTTTCTGAATATATTGTTCATTCAATTTATGTTTTAGATTATTGTTTTTCTGCTTTGATTAAGCAACAACCGGAATGAGTGCTTTGTTCAACTAGTTTTAACCCTTATACAGAATAGATTTTTCTCTTTTTATGCGTACAGTTCACTAATATGTTCTATATTTGTCGATAAAGATTTATGATCGAAATGTTGATTTATAAACGAAATTCAATATGAAAAAGCAAACTGTCAGCCTACTTGTCCTTCTGCTTGCGACAAGCGGCTTTTTCTTTTCTTGCGGTAACATCATGAACAAAAACGCAGGGGCGTTGGAGTTTGACAGTATACAAGTGAACGAAACGGCTCATCTTTTCGGTGACACCGCCAAACCGGCTTGTAACCTTACCATCAATTTTGCGTATGCCGCAAAATCTTCCGACAACAAATTAAAAGACAGTCTGAATACTTACTTTCTTTCTGCCTGTTTCGGAGACAAGTATATATCGATGACACCTGAAGAGGCAGTAGAAAAATATACAGAGAAGTATGTTGAAGACTATCGTAAAGACTTGGAATCGATGTATAAGAAAGATGAACAGGACAAAGAAGATGGTGCCAGTATGGAAGCATGGTATTCTTACTATAAGGGTATCAACAGCCATATTCAACTATACCTCAAACATTTGTTGGTTTATCGTATCGAGTATAACGAATACACCGGTGGCGCACACGGTATCTATATGACAACTTTCCTCAATATGGATTTACGTACATTAGCCCCTATCCGTCTGGATGACTTATTCGTTAGTGATTATAAAGAGGCTCTGACCGATTTATTGTGGAACCAGTTGATGGCCGACAATAAAGTGACTACCCGCCAAGAGTTGGAAGATATGGGATATGCCACTACCGGAGAATTGGCCCCCACCGAGAATTTCTATCTTAGCAAAGAAGGAATTACTTTCTTTTATAATGTATATGACATCGCTCCATACGTGATGGGACCGGTGAAAATCACTTTGCCGTATGAAATGCTGCAACACCTGTTGGGAGACGACAATATGGTGCTGAACGAAGTACGTAACTCATAAATAGTAATTCATATTCAAATGGAACTTATTCTGAAGTATTTTCCGAATCTGACAGAAGAACAAAAAAGGCAGTTTGCCGCACTTTATGATCTCTATCTGGACTGGAATTCTAAAATAAATGTTATTTCACGCAAGGATATCGAAAACTTATACGAACATCACGTGCTCCATTCGCTGGGTATCGCTAAAGTTATCCGTTTTAGACCGGGTACGCAGATTATGGATCTCGGCACAGGTGGAGGTTTCCCGGGTATCCCTTTGGCTATCCTTTTTCCGGAAGTAAAATTTCATTTAGTAGACAGCATCGGTAAGAAAGTCCGTGTAGCTACTGAAATAGCAAATAGTATCGGACTGAAAAACGTTACTTTCCGTCATGCACGCGCTGAGGAAGAAAAACAACAGTTCGATTTTGTTGTAAGCCGCGCCGTAATGCCGTTGACCGATTTATTGAAAATCATTCGCAAAAATATTTCTCCCAAACAACAGAATGCCCTCCCCAATGGACTGATTTGCCTGAAAGGTGGTGAATTGGAACATGAAACCATGCCTGTCAAGAATAAAACAACCCTGTGGAATTTGAAGGAATTCTTTGAGGAGGAATTTTTTGAAACGAAGAAAGTGGTATATGTCTGTAATGGATAATTGATAAATCTGACATCATAAATCTTATCATGAAAATAAAGAGATTTGAATTTAATATGTTCCCCGAAAACTGTTATGTTTTGTGGGACGAAACCAATGAAGCGGTTGTTATTGACCCCGGTTGTTTTTATGAAGAAGAAAAGCAAACATTGAAGAATTTTATCATTAACAACCAATTGAATGTAAAGCATCTGCTGAACACTCATCTACACCTTGACCATATCTTCGGCAATCCTTTCATGCTGAAAGAATTCGGACTGAAAGCTGAAGCTAACCAGGCCGATGAGTTTTGGATTGACGAGGCGCCTAAACAAAGCCGTATGTTCGGTTTTCAATTACAAGAATCTCCCGTACCGTTGGGCACTTACCTGCACGACGGTGACATCATTGCATTCGGAAACACAAAACTGGAAGCTATTCATGTGCCGGGGCACTCACCAGGTAGTTTGGTGTACTATTGCGCGGCAGACCATTGCATGTTTTCAGGTGACGTCTTGTTTCAGGGGAGTATCGGCCGTGCCGATCTTACCGGTGGTAATTTTGACGAACTGATAGAACATATCTGCAGCCGTTTGTTCATTCTGCCCAATGAAACGATTGTTTATCCCGGGCATGGTGCTCCGACAACCATAGGGATTGAAAAAGCGGAAAATCCCTTCTTTAGATAACAAAAATACTTAATCAAATATCACCATGAAAAATGACCTATTGGCATGCCGCCATATCGGCATTAATGAACAAGATGAAAAACAGATGCTCCGCAAAATCGGAGTGAAAAGTCTGGATGAGCTGATAGATAAAACTATTCCCGCCAACATCCGTCTGAAAGAGCCGTTAGCCCTGCCCGAAGCAATGACGGAATATGAGTTTGCAAAACATATTGCCGGACTGGCTGCCAAAAACAAAATTTACACTACTTATATCGGTATGGGATGGTACAATACCATTACGCCTGCCGTTATCCAACGGAATGTATTTGAAAATCCTGTTTGGTACACTTCTTATACGCCCTATCAAACCGAAGTATCACAAGGACGGCTCGAAGCTCTATTGAATTTCCAGACTGCCATATGCGACCTTACCGGTATGCCCCTTGCCAATTGTTCTTTACTGGATGAAGCTACCGCCGCTGCCGAAGCTGTGACAATGATGTACGGCCTACGTCCCCGCGATATGCAGAAATCGGGAGCCAACGTAGTCTTTGTGGATGAAAATATCTTTCCACAAACTCTGGCGGTAATGACTACCCGTGCCATCCCGCAAGGTATCGAACTACGTACAGGTAAGTACTATGAAATGGAAATGACCCCGGATACTTTTGCCTGCATACTGCAATATCCCAACAGCAACGGAAGTGTGGAGGATTATCGTGCTTTTGTTGAAAAGGCACACGCAGCCGGTTGCAAGGTAGCTGTAGCCGCTGATATATTGAGCCTCGCCTTACTCACTCCTCCGGGAGAATGGGGTGCCGATATTGTATTCGGAAGTAGCCAACGACTGGGTACGCCGATGTTCTACGGTGGCCCGTCTGCCGCTTACTTTGCCACACGCGACGAATATAAACGTAATATGCCGGGACGTATCATCGGATGGTCGAAAGATAAATATGGTAAGCTTTGTTACCGCATGGCATTGCAGACCCGCGAACAGCACATCAAACGCGAAAAGGCAACCTCCAATATCTGTACGGCTCAAGCATTACTGGCTACCATGGCAGGTTTCTATGCCGTATATCACGGTCCGGAAGGTATCCGCACCATTGCCGAACGCATCCACAGTATTGCCGTATATCTGGAAAAGGAAATCAATAAATTCGGATATAAGCAAGTCAACGAACAGTATTTTGATACGCTCCGTTTTGCATTGCCCGACACCGTATCGGCCCAGCAGATACGCACCATCGCATTGAGCAAGGAAGTGAACCTCCGTTATTTCAAGAACGGTGATGTAGGCATGAGTATCGACGAGACAACGGATGTAGTTGCCGCCAACGTACTCCTTTCCATCTTTGCCATCGCTGCCGGAAAAGATTATGCCAAGACCAACGAGGTACCGGAGAATTGCACCATCCGGAAATCATTGAAACGCCAAAGTACTTACCTGACACACGAGGTATTCAACAAGTATCACACGGAAACGGAAATGATGCGTTACATCAAGCGTCTGGACCGCAAAGATATTTCACTGGCCCATTCCATGATTTCTCTCGGTTCCTGTACCATGAAACTGAATGCCGCCGCTGAAATGTTGCCGCTCAGCCGTCCTGAATTTATGAACATGCATCCGCTTGTCCCCGAAGACCAGGCTGAAGGTTACCGTGAACTTATCCACAATCTCAGTGAAGAACTGAAGGTTATCACAGGCTTTGCAGGCGTCAGCCTGCAACCCAACTCCGGTGCGGCGGGTGAATATACCGGACTCCGCGTGATCCGCGCCTATCTGGAAAGTATCGGTCAAGGACACCGTAACAAGGTATTGATACCGGCTTCGGCACACGGCACTAATCCAGCTTCTGCCGTTCAGGCGGGATTTACTACCGTAACTTGCGCTTGTGATGAACAGGGTAATGTAGACATGAATGACCTGCGTGCCAAAGCAGAAGAAAACAAAGAAAATCTTGCAGCGTTGATGATTACTTACCCGTCTACGCATGGTATCTTTGAAACCGAAATCGTAGAAATCTGCAGGATTATCCATGCCTGCGGTGCACAAGTCTATATGGACGGAGCTAATATGAACGCTCAGGTAGGACTGACAAATCCCGGAACCATCGGTGCCGATGTTTGCCACCTGAATCTCCATAAGACATTTGCTTCGCCTCATGGCGGCGGCGGACCGGGTGTAGGACCTATCTGTGTAGCAAAACATCTGGTTCCGTTCCTTCCGGGACACAAAATATTCGGAAATTCCATTAATCAGGTATCGGCTGCTCCCTTCGGCAGTGCAGGTATCTTGCCCATTACCTACGGTTATATTCGTATGATGGGTACCGAAGGTTTGACACGTGCCACGAAGATTGCCATCCTGAATGCCAATTACCTGGCTGCCTCACTCAAAGATACCTACGGCATCGTTTATCGCGGAACCAATGGTTTTGTAGGGCACGAAATGATTTTGGAATGCCGCAAAGTGGCAGAAGAAACGGGTATCAACGAAAACGACATAGCCAAACGCTTGATGGATTACGGTTATCATGCTCCTACCCTCTCCTTCCCGGTACACGGTACTTTGATGATAGAACCGACGGAAAGCGAAAGTCTTGCCGAATTGGATAACTTCATCACCGTAATGCTGACCATCTGGAACGAGATACAGGAAGTGAAAAACGGGGAAGCCGATAAGGAAGATAATGTATTGGTAAATGCCCCGCATCCTGAGTATGAGATAGTGACTGACAACTGGGCACACTGTTATACCCGTGAAAAGGCAGCCTATCCGATAGAAAGTGTTCGCGAAAACAAATTCTGGGTGAATGTAGCACGCGTAGACAATACGCTGGGTGACCGGAAGTTGTTGCCGACATGTTACGGATGCTTCTAAGCTATTTCTTACCATAAATGACACAGTTCCGCGTACATTATCCTTTTAATGGCGTGAAACTGTGTCATTCAAAATCAGTAACCACATGAACAATAAACGGAGTGGGTTATTTTATTCAAAGTCGGAAGAACAAATCAATTCTATTTCACATGGAGCAGGTTTGGGAATAGGTGTCATCGTATGTACCCTGTTCCTCGTAAAATGTTATCAGAGTGGCGACTTATGGGGAGCTTTCGGAGTGTGGCTGTACCTGTTTGGTATGGGCGGGTCTTATCTTTCCTCCACGCTTTACCACTCCATGAAGCATCACAATCCATGGAAACGACGGTTGAGGCATTGGGATCATGCCGCCATTTATTGGCATATCGCGGGCAGCTTCTCTCCTGTCACACTCATTGCTCTGCGGAATGATGGAATTTGGGGATGGTCACTGTTCACCTTTGTCTGGCTATGTGCCATTGCAGGTACTGTCGTCAGTTTCCGGAAAATGAAGGAACATAGCCATCTGGAAACGATATGTTACATTCTCATGGGATTATCCGTACTGGTAGTTTTTAAACAATTGTATGCTATTTCTCCCGTTGCCTGTTGGTGGATTATTGCTGAAGGAGTGTGCTACATCACCGGGGCAGTACTCTATTCTATCCGCACACGATACATGCACTCCGTCTTCCACTTCTTTGTTTTGGGGGGATCGATATGCCATATGATTGCAATATGGGATATCTTGGAAAAGATGCTATGACATTATCAAACCGTTAAAATACTCTAATAAATCTCTGTATCCTTGCTTTTCTCCTAAGCATCCCTTACGTTTGCAGTGTTGTACACCAGTGCAACACTATGGAAATTATGATAGAAATAGAGAACGTAAGCTACGGTTATAAGTCCAATCATCCCATTTTCAATGATATATCTTTGAAAATAGGAAATGGAATTTACGGGCTTTTAGGAGAAAACGGTGTAGGAAAAACGACACTGATACATCTACTCTGCGGGTTACTTTTTCCCTGGAAAGGCGAATGTCGTATGAATGGGAACCTTACAGCCGAAAGACGTCCCGAATTGTTGAATCAATACTTCTTCTTACCGGAAGAAACGCAAATGCCCTCTGAAAGCATATCAGCGTTTGCTGAAAGGCACTCCGTATTCTATCCGAACTTCAATAAAGAGGAGTTCAAACAAAACCTGAAAGAATTACGAATTGATGAAAGGCAAAAACTGTCCGATGTATCTTACGGACAACAGAAAAAGGCAATGTTGGCATACGCACTTGCCCTACATACCCCTCTCACCATACTCGACGAACCGACCAACGGACTGGATATCACTTCCCGCCAAACCTTGAAACGCATCATCAGCCGGAGTATGGACGATGAAAGTACTTTGCTTATCTCCACACATCAGGCACATGATTTTGAAAACCTGTTCGATCATCTTATTATCTTGGGAGAAGGTAAAATTTTACTGGACAGTTCGTTGGACGAAATTAGCAACAATTTTCTCTTTGTACGGACCGATAGCATTCCGGAAGAAAGCCTATACAGTGAACAAGATTTATCAGGATACTTTTCTATCCTGCCTAATGAGAAAAAAGAGGAAAATACCCCGGATATCGAACTGTTATATAAAGCGGTGTTACAGCAATCAGTGTGTCTCACTTCCATAAAACGAACGAAATGAACGAAACATTTAATCTGAAACGTTTCCTGTTGCTGGAACGGTATAAGAGAGCCGAAACCGGTAAGCATCTACTTTGGAGTGGAACCATCGTATTGAGTATATGTATATTGTGCATTCTCTACGATATCAATCGTGGTGGAAGTTATTACGGCAAGTTCACATCTGCCGATAATCTGTGCCAGTACATATTATATTTCCTTTTTGCCGCCCCTTGTCTGCTGGAAACAAACTTGAGCAAACACACGGCAACTCTTGATATATTACTGCCGGCATCTACTTTTGAAAAGTTCATGCATATCTGGATAAAATACTTTTTGCTCTTTCCTATCTTCTGCGTACTTTCTTTACTCTGTTTGAAGATGATTTTCCTAATAAGTGGCAGTGATTTTCTGCAATTTTTCGCAAAACACATCTTCCCCTGCGAAATAAAAAAGGAACAAATACTGACTTTTTGTATCTTCCAATCTGTGTGTTTCATTGGATTTTTTGCTTTCAAACGGCAATTACTACTGAAAAGTTTCGCACTATTTGTCATTATCATCGCCGTAAGTATCGGGATTGTATTACTGGCAGCATCTCTTATGCCTGATACGAGTCCCGAAGGATACTGGCTGAACAATATCACTGCGTGGCCGAAGACTAACTACCCGTTATCCGCTACAACGCAAGCGATTGTGACCTTCTGCAACTATGCAGCTCCTATATGTGTAGTACTTGGCTCATGGATATCAAGTTATTTCCTGCTCAAAGAAAAACAATTGTAAACCATGGAGTTCAAGACCAATAAGCCAATATACCAACAGATTGTCGATTTCTGCTTCAGTAAGATACTCACACACGAGTGGCGAGCGGAAGAACGTATAGTCTCCGTCAGGGAACTTTCCACACTGCTTGCTGTCAATTCACGTACCGTACTGAAAGCTTACGAGTATCTGCAAGCCGAATATATCATCTATCCGGAACGGGGAATGGGATTTTATCTCTCCAAAGATGCGATGAAGAAGGTGATGAAGATACAGAAGAAAGAGTTCTTTGATAATCAACTGGCCGATACATTCCGCAATATGGAATTACTCGGCATCGGTATAGAAGAAATAATAGAACGATATAACAAACTTAAAAAGACGGTTCATGAAGAGATACGCTAAGACTGCATTATGGATTACCTTCGGACTTCTTTTTGTACTTATTGTAGTCAAAGTTTTTGCACTGATGTACGATATTAATTCCTTCATGCAATCCTGACTTCCATCGTACTGACGAAGAGAAGATAAATAACTGGTTTATACACAATAAAATCTTTCCTATCAGGGAAGAGTGGACTTCATGTCTTTAAACTGAAAGAAATCTACCAATACCAATGGATATGAAAACAAAACTTTTTTTACTTCCGGCATTCTTCTTCGTACTCAGTACGCAGGCACAGAACTTTTCCATCAAAGGCCGCGTAACGGATGCCTCGCAAGAGACGATTATGGCAGCTAATGTATCTTTATGGACAACGGACTCTACTCTGGTAACCGGAGTAACGTCGGATGCACAAGGGAAATTTACTCTCAATAAAATCAAGCAGGGTAATTACCGTCTGGATATCTCTTTTATCGGTTACCGGAATGAAGTGATTCTGTTAAACCTGAATAAAAGTCTCGACCTGGGTGATGTGCAGTTGGAGGAAAATGCCGTAAGTCTGGGTGAAGTCACCGTATCTGCCAGCAATACAGTGCAGCGGGTAGACCGCCAGATTATTCTGCCTACCGAAAACCAGTTGAAACGCTCATTCGGCGCATACGACTTACTGAATAATCTGGGTATCTCGCGCCTGCAAGTAGACAAACTCAGCAACAGTATGAGTGTGAGTGGCGGCGGTGATGTACAAACCCGGATCAATGGTATCAAAGTAACAGAGAAAGAGTTGGCGGCTGTAAGAGCAAAAGATGTATTGCGGGTAGAGTTCATCGAAGATCCCGGCAAGCAATATGGGGACGAAGAACTGGGGGCTGTCGTCAATATTATCCTGTGCCGCCGCGAAACGGGCGGAGTCGTAAACTTCCAGTTCTCCGACTCTCCTCATGTGCTATGGGGTGAAAACTTCCTGGCGGTAAAGTTCAACTATAAGAATTCCGAATGGGGCATCGACTATTTCAACAAGAACGGAAAGCGCCATGACCGGCTGGTATCTCACGAAACGTTCTATCTGGGTGACCGCACTATCGACCGTTTGAAAGAAGGTATACAGGACAAATCGCCTGCTCTCAGCTTTACCAACAATCTGAACCTGACGTACAATTTGACAAAAACGGACAGGTATGTATTCAACACCATCTTCCGCAACAACCTTTACAATGCCCCCTACGAACAACAACTGAACAAAATGTGGGCGAAAGGTAGTACAGAATATATCTATTCGTATGTCCATAACCATACATCCAGCTATTCTCCGGCACTCGACCTGTATTTTCAGTATCTACTGCCCCGCCAACAAAGCATCCAGTTGAACGTTACGGGTACGCTGATCCATAGCAAGAATAATCGTAAGTATAAGGAATATAAAGATGAGAACGACCCGGTAGCGGATATCCTGACATTTGTAAATGGTGACAAACGTTCCATCATCGGTGAAGCCATCTACGAGAAACGTTTTACTAACCTGCAATTAAGTGGGGGTGTACGCCATTACCAGATGCGCACAGAGAATGAATATACCGGTTCCAACCCTACCACCTCCAAGATGGATCAGTCACAAAGTTCCGCCTTTTTTGAACTACAAGGTAAAGTGAGAGATTTCAGCTACGCAGGCAGTGTGGGTATGACGCGCGCATGGTTCAAGGAAGGGGATGAAGACCATACTTACTACACCTTCACTCCCACTCTGCGACTGAGCTATAATCTCAAGAAATGGGGGTTCCTGCGTTATCGTTTCAACATCAGTCCTGCTATCCCATCACTCGGTTCGCTGACGGATGTGGAACAAGCTATGGATACCATACAGATTGTACGGGGAAATCCATTATTGAAAACTTATCAACAATTTACCAATTCATTGTCATACAGCTATTCCAAGAAGAAATTCAATTTCAATCTGAGTGTACGCCATCAATATTATGACAATCCTATCATGGAAAGTGTATTCGTGGAAAACGGCAAGCTGATATTGATGGATGAAAACCAACGCTCATATCAAAACTTCAATGCAGAGTTGATGGTTGGTACGAATGGAGCGGACTTGTTCGGACTGAAAAATTTCCTCACGCTTTATGCAGCGATAGGATGTAACCGTACTTGGTCGGAAGGGGTGAACTATAACCATACATATAATGACTTCTATTATAACCTGATGATGGAGTTACAGTACAGAAGTTTCTCTTTAGGCGGACAGTTCCGGAAAGTTCAGAATTACCTGTTCGGAGAAACCATAAAGAAAAGCGAGAACCAAATGGCACTCACGGCGATGTATACCCGGCAAAATCTGCAAGTAGGATTTGGAGTGTTGTTTCCGTTTACCAACAATTATAAGGTGGGAAAAGAGCGGATCAGTACAGTAGCCCCCTTCCATTCGGAAACGTTTGTAAAAGAAACTGGGCAGATGTTTATACTCCGTATAGGATATACATTTGAATTCGGCCGTAAACACAAGGCAGGAAACAAGGGACTGAATAACAGTGATACGGATAGCGGTATCATCAATATGCAGAGATAAACGGAATTCTTATAGCTCCTCTCCGTGAGGAAAGGATGCCCAAGGGGAAAGATGGCAGAATTATACTTATTGCTTCATGTATAATTCATTAATTACCTATCTGCCATCTTCCCTGCGGGCTTTTTAAAAGGAACATCTCACATATATCAAATACCTTTAGTTATTTGATATATGTTATTGTCCCCTCCGCCAGTTTCTTTTCCTTCACAAGGGCATCGACAGGCGCATAACCCAATGCCGCACAGCCATAAACACGATGGTTTTCGGGAACTCCGAGCTCGGTCAGGTAAGCCCGCACATCAGGATCATCACATGTCTGTCCCAACTGATTTATCCAGCAAGAACCGATACCTAAAGATTTGGCAGCAAGAAAGATATTCTCTAAAGCACAGGCACAATCCATAGACGCCCACCACTGTGTAGGTTCATTGGAAACAATGACAAGCGTAGGCGCATGGTAATAGCAACAATACGTCCGGCTATGACCACGTTCTTGTAAACGAGGTTCATTACTTTTGGCAAAAGCACCTTTTATTTTCTCGTTCAGCTTTACCAACACTTCCTCATTCTGTATAGCGGTGAAGTGCCAGGTTTCAAGATGCATTCCGTTGGGTGCATATGCAGCCGCTTCAAGAATCAGGTTCAAATCTTCTGCAGAAACTTGTTGTTCCGTATAGACACGCACACTACGGCGTGACCTGATGTTTTCCAATACTTCATTCATAACTACTATCTTTTTATCAATCCAATCTTTACATTCAGTTTGAAATAATAGACTCCGTTCTCACGCTCCAAGAAACCATATTTGTCCTTATCCACCGAACTTTTCTCAAAACGGGAATTCTGATAGAGAAAATCAGCGAAAGTCTGTCTCTCCGATTTATGGTAACAAAGAACTTCGCCATTGCCGTCTGTCAGAAACATACCCCCAACTGCCGAATCCGTACCGTTGTAGATCTTGGCAGGACGCATACCCAAAGCAAGGGCAAGCAGGAACTGCTTCATCTTGAACTCGTAAAAACCATGTTTGTTTATCAATTCGTCTTTTATCTTCAGGACGTTCATTTCTTTGATACGCTCGGTCAGTTCACTAACGCGGGTGATGCCATCTAAATGCATAATACGTACCATTTCGGCCAACATCCGAGGGAAATGAAGGTCAATCATCAACAAATTGCAACGGAATACACGGTCGGCTACATCAGAATATTTCAACACACCACCCAGACGTTCAATCATCAGCATGCGTTCGGCAACTTCCGTAGGAGATTCCGGCAGAGCATTCACTTTATTGACTGTAGGTACAGCGAACTTGATGCCACTTTGTTCCAATTTCAGGTTGGCAGTACGCCCCCCATCCAGCAAAGGGTTCATAGGAGCCAGACGGCAACGAACGCTGAAACCGGTTAATGGAGCTTCGGGATGCCAGAAGGCCACGGAGAGATCTGTACGGTCGTCTGTATTTGCCTCCAAATCGTAGATATTGACAGCATCAAGAAAAGCTTCCAGACCTTCGGAGATTTCTATTTCTTCACCGGAAACAGTTTTCAACGTATGTAAAATCAATGCCGCCGCATCACCAAAATCTTCACGAGGAAAGTTTCTTCCCCCTTCGGCATTGGCGATAAATGTTTTATTCTTGTCGAGCGTACCGGTAACTATACGTACTTCATCCTGTTTGATATAATAACGGCGCGTACCGTCATGTTCTTCACGCTGTATCATCGCGACAGGCCAGCGCTTTGTATCGTTTTTCACAGCTTGCGGCATACCGAGCGATACCGCCCCGTCGGCAAGAAGGCGAAAGAAGGTGTAGAGTTCGCCCAACTCTCTTTTAGTTGCACTAAATGCCATATATTTCCTTTATTTAGTTTCAATTCTTCTCGACGCTATTATTCACTATTCATATCAAGCGTTGGTATTTCACCTATCAAAGTGCAATGTCTCGACTTTCTCCAGTCGTGCCTGTAATTTCGGCATCATAGACTGGCGTATACGGAGTGTCATACGGCAATCCATATCGTAAGTTTGTTCAAGTATTTCCGGTTCTTCCTCTTTAACGATACGCATTACATCGTTCATAAAAGGATACTCGAAAAGAACAGTTACAGTTTCGTCTACTGTTTTCTCAACGATAGCGGCAGCGGCAATAGCTTCCGCAGCAGCAGCTTTATAAGCAACAATCAGACCACTTGTACCCAACTTTATTCCACCGAAATAGCGTACAACAATAATCAGTATATCCGTCAGTTCGTTGGAGTTGATTTGTCCCAAAATAGGTTTCCCCGCCGTACCCGATGGCTCCCCGTTGTCATTTGCCCGGAAATCTTTCCGCTCATGTCCCAGCATATAGGCATAACAGACATGGCGGGCATCGTAGTATTTCTTCTGATAAGTTTCCAGATGCGCCTTCACTTCCTCTACTGTACACACAGGTAGGGCGATAGCGATAAATTTGCTACGCTTCTCTGTATAAATCCCTTCAGAAGGGGCGATAATGGTTTTATACGTATCTTCACTCATGCTGCAAAGATACAGATTATTTAATTTCTCCTCATAAAAATGGACACGATGATTTTTTCCATAATTAATTTATGTATATTTGAAGCATTGAAAACAACTAACATTCAAAACGTATGAAACACATGATTGTTGTGATTTGCTTTCATTTTAGTATATTTGTAAGAAGAAAAGAGTAAACGAACTATCAGGTTGTAAGCAGGTATCAGGACTTCTTATTTACAACTTTAACCATAAAGTCCTTTCTACTAATATTTAGTACTATGAACAACAAACTCTTTACCTTTCTCGATCCTTTTTTAGGTTACATTGACAATGGACGTTTCTTCCGCGAACCCTTCCGTTGGCTTTACGTCATCTTTGCCGTATTGAATATACTGTTTCCCATAGCCCTGCTTATCAAGGTTATTGACATGGGGTTGTTCAAGTATATCGACGGGAAATCCATCGTTGCTTTTCTATTGATTTTCATCATTATTTGTGCAGGTGCATGGGGTAGTTTTCTGCTTTGGATGAACCGTAAGGAACGGTTGAAAGAGATCATCAAGAAGGATAACGAATTTATAGCTATTCCCGTAGTTTCACATCTCACACAGACACTGGGCGAATGGTTGGGTCTGTACATAGGGGTCATAGGTACACTGTGCTCATTGGTCATCACGGTTTTCGCAGCCAATGAAATCCGGTATATCCTTCCTATGTCCGGTACTATCTTCTTCCTGTTGCCTATATACGGCTTCCTCATTGTAGTATTTGCCCGTTTGCTTGCCGAACTGTACAGAGCCTTGGCGGCCATTGCCAACAATACCAAGAAAATTGCCGACAACACCAAGAAAGAAGTAAAACAGGAAGAAAAACTAATAGACATAGAAGGAACTGATCTCCAAGAATAAACTAAAGATTGAAAAAGAATGCATAAGGTTGTCATTGCCATTGATACCTTCAAAGGATGTTTATCCTCGATAGAAGCAGAAAAAGCGGCTACCGAGGGTATTCTTTCTGTATTTCCCGAATGTGACATTATCAGTCTGCCTGTAGCTGATGGCGGAGAGGGAATGCTGGATGTGCTGATTGCCGCTACTCAAGGAAAGAGTATAACCGCCTATGCTCACGATCCGTTAATGGAACGACGGGAAACCCGGTATGGTATTTCCGGTGATGGACAAACGGCTTTCATTGAAATGGCAAATATCAGCGGCTTGCCATTGGTAGCCGTAGAACAACGAAATCCGATGCTGACAACAAGCTACGGAACAGGAGAACTGATTTTTGACGCACTGGAAAGAGGATGCCGGAATTTTATTATCGGTCTTGGAGGGAGTGCCACCAATGATGCCGGTTCAGGCATGCTGCAAGCATTGGGCTTCCGGTTTCTGAATAAAGAGGGAAACGAATTAGGAAATATCACCAAAGATAATCCAACACATCCAACAGGAAAAGTGATAAATGGGATGTGCGGACAGTTAATATCAGAAGTGGTATCTATCGATTTTTCATCTATCCACCCGGCTCTCAAGGAAAGTCATTTCACGGCAGCATGTGATGTCAAAAATCCTTTCTACGGTCTCAATGGTGCCGCTTACATTTTCGCTCCACAAAAAGGGGCTGATGAGAAAATGGTGCAAGAATTGGATAAAGGATTGGAACATATTGCCAATATCATACGTAAAGAAACAGGGAGAGATATCTCTGTTTATCCCGGTGCAGGTGCAGCCGGTGGTATGGGTGGCGGCATGCTTGCGTTTCTCCGTGCCGAACTGAAACCCGGTATAGAGTTGTTGCTGAACGTTCTCAATTTTAAAGAGCAGATAAAAGGGGCGAACCTTATCATCACCGGAGAAGGAAAATCAGACCGGCAAACCCTCATGGGAAAAGTACCCTTCGGAATACTTCGGGAAGCTCAAAAACAACATATTCCAGTTATTTTATTGGCCGGAAGTGTGGAAGACTGTGGATTATTGAGCCATGCAGGATTTCAGGGAATATTCTCTATTACCCCCTCTCCCTTGTCTTTAGAACAGGCCATGGAACCTTCATTTGCACGAATGAATATAAAAAGGACTGTAGAACAGATTTGCCGTATCCTGGCAATTAACGACGCAATTTGTAGTAAATAATACCTATCAAATCCGCAAGAAGCCATCCTATAGGAATTGACCACCAAATACCAATTACTCCGATAGAGGGTATAGAGGCCAAAATATACGAGAGTACTACACGTGTACCTAAAGATAAGACTGTAAGTATCACAGACATTCCCGGTTTACGAATGGCACGATAATAGCCATATAACAGAAATAAAATGCCTATGCCGCAATAGAAGGCACCTTCGATGCGAAGATAATCTACACCGACAGAAAGTATCTCCGTCTCATTGGAACGGACAAATATCAACATAAGTGGTTCTGCAAAAACAAATACAAGAACAGAAACGACCAGTGAAAATACAACTGCCGTAATAAATGCGCTATAAACTCCCCTACGGATACGATCATAACGCTTCGCTCCGAAATTCTGGGCTATAAAAGTGGAAAAAGCATTACCGAATTCCTGGACAGGCATATAGGCGAAAGAGTCTATTTTTACAGCTGCGGCAAAGGCTGCCATCACTGCCGTACCAAAACTATTGACAAGCCCTTGTATCATCAGAATACCAAAATTCATCACCGATTGCTGAACGCATGTAAGTAGTGAAAAGGAAGTTATTTCTTTCAGGCAGGTACGATCAAAGTGTATATCGGCAGAATGCAGCCGCAATTCCGGACGTTGCATATAAGTATATGCCGCAATTCCTAAAGCAGATATGCCTTGCGCAATGATTGTAGCAATGGCCGCACCTTCTATACCCCAATCCAACTGTAGTATAAAAAATAAATCAAGTACGATATTCAAGACGACCGATATGGACAGAAACCAAAGGGGGGTCACAGAGTCTCCTACAGCACGTAGCAACGCTGCATAAAAATTATAGATAAAAGTAAACGCAATTCCCCAGAAGATAATCCAGAGATAACTGCGCATCATTCCATAAATATCTTGCGGTACTTGCAAAAGCCGGAGAATAGGATCGAGCCAGAAAAATACAGCGACGTTCAGTACAAGAGTTACCGTTCCAATCAACACAAACGAGACAAAGATACTACGGCGTAAAGCCGATTGATCGCCGGCACCATATTGCAAAGAGAAAACCGTGCCGCTTCCCATTGACAAACCCAGCAATACAGAAATCAAAAAGATCATCAGGGTATAGGCCGAACCAACAGCAGCCAGAGCATCGGCACCAATGCATTGCCCTACAATCAAAGTATCTGCAATGTTATAACATTGTTGTAAAAAGGCCCCTACCATCATGGGCAGAGTAAAACGTAATAATGTGCTTGTTATACCTCCTTGCGTAAGGTCGCCTTGCCGAAGTTTCAATGCTGCTTATTTTGAAGTTTTTCAATTCTTTTCGGCAAAGATACAAAACCCCTCAATAATATGTTATAATCTTCAATAAGAAATGTGGAATACAAAAAAGCAGAGGATTATCCTCTGCTCTCTAAACTATTTTTGTCAGGATTCAATATCTTAACGACCTGACGAACTTCTTTATTGTTCACTTTACTGTACAGACCGATCTGCTGTCCGGGTACTGTTCCTTTTTCATTGATCAATGTCTCTTCTGACCGGGAAGATACTCCTAGAGTATCATTCACTTCGCTCTTCTTTGTATTCATACCTACTAAGTTTTAGTAACAGGTATCTTAACAAAAGAATATGAGAGATTGTTCACGTTCAGGCAATACCCAATAACCGTATTTCAAAGATTAATGTTGAAAAGGCTGGAATAGGACCGCTTGCCCGTGTACCATAACCTACTTTATAAGGAATATAAACGATCCAATGATCTCCTACATGCATTTGTTGTAACGCTATCTGCCAGCCCTCAATCACTTCATTCAAGCGAAAAGCCTCCGGACAGTTCCGTTTCCATGAGTTATCAAATTCACGACCATTGATAAGCGTTCCTTTGTAATGTACTGAAACCACACTATTAAGACGAGGGCTTGTACTCCCCTGTCCCGTTTCCAATGTCCGATAAAGTACTCCTGCAGCCAGTTCTTTCACTTCCTCTTCGGTACGTAGACTTTCCAGATATTGTTCGTTCTTGAACTTATATTCTTCTTTCTTACCCATCTTATCTTCAAATTTCCTACTTCTTTGATTACAATAATTTATGGACAATCTTTTTACATCGTATCATTTCTTTTTCCGATAAACCCGGATGTTTTCTGGTTCCTCCTCTCTCTATAGCCTTTACTACCTTAAAGCCACTCCACTTCAAGATTTCTTTCAAAGCTTTCACTACTCCCCGTGTCAGATTATAGAGTATATTAAAAGGATAAGGCGTGGTAGATGTACTTACTATAATTGCTTTTTTGCCTTTATGAAGAGGAAGAGGAATTCCCATGGAGTTTTCTCCCATCATACCATAAACCATCCGGTCAAAAAGAACTTTCAACGTACCGGGCATATTTCCCCAATAACATGGAGCACCGATAATCAACGCATCCGCTTCCTCAATAAAATGCAGAACTTGCTGTGCATCATCTTCTGGTAAACAGCATTTCAAAGTTTCACGGCATTTCATACAACCGATACAAGGATGTACTTTCAACTCCGAAGCCCGTATATAATTTGTTTCGACCTCCAAACTTTCTGCTTCTTGTTTCATCAAGTCCAACATCTTTGAAATGTTTCCCTGTCGACGAGGGCTACTATTTATTATCAATATCTTCATAAATAAAGAAACTTTCCGACAAAGGTAGGAAAATAAAGATTACTCTTTTTTCTTATTCAGTTTCAATTCGGTAATAAAAGCAATTATCAGCCCAATTCCACCAAATAACAACACACATGCACCATAAATCAAAGAAATAGTTTGTCTATAGTCCCATTGATCTTTACTTAAATATCCGGGAAGTGTAGTTACACAAAGCAGATAGCCAACCAATAGGCCTAATCCCATTCCCGTCAAAAGGCTACCTATTTTTAAAGCAGAAAAGGACAGAATATCGTAAGGTTTAAAGTCGGGCCTCTTAGGATACATTTGTTGATCAGCCATTTTTTCCAGTAAAAGCAGTCTCTCTTTTTTGCAAACAAACAGTTCAAACAGTTTGTAAATTCCTAAAGTAATGATTGCCATTACAGCAGGTACCATAATAAAATCCATCATATTCGTTATCTTTTAAATTAGTAATTTTGTTTCTTTGTACTCTTTAGACGCTATAATCTTGATTAGGTTACAGTTTATGATAAAAAAATATTTTTTGGGGAAATATGTAACCTTATATTAATAGTTGCGTCTAATAGACAAAATGAAAGACGACGAAAAATATATTATACAACGTATCTTGAATGGAGAGACTGCTCTTTATGAATACTTTTTGAATAAGTATAGCCAACAAGTCTTTACTTTGATTATCCGCATTGTCTCCAATCAAGAAGATGCTGAAGAATTGACACAAGATACTTTCTTAAAAGCTTTTCAACATCTCTCGTCTTTCAAAGGAAACTGTTCTTTTTCAACATGGATATATGCCATCGCATATAACACGGTTATATCCAATGCACGTAAAAAGAATCTTGATACTTTTGTTATGGATGATGGACCACTTGCCAATATATCGGATCAACAGGTGGACGAAGCCTTGAATAACGACAGAGAAGAACAGATTATCAAGCTAAACAAAGCGATCCAATTACTTAATTCTGATGAAAAGGCTTTAATCACTCTGTTTTATCTGGAAGAAAAAACTATTAGTGAAATCACTCTTATCTCAGGATTGACAGCAAACAACATTAAAGTAAAGTTGCATCGCATTCGCAAAAAAATATATGTACTAATGAAACAGGAGGATAAATTATGAGCGAAGAACAAAAAGATAAAGGTCTGAAGAAGACATTACAAGAACAATATTCGTTTCAGTTACCTTCTAACTTTACCTATTGTACTATGCAAAAGGTAGAAGAGAACATGCGTCTTCGCGAAAAGAAGACAGAATATCGAACATTATTAGCAACTATTATCGCTACTATATTTTTAATTGGAGTTTGTATAGCCAGCCTGATTATCTTTTTTGGAAACAGTATTCGAGAAGCATTCACTATATCTTCGATAACAAAAAGCGAAGAAATTCAAATACCCTCTTTCTACTTCCTACTCATAATAGCTGTTCTTCTTTGTCTACTATTTGATCGATGGATGAGAAAACAATACTACAAACATCATCCATAAACCATAAAAACGGGGATGATTCGTAACTTCTTAAAACATCCCCGTTCAAATAAAACTCACTATATTTAGTCTAGCTTATGAATTACCAGTCCTGAACGCAATTTGGGTTCAAACCAAGTTGTCTTAGGAGGCATAATATTACCGGTATCTGCAATGTCCATCAATTGTTTCATGCTGACAGGATATAACGCCAATGCAAGTTTCATTTCCCCACTATCGACACGTTTCTTCAATTCACCCAACCCACGGATACCTCCTACAAAGTCTATTCGCTTATCTGAACGAAGGTCTTTAATACCGAGAATTTCATCCAAAATCAAATTGGAAGAAATGGTTACATCCAACACGCCGATAGGATCGTTATCATTATAAGTACCGGGATTGGCGGTAAGACTGTACCATTTACCATCCAGATAAAGAGAGAAATTATGTAAACTTTCAGGTTTATAAATATCAGCCCCTTTCTCTTCTACCTTGAAATTCTTACTAACGGCAACAAGGAATTGTTCAGGAGTCAGACCATTTAAATCCTTCACAACACGGTTGTAATCTATAATTGTCAACTGATTGGCAGGGAAACAAACAGCCATAAAATAGTTATATTCTTCATCTCCACGATGATGGAGATTTTGCTTTGCTTTTTCTGCACCTACCAAAGCAGCAGCTGCACTACGATGATGTCCATCGGCTATATAAAGGGCAGGCATCTTGGCAAATTCTTTGGTAATCGCGTCAATATCCTCTTGCTTATCTATAATCCAGAAAGTGTGACCGAAACCATCGCCCGGAGCAATAAAATCATATACCGGCTTCCCAGCTGTATAACGGGAAATAATAGTATCCAGTGTAGTATTATCAGGATAAGCAAAGAATACCGGTTCGATATTGGCATTATTCACGCGGACATGCTTCATCCGGTCCTCTTCTTTATCACGGCGGGTCAACTCATGTTTCTTGATGATACCGTTCATATAATCGGGAACGTATGCACCTACTACCAAACCGTATTGTGTTTTACCATTCATAGTTTGGGCATACACATAGTAGTTCTCTTTCTCGTCTTGGACCAGCCATCCTCTATCCTGAAACATACGGAAGTTATCGGCAGCTTTCTGATAGACACGTTCATCATGCTCATCCGTGCCAACCGGAAAATCTATTTCCGGCTTAATGATATGATACAGAGATTTTTCGTTTCCTCTTGCTTCTTCGCGTGCTTCCTCAGAATTCAATACATCGTACGGACGCGATGCAACTTCCTCTACCAAATCTTGGGGAGGGCGAACGCCCTTAAAAGGTTTAATGATTGCCATGGTAATTAGATTATTAAATGAAATATTCAGGCGCAGATTACACGGATTTCACGAAACAACAATTCCGTATAATCCACATAATCCACGCCTAAGAAATATTACTTATTTACGCGGAACTTTTCGCAACCGTCTTTCAGGAATCCTACAATCTGCTTGGCTGCTGCAATACCTGCATTGATATTGGCTTCAGCAGTCTGGGCACCCATCTTTTTAGGTGTAGAAAAATAACGTCCGGCAAACTTGGCAATAAACGTTTCATGAGCAGCGGGCATAATGTCTGTCATATACTTCAAATCAGCACGCTCTTCCATCAATTGGATAAGTTCGGCCTCGTTAATAACTTCTTTACGAGCAGTATTCACCAACAGGCCTCCTTTCGGCATTTTGTTTACCAAAGCGTAGTTAATGGAATTCTTCGTTTCGGTAGTTGCAGGGATATGCAAAGAAACGACATTACAAGTAGAGTAAAGTTCTTCAGCAGAAGCAACAGCCTTCACTCCGTCTTTCTCGATTACTTCTTTTGGACAGAATGCATCAAAAGCATAAATATCCATACCAAAACCTTTGGCAATACGGGCCACATTACGACCTACATTACCGTATGCATGGATACCCAACTTCTTACCCATCAGTTCCGTACCGGAAGTACCGTTATACATATTACGAACAGCCATCACCATCAGGCCAAAAGCCAGTTCAGCAACAGCATTGGAGTTCTGTCCCGGGGTATTCATTACACACACATTATGAGCGGTAGCAGTTTCCAAATCTACATTGTCATAACCGGCACCGGCACGAACTACGATTTTCAGCTCCTTGGCTGCATCCAACACTTCAGCATCAATGATGTCGCTACGGATAATAATGGCATTAGCGTCTTTCACTGCTTCCAGCAATTTTGCTTTTTCTCCATATTTCTCCAGCAATACAAGTTCATAACCTGCTGCTTCAATCTCTTTGCGAATACCGTCCACCGCAACCTTTGCAAACGGCTTGTCTGTTGCAACTAATACTTTCATAATTCTTATAGTATTAAAAGAATTCACCACAGAGTCACACGGAGTTTCACAGAGTTTTCTCTTTTAGTTTAATCTCTGTGGGACTCTGTGCCCTCTGTGGTGAAAATTATGTTATTAATGAAGTTTCTCAAATTCCTGCATGCAGTCGATCAAAGCCTGAACACTCTCTTTCGGCATAGCATTATAGCAAGATGCACGGAAACCACCTACAGAACGGTGTCCCTTGATACCTACCATACCCTTTTCTGTAGCAAACTTCAAGAAATCTGCTTCAAATTCTTTATATTCGGGAGCCATTACGAAGCAAATGTTCATACGTGAACGGTCTTCTTTAGCAGCAGTACCCACAAACATTTTGTTACGGTCGATTTCAGCATACAACATATCTGCTTTCTCAATAGCACGACGTTCCATTTCTTTCACACCACCTTGTGCCTTAATCCAACGCAAAGTTTGCAATGCTGCATAAATAGGAACAACAGGAGGAGTATTAAACATAGAACCACCATCCACGTGAGTCTGATAGTTCAACATAGTCGGAATATAACGTGACACTTTACCCAACGCATCGTTCTTTACTATGACGAATGTCACACCTGCCGGAGCCAAATTCTTCTGTGCACCACCATAAATACAAATATACTTAGATACATCGATTGGACGAGAGAAAATATCGGAAGACATATCGGCAACCATCGGAACATTTACATCCAGATCTTTTTTCAGTTCCGTACCATAAATCGTGTTATTAGTAGTAATATGGAAATAATCCACATCAGCCGGTACAGTGTAATCTTTCGGAATATATGTATAAGTGGCTTCAGCAGAAGAGGCAACTTCTACAACTTCACCGAAACCTTTAGCTTCTTTCATTGCCTTTTTTGCCCACACACCTGTATTCAGATAAGCAGCTTTCTTTTCAAGGAAGTTGAAAGGAACCATGCAGAATTCCAGACTGGCACCACCACCCAAGAACAGTACCGAATAACCTTCGGGGATATTGAGTAATTCTTTGAATAATGCCACGGCTTCGTCCACTACGGGTTGGAAGTCTTTAGCACGATGGCTAATCTCCATCAGGGAGAGACCGGATCCATTGAAATCTAAAATAGCCTTCGCTGTATCCTCAATCACCTCACGCGGAAGAATGGAAGGTCCTGCATTGAAATTATGCTTTTTCATTTGAAGTTTGTTTTGGTTATACAATTTCGTTGATTTGTGTCTTTCGACATGGCGAAATTAAGGAATTATTTCTGTATTACCAATCTTTCCTTATGAAAATCCTTTTTTTATCCGCATTTACCTTTCTTTTTATTGGTTTATACAAGATATATGCACCATTTTGTTATGTATACTTGCCAAGAATAGTATAAAATAGTAAATTGAAAGATAGACCCGATATTAACTTCTTATTCGATAGAAAAAGATTAAGAAAAACGTTACTTTGCTTCTTCGATCAATGTTTTCATCCCTTTAATCTTTTCATCTCGTATCAACGTGAGGAGCTGCTTTACTTTACCTCGGCGAATGGCAACAAAAGCATAGTGGTCTTTTACATCAACCTGTCCTACATCTTCTCGAGCCAATCCACCTTTTTTATATAAAAAGCCAACAATATCAACCTTATTTAGTTTATCTTTCTTTCCTTTACCGATATATATGGTAATCCAGCGAGATTTGATAGGTTTGGGAGTTTGATCCGGTATTTCAAAAATAGGAATATCTTCCGGAATATAATCTGGCCAACGTTCTTCTGAATGTAAAAGAAGATAAGATGAACCTTTTGCTTCCCAACGCGCCGTACGGCCATTGCGGTGGGTAAAGGCTTCTTCGTTGACGGGAAGATGATAATGAACCACATTGTCAATACCGGGAATATCAAGTCCCCGAGCTGCCAAGTCGGTAGAAACAAGGACAGGACAACTGCCGTTACGGAATTTATAGAGTGTACGTTCGCGGTCGGCCTGCTCCATGCCACCATGGAAAGAATCACAAGGGAATTTTTTCGATTTCAAATAACCGGTTACCCTTTCCACACTTTCACGATAATTGACGAATACTATAGTGGAACTGTCACCCAGCGTACAAAGCAATCTATAAAGCGTCTCCAGTTTATCTTTATCAGGGGATAATACCTTTTGAATATTCAAGCGTTCGGATAACACTTCAGACGTCAAATAGTTGAGTTTTATGGTACGATTTAATCCCGTAAATTGAGGTATTTCTTCTGCATCGGTAGCAGACAGCAAAATGCGTTTCTTCAATGAGGGCAACTGTCCGATCACTTCCGACATTTCATCTTGAAAGCCAAATTCAAGGCATTTATCAAATTCGTCTATGATAAGGGTATTTACCGTACCGGCATCGAAATTCTGTTTCCTCAGATGGTCATTCATTCGCCCCGGTGTACCTATAATTACAGAAGGATTGATACCTTTCATAGTCCGGTGTTCTTCCATTGCAGGACGTCCCCCATAGCAACTCATAGCTTTAAAAGGAGTATTCATGGATTTAAATACGGTTTCTATCTGCAACGCCAACTCCCGTGAGGGAACTAAAACAACAGCCTGTACTCTCCGTTCAGAAAGATTCAAAGAATTAACCAAAGGTAGCAAGAAAGCCAAAGTTTTACCGGATCCTGTAGGTGATAACAAAACAAGATCATTGTCTGATTGATAGGCATCCAATGCAGCCTCCTGCATCGGAGTAAGTTGTTCTATCTGCAAATTATGCATTATTTCCGAATATTCCATATAGTTCTTCAATTTGAGAACAAAGGTAATAAAAGAATGGGAGATACAGGGAAACAAAAGTGGCAGATAATGCAATATCATCTGCCACTTTCAATTATATATGAATAAAAAACGTATAATACATCTTTTATCCGCCGAAGTTATCAAACATCAGGTTCTGAGCCGGAACACCAAGATCATCAAGCATTTTTTCAACAGCTTTAGACATAGGACCGGGACCACACATGTAGTATTCAATATCTTCTGGAGCTTCGTGATCCTTTAAATAAGTTTCGTAAATTACATTGTGAACAAAGCCCGGAGTATACTTCACGCCTGCCGCATCAGCTGCCGGATCGGGACGGTCCAGTGCAAGATGGAATGAGAAGTTCGGAAAATCTTTTTCTATTTGCAAGAAATCCTCCAGATAGAATACCTCGTTCAAAGCACGTGCACCGTAGAAGTATGACATCTTACGATCGGTTGTATGCAACGTCTTCGTCAAATGCATAATTTGCGCACGTAATGGAGCCATACCGGCACCACCACCAATCCACATCATTTCTTTTGTAGAATCGAAAATAGGATGGAAGTCGCCGTAAGGTCCACTCATAGTTACCTTATCACCCGGTTTCAAGGTAAAGATATAAGAAGAAGCGATACCCGGCATCACATCCATAAAGCCAGGACCTTGATCTTTCGGTTTGAACGGAGGAGTAGCGATACGTACTGTCAACATGATACGGTCACCCTCAGCAGGATAGTTAGCCATAGAATAAGCACGAATAGTCTCTTCTTCATTCGTACACTTCAAACCAAACAGTCCAAATTTCTCCCATGCAGGAAGATATTCCTCACCAATCAAACTCTTATCTATATCCTTATTATAATCCATTGAGAATTTAGGTATCTTAATTTGAGCGTACGATCCCGGAATGAAATCCATGTGCTCACCTTTTGGCAATGCAACAATAAACTCTTTGATGAATGTAGCTACATTCTTATTAGAGATAACTTCACACTCCCATTCTTTCACACCAAGTACAGACTCATCAATCTTAATACCCATATCACCTTTCACTTTCACCTGACAACCCAAGCGCCAATGGTCTTGTATCTGTTTACGGCTAAAATGGGGTATCTCAGAAGGTAGGATTTCACCCCCTCCCTCCATTACCTGGCATTTACACTGTCCGCAAGAACCCTTACCACCACATGCGGAGGAAAGGAAAATGCCGTTTACTGACAATGTATTCAACAACGTTGAACCGGACTCTACCTCCAAAGTTTTATCATTATTGATAGTCAATTTCACATTACCTGACGGTACCAAGAAATTTTTGGCAACCAACAGGATAACAACAAGCAGGATGACAACCACCAGGAATACGCCAATGCTTGCTAATATCATATTCATATCCATTGTTTTATTCCTTTCTTTTAGATTTTCAAACCAGAGAAACACATGAATGCCATTGCCATCAGACCTACTGTAATAAACGTAATCCCTAAACCTTTCAACGGAGCAGGTACGTCAGAATAAGCCATCTTCTCACGAATAGCAGCCAAACCTACGATAGCCAACAACCAGCCAATACCTGAGCCGAATGCATAAGAGATAGAATCCCATACATCACCGATATATTTCGGATCACTCTCACCCAACGTGATACGTTGTTGCATAAACAGTGAGGCTCCCATGATAGCACAGTTAACAGCAATCAACGGCAAAAAGATACCTAGTGAAGCGTAAAGCGAAGGACTAAAACGTTCCACAACCATTTCCACTAACTGTACGATAGCAGCAATTACGGCAATAAAAAGAATAAAACTAAGAAAACTGAGGTCAACGCCTTCAATAATCGCATTAGGACCAAGTACCTTGGTTTGCAACAAATAGTTGACCGGAAGTGTAACAACCAACACGAAAGTTACAGCTATACCCAGTCCCACGGCAGTCTTCACATTCTTCGATACGGCCAAATATGAGCACATACCAAGAAAGAACGCGAATATCATGTTGTCCACAAAGATTGAGCGGACGAATAAACTTAATAAATGTTCCATGTTATCTAATTTTAATTATGAATTACTAATTATAAATTAGGAGAATGACATACACTTTTACGATATATAATTCACCATTTATAATTCATAATTGAATTTACTTTTCTTGCAACTCTTTGTGACGAGCACGTTGATACCAAATAATGCAAGCACAGATAATCAATGCCATAGGCGGCATTAACATCAAACCATTATTTACATATCCGATCTTTTGCAAAGGTTCGTAGTTTAAGATATTGAAACCCAGCAAGGTACCAGATCCTAAAAGTTCACGAAAGAATGCTACGATAACCAAAATTTTGGCATATCCCAAACCATTACCCACACCATCAAGGAAAGACTCCCAAGGACCATTCTGCATGGCAAATGCTTCCAAACGTCCCATCAGGATACAGTTCGTGATAATCAAACCTACGTATACAGAAAGTTGTACACTTACATCATAAGCAAAGGCTTTCAATATCTCACTTACAATGGTTACCAACGCAGCAACCACCACTAACTGAACAATGATACGGATACGGTTGGGAATAGTTTTACGCAACAATGAAATCACTACATTAGAAAATGCCGTAATCACAGTAACGGAAAGTCCCATCACTATAGCAGGCTCCAATTTTGCTGTAACAGCCAAAGCGGAACAGATACCCAATACCTGTACGGTAACAGGGTTGTTCAATCCAAGCGGAGTTGAGAATACTTCTTTATTCTTCTTTGAAAATAATGCACCCATATTCTTATTCCTCCTCATTATTATTAGTTAAAAAGTTCTTATAGTTATTCAGGCAAGTCTTCAACATCGCATCTACACCTACAGAAGTGATAGTACCACCGGATATACCGTCTACCTGATAAGCAGGTTTATCAACTTTTCCGTTTTTTACAACGCTAAGTGCAACCTCCCCATTTTCCAAAGTCTTCTTACCAGGAAATTCTCCTTGGAACTGAGCACCCGCAATTTCGGCACCCAAACCCGGAGTTTCACTAGCATGAGAGAAATATACACCATAAACGGTATCCTTATCAGCATTCAAAGCCACATACCCCCAAATAGCTCCCCAAAGACCAGCACCGTAAACTGGAAATACATATTTAGTCTCTCCGTTCACTTCGGCAACAAAAACATGTAAACGCTGTTGTTCTTTGGCTTCTTTCTCGTAAGCAGTAACAAATGCACCGGTATTTTTAGTCAAAGTACCGTCTACATTCATCAACATATCACCTTTCACATATTTATTATATTCTGCATCTGCATCCTTCACATCTTTAATATTCAATGCAGCAAGAATCTGCTTCTTCGTATCAAGCTCTACGTTCTTATTTTGAATAGTACGCAGTGAAGAGCTTACGAATGCCAGCAGGAATGCAACGATAACAACCATTACCGAAGCATAAATGATAGTATAACTATTACTATTGGTATTCATTTCTTTTCCGGTATTTTTAATTGTTAGACTTAACAGTTGCACGTTTTTCGCGGCGACTAATGTTACTTTGTACCACACAATAGTCAATCAGCGGAGCAAAGATATTCATCAGCAGAATAGCAAGCATCATACCTTCTGGATAACCAGGATTCAGTACACGGATAATGATAGCCATAGCACCAATTAGAAATCCAAAAATGTATTTGCCTGTTTCAGTACGGGCGGAAGTAACAGGATCGGTAGCCATAAATACGGCACCAAAACAGAAACCACCTAACACAAGATGTTCATACCAAGGCATATTAGCCATAGCTGTGTCAGGACCGATCGTATTGAAAATCCATCCCATGAATGCACCACCTACAAATACGGAGAACATAGTCTTCCAACTTGCTATACCGGTCCACAACAAGAGGATAGCCCCCAAAGCGATAGCAATAACACTAGTTTCACCAATAGAACCCGGAATTAGCCCCGTCACCATGTCCCAAGAGAAAGGCAGATAACCGTTAGGATCGGTAGCCGTAGATGCTACTCCCAATGCAGTAGCTCCGGAGAAGCCATCAACAAAAGTCTCACCACCTAAACCGAAAATCGTATCTCCGGGAATCCAAACCGCATCACCTGACATCTTTGTAGGGTAAGCAAAAAACAAGAATGCACGGGTAATCAAAGCAACGTTGAATACATTCATACCTGTACCGCCAAACACTTCTTTCGCAAAAATTACAGAAAATGCTGTAGCAACTGCCAAAATCCATAATGGACAGTCAACCGGAACTATCATCGGGATCAAGATACCGGAAACAAGGAAACCTTCCTGAATTTCTTCGTTCTTCCACTGAGCCACTACGAACTCAATACCAAGACCTACGACATATGATACAATAATTTTAGGCAATACAGCCAAAAAACCGTAGGCAAACATTTCGATGAAACTACCGGTAACACCGGTTGCATGGAAATGCTGGTAACCTACGTTATACATACCGAACAACAGCGCCGGTATCAACGCAATAACAACCATCGACATGATACGTTTACTGTCGATAGAGTCATGGATATGCGTTCCCGATTTCGAAGTGGCATTAGGCACGAACAAAAATGTTTCAAAGCCATCGAACACCGAACGAAATGCGTGGAGTTTGCCGCCTTCTTCAAAGTTCGGCTTTATCTTATCGAGATAATTTCTTAACGCTTTCATTTATTAAATTGATAATTGAGAATTGAAAATTGAGAAATAAGCTGCGCTACATCGTTCATAAGGCAATTTATATCACAGAATTTCATTCATCATTTTTTTTATTTTTAATTCTTAATTTTAAATTGAATTATGCCATTTCAGCACGAAGCATATCAAGCCCAGCACGTACAATACGTTGAATTTCCAACTTAGAAGAGCATACGAATTCACAAAGAGCAAAGTCTTCAGGAGCAACTTCGTAAATTCCCAAAGCTTCCATACGATCGATATCACCGGCAATGATTGCTTTCAATAAATATTCAGGATAGATGTCCATTGGGAATACCCGGTCGTATTCATTGGACATAATCATGTGACGTTCTCCACCCTTGATACGAGCATCAATCACATATTCCTTATTTCCCATCAACCAGCTGAAATAAGAACGGTTGGCACTGAACTGATTGAATCGTGGCATAATCCAACCTAGCATTTCATGTATTTCATCTCCTTCGGGAATAACTGTCAACTGATTGTCGAAAGCTCCAAGAAAGCCATTCTGAGAAACCTTCTTTCCTGTCAACACATTACCACTGATATAGCGAAGGTCTTTATCCGTCGTCACATTATCTTTGAACACATTTGTCAGCAAAGCACCGACTTTCAATTTACAATAGGCAGGTTTCAACACCTCGGAACCTGTTATAGCCACTGTACGAGTCATGTCCACACGACCGGTATTCATCAAACGTCCTATGAAAATTACAGCTTCCGCACTGATAGTCCATACAGTTTCGCCTTTTACAACCGGAGAGATGTGATTGATTTGTACCCCCACATTACCAGCCGGATTTGGTCCGTCGAATACCGTAACAGTAACGTTTTTAGCTTGCGTCAAAGCAGCAGATTCTTGTTTTACACTAATAGTCAGATACGTTTTTGCCATCTTGGCCAACGCGTCAAGTCCTGTCTGGAAGTTTACCTCTTCTCCTTTCAAGGTAAATTCGAAATCGGGTGCCAACGGATTACTGTCGAAGGCGGAAATAAAAATTGCTTTCGGAGCGACCGTGGGATCAGCGATTACATCGTACGGACGCTGACGGATGAAAGCGAACATACCAGCCTGCAGAAGTACATCTTTCACTTCCTGGGCACTCATCTTGGACGGATCCATTTTACCGAACTCTTCGTAGTCTTGCTCAGCGGCAGCTTCTACAACGATGTTCAGCACCTTACGGCGTGCACCACGTTCCACGCTTGTCACTACGCCGCTAACGGGCGAAACAAATTTCAATTCAGGATGATTCTTGTCGATAAACAAGGGTCCCCCGGCCATCACATATTCCTGCTCTTTGACCACCACTTTCGGAGTGATGCCTGTATAGTCATCGGGAACCAGCGAATAGAATCCCGGTTCCTTAACAGACACAAGTTCCTGGGCAGCAGCGCCTTTCAGGTTGATGTCAAGGCCTTTACGTAACTTAATTACATTTGCCATGCGTTTATATAAAATAATGGTTTCATTAATTTGCCCGCAAAAGTAGCAAAAAAGAATGTGATTAAATAGTAAAAAAGAAAGGAATTACGGAGAATTTTCCGTAATTCCTTTCGTTAACGAACACAAAGAGGAAAAGAGGGAGAAAATAGGGTAATAAAGTGATTGATTACTCTAATACTTTTATCATTTTATCATCCTATCACCTTTTATCACTTTATCACCTTTTATCATTTCTCTTCTGCAAACATTGGATCCCAAGCCGGTAAACGGATTGGTTTTTGTTTAAATAATTCCATTATTTTAGAAGGGACATACTTAGTTTCTACTACCAAGCGGAACATATATTCATTGAACCAATCATCGGTCATTATCAAATGCCCCTGATAACCACTTCCCGCTCCCCAACTATTTTCAACCATCCATTTCACTGGTTTCCCGTTATCATTCAAATCTACTGCCATTAGTGTCATGGCATGAGAAGAACCACTGGAAAAAGTTTCAATACGTTGCTTTTTATCCATACCGAAAGTAGTCCCCATCAATGATTCGTAATCATAGTTTTTCACATCAAGCAAACCACGTTCCGAATTTAGGAACTTGCCGACATCACAAGAAAAATACATCATGGTACTATCTTTCAAAGATGCAATAGCCATTTCCTTAATCTCTTCTATGGGTAAATTTACGTATGTCCAGTTCTTTCCGTCATAACGATGGCGGTCATAATCTATTTCATAACATTTATAATATTCACGACTGGGATCATTCATCAGCATTATATAGTTAGTCAACAACTTTTTATCCCCATATTTTTCCAAAAAAGACATAGGAGTGTGATGTTCTATTTCCATAGGATTTCCTTTGGTATCTCTACGAACATAATCAAACTCCGTAGGAGGAACACCCAAGTTCAAAACCAACATACGGTAAATAGTACCTAACATCTTTGTCTTCTCTTCTTCTATAACAGCAGGTTTGGTGTCTTTTGCAATCATATCACGCAATTGCAATCCATATTCTTTCAGCTTCAATGAAATAAGATTTGCCATGCGAGAAGTATTATCGCTACTATTAGTTTCCGGCATCGCTTCTTTGGGTACCAAACCGTACTTCGTTACAATATCCGCCACTCCTGTGAATGTGCCACCATCACTCAACGGATGTTGGAAAAGCCATTGAACAGTCTTATCATTCATAGGACTTTTACCAGTATCAATAATTCCTTGCAGGAAAAGATTGGATTTTTCAAGCTGATCCCAGAAAAAAGGATATACCTGAGAAAATTCGAAAGAAGGGAAATTATATTTGGCAAGCGTTTTGGCACGCATTACGTTCAATCCGGTAAACAACCAGCAACGTCCGGATGATTTTTGGTCGGTGATACCTTTGGAATTTACCCGAACAGAGAAATGAGTATCCATCGCCTGCATATTCTCCTGATTAAGTGCCAATTTACGTATATCATTATTACCAATAGCATTACGAAGCGCCTTGTCCGATGCCGTTCCTTGATAACTTTGCTTGATTTGTTCGAGCATGGAAGAGCTGATACCTCCCCTACCATCTTGAGCCTGTACAGAAAGCAATGCAGCACCCAAAACAATGACGGATAAAATTTGTTTCTTCATCATAAATTTCATTTTTATTATATAGTTCATTCAATCATTTTCTAGCAAAAAAATCCAGACCATCACATTCTAATTTATTCCACTTTATTCCACATCGTTTATGAGACAAAAGTAATTCCTTTTTTGAAATTTTTAGAATATTCTTTAAGAAATATTGTCTATTTACTTGAAAACCAATTCAGATAAATTAGTTTTCTTTGCAGCCATATTCGTACGACATGAAAAGATTTATACTAAGTATGTTTACTTTGGTGCTGGCAATAACAACTATTTCAGCCCAAGAACAAGTAGTTACAGCACCCAACGATACTACTACCACATTAACAAAAAAAGAACTGCGTAGACAGAAAGTAGCTCGCAGAAATTTACATTATAATATATTGGGTGGTCCCAGTTATACGCCAGATTTTGGTGCATTAGTGGGTGGAAGTGCTTTGTTGACGTTCCGTATGAATCCCAGTGATACTACTCAATTACGTTCCGTAGTACCTATGTCCATCGCATATATGTTTAAAGGTGGCATCAATATCATGGTGAAACCACAACTATTCTTTAAAGGTGATCATTTCCGTATTTTCGGAAAGTTTTCTTTTAAAAACACAGAAGATAATTTTTACGGTGTCGGTTACTCTACCAACAAGAATTACGTGCGTAGTGATACTACCAGCCAATATCGTTACAGCGGTATTCAAGTTAACCCTTGGTTTTTGTTTCGGTTGGGGCACAGCAATGTCTTTGCCGGTCCACAAATAGACATCAACTATGACAAGATAACCAACCCTGCCAAACACCTTGTCGAAGAAAAATCCTATATTGCTGCAGGCGGTAACGAACATGGCTACAAAAACTTCAACTCCGGTCTCGGCTTCCTCTTGACTTACGATAGCCGTGATATTCCCGCAAATGCTTATCGAGGTATTTATCTTGATTTCCGGGGTATGATGTATAGTAAAGTTTTCGGTAGTGATCAAAACTTCTACCGCCTTGAACTGGACTATCGTCAATATAAATCAGTAGGCAATCGTAAAATCATAGCTTGGACAGCACAAACCAAGAATGTATTTGGTAATGTCCCCTTGACCCAATATTCCCTTACAGGTACTCCCTTTGACCTGCGCGGTTATTATATGGGACAATATCGTGATAAGTCTTCCCATGTGGTTATGGCCGAATACCGCCAAATGATTAACACCGACCGTAGTAATTGGATAAAACGAATGTTGCACCATATCGGATTTGTAGCATGGACCGGATGCGGCTTTATGGGACCTACCATGGGAAAAATCGAGGGAGTATTACCCAACTACGGTCTGGGTTTACGTATTGAAGTACAACCCCGAATGAATGTGCGTCTCGATTTAGGAAAAAATACCGTCAACAAACAGACTCTATTCTATTTTAATATGACCGAAGCATTCTAATTTCTATAACAAATTGAATATTAAACAGTAGTTTTTCACAGGTTTCCTTGCACCACCCAAAGATTATACATACTTTTGGACTTGATTTCTGCCTTTGATTAGAAATTAAAGAGTCTGATACTGAATGGAAACCTTTGAAATATTCTTTTGGATAAGCCTATTTATCGTATTCTATACATATCTCGGCTACGGAATTCTTCTGTATATCTTGGTAAAGATAAAAGAATGTTTCCATAAAACGGTCGTCACTCCGATGCCAGCAGATGATGTATTACCTGATTTAACCCTATTTATCGCCGCATATAATGAAGAAGCTGTTGTAAATGAAAAAATGCGTAACAGCCTCGAATTAGACTATCCGTCCGAAAAACTTCATATAGTTTGGGTGACTGACGGTAGTAGTGACCGTACCAATGAACTTTTGTCCGGATGGTCTCAAGTTACAGTTATCTATCAACCCGAACGTCAAGGAAAGACAGCAGCCTTAAACCATGGAATGCAATTCGTAAAGACTCCATTGGTTGTATTTACAGATGCAAATACCTATGTCAACCGTGAAGCATTACGGGAAATTGTACATGCATTTGCCAATCCCAAAGTGGGATGTGTAGCAGGTGAAAAACGTATCAATGTACAAACTAAAGACAATGCAGCTTCGGGAGGCGAAGGCATTTACTGGAAATATGAATCCACACTTAAAAAACTCGATTCACGCCTTTACTCGACAACCGGTGCAGCCGGAGAACTGTTTGCCATTCGTAGCGAATTATTCGAAGAAATGGCTACAGATACGTTACTAGATGATTTTATACTTTCCCTGCGTATCGTCATGCAAGGATACACCATTGCATATTGCACAAATGCATACGCCACAGAAAGTGGTTCGGCAGATATGCTCGAAGAAGAAAAGCGCAAAGTACGGATCGCAGCAGGCGGATTACAATCCATATGGCGATTACGTCCGTTACTCAATCCATTTCATTACGGTATATTTAGTTTTCAATATGTATCACATCGCGTATTGCGTTGGTCACTCACTCCTGTTTTATTATTTTTATTGCTTCCCCTCAACACAATTCTCATTTTCACGACAAACTCTCCTCTATTTTATGCCGCTATTTGGCTACTACAGGCATTATTCTACCTCATGGGAAGTTGGGGTTATTACCTATCAACGAAGCATATCAAAAATAAAATACTCTTCATCCCGTACTATTTCCTCTTTATGAATGTCAATGTCATTAGAGGAATCAACTATCTGTATAAACGTAAAGGTAACACTAGTGGAGCATGGGAAAAAGCACGAAGAGCATAACACCAGAAATAATATGAAAAACATTCTGAAAAACGCAGAAAATGCTGAAAAGTTACTGAAGCTGACATCGGATACCATGATTATCCTGGATAAAAACGGCATTTGTATAGATATCACAATTTATAATGTAGATTTGTGGTTTCTAAAAGAAGAATTCCTGTTAGGTAAGAATATGTTCGATTTGTTACCTTATGCCACCTATTACCAAGTATATCCTGAATTCCAAAAGGTATTAACGCAAAAAATACACTCTACCAAAAACTATGAACTAACATTAGGAAACAAAACTTATTTCTTCAAATGCATTATGTATCCATACGAGGACATGGTACTCTGTCAATATCGTGATATCACAGAGCGAAGTCAACGTAAGTTGGAACTGGAAAAAAGAAATCATGAACTCAAAGAAATACAGAAGGTTGCGCTTATCGGAAGATGGAGATATGATACCGACACCCAAAAATTCAAATATACAGGTCATACCGATATCATGTGTACCGAAGACGAACAAACCATCCCGTTGGAGGAATATGTGAACCATATCCTTCCCGAAGACCATGAGACTTTCAATAACTGGTTGGAACGAAACCTGAAAGGCGATATAGAAGAAAGTGTAGATTACCGGATACACTACCTGAAACAAATATATTATATCCGTCTGAAAACTTTTGCACGGGAAAAACATAAAGATGGAAATATAATCATAGAAGGATATATACAGAATATTACAGATATCCAGCAACGGCGTAACGACATCAATTTATTAACTCATGCCATCAATAACTCTACCGAAGATATCTTTGCTGCTCGCGAAGATGGTACATTGGTATTTGCCAACCGACGTTTCAAACAACATCACGATATCGGTTGTACAGATGACATCACTCAATTGACTATTTACAATATAAACTCTTATGTCGGCAATCAGCAAGCGTGGAAAAAAATGCTTTCCAAAATTAAGAAAGGAGAAGAGCACAATGGATTTGTAATTCCTAATCCCCTACCTCTTCATCCCGAAGTATTGGCTATCGAAGGAAATGCATATTGGGTAACCAGCGATGAGGGTGAAGAAACCGTATGGGTATTTGGACGTGACGTTTCACAGCGTATCACCCACGAACAGCAAATCAAACGGTTCAGCCAGATATTAGACAAGACAATAGAAAATCTCCCGGCAAGCATTGTTGTAAAAGATATTAAAAGCGGGTTTAAATATTTATATCGTAACCGAGAATCATACAATCGTAACATACCGATGAAGGAGGCATTGGGGAAAGACGACTTTGATTTTTATCCTTTTGAAGTAGCACAGGAAAAAAGACGGCAAGACATAGAAATCGCCAAAACAGGAAAAGAAATGCATTGGATTACAGAAGAACACGACCAGAACGGTAAATCCATTTATCTAGATAAAAGAAAAATTAAAATCGAGAGTGGAGATTTCCCTCCCATCTTACTGAGTATCGAATGGGATATCACCAAAATGGAAGGAATGAAACGCGAATTACTCGTTGCCAAGGAAAAAGCGGAAACTTCCGATCAGTTGAAATCAGCCTTCCTAGCCAACATGAGCCATGAAATACGTACTCCACTAAATGCCATTGTAGGTTTCTCACGTATCATAGCCGAAAGTACTGATGCCGACGAACGGAAAAACTATTATGAAATTGTAGAAGCTAACAATGAAAGGTTGTTGCAACTCATCAATGAAATACTCGACCTCTCTAAAATTGAAGCGGGTATAGTAGAGTTTACCATTACTCCAGTACGTTTACATCCGCTTTGCCGGGAAATACATGACGCGCACAAATTCCGTTGCCCCCCCGGAGTAGAACTGATTTATGAACCCTCGGATGAAGATATTGTCATCGAAGGAGATAAGAACCGTATCTTCCAAGTGATTTCCAATTTGATAGGAAATGCATTCAAATTCACCACTAGTGGTAACATCAGCTATGGTTATCATTGCAAAGAAGATAAAATAGAATTTCATGTCAGCGACACGGGTATCGGTATTGAAGCCGACAAATTATGTAAGGTTTTTGAACGTTTTGTCAAAGTGAATACTTTTGCCCAAGGTACCGGTCTGGGGCTATCCATCTGTAAAACCATCATCGAACGGTTAGGTGGTAGCATATCCGTCAGTTCGGAAATGGGTAATGGTACCACTTTTACTTTCACCTTGCCTCTACATTCAAGTAAATCACAAGTAAAGAAAAAGAATAGAAGTGAAGAAAACGTCACACAACAGATCTCTATTCAAGATAGTCCCGAGGAAAACATATATAAATTTAAAGACAACAAAACTGATACCGATAAAGAACAAAAAGACGAAAAAAAAACAAAAACAATATTGATAGCAGAAGATACGGACAGTAATTATATTCTGACAAAAGCAATACTAGGAAAGTTATACCATCTGGAACGTGCCAAAGACGGTATGGAGGTGGTGACCATGTTTGAGACAGTACGCCCCGACCTCATTTTAATGGATATGAAGATGCCGAACCTCGGAGGATTGGATGCCACCAAAATCATTCGTGAACTTTCACCGGACATACCTATCATCGCTCTTACGGCTTATGCTTATGAACATGATAAACAAGCTGCCTTTGATGCAGGATGCAATGATTTCCTGACAAAACCATTCACTCAAGAGATTTTAAAGGAAACTATCAAAAAATGGTTATAGAGAAATGATAATTCAACAGATTAATTATTGAAACACAGATTAGCGTAAATTTTTACAAAGAATTTTATTTTCAAAGTACTGCATACCGCCTTATAATCTACGAAAATCTGTGTTTCAATAATTTTTCATTTTATGCAAAGATATCACTTCTCTGGATATAAGCTATCACGTCGCCTTTATTGACATTACCACCTTGTTGCACACAAACTTCCACAACGCGTCCCGTAAATCCGGTCATCACCTTCTCATATTCACCCCATGGCGTAGAGAGATAACAGAAAACTTCATCATGTTGATATTTTCGTCCGATAAACGGTGCAGTAGAGGGTCCCTCTACCGATACTTCCCACAAAACCTGCCCTTTGGAAGGAGCTATTACCGGATCTGCCTTTGCCCGTTTCAGTTTCTTAATCTCCTCTTCAGAATATCCACTCTTTGCCATAGCGGCATCCTTAGCACGCTGCAATTCATCCTGGAAACGTTTTTTCGCAATACCCGATTTATAATCACGATACTGACGATCGTGCATGGCAAGTTCGAAGAGTTCTTCATCATCTTCTCCATATTCCCAACCATTCTCATCCATTTCCTTGCGATATTCATCCAGAGCATCCGGATAATTCAGTTGCGGATCGGCATCCACAAACTCATATTCTTTGGACTTGGCAAGCTCAATGATCTCAGGAGCCAAAGCTCCCGGAAGTCGCCCGCTTTTACCCAAAATCATATCCCACGTATGGTTGTCTATCATCGTCCAGCGTTCTTCACCTTTCACCAGCTGCATAACATTCATCAACGCTACATTCTTCACGTACTGGCTGAACGGAGTTACCAAAGGAGGATAACCTAATTTTGGCCAAACATACTCCACTTCATCAAAAAGCATCACCAGTAAATCATCAATATTCAGTTCCGGCTGGTTCTTTCCTTTTAAAATCATATTAATTCCTGAATGTACACCTTTTAGGTCAGCCATCATAGATCCCATCATACCGCCCGGCAATCCGCACTTCAACAAAAGAGAAGAAGTATGCTTGTTAGTAGGATCCATAAAAAAACCAAGAAAATCATCTATAAACTCTTGCGTCATGGCACGCGCCTTCATATAGGCTTTCATATTGATATCAGGTACCCGGAAACCTTTATCCTTCAGCATCGCCTGTACTGAAATAACATCCGGATGCACTTTTCCCCATGACATAGGTTCCATAGCTACATCAATAATGTCGGCACCATTCTCGCAAACTTCAAGAATGGAAGCCATGGAAAGTCCTGGTCCGCTATGACCATGATATTGAATAATCACCTCAGGATGTTTTTCCTTTATAGCTTTTGTCAGCCGTCCCAACATACCCGGCCGACCGATACCAGCCATATCTTTCAGGCAAATTTCAGGTGCTCCGGCTTCAATCAGACGATCGGCAATAGCGGCATAATATTCTACCGTATGCACAGGTGAGTGTGTAATGCAAAGGGTAGCCTGCGGAATCATTCCTGCCTCAAGGGCATAATGAATAGAAGGAATTATATTCCGGGACTCATTCAGTCCGCAGAAGATACGAGTAATGTCTACCCCCTGTGCATGCTTCACTTTGTACATCAGACGGCGTATATCTGCCGGAACAGGATACATGCGCAACGCATTCAGACCACGGTCGAGCATGTGTGTCTGTATACCTGCTTCATGAAAAGGTTTAGTAAAAGCACGTACTGCTTTGTTGGGATTTTCACCATAGAGAAGGTTTACTTGCTCGAAAGCTCCTCCATTCGTCTCCACACGGGCAAAACAGCCCATTTCGACAATCAGCGGGGCAATACGGACCAATTGGTCTACCCGAGGCTGGTATTTACCGGACGATTGCCACATGTCGCGATAAACAAGACTGAATTTAATCTCCTTTTTCATCATAGTCAGTAATAAGTGATTTTTCTTTTTGGTTAACTTAATATATACAAATATAAAGGATTATTCTGACATATAGTCAAAATAATCCTATTAATTTTCAAATAAAAGAGATGTTTTATATCATAATGTCAAATCCCTCATTTATTTGACATATACATTAAAATATAAATAGACATTAAACAAAATCCTTTAACTCTTCCTGTAACTTTTGTCTCGTAAAAAAGATGCGGCTTTTCACTGTTCCTAATGGCAACCCAAGCCGTTCGGCTATCTCACGGTACTTAAACCCAGAGACATGCATAGAAAAAGGAACTTTATAATCACGTGGCAATGAATTGACGATACGATGCATTTCTTTTAAATCATAAGACCCTTCAGTGCTTGCGAAACCGGAGTCTTGGGGCATATTCAAATGATACAAATTATCTGTTTGGTCTACAAATGTCTGTTCACGGACAATTTTCCGATAATTATTAATAAAGATATTGCGCATGATTGTGTACATCCACCCTTTAAAATTAGTATCTGGTTCAAATTTATCCTCATTATCCAAGGCTTTTAGAGATGTCTCCTGCAACAAATCATTCGCTTCTTCCCGGTCGGCCGTCAATTTGTATGCAAAGCGAAGCAGTTCTTCTTGCACAGCAAGTAAATCTTTTCTAAAACTGTAAGTATTCATACTTTGCTAAATTTTTTATGGTTAATATTCGTTTAGGTTTTATGATTGCAAGTATACGGAGGATTTCAAATCTCTTAGGATGAGATATGATTTTTCTTTGGGGTAAAAACTATCAATTGACAGTTTTCACCCCTTGTTTTGACAGTTTTCAGGTGCCGATATGCCTAAACGATAACCAAATTTAGAAAAATATTCATGAATTATGTTTCTTCATCTCCACTCCCCGAAAGAATGGGAAGACAGATTTTATATTTCACCGCTAATATACGGGTAACGAAAACCGTAACACCGCCAACTACCTGACATGCATAAGACTCCATGCCCATAAGATCACACAACCAATAGAAAGTCCCTCCTACCACACAGGCCATGGCATAAATTTCTTTACGGAATATCAGCGGGATTTCATTGATGAACACATCACGAATAACACCTCCCGCCGCACCGGTAATACTACCCATAATAATAGCCACCCAGAATGGATATCCCAATGCGATACTCTTACCCACACCGACAACTGTAAACAATGCCAAGCCAATGCTGTCAAATATAAAAAAAGTATTATGCAAATGAATTAGATGTTTCCCAAAAAAGATAACCCACAAAAGAGCCAATCCGGTACAGATTAAATATATAGGATCTGTCATCCAACCGGGAGTCACATCCAGTAAAAGATCACGTATCGTACCGCCACCTATAGCCGTAACGAACCCTACTACATACGCCCCAAACCAATCAAACCGTTTTGCCGAAGCCAGACGTATACCACTGATGGCAAAGGCAAAAGTTCCTATAAAATCGAGTATCTGAACAAATGTTGGCATGAAAATAGAATTTTAGATTTACGATTTAAGATTTTATGATTGACATCTATCAATTTTATCGGCAAAGTAACGAATAATTTCCCTAAGAATACGTATTTTTGTCTCATCATTTTTCACCTTATAAACAATGAAAGTAACCATCGTATCGGGAGCACGTCCCAACTTCATGAAGATAGCCCCTATCTGCCGCGCCATTGACACAGCCAAAGAAACCGGAAAAAAAATTTCATACCGTATTATATATACCGGTTCTAAAGACGACGCCACTTTAGATGCCTCTCTTTTTTCCGACCTGGCCATGAAAAGTCCCGATGGTTATTTGGATGTCAGCGGACGTGACCACTCACAAGTAGCCGCTTCCATCATGTTGGCTTTTGAAAAAGAATTAAATGAACATCCTGCACAAGTGGTACTCGTAGTAGATGACATGACTGCCACAATGAGCTGCGCCATCGTCGCTAAAAAACGCGGACTGAAAGTGGCACATGTCATTGCCGGTACACGTTCATTCGATATGAATATGCCTCGTGAGGTGAACCGTACAATAGTAGATGCCATTTCCGATTATCTCTTTACAGCCGGCATGGTAGCCAACCGTAATCTTAACCAAGAAGGGATGATACCGGAATATATCCATTACGTAGGAAATATCCTCATTGATACCATTCGTTACAACCGCCACCGACTGGTACAACCATTGTGGTTCACTAGCCTTGGTTTACGTAAAGGCAACTATCTTTTACTGACCCTAAACCGTCACGACCTACTGGAAAAGAAAACTGTATTGCACTCGCTGATGCAAACCCTTTTGGAGAAAGCCAACGGAATGCCCATCGTCTCTCCTTTGCATCCATATGTAGAGAAAACATTAAAATCATTGGAATTGAAAGCCCCCAATCTGCATATCCTGCCTCCACAGAGTTACTTGCATTTTGGCTTTCTCATCAACCAGGCCAAAGGGATCGTGACCGATTCCGGTAATATCGCAGAAGAAGCCACATTCCTTGACGTTCCATGTATTACCCTCAATACATACGCCGAACATCCTGAAACATGGCGCATCGGTACCAATGAGTTGGTTGGCGAAAATTCTTTTGCTCTCTCCGCCGCACTGGACAAACTACTTCAAGGTGAATGGAAACACGCTACCCTACCCGAACGCTGGGACGGACGGACGGCAGAACGTATCGTACAAACGCTCATAAATGGAGAAAAACTTTAAATAAAGGTTACCGAAAATACTTGCCTATAAAAACCTTACGAGTTGTACAACCGGAACGGTATAAGCTATATGACTTATACGTGATGGGTTGTACAACTCGTAAGGTTTCATTGGTAATCGCAAAAGCGGATAGTTATCCGCTTTTGCCCTACACATAGGCGACATTAATAATCGCCGTCATTTATTATTTATAAGTATATTTGTACTTGCTACCATCTGAATTGAATACAGTAGGATAATCACCGTCAAATTCATAAGAATAATTAGAAGTATAACTGTAATCTCCCTCATCGACAGACTTCACTGATTTCAGCATATTTTTAGTAGACTTACCAAGTAGCCCTGCATAATAAGCATACTCCAACTCATCAAGATCAACTACTTCATCAAAGAAAGAGAAACCGATCTTATTTACTTCGCCTCCATAAGTAGAAGTACGTGTATTCGTACCGGAATCGGTATCACCGTCTTCCTTTTCAGTCCAGTTTTCTACTGTCTTAGTAATGTTACCGTCCTCCCAAGTTAATTGAATTTTTGTAGTATACTCGTCTCCGTCACTATCTTTTTCATTTATCTGAACAGTTGTTAAATGCCCATCCTTATCATAAGAAAATGACATCGTAGTGTTGGATGTATAAGTCTCGTTATTATATACTTCTGTATACACCCCGGTACCATGTGATATAAATCCATTAGAACCGATATTCATTGTATAAACCTCGGTATCTTTTGAATTACCATACTCATAGATACTGGTCATTGTTACTGTATTACCAGAATAAGCAAAGGTGTATTTAGAATCACCATCATCCACACTTACCAACTTATTGTCAGCATAAGTGAATTTAGTAACACCTCCATATGCATCACTAATAGTTGCAACTTTCTTTACTCCTTCAGGAAAGATATTACCTGTACCTGCATTTTCCGCATTATTGTCATCATCCCCACAAGAAGTAAATCCCACACATAAGAATAAGGCAATCATACTTGCCCATAAATTAAATTTTTTCATATTACATTTTGTTTATTTATTTTTGACAGCGCAAAATTATTAATTTTACAATAATGCACAAATATTTTTATACAAAAAAACATATTATTTCATCAAACAAACACACTAAATTGTCTATTTTCGTGATTAAATATATAGAAACCAATAACATTAATTTAGACAATAAAAATTACCGTCATTGTTTCTCTTTAAACATCCCTCTCATTTCTTTAAAATATATTTGCTTCTTGTTTAGCTGTAATTTGTTAACTTTGCAACCTGATTATGAAATATATGAAGCAATTATATACCATTATTATTTTATTCTTGCTATCCCTATTTGCCTCTACAGGCGCATCGGCACAGATTAAAGGCGTTATTACAGACTCCCTCACTCACGAGCCATTGATGTATATCACTGTTCAATATGAAGGTAAAGGTGTGGGTAGCATCTCCAATGCCGACGGAGAATATCATGTAGAAGCTCATAAAGGATGGGATGAACTGACTTTTTCTGCTATCGGATATGTTACGAAAAAAGTAAAATTCGCTCCAGGCACCAAAGTATTGAACGTAAAGATGATGCCTGCCGACGTTATGCTTTCTGAGGTTGTCGTTAAACCCCAAAAAGAAAAATACTCTCGCAAAAACAACCCTGCCGTGGAGTTCATGAAGAAGGTTATCGAGCACAAAAAAGCTCTAAAGTTGGAAGAGAATGATTACTACCAATATCAGAAATACGAAAAGATGAAGATGTCCATGAACGATGTTACTCCAGAAAAAATGGAAAAAGGCATCTACAAGAAATTCTCTTTTTTCAAAGACCAGGTAGAATTGTCTCCTAAGACCAATAAGATGATTTTGCCTATCTCCATCAAGGAAACAGCCTCCAGAACCATCTATCGTAAAAGTCCTAAAAGTGAAAAAACAATCATCGAAGGTATGAACTCTACCGGCATCGAAGAGTTTTTTAGTACAGGTGATATGCTAGGGACTATTCTAACCGATGTATTCTCGGACGTAAACATCTACGACGACGATATCCGCTTATTGCAGCGTCGTTTCGTCAGCCCTATCGGACGAGGTGCCATCAGTTTCTATAAATTCTATCTTATGGATACTTTGATGGTGGATAAACGGGAATGTGTACATCTTACTTTTGTACCTCAGAACTCTCAGGATTTCGGTTTCACCGGACATTTGTATGTTGTTAAGGACTCTACTTATGCCGTTAAGAAGTGTATTATGAATCTCCCTAAAAAAACAGGAGTCAACTTTGTGGAAAATCTCGATATCGTACAGCAATTCGAACAATTGCCCGATAGTAACTGGGTGCTTACCGACGATGATATGACCGTAGAACTGGCATTGATGAAAGGTATACAAGGATTGGAAGTGCAACGAACTACGAAATACAGTAATTATAAATTCGAAGAGATAGAACCCCGGTTGTTTCGTTTAAAAGGAAGTGTCATCAAAGAAGCCAACATGCTTTCGAAGAGTGATGAATACTGGGCTCAAGTGCGCCAAGTGCCGCTCACCAAAAAAGAAAGTAATATGGATATCTTCATGAATCGTATTGAACAGATACCGGGCTTCAAATATGTCATTTTCGGGGCGAAAGCGCTTATTGAGAATTTTGTGGAGACCGGTAGCAAAAAACATCCGAGTAAGTTCGACTTCGGACCGATCAATACCATGATTACCAGTAACTATGTGAATGGTACCCGTTTCCGTGTCAGCGGTATGACTACAGGAAATCTTGACCCTCACTGGAGTTTCAGCGGATATGGAGCATACGGTACGAGAGACAAGAAGTGGTTTTATTCAGGACAAGCTGCATATTCATTCAACAAACGTGAATACGTATTATGGGAGTTTCCCAAACATTATCTTGGTTTCAAGTACACCTACGATGTAATGTCGCCTATGGACAAGTATCTGGAAACTGATAAAGACAATATGTTTGTCGGCTGGAAGTGGACAAAAGTGGACCAAATGTCTTATATGCGTGATGCCACCTTAATGTACGAATTAGAAACCAATACCGGTTTTTCTGTTAAAGCCATGGCACGTCATCGTAACGACCAACCTGCCGGAATGCTTCAATATTGGAAAAACAATGGGGACGTTCCGGGTGAGTGGGATCAAAAGAATACATTGGTACATGATATTACCACTGCCGAACTGGGTGTGACTTTACGTTATGCTCCAGGTGAGACCTACGTCAACACCAAGCAACGCCGCGTTCCCGTATCACTGGATGCTCCTATTTTCTCCCTCTCCCACACTACCGGTTTTAAAGGTGTACTCGGTGGAGACTATAACTTTAACCTGACAGAAGCAAGTATCCGCAAACGCTTTTGGTTTGGTTCCTGGGGCAAGCTGGATGTCACGGCACGTGCCGGAGCTCAATGGAATACAGTCCCGTTTCCCTTGTTGAACCTGCCGATGGCAAACCTTTCGTATATCACACAACATAATGAATCGTTCTCGCTTATCAATAACATGGAATTCTTAAACGACCGTTATGCCTCTCTTGCCCTGACATACGACATGAACGGAAAACTATTCAACCGCATCCCGCTTATTAAAAAACTCAAATGGCGTGAAGCATTTCGTATTCGCGGATTGTGGGGTACATTGACAGATAAGAACAATCCATATAAAAGCAGTAACCCCGATTTGTTCCTGTTCCCGATGCGGGACGGCATGCCTACCAGTTATGTAATGGGCAAAACGCCCTATATAGAAGCCAGTGTAGGTATATATAACATTTTCAAGTTACTACATATCGAATATGTTCGTCGCCTCACCTATACAGATATTCCGGGAGTGAAAAAAGGCGGTATCCGGTTTATGATTTTAATGATATTCTAAATTATGCCTCCATTAGCAGAACGGCTTCGGCCCAAGACATTAGATGAATACATCGGTCAGAAACATTTAGTCGGACCAGGTGCAGTGTTGCGTAAGATGATTGACGCAGGACGTATCTCCTCGTTTATACTTTGGGGACCACCGGGAGTAGGAAAAACGACATTAGCACAGATCATAGCCAATAAACTCGATACTCCGTTTTATACTCTCAGCGCCGTGACCAGCGGTGTAAAGGATGTGCGCGACGTGATAGAGCGCGCCAAGAACAACCGTTTTTTCTCGCAATCAAGTCCTATCTTGTTTATCGATGAAATCCATCGTTTCAGTAAGTCCCAACAAGATTCATTGCTGGGCGCTGTGGAGCAAGGTACTGTCACCCTGATAGGAGCTACCACAGAAAATCCTTCTTTTGAAGTGATCCGTCCATTGCTCTCCCGTTGCCAACTTTATGTATTGAAGTCGTTGGAAAAAGATGATTTACTGGAATTACTTCAACGAGCTATTTCCACAGATATCGTCTTAAAAGAACGAAAGATTGAACTCAAAGAAACTACCGCTATGCTACGTTATAGCGGTGGAGATGCCCGGAAATTACTCAATATCCTCGAACTGGTAGTACAATCCGAAAACTCCGACCCTGTTGTCATTACCGACAAAATGGTGACCGAACGGTTGCAACAAAACCCATTGGCATACGACAAGGATGGAGAGTTACACTATGATATTATCTCTGCATTCATCAAATCTATCCGGGGAAGCGACCCCGACGGAGCTGTCTACTGGCTTGCACGTATGGTTGAAGGAGGTGAAGATCCTGCTTTCATCGCCCGGCGTCTTGTCATATCCGCTTCCGAAGACATCGGACTAGCCAATCCCAATGCTTTGTTGATAGCTAATGCATGCTTTGACACTATCATGAAAGTTGGTTGGCCCGAAGGGCGTATTCCTTTGGCGGAAGCTACCATATATCTTGCCACAAGCCCTAAGAGCAATTCTGCATACATGGCTATCAATAATGCCCTGGAGATTGTGAGGCAAACCGGTAATCTACCTGTTCCTCTGCACTTACGCAATGCTCCCACCAAACTGATGAAACAGTTGGGCTATGGTGATAATTACAAATATGCCCATGACTATCCCGGTAATTTCGTCCGTCAGCAATTCTTACCCGACGAATTGAAAAACCGGATCATCTGGGAACCGCAAAACAATGCTGCTGAACAAAAACATAAAGAACGGATGCAGGCATTGTGGGGAAAATATTCTTGAATTCCTTGAAAGGAAAAAAGAAAATGCTCGCTACTTGATAAAGTACATAGATGAACCAATAATAAACCAAACTATTCCTCCTTCTTCTTTTTTCAGGGAGATGGAAGATTATAAATCACAAATTATGAAAATAGTAGTATTAGACGGTTATGCCGCCAATCCCGGAGATCTTTCGTGGGACGAATTAAAAGCATTAGGTGAATGTACTATCTATGAACGTACTTCTCCTGAAGAAGTACTGGAACGTGCCGCCGGAGCCGAAATCCTGTTAACTAACAAAGTGGTGCTTAATGCTGAAATCATAGCGGCTTTACCGGAACTGAAATATATTGGTGTACTTGCCACCGGATATAATATTGTTGATGTTACAGCAGCTAAAGAACATGGTATCATTGTGACTAATATCCCCGCATACAGTACCGATTCAGTTGCACAAATGGTCTTTGCCCACATCTTGAACATCGCCCAGCAGGTACAACACTATACCGACGAAATTCGTACAGGACGTTGGAGCAACAGTCCTGATTTCTGTTTTTGGGATACTCCGCTCATCGAGCTTCGTGGAAAGAAAATAGGTATCATCGGACTGGGACATACCGGCTATAATACAGCACGTATAGCTATAGGCTTTGGTATGGAAGTCTATGCTTATACCTCAAAATCCCCCTTCCAACTTCCTCCCGAAATAAAAAAGATGGAACTTGACGAGCTTTTCAGTACGTGTGATATTGTCAGCCTGCATTGTCCTCTCACCGGCACAACCCATGGACTAATAAACTCGAAACGTCTCAAACAGATGAAACCGACTGCAATCCTTATCAATACCGGACGCGGACCGCTCATCAACGAGCAAGACCTTGCGGATGCCCTGAACAATGGCACTATCTTTGCCGCCGGTCTGGATGTACTTACCCAAGAACCTCCCCGATCCGATAATCCTCTGCTCACCGCCAAGAATTGTTATATCACTCCACACATTGCGTGGGCAAGCAGTGCTGCACGCGAACGCCTTATGCAAATTATGCTTGAAAATGTAAAAGCCTATTTAGGTGGAAAGCCGGTTAACAACGTTGCCAAGTGACATTAGTATTTGATAATTAACTCTTATGGGAAAAGCCGCAGTCAAAGGACTATTTCATATCATTATAATAGCCGCCACCATTGTTTTGGCGGCTATTACTATCATAGCTTCCCGATCGGGACATTATGTTCCTGTTAATTCCGTAATTATGCCCCTGTTGGGACTTGCTATCCCGGTTTTGCTACTTTGTAACCTGGCAGTAGCTATTTGTTGGACATTTGCACGTAAGTGGTGGGCTTTAGTGCCTTTGGCAGCTTTCCTTTTTAACTGGCCATATCTGACATCTGTCATCCAGTTTAACTCAACTCATGAAATACCAACAGATGCTTTGGGAAAAAACAATCGCCCTAACGGTTATCTGACTGTTGCTACCTATAATGTACATAGTTTCGGTAATGAAATAACCGGTTATTCCTGTAAAGAAATAGCTAAATATATGCAAAAGAAGCATGTTGATGTACTTTGTTTCCAAGAGTTCGGTGACAACAAATATTTTCCCGTAGATAGTTTACGCCATGCACTTTCCTATTGGAAGTATGTTTCCATACCCACCGGAAATTCTATCCACAATGTTCTCCCCATCGCCGTATTCAGTCGTTTCCCACTAGCAAACGAGCGTTTCATTGCCTACCCATATAGTGCCAATTGTAGCATGACATGTGATATTGTTTTAGGTATGGATACTATCCGGCTCCTAAACAATCATCTGCAAACTACCAGTGTAAGTCAAAATCGTAAAAGATGGCAACGTGAACTTGCCACAGATGATACCCGCCGTGAAGCCCAAGCTATGCAAGATGCTGCCGGAACTTTGCACGATAACTTTGTAAAACGTGCCGCCCAAACAGACAGTATCTGTCATCTTGCCATAACCAGTCCCTATCCCGTACTTGTATGCGGTGACTTCAATTCTTTGCCTTCTTCCCATACTTACTATCAGTTATCAGAAATCCTGCAAGACGGTTTCAAAACCGGAGGTTGCGGTTACATGTATACTTATCGTTACGGAAAGCGCTTATTCCGAATTGATTATGCCTTTCATTCTCCCGAACTTGAATGTATAAACTATTATTCTCCTGATTTGGATTTATGTAGCGATCACAATCCGGTGGTGTTTACGGTAAAATACTAAATTCGGTTTGTACTTTTATTATCCTTTCATCCTTTAGCCGGAATAGTATAGAATATACTCGCATACCAAATAAAAATAGAGGGTCGTTCCGGCTATTCCGAAACAACCCTCAACATCTATTAAATATTAAATAAACCTTGGCTCCTCATTAGAAAGTCAAACGGATACCCACTTGTGCATGCCAACGCGAAGCGGTATCATTCTTAGTGATCTTTGCGTTGTTGAAATAATAAGTAGGAGTCTTTTGACCGTTATTATCCGTAGTTAAAGATGCTACTGTAAGCGGTGAAAGGTTATAGGCAGAACTATAGTTTACACCCCATTTTTTATTAAGCATATTAGCAAAATTGATAATATCGAATGTGAACTCCAGTTTACCCAGTCCTTTAGGATTATAGATAGTCTGAGCTAGATGGAGATTGATCTCATGTTCCCAATTGCTGAGATTAGAGTTCCTCACAGCATATTGCCCACGATGGTTCTTGGCATAATCGTCGTTCTCAATCCACCGCGCAAATGCCTGACGACCTTCTTCTGCGGTTCTGACAAGTTCATTCTTATCATATTCATCTACAAAGTTCATTTTGGCAAGTTCGCTTTCCGTAGGAATATACAATAAAGAATTACCGCTAAACCCATCACCGTTAAAATCAGACTTTTCATTCATTGTCAAGCTATAGCGGCTTCCTGAGAAAGCATTATAAATTACAGAAATAGAAGTACTCATCCAGTTATTCCAATACTTCGGAGTAGTATAAGCAGCCTGTACCATTATACGATGGGGTATATCAAACTTGGAGAAACTGAGTTCATTACCACTATTAGTATCATGTGAATAATTATACTTCCAGTTGGAATATGCTACAGAAGAAGTCCCGTCATTTACAGACTTGGAATGTCCAAATGTATATGACGCTGACATATCAAGACCGAATCCAAAGTGTTTTTCCAACAACGCAGATAAAGCATAGCTATATCCTTTATTCGTATTCTTCAAATTAATGATAGAATAGTAATCACCGGCTTGCGCTTTATAATAAGGAGAAGTAGAAGCTTCTACGCCAGGAACAGCATAAACCTGTCCGTTCTCGACCAATGCCAAATTTTCGAAGAAAACATTATTCATAGTCTTTGAATAAACTCCTTCAAGAGTCATTTTCACATTACCCGGTAAAAATTGCTCATAAGCCAAATTAGCGCGCAAAACTTGCGGATACTTAAAGTTCTTTGAGGTAGTCACAATATCCTGTTTGGCATCCGTTGTTGCGGCTGCTTTCGGATTTTCATGGTATTCCGTCAAAGTAGGAGCGCCGTTAGTATAGTTTTTATCAGCATCCTTAGGAGCGATAGTAGTTCCTTTCTGCTCCATGCCTGTATTATTAAAGGAGTTACTGAGCCATACAAAAGGTACACGTCCGGTAAAGATACCTACTCCCCCACGGAACAAAGTACGGTGGCTGTCATCAGCATACCAACTGAAACCTACACGAGGTGAGACCATCAATTTGGCACTCGGAGTCTCACCCACTTTTACACCCATGTTACGTTCTGCGGCAAAAGTATTGAAAGCCGGATTAACGGTAGGTTTGTTAAACAGTAAAGGTATGTCAAAACGAATACCATAAGTAAAGTTGAAATTACGGGATACAATCCATTTATCCTGAACATAAAATCCAAACTGACCGGCTTTCATCACAGGAGCATATTTCAAATCACCGCCCGTAAGTGCCGGATCACTATACTTATAAGTAAACTGATAGGGTTTGTCTTGCATAAATAAATCTAATGAATTGTAATACCATGCCCCCTCGGATGCCTGGATAAACAAGTTACTGATACGGTATATTTCATTATGCGTACCGAAAGTCAAGGTATGATCACCCAAATACCAAGAAAGGTTATCTTCAAAGCTATATACATCTTGATCCAACTTGTTAGCCCCTGAAGAATATTCAGTTCCTACATTAACTGTTATTTTAGTTTGACCATCAGCAGCCAATACATTTTTGATCTGAAGATTTGGACCTAAATAATCTGTATCACGGAAATCGCGTACAAAAGTACCGGACGCACGGAATTCATTGTACATTTTGTCACCCAAACGAGAATTCAACTCAGCTACAATAGAATTGGTTTTATTATTCATGCGATAACCACTATTCTCAAAATAATAAGTAGTAGAGTTAGCGCCATATACATCCTTATAAGAATTATTGTGCTGGAAACGTACAGCCAACTTATGATTATCATTAATATTCCAGTCTAAACGAGCCAATAAGCCAAATGACTTTTGTTCAATATCACGTTGATTATAAGCATCGGACTTACCGGTGATTTTAGCATATTGATCAACAATTTGTTTTGCAGTAGCAGTCGTTATGTAGTTAGTGGTGTACCCCGGATAAATACTGAAAGGATAACTGTTTTTTTGCCCTTCTGCACTTACAAAATAAAACAATTTATTCTTAACGATAGCTCCTCCAAGTGTGCCACCATACGTGCGGTCAAATTGCTGAGACATTGGAGATTTAATGTAATCACGGATAGCACTGTATTTACCATACATATTCTGATTATTAAAGTAAGTGTAGGCCGATCCATGGGTTTCATTAGTACCCTGTTTTGTAATGGCATTGATACCACCACCAGTAAATCCACCCTGGCGTACATCATAAGGAGCAACTACAACCTGTATCTCCTGAATCGCATCCATAGAAATAGGATTGGCTCCGGTTTGATCACCATTCGTTCCACCGGAAGAAAGTCCGAATACATCGTTAGCTACTGTACCGTCTATCTGGAAACTATTGTAACGATTATTAGAACCGACAAAAGTAATGCCTCCTATCTTAGAAGCTGTAACCAAAGGACTGTTCTTCACAATGTCGTAAATGTCACGGCTTACTGTCGGAGTATTTTCAATATTTTCAAGCGAAAAATTCTTTGCTGCACCCGTTTTGGTTTTAGTATCGGCAACTACAAGAACCTCATCCAACAACTCAGAACTTGGATGTAGCGTAACATTCTGAACATAAGTATTACCAAGTTCCAGAATAATACCTTTAAATACAGAAGTCTGATAACCTACATACGATACTTGTACCTTGTACGGACCTCCCGTACGCATACCTTGAATTGTGTATCGACCATCAACATTGGTGATAGCCCCATACGAAGTTCCTGACGGTTCATGAACAGCCATAATTGTAGCACCAATCACAGGCTCATTTTGTTCATCAATTACCTTGCCACTCATCGCAGCAGTAGTAGTTTGCGCATTAACGCCTATAGTAACCAAGAATGAAATTACTATAAACACAAATCTCAGTCTTTTTAACATAATACCATTAAATTAATTCCTTAAAATGTTATATTTCTCAAAACACACACAAAGATAAGTAAAATAATGTACATACATATTACACGCTCATTACATTTTTTAAGACTTTAAGAAACACTTTAGTATGGTCATACAAAGTATTTACCCAATTCATGATCAAATCAAACCAACCCAAACCTTCATTAATAAAAAGTTTTGCAACTAAAAAATACACATTTTTCTCTTTTTAGACCAACAAAAAGAAAAAGTGCAATTATTTATGTACCTTTGCCGCGCTTTTTATGACTCTAAAGTAAGAAACGCTTATGCAAAAATCCGACTGCATCATCGGTGTAGAGCACGTATCGAAGTTCTTCGGAGATAAGGCCGTACTGAACGATGTAAATTTATCTGTCCGTAAGGGCGAGTTTGTAACGATATTGGGACCATCCGGTTGCGGAAAAACAACATTGTTACGCCTAATTGCAGGTTTCCAAACTGCTTCAGAAGGGGTAATTACCATTGCCGGAAAAGACATAACACAGACACCACCGCACAAACGTCCGGTAAACACGGTGTTCCAAAAATATGCTCTCTTTCCTCACCTTAATGTATTCAATAATATTGCTTTCGGTCTCAAGTTAAAAAAGATGCCTGCCACCACTATTGAAAAAAAAGTGAAACAAGCACTCCGTATGGTGGGTATGACGGACTATGAATATCGTGACGTTGATTCGCTCTCCGGCGGCCAACAACAACGCGTAGCCATTGCTCGTGCCATTGTCAATGAACCGGAAGTGTTGTTACTGGATGAACCGCTTGCCGCATTAGACCTGAAAATGCGTAAGGACATGCAGATGGAACTGAAAGAAATGCACCAAAAATTGGGTATTACCTTTATCTACGTCACACACGACCAGGAAGAGGCGCTTACTTTAAGTGATACCATCGTCGTAATGAGCGAAGGAAAGATACAGCAAATCGGTACTCCGATAGATATCTACAATGAACCTATCAACTCTTTTGTAGCTGATTTTATCGGTGAAAGCAATATATTGAACGGTGTGATGATAAAGGATAAACTCGTCACTTTTGCCGGACACGAATTCGAATGTGTGGATGAAGGTTTTGGAGAACAAGCACAAGTAGACGTGGTGTTGCGGCCGGAAGACCTTTATATCTTCGAGCCATCGGATGCCGCACAATTGACGGGTATCGTAACCAGTTGTATCTTCAAAGGTGTACATTATGAAATGCTGGTACAAACTCACGAAGGCTACGAACTGATGGTACAAGATTACCATTGTTTTGAAGCCGGACGTGAAGTAGGTTTGCTGGTAAAACCATTTGATATCCACGTAATGAAAAAGGAACGCACTTGTAATACATTCCAAGGAAAGCTGATTGACGAAACCCATGTAGAGTTTTTAGGCTGTGCTTTTGAATGTGATCCTGTGCATGATATCGAACCGGAAACCCCAGTACAAGTAGAAATCGATTTCCAAAACGTCATTCTTGAAGATAACGAAGAAGATGGGCGACTGACAGGAGATGTAAAATTTATCCTCTATAAAGGCAACCATTATCATCTTACAGTGTTTACCGATTGGGACGAGGATATCTTCGTTGATACCAATGACGTATGGGATGATGGCGACCGTGTAGGAATTCGCATTGCCCCTGAAAATATACGGATTGTTCAACCTATTAAAAAGGAAGGAAGTGACCAGTAAGTTATCCTATTTCTTCATGCGGCGGCGCAACTGGACAGTGCCCTACGCGTTATTTTTACTTATATTTGTAATAGTACCGCTACTACTCATTGTGTTGTATGCCTTTACAGATGCCGAAGGGACGTTTACCTTTGCCAACTTCCGCAAGTTCATGATGCATCCCGAGGCACTGAACACATTCGTCTACTCCATCGGCATTGCAATAATAACAACACTTGCATGTCTGTTGCTGGGTTATCCGGCAGCCTACATTCTGAGTCAGAAACATTTCAATACTTCCCGTACGATGGTGGTACTGTTCATTCTGCCCATGTGGGTAAATATTTTGATACGTACTCTTGCCACAGTGGCACTTTTTGACTTTCTGAGTCTGCCATTGGGAGAAGGGGCATTGGTTTTCGGTATGGTATACAATTTTCTGCCTTTCATGATATATCCTATTTATAATACGCTGCAGAAAATGGATCACAGCTTGATTGAAGCTTCACAAGACTTGGGAGCCAACCCTATGCAGGTATTCGGAAAAGTAATATTACCGCTATCCATGCCGGGTATCATGAGTGGAATTGTGATGGTATTCATGCCCACAGTATCTACTTTTGCCATTGCCGAGTTACTGACAATGAACAACATCAAGTTGTTCGGTACAACGGTACAGGAAAATATCTATAACGGAATGTGGAATTATGGTGCAGCTTTGTCACTCATCATGTTGTTACTGATTGGTATTACCATTCTCTTTACCAACGAAGAAGACAGTGCGTCCAATGAAAGCGGAGGTGTAATATGATGACGCGTATTCTGGCTAAAAGTTACCTTTGGATGTTATTGGCATTACTCTATTCGCCGATTCTGATCATTATGATATTCTCTTTCACTGAAGCGAAAGTGCTTGGCAACTGGACAGGATTTTCCACAAAACTATACAGTTCGCTCTTTACAGGCGGAATGCATCACTCGCTGATGAGTGCTATCTGGAACACATTTGCCATCGCATTGCTTGCTGCCACCGCCTCCACCGTTTTGGGAAGTATTGCTGCTATCGGCATATTCAATTTGCGTACACGTACACGGCAGATAATGAACTTCGCCAATGCCATCCCAATGATGAACGCTGATATCATTACAGGTGTATCCTTGTTCCTTTTATTTGTCAGTTTCGGTATATCACAAGGATTTACGACGGTGGTATTGGCACATATCACTTTTTGTACACCATACGTGGTACTCAGTGTCATGCCTCGTCTGAAAAAGATGAATCAGAATGTATATGAAGCAGCGCTCGATCTGGGTGCCACCCCATTTCAGGCATTACGTAAAGTAATTCTCCCTGAAATATTTCCAGGAATGATTAGTGGATTTATCCTTGCATTTACGCTTTCTATCGATGACTTCGCAGTAACCATTTTTACCATTGGCAACGAAGGTTTGGAAACACTATCGACTTATATCTATGCCGATGCGCGTAAAGGCGGACTGACACCGGAACTTCGTCCGTTATCAACGATTATTTTCATAACGGTACTGGTACTGCTGATTGTGATTAACAAACGGGCAGAAAAGTCAAAAAAAGAATAACTTCTCACCTCATCAAAAGGGAGAATTAAGAAATGATATATAAAAGCTAATGAAAAAATTAACAGTCCTATTGACCCTGCTGTGCTGCATTGGCCTGTTCGCTTCCTGCGGAGGTTCAAACGAGCAGCGCAGTCATGTACTGAAAATATATAATTGGGCAGACTATATCGATGAAGATGTACTTGCCGAATTTCCTGCCTGGTATAAGCAGCAGACCGGAGAAGATATCCGTATCATCTATCAGGTGTTCGACATCAACGAAATAATGCTTACCAAAATTGAACGCGGACATGAAGATTTTGACGTGGTATGTCCTTCTGAATATATCATCGAACGAATGCTGAAAAAAGATTTACTCTTACCCATAAACCGGAATTTCGGTAAAACACCAGACTATATTCCCAACATCTCGCCTTACATCCAAAAAGAATTGAATAAAACCAGTCAACCGGAACGTACCACTACAGACTATGCCGTACCTTATATGTGGGGTACCGCCGGTATTCTCTATAACAAGAACTTCATCACAGAAGAAGAAGCCGGAAGTTGGTATTGTTTATGGAATGTAAAGAACAAAGGTAAAATCCTAATGAAAGACAGCTATCGTGATGCATACGGTACTGCCATCATCTACGCTCATGCTAAAGAATTGGCAGACAGCACTGTTACTGTAGAACAATTAATGAACGATAATTCTTCCGAAGCCATCGAACTCGCCGAAAAATACCTGAAATCCATGAAACCCAATATCTCCGGCTGGGAAGCTGATTTTGGTAAAGAAATGATGACCAAGAACAAAACTTGGCTCAACTTAACCTGGAGTGGTGATGCCGTTTGGGCTATTGATGAAGCAAATGCTGTGGGAGTCGAACTGGATTATAAAGTCCCCCGTGAAGGAAGTAACATCTGGTACGATGGTTGGGTTATCCCGAAATATTCGCGTAATGTAAAAGCTGCGAGCTATTTCATCAACTATCTCTGCCAGCCCGAAATAGCCATGAGGAATATGGATGCGATCGGTTATGTAAGCGCTGTGGCAACTCCCGAAATCATGGAGGCAAAAATTGATACAACCATTGAAGAACGTTCCGATCTGAGTTATTTTTTCGGAGAAATTAAAGGGGCTGACAGTTTACAGATCAATCCTGTTCAATATCCCGACCGAAAAATAGTGGAACGTTGCGCCATGATACGCGATTTTGGTGACCGCACGGAACTGGTACTCGAAATGTGGAGCCGTGTAAAAGGCGATAACCTCAATACAGGTATCGTATTACTGATATTTGCCGTTTTCGGCATATTGTTTATCTGGCTGATGTATGGAAAGATACGGAAATACAAACAACAACAACGACACCATCGCAGACGAAAAAAAAGAAACTTGAAATCATAAATCTAAATTCTAAAAAAATGCTGACTCAAATTATCAACGGACGTATATTCACCCCGCAAGGCTGGTTGAATGAAGGTTCTGTCCTAATGCGGGATGGAAAAATCTTGGAAGTAACAAACTGTGACCTAGCCCTTATCGGTGCACGGCTCATCGATGCCAAAGGTATGTACATCGTGCCGGGTTTCGTCTGCATGCACGCACATGGTGGTGGTGGATACGACTTTACCGAATGTACGGAAGAAGCTTTCCGTGGAGCTATCCGTGCACATCTGCGGCATGGAGCTACCAGCTTCTATCCTACCCTTTCTTCTTCACCTTTCAGCAAATTGCACCAAGCTGCCGAAATATGCGAAAAACTGATGGAAGAACCCGGAAGCCCAGTGATTGGACTGCACATCGAAGGTCCGTATCTAAATCCTAAAATGGCAGGTGAACAATTTGCCGGACAAGTCAAAGAGATTGATGAGAAAGAATATAAAAAACTTATAGAGAGTACTTACTGCATTCGCCGTTGGGACGCTTCACCCGAACTTCCCGGTGCACTGGACTTTGCCCGTTACCTTCGTAAAAAAGGCATACTGGCAGCCGTATCGCATACGGAAGCTGAATATGATGGTATCAAAGAAGCCTTTGAAGCCGGTTTTACCCATGCAGCCCATTTCTACAATGCTATGCCCGGTTTCCACAAACGCCGCGAATATAAATATGAAGGCACGGTAGAAAGTGTCTATCTGACAGACGGAATGACCATTGAATTGATTGCCGACGGTATCCATTTGCCTGCTACTATTCTTAAGCTGGCCTATAAATTAAAAGGTGTTGAACATACCTGCCTGGTAACCGACGCATTATCCTATACCGCCAACGAAGACAAAGAAATCAACGATCCGAAAGTAATTATCGAGGACGGTGTTTGTAAATTGGCCGACCGTTCGGCATTGGCAGGCAGTATCGCAACCTCCGACGTACTGATACGCACGATGGTAAAAGCAGGAATTCCTTTAGGAGATGCATTACGTATGGCTTCTGAGACTCCAGCCCGCATTATGGGAGTATACGACCGTAAAGGTTCACTGCAAAAGGACAAGGATGCCGATATACTGATTATGGATAAAGATTTGAATATCCGCGCTGTATGGCAAGCCGGAAATTTAGTTGAAGAGACAAATACACTTTTTTAAGGAAAGAGTAACAACCCCTGAATTATCACTACGGGGTTGGTTTATATTTATTAAAAGGAAAATTCTCTAAAAAAAGTACAATGCTAAACTTTTTGAGGTCAACAGATGTATTATATAAATAAATTTGCATCATTAAAACTTAAACCAACTAAAAAATAAAAAGGTATGAAAAAAATGAAGATCACAGCTATATTGCTGAGTGGTGCTTTGCTACTGGGCAGTTGCAGTACCATGAATAAAACGACTAAAGGTGGTATCATCGGTGGTGGTTCGGGTGCAGCGGCCGGAGCTATTATCGGAGGATTGATCGGTAAAGGAAAAGGCGCGGCCATTGGTGCGGCGGTAGGCGCGGCAGTAGGTACAGGCGCCGGTGTAGCCATCGGTCATAAGATGGACAAGAAGGCTGCCGAAGCTGCCAGAATTGAAGGTGCACAAGTAGAGAAAGTGACAGACTCCAACGGACTAGCTGCTGTAAAAGTTTCATTTGAATCCGGTATTTTATTTGCTTTTAACTCCGCAGCGTTAAGTAACAGTTCCAAGGCTTCTTTACGTGAACTGGCACAGATTTTAAAAGAAGATCCAACTACGGATATCGCTATTGTCGGTCATACGGATAAAGTAGGTACATACGAAGCCAATATGAAAGTCTCGAGAGAACGTGCTTATGCCGTAGAGAATTATCTGCAAGCTTGTGGTGTGTCTCCCTCACAATTCAAAAAAGTGGAAGGTGTGGGATACAATGAATATGACAATAACATGACAGCCGAACAAAATCGCCGGGTGGATGTATATATGTATGCCAGCGAACAGATGATCAAGAATGCAGAAGCAGGAAAATAAATGATGATTAAACAGAGATTTGTTAAAACGCAGATTATTGTTAATTTGCGTTTTAACAAATCTCCATTTACATCCCCACCAACACTGCGACAATGAAACTTTCAAAGCCCTTACGAATAACCCGTAACATTATATTATTCTTTTTTATCTCTACTTTTACAGTAGCAGTGATTTATCGTTTTGTGCCAGTATATATCACTCCCCTAATGGTTATCCGTAGCGTACAACAAATATTTACGGGAGAAAATCCCAAGTGGCATCACACTTGGGTATCGTCCGACAAGATATCCCCTCACCTGCCTATGGCGGTTATTGCTTCCGAAGACAATCGTTTTGCTACACACAATGGTTTCGACTTTATCGAAATAAAAAAAGCGATCGAAGAAAATGAAAGCCGCAAGCGAAAACGGGGAGCAAGTACCATCAGCCAGCAGACAGCAAAAAATGTCTTTCTTTGGCCGCAGTCTTCATGGTTGCGCAAAGGTTTCGAAGTCTATTTCACCTGGTTGATCGAACTACTCTGGTCGAAAGAACGAATTATGGAAGTCTATCTTAATTCCATAGAAATGGGAAAAGGAATATACGGGGCACAAGCCGCAGCAAAATACAAATTCAATACCACAGCTGCCAAACTCACTGAAGGGCAGTGTGCACTGATTGCGGCAACTCTCCCCAATCCGATACGATTTAATTCAGCAAAACCTTCCCCATATATATTAAAAAGACAAGGACAGATACTGAGACTGATGAAACTTGTACCGAAATTTCCACCGACAGAAAAATCGGTTAAAAAGAAGAAAAGATAATAAAAGTATCCATTCTTAAAGAATACAAAAAGAATATTCACTAAATTTGCAAAATAACAAAAGTATTACATGAAATGTAATCTTTGTTGTAATTGCATTAAATGAATATAATTAATAAAACATTGGAAAAGCGTTTCCATTCTCATACTTATTAGATATTGAGCTTTAGCTCTTATTCTCTGTTCTGAAAACCGCCAAAATGAAGACCGTAGAGAATAAGTAAGTGATAGTTCACGCTGTATAGGCGTGAATTATTCGTACTTATTTATACGGTTGGGTGCTTGGCGGTACCTCAGAGCAAGATAGGTTACGGATGGTTCCGCCTTTTTTCGTACAAAAACGACACACATGGTACACATAGGTAAACTTATTGAGGAAAAACTTCGCCAACAAGGACGTTCCGTCAGTTGGTTTGCTGGTAAGCTATATTACGACCGAACTAATGTGTATTCCATATTCAAAAGAAAAAGTATAGATACAGATCTTTTATTACGTATCAGCCACGTTCTGGACTACAATTTTTTCAATTGCTACCATCCTGAATTTAAGGAGGAAGTTCTATCAAACCCAAGCAGCAAACAGGAATAATGTAGAATAATATTCTACATTGTGTAGAAATTCCGGTTACATCAATGTTTCATTTTTTCTTTCTTTCCACGCTATCTTTGCCTAATATTTTCAATGGAACTTATAAACATTGATACAAACGTAACAGTCACTATTTGCGCAATGTATCAAATAACTTTTTTAATACTAATTAAATCCAGAAAAAAAATGAAAAAGCTTGAATTGAAATTATGGTTGTCATACATATTGATAGCCCTGTGCATTGGTTTTACAGGTTGTAGCGATGACGATGAAGGTGTCAACGGTGATGCAAAAACTCTTATTATCGGTACCTGGGAATCCACCTGGTATAAAGGATACGAAATTTATAATGGCAAAAAAGAAACATGGGACGAAGCATATACCGAAGACATTTATACATTCAAAAATGACGGGTCAGGGGTATACCAAGATATATCCGGCAGTACAATACACTCAGAAAACTTCAAATGGAGTATTTCCGGTGACAAACTAAAAATTTCTTTCGACGGTTATAGTGATGAAGCTACCATCAAAACCTTGAATGAAAGCACGGCTGTCCTCACCTCTTACGAAAAAGATGAAGAAGGTGAGTTCTATAATGAAATTACTTTCAAAAAGAAATAATAATTATCAGGAAAAAAGAGGACGTATCAAAAACTAACCGAACGTCCGGAAAAGCAACGGACTGCAAAAGACAAACACAAAGGCAACCCTATCAATCCTCGCTTTAGGATATGATAGGGCTGTTTTATTACAGATAAGGATAATCAAGTTTCAGATTTAATATCCATATTCGGTAAAATCATTTTTTTAATAAGCGTGTCCTCCTCCTTCCATTTCTTTCACATCAATCTTCTTCCTGTCAATACTGCGCCAAGCATAGAATATATAAGCAAGTACAAAAGGCACCAATATAGATACATACGCCATTACCTGCAAAGTAAATTGACTGGAACAACTGTTTGCCAGCGTCAACGAACTTTGCAAGTCGGCAGTAGAAGGATAATAGGCCGTATTATTATAGCCAGCCGTAAGCAACAGGGCAAGTACCGTAAACACGGTACCTATACCGGCAAACCAGATACCTTTATCAAATGTAGGTTTCCACAATGTACGGACAATCCCCCATAGAACAGAGACTACACCCATGAGGAAAATCAGCAAGACCAAAGGCATCTCAAGAAAATTCGTCAGATATTTGTAGGGTTCCATAAACACTTCACCTGTTACCGGATTAACAGCATATCCTTCGGCAAGCAACATACGGATAACAAAGGCAAGGAAGAATATCAGGAACAAAATCGTGTTACCCCACAAAGCACGACGGGAACGTTTCAGCAAATCATTGTCATTAATATTATTAATGAAATAAAGTGCCCCCAAGATACGGGCCAAAAAGAAAACAGCCAATCCCAGCACTACATTCCAAGGATTGAGTAATGCATCAAGCCCATGTCCGGCATTTGCCCAACGACTGATAACGGGCATCACGGTATCTGCTATATTACCTTTGTTTATATAAAACTCGGAACCGGTAAAGAACGTAGCCACAGCGCCCCCCAACAACACCGGACCTACCACGCCGTTTATTACCAGAAACACACGATATGTCGTTTTACCCAATAAGTTCCCAGCTTTTGATTGGAATTCATAGCTGACGGCCTGTAACACGAAACTGAACAGGATAATCATCCACAACCAATAGGCGCCACCGAAACTCGTACTATAAAATAATGGGAACGAAGCAAAGAATGCACCTCCAAACGTAACGAGTGTAGTAAACGTAAACTCCCACTTCCGCCCTGTTGAGTTAATCATCATTTTACGCTGTTCCTCCGTTTTTCCCAGACAGAAGATGAGTGAATTACCTCCCTGTACAAATAGCAGGAATACAAGTATAGCTCCCAACAAGGAAACTACAAACCACCAATATTGCTGAAGTAATATATATGTATTCATATTTCAAATGTGATAAAATTATAATATATAATGTGTATGATAAAGTTGAAAGCACTCTATCACTTTTCTTCCGGTCCCTTGCGGATAGCCTTCAGCATAATACCGACTTCTGCAATCAGCATAACAGTGAAAAGTACAAGGAAAATAAAGAAAGTAGTCTGCACGGAACTTACATCCAACTTAGAAATGGCAGCACTGGTAGGCAACATATCCTGTATAGCCCACGGTTGGCGTCCACACTCAGCCACCACCCAACCAGCCTGTCCGGCAAGATATCCTAAAGGAACAGTCAACATAGCCACCCAATGCATCCAGCGCATCCGCGACAAATCTTTCTTATATACAAAGAAAAGAACAACAATAAAGAAGAGAATGAAATAGCCTCCCAGTATCACCATGACGCGGAACATATAGAACGTTAACGGTACATTAGGCACCAACTCATTGATATCTTTAATATAGCCATATCCAAAATATGCCACGTTCTCATTCAAAACTTTGGCAGCCACCTGTGCATCGGCATCATTACCCGCAGCCTTTGCCGCACGATAAGCCGCGAAAGCACCAATAGCCGTTTTTCCCCTTTTTATCTTTTCCTCGGCAGAAAGGGCAATCGAACCGTCTTGCAACTTATATCCGCCTTGCAACAGATTGTCTATACCCGGAACAAATGCATCCATTCTCCGTTCTGCAAGCAATGACAATAACTTGGGAATTTCCAAACGGACCAGAAATGCATCTTCTCCGTCACCGGCAGTCTTCTTTTGGGGATTGAGGATACCGAAAGCAACCAATCCAGCACCATCTTGCCCCTCATAATATCCTTCCATGGCAGCCAGCTTCATAGGTTGCTTCTGCGCTACTTGGTAGCCGGAGCCATCACCTGTCCATGCAGAAAGCACAGCGGCACACAGTCCTACCCAAGCGGCAATCTTGATGCTAGCCAAGGCAAACTTCTTATCCCGGTTCTTCCAAAGATACCAGCAACTGACGCCAACCACAAACACGGCAGCCAACACCCATCCTGATAATACACTATGGAAAAACTTATTAACAGCCATCGGTGAGGTTGCCACAGCCCAGAAGTCCACCATCTCGTTACGGGCAGTTTCCGGATTGAACTCCATTCCTACAGGATTTTGCATCCAGGCATTTGCTACCAAAATCCACCATGCAGAAATCGTAGCCCCCAATCCTGTGAGCCAGGTAGATGCCAAATGGAAACGTTTACTCACCTTATCCCAGCCAAAAAACATGACCGCAATAAACGTTGCCTCCATAAAGAACGCCAAAATGCCCTCGATGGCCAGCGGAGCACCGAAAATATCTCCAACAAACCAACTGTAATTACTCCAGTTCGTACCAAATTCAAACTCCAAAATCAATCCCGTAGCCACGCCCACGGCAAAATTGATACCGAAAATTTTCATCCAAAACTTAGCGGTACGTTTCCAGAACTCATCACCCGTACGGTAGTAAGCCGTCTCCATGATGCCCATAATTACCGCCAAACCTAAAGTGAGCGGCACAAAAATCCAATGATAGATAGCAGTCAAGGCAAATTGCGCTCTCGACCAGTCGATCAGGGAAGTGTCAATGTTTTCAAGCATGAGAGTAAAATATTAAGTATTATGTAAAAGGTATAAAAATCAGTTACCGGTAGCTCTGATAATAAGTTCACGGCTCACGTACTCTTCTTTATCAGCCCCCACAGCCACCTTATTCAAGTAATTTGGAAAGAAAATAAGGCGAAGAATAAAAAACATAATGAATAACTTGATTACGATAATCAGCCACAGGGTACGTCCCAATGTCATACTTTTGAAACCGTCTAAGTAGAATTGCCAAATACTGGTTACAAGGTTTTTCATATAAATTCGGATTTACAATCATTACAAATATAAAATTCTTTTATATAAAGAACAAATTAAAACCTAAAAAGTTATTTATCGGCACAAAAAAGTATTCTGCCGACGAAAATCCGACCTATATCTATCAGTTTTGCACTTCTACGGGTTACCGCATATATTTGTCATGTGAAACAATAGAAGATTAAGAGATATGACGAATGTAAAAAGATTGACAGTAATAGTACTCTGTATAGCAAACTATACGTGGTTGTCTGCGCAAAATATCGATACGATACAGCAAGCTACACAGAACAACATTCAGCAGGCCGACAGTAATTTGCTTGCCCAATGGGATTTGCAAAAATGCATTGATTATGCTTTACAACAGAACATCACCATCCGTAAAAACCGCCTGAATGCCGAAAGTACCGAAGTAGACGTAAAAACCGCGAAAGCTTCCCTCTTCCCCAGCCTATCAGCATCGGTAAGCCAACGTATCGTAAATCGCCCCAATAGCGAAACCAACACGATTATAAACGGTGACAACATCACGAGTAGCCAAAGCAAGACAAGCTATAACGGCACTTACGGTATCGATGCGAACTGGACACTTTACAACGGCAGTAAACGCCTGAACACACTGAAACAACAACGTTTAAACAACCGTATTGCCGAACTGAATGTAGCACAAAGCGAGAATAGCATTGAAGAAAGTATCACACAAGTCTATGTGCAGATACTTTATGCAGCCGAAGCAGTAAAAGTAAATAAGTCTACCCTGGAGGTAAGCAAAGCTGAATATGAACGTGCCCAAGCACTATTTGCAGCAGGAAGCATTGCAAAGAGTGACCTTGCACAGTTAGAGGCACAAGTCAGTACAGATAAATATCAGGTGGTAACAGCACAAGCTACCCTGCAAGATTACAAACTTCAACTAAAACAACTGCTCGAGCTGGATGGTGAAGAAGAAATGAATCTCTATATTCCTGCTTTGAACGATGAAAATGTACTCTCTCCGTTACCTGCAAAAACGGACGTATTCCACGCTGCCCTCACGATACGTCCGGAAATAGAAGCAAGCAAATTGGACGTAAAGGCTTCGGAATTGGACATCGACATTGCCCGTTCAGGATATATACCTACACTAAGTCTCAGTGCCGGTATCGGAAGTACCAATGCCAACGGCAGTGACTTTACTTTCGGTGAGCAGATTAAACAAAACTGGAATAACTCGCTGGGGCTGACTGTAAGTATTCCTATCTTCAACAATCGTCAGACCAAGAGTGCCATACAAAAAGCAAAACTTCAGAAGCAGACGAGTGAATTGTCATTGCTGGATGAGCAGAAGACTTTGTACAAAACCATCGAGGGACTTTGGCTGGATGCCAATAGTGCACAACAACGCTATGTTGCAGCCGTAGAAAAGTTAAAGAGTACCCAGACCAGCTACGACCTCATCCAAGAGCAATTCAATCTCGGCATGAAGAATACAGTGGAACTGTTGACGGAGAAGAATAACCTGCTTAATGCGCAGCAGGAAACACTGCAAGCCAAATACATGGCGATATTGAACACACAGTTGTTGAAGTTCTATCAGGGAGAGAAGATTACTCTATAATCATCAGTTTTCCGTTTCCTATAGATGGAAACGGAAGTTTCCTACCACAGAAACGAGCGTTTCTCTTAATGGAAACGACAGTTTCCACTAATGGGAACGGGCGTTTCTCCTAATGGGAACGGAAGTTTCTCTTCATGGAAACGGCCGTTACATTTAAGGGGAAAACAATCAGTAAATACAATACGCTAACAATTAACAGTATATATATAATATATCATTATGAATAAAAAGAAAATTATCCTCATTGCCATAGCCATTATTGTGGCAGTCGGCGCAGGGTTCTGGCTCTTCGGAGGTGCTAAAGCCAAGCATAAAGTGATCTACGAGACAGCAACCATAAACAAAGGCGAGATATCAGAGTCAGTAACCGCCACGGGAACTATCGAACCGGTGACGGAGGTGGAAGTCGGTACTCAGGTCAGTGGTATTATCGACAAAATCTATGTAGACTATAATTCAGCGGTGACCAAAGGCCAACTGATTGCAGAGATGGACCGCGTGACCCTCCAGACCGAACTGGCTTCTCAACGTGCCACCTACAACGGTGCCAAAGCGGAATATGAATATCAAAAGAAGAATTATGAACGCAATAAAGGTTTGCACGAAAAACAGTTAATCAGTGACACAGACTACGAACAGTCTCTGTATAATTATGAAAAGGCGAAGAGCAGTTATGAAAGCAGTCAGGCTGCCGTAGCCAAAGCAGAACGAAACTTGTCGTATACCGTCATCACTTCCCCTATTGACGGAGTGGTTATCAGCCGTGATGTGGAAGAGGGACAAACGGTGGCTTCGGGCTTTGAGACACCGACTCTGTTTACCATTGCCGCGGACTTAACACAGATGCAGGTGGTGGCCGATGTGGATGAAGCTGACATAGGCGGAGTTGAAGAAGGACAACGCGCCACATTTACAGTAGATGCCTATCCGAACGATATATTTGAAGGCGTGGTAACTCAAATACGTTTGGGTGATGCCAGCAGTAGCAGTACAGCCACTTCATCAACCACGGTCGTTACATACGAAGTGGTTATCTCCGCCCATAATCCCGATTTGAAATTGAAACCCCGGCTGACGGCAAATGTAACCATCTATACTCTCGACCGTAAAGATGTGCTTTGTGTTCCGGCACGTGCCCTGCGTTTCACTCCCGAGAAACCACTCATCGGAGAAGATGATATCGTGAAAGATAGCGAAGGCGAACATAAACTCTGGACGCGAGAAGGTAATACATTTACCGCACATCCGGTAGAAATAGGTATCTCCAACGGCATCAATACTGAAATTATCAGCGGTATCAGCGAAGGTACGGTAGTAGTGACTGAAGCAACTATCGGGCGCATGCCGGGTGATACTGGAACACCGGAAGCAAATCAGGGAGCAAACGGTGAAAAGAGTCCGTTTATGCCTGGCCCTCCGGGAGGAAATAAAAAGAAAAACGGCAAATGATGAATTACCGGCATAGCACCCCTAAATTCCCATTTATAAACATCAATCATTATGAGCAAAGTAGTTATTGAACTTCAAAACATAAAACGGAACTTCCAGGTGGGTGACGAGACAGTCCACGCATTGCGTGGTGTTTCATTCACCATTACCGAAGGTGAGTTCGTCACCATCATGGGTACATCCGGTTCGGGAAAGTCTACATTGCTGAATACATTGGGTTGCCTGGATACTCCGACAAGCGGTGAGTATTTACTTGACGGCATTTCGGTACGCACCATGAGCAAGCCTCAGCGTGCCATACTCCGCAACCGCAAAATCGGTTTCGTATTTCAGAATTACAACTTACTGGCAAAGACAACAGCCGTAGAAAATGTAGAACTCCCCTTGATGTACAATTCCGCAGTATCTGCCGCCGAACGCAGGCAACGTGCCATCGAAGCCCTGCAAGCCGTGGGATTGGGTGACCGGCTGGAACATAAATCCAATCAGATGTCCGGTGGACAGATGCAGCGTGTTGCCATTGCCCGGGCACTGGTAAACAACCCGGCAGTTATTCTGGCAGATGAAGCAACCGGTAATCTGGATACACGTACCTCTTTCGAGATATTGGTACTATTCCAGAAACTGCACGCAGAGGGACGTACCATCATCTTCGTGACACACAATCCGGAAATAGCCCAGTACAGCAGCCGCAATATAGTGTTGCGCGACGGACAGGTTAAAGAAGATCACCTCAATCCGGAAATCCTGAATGCCTCCGAAGCGCTTGCCGCATTGCCTAAACAAGAAGAAGATTAAAACATTATTAATATGAATGGAACCAACCTATTTAAAATAGCCCTCCAGGCACTTGCCAACAACAAGTTACGGGCATTCCTCACCATGCTGGGCATCATCATCGGGGTAGCATCGGTCATCACCATGCTTGCCATCGGACAAGGTTCGAAGAAGAGTATCCAGGCACAAATCTCCGAAATGGGTTCGAACATGATTATGATCCATCCGGGAGCCGATATGCGTGGTGGTGTACGTCAAGACCCCAGCGCCATGCAGACCTTGAAACTTACCGATTACGAAGCTCTGCGAAATGAAACAAACTTCCTTGCCGCTGTCAGCCCCAACGTGTCTTCATCGGGACAACTTATTGCAGGCAACAACAACTATCCTTCTTCCGTGAGCGGTGTCGGTACGGACTATTTAGAAATCAGACAGTTGACGGTGGAGAACGGAGAAATGTTTACCGAATCCGATATACAGACCTCCGCCAAAGTTTGTGTCATCGGCAAGACCATACAAGATAATCTATTCCCCAACGGAGAAGATCCGGTAGGTCGCATCATCCGATTTAATCAAGTACCTTTCCGGGTAGTCGGTGTACTGAAATCGAAAGGTTACAACAGTATGGGTATGGACCAGGATGACGTAGTACTTGCGCCTTACTCTACCGTTATGAAAAGATTACTCGCCCAAACTTATCTCAGTGGTATCTTCGCTTCTGCCCTGACAGAGGATATGACGGACAATGCCACTGATGAAATCACTGAAATTCTACGACGCAATCATAAGTTGAAGGAAAGTGATGATGACGATTTTACTATCCGCAGCCAACAGGAACTCAGTTCGATGCTGAACACCACCACTGACTTGATGACCACCCTACTTGCCTGCATTGCCGGTATCTCACTGGTAGTCGGTGGTATCGGTATCATGAACATCATGTATGTATCCGTCACGGAACGTACCCGCGAAATCGGCCTGCGAATGAGTGTCGGTGCCCGTGGAGTGGATATTCTGTCACAATTCCTGATTGAAGCTATTCTTATCAGTATCACCGGCGGACTTATCGGAGTTATCATCGGCTGCGGAGCAAGTTGGATAGTCAAGAGTGTGGCCCACTGGCCCATTTATATCCAGCTATGGAGTGTATTCCTCAGTTTCGCGGTCTGTACCGTCACCGGTGTCTTTTTCGGTTGGTATCCTGCCAAGAAAGCAGCAGACTTGGATCCGATAGAAGCAATAAGATACGAATGATGATAAAGAAATGAAGAGTTCTTCATTATTTTGTTTATTTTTGCAACAGTATGAAACAAATTCTTTACTCACGGTCGCGCATCATTGAAGCCCTGATACATATCATCGGCTGGGGAATTGTTTTCGGTTTTCCATTCTTGATGATGACACGTAGCGGGTTCACAATAACTTGGGTAGAATATCTGCGGCATGGCAGCGTGGTTCCACTCTCTTTCTTTATCGTGTTTTATGTGAATTACTGTTATCTCATCCCCCACTATCTGTTTGAGGGACGCATCAACAGATATCTGTTACTGAATGTCCTGTTGATAATCTGTGTTACGGCAGGCGTGCACTTCTGGCAAGAATATGCTTTTCAGAATTTTATTAAAGGTAGCGGTAACTCAAGGAGGCATATGGGACCTCCCAAATGGATATTCATATTGCGTGATGCATTCACCATGATACTTACCGTCGGGTTGAGTGTAGCCATCCGACTGAGCGGACGATGGATACAGGTAGAAGCAGCCCGTCGTGAAGCAGAGAAAAGCCGTACTGAAGCAGAATTGAAGAACCTGCGTAATCAGCTCAACCCTCATTTCCTGCTCAACACTCTGAATAACATCTATGCCCTTATTGCCTTTGATACGGACAAGGCGCAATCTGCCGTTCAGGAATTAAGCCGATTGTTACGCCATGTCCTTTATGACAATCAACAAACTTTTGTCGCTTTGGGTAAAGAGATGGATTTTATTCGGAACTATATTGAGTTGATGCGCATACGGCTCGCTTCCAATGTCACCGTAGAGACGCATTTCGAGGTTCGTCCGGATAGTCGTACAGAGATTGCTCCACTCATCTTCATTTCTCTGATTGAGAATGCTTTTAAGCATGGTATATCTTCTACTGAACCTAGTTTCATCCGTATTCGTTTCAGTGAAAGCCACGAAGAAGTACGTTGCGAAATTATCAATAGTTATCATCCCAAAAGTGAAACGGATAAGAGTGGAAGCGGCATCGGATTGGAACAGGTGCGTAAAAGGCTTGAACTGACCTATCCGGAACGTTATGAATGGGAACATGGAGTAAGTGAGAATGGAAAAGAATATAAATCAACTTTATGTATCAGGTATTAAAACAGTATGAATTTAAGATGTGCAATCGTAGACGATGAACCTTTGGCTTTAAACCTTCTGGAAAGCTACGTTCTGAAAACTCCTTTTCTGGAACTTGCAGGCAAGTATTCTAGTGCTGTACAAGCTATGAAAGATTTACCGGACAAACATGTCGATCTTCTCTTTCTCGACATCCAGATGCCGGAGCTCAATGGTCTTGAATATTCCAAGATGGTAGATTTTCACACACGTATTGTGTTCACCACAGCTTTTGACCAGTATGCAATAGATGGATATAAAGTCAATGCCTTGGACTATCTGTTGAAGCCTATTTCATACGTTGATTTTTTACAAGCTGCCAACAAAGCTGTGCAATGGTTTGGGTTGTTGCAACAACCCAAAGAGGTAATTGAAAGTATTTTTGTGAAAAGTGACTACAAACTGGTACAAGTGGAACTTAAAAATATTCTCTATATAGAAGGTTTGAAGGATTACGTCAAAATCTACGAAGAAAATACTCCCAAACCTATTCTTTCACTTATGAGTATGAAAGCCATGGAGGAGTTGCTCCCTGCTTCCCGCTTTATGCGCGTACATCGTTCCTACATAGTACAAAAAGACAAAATACGCATTATCGACCGTGGCTGTATAGTTTTTGGGAAGAGTTACATCCCCATCAGCGATAGCTATAAACAGGTTTTTCAGGATTTCCTGGAAAAGCGTAGCTAAAATCCAGTTTACCATAGATAAATAATAAAATTTGGTCGATTTCTTACAATATCCTATTGCATATTAAAAGATGTTTTTTTACCTTTGCATCGAACAGATAGGAGTTGTGAAACTCCCCCAATAGAATAGTTTAGTTAAGTCTAGTTTAGTTTTTGTGTAAAGCACTTCCTCCGTTGGCGAACGTTGGAAGTGCTTTTACATTATGGTATATAGAGCATTTCCCGTAGCCGGGCCGCTACGTTTTTTTATATGAGTTATTATTCCAATCTATTTTTATTTCCTTATCTTTGAAACTCATAAAATAAACACCAATAATAATTTAAACAAATAAACAATGATACGCAAAATACTGACATATTATACCGAGCGTTTGGACGAGTACTTGTCTGGCTTCCATCACTGTCCTGAAGGAATAGCAACAGTGGAGCAGATAGGTGGCAACACAGAGGAATGCCCCAATAAAATGGTGATGAGCTTGCTGAACGTGGAACGTGAGACTTCCGGTGGTATTTCCGCTCCTGTACAACGACGCGCCGGTGAAAGCTATGTGCGGTTGCAGCCGCCTTTGCTGCTCAACTTGAACGTGATACTGGCGGCAGTGTTCGATAAACGACAGTATGCCGTATCACTCTCTGTACTTACTGACACGTTGCGTTTCATCCAGTCCATGCCGAGATTCACGGTGGAAGGGATGGACTACACGATAGAAATCGTAAGCCTGTCGCCCCAAGACCTGAACAACGTGTGGACGTTGTTGGGCGGACAATACTATCCGTCCGTCGTATGCAAGATCCGCCGCTTAACCCTCGATGCAGGAGAAATCTGTACGACAGGAAAAACGTCAGACAGACCAACTGTGGAAATGTAAATAAAGAAACAGGGATCAATATGAAGTATATGATCGAAAACTTCCTGCGTAGCGTATGGAAACGTAGTGGCTTGGCCGGAACCACTCCTGAAAAATGAAAATTTTACTTATCAGATATTCTTTCAACCTACATTAGTTGGATTTTCCAAATATATTCAGTTATAATATAAAAATCCCGTCCTACTTGTCACAAGCGGGGCGGGACAACGACAAAATTAAATAGGCATTTTGTAGCCTCAGTATATTAAAAATGGGTTAACGAAAAAAAGCACTACGAACAGAACGAAAAAGCCCCCAGCCTGTTAATATGATACCACTCAGTACTAACACAAACGTGCGCCACAACGCACAGCCGAGGGCTTAATGCCTTCCGCTGCGTTGTGGCGCATTTATATCGTACATGAGTGGTACCGCAAAAGTAATAATATAAACTTAATTAGTAAAATGAAAACACTAATTTCTTATTGTGATAATAAATAAACTATCCCTGAAGTATAATATTTATCAGAACTCTATCCCCTTCTTCATTGTTATAGATGAAAAAAATTATACGAAGTATGAAATCTCAAATCTCTGATATCCGAAAAGAATATACGCGTGGGAAACTCACTAAAAGCAACATTTCCAACGACCCTTTCGAACAATTTGCACATTGGCTGGACGATGCCATCCATAGTAGCGAAGACGAACCTACCGCCATGATTATAGCCACTGTATCAACTGACGGACATCCTTCTACACGAACCGTATTACTGAAAGGGGTGGAAAATGAGAAGTTCCTATTTTTCACAAATTACGAAAGCCGTAAAGGACAACAATTAACAGGTAACCCATATATATCCTTGTCCTTTGTGTGGCATAAATTGGAGAGACAGGTACATATCGAAGGGAAAGCTGAAAAATGTACTCCCGAAGAATCGGACGCTTATTTTGCAACTCGTCCTTACAAAAGTAGAATCGGAGCCAGAGTTTCCCCGCAAAGCCATGTCATCGGCAGCCGGATGGAAATTATACGTGCATTTGCTTATGAGGCAACAAAGTTGGCGGGACAAGTAGTGAAACGTCCTGATAATTGGGGAGGATTTGTAGTCACTCCTACCCGTTTTGAGTTTTGGCAAGGACGTGAAAACAGACTACACGATCGTTTTCAATATACACTATTAGAGAATGGAAACTGGGAAATATCTCGATTAGCCCCCTGATTTAACTTTGTAAACTCTATATGCTATAAATAAAACTTAAAAAGAAAAACAAAGCCAGAATGTCACTGTTAGAAAGTAAAAACTCTAAATAAGCTAATTATGAATTACGGAATTAGTATTCTTTTCCGAGCCATACCCTTACTGATGGCTTTGTTTTGTTTTAGCTACGGAACTTTCGTGCTTTATATGGGAGTGGACCCGGCAAAGTATGTCGCCGGTCCGGTATTGTTATCCTTAGGGATGATTTGTATCGCACTATTTGCTACGGCAGCCACAATCATCCGGCAAATTATCCATACATATAGCCCGATAGTAAAATATGCCCTACCTATCATCGGTTACATGGCAGCCATTATCACTTTTATCTATGGATGGGAATACATAAATGGAGCTGCTAGTGCCAGCCATTTCGTAGCCGGACATGTAGTTTGCGGAGTAGCCTTCATCACAGCATGCGTCGCAACCACAGCAACTTCCTCTACACGTTTCACTCTCATCCCTGAAAACTCCGATACAACCGGACACGAGGTACCCCGTAAAGCATTTAACTCCATAGAAGGCAATATTTTGATAATCATCGCCATTATTCTGGCAACTGTTACATGGATATGGACCTTCTGGCTTCTTACGAAAAGCGACACACACAATGCTTATTATGTAGCCGGACACGTCATGGCAGGAATTGCCTGTATCTGTACCAGCTTGGTAGCATTGGTAGCAACAATCGTACGCCAAATACGTAATACATACACACATCCTGAAAAAAGATGGTGGCCTGCATTAGTATTATCCATGGGAACACTCAGTATCGTTTGGGGACTCTTGATTTTAGGTAATCCCAACATTGCCAAATCCTCTATCGGATTTATCATGATAGGATTGGGACTGGTGTGTTACAGTATTTCCAGCAAAGTCATCCTGCTTGCTGCTATCTGGCGAAACACATTCAAACTAGCCAACCGTATCCCGTTAATTCCAATATTTACAGCCCTAACCTGCCTGTTCCTCTCCGTCTTCATTTTCGAGATGGCAACAATACACGATGCCTACTTTGTACCGGCGCGCGTATTAGCCGGCTTAGGAGGTATATGTTTCACACTATTCTCAATAGTAAGCATTCTGGAAAGCGGTACTTCTAAATAGTATCCGCTTCCTTTCCAGCTGCCTGAGCATCAGCAAAGACATCAACATCTAAAGCATGATGCGCCACAAAGGCGGCAGGACCGGTATCACCCGAGTTCAAGATATCACGGACTACATCTGCCTTACTTTTTCCAGTTACAAGAAAGACTATCTTCTTAGCACTGAATATCAGGCATCCTGTCATGGCTATCCGCTGCTGCCCGTTATAAGGATTGAAGCTGACTTCATAAGGACGAAAAGAAGACAGAAGATGTTCTTGTCCCGGAAAGATAGAAGATGTATGCCCGTCGTCACCTGCACCAAGCAACACAACATCAAAAACCGGAAAGCCACGCCACAAAGGTAATGTACGATATACTTGTTCCGAATAACGTTTGGCTTCTTCTTCGGGAGAATGGAATGCGTAGACAGGAAAAACAAATTCATCCGGCATCCTGACCTCATTCAAAAGTAACCTGCTCATTGTACCATAATTACTTTCCGAGTCTTCGAAAGGAACGCACCGTTCATCTACCCAATAGATACGCATCCGTTCCCATGGAGTTTGTTCTTTATACTCATTCGCCCAAATATCAAACATAATTGAAGGAGTAGTTCCTCCGCTGAAAGCAAAATAAAAAATTCGTTTCGGCTCTTGTTTCATCATATCAATGAGATATTTAATGAGCGCATGCGCCGTTTCTGTCGCAGTAGTATAAATGTAACTTTTCATAACTCACAGTATTCGTCTGTATTTGTAAGATTTTTACACGGATTGGTCCATTCAGCATCATGTTCGTGCATCATTACTTCACTCTCCAAAGGCCCCCAAGTACCGATTGGATAACCGTAGAGCGGAACCTCAGGATGTTTCTTCCAATAATTTAAAACAGGATCAAAAAATTTCCAGGAAGCTTCAACGGCATCACTACGAGTAAATAGTGTCTGGTCACCTTGTATACAGTCTTCTATTAACCGAGCATAAGCATCACCGGTAGGCAACCTCCCTAATTCGGAATAGCTGAAGTCCATCATAACCTGCTTCACGTCAAATCCGGGACCCGGAACTTTCATTCCGAACTTCAAGACAATACCTTCGTTGGGTTGCAATCGTAAAATAAGTTTGTTGGCACAGGGGCAATGGCCACCTTCACAATGAAACATCTGATGTGGTGTTTCACGGAAATGTATTACAATCTCCGTTACCTTTGTAGGCATTTGTTTTCCGGTACGGATATAGAAGGGAACACCACTCCATCGCCAATTGTTGATACCGATTTTCATGGCAATATAAGTTTCGGTACGTGAGTCAGGCGATACATTATTCTCTTCTCTATAACCTTTTTTCGTTCCGAAACCAGTGTACTGTCCACGAACAATATGTTCATTCAGGTCTTCCTCCGTAAATGGTGCAAGAGATTCGTAAACTTTTACCACTTCATTTCGGAAATTATCAGCATTGAAGATAGCAGGAGGTTCCATAGCTGTCAATGCCACCAGTTGTATAAGGTGGTTCTGCACCATATCACGCAAGGCACCTGCGCCTTCATAAAATCCGCCACGTTGCTCTATACCTAAATTCTCTACCGCAGTGATTTCTACATAATCCACATAATTACGGTTCCATAATGGTTCAAAAATACCATTGGCAAAACGAAAAGCCAGAATATTCTGAGCAGTCTCTTTACCCAGAAAATGATCAATACGATAAATCTGATGCTCCTCAAATACAGAAGAATAAATCCGGTTTAAATCACGGGCTGACTCTAAATCATACCCAAAAGGTTTTTCAACGATGATACGTGAATGGGGAGTGTTCAGATGTGCTGTCTGCAAATGAAGTGGAATAACGCCATAAAGCGAAGGTGGGGTAGCCAGATAAAACAGAAGATTATCCGGTTCTTTTTCACCTGTCAATTCCTGCAAACGGTCATTCAAACGGCCATATTCCTCTACATCAGCAGGATTCATTGTCAGATAGTTCAGATGCCTACAAAAATCTGCCATCTTTTCTTCAACTTGCTCTTTCGAAGCGATAAACTGTTCAAGTTCTTTCAATATATATGTACGGTAATTATCATCCTCATATTCTGTACGCCCAATACCCAGAATAGCAAAACCATCTGGTATACGTCCATCCTTATATAAAGTATATAATGCCGGCATCAATTTACGCTTCGTCAAATCGCCTGAAGCTCCAAAAATAATCATTACAAATTTATTCATAGTAGTTCCTCTTTACACATTGTAAGTTCCTGATTTGGTATTACCTCCATGTCCGGTCCAATTCTCATGAAAAAATTGTCCACGAAGCTCATCTACACGCTCAAAGGTATGTGCTCCGAAATAATCACGTTGTGCCTGAATCATATTTGCCGGCAACTTGGCCGATACCAATGAATAAAAATAATTCAACGCCGATGAGAATGCAGGTACCGGAAGTTCTTCTTTCATAGCTTGTACCACCAAATGTTTCCACCCAGAGAGCAACTGCTTGATTTCTTCTTTAAAGTAAGGCGCCAACAAAAGGTGTCTCGGTTTATCCTTTACCTCAAAAGCCGCTGCAATATCATTCAGGAAGATACTACGGATAATACATCCCCCACGCCACATACGCGCAATAGAAGCCAAATCCAATTTCCATCCAAAAGTATCGGACGCACGTTGCAACACAGCAAATCCCTGCGCATACGACACTAGCTTAGAAGCATACAACGCAGCATAAATATCTTTCACCATTTCAGGTTTATTGTAAACAACTTCCGTACGTTGGCACACAAATTGCTTGGAAGACTCTTCACGTAAACTCTTCTGGGCAGATAAACTGCGTTCAAAAACTGCTGTAGCAATAAGTCCAAGCGGCATACCCAACTCCATGGCATTGATTACCGACCATTTTCCCGTACCTTTCTGTCCTGCCGTATCCAAGATTTTATCTATCAAATAACCGCCCGTCTTATCTTTATGTCTCAAAATATTGGCAGTAATCTCTATCAGATAGCTACGTAACTTACCTTCATTCCAATGAGAAAAGATGGTACCCATTTCCTCATTAGTCAATTTCAACAAGTTTTTCATCACCCAATAACTTTCGGAAATAAGTTGCATATCACCATATTCAATTCCATTATGTATCATCTTGACAAAATGTCCCGATCCTGCCGGACCAATCCATTGGCAACATGGTGTACCATCCGACGCTTTAGCAGCAATACTTTGCAGAATAGGTTTCACTTCTTCCCACGCACTCTCCGACCCTCCAGGCATAATGGAAGCACCGTTGAGCGCACCTTCTTCTCCCCCCGATACTCCGGCACCTACAAAACGAAAGCCTTCCTTTTCGGTTAACGCAACACGACGGTTGGTATCTTCGTAATTCGAGTTACCACCGTCAATCAGAATATCTCCCGGTGATAAATACGGGAAAAGTTGTTCCATCAGTTCATCTACCGCACTACCGGCACGAACCATCATCATTATTTTGCGGGGGGTAGCAATAGAAGCTACAAAATCTGATATATCTGTAAATCCCTCGATACTTTTTCCTTTGGCGCGTCCATTAATGAAACGCTCAACCACTCCTTCTTCCACCCTCGGGACAGTACGATTATAAACAGATACCATCCAACCTTTATCTGCCATATTCAAAGCTAGATTTTCGCCCATCACGGCAAGACCTATAAGTCCGATATCCGTTTTAGTTAATTTCTCCATATACTTGTAAATTTTGTCTTTATAGTTGAAACAAAAAGCTAGTACTATTTGTTCGTATAGTTTCAGAAATAAATACATATTTCTTTAATGAACAGATATAACATCCATTTCTTTAATAAATAAGCATATATTTCTAAATAAACTATTTTAATCAAACATACATGTAGTTTGTAGCGATAACAAAAAAGGATGTGTCTCACGACACATCCTCTCCACTATTAATTTGGTATTATGTTAAAAAGGACTGTTCTCTTACCAAGCCCAGTCATTTTCGTTATAGGTACTCTCCACTTCCTCCTCTATCACATCAGGCAGATTACAGAAGAAGTCAAGCCCTGTTTTTTCTTCAAGTTCGTCAATACTTACAGCACATTTCTTTAGTTCATTGACTGACGGGCTACCAGATAAATACTCTTGATGTTCCATCCAAAAACCAATCGCATGCCAAATATCACCTTTTTGTGATAGAATAGCCATAAAATAATATTTTGGACAAGGCAATCCATGAATGGTAAGTCCATTCTCATCTGTAGAAGGCAGTTTACCATCTCCACCTTTCTTGGTAGCTGTAAAATCTTTCAATAATTCATTCAACGTACCACCCTTAGCCACATATACCTTATCATACGTAGTAGGAATAGCGCGTCCCCATTTACGTATCTGGTTCTCCAAAGCTCCCCAGTATTGCCCATTGAATGAAGGAATCATAGGCGATATATTACTGAAATAGAAAGTTTGGTCATTGGCTTCCTGAGTATAGAGACGGTCGGCAGAGCCACAAAGGTGTCCACGATCAAATCCATCATTCTTATGTTGGTCATTGGTTACTTGCATTTCAACAGGCAATTCCGGATCAACAAAAAAGTTCTTCCCACGTTCTGCACCTTCTTTACAAGTAATTTCATCAAAATTGAAAGCGACCCAGGTAGAATGTTTCATTGTCGGATTCCATTCAAGACCATAATTCAACACTTTTACATTGCTCACTGTCACATAGTGATCTACATAATAATTGGCAGCATTCAATCGAGGCATCTCATAGTTGGTTACCGATACTCTATCCGTAGCAACATTAGCATTAACATTTTCACTTAAGTCGCGATCCTTTGTACCGGCTGCAATGTATTCTATACCTACATTATTACCTTCAATATAAGCTATACGTACTTTTAAGAAACTATATTTCGTAGCACTTTTACAACGTGCCCAATAGTTCTTTCCACTCACAACCTCAATAGTTTCTTGCCAAACTTGATCAGCAGGAACTTCAGTCATTGCAGAAAGTTTGCCATCGACTCCCGGAACAAAACGCCAAGCATTCCCCACAAACTTCTTTTCTTTCAAATAGAAAGGTTTGTCAAATCCGTCGGCCTTGAAAACGCTAAATCCATCGGCGTAGTTTTCATAACCTTTCATTACCATTGTAGATGTCCCTTCCTGGGTAGTCTCAATGTAGCCATAAGGTAAAGCATCGGAGGAATCTTCACACCCTCCGAGCCATACACTTATAAGCAAAAGCAATATATAAGATAATTTCTTCATTCTAAGCTTTTGTTTTTTCTATCCATCATTATTCTTGAATAGAAAGATTTTTGATTTCAACAGTAGCGGCAGCTTTTTCATCGCTCTTATATTGGAAAGCAATACGGATCTTTTGATTACTATAATCACCCAATTCACAAGGATCTACTGTAACAAAACTCCATGAATCCTCCACAGGCCATCCTGTTATTGTCAAATCAACCCAAGTGGCTTTTGTAACATCATCCACATAATCAGTAGATAGTTTTACCACAAAGTAATCTGAAACTTTATTACCTTTTAAATGATTTATAGCAGCATCAAATCTCAGGACAGGTACAGCCGCTTTTTCCAAACTAATCTCAGGTGACACAATCCAACTTTCTGCTTTCTGGTTTTCGCCATTATAGCCTGTAGCTTTCCAACCATAAGACCTTTCAATGGACCATACCTTTGACAATCCTCCCAATTCAATATCCTGAATAGTAAAACCACCATCATTACCACCAAGCAAAGTATTTTCATAATATACTTTTGCTTCTATCCACTTATCATTACTTTTCACAAACAACATACGGGCAGGCATATCTGTAGCTGTTTCAAGCCAAGCAGCACCATCATAAGTAAACTCGGTAGCAGCAACAGTAGTTTTCTTTGCAGAGGAATCATAGTAATAATATACAGCTACCTTCTTGTCATCTGCCTTAACATAGGGATAAGCCTTGGTTAAGAAAATAGGCAATGTAACAGAAGGATTACTGATTGAGTTGTATCCCATCGGTTCATAATCTGCCGGTTGCAATACTACAAGATCTGTATTTTTATCAGTCGGTTCATAAGCAGTCCAAGTCGCAGTTGTAGCATCATAACGATAAACAGCAGAAGTATTAGCTTTTACAGCAGCACGGGTAGAAGCAAAAGTAGCAAGAGCCAATTCGTCTTCTGAGATTTCTTTATAAAGATGTACATCTGCATAATAACCTTCCACCTCATCAGTTAAAGTCAAATTCTTCACTTCAAATGTAGGTCCACAATCTGAAGTACTCTTATATACAAATGCTATACGTATTTTTTTGCCTTTATATGCAGACAAATCAATATTACCAGATTCCACAAAATTCCAGTTTTTCCCTTCCGGCCAAACAGGTACATTCAATGTCTCCCACGTGGCAGTAGCTACATTATCTTTATAATCAGAAGAAATCTTCAAATCCATGAAATCTACACGGTTATTACCATTTAAAAAATTAAGCGCATGTTCAAATGCCAAAACCGGTGTATTTGCTTTATCTAAATCCACTTCAGGAGATACCAACCAACTTTCTGATGGATAAGAAACCTTATTTATCGTAGCAGATACTTTCCAGCCATAATCAGCCGTATTACTCCATACTCTATTCAAAGGTTCATTCATGGTTACATTTTGCACTGTGAACCGACCAGTATTACCCATGAAAGACTCATTCAAATAAGAACCGGATTTTGAGCCCGAATATGCCCCATACGAATAAGAATTTCCATCTACATAAAAATTCAATTTTATGGTTTTATTTTTTTCTACATTGATAACAGATTTCAAATTATCCGTTGCTTTATCAGTAAATACCCAATCACCTCCTTTTTCCTGCATAGAGGCAGACAAATTGAAAGTATTATAATCCCCGGACATATAAATATATTTCCCGTCCTGACGCTTCAGAGAATAACCTTTATCTGTAGGGGTAATCGTCAACACATAATCAGTAACATCACTTGTGATGAGTCCGTCGGCAACAGTCACTGCTTCGCCTACCATATAACCATAATTTTTTGTTTCATCCTTAAGCTTTCCAAAAGGAATGAGATTGGCATTTTTATCCGGAGAAAGAATTACATAATTACCACCTGCTTCATCTACTTCTTTTACCAACTGATATACTTTTTTCGGTTCTGGTTCCGGCTCCGATCCACCGCCCGTACTCGGTTCCGTTTCAGAATAAGCGTAGTTGACCAAAAGCATATCTCCATTTTTAGCATTTGGATTAGCCGCAGCAAGAACTTCCGGTATCATCTTCACTTTAGCAGGAGAAATGTATAGTGCATTCACCTTATCGCCCCACACTGATTTATAATCCTCAGAAGTAAGATCATAATCTTTGATTCCATTAAAATCAGCCATATATTCAGGCAAATTTTCTGCATTTTGATAATTCACCAATACTTTTGACTTATTACTTAAATAAGGGAAAACAGAATCAATATAGGCAGGCAAATACCATGCAGCGGGAGCTTCTTCGGTAAAGAAACCGTTGCTGGTCAACTGATCCAAAGCTTTTAGAAAAGTTTGCCCTTCAGGATCTTTAGAAAGAGCAAGTTCTCTATTTGCTTTCAGTGTAGCAATCTTTTTATAATTGGCTTTCACTAAAGTAATCGTATCGTTTCGGATATCCTTAGCATGGGTATACTCATCGTATCCCGGAAAATTGTCTTCATTATAATCGCAACCTGCCAACAACAGCAAAGATGCAAATAGCGTTCCTAATAAAATATTTTTTTTCATAATCTGTCTTGGTTTAGAAATTAAACTTCAGTCTTACAGAATAAGTACGTCCAAAGCCATAAAGTACACGTGTCGCCGTCTCCCAATCGTGGTTCTTGCCATCGTAAGCATCAGCAATATATTCTTGATCAAGAACATTATTAACATTACCACTCAAAGTAGCACGTATCTTACCAAAATCGAATGTATAGCTAGCTCCTAGGTCAAAAGTATTATAAGACGGTATCTGCCATGGAGCACTAATCAAATAGGGCTCTTCTTGTTTAGCTTCCCCTGCATCAATTTCATAATCGGCAAAGTTACGTGCATAGAAATTCCAGTCTGCACTTACACGCAGATTTTTCATAGGACGTATATTCAATCCTAAAGCAGCTGTTGTTTGTGCAGAACCACCTACAGATACGTTGTCCATCTTAATTTTATATTTATATTGTTCAGCAGTAGACATATCAGTAACCACTCCTCCACGGGTATCTTTCATTATCTGTCCTTGCGCATTGAACAAATAGCCCGAAGCATCACCATTCCAACGCCAATCACCCCAAGAGAACATACCTGTCACTTCCAGCCAACGCAATGGTTTAGCAGAAAAATCAAGTTCAATACCCATATGATTTGCATTAGCACCTAACATATTCATAGTCCAACGCTCTTTAGTATCAGTAGAAGTTCCGGAGTCATACAGTGCTTTATCAATCCATTTTGTATAATAGGCATTCAAATTCGCGCTGAAAATACTACTACGGAAACCATAACCTACTTCAAACGACATGATTTTTTCATTCTTGGCATCCGGATTACGTTCATGTGAAGATTGCGAATTAATAAAAGTATTCTGGAACATCGGAGCACGACTAATATAACCGGCATTGAAGAATACATTATTATTGTCATCAAGATTATAATTTATACCACCCTTAACATTTCCTGCCAAATAATTCTTTGCGGAAGATTTCGCTTTATCTTTACTATAATACATACGATCATAACGCCAATAACCCGTATTAGAAATACCACCAGAAACAAATGCGCTTAATTTATCTTGGTTATATTCCAACTGTCCAAAAACACCTTCGTACATCACAAAACCATCATAATCACGATATACGACATCACCTACACCCAACTTCTCATTAATGTATTCGGGTGTACCACCTACCGGATTATTAGCAGCCAATACATTTTTACGATTATATGAGTCCACAAAATATGAGCCACCGAAAAGGTCGGTTATCACATTTTGATGCAGTCCTTTATAATAACGTACATCAATACCACCATAAAAATCGAAATATTCACCAAATTTGGTTGTATAAGTAGAAAGCAAACCATACCACATGTGATCATTCATCATCTTGCTCATAATCATCTTAGAACCGGTAGTACTTTCTGCGTTCAATGCTTCTACGGCATCATAATCGAATGTACCATCAGGACGACGAAAATCATTATTCACCAATCCATTACTTGCCCCATACCATTTATTTCTATATTCGCTATCACCAGTACCGCTATAGCCATTACCTCGTCCAATAGATACATAAAGAGCTGTACTCAAACTTGATCTATGATCGATCTGCCATAAATGATTCAACGAAATTTGAGGTTTATGATAAGAATTACGAGAAGAATTATAAGCCTTTCCATTACGATAACCAAATGTAGGATTATATTTATAAGGACTATCATCACCCATATATTGTTTTACACGTTGCCATTCCTTAATAGTAAGGCCATTTTGGTTATTACGTTGATTGTGCCACTGTGGAGCGCCAAAAGCTGTTAAAGACAACTGATGATTATCATTGATACGCTTGGCAATACTAGCAAACCAAGTATAACCTTCCGATTCAGTACCCTGAATATATCCGTCACGCCAATCTTTACCACCCAATAAAGTGAAAGCCCATCCATCTTTTGACAAACCAGAAGAAACGCTAAACAATATTTTGTTATAACCATCATTACCCATAGCATAAGAAACAAAACCACCTTTTTTAGCATCTGTAGTCTTTGTTATAACATTCTGCGAACCTCCTACAGAAGGTGAAGCTATTTTACTGGCACCCAATCCACGTTGTACTTGTATGCTGGAAGCAACATCAGACAAACCAGACCAGTTACTAAAATAAACTTTCTGATTTTCCATACCGTTCATTGGCACGCCATTAACCATCATTGCCACATTCTCACTCTTGAAACCACGGATATTTATTTTAGAGTCACCAAAACCTCCGCCATCTTTAGTCACATAAACACCCGGAGTCGACTTTAATATTTCAGGAAATTCTTGCGAACCCAACCTTTCTTCAATAAATACAGGATCAACAGTAGAGACCGCAACTGGAGTTTTACGTGCAACAGCTATGGACGAAGTGATAGTTACGTCTTTCAACATCACCGCATCCGGTTGCATCTGTATAATTCCTAAATCTACAGAAGCTCCCTTCTGTGTAATCTTCTTCTTCAAGTCCTTGTAACCAATATACTTGAAAAGTAATGTGGCATTCGAAGCAACGCTTTGCTTGAAATAACCATCAATGTCAGTCACCGATCCTTGTGTAGTTCCCTCTACCATTACGGCAGCGCCCACTAACGGCTCGCCCGTTTCAGCATCAACAAGCTGACCTTTCACTGTAGTCTGAGCCCATGCAGCGGCACTGAATACCGACAGCACTGCAACCAACAGAAATTGAATTAGATGTTTTCTCATAATTCTGCTTTTAGTTAATAGATAGTGTTAATTAATAATTAAAAACGTTCTTAAGTCGCAAATATAGTATATTAAAATCAGATAATTATTACAAAAGTGCTACATTTTTTCAAGTTACTAAAGCATTATTGAGACTTTTTTAAACAAAGAAGCCCCGCTTTTTTTTTGCGGGGCTTTCTTTTTGTCACAAAAGCGACTATTTCTCTTTCAAACAAGAACTAACCACTAGTCATTCATCAACTTTCTATAACGAACTCGGGTAGGTTCTTCTCGTCCCAAACGTTTCAATTTATTTTCCTCATATTCCGAATAAGAACCTTCGAAAAAGAAGACGTTAGAGTCACCTTCGAAAGCAAGAATATGGGTACAAATACGATCAAGGAACCAACGGTCATGACTGATAACGACAGCACATCCGGCAAAATCTTCAAGACCTTCTTCCAAAGCGCGCAAAGTATTCACATCAATATCATTGGTCGGTTCATCGAGAAGAAGGACATTTCCCTCTTCCTTCAAGCAAAGAGCCAAGTGAAGACGGTTACGCTCACCACCGGAAAGTACACCACAAAGTTTCTCCTGATCGGCACCGGAAAAGTTAAAACGCGACAGATAAGCACGTGCATTAATATCACGTCCTCCCATACGGATTAGGTCATTACCACCGGAAATCACCTGATAAACACTCTTATTAGGATCAATATCCTTATGTTGTTGGTCCACATAAGCCACTTTTACAGTCTCACCTACTTCAAACTCCCCGCTATCCGCAGTTTCCAGTCCCATAATAAGGCGGAAAAGAGTAGTTTTACCAGCACCGTTAGGGCCAATGATTCCGACAATACCGTTAGGTGGTAACATAAAATTAAGATCATCGAAAAGAAGCTTATCACCAAATGCCTTAGCCACATGCTTAGCTTCAATCACCTTATTACCCAAACGAGGTCCATTAGGAATAAAGATTTCCAGTTTCTCCTCTTTCTCTTTAACATCTTCATTCAACAATTTATCATAAGAATTCAGACGCGCTTTTCCTTTTGCCTGACGAGCCTTAGGAGCCATACGTACCCACTCTAACTCACGTTCCAAAGTTTTGCGACGCTTGCTGGCAGTTTTCTCTTCCATTTCCATACGCTTGGTTTTCTGTTCAAGCCAGCTGGAGTAATTACCTTTCCAAGGAATACCCTCACCACGGTCCAACTCAAGAATCCATCCCGCCACATGATCAAGAAAGTAACGATCATGAGTAACAGCAATAACTGTACCTTCATATTGTTGCAGGTGTTGTTCTAACCAATCGATAGACTCGGCATCAAGATGATTGGTAGGCTCATCAAGCAACAATACATCAGGTTTTTGAAGGAGTAACCGACAAAGGGCTACACGACGACGTTCACCGCCGGAAAGATATTCCACAGGCTGGTCTTCGGGAGGACAACGTAAGGCATCCATAGCACGTTCCAGCTTGCTGTCAAGATTCCAGGCATCAGTAGCATCAATGATATCCTGCAACTCTGCCTGACGAGTGAACAGTTTGTCCATCTTGTCCTGATCTTCATAGTATTCAGGCAAACCAAATTTCTGATTGATTTCTTCATATTCCGTCAACGCATCCACAATAGGCTGAACACCCTCCATCACTACTTCCTTCACAGTTTTAGTCGGATCAAGATATGGTTCCTGAGCCAAATAGCCCACTGAATAACCGGGTGAGAACACCACTTCTCCCTGATAGGATTTATCCAATCCGGCAATAATCTTCAGCAAAGTTGATTTACCGGAACCATTTAAACCTATGATACCGATCTTTGCTCCATAGAAAAACGAAAGATAGATATTCTTCAACACCTGCTTATTGTTCTGCTGAATGGTTTTGTTTAAGCCCACCATAGAGAAAATAATTTTCTTATCGTCTACTGTTGCCATGTATTCTAAATGATTAATATTAATGATTAATAATTTTATTGAGGGCAAAGATAAGAAAAAAAGCGAAAATCCTTTGCATCTTACAAAAAAGTATCTATATTTGCACCCGCTTAACAGCAACAAGGTTTGATTCGCTAGCTCAGCAGGTAGAGCACAACACTTTTAATGTTGGGGTCTTGGGTTCGAGCCCCAAGCGGATCACCAAAGGATCAGAGAGTTACACTTATAGTAACTCTCTTTTTTTATGCTTAAATTACAATAGTTCACATGGTTCAGTCAAACCGATAGTTAAACAAAGAATAAAAACAACTGTTAATGTAACGTGCTACAAATCAAAAGTTTTAAAGAATGAAAAATTACCGCTTATGGTGAGAAGCTGTAAGAACGGGAAGAAGAAGTACATAAGTTTAGAAATTTCTGTCAATCCTGCACATTGGGACTTCAAGAAGAACCTGCCTAAATCCAAGTGTCCACTCAAACCTCGAACAATTGACAACTTCAAAAGTTGTATGGAAATGTATTTAGTTACACAGATTACATACCGGAAGATTAGAACAGTTCATACGAGTATCTTATTTTTCTTTCTAAACAGGTTGTATGCTTAAATATTCCATATACAAAAATGAATGTACAACTGAAACAACACAAGTAATCAAGAATTACCCATTTATCAACATATAAGCGAACAAATGACATACGGAACATGCAGATTTGTACAAAAATACAACTTTTATATACTACATAAAACTACAATGGTGAATAAAACACATAATTTTGACATCACGATTTATTCATTATTTAAAATATTGGTTATGATGAAAAAAAACTATTTATTAGTACTAGTATTATTACTATCTGGAATATTATCTACTGCTTGTAAATCTCCGGAAAATACTATCAAATTCGCTATTATTTCTGATTTGCATGGTCCTGATGTTCCCGATGGGCAAAAACGTTTAGAAACTTTTGTTAAGGTAGCTCAAAAAGAGAAAGTTGATTTTATAATCAACTTAGGCGATTTCTGCCGCCTAGATAGTACCAGTATGACTTTTTTAACTATTTGGAACTCCTTTAAAGGTAATAAATACCACGTAATGGGGAACCATGATGTAGACAAATATACGGTTACCGAATATATATCAGGAATCGGAATGCCAGAACGTTACTATTCCTTTGATGAAGGAGAATTTCATTTTATCGTATTAGATGGAAATAATTTATTCGATGGCCAAAAATATACGCACTATGCAAAAGGTAATAATTATAAAGCGAACGAAAACATGCATGATTATATAGATGCCCAACAACTAAAATGGTTGGAAACGGATTTACGAAGAACAGATAAAAAATGTGTATTGTTCTCTCATCAGAGTATTGATACTTTTCTGAAAAATGGAGCAGAAGTACGGACTGTCCTGGAAAATGAGAATCAACATGCGGGTTTTAAAAAAGTGGTTCTGGCATTCAGCGGGCATAATCATAGTAATTATACTAAAGAGATAAACGGAATAACATACATGCAAATAAACAGTGCATCGTATGTATGGATAAATCGCTTTTCACAAACAGAAAAACGTTATTCAGAAGAAGTCAATCGGAAATACCCGCTTTTGAAACATTCTATTACTTATGACCAACCATTATATGCTATCGTTACCCTAAACAATAAAAGAGCAAAAATAAAAGGAAGTGAGGCCCATTTCATACCTCCTACCCCAAAAGATTTGAACATGAAAGATTCTATAGGTGTTTTCCCTTTAGTTTCAGTGATAGAAAATAAGGTTATTGATATAGAATAATTAATACCACTTTGCCACAAAGTCCCTTCGTGGCAAAGTGGTATGTTTATATCCATTTCAACATCTATCCTACTTTTTCAAAAGCTGTTACGATTTTATTTCATGCTTTCCATAGTTTTTCACTCTTATTAAACGGAAGTAAAATTTACTCCACCTCCAAATACAACACCCTGCTTGAATAATCATTCTGTTTATGATAGTCCACCCTATGGCTATAAGGTATCTCCAGTCCGTTCGCCATAAGGTAGGCACCACTGAATGTTTTTCCCTCATAGCTCAGGGGAACATTATCAATGCGATTCAATTCATGTATCCGGTACTGCTTTTCAGGACTAAGCCCCGCCATCTTGACACGAGGTAAATGTTGGTTGACGAAATGCTCGGTTTTCCACCAATAAAACACCGCCTTGTCCTTTTCGGAGCTGACGTACATCAAAGATGCCACACCTTGCCGGTCATATGGAGACATCAACCTATAAATATCACCCAGTTGCACTACCGGACGAATTGTTTTATATTCAGCAATAGCTTTCTTACAAAGATCCTTTTCCTCGCCGGTCATGTTCTTGGGTTGAATTTCCATACCGAGACGACCGCTCATTGCCACATCGATGCGGTATTTTAACGGAATGGTACGGAAAGTCTGGTGATTGGGAGCGGCACTGATATGCGACCCCATCGCAATGGCAGGAAAGAAATAAGATGTCCCCCACTGCATATACACACGTTGTAAGGCATCGGTATTGTCACTTACCCAAAACTCATCGAAATACGGCAAAATACCGTAATTAGCACGACCACCACCGCTGGCACATGCCTGAATGGTTATGTCGGGATATTTGGCACGAATACGTTGGCATACTTTCTCAAAACCACGATGAAACTCGATATACAGATGGCTTTGATTATCTTTCGTCAGATATTGGGAACCATGATTCAAGATGGACATATTGGCGTCCCACTTAATATAGTCTATTTCCGGATAGGAAGTCATCAGACCGTCTACCACACCGAAAATAAAATCCTGTACAGCAGGATTGGCAAGGTCGAGCACGACTTGTGTACCCCCACGTCCTAGTACAAGGTCACGTTCCGGCGCTTTAAGTACCCAGTCGGGATGTTGTTCGTACAATTCACTGGCAGTGTTCGCCATTTCGGGTTCAATCCAAATACCAAACTTGATACCATGTTTCTTCGCGTCACTCAATAACCCTTCAATACCCTCAGGAAGTTTGTTCTTATCCACTACCCAATCGCCCAAAGAAGAAGAATCATTCTTACGCGGATACTTATCGCCAAACCAACCATCATCCATCACGAAAAGCTCACCACCCATGGAAGCGATATCGTTCATCATCTGCCCCATCCCCTGCTGATTGATGTCGAAATAAACACCCTCCCAGCTGTTCAGAAGGATTTTCCGGGGTGTAGTACCATGCGCCAGTTTATGTAACCGTGCCCAACGGTGAAAATTACGGCTGCTTCCGCTCAAACCTTCGTCACTGTAAGTCAACGCAAGTTCAGGCGTACGGAACAACTCGTCCTTTTTCAATGTATAAGCAGAATTTTCCTCATTGATACCGGCAAAAAAATGATGGAATTCATCGTCGTGAGTATCGATACGGAGCTTATAGTTACCGCTATAGCAAAGAGCCGCACCAATAACGGTACCTTCGTTTTCCTGTGGCTTGCCGTCCAGTGAAAACATCACTTCGGCATGAGCAGTATGAGAGTTACGCACACCGTCTTTATTCTTAATCACTTTCATGCCGGGTTCCAAAGGTTCCTGAATCAACCTGCCTTCGTTTGCCCATGAACCATAAAGATGGGACATCCAAACGTCTCCCCGGCGTATCGGTAGGTAAGCGGATGCAAACTGACTGAGTACTACCGGCTTCTTCTCCTGATGAGAAATCTCCGTCCAAGTTTCAATGACATCGGCATCCTGCCAAGCTCTGTAGCATACATTGACGAAGAAAGAATAAACCTTGTCTTTCAGTTCAATGATGGTTTTTACGGCATTATTTTCATTTCCGGTAGTCACTTTCACTACTTCCAGTTGCAAAGTCATGTTACCATCCGGATGCTTCACGGCGAGCGCCACTTCCGTAGGACAATTCAGGCCATAAACCGGATAAGCCGTTTTCGTTGCTTCAACGGCTTCGATGTTCTGCAAATCAGTTTCAGAAAGTCTATTCCCATAATAAAGGTATTTCAGTTCGCCTCCGACAGGCGCCGATAATACCAGTGAGGTCTTGGGAGTAGATACACATACATTCTGAGCAGGCAAACTGCCCACGAGCAACAACGCTCCCAGAAGTAAATTCATTCTTTTCTTGAGGTTCATGTTTTTCTTGTTTTAGATTATTCATTACGATTGCCGCAAAGATAGGCGGTTCCCCCCAAAAATATTAGTATTGTTTTATCATATCCTTATATTATTTTCTACTGACTACCGTACCCGTAGCTTGATTAGTAGGCATCACCAGTACTTCAGCAATCTGGATATGTTCGGGCACAGCGGCAGCAAAATATACCACTTCTGCTATATCATCCCCGTCGAGAGGGCGTATTCCCTTGTATACATTGTCGGCAGTTTCCTTATCCCCACGGAAACGAACGACGGAAAAATTTGTCTCCACCAATCCAGGTTTGATGTTCGTGACACGTACAGGCGTATCTACCAAATCTATTCGAAGTCCATCGGATAATGCCTTGACGGCAGCCTTACAAGCGCAGTACACACTTCCACCCGGATAAGCATAATCTCCGGCGATAGACCCCATATTGATAACATGCCCACGACCACGTTCCACCATACCGGGAACCACCAAGCGTGTCATGGCAAGCAGGGCTTTTACATCGGTATCAATCACGATATCCCATTCATCAAGATTGCCTTCGTACTCTTTATCTACCCCGATAACAAGACCGGCATTGTTTATCAGTATATCAATCTCCTTCCATCCGGCAGGCAGGGTATTCAAGGCAGTCTTGGCAGCTTGACGGTCGCGCACATCAAAAGGAAGCAGATAAACATCTGCATGATATTTTTCTTCCAAATCTTTCTTTACGGCATTCAGTTTCTCAACGTTCCGTGCGTTCAGGATCAACCGATAACCATTCATGGCAAACTTACGTGCACACCCCTCTCCTATTCCCGAGGAAGCACCCGTGATGAATACAATCTTCTTTTCCATTTTTATAGTGTTATTTAATATCAATATTATCTACAAAAGTAAAAGTTTTGTAGTTCAAAACAAAAGAAGTACAAAATCAAAATATTATCATTTTGATTTTTCCTATTTATTTTGCCGTCTCGTAAAAAATGTCGAATTTTGTAACATTAAAAATAACTATAACAAAAACTAATCATAAATGAAGAAAGCTCTTATCTCCGGCATTACCGGTCAGGACGGTTCGTTTCTGGCAGAATTCTTATTACAAAAAGGATACGAAGTACACGGTATCATGCGTCGTTCATCCTCTTTCAATACAGGACGTATAGAACATCTATACTTCGATGAGTGGGTGCGTGATATGAAGCAACAACGCACTGTAAACCTGCACTATGGTGACATGACAGACAGCAGTTCACTTATCCGTATCATCCAGCAAGTACAGCCGGACGAGATATATAACCTTGCGGCACAAAGCCACGTAAAGGTATCTTTCGATGTACCTGAATATACTGCTGAAACAGATGCGGTAGGAACACTGCGCATGCTCGAAGCAGTACGTATCCTCGGCATGGAGAAAAAGACAAAAATCTATCAAGCTTCCACCTCGGAACTGTTCGGAAAGGTGCAGGAAGTGCCGCAGAAGGAAACAACCCCATTCTATCCGCGTAGTCCGTACGGCGTGGCAAAACAATATGGTTTTTGGATCACCAAAAATTATCGCGAAAGTTATGGTATGTATGCCGTGAATGGTATTCTCTTTAACCATGAGAGTGAACGTCGGGGTGAAACTTTCGTGACCCGTAAGATTACGCTGGCTGCTGCACGTATCGCACAGGGAATGCAAGACAAGTTATATTTGGGTAATCTCGACGCCCGTCGCGACTGGGGATATGCCAAAGATTATGTAGAATGTATGTGGCTCATCCTACAACACGACACTCCGGAAGATTTTGTGATTGCCACGGGAGAAATGCATACCGTACGTGAATTTGCCACGCTGGCATTCCGTGAGGTAGGCATCGAACTTCGCTGGGAAGGTGAAGGAGTCAATGAAAAAGGTGTCGACGTAAAAACCGGCAATGTACTGATAGAGGTAGATCCGAAATATTTCCGCCCGTCGGAAGTGGAACAACTCTTGGGCGATCCGACCAAAGCAAAGACCCTGTTGGGTTGGAATCCTCGCCAAACAAGTTTCGAAGAATTAGTAAAAATCATGGCGCAGCATGACATGAAGTTCGTGAAGAAACTGTATCTGCGTTCAAAGGAAGAATGAATTTAACCGAATTAAACATCAATCATGGAAAAAAATGCCAAAATATATGTTGCAGGACATCGCGGATTGGTAGGTTCTGCCATCTGGAAAAACCTGCAAGAAAAAGGGTATACCAATCTTGTCGGCAAAACCCATAAAGAACTTGACTTGCTGGATGGCGTTGCTGTACGTCAATTCTTCGATAAAGAGCAACCGGAGTACGTTTTCCTAGCCGCCGCCTTTGTAGGAGGTATCATGGCTAATAGCATTTATCGTGCCGACTTCATCTATAAGAACTTGCAAATCCAACAGAATATCATCGGTGAAAGTTTTCGCCACAACGTGAAGAAATTGCTCTTCCTGGGTAGCACTTGTATCTATCCGCGTGATGCCGAACAACCAATGAAAGAGGACGTGCTCCTTACCTCTCCGCTGGAATATACCAACGAACCGTACGCCATCGCCAAGATTGCCGGACTGAAAATGTGCGAAAGCTTTAATCTGCAATATGGTACCAACTACATTGCCGTGATGCCCACCAATCTCTACGGTCCCAATGATAACTTTGACTTGGAACGTAGTCATGTGCTCCCTGCCATGATCCGCAAAGTGCATCTGGCACATTGCCTAAAGCAAGGCGACTGGGATGCCGTGCGCAAGGATATGAACAAGCGTCCGGTAGAAGGGGTAGACGGAAACAGCAATAAAGAAGAGATATTGAATATCCTTGGTAAATATGGCATCAACGAAGAAGAGGTAAAACTCTGGGGTACGGGAACTCCTCTCCGCGAATTCCTTTGGAGTGAAGAAATGGCGGATGCCAGCGTTTTCGTCATGGAGCACGTGGATTTCAAAGATACCTACAAACCGGGTGACAAAGATATCCGTAACTGCCATATCAATATCGGTACAGGCAAGGAAATCACTATCCGCCAACTGGCTGAACTAATCGTTGCCACTGTGCGTTATCAAGGCAAGCTCACCTTTGACAGCAGCAAACCTGACGGAACCATGCGTAAGCTGACCGACCCTGGAAAACTGCATGCACTGGGATGGCATCATAAAATTGATATTGAAGAAGGCGTACAACGCATGTACGACTGGTATATGAATGAATAAACTCAAGTATATTCCGGTATTACCGGCACTCATACTCCTATTGTGCGGCAGCCATGTAACTGCAACAGCTGCCGCCCCTGTTACTTATTCAGTCCACGGGAAAGTGATAGACAAACGTTCACGACAACCCGTCTCCTATGCAAACGTGATTGTTGTGGGCATATCAGGAAAAGGTGCTTCTGCCGACTCGCTCGGTATATTCCGCATCGAACAAATACCACCGGGGATATACCGTTTCGAAGCTTCGAGTTTGGGCTACACCACGGTGCAGACTCCCGAATACATTGTTTCCACTTCAACTCCATCTATCGAGATAGAAATGGAAGAGAACGAAAATCTGTTGTCAGCAGTTGTCGTCACGCCTTCTCCTTTCCGGCGGAGCATAGAAAGTCCGGTCAGCATGCAGGTCATCGGACTGCAAGAAATAGAGAAAAGCCCCGGAGCCAATCGTGACGTATCCCGTATTGTGCGCGCTTATCCGGGTGTATCCTTTTCCCCTATCGGTTATCGTAACGACTTGATTGTACGGGGTGGCTCTCCCTCCGAAAACCGTTTTTACATGGACGGGATAGAAATTCCCAATATCAACCACTTTACCACGCAAGGTGCTTCGGGTGGTCCAGTGAGTATCGTCAATTCCGACCTGATACGCGAAATTACATTCTACACCGGAGCATTCCCCGTCAACCGTTCCGGTGCGTTGAGTTCCGTTCTCGATTTCCGGCTGAGAGACGGCAATCCGGACAAACAGACGTTCAAGGCGACTATCGGTGCTTCCGAGGTTTCACTAAGCGGAGCGGGCCATCTGGGAAAACGTAGCACGTATCTATTCTCCGCACGCCAATCGTACCTTCAGCTCTTATTCAAGGTATTGGGACTTCCTTTCTTGCCCAACTTCATCGACGGGCAGTTCAAGCTGAAAACCAAGTTTTCCGAAAACAATGAACTTACCGTACTTGGTCTGGCAGGAATTGACAAGATGAAACTGAATACCGACGAGAAGGGTGAGGATGCGGAATATCTGCTCAGTTACCTCCCTACCATCTATCAAGAAACGTTCACTGTAGGAGCGGTATACAAGCATTATGCAGGGAAACATGTGCAAGCATTTACACTGAGCCATAATTATCTGAATAACCGTAACCTGAAGTATCGCAACAATGATAATTCTTCGGAAGACAACCTGACCTTACGCCTGCGTTCCATAGAACAGAAGACTACTTTACGTTTTGAAAACCAGACCCGCTTGGGACAGTGGACTTTAAAAGAAGGTGGTGAACTGACCAATTCCATTTATACCAACAACACCCGGCAACTGCTCTACAGAAATTCCGGCGAACTGTCGGTCTACCATACTTCACTCAATATCTTCGGATGGGGAGCATTCTTTGCTACGGACTATACTACAAAGGACAATCGCCTGTCTGCTTCCATCGGTATCCGTATGGATGGCAACACTTACAACCGGGAAATGCAGCAGTCGTGGAGACACCTCTCTCCCCGCCTGTCCGCTTCATATAAACTTTCGGAGCAGTGGACACTGAGCGGTAACGCAGGACTCTACCATCAACTGCCACCATACACAGCCCTGGGATTTAAGAACAATGAGGGTATCTATATAAATAAGGGCTTGAAATACATGCAGGTATTGGAAAGCAGTGTCGGACTGGACTGGCATCTGCATGACCGCATTATGGTTTCGGTAGAAGGTTTCGTCAAGCGATACAGCCGTATTCCGCTTGCGCTGAGAGACAATATTCCACTGACATGTCAAGGTAATGACTATGGCGTAGTGGGTAATGAAGCTCTTGCATCCACCGCCAACGGTAGAGCCTACGGTGTGGAAACCATGTTCCGGTGGCAAGTATCCGGTAAGTTTAATCTCGTTTCTTCTTTTACGTTCTACAAAAGTGAATATCGCAGCCACGCAGGAGCCGATTATATCCCATCGGCTTGGGATAACCGATTTATACTCAATATGAGCGGTACGTACAACCTGCCAAAGCGTTGGAGCATAGGCAGTAAATTGAGTTACATCGGCGGTGCTCCCTACACGCCTTACGATGAAGAGAAGTCATCGCTTGTAGAGGCATGGAATGTTCAAGGAAAACCTTATTACGACTACTCCCGCTACAATAAAGAACGGTTTCCCAACTTTACCCAGATAGATGTGCGGGTAGACAAATCTTTCTATTTCCGTCGTTATATGGTAGGCTTATATCTGGATTTACAGAACGTTACGGGCAATAGGCTAAAACAGCCAGATGTAATTATGAGTACGGAGATCATTGAAAATCCTTCGGCACCCATCAGTGAACAACGCTACAAAATGAAATATCTGAAACAGGAAAGTGGTACAATACTCCCCACGCTAGGAGTAACAGTAGAGTTTTAGCAAATTAAAGCTATTTTCCTTATAAAAGTTTGCATTCTATATATAAACCTTTATATTTGCACAAATTTCAACTAAATGTGCAATTAATATCATGAAACAAAGTTTTATTGCCTATATAGAAAACAGTATAAAAGAAAATTGGGACTTGGACGCTCTGACAGATTATAAAGGAGCTACCCTACAATATAAAGATGTAGCCCGCAAGATAGAAAAGTTACATATAATCTTTGAATCAAGCGGCATCAAGAAAGGTGACAAGATAGCTGTCTGCGGCCGCAACAGTTCACATTGGGGAGTGACATTCCTTGCCACACTGACATATGGCGCAGTAATCGTCCCTATCCTTCACGAATTTAAAGCGGATAACGTTCATAACATCGTCAACCACTCCGAAGCTAAGCTTCTGTTTGTAGGTGACCAGGTATGGGAAAACCTGAACGAAAGTGCCATGCCATTGTTGGAAGGTATTATGCTGATGACGGACTTCTCCATCCTCGTTTCACGCAGTGAAAAATTGGACTACGCGCGTGAACACCTGAATGAAATGTTCGGTAAGAAATATCCCAAGAACTTCCGTAAGGAACATATCGCTTATCATAGAGACCAACCGGAAGAATTGGCGGTTATCAACTATACATCCGGTACTACCAGTTACTCCAAAGGTGTTATGCTGCCTTACCGCAGTTTATGGTCGAACACAGCCTTTGCCTTCGAAGTGCTCCCGCTGAAAGCCGGAGACAAATTGGTATGTATGTTGCCGATGGCACACATGTACGGACTCGCATTCGAGTTCCTGTACGAGTTCGCCGTGGGGTGCCACATTTACTACCTGACCCGCATGCCGAGTCCGAAGATTATTTTCCAGGCATTCGCCGAGGTGAAACCGAACTTGATTGTAGCAGTGCCGCTCATCATCGAAAAGATCATCAAAAAGAACGTACTGCCGAAACTGGAAACACCAGCGATGAAGTTGTTGCTAAAAGTGCCTATCATCAATGATAAGATAAAAGCTACCGTACGTGAGCAGATGATACAGGCCTTCGGAGGTAATTTTGCCGCTGTCATCGTAGGAGGTGCCGCTTTCAACCAAGAGGTGGAACAGTTCTTGCGCATGATAGACTTCCCATACACCGTGGGCTACGGTATGACGGAATGTGGTCCTATCATCTGTTACGAAGACTGGACTCGCTTCAAACCGGGATCTTGTGGTAAAGCTGCTCCCCGCATGGAGGTGAAAATATTATCTCCCGATCCGGAAAACATCCCGGGCGAAATTGTTTGTCGCGGACCTAACGTAATGTTGGGTTATTACAAAAACGAAGAGGCTACCGAACAGGTACTCGATAAGGACGGTTGGTTACGTACCGGTGACCTCGCCTTGATGGATACTGAAGGTAATGTGACCATCAAAGGCCGTAGTAAGAATATGCTTCTCGGTCCGAGTGGTCAGAACATCTACCCCGAAGAAATTGAAGATAAGTTGAATAACATGCCATATGTCGCCGAAAGTATCATCGTACAACAAAACGAGAAGCTTGTCGGATTGGTTTATCCGGACTTTGATGACGCCTTTGCACACGGACTTCACAACGAAGATATAGAACGTGTGATGGAAGAAAACCGTGTGGCACTGAATGCGGAACTACCTGCATACAGCCAAATTTTCAAAATGAAAATCTATCCCGAAGAGTTTGAGAAAACCCCAAAGAAATCAATCAAACGCTTTTTATATCAGGAAGCTAAAGGATGAGAAACAAACTATTATTATCCGCCGCCTTGTTTCCATTGTACGGAATGGCAGAAGAAGTATGCGATATGCCACAAGGCAGTGTAACGCATGCTGACAAGACACGTCCCAATATCATTTTATTCCTGGTGGACGACATGGGATGGCAAGACACTTCCCTACCTTTTTGGACACAACGTACCAAGTATAATGATACGTATCACACTCCCAATATGGAGAAGTTGGCAGCTCAGGGAAGAATGTTTACACAAGCATACGCATGTAGCATCAGTTCTCCAACCCGCGTCAGCCTCTTTTCGGGGATGAATGCAGCCCGTCATCGTGTCACCAGTTGGACATTGCGTAAAAATACTACCCATGAACAACCGGATTCCATTATGATTTATCCAGAATGGAATGTAAATGGTATTTGTCAGGAACCGGGAGTGGAACGCACCACGCAAGTCACCTCGCTTGCACAATTGCTTAAAAATAATGGGTATCACACTATACATTGTGGAAAAGCTCACTTCGGTGCCGAAGATACTCCGGGTGCCGACCCATTGAAGATGGGATTTGATGTGAATATCGCGGGACACGCTGCTGGTTCACCTGCCAGTTATTATGGTACGGAAAACTTCGGTAATAAGCCGGACGGTAAAAGTCCATTGGCTGCCGTACCCGGTTTGGAAGAGTACCACGGAAAAGATATATTCCTTTCCGAAGCTCTCACTATAGAAGCGGAAAAAGCATTGGACACCGCGCAGAAGATTGACAAGCCGTTCTTCCTCTATATGGCGCATTATGCCATACATACGCCCATACAGCCGGATATGCGTTTCTATCAGAAATACATCGATGCCGGATTGCCTCCGGTGGAAGCGGCATACGCCACGCTTATCGAAGGAATGGACAAGAGCCTGGGAGATATCATGGACTATCTGGACAAAAATAACTTGACGGAGAATACAGTCCTGATTTTCATGTCGGACAATGGAGGACTTGCCGCCCACACACGTGCTGGACAACTGCATATACAAAACTATCCCCTGAACAGTGGGAAAGGTTCTGCCTACGAAGGTGGCGTACGTGAACCGATGATCATACGCTGGCCTGGTGTGGTTACTCCCGAAACAAAGTGTAACCACTATCTGATGATAGAAGACTTCTTCCCTACTATTCTCGAAATAGCAGAAGTAGAACATTATAATACCATCCAGCAGCGTGACGGTATCAGCTTTTTGCCTCTGCTCACCGGTAAAGGTAAAATGAAAGACCGTGACATCTATTGGCATTATCCTCATAGTTGGGGTCCTTCGGGACCAGGTATCGGCGCTACTTGTTCCATCCGTTCGGGCGACTGGAAGTTGGTGTATTATTTCGACAGTGGTAAACATGAGTTATTCAATATACCTGCCGATATCAGTGAAAAAAATGATGTGGCCGGAAAAAATCCGACGCTCGTCAAGAAATTATCACAGAAATTAAGTAACTATCTTCGGTCTGTGGATGCACAACGTCCCATATTACGTGCCACTCAACAGTTGGCGCCTTGGCCAGATGAAACTTTTAAATAACATGAAACGTATCTTTCTGCTCATTCTGCTTTCCTTGTTGTTTGCAGGGGAAATTTATAGTCAGAACAACATTCAGAGTTCCATAAAAGAGAGACACAACCACCCTCCTAAACAGCGTGTTCCACAAACAGATCATGGTCCTGTGGGTATCAATATTTCTCTTTGGAAAAATATCTCAACCCAACGTACAGATACCATAGGCAGTACTTGCTTCAATCTCGGTATTTTTTCATCCATGAACCGTTTGAATGGTTTAGGAATGAATGTTTTGAGTGGTGTGGTAGGCAGAGATATGAACGGCATGCAGATGGCGGGAATATCCAATATGGTGGGCGGTAGTATGCGAGGAGTTCAGATTGCCGGTATTACCAATGTCAACGGTAACAGTTTGAGCGGTGTATCCATATCCGGTCTGGTAGGTATTACAGGAAATTATGCACGGGGAGTCGTATTGTCCGGATTAGCTAACATCACGGGAGATAACAGCCGTGGTGTCATTATCGGTGGCTTACTGAATATCACAGGAGAAGAATCTGCAGGGGTCCAACTCTCAGGACTTGCCAATATTTCGGGAGGTAGTTTCAAAGGGATCAATATTTCCGGATTGTTGAGCGTAGTGGGTGATGATATGAAAGGGCTTCAAATAGCAGGTATAGGCAATGTAGTAGGCGGTACAGCTACCGGAATACAACTTGCTCCACTCAACGTTGCCCTCCATGCAAAAGGTCTGCAAATCGGACTTCTGAATTACTATAAAGAGAGTTTGAATGGTTTCCAATTAGGTTTAGTCAATGCCAACCCACAAACTAAAGTGCAACTTATGGTATTCGGCGGTAATACCACTAAACTGAATGCGGCCGCCCGCTTCAAGAACAAACTATTTTACACCATTCTAGGTGCCGGTTCTCCCTATCTGGATTTCAGTGATAAGTTCTCTGCCGCTTTATTCTATCGTGCCGGATTAGAATTACCTCTTTATGAAAGATTGCACATCAGCGGAGATTTAGGCTACCAACACATCGAAACCTTCAAGAATAAGAACCACGGTTATCCCGCCCGTCTCTACTCATTGCAATCACGCATTAATCTTGAGTACCGATTGACGGATTATTTGGGTATATTCGTTACCGGCGGTTATGGATGGGACAGGTATTACAACAGAAGTTCCAACTATGACAAAGGAGTGATTGTAGAAGGTGGAGTGATATTGTTTAAATACTAAATAGCCATTTATCTCATTGTTTCTCTTTTATAAATCCCGTTCTATACGCTACTAGTAATTTTTTCAAGTCCTGGATTTGTGTCACAAGTACTTTGCCTTTATCCGTATCTTTCACCATCATACGCTGTGAATTGAACTCGATAACAAATGTGGTAGACTTAATATCCTGCCCTTCCTCTATTGCCTTCTGGCGACTTTGGAAAGGTTCGTGCTGTACCAGCTGCAAACCATGGGAATGATACACCAATGTATAACCCGCAATACCGGTTTCAGGCTGATAAGCTTTAGAGAAACCGCCATCAATCACCAGCAACTTACCATCGGCTTTGATAGGTTTCTCACCCTTAATGGTTTTTACAGGCACATGACCGTTAATGATATGTGAATGGGGTCCTGGTTCTACACCAAACTCAGTCAATATATTATCGCAGATATCCGCACGATTACGCAAAGTATAATAATACCCTTTAGTCTCTTTATGCAGCTCCTTATCGGCAACAAAGTAACGTTCAAAGGTAGCCATCTTATCCTTGTCGAATGATGGTGCATTAGGGCCACACCACATATACCAGACATAGTCCAAGGCAAACAGTTTTTCTTTAGAACCATCCTCATCGAAATAGGCTGTACGTATCAATTGATCAGTTTTTTGCAACAATTTATACCCCCAATATTCCTTCTTTCCGATACGTACATGCTTAAAACTACCATCCTCATTCAGAGGTACGGAAGCATGATATAGCAGGTTACTGTTACAAACCAGATACATACCACCGTATGTAAACAGGCACCGCATATGTTTTTTCAACTTCTCACTATTCATGAACGAGGCATGGATCTTATCTACCAATTCCTTTTCCTCATCCGACAAGCGGTAAGGATCCGCAGGATCAACCGTCGGGAAGTTGGTATCACGCAACTCATATTCCTTACCTTCGTACATAAATACTCCACGCTCAAAATCAATCCTATGCAATAACTTCCGGCTTTCCATATTGAACTCAGAACGACGGCTGATGATATCCGCCTCCAGTTTCAGTTGAATAACCGTAATTGCCTTATGCATCTGAGTAATCAGACGCAACGTCTTTTCATTGTATTCCGAGTCGGCAAAATTCATCTTCGGAGCAAAGATTGTACAAGGATCATCACCGTATGTATCCATAGCAAACGTAGCAAGGGGTAACAGATTGATACCATAGCCATCTTCTAACGTTGCCAGATTGGCATAACGCATGGACATGCGGATAACATTGGCAATGCAGGCATTATTACCCGATGCAGCTCCCATCCACAAAATATCATGATTTCCCCACTGAATATCGAAGTTATGATAATCGCAAAGCGTATCCATAATGATATGAGCGCCCGGTCCACGGTCATAAATGTCACCAACAATGTGCAAAGAATCAATCGTCAGACGTTGTATCAAATTACACATGGCAATGATAAAATCATCGGAACGTTTTGTAGTAATAATGGTACTGATAATTACATTGATGTAAGCGTGTTTGTTCGGTTCTATACTCGATTCGTGCAACAACTCCTGAATAATATACGAAAATTCTGCCGGAAGTGCCTTACGTACTTTAGAACGTGTATATTTAGAAGAAACATTCTGGCAGACTTTCACTAATTGGTTCAAAGTAATCAGATACCAATCATCCAAATCTGTTTCATGCTCTTTTATCAATTGTAACTTCTCCTCCGGATAATAAATCAAAGTACACAGCTCTTTCTTCTCGCTTTCACGCAAGGTATGACCAAAAATCTCATTCACTTTCCGTTTCACAGCTCCCGAAGCATTCTTCAATACATGCTGGAAAGCCTCATATTCACCATGAATATCAGTGAGAAAATGTTCTGTACCTTTCGGCAAATTCAGAATAGCTTCCAAATTTATGATTTCCGTACTGGCATCAGCGATAGTAGGAAAACTACGTGACAACAGTTGCAAATAGCGCAGGTCACTGACAATACTTTCAGGAGTAATGGTTCCCATGATATTATTTACGATTTAACGATTTACAAATTACGATGAAAGTTACTTTATTTAAAATCACTCTGAAACTTTAATTCTCAACTTCCAATTATCAATCTCTTACTATCAATTATCAACCAAGCAAGAACATCAACAACACTTGCGCAATAATCACACGCAAAAACATACACAATGGATAAACCGTGGCATATGCCACAGACGGATTATCACCGGGTATCGTATCATTGGCATAGTTCAATGCCATCGGGTTTGCCATACTTCCACACAACATCCCCGCCATCGAACCGAAATCAATTTTCATTATCTTAAATGCGATGACACCCATAATCAACACCGGAATTACCGTCAGTCCGAAACCTATGGCAATCCACAGCAAACCTTCCGGACGGAATACCGTATCGAAGAAATGAGCACCTGCATCAAGTCCCAAACAAGCCAGATAAAGAGATAACCCCAGTGCACGTAACATCAAATTGGCGCTCCGTGTAGTATAAGTTACCATATGCATTCGCGGACCAAACGTACCGATAAGAATGCCTACAATGATAGGACCACCTGCCAGACCGAGTTTCACCGGAGCACTGATGCCCGGAATAGAAAATGGAATAGCCCCCAAAGCCAACCCCAATATGATACCCACAAACACTGCTACCAAATTCGGTTCTTTCAAGCTCTTGATGGCATTTCCTAATACTTTCTCCACATTTTGAATGGCAGCAGCCTCACCCACCACAGTCAAGCGGTCACCCAATTGCAAAGTTAATTCTGCCGTAGCCAGCAATTGTACACCACTACGGTATACACGACTGATATTAATGCCATAATGATTACGTAAATGCAATGAGCCCAACTTCTTACCATTTAACTCAGGACGCGTCACAACAATACGCTGCGAAATCAATTGGCTGTCAATAGCATTCCAGTCGATATCCTCCTTATTCCAATCTGTATGTTCCTGTTCACCAAAAAGTACAGTCAGCGCAGGCGCATATTTTTCGGAAGTGATAACCAGCAAACGATCACCCTCCTTTATCACTTTTTCGGAAGTCGGGATACTTACATTACCATCCCTCCACAAGCGGGAAATCACAAATTTCTGATAACTTAAACTTGCTATCTCTTTGACACTTTTATCAAAAATAGCCGGATTGTGCACCTGAAAGGCAGCAATATAGGTTTTATTCTCGTCATCTTTCTCTTTGAGTTCCAAATCTTCCTTACGTGCCAAAGCCTTACGGATAGCCAACACAGCAAGAATAACCCCTACCACACCCAACGGATAAGCCACTGCACATCCCAATGCCGGAGTACTGGCTTCCAACCCCATTTGCTTCAACGTTTGCTGAGCCGCACCTAACGCCGGCGTATTAGTCGTAGCTCCACAAAGTATACCAACCATATTGGGCAAAGAAATGCCAAATCCGTAACTACCCAGTACTGTGAGCAATGTACCTATCAGCACCACGCCCAACGCCAACATATTCAGTTGTACTCCTCCTTGACGGAAAGAACTGAAAAAGCCCGGACCAACTTGCAGTCCCAACGCATATACAAATATTACCAATCCGAAACTTTCCGCATAGTTCAACATCTGTGGATTAATGGACAACCCAAAATGCCCGGCAAGGATACCTGCAAAAAAAACAAACGTCACACCGAGAGATATACCACAGATATGCACTTTACCCAGTCCCAATCCGATAGCGGAAATTAATGAGAGTACCACCACCGCCTGTAAAGCGGAATGTTCGACAAACAAACTATATAGCCAATCCAATGTTTTACAGTTTTACCGTTTATGCCTACAAAGATAGGAAGTATCCTTGTAGGTTGAAAATAAAAGCATAAAAAAAGCGGTCACCCCATTAGGTAACCGCATTAATATCGTTTGTAGTGGATACGAGAATCGAACTCGTATTGCATGCGTGAGAGGCATGTGTCCTAACCGTTAGACGAATCCACCGGCTTTCCGGTTTAGTACACCCTCAGGGATTCGAACCCTGGACCCACTGATTAAGAGTCAGTTGCTCTACCAACTGAGCTAAGAGTGCAAAGAGCGGAAGCTGGGGGATTCGAACCCCCGGTACGGTTACCCGTACGTCAGTTTAGCAAACTGGTGGTTTCAGCCACTCACCCAAACTTCCTTTTTATTAACCAACATTCTTCTCAAATGCGGTGCAAATGTATGGCAAACTTTTGGACTTTGCAAATCTTTCTCACATATTTTTTTAAGCATTTTCCGATAAAAAGAGGTAACACATTAACAGTCAAATTCTAATAGGAAGAAAAAAAATGAGAATTTACAAATCATAAATCTACAAATTCCTATTTCTTGATTTGTATCAATCCTTCTTCTTTCCTCTTTCTGTACCTTTGCGCGATTTTTCATCACAGCACGTTCCAAATGATACAACAGGAAAGTTTAAAGAAACGGCTTGCTAAACTGGCAGCCCCCATCTTTATAGAAACACTTCTCATCATGATGCTCGGTGCAGTCGATACCATCATGCTGAGCCGACACTCAGACAACAGTGTTGCCGCCGTAGGTGTCGTCAACCAGATTATCATGCTTACATTCCTAGTATTCGAAGTCATAAACCTCGGCACTTCCGTACTTTGTTCCCAATACTTGGGTGCTAAACTACAAAAGAAGGTAGTACAAGTTGTAGGTGTCTCTATCATCGTCAATCTGGTGGTCGGAATCATTGTCAGTCTGCTCCTGTTTTCCTGTGCCAATCCCATTCTCCGTCTGATGGGGCTCACTCCCGAACTGATGCAAGACGGTCTTGACTATATGCGTATTGTAGGTGCCTTTGCTTTTTTCCAGGCACTTTCACTCACTCTCTCCGCCTCTTTACGTAGCGCCAACAAAGCTGTATATCCCATGTTAGTAACTGTTGTTATCAATATCCTTAATATAATAGGTAACTATTCACTTATTTTCGGGCGATTCGGTTTTCCTGAAATGGGTGTGGAAGGTGCTGCCATTTCCACAGCTTTCAGTCGTGGTGTATCGATGTTGCTCCTATTTATCATCCTGTTCCGCAAACATATTCACCGTTTTCCGCTTGCCTACTTTCGCCCGTTTCCATGGATGGAATTGAAAAACTTGATGAAAGTCGGATTACCTTCCGCCGGAGAACAATTATCGTACAGTTCATCTCAGGTTGTCATCACCTTCTTTATCAATATGCTGGGAGTAGAAGCACTCGCCACCCGTACCTATTGCGTCAATATCATTATGTTTGCCTACCTGTTCAGCATCTCGATGGCACAGGGCGGTGCCATCTGCATCGGACATCTGATAGGCGAAAAGAAACCGCATGCAGCCTTTCTGATGGGTAAATACGTCATGAAAAAATCTGTGATGATAACCGTTATACTCTCATGCATCCTCGCATTTTTCGGTCATATCATCTTTAGTTGGCTCACTTCCAATCCCGAAATCATACACATGGGCGTCACTATTCTATTCATCGATATAGTTCTTGAAATAGGCCGCCCTATCAATATTTTCGCCACCAACGCCCTGCGTGCGGCAGGCGACGTCAACTATCCGTTCTATGTCGGGTTGGTTGTGATGTGGAGTATAGCGGTCGGCCTCGGTTATCTTTTCGGTATTCCTTTCGGATGGGGTATCTGTGGCATGTGGGTGGCTTTCTTACTGGACGAAAATATCCGGGGGATCATCTTTGTACATCGATGGTACAGTATGAAGTGGGTACATAAAGGCTTCATTAATTACTAATACAAAAAACATCTTTTTTTGCACCGGAAACTAAAAAATAGTATACTTGCGTCATCATACGCAATATACTTCAATATGGCAAGCTTTAATTCACAATTAGTAATCAGTAATTAAACAAAACCTCTATCTTTGCAGGTAAAACGAACTTTAACCGATTTGGCTGTATGGATACACTATTAAAGGAAACTGTAGATGCTGCCGTTAATTCCCGTTATCCTGGGATGGCTCCCGAAGGTAGAAAACAGATAGAAGAAATTCTTATCCGTAAAGAGGTACAAAAAGGCGAGATCCTGCTGAAAGAAGGGCAAGTCAGCCACAATATGGTTCTCGTCGGTAAAGGTATGTTGCGACAGTTCTATTACAAAAATGGAAAAGACGTTACCGAACACTTCTCTTACGAAGGTTGTATCATCATCTGTATTGAAAGCACGCTGAAGAAAGAGCCAACCCACCTCATGATCGAAGCCCTTGAAGACAGTGTAGTCTATCTGTTGCCTTACGACAAGCTGATGCTCCTCACCGAAGTTTCCTGGGAAATCAACATGTTCTATCGCAAAATACTCGAATATTCACTCATTGTCTCACAAATAAAGGCTGACTCCTGGCGGTTCGAAACGGCACGCGAACGCTACACCCAACTGATGCAGCACCAGCCGGAAGTCATCAAACGAGCGCCTTTATCCCATATCGCATCCTATCTGCTGATGACGCCCGAAACACTGAGCCGGGTACGTTCGGGCATACTGTAGGCCACCCATCCCTGTCTAAAACTCCGGATACCGGTAACACAACCTGTATTTCCATGAAAAACAGAAAAAAACGGTTATCTCTACGGGCAAAATATAGGGTTCTTTGCATGGTGAGCGGTAAAACCGTAGGTGGTCAAGCGTTATTTTGCCGGATTATCCGGGGCTAAAAAGGGCAACGGATAAGTAGCAAATCTTTCTCTTAGCCCTTCATTATCCTGCATTTTAACGATTTGGAAAGGTATATAAGAATTTGGCTTAACTCTCCTCAATACCAAACACTTACTTTATTTATCCAAATTTTGCCGTTTTTTTGCGAGTTTTCCTATCTTTGAACCATTGGAAACAGCCCGGATGCGGGGATACGCCCAGGTTCTCTGGTTGTGATTTGCTTTCATTTTAGTATCTTTGAACCATTGGAAACAGCGGAAGTGTACGGGTCCATATTCGCCACACGTTGTGATTTGCTTTCATTTTAGTATCTTTGAACCATTGGAAACAGCAGAAATTGAGAGGAGAAGGACAAAACATAGGTTGTGATTTGCTTTCATTTTAGTATCTTTGAACCATTGGAAACAGCGAATAGCGTAATCTGTAGCATTAACTTTTGGTTGTGATTTGCTTTCATTTTAGTATCTTTGAACCATTGGAAACAGCGCTTAGCAGGTAGAGGAATAACAAGAGGACGTTGTGATTTGCTTTCATTTTAGTATCTTTGAACCATTGGAAACAGCGTTATGAAATGAAGATACTTCATCTCAAGAGTTGTGATTTGCTTTCATTTTAGTATCTTTGAACCATTGGAAACAGCTAAGCTGCAAAAAGATGCTCAATCACTTTCGTTGTGATTTGCTTTCATTTTAGTATCTTTGAACCATTGGAAACAGCAACCGGAAGCTATGGACATAATAGAAAAATGTTGTGATTTGCTTTCATTTTAGTATCTTTGAACCATTGGAAACAGCTCATCCAAAAGTCAGAACGTTCAGTAAGGAGTTGTGATTTGCTTTCATTTTAGTATCTTTGAACCATTGGAAACAGCTAATCCAAATGGAACTATAATATCTTTAATGTTGTGATTTGCTTTCATTTTAGTATCTTTGAACCATTGGAAACAGCCTTGATACGTAAATACAGACCCAAACAATGGTTGTGATTTGCTTTCATTTTAGTATCTTTGAACCATTGGAAACAGCAAAGAGAATAAATATTACGTTCTCATAGCGGTTGTGATTTGCTTTCATTTTAGTATCTTTGAACCATTGGAAACAGCTACATGGCAGAAATTAAGGATAACGAAACTCGTTGTGATTTGCTTTCATTTTAGTATCTTTGAACCATTGGAAACAGCGTAGCCAAATGCTGGTAAAAGAGCCAAAAGGTTGTGATTTGCTTTCATTTTAGTATCTTTGAACCATTGGAAACAGCTTTCTACCGTTAGCCCTCCGCAGTATCTCGTTGTGATTTGCTTTCATTTTAGTATCTTTGAACCATTGGAAACAGCTTTGTTCAACGCAAAACATTCCGCATTGGTGTTGTGATTTGCTTTCATTTTAGTATCTTTGAACCATTGGAAACAGCATTATCACATATCTGAGCGTATCCATTTCAGTTGTGATTTGCTTTCATTTTAGTATCTTTGAACCATTGGAAACAGCGTACAAGGTGATGAAATTATCAGAAGCCACGTTGTGATTTGCTTTCATTTTAGTATCTTTGAACCATTGGAAACAGCCTTAGTTTGACGGGATATTTCCTCGTCCGTGTTGTGATTTGCTTTCATTTTAGTATCTTTGAACCATTGGAAACAGCATAAAAAAACGTTTGAGAGGACGTTTGGGTGTTGTGATTTGCTTTCATTTTAGTATCTTTGAACCATTGGAAACAGCGAAAAAATTTACGAAATCATCAAAATCGTAGTTGTGATTTGCTTTCATTTTAGTATCTTTGAACCATTGGAAACAGCAACATCATCAACACGTTCAATTTCAGCTTCGTTGTGATTTGCTTTCATTTTAGTATCTTTGAACCATTGGAAACAGCCAAACGAATTTGTTATCACAGATGTAGTAAGTTGTGATTTGCTTTCATTTTAGTATCTTTGAACCATTGGAAACAGCTTATAGATTGGGTAGGAAGTTTATTTAAGGGTTGTGATTTGCTTTCATTTTAGTATCTTTGAACCATTGGAAACAGCGGAAATTCAATCCAAACTTTCATCATTTAGTTGTGATTTGCTTTCATTTTAGTATCTTTGAACCATTGGAAACAGCCAAAATCTTGAAGAACAGCACGAGTTTTGTGTTGTGATTTGCTTTCATTTTAGTATCTTTGAACCATTGGAAACAGCCTAAAGGTACAGTAGAATACGCTGCTGCTAGTTGTGATTTGCTTTCATTTTAGTATCTTTGAACCATTGGAAACAGCGTACAAGGTGATGAAATTATCAGAAGCCACGTTGTGATTTGCTTTCATTTTAGTATCTTTGAACCATTGGAAACAGCCTTAGTTTGACGGGATATTTCCTCGTCCGTGTTGTGATTTGCTTTCATTTTAGTATCTTTGAACCATTGGAAACAGCATAAAAAAACGTTTGAGAGGACGTTTGGGTGTTGTGATTTGCTTTCATTTTAGTATCTTTGAACCATTGGAAACAGCGAAAAAATTTACGAAATCATCAAAATCGTAGTTGTGATTTGCTTTCATTTTAGTATCTTTGAACCATTGGAAACAGCAACATCATCAACACGTTCAATTTCAGCTTCGTTGTGATTTGCTTTCATTTTAGTATCTTTGAACCATTGGAAACAGCCAAACGAATTTGTTATCACAGATGTAGTAAGTTGTGATTTGCTTTCATTTTAGTATCTTTGAACCATTGGAAACAGCCACAAGTAGCGGGATGGGTAGAGCCTATGTGTTGTGATTTGCTTTCATTTTAGTATCTTTGAACCATTGGAAACAGCATTCAAATTATTAGGTTGGGCTTCTTTTTGTTGTGATTTGCTTTCATTTTAGTATCTTTGAACCATTGGAAACAGCAATTGAAGATAGTGCGCCAATCATATACACGTTGTGATTTGCTTTCATTTTAGTATCTTTGAACCATTGGAAACAGCGCATAATGGTGAAACAACAGAGTAAAGACAGTTGTGATTTGCTTTCATTTTAGTATCTTTGAACCATTGGAAACAGCTAACATCATGCGTAATGGTGAAGCAACAAAGTTGTGATTTGCTTTCATTTTAGTATCTTTGAACCATTGGAAACAGCGAGCGTGCCGCCATTGCATACGGCTGTACCGTTGTGATTTGCTTTCATTTTAGTATCTTTGAACCATTGGAAACAGCTGACTATATATAATTATTTGATATGCAAACATTTATACACAGTATTAGAATCTAAAAAAGGATGCCGTTTCCAAGAAAAAATCCCGCTATTATGCGGGATTTTCTTTTAAAACAGCTCCAATTGTTGTCCGGGAGTGTTCACATCTACTGTCTTTTTGCCATAGAAAAGCTCTATATTTCCAAATTGCTTGTCCGTAATGCACATAATTCCAACATTTCCATGCTCCGGCAAGAAGGATTTAACTCTTTTTATATGTACCTCTGCATTCTCACTACTTGCACAATGACGAACATATATAGAGAACTGGAACATGGTAAATCCATCCCTTTGCAGATTTTTTTTAAAGTCCGCATACGCCTTTTTATCCTTCTTTGTTTCGGTAGGCAAATCAAACAACACTAGCACCCACATAATGCGATATTCACTAAACCGGTCCATTACATCTCCGGATAAGATATTTTGCGCAATTCACCACTGAAACATTTATATAGAGAAGCTGTAGTCTGTCCCACAGCCACCATCAAGGGACTACGCTTCCCTGAAATAACAGTTTCTAATATAGGAATTGTCAATAACCTCGCTTTCTGTTCTTTCGTCAACTCACTACAATTCAATCCTTCTTCTTTGAACATGTCATATACCAACCTATCCACATACGGACGATAGGGTTCCATTATATCATCTGCCAGACAATAAGCATTATAACGATTATGGTGATGTATCCCTAAAGTAGGTAAAAGTCCACTTGTAACCAGTCCACGGGCAACAACTGCCCGCAAAATGGCATACCCATAATTCAACAGATTATTGGGAGGAATACCTTCTCTATCTCTTGTAAAGCCCTCTATCTTAAACAAATTCTTCCAATAATAAGCAGCTGCACGAGCCTCCAAGTTATCCGGATCCCCACTCTTCACATCGGCAGCCCATACCTTCATACACTTTATTTCTTCTCCGGCACACTCACGCAATGCCACTGCCTGATTTTCTATTTTGGCTTTTATTGTTTGCTGCCAAAGTTGCTTCATTAATGGTAAAGAAGCACCAAGTTGATGACGAAACCTTTCGTTCTGTGTAGTATTTCCATATAAAGGAAGCATTAAGCCAACCGGCATACTTTTAGAATCGCAAGTTATGACTGCACAATTATTTTCAAGCAAAGCCTCCAACACTCCCGAAGTAATGGTTATCTGCTTATTGTCCAATACCACTACTCCAATATCTTCTATTGGTTTAGTTATCTCAGACATTTGCTTGAATCTTTCAGGCAAAGTGCTACTTTTAACCACTTCCGGTAATTTAATTACCAACTGGCCATTTTTTAAAGACAGATAAACCGGATTTCCAAAATAAAGTGTCTTCTTAATCATAGCATATAGATTTTACAATTATTCATTCATCATTTTCAAAGAAAGGAAGTTCTAAAGTATCATCCTGCTTATCGGAATCCGATAGAAAATTTTCAGGAGAGACAACACTTCTACCCAACTCTTTTTCGGCTTGCTCACGAGCCACCCCAGCAACGTTTCCGCCACGCTGTGCCACTTGTTTATTTTTGGTAAATGTATCCGGTTTTTCTTTTTGAGATATTTCGGTAGTAACACGTTCACCAAGCATCGTAAATATCAGTTCCAAATCGGACATGTGGTCACGAAGATTCTGATTTTTCTTTGTCAGTCCTTTATACATCTTATAGTCTGAGGGGGTCAGCCCAAACGTTGCTTTAGATATTTCTGCCGTAAGAATAGCATAATCACTTTTTTCCGTAATTCCCCTTTCCTTCCACTCATCCGTCAGATTCTGACGAATGGCAATACCTCTCAAACGTTTGTCAATCCAGTCCTTGGGATAACCTTTCTGCTCATAGAGTTCTTTCATACGTTCCTGAGCCAATTCTGGATTCTCAATTTCCTGTACACGCTCATACCCCACTTGTGCCAGCCAAAGCTTGAAAGGTTCAGCCTTAGGAGAAGGTATAGATTGAATGATACGGAATAAAGCCTGCACATTTGCCGCCAAAGTTTTTCTTCTTTTTCCTGTATCTGTCACCATTTCTACCTGGGGACAATTTGTCCCCAGATAAGTAGCCAGTTCTTCATCCCGTTTTCGCATCTTCTTCAGATAGTCTGTAGGATTCACACTATCGGTCAATATACCAACTACATCTACAACAGAAAAATACCATTGCTGTTCTTCCTCGTTCCATACGGAACGGATCTTTTTTTCTTGAAATAGCTTTATATTATTCATCTATTCTATACTTAACTTCTATAATATGACCCAATCTATCAACTTTAATAGGGATACAAATATCTTTTATCATTTCATTAGTCCATGCTCTTTGTGCCTTATTATTACTACCCAACTCAATAACAGGTACTATCGGATTAGCCACGTTTGCAGGAATGAAATGCCCTTCATTTCCTGTACAACTTACCATCTTATAAATCCTTCCCCTATCTATCGGCTCGTTGATTCTACCAAATTCCAGTTCTTCTTCAGTTGGCAGATATACCAAATCATTAGGAGACAGCCAAAACAACAGTTTATCTCCCTTTTCATTTTTATCCGGAACAGGAGCAAGTCCTTGTTTCTCACGCTCTATAACCATATTTAAAGGAATAGTCTCATACGTTCTTTTTCCATCCTCCGTTATATAAATAGCGAAAAACAAATTGGTTCCTTTGGCAGCTTCCACCCATTTAGTCCCTTTATTACCAAGTACACCGACACTAAATTTATTTCCACGTGGTTCATACACCCTCACCTTATATATCGGCTGATGACTTTTACCATTATTCAGCTGCAAAAGATTACGGTTCATTTCCTCTATGCCTTCCGCAGAAAAAGCTAAATCGGGCTTTCCTTCCTTTGTACACAAATGATTTAGAAGTATTTTCTGTATACCGGTGTCTGTTACCGATTCTTTTATTTTCTTCTCATTGAAAGTTGAATCGAGAGGTTTGCGTACTGCAACCAAAGGCTCTGTCGTAGCTTCTGTAAAATAATAAACTGCAACTCTAGCCAAATCCAATTCTTTCCACAAGACAGCATTCTCTTTAAAATATTTTTCAATTCTCTTCTTATCATATTTATAAGACAGCAGTTCAAACACTTTGTTCTTCACTCTTTTGTCAACAATCATGGCAGGAGCATCCAAGGCTACCGATAATCGCACAACTTTTACTTTTCTCAGGTTCACCGCTCCAAAGACTGTATCTTTGTGCATCGGTTTACGGATAGCCCAACTATCACCGGTTTTCTGTTTCTCATAAACACGGTTCCCAGTTGCATCCAAATGCCGATAAACGTTAGTTGTCTTATTTATAATGCGCAAATTCTGCTTCAAGCTAACCACTATTTTGCTCAATACCTCCCTCGCATCTTGCGTAAAAGTATCCCACGGCTTCTTTATAACCCACTTATAATTGCCATTATCATCTGCCCTGTTCTTGTCACACAACAATCTTTGCAAATCATAACGAGAGATTTTCGCATTCCGGCTTGCAGACTCATTGCTTAGGTAGTTCACATGATTCCGCGTAGCACAAGCTATCACTATTGCATCCATAGCGTGATGCCGATGGTCAATGCGTTTCTTGCTGAATCCTTTTTGATATTCAAGAGGCAACTCCGTTTGAAAGACTTTCTTACCGCTTTTATTCTCCCAATGCCCAAAACTCTGAGTATCAGTCAAGGAGTTTAAACGTTCAAAACGGGGATATACAATACTGTTCCAGACATCATTCATTCCCCAATCCCTTTTCAGCCTGTCCGTCACGCTTCCTGTGCAAACTACTATATTTTTGGAAACAGCCTCCGGTTCATATTCACCGCTATCATTCTTTTCACGAACAATATTTGACAAAAGTCCCTTAATCACCTTACTGATGTACCGGCTATCATTCAACTGCCGTTCTATAAATTGTTCGGGGATATCATCCATCAACAATTTTTTCATTTTCACGGCAGATTTGGCATATTGCTCTTTTACAAATCTTTCGTAACTATCCACAGAAAAGATTTCGACCGATTTTCCAAAACCCACTTCAACTTTCTGCCCATGATGGTTCTTGATAAATTCATATCCCAGCTGATTGTCTTTCAACTTATTCACAGCAGACTCGCATATCACCTTATTGGAAAATGAATCATCAAAATAGCGGGATTGAGGAATGACATGCTCTATCTCATAAGCAGCAGTAAACAACTTGCCCAAAGGTATCAGCTCACCGGTATAAGGCGAACGATATTTCTGCTCCAGCCATAATTTATAACGCAGGAACTCTGATTTGGTCGGCACTTTACTGCTATTGAACTTTTTCAATATTGCATCTATCTCTTCAGGCAACTGGTCTTCGGCATGTAAAACCGTATCTTCATAAATCCGCAAGATTTCTTGCTGGCTTGGTGAATAAGGACGAACATTCTCTATCTCATATTCCGGATTCATAAATTCAGCAAGCAATGCCTTTATACGCAGATTGGCACTCTCATTTTCCAAAATCTGCGCAGTCATTCTTTTACGTTTATCCGCAGGATTTTTCATCTCGCGTCCTAACTCTATATGGATTTCATCAATTCTCCCCACCTGCTTCCAAATATCCCGTACAACACGCAATGTTTCGGTTATCACTTGTTCCACAATAGGATTGCGTAATGAATGTTGCTTAAAAGAAGCCAAATAAGCATCAATATCCGCAGGACTTTCCCATTTGGCCGCCTCTTTATCCTCCGAATGACGATTGTACACAATGTAACAGGCCAGCCATAATGGAAGCCTCCTAAAACAAGAAATATCCGATAAGTTCATCACCTTATCCCTAACCTTGACGGCTATTCTCTCGTCATACTCACCTGTAACAATCTTTTTGATTCTTTCTTTGGTTGTATCATCAATCGAAAACACGTCCCAATATTCTCCACATCTCATCAAAGGCAACATTTTTTTTATCGCCTTGGCAGAATAAGCCCCATATTCAGATTTGAATGGAGGAAACTTCTTAAATGCTTCCACAAAAGATTCATCCAACCCATTCTTTGCCGCAAAAGTTCGTAAAGCTTTCTCTATTTCCTGCTTGTCACTTACAGAATATAGAATATGCCACAAAGCTACCTCTTTCTCATTTGACAAGAAATCAATACAAACATCGGCTTTTTCCAAACGGGAAAGAATAGCATGCCGTGTCTCATTGCACGGATACTGTTTATCTTCTACATAATTCCACCGATAATTACTGATTTCCTTTTTCAATCCAAATTCAGGGTATTTTAGGAAGCTATTTTGTTCTATTTCCTTCCGAGAATTCAGCCAATCAAACAATGCTACATAATCATCCTCTGTTTTCAGGAACTCTGCTGTCACATCCACATCAAGATGTAAAGTTCCATTTATTTCTTTTTCTTTTTGGTATATCCGAATATTAGAAAGGAAATTCCACAAACGGAACTCTTGAAAAAGAGGGTGTGATTTGGCTATACATTTTAAAGGAGCCTTTTTTATTTCGCCCGTTTCCCGATCTACATATTCATTCTCCTCGTAAGGACAATTGGCTATCAATGACTTTTTGGTTTTTAACGGCCTTTGATAAAACAAGACATCATCCATTAATAAATAAACAAAATTCCGATTAGCTATATTTCTCCGTTGTGCTTCATTGTTCGGATACAATGCTTCAACACACTTCGTATATAAAGTTCCGTCCTGCAACTCAGCATGAAAAACACACTGTTTCTGCAATATCAAGCTCAGTTCGTCCCTATAAAGTTTCCGCTCCACCGTCTTCACCAGTTTTCCTATTATTTTTTGTTGCGGTTTCTGCAACAAAGTATCATAAATATAGGCTCCAACAGTTTTATGAGTATTGGCAATGTCAGCTTCAGTCCTTTTCTTTATCAACATCCAGTCATCCTCCTTAGGAGCTCTGAAAGAACGCTTTACCTCTCCATATTTATCTAATTTCGGAGTACCATCCGGATTCAAGTCAGTAGTAACAATAAACTCTTTTACCTGACCTTCCCAATCCAAAGGCACACTGCTGCTTCTACGATATATCCAACCGTTTTCCAAATGTACATTATACCATACGTCCCGGCCTTTCTTTTCATCAGTCGCTTCCACTGTCAGCACTTTCAACGCATAAAATTCAACTGATTTCCCGGCATTCTCTTCCTCCTCTTCTCCTCTAAGTTGATAATAACCACGTTTCTGATTAAAGTTCAAAAGAATCCAAGCCAATTCTTCCTTACTAATCATTTCTGTCAAAGCTTTCTTGCGAAGATAATAAATTGTCCAATCGTAAGGTATCTTTTTATCACCAGAAACCAATGAAGGCTGATGTATTGCAAAATCCGCCAACATTTCATCAAATGCAGTTTGAAATAAAAAAGTATATTTCCCTTGCTCATCTTTTACCCACGGTAATTTAGGCTCGACATCGGCTAAGAATTTTCCGGGATGCTTCTCAAAATCAATATATTCTAAGTAATGATTGGGCAAAAAACCTAAAATATTCAACACTTTATGTAATCGTTCACGACGTAACAATTGACGTTCGCGTAACCGGCGAACCCCTCTGAGCCGTGTCCTTTCAGATGTTTGCGATATAGAATTCCCTTTGTCGAAATCTCCCAATACAGCAGCATCCATCGGAATAATCCTGCTCCCGGCCATTTCTATCCAAATTCTTTCGGCCTGCTCTTTAATTACAGAGTTTATTACAGCCCATCCTACACTATTGGTTCCCAAATCCAATCCAAGTATCGTTTTCATAGTATCATATTTTAAATATTTTCTTCAAAGGTATTTTTTTTATTAATATAAGCATTGTATTTCCATATTTATTTTATACATTTGCCATACTAAAATGAAGCAAGTCACAATAAGGATTATTCCGTTGTGAAAACATTAGGTTCCCTCGTCCTTAACGGGGGATTTTTTGTCTCAGTTTTAAAACTTGAGGAAGTCCTAAACCACACTATAAAAGTGGGGGATTTTCATAGCTACTACTGCTGACTTGCCACCCTATAGGATTCTCAGACAGCCTCCCCATAGTTCTGATCCATTTTATACATCAAAAGAGAGGGTCACCCGCAAAGCCCTACTGAAAACTAAAAAAAATCTCCCCAAACACTACCTTCCGCATTACTAAAAACTATATCTTTGCTTACTAAAAAATTATCGTCCGATATTTATTTCCATATCGTCCTACAGTTGTCGGACGATAATTAAACAATAATCGGATGATAATACAACAATTGTTGGACGATTACTGTTTAGTAAGAAATATATTAGTCTGCTTAGCAGTGAGAATAAAATCACGAAGTAGCGGAAGTAGTCTGTAACTATAAACAAAAACAAATACATTATGAGTGCCTATTACGATCTTTATGAAACACCTTCACCCGACGGAAAAAAAGGAAAAAAATCACTCCATGCACGCATCTGCCCCAAAAGTACCTATACGAAGAAGGAGTTTGTGAAGCATGTCTCCATGTTTCAACATCTACCCAAGAACGTGATAGGAGCAGCGTTGGATGCTTGCATTGATGAACTTTGCGACTTACTGGCAAACGGGAACATTGTAGAATTGGGCGAACTCGGCTTCTTCAGCACCTCCCTAAAGTGTCTGCGAGAGACAGACGACGAGAAAAAGAAAATCCGTTCCGAATCCGTCCAATTCCAAAATGTGCATCTGCGCATCAGCAGCACTTTCCGCAAAAATATCAGGCGAGCCATGACGCTGGAACGCATACACTCCACCACAAAAAAGAAGAAGGGAAAAGAGACTACAGAGGAAGCAAGAAAAGAACTGCTGGTACTATTTCTCAAACAAAACGTATGCATCAACAAAAGCGAGTACATCCAATTGACCGGACTGACCAGACATGCAGCTATCGACGAGCTGAACAAATTCATCCGTCAAGGATTCCTGCGTCGGCGCGGAATGGGGAGGGCAACGGTTTATGTCAGGCAAGAGGAAACGGCTTCACAGGAAGACACTTCGAACGGGACTGATAAGCAAACGCTCTGAATAGCAGATATTGCTGATGCGCATCAGCAATGAACATTTACTTCATAAATTAATCAAATCATTCTTATTCCAAAAGAACAGCAAAACAATGGAAAATTTGACTAAAGCAACTATCACGCAATGGTTCGTCTTCTTCAAAGACCAACTGTTGCTGAGAAAAGGATATACCGAAAAAGGAGAAATAGAGTATAGCATACCCGTCAGTGCAGAGCCTCCCTTGAAACCCGAAACCGGAAGTAACATACATGACGTATTCCCGCCCAACGGCAAGCGGGTACGTACATTTTCCGTTAAAGAACCCGTAGCGGAAACGGATGAATGGGTAATGATAGGGCTGCGGGCTTCATTCGATTACATCTCTACAGACGAATACAGATCTGCCGGAAAGGCACATCAGATACTCTACTGGGACGATCATAGCCATTTCTGCCCTGTATGCGGCACAGCCATGGAACAGAAGACTCCTATCATGAAGAAATGCCCCAACTGTGGAAATGAAATGTATCCACCGGTTTCTGCGGCTGTGATAGTGCTGATACGCAAAGAGAAAGAAATATTGCTGGTACATGCCCGTAACTTCCGCGGCACATTCTACGGATTAGTAGCCGGATTTTTGGAAGCCGGAGAAACTTTGGAAGAATGTGTGCACAGGGAGGTGCTGGAGGAAACCGGATTAAAAGTAAAGAACATCCAATATTTCGGCAATCAGCCCTGGCCCTACCCCAGTGGATTGATGGTAGGATTTGTCGCTGATTATGAAAGTGGAGAAATCAAACTGCAAGATGAAGAACTGAGTGCCGCAGGTTTCTATTCAAAAGATAATCTGCCGGAGATACCTCGCAAACTCAGTATTGCGAGAAAACTGATTGACTGGTGGCTGGAAAATGGAGATGATGGGAGAGGTGATAAAATGGTAAAGTAACAGGATGACGAGGTGACATTACAATAAAAACAGATTGCGGAAAACACGCTCTCACAAACGAACAACTACGAATGAAACGACTCTCATTCACATCAACCAATCGGCATGCAACCGCAATCTGTAGTACTATCTGTTAACTGTTGACCTCTGTCGCATATAAAAACAGCATTTAACGCAGAATGATTACGAAGACTGGCTTAAAGAAAATGAAAGAAGCTTAATACAATCGGAATGATCACGATAGAAAAGAAAAAGGGTGCAAACATCAAAACTGTTTACACCCTTCCTGTTTTAGGTCTGATTACCTTTTAAATTCCCAATGACTTGCGTACAGCTTCAACTTTCTTTTCAGCTTCAGCATCAGCACTCTTATAGCATTTCGGACAACCCATTTCACCCTTCACTTCGATATAGAACTTAATCTTCGGTTCGGTACCTGAAGGACGAACAGAAATCTTCGTACCGTCTTCCGTGAAGTATTGCAGTACATTGGATGTTTCAGGCATATCCAGTTCGTTTACATCGCCCTGAACATCGGTAACTTTCAAAGTCTTGTAGTCCTTAATCAGTTTAACGGCAGAACCACCGATTTCTTTCGGAGGATTGGCACGGAAATTATCCATCATAGCCTTAATCTCATCGGCGCCACTCTTACCCGGTTTAACTACGTTTACGGTAGTTTCCTTGGAGAAACCATATTCTACGTAGATATCCATCAGTACATCATACAGCGTCTTACCCTGATCTTTCGCCCAAGCGCAGATCTCAGCCAACAGTGAACAAGCTGAAACGGCATCTTTGTCGCGTACAAAATCTTCTGCCAAGAATCCATAACTTTCTTCACCGCCACCGATATATTGTTGCTTGCCTTCACTCAAACGTATTTCACGAGCAATCCACTTGAAACCGGTATAGCAGTCGCGCATCTCAATCTTATTCTTATCGGCCACAGCTTTGATGAGTTCAGTAGTCACAATGGTCTTTACAATGAAATCATTCGGTTTCATCTTACCCATAGCTATGCGGTTCTTGATGATATAATACAAGAAGATCAAACAAGTCTGATTACCGTTAATCAATACCCATTCGCCTTTATCATCCTTGCAAGCCATACCTACACGGTCGGCATCAGGGTCACTTGCCATTACGATGTCAGCATCGATCTTCTTAGCCAATGCTATCGCCATGGAAAGTGCTTCGGCATTTTCCGGGTTCGGAGATACAACAGTCGGGAAGTTACCATCTTTCACCATCTGCTCGGATACGCAATTTACATTCTCAAATCCCCATTCTTTCAGAGAAGCAGGGATAAGCACTCTACCTGCACCATGAAGCGGAGTATAAACAATACTGAGATCCTTCTGACGCTTGATGACTTCAGGATCGATGGAAATGGAATGTACTTTATCCAAATACACTTTATCGACATCCTCACCGATTACCTGAATTAAATCTTTGTTGCCTTTGAACTTAATATCGGCAACAGTCACCTTATTTACCTCATCAATGATACCTGTATCATGTGGAGCCAGTACTTGTGCACCATCATCCCAATAAGCTTTATAACCGTTATACTCTCTCGGATTGTGACTTGCAGTGATATTGATGCCACTTTGGCAACCGAAGTGACGGATCGCAAACGAAACTTCCGGAGTAGGGCGTAAATCTTCAAAAAGATATACCTTGATACCGTTGGCAGAGAAGATATCAGCAGAGATTTCAGCAAAAAGGCGGCTGTTGTTACGGCAGTCATGACCCACCACGACAGAAATCTGCTTCATATCCTTGAAATTCTTGTTCAGATAGTTGGACAAGCCCTGGGTAGCTGCACCTACCGTATAGATATTCATACGGTTGGTACCTACTCCCATGATGCCGCGCAAACCACCTGTGCCAAATTCCAGGTCTTTATAAAAACACTCAATCAGTTCGGTTTTATCTGGATTTTCTAACATACGTTTTACTTCAGCCTGAGTTTCGGCATCGTATGCCGGGGTAAGCCATTTTTCCGCTTTCTCAGTCACCTGCTTGATCAGTTCTTGATTTTCCATAAGAATATTTTTAATATTAAAGGTTAATACTCCAATTATTTGTTAAGACACAAATGTAGAAGATTAAGTTCAATTATCCTAATTTTTTTTACTACAGATTCACAGATTTGTACAGTATTTACAAAGAACATGAACAAGCTGTAAACCAACCCAGACCATCATTCTGGTATTTTATATCTGTCTCCGGTCTGTTTCACATATTCTTCCAAAAATTCCTTGGGATAACCCGGACGAACCACCCCGGCAGGCTGACCGATAGCGTTGCGTTCAAACTTACCGTCTTTCATACGGCGCACTACACCATCGTTGTACTTCACGATGATAAACTCACCAAGACGTTTCCAAGTATCGAAAGTGCTTTGGGCAGTCATATTGGTATAATTGGTAAGGAACGACCTTGCCTGAGCCGGGTCTTTCTCCAGAAGTTTGGCTGCGGCAGCTTCAATGCCTTCCTGAGCCTCATTGAAAGTGTTTTCAAGCTCTGTCTGAGTAGCACGGATGTCACCAATCATCAAGTCGTAACGGGGATAAACCATGTTGGCAACCCAGTTGAAAATCCAGAAGGATGAGTTCCAGGAGAAAGTGATATAATCGGCGCCATCCACGCGGGAGTAGCAAACGGGAACTTTATCCGTGCAGCAATATACGGGAGTAAACACCGTCATATTAGCGTCGTCCGTGCCGAACCAAAGTACTCCACCGATGGCATCGGGCAGATTGGAGCGCATCTGTGCAACAAAGACAAAACCGCTCTGCTGGGTAGAGATGGGGCGTTCATTGAAATACTCCTTGTCGCCTACCTTGAATGAAAGCGGAGAAAGACGGTAGGGAGTGTGATAAGGACCTGCACCGAAATCTTTGCTGATATCAAGAGGAGTCCCTTCGTAGTGATCGCGCATGGCGTTTTTTACGTCTTGTACCGAGATTTTGCGGTTAGGGCGTACAAACAACGGCATAGGAGTTTGTGTCTTACCTTCGATATAGGGCAGAAACTCGTTGCCACGGTCGGTAAACATATTGAAGTAGCTCCATACGCGGGCTTCGCAATAACGAAGGGCACCAAAATCGAGCGGCGCATAAGCGTTGGCAAAGCTGAAATCCTTGTTTACACCCTCAAAATAACCTTTCTCACGGGCAAAGGAGATAACATCCGAAGAATACATGCAGTTGTTCTTGTCGTTCATATCGAACTGATGGATACGGCTTTGGTTGGCATGTGCAGAGATGCAATCATCGGGTACACGAACAGCTACCCACACAGCACCACGCACACCGGGACCTTTGCCAATCATTTCCATAATCCAGATTTCGTTAGGGTCGGCAATGGTAAACGACTCACCGCTACTGTAATAGCCATATTCCTGTACCAATCCGGTCATTATCTTGATGGCCTCACGGGCTGTGCGCGAACGTTGCAGTCCCAAGTAAATCAAACTGCCGTAATCAATGATACCTGTTGTATCGACTAATTCCGGACGCCCTCCAAAAGTAGTTTCACCGATAGTAACCTGAAATTCGTTCATGTTACCGATGACATTATAAGTCTGGCGCGCCTGTTCTATTTGACCGAGATACTTGCCGGTATCCCACTCGTGTACATCAATCAGCGTACCTTTCTTGTGCATACCTGCGGGATAATGATATAACTCGCCGAACAACCCGTAAGAGTCGGCAGAATAAGAAACGATGGTAGAACCGTCCGTCGAGGCATTTTTACCAACAATCAGGTTGGTACAGGCAAGTGCGTTCACCACTGCCACAGCCACAAACAAGACGGAAAGAGTCAGTCTTTTGGTTTTCATACTTTAGCTATTTATAATGTTATTAATTCAGTTTACCACAGATTAGGCAGATATTTGCATCTTACCACGTAAAATGAAACTGTTTCGTAGTCTCATTTCCGCAGCCATCCGTCACAGTCATTTCCACAATATGCTTACCGCCTTTCCTGACATGCTTCGGGTCGAGTTCACACACCAGATTGCCACTTATAGAATTGGGTTTGCCGAACAAGGCATATTCCCCGTCAATCGTACCACGGTACTTGTTGACGCCTGTTTCTTTATCTTTCGCTCTCAAAACGATACGTCCCGTGCGCCCCCACTGTTGAGGATTTACCGGAATTATTTCAGGAGGAATGGTATCGATGGCTACGGTATAAGTTCCCAGTTCGCGAATACGGGCTTTCATAAAACCGTCTTCATATTTACCGCCTACACTATATTTTCCTCCACGGGGAGTAACAGAAGCTACATAATATTTTGATACATCCTCCAGAAACAGGCGGCGGAGCCCGATACGCATCTCGCAATAATCATGCAGGGGGATACGGGTATCATTCAATTGATAAGTAAATGCGATGTCTCCGCTATCGGCACGTACCTCATAGTTCAGCCAGGCATCATCATAGAGCATGCCACGCGGAATAACCAGTTCCATACCCGGTTCCTGTAGATAATTTGTCCGGTTCCATTTAAAGGCATACTTCTCCCGATGTTCCACCGGACGAATATCCGTCTTCTTGCCCTGCACCGTGAAACGTACCTTCGAGGTATTTCCAAGCGCGTCCTTCAATGTATAGACAAACTGATAAGGGCGTTCCTCATTGATATCTACCAGCCCGCGATTTCCATTGGATGCCCGAAGCATACGCAGGCGGTTTCCCGGTTCAATGAACGACTTCATAAACTCACCTTGAGTCCACGAATTGATATAACGGTTTTCATTGTACGAAAAACGGTCTACTACACTTCGGAACACTTCTTTTCCATCCACTTCAAGGATGACGGTGTGCACTCCATAACGGTTACCTACTCCATCCATACGGTCGTAAGCACGGATACCCACTCCTATTACCCCCCAAGCTGTTATAGGTTTCACAGGATGTGCAGGAAATACCCGGCGATCCTGCTTCCCCTCCACAACACCCTTGCCCGGTTGCGGAAAGAACATAAGTCCCTCGGCTCGTGGCGCAGTCTTATCCTTCACTTTCGCCTTGAAGAAAGGGAGCGGGTCTACATAGTCTCCCGTCTCTGCCTCAATCATATCCAGATGCAGATGCGGACCAAAGGAATACCCGGTATTACCGCTCAAGGCAATCACCTGCCCTGCCTTTACGGGATATTCATCCGGTTCGGGAGTAATCTCTACCTCCCAACTCTCCTTTTCGTATTGCAACGCTTCCACCCTCTCGGCTATCGGCGACACAAAAGCGCTGAGGTGGCGGTTGATGGTGGAATAGCCATTGTCATATGCCACATCGAGCACATAGCCCGAACCATGCGTCACCCGTATACGCGAGATATGTCCGTCTGCCAAAGCATGTACTTTTTTACCGATGGTGCCGCCGGTCTTGAAATCCAGTCCGCCGTGAAAGTGGTTGGTGCGTATCTCGCCGAAATTGCCGGAGAAAGTAATGGGAAAATCAAAAGGCGGGGTAAAAGTTGCTTCTTGCGCTTGCGCCCCTGTTGTTGTCAATAGCAAGAAAGAATATAAGATAGGTTTGATAGATATTTTCATTCTAATAAGTCATTTCAAAACAAGGGCAAAGATAAAAATAATCCCTATCTTTGCCACATAAATACAGGAAATAAACAATGAGAAACTTTTGCATCTGGTGCGTCATCTGCCTGACATTCCTGCCGATATCCGGTACTATTCTTGCCGCAAACACTCCGAAGTCCGCCCAAACTACCGACAGCCTACTCACCGAAAAGCACATCCGCAGCATCTATTTGTCAATGCCCGACAGTGCCCTGCACCTGCTCAATGAAGCCGAAGCATCCCACCGGATGCCACCTTTCCGCATCGACATTCTGCGTTGCATGGTCTACGAAAGCCTGGGCATGTATGCCCTGAAAGAGCGCTACCTCCGGCGTGTCCTCACTACCGACTCCGTACAAACGGTTCCTGCCCGCAAGCTGAAAATGCTGACACAGCTTGCCGCTGTTCTTGAGCGTCAGAACAAGTACGAGGAAGGCATACGCATCTGTTCCGAAGCTATCGGCTTGGCGCAGGCACAGGAGCAGAAAGCGATGGAAAGCGAACTGCTATTCACCATCGGACGGATATACAGCGGCATGCAGCGCAGGGACGAAGCCCTGCAATACATGTACCGTTCCATCGACCTGCTGAAAGGCAGCGACAACGTGCGCGAACTGGCATACCTGTCCACATACTACGGCGACCTGTCCTCCTACCTCAACGACAGCCACCGCAACGGTGAGGCAATCAAGATATGCCGGCAGCGCCTCGACGTCATCCATCGCATGAGTGGCATGTCCGGCCCGCCTCCCGGCTATATCGACCAGCAATATGGATACCTGTATTCCAAGCTCGCCTGGTATTATCAGCAAGAGGGAGAAACCCGGAAAGCCGCCGAGGCGTGCCGCAACTACCTTGCCACCGCCTTCTCTTCCTCCCAAGTGGGACAAGTTGAAATCGTTCCTTACCTGCTGCACAACCACCAGTACCATGAAGCATTGCAGCGCCTGGACAATTACGCCGCCATTTTCCAGGGAGCCGATACCATCAGCTATAACTATACCACGTTATTGAGTCATTATGCCCAAGCCTATCGCGGACTGGGCAATCAGCAACCGGCAAACAGCTACCTGCAACGTATCATCCATGTAAACGACCATATCTATCAGCGTGAAAAGGCAAGCCAGGCACACGAATTCGCCATCTTGTACCAAACGCAGGAGAAAGACATGCAGATACGTGAGACTCAGGCTGAGCTCAAACGCCAATACATCCTTTTCGCCGCCGCCAGCCTCGTAGCCTTGCTGCTGGTAATCTTGCTGTGGGAAAAGCACCTCAACCTGCGCCGCACCCGCGAGCGCAACCGCATCGCCGTCTGCCAGATAGACGAGTTGCTGGCACAGAAGGAGGAACTGCGCAAGGCATACGCGGAAATAGAAAAGGAAGAGGCCGAAGAAAAGCAGGCAGTCGTCCAGGAGGTAAAAGACGAAGAGAACCGGCTCCGTTTCATGCAAATGGAAGCCTCGCTGATATCCGGCAAGCTTTTCCTGAACCCCAATATGACCCGTGAAGACCTGATGAAAATAGCCGGTCTCAGCAAGAACCGCCTCAGCGCTCTCTTGCAGGAGCAAGCCAACGATAACCTCAGCGGCTACCTCAACCGTCTCCGTGTGGAGTACTCCGTAGCATTGCTGAAGGAGAAAGACAAATTCACGATAGACGCCATAGCCACCCTGTCGGGCTTCAACAGCCGTAGCGCCTACTACACAGCCTTCAATAAGGTTTTCCATCTGTCGCCGGCACAATATCGGGATAGTCTTTAAGGGAGTTTCCGGGTCACATCCTCTTCCCTTTCCATCCCTCACCCCCGCCAGACACCCTTCTGAGCGGGGGTGAGACATTTCAGGACATCAAAGCGACAAATCAGGACAAGGAGAAGACTACAAAAAATGGCGGTCTTATAGTTTGTTTATACATTCGCTGCCAATTCAGCATCCGGTGATACCCGGTATCCCACGGGACAGGCTGAAAACGATAAAGGCAAACAAAAAACCTATATGGAATGCGAAACTATAAACAAGTAAACATCATGAGAGTACTAAAGGAAGAAAGATGGGCACTGGTACGAACCGTTACCGCCATCTGCATCACCGCCCTGACACTGGTATGCCTGATATTGGCGGCAGGATGCACCAACGACCTGACTGCCATCACCGAGAACCGGGGAACCGGCGAAACGCTGGCACTGGGCACACTGACTACCCGACCTGCCACTACCCCCGCCACCCGCGCCGATGCCGCAGTTCCCGATGCCACCGACTGGCAAGGCTTCCGCACCGCCGACCAACTGCACGTCACCATCGCCGCCGGAGAGGGCGCCACGTTCACCCGCTCCTCGGGACTCTACGAATACACCGCCACCGGAAACGTACCGGGCAGCGGCACCTGGACAGCCTCCGCACCCGCCTACTGGCAAAGAACCGCAGGCAACACGCTCACCCTGTGGCGAGGTCCTGACACCGACGCCACTACCCCCGGCGCCTACGACATGCCGTTGACCTACGAAACCGATGCCACCCAAGGCCATGCCCTCAATGCCTGGGATGGAAACACCTACACCGTCGATGCCGATAAATGGCACATCATGGACTTACTGCGCTACTGTTCCGCCGATGCCGACCTTCCCACCGCCGCTACCGGGATACCCGCCACCGGCTCTCCCCTCGACCTCATCCTGAAACACAGCATGGCGCAACTATGTGTAGAGCTGCTGCCGGGTGAAGGCATGACCGCCCAAGAGCTGCAAGCCCAAGTCACCGTACATCTGAAATCCGCCGCCTCCACCTTCACCATGCAGACCGACGGACGCCCCGCTATCTACAACTTCGAGAACGAGCAGAACCGCCAGGACGTGCGCCTGCTGAAGAACGGCGCCACCTCCCTGAAGTTCTACGCCCTGATGCTGCCGGGACAAACCTTTGGCACAGACCGGGCGATGATGAGCCTGCATATAGGCGACACGCACTTCACCTACACCCCCGGCACTCCCCTCACCACCACCGAAAACACCTGCCACAAACTGGTGCTGCAAGTGAACCGTACCGGAGTGAGCGCCCTCAGCGTCACCTCCACCGGATGGCAAGACCCAACGGTAATTATGCAGCCCGATGAAGCGGAAGCGGAAGGGATACTGGTTATAAACGAGACGCCGGGCACCCTGAAGGATAACGCCACCCTGCTGAACGCCTTGAAAGACGCTACCCAAGAAAGCCCTGTCAGTCTGATAATCACCGGAAAGATAAATAACACGGATCTTGCAGATTTGAGCGCACTCATGAAATATACGGATGGCAGCACCAATAAATTCAAAGTAAGTTCACTTGCCATTTATGCAACCGGCGGAACAACTCTTCCTAATTATTTCGCCAGTAACAATCCTGATCCGAACCCCGCATTGAAAAAAGTAATACTCCCGGAAGGGATAACAGATACCGGACAAATATCATTCTATAATTGTACGGCACTGATAGACGTCACCCTGCCCGACGGATTGACGATTATAAATAAGAACGCATTCCGGGCATGTAGTGCATTGAAAAGTATCAAACTGCCCGAGAAGGTGACATACATAAAAGATTTAGCTTTCTGCCAATGCTATGCATTAGAGAACATCAACATCCCCGAGAAGGTGACGAAAATAGGAGAGAGAGCATTCTATATATGCAAAGCACTGAAAAGTATCAAACTGCCCGTTAACTTGGAAAGTATTGAGAAAGAAACATTCAGCTATTGCGATGTATTAGAGAGCATCGACATCCCCGAGAAGGTAACGAAAATAGGAGAGGGAGCATTCTCCAATTGCCCGGCACTGAGAAGTATCAAACTGCCCGTTAACCTGGAAAGTATTGAGAAAAAAACATTCAACTTCTGCACTGTATTAGAGAGCATCGACATCCCCGAGAAGGTAACGAAAATAGGAGAACAAGCATTCTATAATTGCCCGGCACTGAGAAGTATCAAACTACCCGTTAACCTGGAAAGTATAGAGAAGCAAGCATTCTACTATTGCGCTGTATTAGAGAGTATCGACATCCCCGACAAAACAAAAGATATAGGAGAGCAAGCATTTGCCAATTGTACCAATCTGACAAGCCTAACGACAGGAGACGGAATGATAAACATTGGAAAGGAAGCATTCTTAAGTGATACCCGGTTGCAAAGTGCTGCTATAAAATCGGTCCAAACTATAGGAGAAGCCGCTTTCTACAATTGCACAAGTCTGAGTAGTGTAACCATAAACTCAGTCATAAACATAGGCTTCGAAGCATTCAGAAAATGCACAGGTCTGAAAAGCATCACCCTGCCACAGACGATAACCGGCATAGGAACTTTCGCGTTCGCCGGTTCGGGACTGACAAGCATCACCATCCCGGGATCGGTGAAGCAACTATCAGACGACACTTTCAATAAGTGCACCGCATTAAAAACCGCTACCCTGGAGGAGGGAGTGGAAACCATTGGAAACAACGCATTCACCGGCTGTGAGGAACTAATAAGCATCAATATCGCATCGACCGTAACAAGCATAGGAAGATACGCATTCAATATATGCCCAAAGTTGGCAACCGTTACCTTCGCAGGAGCGGCTCCACAATTGAACAGTCTTGGGCAAGGTGCATTCCAATCATGCGAAGCGTTGACAATCATCAACATTCCCGACAACGTAACTATACTGGCAACAGGTACATTCAATGGTTGCTCCAAACTGGCAAGCGTAAAGCTTCCTAAGCACCTGGAGAGTATAGGACAATACGCGTTCCAGCAATGCGTGGAACTGGCAGAACTCGACATACCCGAAAGCGTGACGAAAATTGATAATAACACATTCAATATGTGTACGAAACTGGCAAGCGTTGCCTTCTCAGGGCAGACACCACTATTGAACAGCATAGGAGCAAATGCATTCTACAAATGCGTGCATTTGGCGAATATCACCCTGCCCGATAAGCTGGAAACGATAGGACAATCCGCCTTCTATGGTTGCACAAACCTGATAAGCGTCAGAATTCCCGACAACGTGACCCAAATAGCCGCAAAAACATTCCAAAACTGTGATAGACTAGTCACCGTTGTCCTTCCCAAAAATCTGACAAGTATAGGTGACTTTGCATTCAACGCTTGTGGCGTATTGGCAAACTTTGTTTATACAGGTTCCATATTACCAGCTCCAACCGTGAGTACAACTGCCTACTCTGCTAGTTCTAAAATCAAGTACCTGTTCCTCCCCAACTATACATCCACCCTAACAGGAACAGAGCTCACTTGGGCAGGCAAAACCTGGAAGAACATCCATTATAATGCAAATAGCGGTACAGACCTGAACAACATCGATGCCTTGACGAATACCGGCAATTATCAGAATCATATAACACAATAACCCATATTAATACAAACTTATGGTAGCAACAATCATCCGAATATTCAATGTCCTGCGCACATTCGCTCTAAAGCGTTCCTTTGTCCAGAGACACCTTTTTGCCCCAACGTTCATGCTCGTTTCGGCATTCCTTCTCGCCGCTTGCACCGGACAACTGACGCTCCCCGGAGAAGACGAAAGCGGAGAAACCTCTCCCGACGCCCTCGTGGGGCAACCGATACAGATAGGCAATGCACTCTCCGCCAGTGCAGTGACCCGTGCGGATGGAGCCGTAGCGACGGATAGCGACTTCCCCCAGGTGGGCAGCACGATGACCGTCTTCCTCACCATTCCCGCCGCAGATACCCCCGACCACAAACCCCGGCGCTTGCAGTCCAACTATACCTGCACCCATCGAAATTACGATGACGCCGCACATACCGTGACCTCCGCCACCTGGACGGCAGACGATGCCGACGGAAACAGCCCCCTATGCTGGCAGTATGCCGACGCGCGGCATATATTCGCCGCCATTTCTCCCGCCATCCCCCTTACGGAATACCCCGTGAGCGATGCCGACGGCACGGAAAGCCCGTTGCCGGCAGCCACCTTCACCCTGCCCGACACCTTCGACGAGCAAAGTTACGAGTATTGGAGAAGCTTGCGTACCACGTACCGCGCCTGTATCGTGGAGAAACCCACCGCCACTCCCATCGAACTGAAAATGCGCAAAGCGCTGACAGAGGTGGAAATAGCCAGTAGCCCTTCCCCCGATGAATATGGTGAATATAGTGCATATAATGAGGCCATGCTCTACCAAGTGCCCCGCACCGCCTTTTTCAACCCCACCACGGGAGAGGTAACCGCCCTGCGCGGGGGCATCACCGCCACACTCAGCGATGACGGCGGCGGCACGGCGGGCAGTGACAAATTCATTCCCGATTACACCATCGGAGGAGAACTTGCGGCTACCGGAAATATCACCGCTTATGCTGTCGATGCTTTGGGTTATCTTTATCGTGCCCTCCTCTTACCCACCGCATACTATGAAAGCGGCGACAATCGATGTGACGGCAGCGGCTCACTCTCTTACTTTTTCACTGATATAGACGGAATAAGCCACCTCTACAAGAATGATATTCACGCGGGAATGGACGCTAATGGCAATTCCGTTGCCGATGGCGGTTTCTGCCCCGGAAGCGTGCTGCAAATAATGAATAGCCTATATATTGACAATAGCGAGATCAAACTACTCCATTGTGATGGAACCTATGCCGGCGGTACAAAAATCATCCATGAGCTAAACGCTTTGAAGGAGTTGGGTACGGAAACCAACCTCTACTCTATTCTTCTCACCGGTCCGTTAGGAGAACGGGAACAGGAGATAATGCAGGCATTAGCGGGTACGGCGCAGGCTACAGAGATAACATCTATATATGTAGAGCAAGTCCACGAGATAACCGATGGGCTGTTTAAGGATTGCAGTAATATAGATGTTTTTATTTTCCCCAAAGCCACCACAATAGGCAGTAAAATCACTGCCGGTTCAGAAAGCCGGATGTATGTGTGCTACATCCCGGCGGCTAAGAAAATCGCTTCCGATGCTTTCAGCGGATGCGAAGGTTTCAGCCTATGCCTATCCGGCATCGATAAGAACGGCTCATTCTTCCTACCCGAGTTCAGTAAAGATGCGGATACCCTAATAGATAAACTCTGCCTCATTGACTTTCCCGAAGGCTATTTTGAAGCAACAGGAGGGGCATTACTGGATGATGAACGCCAAAAGCAATTGGAAAAATGTATGAAGTTTATAGGAACTGAAGATAGTGATTATATCGTAACCGGAGATTTGAGTTTTGGCGAATAAGCCGCACAATAACAGATAAGTAACCAACGGCAACCCAACAAGCGATAACAACCCGGCAAGTAATATCTCAAAGAAACTTACTCAAAATAATAACTTATAATATATGATAACAATGAAAACAACATTTCACACCCCGGAGACTCTTCTCCATCATCTGCTCCACGGAGCAACCATCTTCCTGATGGCAACATCAGTAATCATCACCACCGCCTGCGGAAGCAGCGATGACCCGGCAGTGGAGCCCGTGCCACCCATCTTGAGCACCCCCATCAACCTGACACCGTTACTGACGCCCGCCACCGGCCAAAGCGGAACAGTGACCCGCCTTGCCATCGGCGCCACGACATTCGACAGCGATGATGTATTGGGCATCTACTTGGCACACACCGCCGGCGCCACCGCCGAACAGCCCATCACAGCCGCCATCGCCCCCTTGAACGCCAAGTGGCAGAACGGCACTTACACCGGCGACCAGCCTCTCTACTGGCAAAACACGACGGATATGCACACCCTCTACGCCTACTTCCCCCACACAACAAGCGTAGACGCGGGGTTTAAAGCTCCCGCCACCCTCCTTGCCAACCAGAACGCCGCCACCGCCGCAGCCGACTATGAAGCCGCCGACCTGCTGTGGGGCAAGTTATCCACCACCGCCCTGCAAACGGTCAGCGTCCCCATGCAACACTGCATGAGCGAGGTCACCGTCACCATCGCCCCGGGCAGTGGATTTGCCATCGACGAGCCCCTGCCAGCCATCAGCAAGGTAGACTTGCTATGCGCCGACGGCTTCTGCCTGAACGGCACATGGGACCTTGCCGACGGAAGCATCACAGCCGCTGCCGCCACCGCCTCCACCACCGCGCTGACTGCCTACAGCCATGCCACCACCGCACAAGATGGAGACGCCCCCACCCTTGTCTATCGTGCCATCGTGATGCCGGGACAGGTCTTCGTGAAAAGCGCCGACTTTATCCGCGCCACCACCACGGACGGCACCACTTATACCTACAAGCTCGCGATAAAAGACGCTGCCGATGAACCCGCAGACCTCACCGCCACCGCCAACCATACCTATACCTTTGCCCTGAAACTGAACAAAAGCACACTCAACCTGACGCAAAGCACATTCAGCGTAAGCTCCTGGACATCGGGAGAACCGATTGAGGGTGGAGCCGATATGGATTTATAAGACGCGGGAAAACTACGTTCCTGCTCTATAACATGGAGGGTGCGATGACAGCGTACCCTCCTTTTTTGTATCTTGGCACATGTTTACCCCCTTAAACTCTTAAGGTTATGATTATCGGAGTACCCAAAGAAATCAAGAACAATGAGAACCGCGTAGGAATGACCCCTGCCGGAGTAGCCGAGTTGGTGAAAAAAGGTCATACAGTGTATGTGCAAGCCACGGCAGGCGCAAACAGCGGTTTCTCCGACGATGACTACATCGCCGTAGGTGCGCAAATCCTCCCCACCATCGAAAACACCTATGCCATAGCCGACATGATTGTCAAGGTAAAGGAACCCATTGCGCCGGAGTACAGACTGATTAAAAAGGGACAAGTGGTATTTACATACTTCCACTTTGCCGCCGATAAAGAACTGACCGAAGCCATGATAGCAAGCGGAGCCATCTGCATTGCTTACGAAACGGTAGAGAAAGAAGACCATTCCCTGCCCCTGCTTACACCGATGAGCGAGGTTGCCGGACGCATGGCTACCCAAGTGGGCGCCCGTTTCCTGGAAAAGCCCCAAGGTGGAAAAGGAAAACTGATGGGTGGCGTGACAGGTGTACGTCCCGCACGGGTACTAATCCTCGGCGGTGGCATCGTAGGAACCAATGCGGCTCAGATAGCCGCCGGGATGGGTGCCGAGGTACTGATTACAGATATCAACCTTCCCCGCCTGCGTTACCTCAGCGAGGTATTGCCCAAGAATGTAAAGACACTCTATTCTTCGACCCATAACATAAAGATGGAATTACCCACGATAGACCTTGTTATCGGTTCCGTCCTTATCCCCGGCGACAAAGCGCCGCACCTCATCACAAGGGATATGTTGAAGATGATGAAACCGGGCACGGTGCTTGTGGATGTCGCCATCGACCAGGGTGGTTGTTTTGAAACCTCCCATCCAACCACGCACAGCGCCCCAACCTATGTAATAGATGGCATTGTACATTACGCCGTTGCCAATATTCCTGGCGCCGTACCCTTCACTTCGACCATGGCACTGACTAATGCCACGCTTCCCTATACCGTAGCATTGGCATGCAAAGGTTGGGAAAAAGCCTGCCAGGATGACCCGGCACTGGCTTTAGGACTGAATATAGTAGAAGGTAAAGTTACTTATAAAGCGGTAGCAGATGTATTCGGACTGAAGTATGAAAAGGTGGAACTATAAATAGGAATTTAGGGGCGGTACCGCCCCTAAATTCCTATTTATCCAATATTTCCGTCATCAAACAAAAATTCCTTCTTCTTTGAATAGGCCCAAAACATGACAAGTATTGTTATACAAAGATTGAAAACGAAAGGAAACTCTTTGGAATTGGTATGAAACAAGGTTTGGAACAAATCTGTAATGAAAGGGGATAAGAGAATAGCCAAGTAATTCATCACCATGACAAAAGCCAATGCCAATGTAGTTTTCTGAGGTATGGCAGTATCTACTGTTTTATCGTAAATAAGGGGTTGAATGACTCCGTAGCCTAGACCAACCAGGATGCATCCCGGTACAATCATCCATTCTGTGGGTGAAATCCATATCAATAGCAAACCAACGGCAATGGACAAAAGACTATAAAATTTCGTCCTCCCTCCCATAAGTTTCACTATGTCATTCAACATAAACCCTGGAGCCATGATGGCTAAGAAGAACAAGGATATCATTATTCCCGAATTACCGCTGGAAAAATGATGTGCTTCCATCAAAAAAGGCAAATTGAAAGTTACCACCAAAACGACATACGTAACCAGACCGTAAAAAAGCATCAATTGTACAAGGTTACGGATATTAATTCCATATCTGCCCGAAATAAGCCCCGGAACTCCTTCCGGAACCGCAATTACTTGTGTTGTAGTTGTTGGAGACTGCCCCTTATCATTCTTCAGATAGGTTGTGAGTAAAAGTGAGACCAATGGTAACAGATACACTATAAAAGGTAAATGCCAGTCGGCTTCCGCCAGATATCCCGTTACAGCCGTCGCCATCACCAAGGTGACATTTGTGATTGCCGAACTATATCCAAACTGCTTCACCCGGTAAGTACCTGTAAAATAACGCGAAATCAGTCCTGTAGAAAGCGGAATAATCAGCCCTGAACCAATTCCCAACAGAGCACTGACAGTCATCAGTTGCCACATCTTATCGGAAAACAAATAAAGTACTCCACTTGCAGCAAACATCCATAAGCCTGTCCGCAGCAAACGGACAAAATCACGTTTCTCCGCCAATTTTCCCGCCAACAGTACAAAAGGAATAATCAATAAAGATGGCAGAGAAGTAAGCATTTGTATATCAAGCTCCGTAGCGTGCGGAAAAATAGTACTGAGCTGTCCCAAGATAGGCGAAACTGCCAAACCGGGCAAAGAAGTCAATGCTGAGATAGACCAAATGCCTATAAGTGTGATTAGAGGAATAGTCCCCCGTCCGGTATTGATTTTCATATTATGTATATTGAGTTGATTATGACGGAAAGAACAAAAGGGGTATGAGGAAAGTTCAAAGAAGATCGAAATGATAATTTAGTTTTCACCACACCCATTAATAAACGCCAAATAATGTAAAACGATGGAACTTTCTTCTATAAGAGCCGTTGATGGGGAACATTCGACGGGGAAAATCCTCGCCGCCTAAACCTTTAAAAACTTATAGTTATATGGAAGATTTGAATTTCAGAAAAGGAGATGCAAAAACCGAAGTATTCGGTTCAAACCGTATGTTGCAGCCCTCACCGGTAGAGAAAATACCTGACGGACCTACAACTCCCGAAATCGCTTATCAAATGGTAAAAGACGAAACCTTCGCTCAGACACAACCCCGCTTGAACTTGGCAACATTCGTAACTACTTATATGGATGACTATGCCACCAAGCTGATGAACGAAGCCATCAATATCAACTACATTGATGAAACCGAATATCCGCGCATCGCCGTAATGAACGGTAAATGTATCAACATTGTTGCCAACTTGTGGAACTCACCGGAAAAAGACACATGGAAAACAGGTGCACTTGCCATCGGTTCTTCAGAAGCATGTATGTTGGGGGGTGTAGCAGCCTGGCTACGCTGGCGCAAGAAACGTCAGGCACAAGGTAAGCCGTTCGACAAACCAAACTTCGTCATCTCAACCGGTTTCCAGGTGGTGTGGGAAAAATTCGCCCAATTGTGGCAGATCGAAATGCGCGAGGTACCCTTGACTCTTGACAAGACCACGCTCGACCCCGAAGAAGCTTTGAAGATGTGTGATGAGAACACTATCTGTATCGTACCTATCCAAGGTGTCACATGGACAGGACTCAATGATGATGTTGAAGCATTGGACAAAGCACTCGACGCTTACAATGCCAAGACCGGCTTCGATATTCCTATCCACGTAGACGCTGCCAGTGGTGGTTTCATCCTTCCGTTCCTCTATCCTGACACAAAATGGGATTTCCGTTTGAAATGGGTTCTCTCCATCAGTGTCAGCGGACATAAATTCGGCTTGGTTTATCCAGGTTTGGGATGGGTATGCTGGAAGGGTAAAGAATATCTGCCCGAAGAAATGGCGTTTAGCGTAAACTATCTGGGTGCCAACATCACTCAGGTCGGTTTGAACTTCTCCCGCCCCGCTGCACAAATTCTGGGGCAGTATTACCAGTTCATCCGTTTAGGATTTCAGGGTTACAAAGAAGTACAGTACAATTCACTGACAATCGCCAAATACATTCACGACGAAATAGGTAAAATGACCCCATTTGTAAACTACTCTAAAGATGTTGTGAACCCGTTGTTCATCTGGTACATGAAACCGGAATATGCAAAAACTGCAAAATGGACCTTATACGATTTACAGGATAAATTGTCGCAGCACGGTTGGATGGTTCCGGCCTATACTCTACCTGCCAAACTGGAAGATTATGTAGTGATGCGTGTGGTGGTTCGCCAAGGATTTAGCCGTGATATGGCAGATATGTTATTGGGCGACATCAAGAATGCTATCGGTGAACTCGAAAAGCTCGACTACCCGACTCCTACCCGTACGGCTCAAGAGAAGAATTTGCCGGTAGAAGCTAAGATGTTCAATCATGGCGGTCGTCGTAATAAGAAAAAGTAATAACTTGACAATATGGAAAAGAAAATATCAATTTCACAAATCAAGGAAGCTGCCCAGCAAGCTTATAGCGAAGTTAAGGGTAACACCGGTGGTAAGAATGCAGACTACATCCCCTATCTTGCCAACATTGATTCCAAACTGTTTGGCCTCAGTATTTGTCTGATGAACGGTCAGACAATTAATATAGGTGACACGAATTACCGTTTCGGTATCGAGTCTGTTTCAAAAGTACACACAGCCATCCTTATCCTGCGTCAATATGGTGCAAAGAAAGTATTGGATATGATTGGTGCCGATGCAACAGGTCTGCCGTTCAACTCCATCATCGCCATTTTATTGGAAAACGACCATCCCTCTACTCCATTGGTAAACGCAGGTGCTATTTCGGCTTGCTCCATGGTACAACCGGTGGGCAACTCCGACAAGAAATGGGATGCCATCGTACAGAATATCACCGAACTTTGCGGTTCTGCACCGCAGCTCATCGACGAACTGTATAAATCGGAAACGGCTACCAACTTCAATAACCGTTCCATTGCATGGTTACTGAAGAATTACAACCGTATTTACGATGATCCGGATATGGCACTCGACCTCTATACCCGCCAATGTTCATTGGGCATCACTGCCCAGCAACTGGCCGTTGCAGCAGGAACAATCGCCAATAACGGTGTGAACCCAGTCACCAAACAGACTGTATTCGAAGCCAGCCTGGCACCGAAGATTACTTCTATGATTTCAACCGTAGGTTTCTACGAACATTCAGGCGACTGGATGTATACAGCCGGAATACCAGCCAAAAGTGGTGTGGGCGGTGGTGTAATGGCCGTATTACCCGGCGTAATGGGCATTTCCGCTTTCGCACCCCCATTGGACATAGCAGGAAATTCAGTCAAAGCGCAAGAGGCAATCAAGTTCATCATGAATAAACTCTCATTAGGAGTATTCAACGGTGACAATGTGACGATTACAGAATAATCTCTCATGCTCTTTTTTCCAAGGTTGCTCCAAACGCGTGATTGCGCATAGGAGCAACCATTTTTATACATAACAGGACATCATTATGAAAATGGCTCTATCAGAATTCGTATTGCGAAAGAAAGGTATCTACGGCATATTGCACATCATCATCCTACTACTTTCGCTATTCTTAGTTATCAGTATTTCTATCGATACATTCAAAGGAATTCCTTTCTATGAACAATCGGTATATATGAAAGTACAGTTATGGATTTGTGCATTATTCCTGGCAGACTTTGTACTGGAATGGGTACTGGCGGAAAACAAAAGACACTATGTAGCTACACATTTCATTTTTTTGTTGGTAGCTATCCCCTACCAGAATATCATTGCTTATATGGGATGGAGTTTTTCACCCGAAATCACCTATATGATACGTTTTATCCCGTTGGTCCGGGGAGGCTATGCCATGGCTATCGTAGTAGGTTGGCTGACATACAACCGTGCATCGAGCTTGTTCGTCTCCTATCTGACGATGTTATTGGCGACAGTTTATTTCGCCAGCCTGGCATTCTACGTTACCGAACATGGAGTTAACTCCCAAGTTACGGATTATGGAGATTCTCTCTGGTGGGCATTTATGGATGTAACCACCATTGGTTCCAATGTCATTGCCGTCACCCCCACCGGACGAGTACTATCCGTACTACTGGCAGCGCTTGGCATGATGATGTTCCCTATTTTTACGGTGTATGTAACGAGTCTGGTGGAACGTCGCAATAAGGAGAAGAAAGAATATTATAAACAGCAGAAGCAACCTGAGACTACTGTAGACAGCTCAGTAAAGGTATAAACGATTTTGCTAAAACTGTTAAAACCTTAACTTTCATTCATCCTTGGGGAACAACTGTTCCATAGTGTTGTTATACACACTGATTTTGAAATTAATTTTCACCTAAAACCTTAACTTATGGCAAATATTAAACAAACAGTGAAGCTGGGAGTATTCACCCTGGCAATCATGAATGTAACGGCTGTAGTTTCACTACGTGGGCTACCGGCCGAGGCCGTTTACGGAATGAGTTCGGCCTTCTACTATTTATTTGCAGCCATTGTCTTCCTTATACCGACATCACTCGTCGCTGCGGAATTGGCTGCCATGTTCCAAGACAAGCAAGGCGGTGTATTCCGCTGGGTGGGTGAAGCCTACGGAAAAAGACTGGGTTTCCTTGCTATCTGGGTACAGTGGATTGAAAGTACAATTTGGTATCCTACAGTTTTGACGTTCGGTGCCGTTTCCATCGCCTTTATCGGCATGAACGACGTACACGACATGTCACTGGCAAATAACAAGTACTATACACTGGTCGTCGTACTCGTCATTTACTGGCTGGCAACTTTCATCTCAATGAAAGGTATGGGCTGGGTAGGAAAAGTCGCTAAAGTCGGTGGTATGGTCGGTACAATTATTCCAGCAGCATTGTTGATTATCCTCGGTATCATTTATCTGGCTACCGGCGGACACTCCAATATGGACTTCCACAGCAGTTTTTTCCCCGATTTGACGAACTTTGATAATGTGGTACTCGCCGCAAGTATCTTCCTCTTCTATGCCGGTATGGAAATGGGTGGTATTCATGTAAAAGACGTAAATAATCCATCCAAAAACTATCCCAAAGCAGTATTCATCGGTGCATTGATTACGGTAATCATCTTCGTACTCGGTACATTCTCTCTGGGTGTCATAATTCCCGCCAAAGACATCAGCTTGACGCAGAGCCTTCTGGTAGGTTTTGACAATTACTTCAGATACATCCATGCTTCCTGGTTATCACCGATTATAGCAATCGCATTGGCATTCGGTGTATTGGCAGGTGTATTGACATGGGTTGCCGGCCCGTCCAAAGGTATCTTTGCCGTAGGTAAAGCCGGTTACATGCCTCCGTTCTTCCAGAAGACCAACAAATTGGGCGTACAGAAAAATATTCTTTACGTACAGGGTATTGCAGTTACGGTATTGAGCCTTTTGTTCGTAGTTATGCCTTCTGTACAGAGCTTCTACCAAATTCTTTCACAGCTGACAGTTATTCTTTACCTCATCATGTATATGTTGATGTTCTCCGGAGCTATCGCATTACGTTATAAGATGAAAAAGTTGAACCGTCCGTTCCGTATCGGTAAGGGAGGTAACGGTTTGATGTGGATCATTGGCGGTCTTGGTTTCTGTGGTTCGTTACTGGCGTTCATATTGAGCTTCATTCCGCCCAGCCAGATTTCTACAGGTAGCAACACGGTATGGTTCTCCGTACTTATCATCGGTGCTCTCATCGTAGTAATTGCTCCGTTCATTATATACGCTGCTAAAAAGCCGTCTTGGGTTGACCCGAACAGCAATTTCGAACCGTTCCATTGGGAAGAGCAACCTGCTGCAAAAGTAACTGACAGCACAGTTACCGCCAAAGTAACAACTACTACTTCAACGGCAAACGGAAGTACTGCAAAAAATTCAGGAAATCCTCCTAAAGGATAAATAGAAACAGACTGAATACAAAAAAGGAATATTCCTGACGGAGGAATATTCCTTTTTTCTTTTGAATAAATACTAATTATGTAATTGTCACATCAACGAAGTTCTACGCATTTGGGAATTTAAACTCTCCCATGCCTTATGGTAACCATCCTGTAATTCCTGCATTACTTGAGCCACCGTCTGCACTCCTTTTTCATTGAGTAAAGCAGATACCTGCCCTATTTCAAGTTCGCCTTCCTCAAGGTCTCCTTCAAAAATCCCCCGTTTGGCACGTCCTCTTGATAGAAGGATGCGAAGTTCATCTACCGTAGCACCTACAGCCTCAGCAGCTTCTACCGCATCCCGGAAATTATTACGAACCAAACGAACCGGAGACAATTTCTTCAATAATAAACGGGTATCCCCCTCCTTCAAGTGAAGGCAATAATCTTTAAATACCTCGCTGGCAGAACTTTCCTCGGTCAAAGCAAAACGTGTTCCTATCTGAACACCCTCTGCCCCCAACGCATGTACGGCCAAGATAGCTTCACCGGTCGCAATACCTCCGGCTGCAATCAGTGGAAGTGTAGTAGCCGCACGTACGGCAGGTATCAGACACAAAGTAGTCGTTTCTTCCCGTCCGTTATGCCCACCGGCTTCAAATCCCTCGGCAACCACGGCATCCACACCTGCCTCTTCTGCTTTCATAGCAAAAAGTGAGGAAGATACAACATGCGCCACCGTAACTCCCCGTTCTTTCAACCAACCTGTCCACTTCTTCGGACTACCGGCAGACGTAAATACAATACGGACACCTTCATCGACCACAATCCGCATAATTTCTTCTATTTGGGGATACATCAAAGGAATGTTTACTCCAAATGCATGATGTGTAGCGGCACGGCACTTCTGTATATGTCCACGTAGTATTTCAGGATGCATGGAACCGGCCCCCAACAAACCCAAGCCACCGGCATTACTCACTGCCGATGCCAGTCTCCACCCGCTGCACCATACCATGCCGGCTTGAATGATCGGGTATTTTATTCCGAAAAGAGAAGTTATTCTATCCATTGTTTATCGTTTATAATGATTTATCTCATAACAAACAAGGATAGTAAAGAGAAAGTTCACTTTTACTTAGAAGTCGGAGGTTTCCTTTTTACAGTTATCGAATCTCCATAAGTTCGTAATACCTCCAATGTACGCGCACGACGTTTACGACCTTTAAAATTCCAGAACTCACGGGTAAAAGGTGTCATAAGATCCAAGCCACCAATACCTCCACCACCAGCTCCCTGCCAACTCCCCACCGCCATATTGTTAACACGTTCCGTCACTCTATAGCGCAATCCGGTCGCTTCAATCTGCTCTACAGTTTCGCGCAGCCCCGGATCCGATGGAGTTTTCGCCCAATTCGTATAAATAAAACGTGTTGTAAGTTCCCGAAACGGTTCTCCACGCCATGTATCCTTTTTAATCTCTATTTTCTTCTGATAAATCGGATCCCAGTTATATTTGGTATTTGCCGAATAAGGACGCAATGATAATTTAATCGTTTTTTTAGGTTCTCCCGGCAAAGAGACAGGCAAAGTATCGTCAAAATCCAGCCACGGTTTATTCACAGCCGCTTTCGGGGTGCCAAAAGGAGATCCCATGTCAATCTCTTTCAATACATCCGGATTCAGCTTCACCTCTCCCTCGCCTTTGAGCAACTGTTGTAAACGCAAAGAATCTTGCGTCGTCCAGTTTTGAGCATAACAAGGAAAGGCTACTGCACAAAGCAGCCCCCCAAAAAGAATAAATCGCTTCACCTAATCGTCAGTTTATTTACTAATACCTAATACTTTATACCTCATCCTCCGACAAGTTTACCACCACATATACCCACTTCCGCAAAGCGGCTCGTCATAACAAGGATCGATAGTCCACATAGTACGCGGATATTTACGTCCCTCCCACCAACGGCGATAACGGGTAGCGGCATCCAGCACTTCATCATCAGACAGGAAATAGATACCTTCATAATTTTCTGCATCGGTATGCACCATTTTACACCCCATCGAGGCATTATGCCCAAGACGAATAGTTTCTACCGTCCATAAGATACATTCACCCAAACGCAACTTGCCTCCGGCTGAATAAGATACCGGTGCCAACGGAAAAGAAGGTATCACCGTTAAGTCTTCCGCATACTTCAAGAGACCTTCGATGTCATCTTTGGTAAACTTAGGAACATTATTCAATCCTTCGGGACTCTGAACAGAATATTTTCCTGCCTTCAGTTGCTTTACAAACAAATCTACGTCCGGATGGTTGTAATCCAGCGCTTCATCACCACAAGAAAAAAAGGAGAAGCAGACGAACAGCATCAACAGCATACATCCGCAACTATGTAGTTTTTTATAGAGAGTCTTCATTATAATATTATCTTTAAAGTTAATAAGTCATACGTACACCGCATAACAAATTCAAATTTGTAGCACGTTCCGTTCTCAAAGTTTTTGTTTCCGACTCTGTATCGAAATGATGTGAAACGGAAGGCTCGGCAAACAAAGCAAAACGATCGTTCAGTTTATACCGGATACCTATTCCTGCCGCAACAGACAATTGTACAGGCTCTGCACTAAAACTATTATCAACGGCTCCGGCTATGCATTTCTCCGCAGCCCCACCTACTGTTGCATATAAGTCCACTGTCGAAGTACTTGCCAGCATCACATTCAGTTTCACGGGAATACCTAGAGTATGTAATGTACGGTCTGCATGCAATCGGTTATATTGGATACCCGTTTCCAATGCCAAACGATTGTTCAAAACTCGTTCCATTGTTATACCTGCCGTTAAGGGCATGTGATAATTACCTTTGGGTAAGGATGTTCCGATTGCTGTTTTCAAAGCCCATTTATGTAATTTCGTCCGAGTTTTTAAGTGTGTCGAGTTTGGATCTTCTTCCATGGAAACCGAAGAAGCACTTTCCGGATTTGTATCTGTCGCGCTACCGACACTTTGATACCCATTGCCAGCCTGAGCAGTCAGTCCGTTATTAAAGAAACCATTACCCGTCTGTTGCTGGTTACCGTAAACCCGTTGACTAATAGTAATAGATACCCTAACGGAAACTGTTTCATCTTCCTCCTGTGCAGTCACACTCGCCGGGATACCTGCAGGTTGTTTCATACCGGGTTTCTGCGCTACCGGCTCAGTCTGATGAATAGATGGAAAAGTTTCCTGTACTACGTCACCATTCAAACTCCCATCAGGAGTCATGGTGGCAACTTGCGTAAAAGCTTCTTTTATTTCTTCTTTCGGAGAAAAATACCAGAATGCTGCTGATGCGACCCCCAATACAAATATTACCGAAGCCGCCGCGGCTATTCTACACAATCTAGGAGAAAGAAGAAGTGTTTTCCGCTGTCCGGCAGCCGCTTCCGTCTGAGACAAGTCTTTCTGTAGCTTCTCCCAAAAACCATCTTGCACCGTCATTTCCGTGTTGGTTAGACGATTTCGGAATAGTCCGGTTATTTCATCATTATCTCTCATGTTTTGTATATTCTTTAATTCTTTTTGCTAACAAACTCTTGGCACGATGCAACTGCGAGGTAGACGAATGCTCCTTAATATGGAGTAACTCCGCTATTTCCTTGTGAGACTTTTCTTCGAACACATATAAGTTGAATACGGTACGGCATCCATCAGGAAGTTCGGCTACAAATCTCATCAATAATGCTTCAGAAAGGCGGTTACCGTTCTCAGCAATGTATGTATCGTCCGGTACATCAGGAAGCTGTTCTTCGTTCACAACCAATTGGCTGAATCGTTGCCGCTTCCGCAGGTAATCTATGGCTTGCGTCACCATCACCCTCGTCACCCAAGTACTTAACGCACATTCTCCACGAAAAGTAAAGTGGGTAAAGATTTTGATGAAACCATCGTGCAATACATCATGCGCCGCATCTATATCGCCCATATAACGATAGCACACCGCCAACATTTGTTTGGAATAGAGAGTGTACAATTCCTTTCGGGCGGAATCTTTTCCTGCCCGGCAGCCCTCTATCAGTTCTGTTTCGTTTTCCAATGTCAGTGCTCGTTTTTACGGACGCCTCTTTGCGTCGTTTGTTAGTTAGACGCAGCATTCTTCAAAATGCTGCTAAATAAAGTCTAAAAAGAAGTTAAACAACAGAGATCATTTATAACAGAAAACCTCTCATAAGAATTGCTTCACTAAGGCAAACTCATGAGAGGTTTTCCTGTTTCTCTTATTTATTCTCAGCAATACGGTTTCTGCTTTTATCAACACGCTTTAAAACTCATATCCAATCCTTTCACAGAATGTGTCAAAGCCCCGACCGAGATAAAATCCACACCGCATTCGGCATAGTCACGCAATGTATCAAAAGTAATGCCTCCGGATGATTCCGTTTCATAACGGCCAGCTACCATCTCAACAGCTTTCTTGGTCATATCCGGAGTGAAGTTATCAAACATGATACGGTCTACGCCACCTAAGTCGAGCACTTGCTGCAATTCGTCGAAATTACGTACCTCGATTTCTATCTTAAGGTCTTTACCTTTCTCCTTACAATAATCTTTCGCACGAGTTATCGCTTTATCAATGCCCCCTGCAAAGTCTACATGATTGTCTTTCAACAAAATCATATCGAACAGACCGATACGATGATTTACACCACCACCGATCTTTACCGCCATCTTCTCAAGGATACGCATGCCCGGAGTAGTCTTACGGGTATCGAGTACGCGGGTATTCGTACCTTTCAACTTCTCGGCATATTTATGAGTCATGGTAGCAATACCGCTCATGCGCTGCATGATGTTCAGCATCAAGCGTTCAGTCTGCAACAGCGACTGCACCTTACCTTCCACAACCATAGCTACATCACCCGGTTTTACTTCCGCGCCATCATTCATAAAAACTTCCACCTTCATGGTAGGATCAAAACGACGGAACACCTCTTTAGCCACCTCGATACCGGCAAGAATACCGCTTTCTTTAATCAGAAGCTTGGATTTACCCATTGCAGTAGCAGGAATACACGAAAGTGTGGTATGGTCACCATCTCCGATATCTTCGGCGAAAGCCAGGTCAATCAACCTGTCAATCAATTCTTCTTCCTTATTCATTTGTTTTATCTATTCTTATTTGATGTATAACATATTTGTTGTTCACCTTTCTAAAGAAACAATTCACCCGAAAGTTTCCATTTGCAGTCGTCAGAGTACCGATTATAAAACTGGACTCATCCCGCTTTCCCTGATGGTTTACATTAAAACCGCTGACCTTGTTAGTAGAGAAAAATGCAGACAACTTACCTTCTGCCGTTCGTTTATCAACATTGTTCGAGCTGTTTTGAACGATCAACTCCACCTTATCACTCAGATACCCGTTCAGTTCCTGAGAGCTTCCTTTTTTAAAGGCCGTCACCACTCCTGCCGGAACATCCTGCGCCATCAGCAAAGTTGTCCAAATAAGGAGAACGGTCAACAAGGAAATTCCTCTTTTTTTCATTTTCACAAGTATTAATGATAGGCAAAGGTAAGCAAATATCGTAAATAACAAGAAAAAAGGACTACTTTCTTTAATTTCACCTTCCATAACATATATTCTACAGAGAAGAAAAAACAAGTTGTAGCCATCCTCTGTTACTATACAAATTCAAATATTATGGAGAAGAATATTTTTAAGTTAGATAATAAGCAACTCAAGGAAATCGCCTGTACATTCCGGGAAAAGGTGGAAGAAGGTTTAAGTAAAGAAAATTGTGAGATACAATGTATCCCTACCTTCATCATCCCGCAAGCAACCGGTACTGATGGAAAAGCATTGGTACTGGATTTGGGAGGGACCAATTACAGAGTGGCAATCGTCAATTTCAGTAAAGGAACATCGTCTATCACGCCCCACAACGGTTGGAAGAAAGATATGTCAATTATGAAATCATCCGATTATACCCGTGAAGAGCTATTCAAAGAGTTGGCTGATCTGATTACCGGAATACAACGAGAAGAAGAAATGCCTATTGGCTATTGTTTCTCCTATCCGGCCCAGTCAATACCGGGAGGAGATGCAATGCTATTACGTTGGACAAAGGGAGTCGATATAAAAGAAATGATCGGGGAACTTATAGGGAAGCCCTTACTCGATTATCTCAATAAGAAAAATAAAATCCGTTTTACAGGTATCAAGGTATTGAACGATACGATCGCCAGTTTATTTGCCGGTCTTACTCATAGTAATTACGATGCCTATATTGGCTTGATTGTGGGTACAGGTACGAATATGGCGACTTTCATCCCGGCTGACAAGATTAAGAAATTAAAAACGGAAAATCATATACAAGGTCTGATACCTATCAATTTGGAATCCGGAAATTTCACTCCTCCCTTCCTCACTCCTGTAGACAATAGTGTCGACGCAACTTCCAACAACTTAGGTAAACAACGTTTTGAGAAAGCGGTATCAGGCATGTATTTGGGAGATATCTTGAAAGCCACTTTCCCATTGGAAGAATTTGAAGAAAAGTTCGATGCACAAAAACTGACCGCCATGATGAATTATCCGGATATTCATAAAGAAGTGTATGTGAACGTGGCACATTGGATATACAACCGATCAGCACACCTGGTAGCTGCTTCACTCACAGGGCTTATCATATTATTAAAATCTTATAATCGAGACCTGCGAAAGATCTGTCTGGTTGCCGAAGGTAGTCTTTTCTGGAGCGAGAATAAAAACGGTAAAAATTATCATATCCTTGTGATGGAAAAATTACACGAACTTCTTGATGAGTTCGGGCTTAAAGATGTGGAAGTCCATATCGTCAGTATGGATAATGCCAATTTGATAGGAACAGGTATCGCTGCATTATCCTGAACCCACAACAACTCATTGTCTATATAAATGCACTACAAGAAACTAAGTAGTGACTTATATCTTTATTAAAAAATCTTATCCCAAACTGATACTCGTATACTCATGGCATTTCATTTTTAATTGT